>JAESGW010000101.1_pt1 | contig 214213 bp, 204 predicted proteins | sample 9269791 | NCBI WGS metagenome assembly JAESGW01 (sample SAMN16773120, study PRJNA677053) | algae metagenome | isolation source: Aphanocapsa lilacina HA4352-LM1 and co-occurring heterotrophs from near cave... | place: USA: Maniniholo cave, near Haena, Kauai, HI | collected 2009-07-28 | reverse complement strand
CCGGCCTCATCCGCCACGGGATCGACACACACCCGCCCTCGGTCCAGGCCTCACCAGCGCACGCAACCATCGCATCCCGCCCCACAAGCCGTGGCGATCTAGACTCACCCTCTCACCGGGGCGGGACAGGTGAAGAATATTCCTGGCCGTTAGTGAAAATCAATTTCTGAAAGGGCGAAAATCGAAGAAGCCTGTCAACAGATCTGTTCAAAACTTTGTAAGCCGCTGACGCTGATTGCAAATCGGGGCTGTGCACGGCGGAAGCAACGCGCACGGCGCGCCCCCTCTCCCCGCTGGGGAGAGGGCTGGGGTGAGGGGCCGTGACACGAGAGCTTTGTTACTGCCCCTCACCCGCCCTCGCTTTGCTCGGGCACCCTCTCCCCGCCGGGGAGAGGGGAAGAGCCTACGGGAACAGCCCGCGCGTGTTCTTCGCGGCGCGGACGCGTTCGACGCCGGTGGCCATGGCGGCGGTGCGGTTGTAGACGTTGTCGCGACGGGCGCGGGCGACCATGACGTCGAAGGCATGGTCGAGGATCTGGTACTGGCGACGCACCACCTCATCTTCGCCCCAGAACAGCTGCGCCAGGTCCTGCACCCACTCGAAGTAGCTGACCACCACGCCGCCGGCGTTGCAGATGATGTCGGGGATCACGAAAATCTCGTCCTTCCGACGCTGCAGGATCAGGTCGGCGTCCGGAGTGGTCGGCCCGTTGGCGCCTTCGGCGAGAACGCGGCACTGCAGAAGATCGGCGACCTTGGCGTCGATCACCTGCTCGACCGCAGCCGGCACCAGCACGTCGCACGGTTGGGTCAGGATTTCGTTCGGATCGAGCGCAAGCTCATTGGAATAGCCGACGAGGCTGCCGCGCTGTGCCGTGTGGGCGATCAGGCTCGGCACGTCGAGGCCGCCCTTGCGGTGCAACGCGCCGGTGTGGTCGCTCACCGCGGTGATCTTCACGCCGGCATTGTAGAGCTCCAGCGCGGCGATCGAACCGACGTTGCCAAAGCCCTGCACTACAGCGGTGGCGCCTGCTTCCTTGATCGCGAGATCCTTCATCACCCGCCGCGCCAAATGGGCAACACCGCGCCCGGTGGCCTCGCGGCGGCCGAGCGTGCCGCCCGCGCTCACCGGCTTGCCGGTGACGATCTCGGTGACTGTGCGCCCCTGGTGCATGGAATAGGTGTCCATAAACCAGGCCATCACCTGCTCGTCGGTGCCCATGTCGGGCGCCATCACATCGATGTGCGGCCCGACGAACGGGATCAGCTCCTGCATGTAGCGCCGCGACAGCACTTCCAGCTCGCGCCTGGAGAGCGTCTTGGTGTCGACGCGGATCCCGCCCTTGGCGCCGCCGTAAGGCAGACCGGTGACCGCGCACTTCCAGCTCATCCAGACGGCCAGCGCCGAGACCTCGCCGAGATCGACATTGGGAGCAAAGCGGGTGCCGCCCTTGGTCGGTCCGAGCGTGAGGTGATGCTGCACCCGGTAGCCTTCGAACACGGCAATGGTGCCGTCGTCGCGGCGGATCGGACAGGCGACGGTGACCGCGCGCTTCGGCAGCAACAAGCGGTCACGCTGATCGATCGGTATCTCGAGATAATCAGCGATGACGCTGAACTGCTTCGCCGCCATATCGAAAACCGGACCGCTGTAGATCGTCATCAGAGTGTGCCCCCCGTGCCGCCGATTCGAACTTCGTGCATTGCAGTCGGTGCGATGTATCACGAACTTCGGAGCGGTGGCACTAGCGGTTGTCCCGCCGCGCCCACGAAATAGCCACTGTTGAGCCACCGTTGCCGCACTGCGGCCGCCGCAGGTTGAGGCAAACCGGAACCTTGCCGCTTCAGTCGCGTTTTTCACGGGATGGAGCGACACATGAACGACAGGAATCCAAACCAAAGGGACTTCGAGACCGACCGGGGCTCTGGCGCGATCATCACGGCGTTTGCAGTGCTCGGCATCGCCGCGCTCGCCGCTCTCTACATGCTGTTTCCTGCCGACAAGGACGCAGGCGGCAAGGATGTGCCGCAGGCGAGGGTGAGCCAGTCCGCGCCTGAAAAGGGCACGACGGGCATGAGCAGGGATTGACGCATGGAACGCGAGATTGGGCGGATCATGCCGAAGAGTGATCGCGTCGCAGGCGCGGTCGTGGCTGTGGTCGGGTTGTCGGTGCTGATGATGTTCGGGTTGCTGTATGCGCTGACGCCGCCGACGGTCGCGACGGTGGCCGGGAATGAAATTACGATGAACCGGCAGTAGATTCCGTCGTCATTGCCGGGCATAGCCGTTCGAAGAACGGCGTCGCTTCGCTCGCCTATGACCCGGCAATCCATCGCTCTCGCAAGACTCTTGCAAGAGAGATGGATACGCGGGTCAAGCCCGCGTATGACACGCCAAATGCGAAAAGGGCCGCAGCGATTGCTGCGGCCCTTCTCATTTGCGACCTCACATCGTTACCAGCGATGGTGTCCGCCACCGACGCCGATGCTCACGCCCGGGGCGTTGAACTGTACGCCCGGACCGGAGTGGTCGTGGTAGTGATGCCGGCGATAGCCGTAACGCGGTTCAACGTAGTTGTACGAATCGCGCTGGATGATCACGCGGCGCTGACCACGCTCGCGCCAGCAACGGCCGTACTCATCACAGACCATGCGGACGTTTTCGATGCCGTTGTCGAGCGCCGGAGCAACCGGGCTCAGCGGCGCGGCCTGCGCACTGCCTGCAACCAGTGCACCAGCGACAGCCAGAAGCGAAATTACAAGCTTGTTCATCTCACGTTCCTCTCGTTTCCTTCGTGGCGGGCTAACAGCGCGAGAGTGACAACGTTCCGGAATTTTAATCGTATTGTCGTGGAACGATTAGCGTGCATGCCGACGTCTCATGGCGGAACCGATGCAAGGAACATTTTCCGTCAACAGATGGCCGCGGGTGTAATCGCACACGGATGCACGCGAGAATCGGCGAGGCTCGCCGATTGATTTAGGGGCTGCCGTCTTTAGAGTAGCCGACCACGCGGGCGAAACACCGCAAAGAACAAGAAGGGGAAGAAACTGCAATGAAGCCTTTTGGCAGCCTGCTTGGCGCGACGCTCCTCGCATTCGCGCTCTCCACGCCCTCCCTCGCCCAACAGGATTATCCGAACCGGCCGATCACCTGGGTCGTGCCGTTCTCGCCCGGTGGCGTGACCGACAATGCCGCGCGCTTCACCGCCAAGAGCCTCAGTGAGCGGCTCGGCCAGCCGGTGGTGGTCGAGAACAAGCCGGGCGCCGGCGGCATCGTCGGCTCCGAATACGTCGCCAACGCCAAGCCTGACGGCTACACGCTGCTGTACGCATCGTCCGGGCCGATGTCGACGATCCCCGCGACGCGCAAGACCATGTCGTACGACCCGATCAAGTCGTTCACGCCGCTCTACGGCATGGCGGCGTCGCCCCTCGTCATGGTGATTTCCGCGGACAAGCCCTACAAGACGTTCGCCGAATTCGTCGAGCACGCGAAGAAGAATCCGGGCAAGCTCAACTTCGCCTCGATCGGCACGGCGGCCGCACAGCACCTGACGGGCGAGCTGTTCGCCATGGGCACCAAGACCGACGTCGTGCACATCCCCTACAAGGCGACCCCGCCGGCGCTGGCCGACATCATGTCCGGCACCATCGACTTCATGTGGGACTTCTCGATCGTGCTGAAGCCGATGATCGATGGCGGCAAGCTGCGTGCGATCGCGGTCAGCGGACACAAGCGGCTGCCGAGCCTGCCGGATGTGCCGACCACCGTCGAGCTCGGTTATCCGGAGGTCGTGTTCAATCCGTGGTCGACGGTGGTGATGCCGAAGGGCGTGCCGAAGCCGATCGCCGACAAATTCATCGCCGCCTTCGCCGAGGTGATGAAGGAGCCGGCGACGATCAAGTATTACGACGACACCGGCTCGACCATCCTGCCGCCGATGCCCGGCGAGAAGCTCACCGACTTTTTGGTCAGCGAAAGCGCGAAGATGAAGGCGATCATCGAGAAGGCGAAGATTCCGGTGGAGTGAAGAAGGGCCGCCTTTGCTAGAGGCAATGAGTTTGATCGAATCTCCGCCGTCATGCCCGCGAAAGCGGGCATCCAGTACTCCGCAGCGTTAGCGACCAAATCGTTGGCGCTCTGGGATACTGGATCCCCGCCACAGGCGAGCGAAGCGACGCCGTTCTTCGAACGGCTATGGCGGGGATGACGCTGAAATCGCGGTTGGGACTATTCGATATTCTGCATCTTCTGGATTGCGGCTTTTCGTTCGTCTTCAGCATCCATAAGCGCCGACGGGAACACGAATCCCATCGACACAAGGCAAATCACGATACGAAGAATGCGCCTGAAGCGGCCGGCCTGATATTCGGGTGTCATGTGAGAGTATCCTTTCGCGGGCACCATACTGCTTCCCGCTCAATGGATACTTAAATTCGTTGTGCATGCCGCAGAGCGGCGCAAGCTCATTCGTGTTCACGAAACTCGTGAGAGATAGACTAGCCCTTTTGTTTGAAGCATGATCTTTTCGGAAAACCGGTATCCACTTTTCCGGATCATGCTCTAGGCGACTCATTCCAGAAACGAAAAGCCCATGGTGCGGGCGTGATAATGCAGGCCACCATCCTGGACGATCAGGAAGCGCGCGCCGTCATTCCCCTGGTTGTGATGCGAGTGCGGCGCGCCGGGTGGCGTCACCAGTGTCGCCCACGGTTGCCAGTCGCAACGCTGTCCGTCGACCATCGAAAAGCAGTCGTCGCCGCGCAGCACCAGCGTGATCGCCGCCGAATTGTGCCGGTGGGCGCGCTGATGCTCACCGGGCGGCAGCGTGTTCAGCGACAGCGTCAAGGTCGGCATGATGTTGCGGTTCGCTTCCATCCGGTCGGATGAGAAGATCAGCGCCAGCCCGGACGTGGTTTCGTTCGCTTTCGTCGCGGCGATGATGCCGAGCTGTCGCTCGATCTCGGCGGCCGGATAGTGCACGGGTTCGATCGGGCCGTTCGCCGGCAAGCGTGGAACGGCTGCATCGACGGCGAGCTGCGGCTCGTTGCTGACCAGCCAGAGCACGGCGCGCTCCGTGGCGCGATGGGTCGCGGCACTGCCGCCCGGCAGCACGAAGACATCGCCCGCGCCCCAGCGCAACTCTTCGCCGTTGCATGCGCTGCTGCCGCGCCCAGTGATCACGTACCAGACCGAACCGGTGGCCGCGAAGTCGGAGGCGAGCGTCCGCCCAGCCTCGATGGTGGCATAGCGGGCCAGCATCAACGGCGTGGTCGCTGGAAACGCGCACACCATTTCGGGCGCCTGATCGCAGACGACGAAGCCAGTTGGCGCGTCATCTGCCAGCGCACGTGAAGGTTCATCAACGAAAACCCGGCCGGGCACCGGCGGCAGCTTGATGTTGAACGCATTGCCGGAATTGAAGAAGCGCGCACGACCCGACGCCGCATCCACCGGATTGTTCGGCAGTTGCACCGGCAAGTCGGCCATATCGATGGTCGTGTCGATCTTATCCAGCATCATGTTCTCCTCACGCGTCAAAGGCCAGCTCATGCAGAACCTGCGCCAACACGGACGCACCGGCCGCGACATGCGCAGGCTCTGCCCATTCGTGCTCGACATGACTTGCGCCGTCCCGGCACGGAATGAAGATCATGGCGGCCGGGCAGACTTTTGCGAGATGGCGGGCATCGTGGCCGGCGGCCGACAAGATCGTCATGGCAGGCTGGTTCTGTTTTCGCGCGGCACCTGCGATCCGGTTGCGCAGGCGTGCGTCGAATGCATTGGACGGCGCGTCGACCAGCGGCACCACGGTGACTGCGCAAGGCGGTGCGTGCTCACGGCAAAGAACGGCAATGCGCGCGCCCGCCGCGTCGAGCACGGCGTTATCCGGATGCCGCAAATCGATGCTGAAGGTGACGCGCGACGGCACCACCGACGGGGCGTTGGGCTCAACCACGACCTGGCCGATGGTGAATTTTATCGCCGCGTCGATCGCACCGATCTCGGCGTCGAGCGCGCTTGCCATGCGCGCGAAGGCGGCCAGCGCATCGCAGCGCTCATTTTGTACAAGCGTGCCGGCGTGTCCCTCGGCGCCCTCAACGATCACCTTGAACGTCTTCTTGCCCTGGATGCCGGTGACGACGCCGATCACATGTTCGGTTGCTTCCAGGATCGGGCCCTGCTCGATATGCAACTCGAGATAAGCGGCGGCGGGAAAGCCGAGCGGCTTGCGCGGCAGCGCCGGAAAGGCCGCGTGCAACTGGTCGAGCGCTTCGCCCACACTGATGCCGGCTGCATCGCGCGCGGCTCGGATCACATCGAGCGTACGTTCCCCGGCAAAAGCCTCCGAGCCCATCATGCCAGGCGCAAAGCGGCTGCCTTCCTCGTTCATCCAGGCGACGACGATCACGTCGCGCGACGGCGTCTCGCCGCGCTCCGCCAGCGATACGACCGCTTCGAATGCCGCCAGTACACCCGCGGCGCCGTCGAACTTGCCGCCGGTCGGCTGGCTGTCGAGATGGCTGCCGAGCAGAACGGGCGGCGCGGTGCGGTCGCGACCGGCAAGGGTGAGAAACAGGTTGCCTGCCGCATCGGTCGCAGCCGACAGGCCCGCGTCCTGCGCCCAGCCGATCATGAGACGCCAGGCATCGATCTCGCCATCGCTGAGCGCCTGGCGGTTGACGCCGCCACCCGGCGTAGCGCCGATCTCGGCAAGCTGCATCAGCCGCGCCCACAAACGATCGGCGTCGATCAGCGGCCGGCCCATCGCGTCACGTCGTGCGCATGATCTGGCCGGGCAGCGCGCGCGGATCGCGCGGCAGCCAGCGGCCGGCCTCGACCTGGGCGATGAACTCGGCGAGCAGCGCATTGAAAGCGGCCGGCTCTTCGAGATTGAGCGTGTGGCCGGTCTTCGGAAACACCGACAGCCCGCAGGCCGGGATGGTCTTCTTGAGAAAAATGCCCGGCTGCAGGCAATGATCGTCCTCGTCGCCGACCACAATCAGTGTCGGAACGTTCATCTGCTTGAGCTCGGCCTCGAGATCGTAGAACGACGGCCGCCGCGCCTGCACGCCGCGCATGGTGTTGGCTGCGCCCCGATCGGAATGGGTGGCGAGGCGATCGGCGAACTCCTGCCAGCCGCGCGGATCCTTGTTCTGGAACTGCACCCGGCTCGCGCCCAGCGCATAGATTTTCGAAAACTCCTTCGCGCCGAGCTTCTCGAATTGCTCCGCGACCTCGAGCGAGACACCGCGAAAGTAATCTTCGAACTCCTTCTCGCAGCCATAGCCGGCACCGGCGACCGTGAGCGACAGCGCCCGCGCCGGCGTACGCAGGCCGAAATGCACGGTGCAGAAGCCGCCCATCGACAGACCAACGATATGCGCTTTGTCGATGCCAAGGCCGTCGAGCACCGCGACCGCGTCGTCCGCGGCTTGTGCCTGCGAATAGGCGTCGACGTTTTCGGGCACATCGGACGGCGGATAGCCACGCGCGGCGTAAGTGATGCAGCGGTGCCGGCGGCTGAAATAACGCAGCTGCGGCTCCCAGCTCAGGTGATTGCCGCCGAACTCATGGATGAACAGGATCGGCGTGCCTTCGCCGGATTCCTCGACGTGCAGTTTTACGCCGTCGCGAGTGATGATTGGCATGGGCTTGACCCTCTACGCATCCTCACGTTCCGACGTCATCCCCGCGAAGGCGGGGATCCAGTATTCCAGAGCGTCAGCGATTTGAACCGCCAACGCTGCGGAGTACTGGATGCCCGCCTTCGCGGGCATGACGGCGGAGAGCTGGTTTGAGTTCATCATGATCCAGCAATTCTCGCACGCTAGAACTGCGGCGGCAGTTCATTCAGCGTGCGGGCTTGCGCGACCATCTCCGGCAGCAGCGTGCAGAGCTTCTCCACCCACGCCTGCGGCACCGAGGTGCTCACCTTCACGAAGCGATCGCCAAAACGTTCGGTGTGGTAGGTGCCCTGGCGGATCATGATCCCCTTGCGGCGAAAGCATTCGACCAAGGCCTCGGGGCGGATGCCGGCGTCGATGGTTTCCAGCACCAGGAAATTGCCGTGCGACGGGAAGATCGGCAGATGCAGGCCGTCGACCTTGCCGACCGCTTCGCGGATCATGGCCTTGTTGGCGCCGTCGATGGCCCGCACCTTGCGCATCCATTCCACCTTGACGCTCAACCCGGCCTGCGCCGCACGCTGCGCGACGACGCTGGCGCCGAGCACGCTGGTGGAGGTCTTCGCGAACTCCTCGAACAAGGCGGGAGCAGCGACCAGCGCACCGATGCGGAAGCCGGCGAGGCCGAGCCATTTGGAAAAGCTCATCGACACGACGGCGCCTTCCGGCGCCGCATGCAACGCCGGGTAATGACCGTCGGCGAAATCGCGATAGGTGCAGTCGTGCACCAGCAGCGCACCGCAATCGCGGGCGATCGCGGCAAAGCTCTCGATCTCGTCGCGGGTGTAGCGGATGCCGAGCGGATTGTTGGGATCGACCAGATAGATGATCGCCGTGCGCTCATCGACATGGGCCTTCAGGGCCGCGGGCGTCAGCCGGTAGTTACAGGCCGGATCGTAGATCGGGATCTCGATCACCTCGGCACCTTGCTGGCGCGCGAACAGGCACGGCCACTTCCAGGTCGGATCGGTGGTAACGAGGGTCGTGCCCGGCTTGCAGCGGGCGCGGCAGATCATCGCCAGCGCGTTGACGCCGCCCTCGGTCACCAGCGCCTCGACGCCGGTGACGCCGAGATCGGCAACGATGGCGCGGCGCAAGGCCTCGAAGCCGAGCGGCGGCGCATAGGCATTGAACTCGCCGGTTTGAATCGAACGCACCATCGCCTCGATCACGGCGGGATGGCTTTCGATGTGGTTGGTGTTCTGGCCGAGCCAGAAGAGTCCCGGTGTCGACGCGAGCTCGTCGAAGTAACGGTTACGGATCAGAGCTGTGGACATCGGCGTCTCAGATCACCGAGCCGCGCGAGGCGATGCCGCCGTCGATCGTCACCACGGTGCCGGTGATGTAGCCGGCCTTCGGCGAGGAGAGGAATGCGACCAGATCGGCGACCTCTTCCGACGTCGCCGGGCGCTTGCCGGGATACTTGTCGAACAGCTCTTCCCAGCGGCCTTCATCGCCGAGCATGTCGATCGCCTTGCGCTTCATGATCTTCAGCATGCGATCGGTGGCGACCGGCCCCGGATTGACCGCGACCACGCGGACGCCGTGGTTGAGGCTCGCACCGCCCAGCGCCTTGGTGAAGGACATCAGCGCCGCATTGCCGGTGCTGCCGGCGATGTAGCTCGCATCCCAGTTCTCGCCGGAGTTGCCGATGATGTTGAGGATCACGCCGTCCTTGCCCTTCATGCGCGGGTAATAGAGGCGCGAGAGCGTAATGTAGCCGAACACTTTCAGATCGAAGCCGCGCCGCCAGTCGGCGTCATCAAGCACTTCGAGCGAGCCGGCCGGGATGTCGCCGGCATTGTTGATCAGGATATCGATGTCGCCGACCCGGGCGGCGAGCTTCTCCATCGCCGCCGTGCTCGACAGGTCCAACGCATGCACCGTGACCTTCACGCCGTGCGTCGCCTCGAGTTTCGCCCTCGCCTCCCCCATGGCGTCCGCGTTGCGGGCCGCCAGATGCAGGTGACAGCCTTCGGCCGCAAAGACCTCGGCCACCGCGAGCCCGATGCCCTTCGAGGCGCCGGTGATCAGGGCCGTCTTGTTTTTCAGGTTGAGTTCCACGCCAAATCTCCGAAAATGCAAACCTTGATATACACAATCAAGCAATTTGCATACCAAGAGCGGCGAGACTTACTCGAAGGCGGCGAGGAAGTCCAACAGGTTGTCGCCGAGCAGATTGACATGGTCGCGCATGGTGCTGTGCGCCCGCTCGGCATCATGGGCCAGGATGGCCTGCATGATCGCCTCGTGCTCGCGGATGGTGTCGGCGATCCGGTTCGGCATGTGGGTGACCCGGCGGCGATAACCAGCCACCTGGTTGCGCAGCTTGCGAGTCTGCTCGGCCAGGAAGCTATTGCGGGAGGCCTCATAGATCGCCTCGTGGAATTCCTGGTTGATGTCGTAGAAGGCGTCGACGTCGCCGGCCTGCCCGGCCGCGATAAGCCGCTGGTGAATAGCTGAAATTTCGCCACCCCAGGCCTTTGAGACCCGCCGCGCGGCAAGCCTGGCGCACAACCCCTCGAGCTCGGCCATCACCTGGAACATCTCGATCAGCGCCGGGGCCTTGATGGCGCGCACGGTCGCACCCTGGCGGCCGCGAAGCTCGACCAGATGATTGGCGGCCATCAGGCGGAACGCCTCGCGCACCGGCGTGCGCGAGACGCCGAAGCGCTGGGCGATCTCCTGCTCGTCGAGCCGGCTGCCGGGCTCCAGCCGGCCGGACGCGATCGCCTGCTCCAGCGTCTGGCGCAGACGCTCGGCCAGCGTCTCTCCGGGCACTTCAGGAAGGGTCTCGCGCCCATTTTGAGCGCGATTGCCGTCAATTTGTGCATTCAGGTCGACCAAGATGTTCCTCCAACTTCCAATCTCGTATACATCAAACGTCGATTTCGCTATTCAGAAGCCCTAGGGAAGCTTCGACTCGCCTGTATTAGACGCCATCGCTCGGCAAATTTCATGCCTGAAATCGCGATATAGGCTCTGGCACACGAGTTGCTAAGAGATTTTCGGAACGACGGCCAATCGTATGCGCGAATTGGCCGCCATTATACAACCGAGAAGGACGCCGGGTGCAGGCTGCTTTGCAAACCAAGACGACCGGCGCCGACGAAGTGGCCCAAGGTGCGGCCAAGGACACGGCCCAGTCCGCCGAGCCCCTTCTCGAACTGCAGGCGCTGACCAAGACATTCGGCCAGGTGACGGCCCTGGCGGGCCTGGATGCGACGATCGCACGCGGCGAGTTCGTCACCGTCGTCGGCCCCAGCGGCTGCGGCAAGAGCACCCTGTTCAACATCGTGGCGGGCCTGGAGGAGCCGGATGCCGGCGGCGTCCTGCGTTTCGAGGGCCGCAGCTGCCATGCCGCGGACCTGCTCGGCCAGGTCTCCTTCATGCCGCAGCGGGACCTGCTGCTGCCGTGGCGCAACGTCGTCGACAACGCCATCCTGGCGCTGGAGGTCGAGGGCGTGCCGCGCCGAGAAGCGCGCGCCAAGGCGCTGCAGATGCTGCCGGAGTTCGGCCTGACCGGCTTCGAAGCCCAGTATCCGCATCAACTGTCGGGCGGCATGCGCCAGCGTGTGGCGCTGATGCGCACCTTCCTGTTCGAGCGCGACCTGATGCTGCTGGACGAGCCGTTCGGCGCCCTCGACGCGCTGACGCGGGCGCTGATGCAGCGCTGGCTGCTGGACGTCTGGCAGAAACACCGGCGCACCATCCTGTTCATCACCCATGACGTCGATGAAGCGATCTTCCTCGGCGATCGCGTGCTGGTGATGACCGCGCGCCCGGGCTCGGTGAAGCTGGAGCAGGTGGTCGACCTGCCGCGGCCGCGCAAACCCGACATCGTCACGTCGCCGGAATTCATCCGCCTCAAACGCATCCTGCTGGAAGCGATCGAGGAGGAAAGCATCAAGTCCTTCCAGTCCGTCACTGCCCGGGAGCAAGCACCGTGAACGCAGCGTCGACCCATCAACCCACCTCGCTCGACAAGCGCAGGATCGATCCGGCGGAATGGGACGCGCGGGTCAAGCTCGCTGCCTGCTACCGCATGGTGGCGAAGCTCGGCATGGGCGACCTGATCTACAACCACATCTCGCTGCGCGTGCCCGGACATGAGGATCAGTTCCTCATCAATCCGTACGGGCTGCTGTTCGACGAGATCACCGCCTCGAGCCTGGTGAAGATCAATCTCGCCGGCGAGAAGCTCGACGACACGCCGCACACGGTCAACGTCGCAGCCTTCGTCATTCATGCGGCGATCCACACTGCAAGCCACGACGCGGCCTGCGTGCTGCACACCCACTCGGACTCAAGCGTCGCCGTCTCCGGTCAGGAAAAAGGGCTGCTGCCGCTCAGCCAGTTCGCGATGCGCTTCTACGACCGCCAGGCCTTCCATGACTATGAAGGCGTCGCCATCGATCTCGACGAACAAAGCCGGCTGGTGCGCGATCTCGGCCCGCACAAGGTGATGCTGATGCGCAATCACGGCATCCTCACCGTCGGCCGAACGCCCGGCGAAGCCTTCATGCTGCTCTATTATTTCGAGCGCGCCGCGCGCATCCAGCTGCAGATGCAGGCCGCGGCCGCCGCCGGCGCCAAGCTGGTGATGCCCCCGCACGAGGTCTGCGAGAAGGCCGCGCGGCAATTCTGGGAATTGCAGGGCGACATCCTCATCCCCGGCGAACGCGAATGGCCGGCGCTGATGCGCCAGCTCGACCGCACCGACACGTCCTATCGCAACTGACTTTTCATCCCGGCATCAGGAGTAAATCATGTTGACCAGACGCCACGCCCTCGCTGCAGCCGCAGCCATTGCCATTACGGCCGCCCTGCCCGCGCCCGGCACTGCTGCCGAGCTCACCAAGGCGAGCCTGCGGTTGAAGTGGCTGCCGCAGGCGCAGTTTGCCGGTTTCTACGTCGCGCTTGCCAAGGGCTACTACAAGGCGGAAGGCATCGACCTCACCATCAATCCCGGCGGCCCGAACCTGCTCACGGAAAACCTGGTGGCGACCGGCGCCGACACCTTCGGCCTGTCGGGCGGCACCGACAGCGTGTTCGCCGCGCGCGACAAGGGCCTGCCGGTCGTCTGCGTCGGCGTCGCGCACCAGATCACGCCGTTCATCTTCGTCACGCGCAAGGACGGTGCGGTGAAGACGCTGCAGGATTTCAAGGGCAAGACCGTCACGACCTGGTTCACCGGCGCCAACCATGTGCTGAACGGCATGCTGGCCAAGGAAGGCATCAAGCCCGACGAACTGAAGATCCAGCCGCAGCAGGTCTCGGTGACACCGTTCGTCGACGGCAGCGTCGATATCGCAACCGCCACCTACTACAACGAATTCTACGCCATCCAGGCGCGCATGCCGAAGGACAGCCTGAAGACCTTCGTGGCCGAGGACTACGGCATCACCTTCCCGCGCGACACGCTGATCGTCTCGGAAGCCACCGCCAAGGAAAAGCCGGAACTGGTGAAGGCCTTCCTGCGCGCGACCATCAAAGGCTGGAAGGACGCATTCGCCGACCCGAAGGGCGGCGTCGATGCAGTGATGGCCATCGCCCCGACGCTCGACCGTGCGCATCAGGAGTTCATGCTGACGGAGGTCAAGCGGCTGATGACGGCCGGCAACGCCGCCAAGGGCGGGCTGTTCGTGGTCGACGCCAACGCGATCAAGACTGCGCATGACTTCTTCCTGAAGTACGGCGTGATCACCAAGCCGGTCGATCTTGCGGCCGCCTACGACGCAAAATTCATCGACAGCCTGCCGGCGGCGGACCGGCTGCCGTGAGCCTCGGTTCGGCGACATTGTCCGTAGCAAACCGGGGCGCGGCCAGCCGGCCGGGCCCCGTGTATGCGTGGGCGCGCAAGGCGCTACGCCTGCTGCTCGGACTTGCCGTCGCCGCACTGGTCTGGGAGGGCGCGGTCGTGCTGTTCGGCATCAAGCCGCACTACCTGCCGCGCCTCAGCACCATTCTTGCAGCGATTGCCGCCACGCCACGCGCCTATGTCGACGGATTCTTCAGGACGCTCGCCGAGACGCTGATCGGCTTCGTCGCTGGCGGCGCCTTCGGCGTGCTGATGGGCGTCGCGTTCTTCCGACTGCGCGCGGTGCGCGACATGCTGTTCCCGATTTTCGTCGTCTCGCAGACCATTCCGGTGATCGCCTTCGGCGCGCTGGTGGTGCTGTGGTTCGGCAACACGCTGCTGGCCAAGGCGGTGATCGCCTTCTACCTCACCTTCTTCCCGGTGACCGTGAACACGCTGCTCGGCCTCGAGACGGTCGATCCACGGCAGGTGGCGCTGATGCGAAGCTTTGGCGCCTCGCGCGGACAGCTGCTGCTGCGCCTGCAGCTTCCGACCGCGCTGCCACAGATTTTTGTGGCGCTGCGGCTGGCGTCATCGCTGAGTCTGGTCGGCGCGATCGTCGGCGAATGGTTCGGCGACACCACCGGCCTCGGCGTGCTGCTGCTGCAGGCGATGTACACCGAGAACGTGGTCGCGATCTGGGGCGCGCTGCTGGTGTCCGCGCTGCTCGGCACCGGCTTCTATGCCTGCGTCGCCGCAGCCGAGCGCAAGCTGGTGTTCTGGAGCGCCGAGCAATGAGCGTCGCGACGCTCCCTTCACCTTCGCTTGCTGCCCAGCGCGGCGTCCTTGGCGCGGTGTTGCTGATCGCCGCCTGGGAAGGGCTCGCGCGCGGGCTGCAGCTGCCGTCCTACGTACTTCCTGCCATGAGCGACATCCTGGTCAGCATCTGGTCGACACGTGCGGTGCTCGCCCAGGCCGCCACCTACACGCTGTCCGAGGCGCTGGCGGGCTACGGCATCGGCTGCGTGATCGGCATCGCGCTTGCGGTCGCCATCACCATGCTGCCGCCGGTGCGCGGCGTGCTGCTGCCGATCGCAACCGCGATCAACTCGGTACCGGTGGTCGGCTATTCGCCGCTGATCCTGCTCTGGTTCGGCATCGGCGTCGCCTCGAAGATCGTGATGGTGGCGATGGCCGTGAGCTTCACGGTGTTCCTTTCGGCGCTGGCCGGCTTCGACCGCGTCGACCGCCGCGCCGTCGATCTCATGCGCAGCTTTGGCGCCGGCCGCCTCAGCATCCTCTGGCGCCTGCGGCTGCCGACCGCGCTGCCGCTGATGCTCGCCGCCATGCGGGTCTCGACGGTGCGCAGCGTCATCGTCGCGATCGTCACCGAGATGCTCGGCGCCTATGGCGGCCTCGGCTGGATCATCTTCCAGGCCGTGCTGCAGATCGATTTCGTGCAGGTGTGGTCGGCGATCTTCGTCGCATCCGCAATCAGCCTGACATTCTTCGGCCTGATCAGCTTCATCGAACGCAGGATCCTGTTCTGGACATGACCTCCGCGAAACGACAGATGCATCTCGGCTTGTTCATTCTCGGCACCGGCAGCCATGTGGCAGGCTGGCGCTATCCGGGCGCGGTGGACAGCTTTCAGGATTTTCCCGCGATCCAGCAGATCGGGCAGACTGCCGAGCGCGGAAAATTCGACCTTATCTTCATGGGCGACAATCTCTATGCGGATGCGCAGGCGCACCCGTCCTACACGCTGCGGCTGGAGCCGCTGACGATGCTGGCGGCGCTGTCGACCTCCACAAACCACATCGGGCTCGGCGCGACGGTCTCCACGACCTACAGCGACCCGTTCTCGGTGGCGCGCGTGTTTGCGTCCCTCGACCACATCAGCAACGGCCGCGCCGCCTGGAATGCGGTGACCACGGCGAACGCTGCGACCGCCGCCAACTTCGGCACGACGCACCCCGACCATGCCCGCCGCTACGAGATGGCGGACGAGTTCCTCACCGTGGTGAAGGGATTGTGGGACGGCTGGTCGGACGAGGCAATCGTCGCCGATCGTTCCAGCGGCCTCTACATCGATCCGGCAAAGCTGCGTGCGATCGACCATGAAGGCGCGTTCTTCAAGGTGAAGGGCCCGCTGAACATCGGCCGCAGCCCGCAGGGCCATCCGGTGGTGCTGCAGGCCGGCGGCTCAGAGGCGGGACAGGATCTCGCCGCGCGCACCGCAGACATCGTTTTCTCGGTCGTGCAGGATATCGACGAAGCGAAGGCCGGCTACGCGTCGCTCAAACAGCGCCTGCCGGCGTTCGGCCGCGCCGAGAGCGACGTCACCGTGCTGCCGGGCGTGATGCCGATCGTCGGCCGCACGACCAAGGAGGCTTTCGAAAAGCTCGCCACGCTGCAAAGCTTCGTCAGCGGCAGCAATGCGCTGGCGATCCTGTCTGACCGGTTCGGCCAGGACATGTCGGCCTACGATCTCGACGGACCAATCCCGGACATCGCGCTGCCCGACAGCTATCACAGTTTTGCGCGCGTGATGCTCGCCAAGGCACGGCGCGAAAACATGACGCTGCGCGACCTCTACAACCTCACGGCAGCCGCGCGCGGCCACTGGGTGCTGTGCGGCTCGGCCGAGCACATCGCCGATACGTTGCAGCAATGGTTCGAAGGCTACGCCGCGGACGGCTTCAACGTGATGCCGTCTTACTTCCACGAGGGCTTTGAGGATTTCGTCGACCTGGTCGTGCCGATCCTGCAGGCGCGCGGGCTGTTCAGAAACAACTATGAGGGTACGACGCTGCGCGAACACCTCGGACTACGACGACCGAGGAATCCGCATTTCTGATTGAGGCGTACGAAGCATTTGCAGAACACGGCGTGCCGGCTGGCAGCTCAATTCCGCATCCGCTTCGCAGCGCTCGACGATTCAGCGATGGTGTCCCGCAAATCCTCGGCGACGCCTTCATAAAACGCCGCCAGGACACGATAATTTTTTCGTTTCACATCGTCTGTCGCAACACTGGCCTCTCGTTCGCATTGGGCCGCTAGCGACAGGGTGACTTCCAGTCGGGTTTGGAGATCTTGCATAGGCAAATCCCAGACTGTTGTGAGAAGCTCAAATGCTACGACGAGAGGATGGCGGGAAACTACAAATCAATGACGAACCCACAACTTTGTTGTGACTTTAATTCGACCTGTGATCTTTTCGCTAATGCAAATACGGGATGGCTCAAGCCACGCGCTGCCTCCGGCAGTTGCACGGATTCGCTACGCTTTGCACTAAAGGCAACGATTTCGCACGGAATCGTTCCTCGTCCCGGCACGACAACGATAGCGCGAAGCAACACCATACCGTCGCTTGCATAGCGTGCTTTGGAAGGCAGTTTCCGAATGCGGCAAGAAAAAGCCGGAGCTGCAAAGCTCCGGCTAGGGTAATCCCCTCATTAGACTTGGGCCGCTTGTTTTGGTCCTCAGTCTTTGTCGGAGCTTCTAGCCTAAACTATTTGCATTGCAAAGTGCGCAAATTGGCAAAATCTGATCTGGGCCAACGTCATCACCCATCGCTCTGCGGCCGCGCCCACGCCTGACGGTTCGGCGCGTGCAGCGCCTCCTCCCCGTAGCATCCTTGAGCGCCACGCCGTTCGAGCCTCTAATGCGCTCATAAAGAGGGGGAGCAATGAAAGCCATCTGGTTGGCCTGCGCGCTCGCGCTCGGCATATTCTTTTCTGCGACCAACACAGCAACAGCCCAGGTTGCACGTAACGTCGGCGAGTTCTGCGGCATCCGGCAACTCGTTTGTAATCGAACGTGTCGCGGCGGCGGTGACTGCTCGTTGGACTGCACAACCCGACTGGCGGCCTGTCGATCCAATGGTTGCTTTCACTTCAACCAGCCGAGACCGCGCTGTTTCAATAACGCTGGTGACCTGGCATTGACCGATATCAAACTGGCTCCCAATCCCGAGAGGGAGCGAATACGTCGCGGCTATAAATAGTCAGTGCGGCTATTGCTCGAGGCGGAGCGCCTGGACGATGCTGTCGTCACGGACCGGCCATTTAGCGTTTTTGGCGAGCAGTGGACTCAGGGAATGGAGCGGGCGAAGGGAATCGAACCCTCGTATGCAGCTTGGGAATCTTTTTTGGCACCCTTATTCGTCAAAGGGTTAGACGGATTTGGCACCGTTTTGGCTCCGCGTTTTCGGGGTTTTGTGCGGGCGACTATGGAGTGCGGTGGGGCTTCGTATATCCACGTCCCGAGAAGTAATGCAGTCCGTCTGTATCGTCGGGGACAGAGCCGCGAGCGTACTTAACGAGCATCTTTAGATCGTTGCCGAGCTGCCATTGCCACTCGCCTGGCGCTTTGAGATAGCCCTCTCGCGCGGAGCTTCCGAGCGACTGATCCATCAGTGCGTTTGCAAGCTGCTCGATGTTGTTTGCCAACTCCGTGAAGTTGTGATGCGGCGGCAATTTCTTGTATGCGCGACCGATACCAAATAAGCCGTTGAACATTAGGAATCCGCCTTTCCGCTGGGAATAACGTTATGCAAGAGAGGAAGTGCACACGATGCGGCGAGACAAAGCCTGCGACAAGGGAGTTTTTCGGCTCGACTCCCTCCGGTGGATTGAGAGGCTTTTGTCGAACCTGCATGAACCAGGCGTCGGCGAAATACGAGAGGGACAACAAGGAGGGCCGCCGCATACGAGATGAGAAACGAGCTGATGTTGCTCTCGATGCCAGACGATCTTTCGACGATTCGACTAAGAGATCACTATTTAAGCGCCAAGCGGGGGTGTGCCCGTGCTGCTTTCTGCCGATCGCGAGCGTTGGCGATGCCGAAGTTGACCACACGACGCCGCTTGCGAGAGGTGGCAAGCACCACCCGTCGAATTTCATGCTCGCTCATACCCAGTGCAACAAAGAAAAACACAACAAGACATTGGCCGAGCATTGGGAGTGGCGAGTGCGAGTCGGATTAGATTCCGAGAATTTGGGACGCAAGCATGGATTGCTTTAGTCAGAACTGATTTGGACTGCCGATCCGCTACTTCATGTTCCACGGCGGGTCGTATAACCAGATTGGGAGCTGCTCAACCGCCGATACCCTGGCGGGATCGGCAATAGGCAACCAACGAGCAAATACCGTTTTCTTAATGTGCTCTCGCCTCAAAGCGCGATCCGGGAAGTCGAGTTTGTAGGCACGCTGAATGGCATGATTGTCGTCGCCCGAGATGTGCTTGCTAAGGAGCCGATCCCGAAGCCCCTTGCTCCCCTTCGCCTCCCCAACATACATCACCGCGTCGTCCACCAACAGCATGTACACTCCATGAACGTTGGGTGGGCGAGCGTGTCCGAGTGACTCTGGCATTGTTGTAAGAAGTTTCGCTACATCATCGCGTGCGAGGGCGAGTGCTTCCTCAATCGAACTTGGCGGCATCTATTTCAGTAGCTCCGGGTTCTCGTAGATGTTGCCGAGGATTCTCGTTTCTTAACCCAAGGCTTAAGTTCCAAAAATGGTATGCACTTCACGAGCCAAACAATGCCTGTGCCCTTAGCGATCTCGTACTTCAAATCCAAGAAGCTCTCATGCAACTCCTCTAATTCTTCGCTCGAACGTGAGGCCTGTGGCAGCCCCACACTCGAACGCAGTACTTGATATATGGATATCTTCTCATGCGCTCGGGATCGCGCAACTACCCTCTGGGGCAACGATTTTTGGCACCAATTTGGCTCCAAAATCGTATTGCTAGGGCCAAAAATCACAGTGACTTCAATGAACGACCTATCAACAACAAGCTAGAAATGCAGCCATTTCCAAACACGTGCCCTGTGCACAAACTCTATAGAAAAAGAGTTTTGGAGCGGGCGAAGGGAATCGAACCCTCGTATGCAGCTTGGGAAGCTGCCGTTCTACCATTGAACTACGCCCGCCTAACTCTTTGGTGGCGCATGATCTTGTCCGAAAACCGCTTCACACTTTTCGGGATCATGCGCCGCAGTGCAACGTAGCCGAGCGGCCTTGTGGTCGCAAGCGTTCACGCGATTGGGAGGTCCGTGGAGGCTCTTTTCGGGAACGTTCCGAGCCCACGGTCGCTTAAGAGCCACATGAAGACCGCGATGCTCGTCGCAGCCAGCCTGCTTGCCGCCTCCTCAGCGGCAGCGGACCCGTTGGAGCGCCTGCGCAATGCCAGCGCCAACGAGCTGTGCTGGGACACGGTCCGCGGCGTCGCGCGTGAAAAGTATCCTACCGTCAGAATTGGCGATCCGGCGCTGACGCAGGTGAGCTTCGGCGGCCAGACTCCGGTCCGGGAAAGCCGCAAGGCGTTCGTCGGCATCCGCAACTGCTGATCCCCCGCTCCATCATCTCTACATCGCATTCCCGAAGGTTGCGCGGCCGCCAACGGCTGCTTTAGGCTGTCAGGCAACCGGCCGCATCCGAACAAATGCCGGGCTCTTTTGGGGAAATTCATGCCGGGCTTTTCATCCGTCTCCGATCTGTTGAAGCGCGCCACCGACGCCGGCGATGTGCCCGGCGTTGCCGTCTCGGTCGCAACGCCGGACGGCGTCGTGTTCGAGGGTGCGTCTGGAAAACGCGATCTCGCAGGCGGTGCGGCGATGACCCCGGATACGGTGGTGCGGATCGCCTCGATGACCAAGGCGATCACTGGCGCCTGCGCCATGCAACTGGTCGAACAGGGCAAGCTCAAGCTCGACGAGCCGATCGGGCCGCTGCTGCCGGAGCTCGGCGCCGTGAAAGTGCTGGTGGGCTACGACAGCGACGGCAAGCCGCTTTTGCGCGAGCCGAAGCGACCGATCACGCTGCGGCATCTGCTCACCCATACCTCCGGACATACCTACGAGTTCTGGAATGCAACGATCGGCGAGTACCGGGACAAGACGGACACGCCGCCGGTTGGCTCGGGCCTGTTGTCGTCGCTGTCGATCCCGCTGCTGTTCGACCCCGGCGACAAGTGGGAATACAGCATCAGCATCGACTGGGCGGGACGCGCGGTGGAGGAAGTCTCCGGGCTGAAGCTCGCCGACTACATGAAGCGCAACATGTTCGATCCCCTCGGCATGCGCGACACCGGCTTTCGCATCAGCGACAGCCAGCGGCAGCGGCTCGCATCGCTCTACCTGCGCAAGCTGGAAGGTCTGACGCCGTTCACGCGCGAGCCGCCGGACAATCCGGAATTCGACGGCGGCGGTGGCGGCCTTTTCTCGACGGTGCAGGACTACGCAAAGTTCGCGCAGATGATGCTGCACAAGGGCAGGTTCAACGGCGTGCAGGTGTTGAAGCCCGAGACCGTCGCGCTGATGTCGCAGAACGCCATGGGCGACGTCAACGTGCGGCGGCTGCCGGCTATCGTGCCGACGCTGACCAACAACGTCGACTTCATCGACGGCATGAAGTGGGGCCTTACCTTCCTGATCAACCCGCAGCCGCTGGCGACCGGACGCTCGGCCGGCTCGCTCGCCTGGGCCGGGCTGATGAACTCGTACTACTGGATCGATCCGGTGAAGAAGATCACCGGCGTGTATGCGACGCAGATCCTGCCGTTCTGCGACGTGAAATCGCTAAAACTGTTCCAGGATTTCGAGACCGAGGTCTACAAGGCGATGTGACGGGGTCCCGGCCGTAGCCCGCATGCATAGGCGGCCTTCAGGCCGCCTATGCATCCGGGCTACGCGCCTCGCAAAGCCGTCACGTCCTGAAATGCTTCGACAGCTTCAACCCCTGTGCCTGGTAGTTGGAGCCGATCTTCTGTCCGTACAGCGCGTCGGGACGCGAGATCATCTTCTCATAGACCAGCCGGCCGACGATCTGGCCGTGCTCGAGAATGAACGGCACCTCGCGCGAGCGCACCTCCAGCACCGCGCGCGAGCCCCGCCCGCCCGCGCCGGCATAGCCGAAGCCGGGATCGAAGAAGCCCGCATAGTGCACGCGGAATTCGCCGACCAAGGGATCGAACGGGACCATCTCTGCGGCGAAGTCCGGCGGCACCTGCACGGCTTCCTTCGAGGCGAGGATATAGAACTCGCCCGGATCGAGGATCAGGCTTTCGTCCTCACGCGCCTTGATCGGCTCCCAGAACTCCTCAAGCGCATAGCCGGCGCGACGATCGATATCGACGACGCCGGTGTGGCGCTTGGCGCGGTAGCCGACGAAACCGTTCGAACCCCTGCCTGACAGATCGACGCTGAGCGCCAGCCCGTTCGAGAGGTCCGCGTCATCGCTATCGACCAGCCGCTCCGCTGCATGCAGCGCCGCAAGCGCCGCACCATCGAGCGCAGCCTCGCCCTGGCGGAAACGGATCTGCGACAGGCGCGAGCCTTCGCGCAACAGCACGGGAAATGTCTTCGGACTGATCTCGGCATAGAGCGGGCCGTGATAACCCGCATCGATCATGTCGAACCGGCGCGTGCCGTCGGTGATCACGCGGGTGAACACGTCGAGCCGGCCGGTCGAGCTTTTCGGATTGGCGGCAGCGGCGACGCTCGGCGGCAGCGCCAGGCTTTCGATCAGCGGCACGATGTAGACGCAGTTCGTCTCCAGCACCGCGTCGTCCGCCAGACTGATCTCGTGCAGCTTCAGGTCTTCGATGCGCTCGGCGACGGTGGCGCCGGGGCCGGGCAGAAAGCTCGCGCGCACGCGGAAGGCGATGTCACCCAGCCGCAGGTCGAGGCTCGCCGGCTGGATCTGGCTTTCGACGAACGGATAGGCCGGCAGGATCGCGCCGGCGTCCGCCATCGCCGCGATCATGCGGTCGGGCAGAATTCCTTTCGCGTCGGGCGGCAGCGCGGTCGGCACGTGGTCGTCCTGCAGGTGAAAAGTCCCTATTTTTAGCACCTTTTTCCGGTTAGCCGATGCCCGTCTTGACGGAAAGAGCGCCACCGACTAAGAGCAGGACTTATCCCGTGGTGATTTGAGCCGGCCGGCTTGCAGCCACGTTAAACAAGTAGCTAAACAGGCCGGGGACACGAGTGATCCCGGCCTGTCGGAGTTCTTCCGAGGCCGGTTTTTTATTGGCCAAACGGCCAACGAAGGAGGTCACTTTGTCCGAGTCCCGTAACCCCGCTCCGGCAGGCACACGTCACTATCGTCCCGAAACCCGGCTCGTGCACGGCGGCACGCTGCGCTCGCAATACGGCGAGACGTCCGAGGCGCTGTTCCTGACCCAGGGCTACGTCTACGACACCGCCGAGCAGTGCGCGGCGCGCTTCGCCAACACCGATCCGGGCTTCATTTACTCGCGCTTCGCCAACCCGACCGTATCGATGTTCGAGCAGCGCATGATCGAGCTCGAAGGCGCCGAAGCCGCGCGCGCCACCGCGACCGGCATGGCGGCGGTGACGACGGCGATCCTGGCCCCCTTGCGCGCCGGCGACCACGTGGTCGCGGCCAAGGCGATGTTCGGCTCCTGCCGTTTCGTGGTCGAGGACCTGCTGCCGCGTTACGGCATCACCTCGACCCTGGTCGATGGTCTCGACCTCGACCAATGGCAGAAGGCGATGCGGCCGAACACCAAGACGCTGTTCCTGGAAAGCCCGACCAACCCGACGCTCGAGGTGCTCGATATCACCGAGATCGCCAAGATCGCGCACAAGGGCGGCGCACGGCTGATCGTCGACAACGTGTTCGCGACGCCGATCTGGCAGAGCCCGCTGTCGCTCGGCGCCGACGTCGTCGTCTATTCGGCGACCAAGCACATCGACGGCCAGGGCCGCTGCCTCGGCGGAGTGATCCTGTCGAACAACGACTTCATCCAGGAGCACATCCACAACTTCCTGCGCCAGACGGGACCGTCGATGTCGCCGTTCAATGCCTGGGTGCTGCTGAAGGGCCTCGAGACACTCGGCGTGCGCGTGCGCCAGCAGACCGAGAATGCGGCGAAGGTCGCCGAAGCCCTGGCCAAGCATCCGAAGATTTCGAAGCTGATCTATCCGGGCCGCGACGACCATCCGCAGGCGGCGATCGTCAAGAAGCAGATGCGCGCAGGCTCGTCGCTGGTCGCCTTCGAGGTGAAGGGCGAGCGCGCGGCTGCCTTCCGCACGCTGAACGGGCTGAAGATCACCCGCATCTCCAACAACCTCGGCGACGCCAAGAGCCTGGTCACGCACCCGACCACGACCACGCATCAGCGGCTGACCGCCGAGGCACGCGCCGAGCTCGGTATCACCGAAGGCATGATCCGGTTTTCCGCTGGCCTCGAGCACGTGGATGATCTGATCGAGGATCTTTACGCGGCGCTGGAGAAGGCTTGAGGATTTCTTCCCTCTCCCCTTGTGGGAGAGGGTGCCCGAGCAAAGCGAGGGCGGGTGAGGGGTTATTTGCCCAGCATTCGTGACTAACCCCTCACCCGGCTCGAATTCGCTTTGCTCATTCTCGCCACCCTCTCCCACAGGGGGAGAGGGAAAAAGCTCGCTGCCCTCAGCGCGACACCTACTGCGGCCGGATCATCATCACGTCGGGCGGCACGTCGGTGCCGGCCTGCACGCGGGCGACGGTGTCGATGATGGTGTCGCCGAGCAGTTGCGCGAAGCAGGCATAGCCCCAGTCGTTCAGATGCAGGCCGTCGTGAATGACGAACTCGTCGAACGATAGCTTCTGGTCGTCGTGCCACTTGCGCATCACGGCAAAGCGCGGGAAGCGCGCGATCTGCTTGGCCTGGGCCATGTTGCCGAGCAGGTTGACCATCTTGTTGGTCTTGTCCTGCTTTTCCTTGCTCGCAGTCGCAGGCACATATTGCGGATCGATCAGCACGATGTCGGCGCCGGTCGCCTTCAGCCGGTCGATGCCGTCACTGAGCAGCGCCTCGGTGCGCGCGACCTCGGCATCGTCGCCCCTGATGACCGTGTTGGTGCCAAGCTGCCAGATCACCAGATCAGGCTTGGCGTCGATCACCGCGACCTTCAGCCGCTCCATCATCTGCGGCGTATCCTCGCCGCCGATGCCGCGGTTGAGCACGGTAATGTCGGCCCGGGGAAATTTCCGCCGCAGCTGATCGGCAAGCCGGTAAGGATAGGAGAACATCGGCGAGGTCGCCCCGAAGCCGACGGTCGACGACGAGCCGAACGCGACGATCGTCACCGGCTGGTTGGCCGCAAGCTTCCTCGCGACATTCGGCAGCGAGCCTTCGAGATAGACGCCCTTGGTCGCGCACGGCACGCGCTTGAAGATGTCGGCGGCGCGCTTGACGATGTCGTCGAGCTTCTCGACGGCGCCGCCTGCGCCTTCTTTCGCGCGCTCGCCGAGGCTCTTGGCCGGGACTTGCGGATTTGCGGCGGCGACGTTCGGCGAGCCTTGATTGGAAGAACCCGGATTGGGAGAACCCTGCGCGGACGCGCCACCCTGCGGGACGATTGCTGCGAGCGACACACCAAGCATCAGCGCGGCGCCATAGCCGGTCGCAGAACGGCGTCGCTTCGCTCGCCTGCGAGCCAATTTCGGGACCACAAGCGTGCGCATCAGTTCTGGACCTTGGGCTCCGCGTGATCGAGCCTGGCCGCAGCGATCACAAGGCTCGCCAATGCGCGCCCGAGACAATCATGCACGCCCTTCGCCAGCGCGAAGCTGCGCGACGAATGCGACAGGTCGAACTGACCCGTCTCGTTCCAGTTGTGCATGATCGCATAGCGGTCGAACAAGGGAACATCCTGCTGCTGCGCCACGGCGCGAATATTGTCCAGATACGGCGCCGTGGGGAGCATGGTTTCCATACGCGGGCTGTATTGCAGGTTGATCAGCACGGCGTCTACGCCCGCGGCCTTGATCGCGCTGATACCTTCGTCGAGTGCATTACGGAAGTCATCCGGATGGATGGCGCGGATCGCGTCGACCGTGCCGGTCTGCCAGACAAGCAGGTTTGGCTTCCGCTCGGTGACGAGCCCCGGCAGCGTTTCCGCCACCTCCTCCGCCGTCCGCTTCGGCTGCAGGTTGGTGGTCACCGACACGGCGATGCCGGGCAGCTTTTCGCGCAAGCTCGCTTCAAGGCGCGCCGGGTAGGCGATGGCCGCGCCCTCCGGACTGGCGAGACCCGACGAGCCCGAGCCCACCACCAGCACATCCAGCTTCTTGTCGTCCTTGACCGCGGCGGCGACTTTTTCCAGCACGCTGTCGCCGAACGCGAGCAGGTCGGCGGGCACCTCGCATGTCTTCTTTTCGGCAGGTTTATTTTCCGCAGACTGGTTATCTGCGGGCTTGGCGTCCTGCGCGCAGGCGGGCGCCGCGGCCAGCAGGCCGGCGATCGCGACTGCAGCGAGGATGGCCCTCATGGCACTCCTTCCGAGGTCGGGTTGGCGGCACGCGAGCCGCCCTTTTCCGCCACGCCCTTATACCACGCCAGCAACCACGCCGCGGCGAACATCAGGACGATTCCGGCGACACTGATAACGAAATGTATCCAGGCGGCCCCGCCGAGCTCCACGATGACGAAATGGCCGGCAAAGGCCAGAAAAACGCCGACGCAGAAGATTTCCAGCGAATGCTGGCCGCACAGGATCATCGGCCTGAGCCACACCGATTTCAGCCCCGGCCAGCCCTTTGGAATGAAATAGATAGTCAGGGTCGCCAGCGCAAGAAAGTGAGCAAACCTTAACACGTCGAGATCGGTCTTGCTGATCGGGTACATCCAGCGCGACAGCATATGCGGCATCAGGAAATCGATCCTAGGAAAGTGCCAGGTGAGCGTGACGCCGAAGGCAAACAGCAGGTAGAAGGCAGCGAGCGCGACCGTGATCTTCGAGGTCAGGATGCGCGACATGCGCTCAGCGCCGCCGAGCGCACACCAGGCGCCGAACACGAACAGCAGCTGCCAGGCATACGGGTTGAAGAACCATGAGCCGCTCGGATAGGACGGCAGCGCCAGCTCGAACTCCCAGGTGACCGCATACAGGCCGACCGACAGCGCCAGCGCCAGGTCAGCCTTCTTGCGCAACAGCCACAGCATCGGCGGAAAGAACACCATCAGCACGATGTAGAGCGGCAGCACGTCCATGTTGACGGGCCGGAAGCGCAGCAGCAGCGCCTGGATGATCGTCACGTCGGGGCTCTTGAGGAAATCGAGGATGTTCATTTCCTCGGCATAGAGCGGATTTTCAAACCGCGTCGCGACGTAAGAGATCTCGGCGAGATAGATCGTGAACAGAAAGATGTGCGCGACGTAGATCTGCCAGGCGCGCTTGAGAATGCGGGCGCTGGCGACGACGAAGCCTCGGTCTGCCATCGCGCGACCGTAAACGAAGGCCGCGGTGTAGCCGGAGATGAAGATGAAAATTTCGGTCGCGTCGCTGAAGCCGTAGTTGCGCAGCGTGAACCACGTCAGCACGTTGACCGGCAGGTGATCGACGAAGATCAGCCACAGGGCAAGGCCGCGAAACAGGTCGAGCCGCAGCTCGCGCTCGGTGAGCGGCGGCGCGACCGTCATCGCCTCGCTGAGCGGTATCGCATCCTGGGTCGCGGCAAGCGTCATCTAAGAAAAGGCCCACGGGCTGATTTGCGGGTGCAGGAATCTCAAATCAGCGGCACAAGTGTACCGCGATCCTGTATGCCGTGACAGATTCGCGCAGCTATCTATCACCGAAAGTTCAGAACGCCGGTCGCAGCGCTTTCGTTCACGTCGCCGCGTCAGCTATAATGGGCGCAGATTTCCAGGACCATTCCAGAAATGTACAAGGCCGTTACCCGCGCGATCGAGGTCAACGTCGAGCCGAGCTTCATGCCCGACCGCTCGTCCGCTGAAAAACACTACTATTTCTGGGCGTACCGGATCGTCATCGTCAATCGTGGAACCGAGACCGTGCAGCTGAAAACGCGGCACTGGATCATCACCGACGCAACGGGACGCGAACAGGTGGTGAAGGGCGAAGGCGTCGTCGGCGTGCAGCCGACGCTCAGTCCCGGCGAAACGTTCGAATATACGAGCGGGGTTCCGTTACCGACATCGTCCGGCTTCATGACCGGACGTTATCAAATGGTCACCGACCGCGGCGAACGCTTCGAGATCGACATTCCGGCGTTCTCGCTCGACAGCCCGGGTGTGGTGCGGACGTTGAACTGAGGGCTGACTAAGCCGCCCCGGCCTCTTCCGGCGTGAACTCATACACCGACGAGCAGAACTCGCAGGTGACGACCACCTTGCCGTTCTCGATCATGTCGGCGCGGTCTTTCCGGGTGAAGCTCGCCAGCATCGCGGAGACGGCGTCGCGCGAGCAGGAGCACTTCGCCTGCACCGGCTGCTCGGCAAAGACCCGCACGCCGCGCTGGTGGAACAGACGGAACAGCAGCCGCTCGCCTGACAACTCGGGATCGATCAACTCGACGTCTTCCACCGTCTGCATCAGCGCCTGGCCCTCGACCCAGGCATCGTCCTCACCGACGACATGCGGCACGGTGCCTTGCGGCGCGTCGCCCGGATGCAGATCGGCCTGGCGCGCGCGCTCCGGCGACTTCGGCAGGAACTGCAGTAACAGCCCGCCGGCCCGCCAGCGATGCCTGGGGCCGCCGCTTCCACGCAACTCCTCGCCGACGGCCAGCCGCACCCGCGTCGGGATCTGCTCGGAGCGCAGGAAATACTCGTGCGCCGCGGCCTCGAGATCGCCACCCTCCAGCGCGACGAGCCCCTGATAGCGGCTCATGTCGGCGCCCTGATCGATGGTCATGGCGAGGTGGCCGCGGCCGAGCAAGGCAGCCGAGGTTTGGCCGTACTTCAGTCGGGACGCATCGAAGCGTGCATAGGCGCGCAGCTTGTCGGGAGCGGTGAAGTTGACGACGATCATCGAAACCGGGCCGTCGGTCTGGGTCTGTAGGATGAAACGGCCGTCGAACTTCAGCGACGATCCGAGCAGCGTCGTCAGCACGATCGCTTCGCCGAGCAGTTTCGAGACCTGCGGCGGATAGGCGTGCTTGGCGAGAATGTCGTCCAGCGCCGGGCCGATCTTGATCAGGCGCCCGCGCAGATCGAGGGCGGCAACCTCGAACGGAAGCAGGGCGTCGTGCAGCGGCGCCGCCGACGGCGCTCGAACGGTGCTTTCATCCGCCATTACGGCATCGCTGCGTTAAGGCACCAGGCCAGAATACCCTTCTGCGCATGCAACCGGTTCTCCGCCTCGTCGAACACCACCGACTGCGGACCGTCGATCACCTCGTCGGTCACCTCCTCGCCGCGATGCGCGGGAAGGCAATGCATGAACAGCGCGTCCGGTTTCGCCTGAGACATGAGCTGAGCGTTGACCTGATAGCGGCGCAACAGATTGTGGCGGTTCTCGCCATCCTTGTCGCCCATCGACACCCAGGTGTCGGTGACCACGCAATCGGCGTCGCGCACCATCTTTTCCGGATCGGTATGCAACTGCACCGGCGCGTTGTTGAGCTTGATCCAGTCCTTCAGGTGTTTTTTCGGCGCGAGTTCCGGAGGGGTCGCAACATTGAGCTGGAACCCGAAGCGCTGCGCCGCATGCACCCAGGATGCGAGCACGTTGTTGTCGTCACCGCTCCAGGCCACAGTGCGACCCTTGATCGGTCCGCGGTGCTCCTCGTAGGTCATCACATCGGCCATCACCTGACAGGGATGCGACAGCCGCGTCAGGCCGTTGATCACCGGCACCGTCGCGTGCTCGGCGAGCTCCAGCAGTGCGTCATGGCTGAGGATGCGGATCATGATGGCGTCGACATAGCGCGATAGCACCCGAGCGGTGTCGGCGATGGTTTCGCCGCGGCCGAGCTGCATCTCGGCGCCGGTCAGCATGATCGCCTCGCCGCCAAGCTGGCGCATGCCGACATCGAACGAGACGCGCGTGCGCGTCGACGGCTTCTCGAAGATCATGGCAAGTGTCTTGCCGGCCAGCGGCCGATCAACGGCGGCGCCGTTCGCAGCCTTGCGCTTCTGCTTCAACGCCGCACCGGCATCGAGCATCGTGCGCAGGTCGCTCGTCGGCAACGCGCTGATGTCGAGGAAATGGCGAAGCGGCAATGTCACTCAGGCCGCTCCCCGCTTCGCGGCGCTGCTCAACCGCGCGCACGCCCGCTCGATCCGCTTCACGCCCTCATCGATCTCCGCCTCGCTGACGATCAGCGGCGGCAGCATGCGCACGACATTCTCGCCGGCAGCGACCGTCAGCAGCTTCTCGTCGCGCATGGCGTTCGACAGGTCGCCGGCGGGAACGACCGCCTTGATGCCGATCAGCAGGCCTTCGCCGCGCACCTCGCTGGCGATATCGGGGTAACGATCGCAGATGCCGGCGAGCTTCTGTTTCAACAACAGCGACATGCGCTGCACGTGATCGGTGAATCCCGGCGCAAGCATCACATCGAGCACCGCGTTGGCGGCCGCCATGGCGAGCGGATTGCCACCGAAGGTCGAACCGTGCGTGCCGGCGGTCATGCCCTTGGCCGCCTCGGTGGTGGCAAGGCAGGCGCCGATCGGGAAGCCGCCGCCGAGCGCCTTTGCCAGCGGCATGATGTCCGGCGTGACGCCGGTTCGCTTGTAGGCGAAAATCTCGCCGGTGCGGCCCATCCCGCTCTGCACCTCGTCGAATATCAGCAGCAGGCCGTGCTGGTCGCACAATTCGCGCAACGCCTTGAAGAACTGCGGCGACGGCGCGCGCACGCCGCCCTCGCCCTGCACCGGCTCGATCATGATCGCAGCGGTCTGTGGGCCGATCGCCTTCTTCACGGCTTCGACGTCGCCGAGCGGCACCTGGTCGAAGCCTTCGACCGGCGGGCCGAACCCTTCGAGATACTTCGCCTGACCGCCTGCGGCGATGGTGGCGAGCGTGCGTCCATGGAACGCGCCTTCGAAGGTGATGATCCGGTAGCGCTCCGGCTTGCCGCTGGCATGCTGGTATTTGCGCGCCATCTTGATCGCGCACTCCACCGCCTCGGCGCCGGAGTTCGCAAAGAACGCCACATCGGCAAAGCTCGCCTCGCAAAGCCGCGCGGCGAGCTTCTCGCCGTCAGGCATCTTGTAGAGATTGGAGACGTGCCAGACCTTGCTGAGCTGCTCGGTCATCGCCTTGACGAGATGCGGATGGCAATGGCCGAGGCCATTCACAGCGACACCGCTGCCGAAGTCCAGATAACGGTCGCCGTTGGTCGCGATCAGCCAAACGCCCTCGCCGCGCTCGAAGGCGACGTCGACCCTCGCGAATACGGGAAGCAGATGAGACTGGGAAATCTGGCTCATGGCGACCTGCGTCTGGTTATGGCTTTGAATTCAGCCGGGCCCGCCGTGCGCGCGGCTTGGCATAGGCCCGAAATAAAAGTGCCGCCCTTCCAAAGGCGGCACGTGCAAGAGCATTCTATTGGCGGGCGGCAAACTGTCAACAGCGGCGCGGGGCGCCTCAGGGCGATGCGGCGCGCCGATTTCCTGCTTTCAGCTTGATGTTAAACAAGGTTTTCGCATCGCACAGGCGCAGCCTTGCGCGCCGACGGCGTGCGGCAACGCCACGGAGTCGCAGAAAAAGCCTATTTTGTTGGTTTCTTCACAGCTCATGTGGGAATTCACAGCCTCCGACTCTTGCGCCCGAGTCACGCCATATTGTAGCGTTTGGGCCATCAGACACGACATCTCGTGCAGTGGTTCTGCCCCCTTAAGTCGTCGCAGTCAGGCGTAACGTCCGGTCGTTAAATACGATTCCGGCGAGGGCGGAAGGATTCAACGGCGCGAGCGGCGTTGCGGAGCTTAAGGAAGATCATGACCCTTAAAGAAGAACTTTCGGGTTGGACGGAGCCTCGGGTTGAGCAACTCAAGAAGCTCTGGGAGGCGGGACTTTCGGCAAGCCAGATCGCGGCGGAACTCGGCAACGTGACCCGCAACGCGGTGATTGGAAAGGTGCATCGGCTCGGCCTCTCCGGCCGTGCCAAGAGCCCCTCCTCGTCCTCTTCGGTGGCGCGGCCGCGCAAGACGCGCCCGGCGCAGCACATGATGAGGATCTCCCGCCCGGTGTCGCGCGGCAACACGGCGCTCGCGCACGCATTCGAGATGGAGGTCGAGGCGGATCCGGTTCCCTTCGACAACGTCGTGCCGATGAGTCAGCGCAAGACGCTCCTGGAGCTCACCGAAGGCACCTGTCACTGGCCGGTCGGCGACCCCGGCAGCCCGGATTTCTTCTTCTGCGGCGGCAAGTCGCTTCAAAGCCTGCCGTATTGCGCGCACCACTCACGCATCGCCTATCAGCCAGCCGGCGATCGCCGACGGAGTTCGCCGAAGCCACGGTGACGGACGAAGAGGCAACGCCGCTTAGAGTCTGATTCAACTTCGTTGAATCAGACTCGTCGCTTATCTTTTGTTTGGGCATGATCCCCGGATCAAGTCCGGGGACAAGCCTTATCCGACAACCGGTATCCACCCCCGATCACGTCGAGGGCAAGCTTTTCGGGATCATGCCCTAGTTATTGCGGCGTGATACCGGCGGCCTTCGCGGCGTCGCGCATGTCCTCGTAGTCAGCCTGGATGAAGGCGGCGAAACCCTTCGATGTCATTTGTTCGGGCGCGGCCACTTCCGCGCCGATGCCGGCGAGGCGCTCGACCGCGGAGCTTCCCGGGGCAAGCCCCTTCTCGATTGCCTGCTGTAGCGTACCGATGATCTCACCCGGCGTCTTTGCCGGCGCCAGAATGCCGATATAGCTCTGCGCCTTGAAACCTTTCACGCCGCCCTCGTCGAACGTCGGGATATCCGCCGCCAGTTTTGAGCGCTGCGAGGCAGCCACCGCGATAATGCGCGCGTCACCGCTCTTGTGCAGCTGCAACGCCGTCGAGAGCTCGGTCATCGCACCATTGACGTTGCCGCTGAGCACATCGGGCATCAGGCTGCCGCCGCCGCGATAGGGCACATGCGTCAGGTTTGCACCGGTGGCAGCCTTCAGCCGCTCGAGCGACATGTGCGTGGCGCTGCCGACGCCGGCCGTGGCGATCGTCACCGGCGCCTTCTTCGACAGGGCGAGCAGGTCAGCGACGGTCTTCGCTTCGACCGCTTTTCCGACGACGATCCCGTGCGGCACGTAGCTCGTCAGTGCCACCGGGGCAAAATCCTTGAGCGAGTATCTCAGATTGGCATTCACGAACGGGTTGACGGTGAGCGGACCGTTTGAGCCGACCAGAAGCGTGTATCCATCCGGCTCGGCCTGCGCGACGAATTCGGCGCCGATGCCGCCACCGGCGCCGCCGCGGTTTTCCACCACCACCGTCTGGTTCAGCGCCTTGGCGATTTGTTCGCCGATCAGACGGCCGACCACGTCGGCATTTCCGCCCGCGGCGAACGGTACGATCAGACGAATGGGACGATCCGGGTAGGCCGCAAACGCCTGCCGCGGCAGCAGGCCAAACGCTGCAATCGTCCCAAGGCCAGCCGTAAACTTGCGGCGCGAAAGCGTCATGTTGCCCCCCGAAGATTTTTTAACGTTTTCAGCTCGAGCCGCTACATCGGCGTCGGACTTTAAGCGGAATTGCGGGGGCCTACAATTACGCGGGAGGGTATGGCGCGCCGGAGGCTAAGACTGCTCGACCTTGCCAAAGCGGTCGTCGAGCGCGTAGCCGGCACCGCGCACAGTGCGGATCGGGTCGATCGCGCGTCCGGAATTCAGCAGCTTCCGCAAGCGGCCGATATGCACGTCGACCGTGCGCTCATCGATATAGATGTCGCGGCCCCAGACGCTGTCGAGCAGTTGCTCGCGGCTGAACACGCGCCCCGGATGCTCGAGGAAGAATTCGAGCAGGCGATATTCGGTCGGGCCGAGTTCGATCGGCTCGCCCGCGCGCGACACGCGCCGCTTCTCGCGATCGAGCTCGAGATCGCCCCATGACAGGACGTTGGCCATCCGCTCCGGCGAGGCACGCCGCAGCAATCCGCGCACGCGCGCCAGCAACTCCGGCACCGAGAACGGCTTGACGATGTAGTCGTCGGCGCCGGTGGCGAGCCCGCGCACGCGCTCGCTCTCCTCGCCGCGCGCCGTGAGCATGATGATCGGCAACTGCCTGGTCTCGGGGCGGGCCCGCAGCCGGCGGCACAGCTCGATGCCCGACAGGCCCGGCAGCATCCAGTCCAGCACGACGAGATCGGGGACCCGCTCCTTCAATCTGGTGTCGGCCTCGTCGCCACGGCCGACGGTTTCGACCTCGTAGCCTTCGGCATCCAGATTGTAGCGCAAGAGCGTGGTCAGCGCTTCTTCGTCCTCAACAACCAGAATCCGTGCGTTCATGGTTCTCCTGCAACCTTATTTCAACTGCCGGGCGCGACGGTCGCGAAGTTCGACGGCTCGCCGCGCGGGCGCGGGCTCTGAATCTGCTGACCCTCGATCATGTAGAACACGGTCTCGGCGATGTTGGTCGCGTGATCGCCGATCCGCTCGATATTCTTGGCGCAGAACATCAGGTGAATGCAGAACGAGATGTTGCGCGGATCCTCCATCATGTAGGTGAGCAGCTCGCGGAACAACGAGGTGCAGATCGCGTCGACTTCCTCGTCGCCCTTCCAGACGGTCATCGCCGCCGGCAAGTTGTGCGCGGCGTAGGCGTCGAGCACCGACTTGACCTGCGACTGCACCAGCGTCGTCATGTGCTGCAGGCCGCGGATCAGCTTCAACGGATTGAAATCGCCGTCGAGCTGGCCGACGCGCTTGCCGATGTTCTTGGCAAGGTCGCCGATCCGCTCGAGATCGGTCGCGACGCGCAGCGCGCCGACGATCTCGCGCAAATCCACCGCCATCGGCTGGCGCCGCGCGATGGTCAGCACTGCCAGCTCCTCGATCTGGTGCTGCAGCTTGTCGATCTCGACGTCCAGCGCCACGACCTGCCGGCCGGACGCAACGTCCCGGCGGACCAGGGCGTCGACGGAGTCGACGATCTGCCGCTCCGCCAGCCCGCCCATCTCGGCGACCAGCCGTCCGAGCTCCTGCAGATCGACGTCGAAGGCCTTTGCGGTGTGTTCTGAAGCCATTGCCTTAACTTTCTCCGGAACGCGGATCAGCCGAACCGGCCGGTGATGTAATCCTGCGTGCGCCGGTCTGACGGCGAGGTGAATATCTTGCTGGTGGAGTCGAACTCGACCAGCTCGCCGAGATACATGAACGCGGTCTCGTCCGACACGCGTGCCGCCTGCTGCATGTTGTGCGTGACGATGGCGATCGTGTAGTCCTCTTTCAGTTCGTTGATCAGCTCCTCGATCTTCGCCGTCGAGATCGGGTCGAGCGCCGAGCACGGCTCATCGAACAGGATGACCTCGGGGCGCACCGCGACCGTGCGCGCGATGCACAGGCGCTGCTGCTGACCGCCGGACAGGCTGAGGCCGCTGGCGTTGAGCTTGTCCTTGACCTCGTCCCACAGCGCGCCGCCGCGCAGCGCCCTCTCGACCCGAACGTCCATCTCCGATTTGGAGATCTTTTCGTAGAGACGCACGCCGAAGGCGATGTTCTCGTAGATCGTCATCGGGAACGGCGTCGGCTTCTGGAACACCATGCCGACCCGGGCACGCAGGAGATTCAGATCGAGCTTCGGATCCAGGATGTTGTTCTTGTCGAGCAGCACCTGACCCTCCGCACGCTGCCCTGGATATAGGTCGTACATGCGGTTGAATACGCGCAGCAGCGTCGACTTGCCGCAGCCCGACGGACCGATGAAGGCCGTCACGCGGTTGGTGCCGAGCGTGAGGTTGATGTTCTTCAGCGCCTTGCTCTGCCCGTAATAGAAATTCAGGTCGCGCACGGTGATTTTCGGCGGCGCCGCGACGGCCGACATCAGCGGCGGGGCGGACGCGGTCGGAAGTTCGACGGAAACGTTGAGGTTGTTCATTTACTCGTCCTCTCGGCGCCAAGAATGCGCGCGCCGATATTCAGGGTCAGAACTGCAAGCGTGATCAGCAGCGCGCCGGCCCAGGCGAGCTGCTTCCAGTATTCGTAGGGGCTTTGCACGAAATTGTTGATGGTGACCGGCAGGTTCGCCATCGTCTTGGTGAGATCGAGGCTCCAGAACTGGTTGCTGAGTGCCGTGAACAGCAGCGGCGCGGTTTCACCGGCGACGCGCGCCGTCGCCAGCAGCACGCCGGTGATGATGCCGGCGCGAGCCGCCCGATAGGCGACGCGGCGGATCACCAGCGAACGCGGCAGGCCGAGCGCCGAGGCCGCCTCACGCAGCGGATTGGGCACCAGCAGCAGCATGTCCTCGGTGGTCCGCACGACCACCGGAATGACGATCACGGCGAGCGCGAGGGCGCCGGCAATTGCGGAGAAGCCGCCCATCGGCACCACGACCGCACCATAAATGAACAGGCCGATGATGATCGACGGAGCGCTGAGCAGGATGTCGTTGATGAAGCGCACCACCGAGGTGAGCTTGTCGTGCCGGCCGTACTCGGCCATGTAGGTGCCGGCGAACATGCCGAGCGGCGCGCCGATGCCGACACCGATGAGCGTCATGATAAGCGAGCCGACGATGGCGTTCAGCAGGCCGCCGGTGTTCGAACCGGGCGGCGGTGTCATCTCGGTGAAGATCTGCGCGTTCAGCCCGGACAGTCCGTTCCAGAACAGCGTGAACAGGATCAGCGCGAGCCAGGTGACGCCGAAGATGGCGGCACCGACGCAAAGCACGCGAATGATGATGTCGGTGCGGCGGCGGCGCGCGTAGATCGGGTTGATGGCCGGGGCGTTGTCGGTGAGCGTCGTCATGGCGTCACTTCCCCGCCCTGGTTTCGAGCCGCATCAGCATCAGCCGCGCCGCGGCAAGCACCATGAACGTCAGGATGAACAGCAACAGGCCGAGCAGGATCAGTCCCGATTGATGCAACCCGTCGCTCTCGGCGAACTCGCTGGCGATCGCCGCGGAAATCGTCGTTCCGGGTGCGAAGATCGACGAGGAGATGCGGAACGAGTTGCCGATGATGAAGGTCACGGCCATGGTCTCGCCGAGCGCCCGACCGAGCGCCAGCATGACGCCGCCGAGCACACCGACGCGTGTGTAGGGGATCACCACGTTGCGCACGACCTCCCAGGTCGTGCAGCCGACGCCGTAGGCGGCTTCCTTCAGCACCGGCGGAACGGTGTCGAACACATCCTTGGAGACGGCGGTGATGAACGGCAGCACCATGATCGCCAGGATCAGCGCGGCGTTGAACAGGCTCAGATAGGAAGGCGGACCCGCGAAGATCGCGCCCAGCACCGGGACACCGTCGAAGATGCTGATCATGAACGGCTGGAAGGAGTTGGCCAGGAACGGGCCGAGCACGAAGAAGCCCCACATGCCGTAGATGATCGACGGGATGCCGGCGAGCAATTCGACCGCAATGCCGATCGGCCGGCGCAGCCACTGCGGACACAGCTCCGTCAGAAAGATCGCGATGCCGAGGCCGACCGGAACCGCAATCAGCATGGCGATGAACGATGTCACCAGCGTGCCGTAAACGGGACCGAGCGCGCCCAGAACCGGCTGCGGCTGCGCGGACGGCGCCCAGCGCTGCGTCCAGAGGAACTCGAAGCCAAACGCCTTCATCGCCGGCAACGCGCCGACGATCAGCGAAAGGATGATGCCGCCGAGGATGCCCAGCACCGACAGCGCCGCGAGGCGCGTCGCCCAATAGAACAGGTTGTCGCTGAGCTTGAATGCGCTGAGCGCCCGCGCGCGATCATATGGCCCCGACGCTTCCAACGATCCCCCTTGAACGACCATCTCAGCCACGCGATCCCCCAAGACTTACACCCTCACAGCGCGCCTGCAACTGTCGCCATCGGCCATCGGCAGGAGCGACAGACGGAGGAGAGGCGCGCCTCTCCTCCGGATTTTTCCCGGGCATGATCGTTTCCGAAGTTCCGTAGCTGGGCTTCGGGATCATATGCCTTGGAGCCGATCAGCTCTTGATGTCGGCGCTCCAGGTCTTCTTGATCAGCTCGATGACCGAAGCAGGCATCGGGATATAGTCGAGCTCTTCAGCCGCCTTGCCGCCCTTCTCGAACGCCCAGGTGAAGAACTTGATGGCTTCCGCAGCGGCTGCCTTGTCGGTCGGCTGCTTGTGCATGAGGATGAAGGTCGCAGCCGTGATCGGCCAGGACTGCTCGCCCGCCTGATCCGACAGGATGATGTAGTAGCCCGGTGCCTTCGACCAATCGGCGTTCGCGGCCGCGGCCTGGAACGAGGCAATGGTCGGCTGCACTGCCTTGCCGGCCTTGTTGGTCAGCGCGACGTGGGTCAGCTTGTTCTGCTTCGCATAGGCATACTCGACGTAGCCGATCGAATTCTTGGTCTGGCCGACGTTGCCGGCGACACCTTCGTTGCCCTTGGCGCCGACGCCGACGGGCCACTCAACGGCCGTATTGGAGCCGACCTTCGACTTCCACTCCTCGTTCACCTTCGACAGGTAGTCGGTGAACACGAACGTGGTGCCCGAGCCGTCCGAGCGGCGAATGACCGCGATGGAGGTCGACGGCAGCGTCAGCGACGGGTTGAGCTTCTTGATCGCCGCGTCGTCCCACTTGGTGATCTTGCCGAGATAGATGTTGGCGAGGGTTTCGCCGTTGAGCACGAGGTCGCCCGGCTTGATGCCTTCGAGGTTTACGACCGGCACGATCGCGCCCATCACCTGCGGCCACTGCACCAGGCCGTCCTTCTCGAGCTGCTCGGCCTTCAGCGGTGCGTCGGTCGCGCCGAACGTCACGGTCTTGGCCTGGATCTGCTTGATGCCCGCGCCGGAGCCGATCGACTGATAGTTCAGGCCGTTGCCGGTCTCCTTCTTGTAGGCGTCAGCCCACTTCGAATAGATCGGGAACGGGAAGGTGGCGCCCGCACCCGTAATGTCGGCGGCCTGCGCGCTGAACGCCGTCGCGGCGACGATGCCGGCGGCGAGGGTGGTCTTGAGGAAATTCACTGGCTCTCTCCATCGTTAAAGCGCGCTCACCGCCGTGCGGTGAAAAAACGCGCTGGTCGGGCGCCAAGTTGCCCACGATCTCCGGCTCGCTGCCGCGGCGGTTCCCGTCTTTGGGAATCGTTAACCCTTGCTGCGGCGGGGCCGGTCTAGATCGCGCCCGTCATGGATTTATGAGAGTTTGATGACGGCTGGATGACAGCGACAAGCCGCTGAAAGGAAAGAGATTATCGCGTTTCCCGGGAAAACGGTCTGGGGAGAATCGTGGCCGGCTCCAATGCCATAAGGCGACCTTCAAGATGATCGCCCGAGCCATCGGAGCACGGCAAAGCCGGCCAGTGTGACAAGGGCCAGGTGGCCAAAGCCGATCCCCCAGCCAAGCGCGCTATTTGCTCCCGCCAGATCCAGCGCCAGCCCGACGCCGAGAGGGCCGACAAACCCGCCCGCGTAGCCGCACATGCTGTGCAGGCCCATGGTCGCACCCCTGAGCTTGGGATCGGCGGCCTGCACGGTGCCGGCGGTAAGCGCTGAGCTGTCGATGAAAATCGCGGCGAGCCAGACGATCACGAAAGCGGTTGCGAGCAGCATCGACGCGTCGACGAACCAGCCGGTCATGAGCGAAAAGACGGCGGCCGCAAGCATCGCTGCCGTGACGATGCGCATGCGGCCGAACCGCTGGGCGAGTTCGTTGCCGGAGACCGAGACAAAGATCCCGACGAAACCTGCAATCGTGAACAGGATCGGCGGGCTCGGCAGCCAGGCCGGCGATCCAGCCTGCGCCGCGGTGATCGTCAGGAACGTCACGCCCCAGGCGCGCAGCGCCGCCATCTCCCAGGTGTGCACGGTGTAGCCTGCGATCCACGCCATCGCCTTCCTGTTGCGGAGCACCGGACGGAAATCCAAGAGCGCGCGCGGGTCGCCGCCGGCATGATGCGGCGGCCCCTTGGGCATTACGACCCACGCAAGCGCGAGCGCAGCGAGCGCAGCGACACCGCCGAACACAAATGCAGCGCTCGCTCCGAATGCACTCGCGATCAATCCGGACACGGCGAAGGAACTTGCACCTGCGGCACCGACACCAGCCGCATGCAGCGACACCGCGCGCGACTGGGCGTTGCCCTCGAGCGTATCGGCGATCGCCTTCAGGCCCGGCATGTAGGCGCCGGCCCAGCCGATCCCGGCCATCGCGCGCAGAACGAGCGCAGACCAGAAGCCATCCGCGAGAAAGGCAAAGCCGAGATGCGACAGCGCTGTCAGCGCGGCTCCGACAGCATAGACGCGGCGCGTCGGCACGCGGTCGGTCAGCGAGACAAGCACCGGCACCGCGACCACATAGGCAGCGAAAAAGATACCGACCAGCCAGCCGGCTTCGGTCTTCGACAGGTTCCACGCCGCAATGTAGTCGGGCAGCAGTGCGGGCAGCGAGAACGCGCCGATCTGCACCAGCACCTGGGCGATCACGATCGACCAGATGAAGCGGCGGGCGTTTGCCGGGATCGCAGCGTCCGTCATGCGGTTCGTCCCGGGCGCAGAAACATCAGCATGACGAAAGCCGAGAGCGAGGCCAGCGCGCTCAACCAGAGCGCTCCGGTACCAAAGTATTCGACCAGCAGACCCACGGCCAGCGGCGCAATCGCGCCGGTGACACGCGCGGGCAGCGACAGGAAGCCGACGCGGCGTCCGAATCCATGCGGGCCGAAAAGAGCCAGGGGCAGCGTGCCGCGCGCGATGGTGAGGATGCCATTGCCTGCGCCGTAAAGCACCGCGAACAGCGGCGCGAGCGCCGGGCCGCCGGCCACAAGTGCGACGACGCCGAGCGGGTTCATGAGCGTCGCCAGGCGGGTCGATGCGAGCGGATGATACCGGCTCAGCCATCCGGCTTCGACGATGCGGGCAAAGACCTGCGCCGGACCGACCAATGCGCCGGCAAACAGCGCGGCGGTGGTCGTGGCGCCGAAGTGCACCAGCATCGTCGGCAACAGCGCCGAGAGACCTGAGCTGACGAAGCCGGTGGCCGCGAAGACGTAGGCGACCGCGATCATTGCAAAGGACTCGCTGCTCGCGCCGGCCGCGGGTTCGGGCTTCGGCGGCGGCTCACTCGCTGCGGTTTCGATCTGAACACGCGGCAGCGTGAGATTCAGCGGCAAGCCGATCACAAGGTGGAACACGGCCCAGCACTGACAGGCGATGCGCCAGCCGTATTTGGCTTCGAGCCAGGCGGTCAGCGGCCAGCCGATCGTGCTGGCGAAGCCCGCAATCAGCGTGATGCCGGTGATCGGCTTGCGGGCCGCGGGACCGTAGATGCGCGTCAGCGTGGCGAAGGCGGCTTCATAGAGGCCGAGACCCATGCCCACGCCGAGCACGAACCACGATGCAAGGAGGAGGATCGTGTCCGTTGCGAAGGACAGCGCCCCAAGGCCCACCGCCATGACGATGTTGGAGATCGCCAGCACGCCGCGGCCGCCGACCGTGTCGATGGTGTGGCCGACGCGCGGACCGAGCACGCCGGAAATGATCAGCGCAGCGGAAAGCGCGCCGAAGACGAAGGTCGGCGCGACGTTGAGATCACGCGCGATCGGCCCCGCAAGGATGGCGGGCAGATAGTAGCTCGAGGCCCACGCCAGCGTCTGTGCGGTGCCGAGCGCGGCGACGATTCCGAGATTGCGGCTACTCCAGGTGTAGTCGCTCTTCCATTGGTTCATGAACACCCGCAGCCGGACGCACCCGCTTTCTTCGCCGTTTCATCCGCGGCGCAACACGCTGATGCGTCCACCTTTGCCGGGCCTCCGCAACAGCCCGCACTTTCCGTCAGGCCGGGGCCGCTGCACACACCGGTTTCCGGAAGCACCAGCTCGACGCGCCGCGCAGCTTCGATGTCGCCCGCAAGCTCGGCCGCGATCGAACGGACCTGCTCGTAGCCGGTGAGCATCAGGAAGGTCGGCGCGCGGCCGTAAGACTTCATGCCGGCAAAGTAGAAGCCGGGCTCGGGCTGCGCCAGCTCGAGGGCGCCGTGCGGACGCACCGTGCCGCAACTGTGCTCGTTCGGATCGATCAATGGAGCGAGCAGCGGCGGGCATTCGAGCGCCGGATCAAGCGCGAGGCGAAGCTCGCTCAGGAAGCCAAGCTCGGGGCGGAAGCCGGTCGCGACGATCAACTCATCGACGACCACCTCGCGGCCACAGCATGCGGAGCCGGCACCGATGCGCAGCCGCGCCGCCGTCGCATTGAGATGCGTGACGCGGACGCCGGTCTCGACGCGAATCGCACCCTCGCCAACGAGGCGCGCCAGCAGGCTTCCCAGCGCGCCACGCTCGACGAGCTTGTCGTTGACGCCGCCGCCAAAGGATCTTGCGGGATCGTCGCCGCGGATCAGCCAGATGACGTCCGTGCCCGGTGCAGAGCGCGCAAGCGCTGCCAGTTCAATCAGCGTGCCGACGGCGGAGTGACCCGCGCCGAGCACGGCGACGCGCTTGCCGGCGTAGCGATCGCGCGCACCGCCCAGCACATCGGGCATGCCGTAGGCGATCCTGGCCTGCACGGCGTCTTCGCCGATCGCGGGAAGACCGCTGCTGCCGGCTGGATTGGGCGCCGACCATGTGCCCGACGCATCGATGACAGCGTCCGTTCGGATCACCTTGTCGCCGGCGCCGTTGCGATAGCGCACCTCGAACGGCGCGGCCTCACGCCCCTTGGTCTTCACCTTGTCGAAGCCGACGCGCCCGATGCCGGTGACGCGCGCCGAGGTGTGGATGTGCGCCTTGAGCGATGTGCGGGTGGCCAGCGGATCGAGATAGCGTTCCACCAGCTCGCCGCCAGTGGGATAGGCGTGCGGATCAGGCGAATTCCAGCCGGTTGGCTCGAGCAGGCGCACGGCGGCCTGGTCGGTCGCATACTCCCACGGCGAGAACAGCCTGACATGCGACCACTGTCTGACGGCATGGCCGACCGTCGGCCCCGCTTCCAGCACCACAGGCTCGAGACCGCGTTCCAGCAGATGGGCGGCGGCAGCAAGACCGACCGGCCCTGCTCCGATGACGGCGACGGATTTTGCGGGCGAAGTGCTCATCAGACGCTCCTTCTAGAAATATGGAAATACGTTGTAAAGCTTCATGCGACCTGGGCGGGTTCGGCTGCGGCATCGCAGCTGGATTCGACGCAGCATTCGTCCACCAGAAAGTCGACGATCCCGCGCATGACGTCGTAGTTGGCCCGGCAGATCAGTGTCGTGGCATGGCGCTCCTGAACGACAAGCCCCACTGCGACCAGCGACTTCAGATGGTGCGACAGCGTCGACCCCGCGAGGTCGAGCTTGGTCTGCAGCTTGCCGACGCTCGAGCCTGCACCACCCGCACGAACCAGAGTGCGGTAGATCCGCAGGCGCGTGGGGTTGCCAAGGGCTTCGAGGCGGGCGGCGGCATCATCGATCTTCATGCTGCCAAGATAACGGCGGCCGCCGAGCCTGTCAACCGTATTTCCAGAAATATCGAAATAGTGATTTCTGCGTTATCGCGGGGGTGTAACGCGCACCACCTCGCCGTCCTCCTTGACGAAATCCTCGCGCAGGGGCGTCGGGAGCAGATCGAGCACCTGCTCCGAGGGGCGACAAAGCCGCGTGCCCTTCGGCGTTTCGACGATGGGCCGGTTGATCAGGATCGGATGCTCCATCATGAAGTCGATCAGCTGGTCGTCGCTCCATTTGGCATCGCCCAGCCCAAGCGACGCATAGGGCGTTCCCTTTTCGCGCAGCAGATCACGCACGGTGATGCCCATCGCGCCGATCAGTTCGCGCAAGCGCTCACGCGTCGGCGGCGTCTTCAGGTATTCGACGACGACAGGCTCTTCGCCGCTGACGCGGATCATCGCCAGCGTGTTGCGCGACGTTCCGCAGTCCGGGTTGTGATAGATCGTAACTCTCATGATACGGCCCTCACGCGAGGAATTTCCCAAGATCGCCCAGCTCTCTCAACGGCACGATCGGCGCAGGCGGACCGTTGCGATCGTTGAGCGGAAGCGACCACCAGCCAACATCATGCCAGCGTCCGAACTTGAAGCCCACGTCCGGATAGGTCCCGATGTGCCTGAAGCCCACCGCCTCATGCAGGCCGATACTTCCGTCATTCGGCAACGCGATTCCCGCAAAGGCGCGCCGGTAGTTTTGCGCGGCGAGTATCCGCAGCAACGCCGCATAGAGCGATCGTCCGATCCCCTTGCCGCGCGCGCCGTCGCGGATATAGACGGTCGTATCGGTGGACCATCCGTAGGCAGCCCGATCGCGATGCGCGCCAGCGTAGACGTATCCATCGACGCGGCCCGCCTCCTCGGCGACCAGCCAGGCATGATTTTCAAGTGCGGCCGCCACCCGTTTCGCCATGTCGTCGGCAGTCGGAGCGACTGCCTCGAACGAAATATGGGTGCGCTCGACGATCGGAGCGTAGATCTCCGCGATCTGCTGGTAGTCAGCCTTGCCGGCGACCCTGATCTGCATATCGAGGCCTCGACAGTGCGCTATCGCGTCTCGGCAGCGGCAGCTCTCGGGAGAATGGCGGTGAAGGTGGCGCCTTGTGCGGGCACGCTCTCGATCAACAACCGGCCGCGGTGGCGGTTGAGGATATGCTTCACCAGCGACAGTCCGAGGCCGGTGCCGCCCTGCGCCCGGCTATCGCCGACGTCGACGCGATAGAAGCGCTCGGTCAGCCGCGGCAGGTGCTCAGGCGCGATGCCGGGGCCGTGGTCTTTGACCGTTACTCTCACTTCCTTCAGGCTTTCCGACGCGGACAGCTCCGTCAATGCGACCTCGACCTTGCCGCCCGCGGCGCCGTACTTCAGCCCGTTCTCGATCAGGTTCTCGAACAGCCGCAGCAGTTCGTCGCGATCGCCCGGCACCACCACCGGCAGATCGGGGATATCCACGGAAACAACCACGCCACGCTCGTGCGCCAGCGGCTCGAGTCCGTCCACCACCTGGTTCAGCAGCGGGGTCAGATCGATCGGATCACTCGGCCGCACATGGGCGCTGAGCTCGATGCGCGACAGCGACAGCAGGTCGTCGATCAGCCGCGCCATGCGCGTCGCCTGGGCCCGCATGATGCCGAGAAAGCGTTCGCGTGCGCCGGCATCTTCCTTCGCCGGCCCCTGCAGCGTGTCGATGAATCCGGACAGCGCGGCGAGCGGCGTGCGCAGCTCATGGCTGGCATTGGCGACGAAATCCACGCGCATTTCCTCGACCCGCCGCAGCGGCGTCTGGTCGTGAAACGTCATCAGCATGCAAGTGTCGGAATTGCCGAACAAGGTCGGCACGGGTATCGGCGTCACCACCAGCTCCATCCAGCGATCGAGCGGCACATGATCGACATAGTTGGTTCGTTGCGGCTTGTTGGCCGCAAGCGCCTGCCGCAGCGTGGCGATGATCTCCGGCGAGCGCAATGCCGATTGCGCGAGATCCCCGCGGCGAAGCGCGGGCGCGAGTTCGGCCGCAGCGGGATTGAAGTGCAGCACGCGCCCCGAGCGATCGAGCAGCACCGAAGGATCGGGCAGGCCCGCCACCAGCGAACGGACCACCGCGGCGTCGACCGGATCGACCCGCGGCTCCGCCTCGCTCGAACGGGCGCCGTCATGCAGCTGCCATGGAACGAGCGCCGCAGCGGCGATGCAGAGGAATGCGAAGATGCCGCGCGCGAGACTGAGGTCCGTCAGGATGACGAGACCGCCCAGCACCAGCGCGGTGACGAGAAGAATGATCGCCGCGCGCTTGATGCGATCGGACCAGGGCGCCGCAAGGGAAGAAGCATTCACAGCCACTGCCTGCCTCCGGCAAGAGAGACCGCCGTCGCGTCAGGCGCGGCGTTCTTCTCGCACCACTGACCGCGTCTCGGCGGCTTCGTCAAGGCTTCCGGCGATGACATCGCTCGCCGCGGGCGGCAGATGTGACGGTTCTGCGACGGGAGCAGCAACAGCAACGCGACCGAGTACGACTTCGCGCACGGCCAGTATCAAGAGTGAGAGCACAAACGGCGTGATGTAATAGAGCACGCGAAACAGCAGCATGCCGGCCAGCAACTCTTCCTTGTCGAACTGCCAGAGGCCGACCAGCATCGCCGCGTCGAACACGCCGAGTCCGCCGGGCGAGTGACTGGCAAATCCAAGCAGCGTCGCCGAGACGAAAATCACCGCCACTGTCACGAAGTCGACATACGGCGTATCCGGCATGAGCATGTACATCGCCAGCGCGCAGAAGCTGAGATCGACGATGCCGATGACGATCTGCAACAACGTCAGCGGTCCGCCCGGCAGCGTCACCGACCATTGGCCGCGGCCGACGACACGCGGGCTGACCCAGACCCAGGCGACGTAACCTGCCAGCACCGCAAGGGCGATGAAGGCGACGATCTGATTGAGCCAGACCGGCAGGCGGTCGACCTGAGATGCTGCTTCCGGATGATAGCTGATGCCGATGCCGAGCACCGCCGCGTTGCCGAGCCAGAAGGTGAGACCTGCGACGAAGCAAATCTTGGCGACATCGACCGCATTCAGGCCCCATGCCGAGTAGACGCGATAACGCACGGCGCCGCCCGTGAGTGCGCTGGCGCCGACATTGTGTCCGATCGAGTAGCTGGTGAAGCCGGCAACCGCTGCGATCCGGTAAGGCACGTCGTTGCGGCCGATCGTGCGCAGCGCGAACAGATCGTAGAACGTCAGCGTGAAATAACCGGCGGCGACGAACAGCATCGCCAGGACGATCGACTGCGCCGGCTTCGCTTGCAGCGCCCTGACGAGATCGTCGAAATCGAGATCGCGCAGCATGTGATAGAGCACGTAGCAGGCGATCGCGATGATGGTCAGGCTCAGCACCAGGCCGAGCTTGTGAAAAATCTGCTTCTCGCGAAGAAACGCAATCGTCTTGCGGAACGATCCCAGCATCGGCATTTCAGTACTATGCGTGCCGGACATGCGCGGCCAATCCACCCTGGGTTATTTACCTTTTAAACGACTGCTCGCCGGTTCCTAGCAGAATGCTCAACCCTTCGCGAGCGCGGCAACGGGCCGCTGCACACCCAGTTTGGACGGCTTGACATCGGCGAAGGAGGCCTCGCCCAAGCCGCTGCCTTCAGAGCGGGCACGGCCTTCGATGAACAGCCCGCCCCATAAAGGTAACCTTCCTGACGTTTCGGCCGCTTTTCGCGGCAACTCATCACATCGAACGATGGTCCGCGACCAGTAACTCGCGCAACCAGGCGCCGATGGCGCAACCCAGAATATAGACGGCGAACAGCGCCAGCCCAAGGTCCAGCCAGTAACCGAACCGCCCGGGAACAATCCGGGCAACGGCGCTGGCCGCCGCCAGAACTAGAATGAGCACGGTCCATTGCAGGCCGCGCTTGGACAACCCGCCACCGCGATGAACAACGCCGACCCAGCCCATCAGCAGCCCGATGACCCCGGCCGCCACCAGCCAGCCCCAGTGAAATTCCGCCAGAACCAGCATCGATGCTACCTCACCGTGAACTCGATACGGCGGTTTTGCGCCTTGCCTTCGGCGGAGTCGTTCGAAGCCAAAGGCGCCGTCTGGCCGTAGCCGACCGCGTGCAGGCGATCGCCCGGCAATCCGGCCCGCAGCATGTATTCGAGCACCGCCTGCGCCCGGCGCTCCGACAGCCTCCTGTTGGCTTCCTCGTCACCGTCGGCGTCGGTGTGACCACCGATCTCGAGACTGGACGACGGGCAGCGAAGCGCGATCTCGACCAGCCGATCCATCAGCCCGCGCGAGTCATTGTCGATGTTGGCCTGTCCGGACAGGAAGCGAATTTTTCCGATCGCAAGCAATTCCGAAAAGAGCTGCTGACAGACGGTCGCATCCACCGCACTGGCTGGCGGCCGGGTGGAAACCTCGGTGTTGGCGCGCCAGCCTTGCGGCAGTTCGCTCCCAAGTCCGTTACGTATCTCTTCGGCGGCGACATCGTAGAAGGCGTCGCCTGACAATTTGACCTCGCGGTCCGACATCGTCAGCGATCCGGTCGACAGCCGCGACAGCGCACCGAGCGCGGCCGTGGCGGCATTGGCAAAGCCTGCCGGCGCACCGACGCTCATCTTCAGGTTGTCGATGATTTTCTCGTTGAGGAATTTTCGTCGGGTTGTTTCGATCAGCGCGGCATGCACGGTGGCGTCGGGAGCATAGCCGTTCAGCGTCAGCGTCCCGGCCACCGGGTCCTTGTTGATCTGGAAGATATAGGGCGGCGCACTGACCGCATTCTCCGCGACCGTATATCCGTCCGGCAGGTTTCTGAGCGCGGCGGCAATCGCCTCGCGGCCGCCGATGTCGCGGGCTATCCCTGAGAGACGGACAGCGTTGTCGGTCAGGCCGACCTTGCCGTCGCGCAGCTTGCCGAGCTGTTCGATCAGCAGCAACGCTGCGGCCTCGAAGCGCTGTGGCACCCCGCGGGCAAACGACATCTGGTCGGCGACCTCGACGCCGCCGGCAATGCCGCGCGCCGCCTCGTTGAGGCGCGCCCTGACGGCGGGGAGCGAGACATTGCCCGCAAGCGTCAGCCGCGAGACGTTTCTTTCCGCGGACCAGGCAAACGGCTTCGCTTCATCGATGATGCGCGTCTGGTCGCGCACCAGCCGGACGCCGGCCACGGCTTCGGCGATCGCAATCGAGCTGCGCCGCCCCTCCTCCGAGAATGCGTCCGCCGAGACGGTCAGATCGCGGCCCGCCGCGTCGACCCGGGTCTTGTCAAGGATGGTTTCGCGCAGCGAAAGGGCTGTCCGGCCGGCAAGGTTGGTCTCGAACGGAACCGTATTGAACCACGCCGCCAGCACCCAAAGGATCGCCAAAGGCAGTAACCCGGGCCACCATTTACGAACCACTCTTACCAATGTGCGCATAAAGACAGATACCCACGACCGCTCACCACAAAACAAACCCCTCGGAGCGTGTCAAACTGCAAATGAAAGGTTAACGGAGCGGTCTGGATTTAGCGCAAAGCTAACCGTTTCTTCAACGCTTTCTGGGATTTGGGGGCAGCGCCGCTAATTTAAAATTCCTGCACGACCTGCGGCGAGTTGCGCCGTAGCACGCGCTTCGAAAACCGGGCACTAGATGACGGCCGGGCATTTTCCGGATCGCACTAGCCTTCGAGAGCATGAGCCAGCTACGTACCAGCCTCTACCGCGCCGGGCTCGAGGCACTCTATTTCAGTGGCGCCCACCGCCTGCTGCGACCGTTGTTCGCAGGCGTCGGCACCATTTTCATGCTCCACCACGTCCGGCCGGCCTCCGAGGCCGCTTTCCAGCCGAATCGCCTCCTGGAAATCACGCCCGATTTCCTGCGCGCGACGCTGACTCATGTCCGCAGCCTCGATGTCGATATCGTCACGCTCGACGAGATGCATCGGCGGATGCGGGAGCGGGATTTCGCGCGGCGGTTTGTCTGCTTCACCTTCGATGACGGCTACCGCGACAACCGCGACTTCGCGCTACCGCTGATGCGCGAGTACGACGCGCCGTTCACCGTCTATGTCACGAGCGACTTCGCGTCCGGGACGGGCAGGATCTGGTGGGTGGCACTCGAACGGCTGATCGCCAAGGCCGATATGATCGAAGCGCCCATTCGCGGCGAAACAACCCGGCTCGATTGCCGCGACACCAGCACCAAGCGCGAGGCCTTCGTGGTGATGCAGGACTGGCTGCGTAGCCTGCCATCGCATGCCGAGGTCAACCGGATCGTTTCCGATCTCTGCCGCCGCCACGGATTGGACGACTCAGTGATCGCGCGCGAACTCTGCATGTCGTGGACCGAATTGCAGACGTTCGCCGCCGACCCGCTCGTCACCATCGGCGCGCACACGCTGGGCCACTGCAACATAGCCAAGTGCTCCTCGGAAGAAGCCGAGCACGAACTCGCCGCGAGCCGCAGCAACATCGAGACGAAACTCGACCGGCCGGCGATGCACTTCGCCTTTCCCTACGGCGACAAGGGCGCGGCCGCTGCGCGCGACTTTGCCATTGCGCGCAGGCTCGGCTTCCGGACGGCCGTCACCACCCGGCCGGGAATGCTGTATGCGGAAAATGCCGATCACATGACCGCGCTGCCGCGGCTGTCCCTGAACGGCAACTTCCAGGACGAACGGCTGTTGAAGGTGCTGACCTCGGGTACGGCAACGGCGATGTTCAATGGCTTTCGCCGTGTCGATGCAGCCTGAACGCATCGCGCCCCTTTGAAGCGAACGAAGCCGCGCCGAAGCACCAGCGCTACGCTGCAGCCTTCGCCTTGGAGCGCGTGCCCTTGGCCGGGGGATCGTTCGGCGGGCCGGCGAAACATTGCGCAATCGCCATCCAGCGCTGTGCGGTCTCGCCCTTCACGACGAGCTTCGTGTCGGCGATGTTGCGCGTCTGCGCAACCACCTGGCAGAACTCGACCGCATCGCCTTCCACCGACGTGCCGCTCGCCGGGTCATTCCACTCCCAAACCTGGCCCGACGGCCCTGTCACACGCACATAGGGAACGTCCGCGGGCACCGGCAGTTTTCGGTTGGTGAAGGTCCAGCCAAACGTCTTCACGCCGATCACGGCGATGTTCTTCAGCCGGTCGTGGAAGAGGCGGTCCTTCCCCATCACGTCGTAGATCTCCTGGCCGTGCGCCCAGGTCTCCATCTGCCGCGCAGTGGTGAACATCCGCACGCCCATCCCCGGCCCGGCCCAGTTCAATCGCGCCGACGGGTCCTTCGCAGCGAGCAGCCCGCACAGCGTCTCGAGCTGATCCCACCACCGCGTCAGCAGCGCCTTGCCTTTCAGGTCGGGAAAACGCTGGCGCGATTCCTCGATCATCGATAGGCCGGCCTTGCGCTTCTCGGCGATTTTCGCACGCAATGCCTCGTACTCGGCAGGGTCGCGCACCGAGGCCGCAGCGGAGATGTCGCTGCAATGCAGATGCAGCACCACGTCGTTGACGGTCCAGTCCTTGAACGCCGTTTTACGCGCGAAGTCGGCCTCCTGCAGCGTGTCGAGCACCCCGCGCAGCTCCTTGCCTTCCTCATGGAAGTCGGTGATTTCCTGCAGCACGCTCCGCGCCCCTTCTTCTTTTTGATTAGAGGTCGACTACGACGTAGTCGTTCTCGACCGAGACGGCGAGCGTCTCGGCGACGTACGGCCCCTTCACCACGTTCGTACCCGGCTCGACATTGACGTCATAGGCACGTACGCGAAACTTCTTCGGATCGCAGTAGGACTGCCCGGTGCGAATGTCGAATTCCCAGCCATGCCAGGGGCAGCGCAGGATCTCGCCGCGCCGCGTGTATCTTATCTCGCCCGGCGTATCTGCTTCCGCCAGCCCAATCAGCGGCCCTTCACACAGGGCCGCGCCCTGATGCGGGCAGCGGTTCAACAGGCCGAAGAACTCGCCCTTGATGTTGAAGATCGCGATCGGACGCTCGCCGATGGTGAGGAATTTTCGCGAGCCCGGCGGCAGCTCGTCCACCGGGGCAACAACGTGACGCGTCATGCCGCTGTACCGAACACCTTTTGTGCGTTGCCGAGGAAGAAGGCATCGCGATTGTCCTTCGAGACGCCGGCGGGCAGCACCCGCGACGGCTCGTCATAGTCCCAGTGCGGATAGTCGGTCGCAAACATCAGCCGGTCCCAGCCGATCCACTCGATCACGTCGAGCAGATGCGCGCGGTCGTCAGGCTCTTCCATCGGCTGCGTCGACCACCACACATGCTCGCGCAGGTATTCGGAGGGCTGCCTCTTCAGCATCGGCAGTTCGCTGCGCAGCCGATCGAAATGCTTGTCCATCCGCCACGCCAGCGACGGCGCCCAGCCGAAGCCGGCTTCGATCGAGATGACTTTCAACTTGGGGAAGCGCTCGAACACGCCTTCCAGCACCATGCTGGCCAGCGCCGACTGCTGGCACTGCGAATGGCCGACCATCTCCTCGATGTAGTAGCTCGGCCAGCCGCCCGGGGTGATCGGATGACCACTGTTGCCGAACGCGTGGATGCCGATCGGCAATCCGGCCTCTTCCGCGGCCTGATAGATCGGCCAGTAGCGGCGCTGCCCGAGCGGCTCGGTGTTGCGGCTCATCAGCAGCACTTGCGCGAAATTCTTGTCGCCCGCGCGGCTGCGGATTTCGCTCGCCGAGCCTTCGCCATCCTCGTTCGCGACGACCACGGACGCGCGCAGACGCTTGTCCTGGCCCGACCACTCGGCGACCTGCCAGTCGTTGGTCGCGCGGGCCAATGCGGCGGCGAGATCGAGGTTGCGGAAGCCCTGCAAGGAGAGCGGGCACAGAATGCCGAGCGTGACGTTGTTCGGATCGAGATGCTGCTGCTGCATGAACTTCAGCGACGAACCCTGCACACCACCTTCGGGTGGCACGGCATCGCGGCGCGACGCGTTCGGCTGGCCCTTCGGATAGAGCGGTCCGACGACCATGCCCTGATAGACCAGCGCACCATACTCATCGAGATGATCCCGCCAGCGCTTCTCCAGATAGGGGTAAAGGCCCTTCGGGTCCTTGCGCTGAGGATGGATGTCGCAATCGGCGATGGCCTGCTTGACGACCTGCTCTGTGCCCTGCTGCTCGCCGGGGCGGAACTGCATGTTCATTGCGCGGTCTCTCCTTCAGCGGTAGCTCTTTTGTTTACGCATAATCTTGTCCGAAAACCGCTTCACACTTTTCGGGATCATGCGCTCAAGCGTGGATACGTCGCCAGCGGATTATCGATCATGATCTTGCGCACGAGATCCGAAGAAATCCCTTCCGGCAGCACCTTTTCGCCGTCGAATTGCCAGTGCGGATAGTCGGTCGAGAATAGAAGCAATTCGTCCGACTGCATATGGTCAATAACGCGGTTCAGCATCGCAGGGTCCGGCGGCGCATCGACCGGCTGCAGCGAAAAGCGCACGTTGCTCCGCACAATTTCCTGCGGCGCGCGGTCCACCCACGGCGTTTCCATTCGCACCCCGCGCCAGAACTTGTGCAGGCGCCAGAGGTAGGTCGGCAGCCAGGTGAAGCCGGATTCCAGCATCACCACCTTGAGCCCCGGGTATTTCGCGAACACGCCTTCGACGATCAGGCTGGTCAATTGCGTCTGAAACGCCTGGCTTTGCCCGACATAGTCCTCGGTGTGGTACGAACCCCAGCCGACCGACGACGGGGCGTTGTGGTAGTTGCTGCCGGCGTGCACGCCGAGCGCCAGGCCGTGCCGCTCGCACGCCTCATAGATCGGCCAGTAGATCCGCCGGCCGAGCGGGTTGTCGTTCGACACCAGCATCAGCACCTGCACGAACCGCTTGTCGCTCGCGCAACGCTCGATCTCGGCGACCGCCTTCTCCGTGCTCTGCACCGGGATGACGATCGAGCCGCGCAGCCGCGCATCCTGGTCCAGCCACTCCTTCGCCAGCCAGTCATTCAGCGCCGAGCAGAACGCCGTCGCCATGTCCTCCGAGAACACCATCTGCACGCCGTAGAGCGGATTGCAGATTCCGAATTTGGTGCCGTACGGATCCAGCGCGTGCTTCGTGAGGTCGGCGAGCACCGAGCCGGCCTTGCCAGCCTTGGGGCGCCAGTCCGGCCGCGCCGTGATCGGCGAATTCAGCGGATAGGAGGCCGAGACCAGGTCGACCATGCCACGGTTGGTGACCTGATCGCTCCAGTAGTCGCTTAGATAAGGAAGCAGGCTTTGCAGTCCGGGCAGCGCCGGGTGCAGGTCGCAGTCGATCCCGCCTGGAATGACCGAAGTCATGAACGCAACGCCTCCCACCGGCTGGCCGGCTATCATCTTGTTTCTGCTGGGAACCTTAGCTGCGCCGGAAGGGGGGAGCAATCAAAGGTCCTGCACGGGACTCATGCGGCCCGCGCACGGAACGACGAAAACCGCATCAAATTCGCGGGAAAGGCGGCCCAAAGAAATAATCCAAAAAAAGCTGGTTCCGGATGTCACACGGCCAAAACTCGCTCGTCTTGGATGCATACGGCCACAAGGGCCGGCATCTTCAGGAGATCGACATGAAACCGAGACTTGACCCCTTCAAGACGTCGCCCGGCGTGTTCAAGGCGATGATGGACCTCTCGACGTGCGCCCACAATCTGGGCCTCGAGCACAGCCTGCAGGAGCTGGTGAAGACCCGCGCGTCGCAGATCAACGGCTGCGCCTTCTGCCTGGAGATGCATACGCGTGAAGCCCGCGCGGCCGGCGAAACCGAGGAACGGCTCTATCTGCTCAGCGCCTGGCGGGAATCGCCGCTCTACACGGAACGCGAACGGGCTGCACTCGGCTGGACCGAGGCCATGACGCTGATCTCGCAGACCGGTGCGCCCAACGACGTATATGACGCGCTGAAAGCGAGCTTCACCGAGGAGGAGATGGTCGAATTGACCCTGCTCATCAACACGATCAACGCGTGGAACCGGTTTGCAGTGGGCTTTCGTCGCGTCCATCCGGTAAAAGCGAAGAATGCAGCAGCAGCCTGACGACGCAGCAGCGACGTTTGCGCCCTTGCGTCCGCGACTGACCCGCATTGCCTACCGCATGCTGGGCTCGGTCGCGGAAGCCGAGGACATCGTCCAGGACGCTTATCTGCGCTGGCATGGCGCGGATCGCTCCACTGTGACCGATCCAAAGGCGTTCCTGTCGAAGACCGTGACGCGGCTCTGCCTCGATCATTTGAAATCCGCGCGCGTCAAGCGCGAGACCTATATCGGCCCCTGGGTGCCCGAACCGATGATCGAACCCGCCGAGGTCGATGAGGCCGACGACATCACGCTGACATTGATGATGGCGCTGGAGCGCCTGTCGCCGCTGGAGCGCGCGGCGTTCCTGCTGCACGACGTGTTCGGCCAGGATTTCGACCAGGTCGCACAGACGATCGAGCGCGATCCCACCGCATGCCGCCAGCTCGCCAGCCGCGCGCGCGAGCACGTGCGTGCGGCCAAGCCGCGCTTTCCCGTATCACCCGCACAGGGCGCGGACCTCGCAAAAGCCTTCTTCGATGCCTCGCGCACCGGCGAAGTCGCGCCACTGCAGGCAATGCTGGCGCAGGACGTGATCCTCTATTCAGATGGTGGCGGCAAGCGCGTCGCCGCGCTCAAGCCGATTTATGGCGACGAGAACGTCGCGAGGTTCTTCGCAGGCGTCGCATCCAAGGTGCCCGTCACGGGGCTCACCTGGCGCCACGAGATCGTCGACGGTCTGCCCGGCATCGTCGTGATCGACAACGGCGAGGTCATGCATACCATGGCGTTCGAGATCGACGACGGAAAGATCACCGCGATCTATGTGGTGCGCAATCCGGACAAGCTGAAGCACGTGAGTGTGACGCCGGTGCTGCATTAGCCCTATCGTCATTGCGAGCGAAGCGAAGCAATCCAGTGCGCGCGCAGCACGCAAGCAAAATGCCGCGACATCTGCGGCGAACTCAGCCTTCTTAGTGGCGCGCTACGCGCGCGCTGGATTGCCGTAGCCGTTCGAAGAACGGCGTCGCTTCGCTCGCCTATGGTCGCTTCGCTCCTCGCAATGACGGCTAAGCCCGCGGCAAGGTTTCCCCGGATTGCGCCATAGCCGATGCGAAGCATCGGCGTTCTTAAGAACGGCGGCCTGAAGGCCGCCTATGCCATCCGGGCTACGAGCTGACGCCAGTTTGAAATTCCGGAAGTGTCAGAACCACGGATATTTGACCACCCAGCCGGTTGCTGCAGACAAGCGACCGAAGTTGTCATCCAGTCCCGCCGTCATTCTATAAGAGGTCGCCTTTACCCATTTTACGGGTTCGACCGCCTCAAAGTAAAACTCTACGATGCTGCCGTTGCCTTCGTAGATACCGGTCCAGTGTGGGTAGCGAACGCGCTCACCAAAAGCCGCCAGGGGCAGAAAAAATGACATGTGCTCGCGCACGACTTTGGCGGGAGCCGGTTCCTCTCTCTGCAGCGTAACCCAACGCCCGGAAAGGCATCAGCCAAGCGGCGCCTTATGTCATCGACACTGCCGAGGGGCCATCTGTCGGGACGTCGTATGGTTCCGGTCAGTGGCATCTCAAACGTCCCGCCCTGGAGGCTGAAGACAAATTGCAACGACACCGATGCGAAACGCAACGAGTGCTTCGCATCTCGTTTGCGTCACGGAACTATGAGATCCGCTTTAGCGGGACGACGCCTTAATCACACCGCGCACTCATGCCGCCGTCCAGCACGATCTCCGTGCCCGTGACCCAGCGCGATTCGTCCGAGGCCAGATACAGCGCAGCGTTGGCGGTGTCGCGGCCGTCGCCCATGAAGCCGAGCGGGATGCGCGCCTGCCGCTGCGCCAAAAGCTTCTCCACGTCGCCGCCGGCGCGGGTCTTCGCCAGTCGCACCTCCACCATCGGCGTATGCAGTTGGCCCGGAATGATCGTGTTCACGCGGACGCCCTTCGGCGCGTACTGCACGGCGACCACTTTCGAGAACTGGATCACGCCGGCTTTTGAGGCGGCATAGGCCACCTGCGCGGCGCCGGTCCAGCGGATGCCGGAAGCCGACGCGGTGTTGATGATCGAGCCGCTACCCTGCGCCTCCATCACCGGCAGCACGTGCTTGCAGGTGAGGAAGATGCTCTTCAGGTTCAGGTCGATCTGCGCGTCCCATGCTTCCTCGGCCATCTCAACCGGGCCGCCCGGCGCCGAGCCGCCGACATTGTTCACCAGTACGTCGATGCGGCCGTATTTCTCCTTGCAGGCCTGCACCATCGTCGCGACGGACGCTTGCTGCGTCACGTCACACAGATGCGTGGCGATTTCGCCGCCGGCCTCCTTCACCCGCGCGACGGTTTCTTCCATCGGCCCCATGTCGCGGTCGACGGCGAAGATCTTTGCGCCTTCCTGCGCGAACAGCACGCAGGCGGCGCGGCCGTTGCCCCAGCCCGGCCCGACGCAGCCCGCACCAACGATCAGCGCGATCTTGCCCTGCAGACGTCCCGCCACTCACTTAGGCTCCGGCGCGCGCGTGAGCGTCGATCCAGGATCTCAGCTTGCCGGCAACAAGCGCCGGCGTCTGCACATGCATGAAGTGGCCGCTCTCGATCGCTTCGAAGCGCGCGCCCTTCACCTGATCCGCGAGCTCCTTGACGAGCGCCGGCGTCCGCAGCGCATCATGCTTGCCGGCGAGGAACTGCACCGGCACCTTCAGTTCGCCCAGACGCTCTTCGAGGTTCGAGCCCAACAGCGCATAGTTGCAATAGGCCCAGCCGCGCGGGTCGGACTTCAGCATGGTCTCGCGGAAGCGCTCGAACCGCGCCTTGTCGTGACGAACGATTTCCGGATACGAGTTCGACAGCGCGGCATCGGTCACCACCGCCATGCCCTTCTCAATCGCCAGCTTCGAGCGATCGCGAAACGCTTGCTTGCGCACCGGATCGCTCATGCCGAGCGCTGCCGCCATCAGCGTGACCGACGCAGTCTGCTCCGGATGTTTCAACGCAAACGTCATCGCGATCAGCGAACCCGCCGCAGCGCCGACGAAATGATATGGCGGCTTCAGGCCGGTGACCTTCAGCAGCTCCAGCAGATCGACGAAGTGCCCGTTCTCGACCGAATACTCGGCGGGCGGGACTTCCGACTGCCCTGCGCCGCGCAGGTCGTAGCGCAGGATGCGAAAGTCCTTCTCGAACGCCGGAACGACACCGTCCCAGCTGTCCTTGCTGCCGCCGAGCTCGTGCAGCAGCACGAGGCTCGGTCCCGTCGTTCCATCGACGCTGTAGCGGAGCTTGACCGCTCCTTGATGCCAGCTTGCCATTGTGACGCCGCCTACTGATCGAGCTTGATGCCGGTGGCGCGGATCACGTCGCCCCACTTCTTGGTTTCGTCTACGATCATCTTGCCGAACACCTCCGGCGTCGAGCCTTCGGCGTCGACACCCTGCACCGCAAGCTTGTCGATCACGTCCTTCGACTTCGCCGCCTCGTTCGCCACGCGATTGAGCTTGGCGATGATGTCCGGCGGCGTCGCGATCGGCGCGATCAGGCCATACCAGTTGTCGGCAAGCACGTCGGGCAGGCCCTGCTCGGCGAACGTCTTGAGATCGGGCAATGCCGGCGAGCGCTTGGTGGAGCCGATGCCGATCGCCTTGAACGTGCCGGCCTTCACATGCGGCAGCAGCACCGGGATGTCGGCGAACATCCACTGCACCTGGCTGCCGAGCAGATCGTTCACGGCCGGTGCCGCGCCGCGGTACGGCACGTGCAGCGCCTGCACGCCCGATTTGAGCTTGAACAGCTCAGCGGCGAGATGCGGCATGCTGCCGGCACCGGTCGATGCGAAGTTGATCGGCTGCGCCTTGCTGAGCGCCAGCAGCTCGGCAACCGTCGACGCCTTGACGGTCGGTGCGACAACGAGAATTTCCGGGACCCGCACGACCAGGCTGATCGGCTTCAGATCCTTCTGGACGTTGTAGGGCAGGTTGGTCTGCACGCTCGGATTGATCGCGAGCGCGCCGGGGCTGGAAATGCCGATGGTGTAGCCGTTCGGCTCGGCCTTCGCGACCGCATCGACGCCGGTGATGCCGCCTGCGCCGCCGCGGTTGTCGACGATCACCGGCTGACCCAGCAATTCCTGCATGCGCTGCCCGTAGACGCGCGCGATCGTGTCGGCAGGTCCGCCCGCCGGGAACGGAACGATCAGCTTGATCGGCCGCGTAGGAAAGTCCTGAGCGACACCCACGGTCGGCAACAGCAGCGCGCCGAGCGCCACCCAAGCGAAACGCGACAGCTTCAACATGGTGAAATCTCCGTTATGGAACCGGTCGTTGCAGCGCCGGCGATTGAATGAATCATCGCGGCTGTTTTCCCTGTTTTCGCAGGCGTTGACAATCCTTCGACCGGCTACGCGCGCCGTGCCGCTGAACGGCACAGGATCGGATTACTTGGCTGCGGCGGCGGCGCGAGCGCGCATCGCCGTGGAGATGTCCTTGCCGAGTGCCAGCCCGCCTTCGAACGACAGCTCCGTCATCCGATAGAACATGTTCTTGGTCGCGGCGAGCTGGGCTGCGTCATTCTCGGCCCAGGCCGTGGCGATCTCGATTGCCGTCGGCAGCACGGCCTCCGGCGCGACGGCGCGGTTCGCAAGGCCAAGGCGCATGACGTCGTCGGCGCCAAAGTTGGCGCCGAGGCTGATCATCTCGAACGCTGCCTTCGGCCCCACCTGCTTGACGAGACTGGTGAGCACGCCGGTCGGCGTCAGGTGATGCTTCAATTCCGGATAGCCGAACTTCAGGTTGGTGCCGACCACCACCATGTCGCAGCAGATCGCGAACGCCGCCCCGCCGCCGATCGCAGCGCCGTGCACGGCCGCAACGACAGGCTTCGACAAGGTGCGCAGCATCACCTGCAGTCCCGACATCAGGCTGGAGCGCAGCGCATTGCGCTTGACGCTGTCCGGCGTCTGCTCGCCGCGAAATTCGCTCAAGTCGGCGCCGGCGGAAAATCCGCGCCCTTCGCCCGTCAGCACCAGCGCGCGCACGCGATCGTCCTGATCCGCATCCTGCAGCGCGTCGCGCAGCGCCACCAGCAGTGCGGTATTGAGCGCGTTCAGCTTGTCCGGCCGGTTCATGCTCACGACGCGCACGATGCCGTGATCCTGGATGCGCACGACGTCACCACTCGCTACACTGCCCTCGGCCATGTCGTCCCCTTTGTAATTCGTTTTCTTGCCGTGCCATTGACCGGCACATGATCGCAAAGCGCAAGGCTGTGCGCACCGCGTGCGAACGCATTGCAGACATTCTCGCTGATAACGCGCTTGCGGCACAGCGCCGGAAGCAGGAAAATCGCCGAAAGAACATCAATAACGCCGATGCAGGGCCGAGGAACTCTCAAAGGACGATGACGTCAACCGCGGTCTACGCGCAACCCAACCTGCTTCGCTTCATTTGCACGCGAATGATGATCGTGCTGTCGATGCAGGTGCAGGCGGTTGCACTCGGCTGGTTCGTCTACGCGCAAACCGGCAGCGCGTTCAGCCTCGGCCTGATCGGCCTCGCGCAATTCCTGCCCGCGATACCGCTGCTCGCCCTGGCCGGCTATGCCGCGGACCACTTTGATCGCCGCAAGGTGATCATGCTGTCGCAGGCCGTGCAGGCGATCGGCGCGCTGGGTCTCTATGCCTGCGTGCACTTCATGCCGACCCGGATGCTGCCGGTTTACCTGATGGCGATGGTGATTGCCGGCGCGCGTTCGTTCTCGATGCCTGCAACGGCATCGTTATTGCCCAACATCGTCACCCGCGCGCAATTTCCGCAAGCCATCGCTTTCTCGTCATCATCGATGCAGTTCGCCTCGATGGTCGGTCCGGCAATCGGCGGCTTCGTCTACGCGGCCATCGCCGAGAACATCTTTCTGCTGCTGGTGGCCTTTCCGGCGGCAGCCGCGCTGCTGATCCTGACCGTGCAGGCGCCGCCGGGTGCCGAACAGAGCGGCAATGGTTCGGCCTGGCAGAAGGCCATCGCCGGCTTCGGCTATGTCCGCCGCAACCAGCTGATCCTCGGCGCCATGTCGCTCGACCTGTTCGCTGTGCTGCTTGGCGGGGTCACCGCGCTGTTGCCGATCTTCGCCCAGGATATCCTGCAGGTTGGCCCGGCCGGGCTTGGCGTCCTGCGCAGCGGCCCGACATTCGGCGCGCTGCTGGTCGGCATCGGCCTGATCCGGTTTCCGCTTCATCGCCACGCCGGCCAAACCATGCTGTGGTCGGTGGTCGTGTTCGGTTTCGCCACCATCGCCTTCGGCCTGTCAACGAACTTCTGGCTTTCACTCGTGGCCCTGATCGTGATCGGCGGCTCCGACATGGTGAGCGTGGTGATCCGCCAGACCGTGATCCAGATGACGACGCCGGACGTCATGCGCGGCCGCGTCAGCGCCGTCAGCTCGATCTTCATCGGCGCATCGAACCAGCTCGGCAGCTTCCAGTCCGGCGTGATGGCAAGCCTGCTGGGTGCGGCGACCGCATCCGTCGTCGGCGGCTTCGGCACGCTGATCGTGGTTGCGGCAATCGCGTTCTACTTTCCGGACTTGAGGAAAGCCGACCGGGTGCACGGCGATCAGCGCAGTGTTCCGCTCGATGAGAACGAGATTGCCTCGATTTCAGGCGAGGCCGAGCCGATTGCGGCGACAGAACCGCCGCGCGACCGCAGGAGCGGCAAAATTTAAGAGATGAAATGCACGCATGCGTGCCTGCGCCAGGGGCAGGCCGTTCCGCTGGACCACCGCTTTGCCCCGGCGGATAATTCCACTAACAAGGATACCACCCATAACGAACATCCTTAAAGGGGGAGACTGCCTCAATGGCTGAACCGCAACGCGCGCGTCCGAAAGCGACGCCTGAGACACAGCACTTCTGGGACGGCACGCAGGCCGGCGAACTACGCCTGCAGCGCTGCAACAAGTGCTCGAAGGCCTATTTCCCGCCGCGCCCGTTCTGTCCCGAATGCGGGCATCGCGAAGTGACGGTATTCAAGGCGAGCGGTAAGGGCTTCCTCTACAGCTACGTCATCCATCACCGCCCGGTCCCCGGCTTCACACCGCCCTACTCGATCGCCGTGGTCGAACTGGAGGAAGGCCCGCGCATGATGACCAACATCGTCGACTGCCCGCAGACGCCCGAAGCGCTGCAACTCGACATGAAGGTGCAGGTCAAGTTCGAGAAGCTCGACGACAAGGTCACGCTTCCCCTGTTCGCGCCAGTGAAGGGCTAAGCACCATGCGTAAAAACCCGGTAGCCGTCGTTGGCGCGGCCGAAACCACCAAGCTCGGCGTCATTCCCGACGTATCTCAGATCCAGCTGCATGCGGATGCGGCGCTGAATGCGATCGCCGATGCAGGACTGACCATCAAGGATATTGACGGCTTTGCCACCGCGGTCGAGCAACCGCAGCAGGTCTGTCATTATCTCGGCATCAAGCCGACCTGGGTCGACAACACCTCAGTCGGCGGCTGCTCGTTCATGCTGCACGTCCGCCATGCGGCGGCGGCGATCGAGGCCGGCCTGTGCAAGACCGTGCTCATTACGCACGCGGAAAGCGGCAAGTCGAACATCGGCCGTCCGCCGCGTGGGGTCGGTGCCGACAGCCTCAACGGCCAGTTCGAGATGCCGTTCGGCGTCGCCGGCCCGCCCAGCATGTTCACGATCCCGGTGCTGCGCTACCTGAAGACGCACGGCATCACGCAGGAACAGCTGGCGATGGTGTCCGTCGTGCAGCGCGAGTGGGCGGCAAAGAACCCCCGCGCGACCATGAAGGACCCGATCACGGTCGCCGACGTGCTCAACTCGCGCATGATCGCCTATCCGTTCCGCATCCTGCAGTGCTGCCTCGTCACCGACGGCGGCGGCGCCCTGATTCTGACCAGCGCCGATCGCGCCAAGGACTTCAAGACCAAGCCGGTCTACGTCCTCGGCACCGGCGAAAGCGTGGAAACGCCGATGGTCAGCCAGATGGAGACCTTCAACTCCTCGCGTGCGTTCAAGGTTGCGGGCCCGTTGGCGTTCCAGGAAGCCGGCATCAAGCACAAGGACGTCGATCACCTGATGATCTACGACGCCTTCGCCCACCTGCCGCTCTATGGACTGGGCGACCTCGGCTTCATGCCGCATGAGGAAACCGGCAAGTTCATCGCCGACGGCAACACCCGCCCTGGCGGCAAGCTGCCGCTGAACACCAACGGCGGCGGCCTCTCCTATATGCACTCGGGCATGTACGGCATGTACGCGCTGCAGGAGAGCGTACGGCAGATGCGCGGCACAGCGGCAGCGCAGGTGCCGAACGCGAAGATCTCGGTCTGCCATGGCGTCGGCGGCATGTTCGCCGCCTCCGGCACGGTGATCTTCACCAACCAGCGCTGACAACAAAAAGGGGGAAGCGCTTTGGCACTTCCCCCTTGTTCGTTCTAGGATACATGGCACGCCCGGAAGTCATTTCCGGGGTCTTCTTTTTGGAGCTAGGGACTCAATGGCCGAAGGGCTTTTCGCCGGACTGAGGGTGATCGACTGCGCGAGCTTCATCGCAGCTCCTGCGGCGGCGACGATCTTCGCCGACTTCGGCGCCGACGTGATCAAGATAGAGCCTACCGGCGAAGGCGACCTCTATCGCTCGCTGCATACCCGCCCCGGCTCGCCGAGCGTGAACCGCGACTACGCCTGGATTCTCGACAACCGCAACAAGCGCGGCCTCGCCCTCGACCTGAAGTCCGAGCGCGGCCACGAGGTGCTGAGCCGGCTGGTGGAGAAGGCCGACATCTTTATCACCAACATGCCGTTTCCGGTGCGGCGCAAGCTCAGGACCGGCTACAAGGATCTGGCGCACCTCAACCCGCGGCTGATCTATGCCTCTTTCACGGCCTACGGCGAGACCGGTCCCGAAGCGGAGAAGACCGGCTTCGACTCCACCGCCTACTGGGCGCGCTCCGGCTTGATGGACATGGTGCGCCCCGACGCGGACGCGACGCCGGCGCGCTCGGCGCCCGGCATGGGCGATCATCCGAGCGCAACGGCGCTGTTCGGCGCGATCATGACTGCGCTGTGGCGGCGCGAGAAGACCGGCCGCGGCGGCCACGTCGACTCGTCGCTGGTTGCGAACGGCCTGTGGTCGAACAGCTACCTGGTGCAGGCAAAGCTGATCGGCGCGGAGTTTCCGCCGCGCCCGAAGCGCACGCACGTGCTGAACCCGCTCAGCAACGCCTACCGCTGCAAGGACGGGCGCTGGTTCATCCTGTCGATGGTCAACGAGGCGCGGCAGTATGCGCCGTTCATGAAGGCGATCGGGCTGGATCATCTGACACAGAAGTATGAAGTGCAGATGGACCGGCAGAAAAACTCGCCGGAGCTGATCGAGATCTACGACAGGGTTTTTTCGGAAAGGACGCTCGATGACTGGCGGAAGGTCCTGGACGCCGCCGGCATCACCTTCGGCATCGTCAACACGCTGGACGACCTGCTGGACGACGATCAGGCGCGGCACGCCGGCGCCATCGTGCCGTTTGCCGACGGTTCGGGGGAAACGATCTCGAGTCCCTTCAACGTCGACGGCGAGATCAAGCGCCCGCCCGCGATCGCGCCGTCGGTCGGCGAGCACACCAACGAGATCCTGCGCGAGCACGGATTTGACGACGCCGAGATCACCAAGCTGCGCGACGCGAGGGCGGTGGGCTAGAGCATGATTCGGAAAAGCTTGCCCCCGACCCGATCGGGGGTGGGTACCAGTTTTCCGAAAAGGCTTGTCCCCGGACTTGATCCGGGGATCATGCTCCAAACAAGAGAATAGAACCAAAGACACGGGGAAACCGGGGCAATGTCCGATCAGCTCTTTGCGGGATTGAAGGTCATCGACTGCGCAAGCTTCATCGCGGCGCCCGCCGCCGCCACCGTGCTGTCGGACTTCGGCGCCGACGTGATCAAGATCGAACCGCCCGGCGAAGGCGACGCCTACCGATCGCTGCATGCGAAGCCGGGCGCACCGCAGAGCAACGTCGATTACGCCTGGATGCACGGCGCGCGCAACAAGCGCAGCATCGCGCTCAACCTGAAGACGCCACAGGGGCTTGGCGTGCTGCACCGGCTGATCGACAAGGCCGACGTGTTCGTCACCAACCTGCCGCTGCCGGTCCGCCGCCGCCTGACGATTTCCTATGAGGATCTCGCACCGCGCAATCCGCAATTGCTCTACGCATCGTTCACTGCTTACGGCGAAAAGGGCGAGGAGGCCGACAAGACCGGCTTCGACTCCACCGCCTACTGGGCACGCTCGGGACTGATGGACCAGGTGCGCCCGGACTCGACCTCGCCGCCGGCACGTTCGGTTGCAGGCATGGGCGACCATCCCTGCAGCATCGCGCTCTATGCGGCGATCGTCACGGGTCTCTATCGGCGCCAGCTTACCGGCAAGGGCGGACTGGTCTCCTCGTCGCTGCTCGCGAACGGCCTGTGGTCGAATGCGTTCCTTGTGCAGGCACGCCTGACCGGGGCGACCATCCCGCCGCGACCGCCGCGCTCGGAATCATTGACCGCGACCAGCAACATGTATCGCACGCGCGACCAACGCTGGTTCAACCTGGCGATGGTCAACGATACCAAGCAATTTCCCATTCTTGTTGCCGCACTCGGGCGGCCGGAGCTCGCCACCGACCCGCGCTTCGTCACCACAGAGACCCGGCGCACCAACGTGCGTGCACTGATGGCGGAGCTTGATGACCTGTTCGCGCAGTTTGATCTCGCGCACCTGCGCCAGACGCTCGATGCGGCCGGTGTCACGTTTGGCTTCGTCGGCACAATCGACGAAGCGCTGCATGACAGGCAGATGCGCGACGCGGGTGCGATCGTGCCCACCGCTGATGGCAAGGGCGAAATTGTCTCCAGCCCCTTCAACGTCGAGGGCGCACCGAAGACCGCACCAAGGCCCGCCCCAAGCATAGGCGAGCACACCGACGAGCTTCTGCGGGAATACGGCTTCAGCGACGCCGAGATTTCAGAGATCCGCACCGCGAAGGCGGTGGCCTGAAGCACCCTGCCCTGACCTGCACGCGATTGCCTCATGCGGCACCGCGTGTTGCTTTAGGGCCGAATCCCGTCACCATGGGAATGAACAGGACAAGGGAACGGTCTCGCAAACGCAGATGAACTACCGATTTGTCGTTCCCATGATGGCGACCGCGTTCTTCGAACTGTCGGTCATCTCGATTGTCCGGGTCACGACGTCCTATCGCGCCATCGAGCTCGGTCTCTCCGCCGCCTGGATCGGCATTCTCACCGCGGCGTTTGCGATACTGCCCGTTTTCTTCGCGCTGAAGGTCGGCCGGGCGATCGACCGCGGCAACGACCTGAAGATGATCTGGGCCGGGACCGCGCTGCTGGTCGCGGCGTGCGCGGGGATCGCGCTGTTGCCCTCCATCTACGCGCTGCTGTTCTTCACCGCGGCATTCGGCATCGGTCACCTGTTCCTGAGCATCGGCCTGCAGGTGCTGTGCGCACAGCAACCGGGGCCCGGCGTGATGGAGCGGATGCTCGGCAATTACATGATCGCGACCGCGGTCGGACAGGGCGCAGGCCCCGCCGTGGTCGGCTGGGTCGGCGGCTCCGCCGCGATCCCGCCGACGCAGCCGCTGTTCTGGATCGGATTCGCCACCGCCATTCTGGCCTTCGTCGCCAGCCTGTTCCTGCGCTCAGGTCACAAGCGCGTGCCGCATGTGGAAGGCGCGATACCCGTGCCGGTGCGCGACATCGTCCGCAGCCCCGGCTTCGCCGTGATCTTTTCCGTTAGTGTCGTTTCGGTCGTCGCGCAGGATCTGATTGTGGTCTACCTGCCGCTGATGGGCACGGAGCGCAACATCGCCGTCGACGTGATCGGCTCGCTTCTGGCGGTGCGCGCCTTCGCCGCCGTGTTCTCGCGCCTGTTCTTTGCCAAGCTCAGCATGATGCTCGGCAGCTCCAAACTGATGGTGACCAGCACGATTGCCGGCGCGCTGGCGTTCGGCGCGATGGCAGCACCGATCTCGCTGCCGCTGATGTTCGTCGCAATCGCCATCCTCGGCGGCGCGCTCGGCATGGCCGTGACCACGGCGATCTCCAGCCTGCTGGGTATGGTCGCGAGCGAAGTGCGCGGCACCGCCAACTCGCTGCGCACCGGCGGCACCCGGCTGGGCCAGGTGGTGATTCCCTTCCTTGCCGGCCTGCTGGCGGCGGCGATGGGTGTCGCCAGCGTATTTCTGGTGCTCGGCGCAAGCCTTGCGATGGCCGCAACCGCAGTGCAGTTTACGCGCCCGAAGTCATCGAGCTGAAGATATGCCCCGCTTCGACGCCAATCTGAACTGGATGTTTCAGGAATGGCCGCTGATCGACCGCTTCGATGCGGCCGCACAAGCGGGCTTCGCCGCGGTCGAAGTGCTGTTTCCCTACGAACTTGCGCCGGACGTGATCGCCGAGCGCCTCCGCCGCAACAATCTCGTGCCCGCGCTGTTCAACATGGGCTCTGGCAACAGCGCGGCTGGCGACCGCGGCCTCGCGTCGCTTCCGGACCGCTTTGCGGAACTGCAGCAGGCAGTGCTGACCGCGCGGACCTACGCACGCGAGACCGGCGTCAAGCGCTTCCACCTCGTGTCGGGCAAGGCCGACCGCAACGACCCGCGCGCGGTCGCGGCCTTCAAGAAGTCGGTCACGTATGCTGCGGAAACGCTGGGCGCCGAAGGCGTCGAGGTGATGCTCGAGCCGATCAATCCCCGTGACATCCCCGGCCTGTTCCTGAACGACTTCGATTTCGCCGAACAGATCATTCGCGAGCTGGCGCTGCCGAATGTCTGGCTGCAGTTCGACATCTATCATCGGCAGATCATTCACGGCGACGTGGTTACGGGGCTGCGGCAGCAGATGCCACTGATCCGCCACATCCAGATCGCCAGCGTGCCGTCGCGCAACGAGCCCGACGGCGAGGAATTGAACTATCCGTTCCTGTTCGAAGAACTCGACCGGCTCGGCTACGACGGCTACGTCGGCGCCGAATATCGCCCGCGCGGCAAGACGCTGGACGGGCTCGGATGGTTTGCGAAGTATAAGGGCAAGTGACGTAGCCCGCGCAAACCTTGCTCTGGCGCGAACTTTGCTGGTGTGATCAGCTATCAAAAAAGAGGATCCCCACCATGACCCCTCCACAAGCCGCCCGCCGCTCCGACCCTGCCATCTCCGACATCGTCATGATGGACGCACTGCCGCTCGGGCGCGCGTTGCGGGCGCGGCAACTGTCGTGCGTCGAGGTCATGAACGCCTATCTCGATCACATCGAGCGCCTCAATCCGAAGGTCAACGCCGTCATCTCGATGCGCGACCGCAAGGAGCTGATCGCCGAGGCCACCTTGCGCGACGAGCAACTCAAACGTGGCGAGGACATGGGTCCGCTGCATGGCATGCCGCAGGCGATCAAGGATCTGGCCGCCACCAAAGGCATCGCCACCACGCAGGGCTCGCCGATCTACAAGGACACGATCCCGGAGGCCGATGCACTGTTCGTCGAGCGCATGCGCAACGCCGGCGCCATCATCATCGGCAAGACCAACGTGCCGGAGTTCGGCCTCGGCTCACAGACCTACAATCCGGTGTTCGGCCTGACGCGTAACGCCTACGACCAGACCAAAACGTCGGGCGGCTCGAGCGGCGGCGCGGCCGTCGCGTTAGCGCTGCGCATGCTGCCGGTCGCCGACGGCAGCGACCACGGCGGCTCGCTGCGCAATCCAGCCGCCTTCAACAACGTGCTCGGCTTCCGCACCTCCTATGGCCGCGTGCCGCATCACCACGAGGACGTCTTCCTCACCGGGCTGAGCGTCAAGGGTCCGATGGCGCGGACGGTGGAAGACCTGCAGATGCTGCTGTCGGTGCAGGCGGGCTACGACGATCGCGTGCCGCTATCGATTGCCGACCCGCATTCCTATGCGGTCCCCTCGCTCAAATGCGATGTCAAAGGCAAGCGCATCGGCTGGATCGGCGAGTTTGGCAACCTGCCGATGGAGGCGGGTGTGCGCGAGCTGTGCCGAGAGGCGCTACGCACGCTCGAAGGCATGGGCTGCATCGTCGAGGAGGTGACGCCGAATTTCGACGCGGAAGCGGTCTGGAAGGCCTGGCTCGTGCAGCGCGCCTGGCTTGCAGGCGGGAAATTGCGTCCGCTCTACGAGGATCCGGCCAAGCGCGCGCTGATGAAGCCGGAGGCGCAGTGGGAGGTCGAGGAAGGCTACAAGCTCTCCGCCTATGATCTCACCGCCGCTTCCGACGTGCGCAACGCCTGGTACCGGGAGGTGCGCGAGCTGTTCAAGCGCTACGACTATCTGACGCTGCCAAGCGCATCGGTGTTTCCATTCCCGGTCGAAACGCACTGGCCGCAGGAAATCGCCGGCAAGAAAATGGACACCTACCATCGCTGGATGCAGGTGGTGATCCCGATCACCATGTCCGGCTGCCCGTCGCTCGGCACCCCGGTCGGCTTCAATGCGGCGGGCCTGCCGATGGGCATGCAGATCGTCGGCCCGATGCACGCCGAGCACGCGGTGATGCAGCTCGCCAACGCCTATGAAGAGGCAACCGCGTGGACGAAGAAGGTGTTGCCGGCGCTGCTACACGGCTGATGGTCACAACGGCAACGGCGCGTCGCGTTTGACTTCTTCCATCACCGCGTAGGTGCGCGTCTCGCGCACGCCGGGCAGCGCCAGCAGCACGTCGCCGAGAAATCGGCGATAGGCAGCCATGTCCGCCACCCGCGTCTTGACCAGATAGTCGAAGCCGCCCGCGACCATGTGGCATTCGAGAACCTCAGGCGCGATGCGCACGGCCTTCGCGAAGCGCTCGAACACGTCGGGCGTGGTCTTGTCGAGCAGCACCTCGACGAACACCAACAGACCCAGTCCGAGCTGATGCGGGTTCAGTCGCGCGCTGTATCCCTCGATGGGGCCGTCGCGCTGCAGGCGCTTCAACCGTTCGCCCGCCGATGCGGGCGACAGCCCGATCCGCTCGGCCAGCTCGACATTGGCGATGCGGCCGTCGGCCTGAAGGATGCCCAGGATGCGGCGATCCGTCTTGTCTAATTCAACGGTCATTTGACGCTTTTGCCATAGATTATTTGGCCGTACTACCAATTTATCTATCGAAATATGCTGACTTCGGCGCTATTCCTTACAGATCACTGAGGCCGAAATCCTTGATTCCCCCGTTCAGCGCTCCTTACGCGCCCGATGACAGCGCCATCGCCCAGGCCCTGCTCGGCAGCGCGCGCTTGCCGCCTGACGGCGAAGCCCGCATCGACCGGACCGCGACGCGGCTGATCGAGGCGATCCGCACCGAGCGTAGCGGGGTCGGCGGCGTCGAGGAGATGCTGCGCGAGTTCGCGCTGTCGACCAAGGAAGGTCTGGCGCTGATGGTGCTGGCCGAGGCGCTGCTGCGCGTGCCGGATGCGGCGACCGCCGACCGCTTCATCGAGGACAAGCTCGAACAGGGCGATTTTGCGCACCACCGGACGAAATCGAGCGCGCTGGCGGTGAATGCGTCGGCCTGGGCGCTCGGCATGTCGGCGGCGGTGATCCAGCCGGGCGAGACGCCGCAGGGCACGATCGGTCGACTGGTGAAGCGGATCGGCCTGCCTGCGGTCAGGATCGCCACCCGCCAGGCGATGCGACTGATGGGCAACCACTTCGTGCTCGGCGAGACCATCGATGCCGCGCTCAAGCGCGCGCAAGCCGATGATGCGCAGGCCGCGCGCTATTCGTTCGACATGCTCGGCGAAGGCGCGCGCAGCGCGGCCGACGCCAGTCGCTATCTGGCGGCCTATTCGAGCGCGATCGAGGCGATCGGCCGCGCGGCGGGTAACCGTCCCCTGCCCGATCGTCCCGGGATTTCCCTAAAGCTCTCCGCGCTGCATCCGCGCTACGAGGCGACGAGCCGCGCACGTGTGATGAAGGAGCTGGTACCACTGGTCACCGGCCTCGCGCAGCAGGCCAAGGGCTTTGACCTCAATCTGACTGTCGATGCCGAGGAAGCCGACCGGTTGGAGCTGTCGCTCGACGTGATCGCTGCCGTGCTCTCCGACACGTCACTTTCCGGATGGGACGGCTTCGGCCTTGCCGTGCAAGCCTATCAGAAGCGCGCGAGCGCCGTGATCGGCTATGTCGACGATCTCGCGCAGCGGCTGAACCGGCGGCTGATGATCCGCCTCGTGAAAGGCGCGTACTGGGACACCGAGATCAAGCGCGCGCAGGAGCGCGGGCTCGACGGCTATCCGGTGTTCACGCGCAAGGCGATGACCGACGTCAACTTCGTCGCCTGTGCACGGCAGCTGCTCGCCGTGCGCCCGCGCATCTTCCCGCAATTCGCCACCCACAACGCATTGACGGTAGCGACGATCCTCGAGCTTGCAGGGACCGACGGCTACGAATTCCAGCGCCTGCATGGCATGGGCGACGCGCTCTATGAACAGTTGCGCGAGGATCGGCCCGAACTGGCCTGCAGGACCTATGCGCCGGTCGGCAGCCATCGCGAGCTGCTTGCGTATCTGGTGCGGCGGCTGCTCGAGAACGGCGCCAACTCGTCGTTCGTTGCCATCGCCGCCGATCCGTCGGTCAAGATCGAGAAGCTGCTCCGCCGCCCGGCCGACATGATCGGCTCGGCCGCGAAGGCGCACAATCCGAAGCTGCCATTGCCGCGCGATCTGTTTTCGCCGCAGCGGCTGAACTCGAAGGGCGTCGAGTTCGGCGAGCGCGCCGCATTGGAAGGACTGCTGGCGGATGTCGCCGCGGCATCCGGCGAAGCGGCTGCAGCGCCGCTGATCGACGGCAAGAGCCTCGCCGGCTCGTCGCGCGACGTCATCAGCCCGATCGGCATGAAGACGGTTGTCGGCACCGTCACGGAAGCAACAGGGGAGGAGGCGAGCCGCGCCGTCCTTGCGGCAAGGACCGGCTTTCCCGCCTGGAGTGCCACCCTCGCAACCAGCCGCGCCTCCATGCTCGAGCGCGCGGCCGAACTGCTGCAGCAGCGGCAGGGCCGGTTCATCGCGCTGCTGCAGCGCGAGGGCGGCAAGACGCTTGATGACGCGCTCTCGGAGGTCCGTGAAGCGATCGACTTCTGCCGCTACTATGCCGCCGAAGGCCGGAGACTTTTCGGAGCCGACCAGTCGCTGCCGGGTCCGACCGGCGAGAGCAACGTGCTGCGGCTGCGCGGGCGCGGCGTCATCGTTGCGATCTCGCCGTGGAATTTTCCGCTGGCGATTTTCTTGGGCCAGGTTTCGGCGGCGCTGATGGCCGGCAACGCGGTTATCGCCAAGCCTGCCGAGCAGACGCCGCTGATCGCAACCGAAGCGGTGAGACTGTTGCATGAGGCCGGCATCCTTGCGTCAGCGCTGCATCTCGTTCCAGGTGACGGCAGCATCGGCGCAGCCCTGGTCGCGCATCCCGACATTGCCGGCGTGGTCTTCACCGGCTCGACCGAGGTCGCGCGGAAGATCAACCAGACGCTGGCGGCCAAGGACGGCCCGATCGTGCCGCTGATCGCCGAGACCGGCGGCATCAATGCGATGATCGTCGACGCCACCGCACTGCCCGAGCAAGTCGCCGACGACGTCTGCACCTCGGCGTTCCGCTCCGCCGGCCAGCGCTGCTCGGCGCTGCGACTGCTGCTGGTGCAGGATGACGTCGCCGAGCGGATGATCGAGATGATCGCCGGCAGCGCCCGCGAGCTCGGCGTCGGCGATCCGCGCGAGATCACCACCCACATCGGCCCGGTGATCGACCGCGAGGCCAAGGAGCGGCTGGATGCGCACATCGCGAAGATGAAGACGACGGCCCGCGTGCATCTCGCGGGCGAGGCTCCGCCAATCGGCAACTTCGTCGCGCCGCATATCTTCGAGCTCAAGCGCGCGGGCGAACTAACCGAAGAGGTGTTCGGTCCCGTGCTGCATGTGGTGCGCTATCGCGCAAGCGAGCTGCCGCGGGTCATCGAAGCGATTGCCCAAAGCGGCTACGGGCTGACGCTGGGCATCCACTCGCGCATCGACGAAACGGTCGAGGACATCGTTGCCAAGCTTTCGGTCGGCAACATCTATGTCAACCGCAACATGATCGGCGCGGTGGTCGGCGTGCAGCCGTTCGGCGGGCATGGGTTGTCGGGCACAGGCCCGAAGGCCGGTGGCCCCCATTATCTTCCGCGCTTCGCCACCGAGCAGACGATTACGGTGAATACGGCGGCAGCGGGGGGCAATGCGGCGTTGATGGCGCAGGAGGACGACTGAATTACTGCGACGCGCTGTCGCCGACGCCCCAGAACTTGCGCTGGTAATGCACCATGCCGTGGCCGGGATCGCCGAGCACGGTCTCGGTGACCTCGCCGACGATGATGACGTGATCGCCGCCGGGGAAATGATCCGCCTTTTTGCAGATCAGCGTCGCCAGCGCGTCCTTCACCACCGGCAGCTGGTGGTGGGAATCGATGAAATGGCCGTCGATGAATTTTTCCGCACCGCGGCGCGCGAACAGTTCCGCCAGTTCCTGGTGGTGCGGCCGCAGGATGCTGATGGCGAACTTCTCGGCAGTGGCGAACACCGGATAGCACTCGGCGGTCAGGTTGAGGCAGGCCAGCACCAGCGGCGGATTGGCCGAGACCGAAGTGAACGAACTCGCAGTGAACCCCTTCGCGGTGCCGTCGGCGTCACGCGTCGTCACGATGACGACCCCGCTCGGGTAGCGGGAAAAGACTTCCCTGAACTGCGCAATATTCGACATCGGCCGCTTCGGCTCCCGACCTCTCATGCAGCGGCCAGAGCCGTGCACACCCTCTTCATTTGCGTCAGATCGGGGCTCTCCGCAATCCCGATGGCGGGATAGCTGCATTGAGCGGTTGGGCAGCGACCGATGCCCTTTCTATTGCCGCTTTGTGCAGTGCTGCGGAACGAAAGCTTTATTTTCCGGCAGCCTTGCGCAACGCGTCGTTGATCCTGTCCTGCCAGCCCGGCCCGCCGCCCTGGAAAAATTCCAGGACGTCCTGGTCGAGTCGGAGCGTCACCTGTTCCTTGACGCCGGGAACAGCGGCTTTCTTGACCGGCGCTTCCACGCGCGGCGCGGTCACTGCCTTGAAGGCAGCCTCAGCGGCGCTGCGGGCGTCGGTTGCGGTCTTGGGTCGTCTCGGCGGTATCGACATCTCAATCGTCCTTGCCGGCGATTCGGCATGTCCAAGCATATACCCGGCAAGCTACCCGGTGCTGCCTATCGTTTTCGCGGTTGCGCGAAGAAATCCACATGTCCGACGGTCAGGATCAGCTTGCCGGCCGCCACCGCGTCACAGCGTCGCGTGAACCAGCCCTCCAGCGTGTCGCGCGACAGGTCGCCCATTTCGCACGCCGCGTGCAGCCAGCCGGCCAGTAGCTCGGTCTGGAATTTCGCAGCAGTCGCCTGCGCCACCCAGTCGGATGGGCCTTGCACGATCGAATAACCGAGCGCGCGAAAAATCTGTTCCGCAGACGTTGCCGCGCGCGGACCGAGCGCCGGGCCAAATCCCTTGTTGCCGCGCTGATGCGCATTGACTGAGGAAATGACCGACGCATCGTCGGGATCGACGCTGTTGAAGCTGGCGCGGCCGTCGTAGGTCAGCGCGACATAGACCGGCAGCGAGCGCGCGGCCGCTGCAGCAGCGAAGTTCGCAAGCCAGGGCTCCGAGACAAGATCGAGCAGCGCTGACGCTGTGACCAGTTCGGCGCCTTCGTCAAACAGCGGCCCGAGATCGCCGTTGAGATCGAACTGCTGCGTCTCGATTGCCGTGCCGGTCGGCCGCGCCGTCGCGAACGCTTCGGCCAGCAGCACGGGATCGTTGTCGACCAGCTTCCAGTTTTGCGTCTTCGGCAGCCGCGGACCAAGCGCCCGCACCGTCGAACCGGTGCCGCTGCCGAGATCGACGATGGAGAGCACGTTCTTGTCAAGGAACGCCGTCGCAACGGCATCCAGCACCTGGACATTGCGCGCCCGCAGATCGTGCGGTTCGCGCAAAGCCAGCCATTCGGCCGAGAAGCCGCTCATGTCACTCTCTCCAGCACGCGCGCGAATTCCACCGCCGACTGCCGCCACTGCGGCAAACGCTTCGAAGCTTCCCGCGCGGCTTCTGCCATCCTCGTACGCGCATCCGCATCCTCGATCACATGCCGCAGCGCGTCGCGCAAAGCATGCGTGTCGCCGGGAGGGACAAGCACTCCGGCATCCGCCGGCACGATCTCACTCGCCGCGCCAACCACAGTGGCAACGATCGGCAACCCATGCGCGACCGCCTCGCCGAACACCATGCCATAACCCTCGAACAGCGACGTGAGCACGAACACGTCAGCATCTGCGTAGAGCTCGGCCAGCCGGGCGCCGGTCACTGCGCCCGTGACGACGACACGATCCTGTAACTGACGCCGCGCGACATCGGCCTGCAGCTGCGCAAACGCTTTCTGGTTGCGCGTGGTGTCGCCGGCAATGGTGAGACGCCAGGGCAGCTGGCGCAGGCTTGCAAGCACCTCGATGAGGACGTCGTAACCCTTGCGCGGCGTGATCGATCCGACCGTGAGCAGATGGACGTTGTCGCCGTCCTGCCGTCGCGGCTTGTGCGAAGGAACGTCGACGCCGGGGCGGATGACCGCAATGCGATCCGCCGGCACGGCATAGTCGCGGTTGAGGATCTCCGCCGTCGGCTCGCTGGTGACGATCACCGCCCGCGCGCAGCCGAGCGCCGCGCGTTCGCTCTCGCGCAACGCCTGCGCCGCCGCCCGGCCGATGCCGGTTTCCAGCGCCAGCGGATGATGCACCAGCGCGATCAGTGGATTGCGCTCGCGCAGTTTTTCCCCCTCCTCCGCCAACGCGCCAAACGCAAGGCCATCGATCACGATCGGAAGACCCTTGGGCGACGCCAGAAATTTCGCCAGCGCAAGCTCACGGGTGGCAGCGTCAGGAAACGGAAACGAGCTGCCAAGATCGATCACGTCGATCTGCCAGCCGAGCGAACGCAGTTCGGCGATGATGCGCTTGTCATAGGCGTAGCCGCCCGTCGGCGTCTCGAGGTCACCCGGAACCGCGAACGCCGCGCGTTTCACGACAGCGGCGCCTCATACCACGCACGCGCCACATGCGACTCCGAGAGCGTCACACGGATCGCCTTCAATTCAGTGGCGCTGCGGCCGAACCTGCCGCTTTTCGCTGCCTCGGCAAGGCGGTCGAACACATGCTTGGTGAGGAATTCGGTGGTGGTGTTCTTCCCCTTGAATTCCGGCACGTCGTCGAGGTTGCGATAGTTCAGGGATTTGACGATCTCCTTCAGCACCTCATGCGCAAGGCCGATGTCGACGACGATGCCGTTCGTGTCGAGCGTGTCGGCGATGAAGGCGGCATCGATCACGAACGTAGCGCCATGGAGCGCCTGCGCCGGGCCAAAAACCTCGCCACGAAACGAATGGGCGACCATGATGTGGTCGCGAACCTCGACTGCGAACAAGGGACCCTCTTCAGTAGTTGACGATCTGGCAGAGCACACCGCTGCCGGGCTTCAGGATGCGCGGCAGTTGCGCGGGCAAATCTTCGAAAGCAACGGCCGGCGCGAGCAGCGCGTCGAGTGTCGGATCGGCCAGCAGCGCAAGCGCTGCCGCGAGCCTTCTTCTATGTGTCCAGCGCGGACGGTGCGATGGCGCCACCTGCCCGACCTGGCTCGAGAACAATTTCAGCCTTCGGCTGTGGAACGCGCCGCCAAGCGCGAGACCGACCGTGCCGGTGCCATACCAGCTCATCTCGACGATGCTCGCCTCGTTGCCGGCGAGGTCGATCGCCATCGCAAGTCCCTGCGCATTGCCGCTGGTGTGAAAGACGACATCGCAATCGCGTGGCGCCTTTGGCGGACCTGCAAATCCGACGCTCAATGCCGTTGCGACCGCGGCACGGGACGGATCGATGTCGACCAGCGTCACCTCGGCGCCCGGAAGCCTGCCGCACAGGTAGCTCACGAGCGCGCCGACCACGCCCGCGCCGACGACGGCAATCCGGTCCGCAGGACCGGCGGCCGCGTCCCACACTGCGTTCAGCGCCGTCTCCATATTCGCCGCGAGCACCGCGCGTTGCGGGGTCACGCCGTCGGGCAACGGCAACGCGGCATCCGCGGCGAGGTTGAACGCACCTTGATGCGGATGCAGCGCGAACACGGTTTTACCGCGCAGAGCATCCGGCCCGGCTTCGACACGGCCGACCGCGGCATAGCCATATTTGACCGGGAACGGGAAAGCACCGGCCATGGCCGGCGCGCGCATCCGTTCATATTCGCTTTCGGGCACGCGCCCGGCCTGCACCAGCGCCTCGGTGCCGCGGCTGATCGCGCTGTGCAGGGCACGGACGCGCAGCTCTCCGGCAGCGGGTGGCGGCAGCGCCTCCTCGCGGATTTCCGCGCGGCCCGGCCCTACATACCAGAGGCTGCGCGCGCTATCTTTCGTCTGGCTGCTCAGCACACTCACCGGATTGGACTCTGGGGCGGACTGCCCGTAATACCTGACATCTCGCTCATCGGACCTGAGAAGCGTGCTCGAACGTTCCCCAGATATAGCAATAACCGGCCATGTCCGGGAAGGCATTGCCGGGCGGCGAGTGCTGTTTGCGGCGCTCGTCGGCGCGACGATCGTGGCCATGCTGTGGCTGACTGTCATCGCATTGTCGCCCGGCGGATTTGGATTTGTCGATGCAGGCCTGCTGTTTTGCTTTGCGCTGACGCTGCCCTGGATGGCGGTCGGCTTCTGGAACGCCGCGCTCGGTTTTCTGATCGCCCGTTTCGCCGCCGATCCGCTGCGGACGACGATCCCCTGCGCGGCGGACGTTCGCGATGATACTCCGATCGATGCATCGACGGCGATCCTGCTTTGCATCCGCAACGAGAGCCCGCACCGGCTGGTGCGCAACCTGCAGGCGATGATGGCCGGCATCGCCGCCACCGGCGCCGCGGACAGCTTCCGTGTGTACGTGCTGAGCGACACAAATGAGCCGCAGGTCGCCGACCTCGAAGAGGAGGAATTCACCGCGCTCGCAGCGCAATGGCGCGATCGGCTGCCGCTGACCTATCGCCGGCGCGACATCAACACCGGCTACAAGGCCGGCAACATCGGCGATTTTTGCGCGCGCTGGGGGAGCGACCACGAATTCGCGCTGGTGCTCGATGCCGACAGCTTCATGTCGGCGGATGCGATCCTGCGCCTGGTCCGCATCGCGCAAGACGATCCGCGGCTCGGCATCCTGCAGAGCCTCGTCGTCGGCCTTCCGTCGACCAGTGCGTTCACTCGCATCTTCCAGTTCGGCATGCGGCTCGGCATGCGCTCCTACACCCTCGGCAGCGCCTGGTGGCAGGGCGATTGCGGACCCTATTGGGGCCACAACGCACTGCTTCGCCTGAAACCGTTTACCCAGCATGCGCAGCTTCCGCCACTGAGGCCCGGCGAAGACCCGATCCTCAGCCACGACCAGATGGAGGCCGTGCTGATGCGGCGCGGCGGCTACGACGTCCGCGTGGTGCCGGAGGAGCACGAGAGCTGGGAGGAGAACCCGCCGAACCTGATCGAGTTCATCCGCCGCGACCTGCGCTGGTGTCGCGGCAATCTGCAATACTGGCGGTTTCTCAGCCTGCCGGGCCTGAAGTTCGTCAGCCGCTGCCAGCTTCTGTTCGCGATCCTGATGTTCGCAGGCTCGCCCGGCTGGATGGGGCTGCTGATTGTCGGCACGCTGGCGCTGGCCTTCACTGACACGCCGTCGAATTTCATCCGCGTCGATGCAGGCATGGCGATCTTCATCGCCGTGCTGACCATGTGGTTTGCGCCGAAGATAGCCACCGTCGCCAACATCCTGACGCGCACGGATGCGCGCAACATCTTCGGCGGCACATGGCGTTTTGTGACGAGTGTCGTGACCGAGACAATCTTCTTCATCCTTCTGTCGCAGATCATGTGGTTCGGCCATGCGCTGTTGATCGCGAGCCTGCCGTTCGGACGCCCGATCGAGTGGGCCGGACAAGTGCGCGACGACCATTCGATCTCGGTCACACAGGCGGTCAGCACATTCTGGCCGCATACGCTGCTCGGCGCCGGCGCACTTGCACTGCTCGCGTCGACCCATCCGGGCGCGATCCCATATGCGCTGTTTCTCGCAGGCGGACTTGCGCTCTCGATCCCGCTGGCCGTGATCACCGCGCTGCCGGGTACAGGCCGGCTGCTGACCCGTTATGGAATTGGCCGCCTGCCGGAGGAGACCGCGCCGCCCGCGTGCTTGCGCGCGCTTGCGCTCCCCGCCATCGACGCCGCGCATCGCCCACAATGATCGACGCCTGGCGAACCGCGCGCGGCGTGCTGCGTTCGCTGCGCATCTACTATGGCGGCCGGGCGCGCGCCGCGGCGATGGACGAATTCTACGCTGCGTTCGTCCGGCCCGGCGACCTCGCCTTCGACATCGGCGCGCATGTCGGCGACCGTGTCGCCTGCTTCCGCCGCCTCGGCGCCCGCGTCGTCGCGCTCGAACCGCAGCCGGCGCTGGCGCGTTCGCTTCGTGTCCTGTTTGCCCTGGATCGAAATGTCACCATCACGCAGGCCGCGATTGCCCGTGCTCCCGGCTCGGTCGCGTTGATGATCAATGTCGACAACCCGACCGTCTCCACGGCCTCGACGGATTTCATCCGTGCCGCCGAGGACGCCTCCGGCTGGCGCGAGCAGCGCTGGACCCGATCGGTCCGCGTCGAGGCCACCACACTCGATGCACTGGTCGCGCGGCACGGCATGCCGTCCTTCATCAAGATCGACGTCGAAGGCTTTGAGGCTGAGGCGCTCGCGGGCCTGTCGCAGCCATCGGCAGCGCTGTCATTTGAATTCACGACCATCCAGCGCGATGTCGCGCTTTCCGCTATCGCGCTCTGCGAGAGGCTTGGATATGGACGCTTCAATACCGCCCTCGGCGAAAGCCAGGCTTTTGCGCACGACGAGTGGATTGGCGCCGGTGCACTGAAGGATTGGCTCCGCGCGCTTCCGCATGAGGCGAACTCGGGAGACGTTTATGCACGCCTCGCCTGAGATTGCAGCGCCAACATCGCGGCAATCGGCGCTCATCCTGCCCGCGCTGCTCGCCGCCGCCGGCTTCGCGCTGACCCTCCATATCTTCTATCCCGGCATCATGAACTACGATGCGCGGTACGTGTATCTGGACAGCCTGAAGGGTTTCTACGGCGACTGGCAATCGCCGGTGATGACCTGGCTCTGGAAGACGATCGATCCGATCGCGCCGGGTTCAGCCAGCATGTTCTTGCTGATCGTCGCACTCTACTGGCTCGGCATCGGCACACTGTCGATGGCGCTCGCCCGCCGCTCGCTTGCCCTGGCCATCGCACTTCCGCTGCTCGCGCTAACGCCGCCGCTGTTCGCCTTCGTCGGCATCATCTGGCGCGATGTGCTGATGGCCGCATGCTGGCTGCTCGCCGCCGCGCTTGTATATGCCGCGAGCCAGCGCCAGGACCGTCCGATTGTAGTGCAGGCAATTGCGCTCGGCTTGATCGTGCTCGGCGTGCTGATCCGACCGAACGCGCTGGCTGCCGCGCCAGCGCTCATCGCCTACATTGTCTGGCCGCGCGAATTCTCCTGGAAGCGCGCGGCGCTAGGGTTCGCGCCGGTCATGATCGCGCTCTATGCGATCGTTCAGCTCGTCTACTACGGCGCGCTCAATGCCACGCGGCAGCAGCCGCTGCATTCCATCGCCGTGTTCGACCTCGGCGGCGTCACTTATTTCTCCGGCGAGAACCAGTTTCCGGTGACATGGTCCGCACAGGAAGCCGAAGCTTTGCGCGGCCGCTGCTATGACCCGTCCTACTGGAACGTCTACTGGAACGGTGACTGCAAGTTCGTGATGGCCAAGCTCGAGGGCGAACAGAAGGTCTTTGGCACGCCTGCCCTGTCGCGCGCCTGGCGGGATGCGATCGTCAAGCATCCCCTCGCCTACCTGCAGCACCGCCTCGCCTTCTTCCGGACCTTCCTGCTCGACTCCCATCTCACCATGTGGACCGCGGACATCGAGAATCCGCCGAAGACGGTTTTCGAGGATCGCCCGGCCTTCACGGCGCTGACGGCAATGCATGACGCGTTGAAGCCGACGCCGTTGTTTCGCATGGGCACATGGCTCCTCACGAGCGTCTTCCTCTGCGCGCTGGCATGGCGCCGCCGGAGCACGCCCGATGGCGCGTTCGTGATCGGCGTCTGCGGCTCCGCGGCCCTCTATGTGCTGAGCTACCTGCCGCTCGGGGTCGCCTCCGAATTCCGGTACGTCTACTGGGCCGTCCTGGCGAGCGCTGCCGGCCTTATGGTCGTGTTGATCCCTGCTCCCAAAAATGATGCTAGAATTGCCGCTGCAAGGACCACGACCGGACCATGACCGACACTGCGGCAACCGTACAGCCTGCGAAACTGACCGCGCTGCTGCGCGGCGCGTTCGGCGTACGTCAGCTCCGCCTGACCACCGGCATCGTCCTGTTCGCTTTCCTCATCAGCCATTTCCTCAACCACGCGCTCGGCAACGTCTCGCTCGCGGCGATGGAAGGGGCGCTGAACACCCACCACAATTTCTGGCAGAGCCAGCCGGTCAAGGCGATCTTCTACCTCTCGGCTTTGATCCACACCGCGCTCGGCATCTGGATGCTCTATGAACGCCGGCAATTCCGCTTCGGCACGATCGAGGCCACCCAGCTCGTCCTCGGCCTGAGCATTCCTGCACTGATCATCGCCCACGTCGCCGACGCGCGGCTCGCCTACGCCCTCTACGGCAACGAGAAATATTATTCGCAGCTGTTCGCGTTCTACACCACGTCGCGGACCTATATGGCGTGGATCCAGTACCTCGTGCTGATTGTGTCGTGGTCGCATGCGTGCATCGGGCTTTATTTCTGGTTCCGGCTGCGGCCCTGGTTCAAGCGCATCGCGCCGCTGCTGCTCGCGCTCGCGGTCCTGCTCCCGGCCGCAGCTGCACTCGGCCTCTATCAGGGCGCCAAGTCCGTGCGCCAGCTTTATCAGTCGCCGGAATGGCGTGCGGAAAATCTCTCCGTCAAGCACGTCGGTACGCCACAGCACCGCGCGGCGCTCGACCGGATTACCGAAGGCTTCCTGATCGGCTACGCTGGCCTGCTGGTCCTCGTGCTCGCCGCGCGCGGCGTGCGCGCCTTGCGCGAGCGACGCGCCGGATTGATCCGGCTGTCGTATGGCGATGGCAAAACCGTGCGCGTGCCGAAGGACCTCACCATTCTGGAGGCGAGCCTGCTGCACAACGTGCCGCATGCCAGTGTCTGCGGCGGACGCGCGCGCTGCTCGACCTGCCGCATCCGTATCGTCGGCGATGTCAGCCTGCTGCCCGAACCGTCGCGCCGCGAATCGTTCGTGCTGGAGCGCGTCGGCGCCGGGGCCGACCCCGCCGTGCGCCTGGCCTGCCAGCTGCGGCCGCAGCGTGACCTCTCGTTCTTCCGGATATTTCCACCGCAGACGTCGGTCTCGCTGATGCGCGCCGGCGTCCCCGCCCGCAACGGGCAGGAGCGCTACCTGGTCAGCATGTTCGTCGACATGCGCGGCTCGACCAAGCTTGCCGAAACGCGGCTGCCCTTCGACACCGTGTTCATCATCAACCGCTTCCTGGCCGCCGTGTCGCAGGCCGTGGTCGCGAGCGGCGGCGAGCCGAACCAGTTCGTCGGCGACGGTCAGTTGGCGCTGTTCGGACTGCACAGCGATCCGGCGACCGCCTGCCGACAGGCGATCATGGCGGCGGGGCGCATCGCCCAGAACATCGCCGAGCTGAACGATTTCTTGCGCGGCGACCTGAAGGAGCCGTTGCGCTTCGGCATCGGCATCCACGGCGGCGAGGTGATCATCGGCGACATCGGCTCGCCGGGACACATCGTCTTCACCGCGCTCGGCGATCCGGTCAACGTCACCGCACGGCTGCAGGACATGACGAAGGCGCATTCCTGCGAGGTCATCCTGTCGGACGAGGTGCGCATCCGGGCAGGCCTCGCCGACGATGCCCTGCCCGCGACGGAAGTCTCGATCCGCGGCCGCAACGAGACGATGCTGATCCGTACCGTTACCGATGCTGCAACCCTGTCCACCATTGTCGACGGCGCAAAAGCTGCGGCTGCGTGATAGATATCGCCTTCAATTCAAGATCTGCGCCTGCTGAGGAAACAACAAGATGGCCAACGAAACCGCAACGCTTGCCGCCTTCGTCGCCGGGCTGAAATATGAGGCCATTCCGCCAGAGGTCGTCGAGCGGGCCAAGGCGCTGACGCTGGATTTTCTCGGCAGTGCCGTGCGTGCCCGCAAGGAAGCGGAATCGACGCCGTCGATCCTGGCGATGCTGAAGGCGCTGTCGCTCGACGGCGATGGCGTGGCGACGGTCTGCGCCGACCGAAAGGGTTATACGCCCGCCGTCGCGGCGCTGCTGAACGGCGCGCTCGGCCATTCGCTCGATTTCGACGACACCCATGCAGACTCATCGCTGCATCCGAGCGCGCCGGTGGTACCCGCCGCCCTTGCCGCCGGCGAACTGGTTGGCGCGAGCGGGCGTGACGTTTTGACCGCGATCGTCGCCGGCTATGAAGTCTGCTGCCGGCTCGGCAACGCGCTCGATCCGACCTCGCACTACGCCAAGGGTTTCCATCCGACCGCCACCGCCGGCACGTTCGGCGCGGCGGCGGCTGTGGCAAAGCTGTTCAAGCTGTCGCCCGACCAGATCGTCTCGGCCTTCGGCGTCTCCGGCAGCCAGGCCGCAGGCTCGCTGCAGTTCCTGGTCAACGGCTCGTGGAACAAGCGCTCGCAGGTAGGCGCTGCGGCGATGAATGGCGTGATCGCCGGCACGCTCGCCCGCGAAGGTTTCAAGGGCGCGATCGAAGCGGTGGAAGGCAAGCATGGCCTGCTGGTCGGCTACAGCGATGACGCAAAGCCCGCGGCCGCAACGGCCGGTCTCGGCAAGGTGTGGGAGACCATGAAGGTCGGCGTGAAGCCGTATCCGAGCTGCCGTTACACCCATGCGGCGCTCGATGCGATGATCGCCATCAAGGAAGAGCTGAAGCTCGCGCCGAGTCAGATCGAGAGCGTCGAGGTCGGCCTGCATCGCAACGGGATCACGCTCACCGCCGATCCGCCCGAGGCCAAGCGCCGCCCGAAGAGCATCGTCGACGGCCAGTTCTCGATGTTCTTCACCGGCGCGGTCGCACTCGACCAGGGCCAGTTCGGCTGGGACGACTACGCGCGGCTGAAGGACCCGGCGCTCGCCGCCATCGCCGACCGCATCAATGTCGTGCGCGACGAGCGGCTCGAAGGCCGCCAGCACCCGTTCGGCGCCAATGTGAAGATCAGAAGCAACGGCAACGTCACCGAGCGGATGGTCGACGATCCGTCCGGCGAGCCGGACCGCTTCCCCACCCCGCGCGCGATGCTGGACAAGTTCCTGCTGCTCGCGCGCCCGGTGCTCGACAACAAGGCCTCGGCGTTTGCCGACGCGATCATGTCGCTGGAGAAGACCAGCGCGGTCGAGGCGATGAAGCTGGCCAGGGCTTAGCTGTCATTGCGAGCGAAGCGAAGCAATCCAGTGCAGCATGCGCGGCATGCTCAGACTGGATTGCTTCGTCGCTTCGCTCCTCGCAATGACGAGGCTACCGCATCGTCGGGATGGTGAACTCGGCGCCGTCCTTCGTACCCGACGGCCAGCGCGAGGTGACGGTCTTGGTCTTGGTGTAGAAGCGGATCGAGTCCGGGCCGTGCTGGTTGAGGTCGCCGAAGCCTGACGCCTTCCAGCCGCCGAAGGTGTGATACGCGAGCGGCACCGGGATCGCGAAGTTCACGCCGACCATGCCGACCTGCACGCGGTTGGTGAAATCGCGGGCGGTGTCGCCGTCGCGGGTGAAGATCGAAACGCCGTTGCCATACTCATGCTCGGACGGCAGCCGCACCGCCTCGTCGTAGTTCTTGGCGCGAACCACGGACAGCACAGGGCCGAAGATCTCTTCCTTGTAGATGCGCATGTCCGGCGTGACGTCGTCGAACAGGCAGCCGCCCATGAAGAAGCCGTTCTCGTAGCCCTGCATCTTGAAGCCGCGGCCGTCGACCCGGAGCTTCGCGCCTTCCTTGACGCCGATATCGACGTAGCTCTTGACGCGCTCGACCGCCTCGCGCGTCACCATCGGGCCGTAGTCGGCGCTCGCATCGGAGGAGAGGCCGATCTTCAGGCTCTCGACGCGCGGGATCAGCTTCTCGACCAGCCGATCGGCGGTCGCCTTGCCCACGGGGACTGCGACCGAGATCGCCATGCAGCGCTCGCCCGCCGAGCCGTAGCCCGCGCCGACCAGCGCATCGACCGCCTGGTCCATGTCGGCGTCAGGCATGACGATCATGTGGTTCTTTGCGCCGCCGAAGCACTGCACGCGTTTGCCGTGCGCGGTGCCGGTGGAATAGATGTAGGACGCAATCGGCGTCGAGCCGACGAAGCCGATCGCCTTGACTCTGGCGTCGGTGAGCAGCGTGTCGACGGCTTCCTTGTCGCCGTTGACCACATTGAGGATGCCCGGCGGCAGGCCGGCCTCAAGCATCAGTTCGGCAAGCCGCATCGGCACGGACGGATCGCGCTCGGACGGCTTCAGGATGAAGGCGTTGCCGCAGGCGATTGCGGGAGCGAACTTCCACATCGGGATCATCGCCGGGAAGTTGAACGGCGTGATGCCGGCCACGACACCAAGCGGCTGGCGCATCGAATAGAGATCGATCGCGGGTCCTGCGCCCTCGGTGTATTCGCCCTTCAGCAGATGCGGGATGCCGCAGGCGAACTCAACCACCTCGACACCGCGCTGGATGTCGCCCTTGGCGTCTGGAATGGTCTTGCCGTGCTCCGACGACAGCATCGCCGCGAGCGAGTCGTTCTCCTTGGCGATCAGTTCGAGGAACTTGAACAAGACGCGCGCGCGGCGCTGCGGATTGGTCGCAGCCCACTCCGGCTGCGCGGCCTGGGCATTGGCGATCGCCTGTTCGACTTCAGCCTTTGACGCCAGCGCCACCTTCGCGCGCACCTCGCCGGTGTCAGGATTGAACACATTCGCGGTCCGGCCCGAGCCCTTGACCTGCTTGCCGCCGACGAAATGACCGATCTCACGCATGATTTTTTCCACCCTGGCGCATGTTGGGAGACCTGGATTATGGCCCGTTTGTTTTTGCACAGCAATCGGTATATTCGCACATCGAATGTGCGGGATTTCACATGGCTAAACCACCGTTCGAATGGTCCGATCTTCGGTATTTTCTTGCTGTCGCGCGCAGCGGGAAGCTGACGGCCGCCGCACGCCGTCTCGAGGTCGAGCATTCGACCGTCAGCCGCAGGCTGGCCGCGCTCGAATACGCACTCGGCGCGCGGCTGTTCGACAAGGAACCCGGCGGCTACAAGCTCACCGCGGACGGCGAGAAGCTGTTGCCCTCGGCCGAGAGCATGGAGGCGATCGCGCTTGCCTCGCAAAGCCACCTCACCGACTCCGACCTGAGCGTGTCCGGCATGGTGCGGATCGGCGCGCCCGATGGTTTCGGGTCGCACTTCCTCGGACCGCGGATCGGCCAGCTGGCGCAGGCGCATCCCGATCTCGAGGTGCAGTTGATCGCCCTGCCGCGCATCTTCAGCCTGACCAAGCGCGAGGCCGATATCGCCATCAGCCTCAGCCGCCCGAAGGAGAAGCGGCTGCACGGCCACAAGCTGACCGACTATCTCCTGAAAATGTATGCGGCGCCGTCGTACCTGGCGAAGCATCCGCCGATCAGGACGCCTGCCGCGCTCGCCGATCATCGCTTCATCGGCTACGTCGATGACCTGATCTATGCGCCGGAGCTCGACTATCTGCGCCTCGCCGGCAAGGACATCCGCGCCACTCTGAAGAGCTCGACGCTGGTGGCGCAGCTCGAAATGACGCTGGCCGGCGCCGGCATCTGCATCTTGCCGAACTTCCTCGCGCGCCAGCACCCCGAGCTGCAATGCGTGCTGCCGAACGCGATCGAGCTGACGCGCACGTTCTGGCTGGTGGTACACGCCGACACGCGAAACCTCGTTCGGGTCCGGGTCGCCTGCGATTTCATCGCCTCCGAAGTGCAGAAGGAGAGCCACCTGTTCGGCTGATGGCAGCCCCGTGACGAACAGGACTTTTGAAACGCCACACGCGTCGGCTACTGTTGCCCTAACAAACAGCAAGGGAAGGAAGCAACAGAATGAAAGCCTCGATCTTCTGCCTGCCCAGCGTCGGTTCGCGCGCCGACATCGAAGCCGGCATGGCGGCAACCCGGCCCGAGCTTTACCAGAAGATGCTCAAGGAGCTCACTGAGCTCGTCAAGCTCGCCGACGATCTCGGCTACGATTCCGTCAGCTTCACCGAGCATCACTTCCACATCGAGGGTTTCGAGCTTTCCAACAATCCGGTGCTGCTCGATCTTTATTTCGCGATGCAGACGAAGCGCATCCGCGTCGGCCAGCTCGGCATCGTGCTGCCGGCCGCGAACCCGATCCGCGTCGCCGAAGACATCGCCATGCTCGACCACATGACGGGCGGCCGCGCCTGCGCGGGCTTTGCCCGCGGCTATCAGCGGCGCTGGGTCGACGTGATGGCGCAGCAGACCCACGGCGTCTCCGGCACGCTGCCGCACCAGCACGACGAGATCGACAAGGTGAACCGCGAGGCGTTCGAGGAGAACTGGCAGATCATCAAGAAATGCTGGACCGAAGAGATGCTGACCTTCGACGGCAAGTTCTGGAAGATCCCGGCCGGCGCCACGCCATGGGACCTGGAGACGACGAAACTCTACGGCAAGGGTGTCGAGAACGGCATGCTGAAGGCGGTCGGCGTTGTGCCGAAGCCACTGCAGAAGCCCTACCCGCCGGTGTTCCTGCCCTTCGCCTCCTCGCCGAACAGCATCCGCTGGGCGGCGACGGAAGGCGTTACGGCGATCCTGCCGCCAATGCACGCGGCTTACGAAAATCCGCTCTTCGACCTTTACGCCGAGGTATCCGGCAGGCCGCGCGGGCAAGGCACCGGGTTGTTGCGCGACGTGATCATCTGCGACACCGACGAAGAGGCAATGAAGCTCTGGGAGAATTCCGGCCGCTTCTCCGGCAAGGCCTGGTTCGAGCCATTTGGCTTCCGCCGTGGCTCGATGGACCCGGTCACCAAGAAATTCTCGACCGCGCAAGAATCGATCGAACTCGGTCACGCGCTGGTCGGCACGGTCGACACCGTGACGCGCGCGCTCGAAGCCAATTTCAAGCGGCAACCGGTCGACTGGCTGTTCTGCTACACCTACAACGCGCTGGTGCCGCACAAGACGCTGATGAAGTCGACCGAGGCATTCTGGACCAAGGTGATGCCGAGATTTGCATGAGCGGGCCTTTATGAGCGGTCTTGCGGCTCGGATCAGGGTCAGCGCGTTGTTCAATGGCCGCCTGCAGACGGACCTGCAGGATTTTCGGCCGACGCATGTCATCTCGCTGCTCGATCCGACCCTCGCCGCGCATGCCTTGCCGACATTCGCAAGCGACACGGTCTTCATCCAGCGTGCCTTCTTCGACGGCGATGCGCCGCCAAGCGACGCGCCGAACGAGGTGGTCGTGCGGGAACTGATCGCCTTCATCGGCGACTGGATCGCGCGCGAGCGCAATGGCCACGAAGCCAGGCTGCTGGTGCACTGTCATGCCGGTGCCGGCCGCAGCACCGGCGTCGCGTTCGTGGCGCTGGCAATGCAGCGCGCGCATGGCGAGGAGCAGGAGGCCTTCGCCGACCTGTTGCGCATCACCAACAAGCCATGGCCGAACATCAACGTGGTGAAGCTCGCGGACGACCTGCTGGCGCGTGACGGCCGGATGCTGGCGCCGCTGCAGGCCTATCGGACCAGTTTTCCGCGCAGGATCGACGCTTACCGCCGGCTCAACCGCAAGCGCGGGATCGTCTAGAGCCGATCAGGATACGACGCGGATAGAGGCCAGATTTGACAGCCATTGCGCGGTGTCCGCCATCGGCGCGGACATAGCCGGCGACATTTGCGCTGATATGGGCGCAGAGGTGGGCGCAGCCGGCACAAGCGGAACGGTTACCATGACCGGGGCGACGGGAGCAGGCGCCTCGTCCGGCGCAGGCTCGCCAGCCGGCATGAGCGGCGCGATCGACGGGGCGGCCTCGGCCTGCTGTATCAACTCGACCTTCGGCTCGCCGCGCGCCCGGTTCTCGTATTCCTCGGCCAACTGCCTGAACAGCTCGCGGGCCCGCGGGGTTTTGGCGAGTTCGGCCAGCCGGTGGCTGGCTTCGGCCTTGGAGCGTGCGTCGGTCGGATCGTTCATGCCCCAAGGATGAACGGCCTTCGTTAATCAGACGATAACGGGCGGCGCCGGGTGAAAAGTTTGGCCGACGGGACTGACGGGCCAGCGACGTTTGCGCTAAATTGGCCGCGAGAATTCAGCCCGCACCCGCAGTCGAGAGGTCCGATGAGCTACATCATCGTATTGACCGCAGTGACGCTGGGCGTCGCCGGCGTGATCTTCACTCGTCGCAACCAGTTCAACCTGCTGAAGCCGATCTCGCAGGTCCTGATCTGGCTGATCGTGATCGTCGGCATCGCCGAGTTCGTCGACCTCGCCTACAAGGACGAGGCCATCCGCCAGGCCGAGCGGCGCGTGCAGTTGGTCGAGGCCCGCCTGCAGAGCCTGGCGCTGAAATCCTTCGATCTCGCCAAGCCGCCTGCCGCGGCGAAGTTCGTCATCGAAGCCGAAGACGGCGGCCAGCCGCTGAAGCTCGCCAACTTCTCCGGGCCGTTCCCGAGCTATGGCCGTACGGGGCGGCTGGGCCGGATCAACGTCGCGCTGCCGAACGTGTTCGCCGCGCATGCCGACATGTCCGTCGAGGCCGACGGTGTCCGCTTCACGCAGACCGATGCGGAAGGCCGCGCGCTGCGCGAGGGCGAACCAGGCCCGTGGTTCCGGCCGACCGACCGCATGCCGTTCGCCCATGGCTCGGACCTGCGGGTGCCGATGCCGTTGGCGCGAACCCTGGCCGCACTCAAGGCGAACGGCCAGAGCCCGCTCGGCACGCTGGAGCTCGACATTCCGAACAACCCGCAGACGCGTACGTTCGTATCGGTCGCCTTCGAGCGGATTTTTGCAGCCTTCAAGTTCTACGTCCGGCAGGAGACAGCGTATGAGCCCTGCGCCGCGGTGATCGCGGTGCCGATGCGGTTCGAGATCGATCCGCCGCAAAGCGAGACGCGCATGCATGTGACCCTGCGCCTGATCGAGCGCGAGGCGCTGTCGGTGGAGTGCGCCGACAAGCTGCCGTTTTAGCGCCGTCGGGCGCGCGCAGGTCGCTTCTGTGGTTTGCTGCTCTTCGCCGCCGTCTTGCGCAGAGGCCTGATGCCCAGCAGCCGCTGAGCGTTGCCGCCCGCCACCAGCGCCATGTCCTTTCCGCTCACGCCTTTCACGCGATTGAGGAAACCGACCGGATCCGGCTCGGCCATGTCGAACGGATAGTCCGTTCCCAGCATGACGCGCTCAGCGCCCCAGGTCTCGATCAGGTGCTTCAACTCCTGCTCGAAAAACACCACCGTGTCGAAGTGCAGCTTCTTCAGGTAGTGCGACGGCGGCTTCTTGATATTCACTCGGCAGTCCGGCCGGTGCGCGTAAGCATGTTCGAAGCGACCCCAATAGGCGGGGATGTAGCCGCCGCCATGGGCGATGCACACCTTCAGCTTGGGAAATCTTTCGAGATAGCCGTCGAAGATCAACTGACCCACCGCAAGCGCAGACTCCAGCGGGTGGCCGATCGTGTTCGGAAAGTAGTGATCGCTCATCCGGCCGACGAGGCTGGTGCCGAACGGATGCATGAAGATGAGAATGCCGAGCTCCTCGACGCGGGCGAAGAACTTCTCGAGGCCGGCGCGCGTGAGGTCGACGCCTTTGACGTTCGTGCAGATCTCGACGCCGCGAAAGCCGAGCTCGTTCACCGTCCGCTCGAGTTCTGCGACGGCCATGTCGCAATCCTGCAACGGCACCGTGCCCATTCCCATCAGCCGCTTTGGATGCTTCGCAACCAGGCTTGCGATGTGATCGTTGACGAGTTTCGCGCTGTCACGCGCGACCTCGGGCGGCGCGGCATAGACGAAGTGCCCCGGCGACGGTGAGATCACCTGGATGTCGATCCCGAGCCGGTCCATATCGGCAAGGCGGGTCTCGACATCCGTGAGCCGCGGAAAATCGATCTTGTTGCGCTCCTGCATGATGCTGCGCGTCAAGGCGTTGACGTGCGCGTTGGCATTAACGTCCACCCCGCCGCCCGCGACACCCGTCGCCTGCATGACCAGCGCATTGGCCTCCGGCACCATGCAGTGGCAATGAATGTCGATGGTGCGCCACTTCTTGTCGACCCGACGCCTTATCGGTTGCGCGCCACCACGTTCGGCGGCCGGGCTGCAGACCGCGCACCTGTACAGCATGGATCGCTACTCCGCTGCCCTCGCCCGGCTTTCCGGGCCGATCCACTCATCCGTGGTCCAGCCGTTTTCGTCGTAGTCGGCCATGCATTGATCGACGAGGTCCTGCATCTTCTGCATCTGGCCCGAGCGTTGCGAGGAGACCAGCGCCTGCAGGCGGATCTCCTCGTGGTTGCCGGCATAATTGCGCTCGTAGAGCTCGTGCCGGCCGCCGAATTCGGAGCCGATGGCGTCCCACAGCAGCTTCATGACCTTGATCCGCTCCCGATGGCCGATGCCGTTGGCGCCGCGGACGAACCGCGCCAGATACGGCTCGATCTGCGGATTGGCGAAGTCGCGCGCCGAGGACGGCAGGTAGATCAGCGCCGAGGCGACGATTTTCTCGACGATCTCCTTGATGCGGCCGTAGGCGTCGCCACCGAACAGGCGATAGGTCAGCCCCGCCTCCAGCTTCGGCAGCACCGTGCCATCGACCCACGGCTTTGGATCGTTCGCCATCGCGTCGGCCAGCGACCAGAACAGGTTTCGCCAGCCAACGATCTCGCCGAGCATCGCCTGGTTGCCGCGGAACACATCGCCGCCGGTGGTGTGCAGCGCCTTGGCGACGAGGCCGGCGATGAAGTCGAGCTTCACCGCGTAGCGGATGCAGCCCTGGAAGCAGAAGCCTTCGAGGAAACCGGAGCGCGGATAGAACATCTTGATGCGCTCGACGTCGCGATGCACCAGCACGTCCTCCCACGGCACCAGCACGTTATCGAGCACGAAGATCGCATCGTTCTCGTCGAAACGGCTGGACAGCGGATAGTCGAACGGCGTGCCGACCGTGCTGGCGATCTCCTCATAGGAGTTCCGGCAGAACAGTTTTACGCCGGGCGCATCCATCGGCAGCATGAACATGACGGCCAGGTCCGTGTCATCGGTCGCCGTCGCCGCGTTCTGGCCAAGGAAGTTGTAGTGCGTCAGCGCCGCCGACGTCGCCACCACCTTGGCGCCGGAGACGATGATGCCTGCATCCGTCTCCTTCTGGATCGTGACATACACGTCCTTGACCTGATCGGTCGGCAGCGAACGATCGACGGGCGGGTTGACGATCGCATGGTTCATGAACAGCACCGGCTCCTGCGCCCGCTTGTGCCAGGCGCGCGCGTTGTCCGCGAACTTGCCGTAGAACTCGGCGTTGACGCCAAGCGTATTCATCAGCGACGCCTTGTAGTCCGGCGTGCGGCCCATCCAGCCGTAGGTCTTGCGCGCCCAGACAGCGATCGCCTCCTTCTGCGCGCGCAGATCGTCGCGCGAGCGCGCGGCCTTGAAGAAGCGGTGGGTGTAACCGGAAGAGCCGGTATCGGTCGGCGCGGTCAGGACGTCCTTCGTCTTCGGATCGTGGAGTGCGTCATAGAGCCGCGCGATCGAGCGTGCCGAGTTGCGGAAGGCCGGGTGCGTCGTGACATCCTTCACCCGCTCGCCGTTGATGTAGACCTCGCGGCCCTGCCGCAAGCTCTCGAGAAACTCCGCGCCGGTGAACGGGCGAGATTTTTCCGCGCGAATGTCCTCAGGCAGCATGCAAGACCTCCCTGACCGCACCAATGCAGCGCGGCGCCAGCGCGGAGGATAGCACGGTCGGTGTGGCGACTGGCGCGCGGCGGTCGCCGGCTACCCGTGCGGATGCCGCAATGCAGCGCGGGAGATATGTACCGTACGGTTTGGCGCCAAACGCCCAGTTGCAATGCACAATGGAATACGATTAGTCACGAATTGTTCGCCCTCTCGTCACGGAACAGTGACCGTCATTCTGGACAACTCGGGCGTTCTCAATAGATACTAAAAATGGAAGGGTCGCAGCAAGCTGGCCCGTGGCTGAGGAACGCAATGAAACGCAGGACGCTGCTTGTTTCGCTGGGAATTGCCGCTGTTGCCGCCGTCGTTGGCGGTTACATCTTCGCTGCCAAATTCGACCTGAGGGAAGAATCCCTGGCGCTGCACGATGCCTCGCGCAACCGCGATGTGCCGGTCGAGCTCTCCATCAGCCGCCGCGCCGAGATCAAGGCGATGTTCGGCTTCAAGCCGCGGGTGGCGATCGTCAATCACGGCTACACCGTCAATCACAACGAATACAAATTCATCGCCAATGTGCTCGCCACCCAGGGCTACCTGGTCGTCAGCATCCAGCACGATCTGAAGGGCGACGCGCCACTGTCGATGGTCGGCTTCCCCTATGTCGGCCGGATGCCGATGTATGAGCGCGGCGTGCAGAACATCTTCTTCACCATCGAAGAGGTGAAGAAGCGCTATCCCAATCTCAACTACGCCAACCTGACCATGCTCGGTCACTCGAACGGCGGCGACATTTCCATGTTCTTCGCCGGCCACAATCCGGAGCTCGTGAACAAGATCGTCACGCTGGATAATCTGCGCGTGCCGTTCCTGATGTCGGGCAAGTCGCGGATCCTCTCGTTCCGCTCGAGGGACTGGAAGCCCGATCCGGGCGTCGTTCCCACCGACGAAATGTGCGAGGACGCCGGTATCGAACTGGTCAAGACCGACTTCCAGCATGTCGACATGAGCGACCGCGGGCCGGACAAGGTGAAGGAAAGCATCCGCACCAAGCTCGAGCGCTTCCTGGCGGAAGACAAGGCTCCGAAGAAGCCGGCCGAGCGCAACAAGGAAAACAGGTTCTCGGTGAGCTTCAGCCGGAACCAGAACTGACGCCAGCGCGTCGTTCGCAAGTTTCCAAACGCCGCTCTTCGGAGCGGCGTTTTTTATTTGGCAATGACGGTGGTGAGCGCACGGCGCGCCCCCTCTCCCCGTTGGGGAGAGGGTTGGGGTGAGGGGCCGTGACACGAGAGGTTTGTTACTGGCCCTCACCCGCCCTCGCTGCGCCAGAGCCGATGCAGAGCATCGGCGTTTTTTACTTAAGAACGGCGGCCGAAGGCCGCCTATGCACCCTCTCCCCGGCGGGGAGAGGGGAAGAGGCCCTAAATCCCCAGCATCTGCTTGGCGATGATCTCGTGCTGGATTTCGGAGGTGCCGCCGAAGATGGTGTGGGCGCGGCCGTCGAGGTGGGCCGGCAGGATGGCAAGTTCTTCCTCGGGCAGCACTGCAGGCTCGTTCAGGCCGTAGAGGGGCCGCCGCGGCTCCCAGACGAGTGCGTTGTAACCGATGACATCGACGCCCAAACGGGTGATGGCCTGAAACACCTCGGTGCCGCGCAGTTTCAGCACCGATGAGATCGGGCCCGGATTGCGGCCGGCCTGCACGTCCGACAGCAGTTTCAATTCGATGATCTCGATGGCGTCGATGTCGATCTCGATCTCCGACATGCGCGTGGCGATGCTGTCGTCATCCGCGACCGAGCCGGCGCCGTTGCGGGCGATCAGCTCGCGCAGCTCCTTCACCTGGCGGCGCAGTCCCGTTGCCCGGAATCCGGCGCCACGCTCGAACTCCAGCAGATATTTTGCGTAGGTCCAGCCCTTGTTCTCCTCGCCGACGCGGTTCTCGACCGGCACGCGCACGTCGTCGAAGAACACCTGGTTGACCTCGTGGTCGCCGCCGATGGTGAGGATCGGCCGGATCGAGATGCCCGGCGTCTTCATGTCGATCAGGAGGAAGCTGATGCCTTCCTGCCGCTTCGGCGTATCCGACGTGCGCACCAGCGCGAACATGCGGTCGGCGAAGTGCGCATGGGTGGTCCAGATCTTGGTGCCGTCGACCACATAATTGTTGCCGTCGCGCACGGCCCGCGTCTTCAGCGACGCCAGATCGGAGCCGGAGCCCGGCTCCGAATAGCCCTGGCACCAGTAATCCTCGCCCGACAGGATGCGCGGCAGGTAAAAATCCTTCTGCACCTGGGAACCGAATTTCATGATGACCGGCCCCACCATGTGGATGCCGAACGGCAAAAGCCGCGGCGCGCCGGCGCGGCTGCACTCGCTTTCGAAGATGTAGCGCTGCGCCGGAGTCCAACTGGCACCGCCATGTTCCTTCGGCCAGTAGGGAGCAACCCAGCCTCGCTTGTAGAGCGCGGCGTGCCAGCTTTCGAACACCGGCTTTTCCGGAATCGCCGACGGCGACATGCGCTGGCCGCGTTTGGCATCTTCGCTCAGGTTCTTGGCAATGAAGTCCCGCACCTCATCGCGGAAAGCGAGCTCTTCCTTCGAAAACGACAAATCCATGCTTGCCTCCCATCAGCCGGCGCTAGGCTGCGTCCTTGCCCGACAGCCGTGCGTGCCGTTTGAGATGAAACTCCGGCGAACCGAAGATGATTTCGATCGCCATCAAACGCTTGAAATAGGCGCCGACATTGAGCTCCTCGGTCACACCCATGCCGCCGTGCAACTGCACCGCCTGCTCCGCAACAAATCGCGCCGCCCGGCCGACCTTCACCTTGGCGGACGAGGCGGCGCGCGCCCGCGTCACCGGATCGGCGTCGGCCATCAGGACGGCGTTGAGCGCGCTCGCGCGCGCCTCCTCGATCTTGACGGCCATCGACGCCATGCGATGCCGCAGCACCTGATTGTCCGCCAGCGGCTTGCCGAACTGGATGCGCTGCTTTGTGTAGGCGATGGTCGTCTCGAGCAGCACCTGCATGCAGCCGGTTGCCTCCGAAGCCATCGCCGCGATGGCGTTGTCGGCGACCTTCTCGATCGCCGGCAATGCATCCGCATTATCGCCAAGCAAGGCGCCGGCAGGGACCGCGACCTCGACAAGATCGACATTGCCGGCGCGGCCGCCATCCAGGGTTGGATAGGCCGTGGTGGTCAACCCTTCGGACGACGCGGGGACCGCGAACACGCCGATGCCCGACCGCTCGCGCTGGTTGCCAGAGATACGCGCGGCGACCAGCAGCGTATCCGCCCAGGGCGCACCGAGCACGACATCCTTGCGCCCGGCGATGTGCCATCCCTCATCCGTACGCGTCGCCATGGTCGCGACGTCTTCAAGCGCAAAGCGCGCCTGCGGCTCGGCATGGGCAAATGCGAGCAGCGACTTGCCTTCGGCAATCGGCGGCAGCAGCTCGGATTTCTGCTCCTCAGAGCCGAGCTCGGCGACCAGTCGCGCAGAAATCACCGCGGTCGGCAGATACGGCTCGACCACCAGCGCACGGCCGAGCGCTTCCATGACGACACCGGTTTCGACGGCACTCGCACCGAGGCCGCCATACTCTTCCGGGATGGAGAGCCCGAGCCAGCCGAGATCGGCGAACTCGCGCCAGATGTCGCGGCTGAACCCTTCGGGCGATTGCAGGATGGCGCGGCGCGCTTCGAACGAATAGCGGCCGGCGATGAACCGGCCGGCGGCCTCGCCCAGCAGCCGCTGTTCTTCGGAAAGCGAGAGATCCATTGGTCCTCCCAGGCAGCTTTGCCAGCTATCGTTGCTTACTTTACACGCATCCAAACTTGTCGCGCCAGAGGCGGGTCCCAGCCCTGCGTTCAGCGGGAGGTCATGCTTCATACATGCATGGTTGGCGTCTCGCCAGAGATGGCGTTGTTGCAATCGTGGTCGGAATTTCGCAAAAATCACTCACGCAAAACAAGGGAGTAACGCCGATGCTGGGAGTTGTCGCAACGATCAAGGTCAAGGATGGCCAGGGCGCGGAGTTCGAGAAGGTCGCGACCGAGCTCGTGAAAAAGGTCAACGAGAACGAGAAGGGCTGCCTGCTGTACCAGCTCTATCACGGCGACCAGCCCAACACGTACGTGTTCCTGGAACGCTACGCCAACGATGCCGCGGTCGAGGAGCATCGCGGCACCGAGTATTTCAAGACGCTGGGCCGCGCCATGGGTGCGTTCATGGACGGCAAGCCGGTTGTGCAGCGGTTCAAGCAGGTGGGTGCGTAGGCAGAGCGCTTCCGCCGTCATTGCGAGCGAAGCGAAGCAATCCAGTCTGAGGCTGCGGCAAACTCCGCTACTTTTTGTGGCGCGCTGCGCGCGCAGCTGGATTGCTTCGTCGCTTCGCTCCTCGCAATGACGGTCATGCCGGCGCGAACGTGATCGCGCCGCTCGCATCCACATCCCTCGTCAGCTTGCCCATCGATGCCAGCATGTTGAGATGCGCCAGCGACTCGCCAAAAGCCTGGCGCGGGTTCTCCTGCAGGACGCGCGGAAATACCTCCATCGCGATCGCAAACGCGCTGGTGCGTTCGGTGACGAACGAGGCCATGTCGTCGAGCCGCAGCTGGTGATGCTCGCGCAACTGCCTTAGCCGCGTGTGCAGCGCGCGGAACGGCAGGCCGTGCGAGGGCAGCACAAGCGTATCGGCCGGCAACTCCTCGAAGCGGGCAAGCGAGTCCAGGTACTCCCGCATGGGATTGGCGTCCGGCCGCGCGACCGGCACGATCACCGACGGCGTGATGTGCGACAGCACCTGGTCGCCGGCGATCAGGATTCTGTCCTTCTCGCAGAAGAACGAGGCATGCTCCAGCGAGTGTCCACCCGCAGTGATGACACGCCACTCACGCTGACCCATGCTGACGATGTCGCCGTCCTTGATGCGGGTGAACTCGCGCGGCGGTCTCAAGCCCAGATATTTCGACGGCCGCTGCGAGCCCACGATCGCCGCAGCATCGTCATCGGAAGCGCCGTTGCGCTTCATGAAGGAGACGAATTGCTCGTTCAGTCCTTCGTCGCGCTCGTGCCACGTGATCCAGCCGGCCATCCATTCTTCGACCGGCAGACGCACCGCGCAGTTCGATTCCTTCACCAGGTAGCCCGCGAAGCCCATATGATCGATATGCGCATGGGTCAGCGTGAGGTTCTGCAGCGGGCGGCTGCGCAAGAGGCCGCGCCACAGCTTGTCCCAGATCTCAAAAATGTCGTCGGTGTTCATGCCGCAGTCGATCAGCGTCCAGCCGGGACCGTTGTCGAGCAGCCAGCAGTTGACGTGGTTGAGGCGGAGCGGCACCGGCAGCCGCACCCAGTACAGCCCCGGCAGAACGTCGGTGAGCTCGCCATAGGCGGGCGGGCGCTGCACGGTGAACTTCAGGTCTTCGTCGTCGGACATGGGGGGCCTCAGCGAACGCTGGAGTATGACGAGTTCGAACCGAACCTCCGCCGTCATGCCCGCGAAGGCGGGCATCCAGTACGCCGCAGCGTTAGCGGTTCAAATTCTGACGCTCTGGAATACTGGATCCCCGCTTTCGCGGGGATGACGCTGAGAATGTGGTGTTAACCTTCCCAACTCGTAGCCTTCAAGGCAAATTCAAAACCCGCTTGGCGATGATGTTGCGCTGGATGTCGTTGGTGCCGGACGCAATCATCGAGCCGAAATGGTGGAAGAACGACCCGGTCAGATTGACCGCATCGCCTTCGATATCGGCATAGCCGAGATTGGCGCCTTCGCCGCCGGCGGTCTCCATCAGCAGCTCGCTGGCAAGCTGGGTGGCGGACGCGACGACGATCTTCAGCTGCGACAGCTCCGGTCCCGGATTGTCGCCGAGGCTCATGATATCGGCGAAACGCTGATAGGCGTTGGAGAGATCGGCGATGTCGAGATGAACCCGCACATACTTGGCCTGGAATTCCGCATCGTCCCAGACGCCGGTCGCCTTCGCCACCTTCTCGACCGCCATCAATGCGGCTCGTGCCGGGCGCGGACTGCCGGAATTCAGCCGCTCGAAGCCGAGCAGGCTCTTTGCGACCGTCCAACCCTTGTTGACCTCGCCGACGACGTTCGCCTTCGGAACGCGCACGTTCTCGAGAAACTCCTGCGCAAACTCCTCATGCCCGCCGATGTTCATGATCGGCCGCACCGTCAGCCCCGGCGTCTTCATGTCGAGCACGAAGAAGGTGATGCCCTCCTGCTTCTTCGCGTCCTTGTCGGTGCGCGCGAGCAGGAACATATGGTCGGCCCAGTGGCCTGACGAGGTCCAGATCTTCGAGCCGTTGATGATGTAGTGATCGCCGTCGAGCACCGCTGTGGTCTGCAGCCCGGCCAGATCGGAGCCGGCATTCGGCTCGGAATAGCCCTGGCACCAGATGTCCTCATTGGCGACGATGCGCGGCAGGTACTTTTGCTTCTGCTCTTCCGTGCCCCAGCGCATCAGCATCGGGCCGAACATCACGATACCCATGTCCGGATCGCGCATCACGCCGACGCGTTCGCGCTCCTCGATGTAGATGATCTGCTTGGCGGGTGAGAGGCCCATCCCGCCCCACTTGACCGGCCAGGCGGGCGCAATCCAGCCCTTGCGCGCAATCACCTTCATCCAGGCGCTCATTTCCTGGGCGCTGCCGCGGCGGCCCTTGTGGCGCATGTCGCGCGGATAGTTCTTGTCGAACCATGCGAACGCGCCGGCGCGGAATTCCTCGTCGCTGAACGAATTCCAGTCCACGTCGGCCTTGTCGTCCTGCAGGAACACCGCCGAGAACGGCACGCTCTCGCGCTTCTCGGCGTCCTGCCCACCGGTCTTCTGCAACAGCTTGCCGTAGCGGCGGCGGTGCTCGGACGGATTGCCGAGCCAGGCGTTCAGCGCCATGGCACGGCGCAGGTAAAGGCCGACATCGTATTCGTCGGTGAAGCCGATGGCGCCATGCAGCTTGACCGCCTCGCGGCCGATGGTGTGGGCGGCATCGCCCAGCCGCGACTTCGCGCGGCTCGCCGCCATGCTGACCTGGTCCAGCGTCGCTTTCGGATTGTCGAGGATGCGAACCGCATCGGCCAGCGTGGCGAACGACAGCTCCTTCTGAATCCAGAGATCGACGGTGCGATGCTGCAGGGCCTGGAAGCTGCCGATCGCTTTGCCGAACTGCACACGCGTACGCATGTAGCCGAGCGTGATCTCCAGCGCCTGCTGCATGCCGCCGAACAGTTCAGCACAGGACATGATGGTCGCGGCATCCGTCGCGCGGCGCAACGCGGCCTCGGCCTTCGCGCCGCTGATGACGCTCGCCGCCTTCACGTCCTTGAAGATCAGCGTTCCGGCAAACGTGCCGTCGGCACGCAGCTCGTCCTTGATCGCAAGCCCGGCCGCATTGGCCGGCACATGGTAGAGCGCGGTGCCGCCGGTGCCTTTCGCCGCAACGATGAAATCGGTCGCGCTCAACGCGGGATAGACATGGTGGGCAACACCGTTCAGCACGGCATCCGCGCCCGAGGCTTTGGCGGTGACGCCGATGGCATCCGAGAAGCGCCCGGCAACGGCTGCACCAACAATGCTTTCGCCGGACGCAATCTTCGTCAGCAGCGACTTCTTCAGCGCCGCGTTGTCGCTGGCGATGAGGAGGGTTGCGGACAGCACCGACGACGCGACGACCGGCTCCGGGCTGAGCGTCTTGGCCAGCTCCTCGACGACGACCGCCATCTCGGCAAAACCGAGGCCCTGCCCGCCAAATTCTTCCGGGATGAGGATGCCGAGCCAGCCCTGCTCGGCCATCTGCTTCCAGATTGTGGCATCCATGCCCGGCCGTACGTTGCGCAACGCGCGCGAGCGCTCGAGGCCGCCGCGCCTGGCGAACGTCGCCGCCGCATCCCGCAGGAGCCGCAACAATTCACCATCGCCATCCTGATGCTCATCGTGTGCGACTGCGACCGACATAGGCTCCTCCCGAATTCATCAAACCCTTGCCGTCTACTTAGCTTGATATCCCGTCACGGCGAAAGCCGCACCCAGCGCGTGCCGCTAGCGAAAATGCGCAATTGTGCAATGCGTGAACCAGCACGAAACAGGTCTGCATGGGCGCTGTCCTGAAACGCAATGGACGCCCGGGCGAGCGTGGCTAGACTGCCGCGCATCTGGAACAGAACAACATCGGGAGAGCGCACAATGGCAGGGATCGTCGAGGGCAAGGTCGCGATCGTCACGGGCGGAGGCGGCGCGATCGGCGGGGCGATCTCGCGGCTGCTGGCCAAGGAAGGCGCGAAGGTCGTCGTTAACGATGTCGGCGGCTCGGTGTTCGGCACCGACCAGAACGACCTCGGCCCCGCGCAGAAGGTGGTCGCCGACATCAAGGCCGCCGGCGGCCAGGCCATCGTCAATGGCGACAGCGTCTCGAGCTGGGAGTCAGCACAGAAGATCGTCCAGGCCGCGCGCGACACGTTTGGAAAGATCGATCTGGTCGTCAACAATGCCGGCATCATCCGCATGGCGAGCTTCCACAAGATGATGCCGAAGGACTGGGAGGACGTGATCAACGTCCATCTCAACGGCAGCTTCTATGTGGCCCGCGCCGCAGCACCGCATATGCGCGAGCAGAAGAGCGGCGCGTTCGTGCACATGGCTTCGACCGCGGGCCTCGTCGGCACGCTCGGCATGGCCAACTATGCGGCGGCCAAGATCGGCATCCATGGCCTGTCGCGCTCGATCGCGATCGACATGGGCGTGTTCGGCGTCCGCTCCAACGCCATTGCGCCGGCGGCGCACAGCCGCATGATCGACGCGACGCCGAACCAGACGCCGGAGATGGCCGCGCGCATCGAACGGCGCCAGCGTGTGCAGAAGCCGGAGCACGTCGCCAATCTCACCGTGTTCCTCTTGAGCGACGCCGCCAAGGACATCACCGGACAGGTGTTCGGCGCGCGCGGGCCGGAAATCTATCTCTACAACCAGCCGCGTCCGGTGCGCACACTGTTCCGCTCCGGCGGCTGGCCGCCGCACAAGCTCGCGGAGCAGCTGCCGCAGATGCTGAAGAGCTCGCTGACGCCGCTGGAGCGCACGGGCGACGTGTTCAGCTGGGATGTGGATGAGTGAGGGGCGCCGTCATTGCCGGGCTTGACCCGGCAATCCATCACGCGAAGCGCAGCCATGAAGAGCGATGGATACGCGGGGCAAGCCCGCGTATGACACCTCAGGTTTTTGCGGCTGCCCCTTACCGCTTCAACCCGCGCACGTGGTTGATGATGCCGGAAAAATCGTCGCCGTCGTGGCCGGCGGCGTTGAAGGCTGAGTAGATCTCTTCGGCGTGGGCACCGAGTGGCGTGGCGGCGCCGGCGGCTTTGGCGGCTTCCTGCGACAGCTTGAGATCCTTCAGCATCAGGGCTGCGGCGAAGCCGGGCTTGTAGCCGTTGTTGGCCGGTGAGGCCGGCACCGGGCCCGGCACCGGGCAATAGCTGGTGATCGACCAGCATTGGCCGGACGAGGTGGAGGCCACATCGAACAACGCCTGGTGCGACAGGCCGAGTTTTTCGGCGAGCGCGAACGCCTCGCTGACGCCGATCATGGAAATGCCGAGGATCATGTTGTTGCAGATTTTTGCCGCCTGACCGGCGCCGGCCTCGCCGCAATGGACGATCCGCTTGCCCATGGCTTCGAGCACGGGCTTCGCCGCAGCAAAAGCGTCGCTGCTGCCGCCGGCCATGAAGGTCAGCGTCGCGCCCTTGGCGCCGCCGACGCCGCCCGACACCGGTGCATCGATCGACGGCAGTTTCCGAGCCGCTGCCAGCGCATGCGCCTTGCGCGCACTCTCAACGTCGATTGTCGAGCAGTCGATCAGCAAGGCGCCCTCGCGCGCGACCGGCACGAGTTCTGCCCACACCGACAACACATGCTTGCCCGCGGGCAGCATAGTGATGACGACGTCAGCGGACTTCGCCGCCTCGACCGCCGAGGCGGCGATCGCAACGCCATCGGCCTTCGCCGCGTCGCATGACGCCTTGACGAGGTCGAAGCCGGTCACCTTGTGTCCGGCCTTGATCAAGTTGGCGGCCATCGGCCCGCCCATGTTGCCGAGGCCAATCACCGCGATGGTCTTGCTCATCTCACGCCTCCCGCACTGGAATTAGCCGGAAATACCAACTCGTCCACGCCGCGCGGAACGAAATACGCATCGATCATCGCCGGTGTGACGTCTTCGAGCGTCGCCGGCGCCCATTTCGGCGACCTGTCCTTGTCGATCACCGCGGCGCGAATGCCTTCCGGAAAATCATGATTGATGAAGATCTCCCGCGCCGCGCCGTATTCGCGCACCAGGCACTGCCGCAATGAGGTGGAGACTTTGGCCTCGCGCAGCAAACGCAGGGTCAGCTTCAAACTGGTCGGCGACTTGCTGCGCAAGGTCTTCGCCACGGTCTGCGAGAATTCAGAAAGATCGCGCTCGAAGGCGGAGACGATGTCGGCCGCGCTGTCGCGCGCCATCGCAGCGTCGATCATCTTCTGGTGCTCGTCGATCGGCGCAGGCCCGCGCGGCAGCGCGTAGTGCGCAAGCACGCCACGCACCATGCCATTGTTGGCGCCGGGCCCAAGCCGCACCAGCGCCTGTCGCAGCTCGCCGAGCTTCTCCTGCGGGATCAGCACATCGGCAAGGCCAAGGCGGATCGCGTCCATGCCGGTCATCGATTGCCCGGTCAGTCCGTAGTAAGTGCCGAGTTGTCCCGGCGCGCGCGACAGCAGCCACGTGCCGCCGACGTCCGGAAAGAAGCCGATCCCGGTCTCGGGCATGGCCATCTGGGTCTTTTCCGTGACCACGCGGTGTGCGCCATGCGCCGACAGGCCGACGCCGCCGCCCATGACCACGCCGTCCATGAAGGAGACGTAAGGCTTCTTCAGCGACGCGATGCGCGCGTTGAGGATGTACTCCTCGCGCCAGAAGACATTTCCGAGATCGCCGCCGGCGCGGATGCTGTCGTAAAGACTGCGGATATCGCCGCCCGCGCACAATCCGCGCTCGCCGCCGCCCTCGAGCAGGATCACACCGATGGAGCTATCCGTCTCGAACCGGTCGAGCGCGGCGCTCATGGCGCGGACCATGTCGAGCGTCAGCGCGTTCAGCGCCTTCGGCCGATTGAGCCGGATCACAGCGAGCGAACCCTCGCTGGTGGCGATCAGCTCGTCTTCCTTCTCCAGGACCGCGGTGTCCGTCATCGTTGAGCCTCAACCAGCTTTCTCGCGACGATCAGCCGCATGATTTCATTGGTGCCTTCGAGGATCTGGTGCACGCGCAGGTCGCGCACGATCTTCTCGATGCCGTATTCGGAGAGATAGCCGTAGCCGCCGTGCAGTTGCAACGCCTGATTGGCAACCTCGAAGCCCACGTCGGTTGCGACACGCTTGGCCATCGCGCAGCGCATCGTCACGTCGGCATCGCCGCGATCGTAGGCGGCAGCCGCCGAATAAAGGAAGATGCGCGCGGCTTCGAGCTCGGTCGCCATGTCGGCGAGGCGGAACTGCAGCGCCTGGAATTCGTCGAGGCGTTTGCCGAACGCTTTTCGCTCTCGCGTGTAGGCGAGCGCCTTGTCGAACGCGGCCTGCGCGCCGCCGAGCGAGCACGCGCCGATGTTGATCCGGCCGCCGTCGAGACCGGCCATGGCGATACGGAAGCCCATGCCTTCATCGCCGAGGCGATTGGCAACCGGCACGCGGACGTTGTCGAAGATCACCGCGCGGGTCGGCTGCGCGTTCCAGCCCATCTTGCGCTCGTTGGCGCCGAGCGAAATGCCGGGCGTGCTGCCTTCGACCACGACCGTCGAGATGCCGCCGGGCCCCTCGCCGCCGGTGCGCACCATGACGACATAGAGGTCACCCGCACCGGCGCCGGAGATGAACTGCTTGGTGCCGTTCAGCACATAGACGTCGCCGTCACGCTTCGCCGTGGTCCGCAACGCCGCCGCGTCAGAGCCGGCGCCGGGCTCGGTCAGGCAGTAGCTCGCCAGATGCTGCATGCTGCAGAGTTTTGGCAGAAAGCGCGTGCGCTGGTCGATCGAGCCGAAGGCATCGATCATCCAGGCGGCCATGTTGTGGATCGAGATGTAGGCCGAGACCGTCGGGCAGCCCTGCGCCAGCGCCTCGAAAATCAGCGCCGCATCGAGCCGGGTCAGGCCGGAGCCGCCGACGTCATCGCGGATGTAGATGCCGCCCATGCCAAGCGTCGCGGCCTCACGGATGGTGTCGACGGGGAAATGCTTTTCCTCGTCCCATTTCAGCGCAAACGGCGCGATCTTTTCGGCCGCGAAAGCGCACGCGGTGTCGCGCAGCGCGATCTGATCTTCAGGCAGGGTAAACAGGTGCATGACTTGACGCTCCGGCGAGCGAGGTCAGTGATTCCCGGTCTGAAATGCGAAAGCAAGGGGTATCGGCGCACGCAGCGGGTGCAACTATGCACCGTGGGTGGGCGACCGAGGCGCCCGTTGCTTGTCATCACCGGGCTTGTCCCGGTGATCCCGCTTAGGGGCGCACTGCCCTCCTAAGCGGGATTGCCGGGTCACAGGCGAGCGAAGCGACGCCGTTCTTCGAACGGCTAAGCCCGGCAATGACAGAAACTAGCGCTGAATGAATCAACCCTTCGGAACGGAAATCGCGCCGATGACAAAATCGATCATCTGGTCCAGCGGCACATCGATCTGCTTGTTGGCGCACTGGGCGATCATCTGCGGGTGGAAGAAACGGCACATGGAGATGCACACGCATTTTGCCGTCAGCTCGAGATCGCAGGGCTTGAACTGTCCCGCTGCGACGCCTTCGGCGATCACCCGACCGACCATGTCGCCGATCCGCGCGATATGCGCGTCGCAGATGTCCCAGTTCTCCTCCATCGCCACTGCCACCATCTCGTGCAGCTTGCTGTCGCCGACATAGCGTTCGGCGTTCATGTGATGGACGGTCGCCATGATCTCGCGCAGCCGATCCTTCGGCGACAGCGGCTCCTCGACGATGGTCGCCACCGCCGCCTCGACTTCGCCCATCAACCGCGTGGCCACGCCTTCGTGGATCGCTGCCTTCGAATCGAAGAAGCGATAAACGTTGGCCGGGCTCATCTTCAGCACCTTGGCGATGTCCGCCACGGTCGTCTTCTGATAGCCGATCTCACGGAACAACCGCTCCGCAACCAGCAGGATGCGCGTACGGGTGTCGGTTTCGGTGTTTTCGAGAACGAGCGACATGGTTTCTATATAAGCGTCCGGTTATTCCGCCGCCATCGACATCTCCGGCCGCGCTTCCTCACGATCTGCTGCTTTTTCGTTACCGTCCGCCTTCACGATGCTGTCGTCAAGACTTTTGCGGAACCAAAGGGCGTAGAGGCTGGGCAGGAAAAGCACGGTCAGGAAGGTCGCGACGAACAGCCCGCCCATGATGGTGACGGCCATCGGCCCCCAGAAAGGGGAGCGCGACAGCGGAATCATCGCAAGAATTGCAGCCAGCGCGGTCAGCACCACCGGCCGGGCGCGACGGACGGTCGCCTCGATGATCGCAAGGCGCCGCGTCATGCCGTGCTGCACCTCGGTCTCGATCTGGTCGACCAGAATCACCGAGTTACGCATGATCATGCCGGCCAGCGCGATCAACCCTAGCAGCGCGACGAAGCCGAACGGCAGACCGGTGACATTGAGGGCGAGCGACGTGCCGATGATACCGAGCGGAGCGGTCGCGAACACCAGGAGCATCCGGGAGAAGCTCTGCAGCTGGATCATCAGCAGCGTCAGCATGATGGCAAACATCAGCGGGAACAGGACCCCGATCGAGGAATTGCCTTTTTCCGATTCCTCGATCGCGCCACCGATCTCGAGCCGATAGCCGGGCTCCAGCTTGTCGCTGATGGGCTTCAGCTTCGGCCAGATGGCGCTGGACACCGCCGGCGCCTGCGCGCCATCGACGACGTCCGAACGGACGGTGATCGCCATGTCGCGGTTGCGCCGCCACAGGATCGATTCCTCGTGGCTGTATTCGATCCTGGCGATCTGCGAGAGCGGCACGACGACGCCGTTGCGCGCGGTGACGGTCAGGTCGCCGACCTTGCCGAGATCGAGCCGCTCAGGCGCCACCGCCCGCGCCACCACGGCCACCTTTTCGATGCCGTCGCGAACGGTGGTGACCGGCACACCGGAGATCAACAGGCTCAGGGCCTGCGATACATCCTGCGGCGTCAGGCCGAGCGCGCGGGCGCGATCCTGATCGACCACGAGCTTCAGATACGGCGTCTGCTCGTTCCAGTCGAGCTGCGGCTCGATCAGCCGCCTGTCGCCGCGCATCACCTCGCGCACCTGATAGGCGACGTCGCGCACCTTCTGGGTATCCGGACCGACGACGCGGAACTGCACCGGGAAGCCGACCGGCGGACCGAAGTTGAAGCGGTCGACGCGCACGCGCGTCTCCATCAGGGCGCCCTCGGCAACCGCCTTCTCGATCCGCGTCTTGATGCGTTCGCGCGCCTCAACGTCCTTCGACTGGATGACGATCTCGGCGAACGATTCGTTCGGCAGCTGCGGATTGAGGCCGAGCCAGAAGCGCGGCGAGCCCTGGCCGACATAGGTGGTGTAGGTCGTGATGTCCTTGTCGCCGTCGAGCAGCTTCTCCGCCTTCTTCGCCGTTTCGGAGGTCACGTTGATGGCGGTGCCTTCCGGCATGCGAAGCTGCAGGAACAGCTCGGGACGCTCGGACAGCGGGAAGAACTGCTGCTGCACGCGGCCGAAGGCTGCGATCGAGAGGACGAACACGATCGCGGTGGCGACGACCACCTTGATGCGATGCTCGACGCACCACGTCACGATGCGACGCAGACGGTTGTACATCCCGGTCTCGTAGATCGCGTGCGGATTGTCGTTCAGCGGGTGATGCGCGGCAAAATTCGGCAACAGCTTGACGCCGAGATAGGGCGTGAAGATCACGGCAACGACCCATGAGGCGAGCAGCGCGATCGAGACGATCCAGAAGATGCCGCCGGCGTATTCGCCGACGCCGGATGCCGCAAGGCCGATCGGCAGGAAGCCTGCCGCCGTGATCAGCGTACCCGTCAGCATCGGGAACGCGGTCGAATCCCAGGCGAACGATGCGGCCTTCAGCCGGTCGACCCCCTGCTCCATCTTCACGATCATCATCTCGACGGCGATGATCGCGTCGTCAACCAGCAGGCCGAGCGCAATGATCAACGCGCCAAGCGTGATGCGGTGCAAGTCCATGCCCATGAAATTCATGACGACGAAGACGATCGCCAGCACCAGCGGCACCGACGTCGCGACCACGATGCCGGTACGCCAGCCGAGCGAGAGGAAGCTGACCGCCAGCACGATCGCGAGCGCTTCCAGGAACGAGCGGAGGAATTCCTTGATGGCGTGCTCGACCACCTGCGGCTGGTCGGCGATCTGCTCGACATCGACGCCGATCGGCACCGTCTTCATGAACTCGTCGGTGGACTTCTTCAGGTCCTCGCCGAGCTGCGGCAGGTTGCCGCCCTTGGCCATCACGACGCCGACGCCGATCGCGGCCTTGCCGCGCTGGCGGACCATGAAATCGGACGGATCCTCGAATCCACGGGTGACGGCGGCGATGTCGCCCAGGCGGAACACGCGCCCGTTGGCCTCGACCGGCGTCTCCGCCACCGCTCTGGCGCCGTCGAGAGCCCCGGTCACACGCAGAGCAACACGTTGTGACGAGGTTTCGACGACGCCAGCGGGGGCAACCGCATTCTGTTTGGCAAGCGAATCGAACAGCGCCTGCGGCGTGACGCCGAGGGTTGCGAGCTTCGCATGCGAGAATTCGACGAAGATTTTCTGGTCCTGAATGCCGTAGAGATTGACCTTGATGACGTTCGGAACCTTCAGCGTCTTCTGGCGCAGGGCATCGGCGACCTTCTTCAGCTGCGCATAGTCGGCACCGTCGCCGGTCAGCATGTAAAGGATCGAATCGACGTCGCCGTATTCGTCGTTGATGATCGGGCCAATGACGCCCTGCGGCAGCTCGCCCTGCATGTCGACGAGCTTCTTGCGTGTCAGGTAGAACAGGTAAGGCACTTCCTTCGCCGGCGTGGAATCCTTGAAGAAGACCTGCATCGCCGAGAAGCCGGGCTTGCTGTAGGTCTGCACGCGATCGAAATAGGGAAGCTCCTGCAGCTTCTTCTCCATCGGCTCGGCGACCTGGCTCTGCATCTCCTGCGCGGTCGCGCCGGGCCAGAGGATCGAGACGACGGCAAGCTTGATGGTGAAGGACGGGTCTTCGGAGCGGCCGAGCCGCTGATAGGAGAACAGGCCGCCGGCGGTCAGCGCGATGATGAAAAACAGCACCAACGCCTGGTGATGAACTGCCCACTCGGACAAATTAAAGCGGCGCATGGCTCGTCCCTGTGCCTTGTGGTTTGGAGCTAGGAGCTTGCGTCAAACTGCGTTGCGTCAAAAGGCGAAGTTGGAAACCACGCGAACCTTCTGCGCCGTGTCGAGCTTGTGCACGCCGAGCGCTATGACGTTCTCACCGTCGATCACGCCGCCGGTGATGAGGGCGTCGCGAGTCTCGTAGGCCTTGACTTCTACCGGCTTCAATTCGATCCGCCCGGTCTTTTCATCGGCGACAAACACGGCGGCGCCGGTGCCCTGATTGTAGATGGCCGAGAGCGGTACGCGCGCGATTTGCTCCGTTGTCGGCTCTGCAAGGGTCAGCGTCGCGGTCATGCCAAGCTTGATGTCGTCGGTCGCATCCGGGATCGAGAATTTGGCGAGGTAGGTACGGCTCGCAGGATCTGCCGCCGGCGCAAGCTCGCGCAGTTTTGCGATGTACTTCTTGTCCGGATCCGACCACAGCGAAACCTGCGCCTTGCCGCTCTGCGCCCGGGCGACCAGCGTCTCAGGGACAGCGACCGCGACTTCCTTCTCGGCAATGCGGGCGATGCGGACGACGCCCTGGCCGGCGGCGACCACCTGGCCGGGCTCAGCGGAGGTCGATGTCACCACGCCGCGGGCGTCTGCCGTCAGCGTCGCATAGGAGAGATTGTTCTTCGTCAGCTCGACGGAGCGCTGGGCACGCGTGACACGGCCGCGAGCTTCATCGGCAGCCGCACGCGCCTGGTCCAGCTGCACGTCGGTGGTCCAGCCCTTGGCCTTCAGCTCGGTGGCGCGGCGCTCGGAGGCAGCCGCCTGCACCAGCACGCCCGAGGCGGCCTTGAACTCCGCCTCGGCCTGCTCCGCCTGCAGCTTCAGGTCGGCTTCGTCCAGCAGCGCCAGGGAGTCGCCGGCGTCGACCACCTGGCCGACCTCGACGATACGCTTGGCGACCTTGCCGGCAACGCGAAACCCGACATCGCTCTCGATCCGCGGGCGAATGGTACCGACGAAGCTGCGGTCGGGCGTCTGCGGCTCGTAGTGGACCTTGATGGTGAGGACCGGGCGGTCCGGCTTGGCCTCTTCCCGGGCCTGGCTGTTGTCGCAACCGGCAAGGACCAGGGAGACCAGGGCGAGCAGCGCGAACGCAATGAACGGCTTGGGGATGCGGCTGTTGGGATAAGGGCCGTGTTCGCTGGTTTGGTCGCTCATGGCAGATGCTCCGGTAGTACACGGAGAGAAAAGCCTGATCACTGACGAATGTCAATAATCGTCAGTGATCACAAATTTGCGATGCAATAGTGATAATGTGAATTACATTAACATGGGAACACGCGCCTCGCAACCGAGGCTTCGCGTTGAAATTACTATTGGATTTTCATGCCAGAAACCGGCAGCAGTGATTTCTTAACCGTCAAATTCGATCACGATTGTGGTCCGGGTTCCCGCAACGCAACCGCTTGCGGCGCCCAAGGCAATGCGTAGATGGCCTGAGATCGACCTGGTCCGGTCGGCCGGAGGCGGCGTAGCGCAGATGACGGCCTGCAAGATGGGCGTCTTCGCCACGGGCGCCGGTTGCTATTAATCATCGCTCAAACAAAACAACGGACGGCCTCCCAATGTCGGCGCATCTCTTCGATCCCATCCAGCTTGCTGGCCTCAAACTTTCCAACCGCATCATCATCGCGCCGATGTGCCAGTACTCCGCCGCGCCGGACGGAACTGCCACCGACTGGCACACGATCCATCTCGGTCATCTGGCGCTGTCCGGCGCAGGCCTGCTGGTGATCGAGGCGACCGCCGTCGAAGCCGACGGTCGAATCACACCGCGCGATCTTGGCCTCTGGTCCGACGACAACGAGAAGGGCCTGCGCCGCGTGCTCGAGCAGGTGCGCGCACACGCGACGAACCCGATTGGCATTCAGATCGCACACGCGGGGCGCAAGGCCTCGCATCGCGCCCCGTGGGAAGGCGGCAGCCAGATCAAGCTCGCCGATGGTGGATGGCTCACGCACGCGCCTTCAGCCGTTCCGTTTCAGCCGGGCACCGAAGCGCCGCGCGCCCTCGACCGCGATGGCCTTGCGCGGGTGAAGGCCGCGTTCCGCAAGACCGCCGAACGCTCCGTGCGGCTCGGGCTGGAGGCGATCGAAATCCATAGCGCGCACGGCTACCTGCTGCACGAGTTCCTGTCGCCGCTGTCGAACAAGCGCGACGACGAGTATGGCGGCTCGCTCGCCAACCGCCTGCGCTTCCCGCTGGAGGTGTTCGAGGCCGTGCGCGAGGTGGTGCCGCCGAACATTCCGCTCGGCCTGCGTTTCTCGGCCACCGACTTCTTCGAAGGTGGATGGGACCTCGAACAGACGCTGGCTTATGCGGCTGAACTGAAAAAGCGTGGCTGCAGCTTCTTCGACGTCTCTGGCGGCGGCATGACGCCTGAGCAGAAAATCCCGCTCGGGCCGGGCTATCAGGTTCCGTTCGCGGAAGCCGTGAAGCGCGAAACCAACGTGCCGACGATGGCGGTCGGTCTCATCACCGAAGCCGATCATGCCGACGAGATCGTCACGTCAGGCAAGGCCGACATGGTCGCACTCGCGCGCGGCATGCTCTACGACGCCCGCTGGCCCTGGCACGCGGCGGCGAAGCTCGGCGCCAAGGTGCCTGCGCCGAAGCAATATCTGCGCGCAACGCCGCATGCCGTGAAAGACCTGTTCCTGCCGGTTGCGGCGGGCTGACGCCAGGAAATTTGCAACATGGCGATCTCCAACGCGCACTGCACGATCGATGTCGACGGCCGCGGCGTCGCGCAGCTGACCATCTGCAACGCCGGCTCGATGATCATCCTCAACTCGCAGGTGATCGCCTCGCTGACCAGCGCGATCGAGGAACTCGCCGGGCAGAAGGGGCTTCGCGCGCTGGTGCTGCGCGGTGAAACCGAAAAGGCCTTCATCGGCGGCGCCGACATCAAGGAGATGGCGACGCTGGACCAGGCCAGCGGCGAGCGCTTCATCACCAACCTGCGCAACCTTTGCGAAGCCGCGCGCAACTTTCCGCAGCCGGTGATCGCGCGCATTCCCGGCTGGTGCCTCGGCGGCGGGCTCGAATTCGCGATCTGCTGCGATTTCCGCATTGCTTCGGACCAGGCGAAATTCGGGATGCCCGAGGTCAAGGTCGGCATTCCGTCGGTGATTCATGCGGCGATGATGCCGCGGGTGATGGGCACGCCGCGGGCACGCTGGATGGTGATGACGGGCGCCACCATCGACGCCGCGACCGCGTTGAACTGGGGTCTGGTCGACGCGGTGACGACGCCGGACAAGCTCGATGCGGAAGTTGAGAAGCTGCTCGGCGAGTTGCTCGAATGCGGCGCTGAGGCGCTCGCGGCGCAAAAGCTGCTGATCCGGAAATGGGAGGAACTGCCGCTGACAGAGGCAATCGACGCCAGCATCCCGATTTTCGGCCGCTCGTTCCTGACCGGCGAACCGCAGCATCACATGCAGAAATTCATCAACCGGCCGAGGTCGCCTAAAGCTTAAGTGATCGGGCCCGGTCTGGATTCGCCGTACACCTCGAAGTAAGTCTTGGCAGCCATGCATTCCGCATCACCGTTGAGGCCATGCGCCTTTCGCGAATGATCCTGACCCTCTTCCTTGCCCTCGTGGCCGCGCCTATCGCCGTGTCTGCGACGCTCTACGCGTTCAGCGCGCGTGCCGAGAACTGGCAGATTGCCGACCGCTCCAGCGCCGGCCTGTTGCCACCGCCCGCGGCAAAGCCCGACGCGGCCGTGCGAATCTATGCGGCGCGCACCGTGCGCTGGAAGAGCATCTTCGCCGTGCACAGCTGGATCGTGTTCAAGGACAGAAACTCTGCGACCTACACCCGTTACGACTACACGGCGTGGGGCGAGCCGATCCGCGTCAACGGCTTTGCCGCCGACGGACGTTGGTTCGGTGAAGTTCCGGAAACGGTGTTTGCCGCCGATGGCGCGGAAGCCGAGAAGCTGATCCCGAAAATCCGGCAGGCGATCGAAGCTTACGAGTATCGCAACTACGGCGACTATCGCGCCTGGCCGGGGCCGAATTCCAACACCTTCATCGCCGCCATCATCGATGCCGTGCCGGAGATGCGCACCACCTTGCCACCGACCGCTGTGGGCAAGGATTTCCCCTATGACCGCAACTGGCTGTCGTCGACCGCCACCGGCTTTCGCGCGACGCTCGGCGGTTACCTCACGCTGACGATCGGCTGGATCGAAGGCATCGAGCTCAGCCTGCTCGGCGGCGTGGTCGGCATCGACGTCCGCCGGCCTGCGATCAAGCTGCCGGGCCTGGGCCGCATCGGCATGAGCGCGTTCACGCCCGAGGCGCGCGCTTAGAGATATTTCGGCAGTTCGCGATCGATCGCGAAATCGTCGAACCACGGGCGGCGGCGGCCGCCGATCAGTTCGCCGATCACCTGTGCTGCGAGATAGCTGAAGGTGATGCCGTTGCCGCCGTATCCGTACGCCGCATAGATGCCGGGATGGCCGGGCACCCGGCCGATCAGCGGCAGGCCGTCTTCGGTCGTTCCGAACGCGCCGGACCAGACGAAGTCAGTCACCATCTCCGCATGCGGCCATAGCGCTGACATGCGGCGAGCGATGGCATCGGCCTTCGCGGGCATGAGCGCGTTGCGCTCATCCGGTTCGATCGCCTCTTCATCGTCCTCGCCGCCGGCGATGATGCGCCCGTCGGCCGTCGTGCGGGCATAGAGATAGTTCTCCGACGCTTCCCAGATCAGCGTGCCGTCGCGCCAAAGCGCTTCCGGCTTCTCGGGCAGCGTGGCGATGGCAAAGCTGGACACGATTCGATGCGAGTCCAGCTTGAGGAAGTCCGGCATCACGTAACCTGTGGCCAGCACCACGTGTCGCGCCTCGACGCAGTGTCCGTTGTCGAGTTGCACGCCCACTGAGCGGCTCGCGCAGTCGTAACCGGTTGCCTCCGCGTCGTACACGCGCGCGCCTCGCGCAATCGCAACCTGCAAAAACGCCTGCGAGAGGCGCAGTGGATCGGCCTCGGCGGAATCCGGCGACCACAGCGCGGCCTCCCGCATCATCGCGAACTCGTCGCGCACCGCGGAGCGGTCGAGAAACCGGCCGGGCAATCCCGCGCGCGTCCGCAACGCGTGCTCTTCGCGCAGCTCGGTTGCATTGGCGCCGGGCGGTGCGAGATACAGTGCATTGCGCCGACGCAGTCCGGCGCCGAGCGAGAGGCTTTCGATCGACGCGACTATGCCACGGGCGGCCTCCAGGCTGAGCCGGTAGGCCCGCGAGGCGCGGTCGAAGCCATAAATCTTGGAGAGTTCAGCGAGCGAGCAATCGATCTCCCAGAGCAGCATCGCCGTGCTGGCCGCGGTGCTGCCGTGTCCGGGTCGTTCGCGGTCGATCACCACGACGTCGTGGCCACTGCGCGTCAGATGCTCGGCCGCGAGCGATCCCGTGATCCCCGCGCCGACGATCAGGACGTCGCAACGGAGATCGGCGTTCAAAGCCTGGCTGTGCAGCCGCTGGAAACCGGCGCGCCACGGCGGCTCGCCACCGCGCAAATCGAGTTGTTCGGTGGTGCGCTCGTCCAGCATGTCTACGCAGGGTACTCATCGCCGCGGGACCTGCTAACGGCCGGGGATATGTGAAAGTTTCATTGCCAAGCGGATTCTGCATCGCCCCATGCCGAATTGAGCGAGTTGCGTACCTGCTGCATCTCTGGAAAGGTCGCTCGCAAAGCAACGGGACGAAACGGCAAGAACAAGGGCAAGCCCATGAGCAATGACAGCCGCATTCCGGTCATCGTCGGCGTCGGCGAGATCACCGACAAGCCGACCAATCCGGCTCAGGGGCTCGAGCCGCTGGCGCTGATGGCGGAGGCGCTCGGGCGCGCCGAGCAGGATGCGGGCGCGAAGCTTGTCGCCGAGATCGACTCCATCGACCTCGTCAACCTGGTGAGCTGGCGCTACGAGGATCCGGCGCGGCAGCTGTGCGAGCGGCTTGGCATTGCGCCGAAGCGCGCGGTGTACGGGCCGGTCGGCGGCGAAGGCCCGATCCGCTACCTGCACGAGGCGGCGTTGCGCATCCAGCGCGGCGAAAGCGTGGTCGGCGCGGTGTGCGGCGCCGAGGCGCAGAGCACCGTCAACAAAGCGGAGAAGGCCGGCGTCAAACTGCCGTGGACGCCGTTTGCCGAGCACGGCGTGCAGTCGGTGCGCAGCGCCAGCTGGCAGCATCCGCTCGCCATCGCGCTCGGTGTGTTCCAGCCGATCACGGTGTATCCGTTCTACGACGCGGCGACCGCCGCGCACTGGGGCCAGACCCCGCGCGAGGCGTTGCGCGAGTCCGGCGAATTGTGGTCGACCTTCTCTGGGGTCGCTGCGAAGAACCCGCATTCGTGGCTGAAGCGCGCGTTCGAACCGGAGGCGATCATGACGCCGACAGCCGACAATCGCCTGATCGCCTGGCCCTACAACAAGCTGATGGTCGCAAACCCGATGGTCAATCAGGGCGCGGCGCTGATCGTCACCAGCCTGGCAAAAGCGCGCGCGGCCGGCGTGCCGGACGACCGCATGGTCTATTTCGTCGGCGGCGCCTCGGCGGAGGAGCCGCGCGACTATCTGCAGCGTGACCAGTATGTCGAGAGCTACGCGCAGAATGCGGTGCTCAACACGGTGATCGACCTCGCCGGCGGCGACGGCACCAACTTCGACGCCATCGAACTCTACAGCTGCTTTCCCTGCGTGCCGAAGATGGCGCGGCGCACGCTCGGCTTCGGTGCCGACGTGCAGCCGACCGTCACCGGCGGGCTGACCTTCTTCGGCGCGCCGCTGAACAGCTACATGACCCACGCCGCCTGCGCGATGGTTCACCGCGTGCGCGACGGCGCGAAGTTCGGATTGCTGTATGGCCAAGGCGGCTTCGTGACAAAACACCACGCGCTGGTGCTAGCGCCGACGGCACAGGCAGCGCCGCTGTCGGACAGCGTGAGCGTGCAGGCGATCGCCGACAAGCAGCGCGGCGAAGCGCCGAAGTTCAATCCGGAGGCAAGCGGCAAGGCGAAAGTCGAGAGTTTCACGGTGATCTACGACCGCGACGGCGCGGTGAAACACGGCGTCGTCATCCTGCGCAACGCCGAGAGCGAACGCACGCTGGCGCGCGTTCCGGCGAGCGACAAGGCGACGCTTGCGCGCCTGCTCGATCTCGATCTCTCGCCGATCGGGTCGGCCGGCGCCATCACCAGGGCCGGCGACGGAATGCAGGAATGGAAGGCGGCTTAGATTGTATGATGCGTCAGCGATACGGTTGGCGCACCCCCTCTCCCCGCCGGGGAGAGGGTTGGGGTGAGGGGCACTGGGACTCTCGATAGGCCGTAACCCCTCACCCGCCCGCCCTCGCTCTTCGAGCGACGGCGGTCGACCTCTCCCTCCGGGAGAGGTGAAGAATCGCAGGCGCTGAGTTGGTGGACAGTTGATGACAGACGAAGAGAAAGCCCTGGTCCCGATCCGCGCCTATATCGACGCCTTGAACAAGGGCAACGTCGATGGCGTGCGGGCGGCGTTTCACTTTCCGCATGTCTCGTTCAACCGCGGCAAGGTCGTGTATTCGCCGACGCCTGAAAGTTTCACGCTGCAGGACTTCAAGAACCGTGTCGGGCCCGATGGATGGGTGCGCTCTTCCATCGACGGTCATCGCGTGGTGCTCGCCGGTCCGCACAAGGTTCACTTCGACGTCTGGTTCACACGCTGGCGCGGTGACGGTTCGGCGATCGGCGTGCATCACTCGCTCTACACCGTCACCGAGATCGACGGCCGATGGGGCCTGCAATCGCGTTCCAGCTACGGATGAACAATCAAACCCAGGGAGAAACCGATGAGTGACGCCGTTCTCACAAAACAGGTGGCCGAGCATGTCACGCTGGTCACGATCAACCGGCCGGACGCGCGCAACGCGGTGAACGGCGACGTCGCGCAAGGACTCGAGCGCGCGGTGTTCGAGTCCGAGAAGGACCCGAACATCTGGGTGGTGATCCTGACCGGCGCCGGCGACAAGGCGTTCTGCGCCGGCGCGGACCTCAAGGCAGTGTCGCAGGGTGGCGGCGGCAGCCTCGGCACCAAAGGCGGCGGCTTTGCCGGCTTCGTGCATCAGCCGCGCACAAAACCGTGGATCGCCGCGGTCAACGGCTTTGCGCTGGCGGGCGGCAGCGAGATTGCGCTGGCCTGCGACCTGATCGTCGCGATCGAAGAGGCGGCATTCGGCCTGCCCGAGGTCAAACGAGGACTGGTGGCCGGCGCGGGCGGACTCTACCGGTTGCCGCGCGCGCTGCCGAAGGCGATCGCGCTGGAGCTGATCATGACCGGCGCGCATTTCGACGCCAAACGCGCCTTCGGCTACGGACTGGTGAACCGCCTGGTGCCGCGCGACCAGCTGATGCCGGAAGCGCTGAAGCTCGCGGGGGAGATCTGCGAGAACGCACCAATCTCGGTGCGCGAAAGCCTCGCCGTCGCAAAGCAGGCACTGGACCTGACCGATGCAGAGCTCCGCGAAGTGAGCGCCGTGGCGTCGCGAAAGGTCGCCGCGACGGAAGATTACAAGGAAGGCCCGCGGGCGTTCATCGAAAAACGCGCGCCGAAGTGGGTGGGGAGATAGGGCGACTATCAACCACAATCTCAGCGTCATCCCCGCGCAGGCGGGGATCCAGTATTCCAGGGCGTCAGTGGCTAAATCGGCAATGCTGCGGCGTACTGGATGCCCGCCTGCGCGGGCATGACGGCCGCGATTGGTGTTGTCCCATCACGCTGCATTGAGCAGCCTCACGCCGCCTGCAGTCTTGCGAGGAAGCTCTGCACGCTGTCGCGCAGGTGCTGGCTTTCGGTGGCGAGGCCGCGCACGGAGCCGTGCACCTCGACGGCGGACGCTTCGGTCTGTTGCGCGCCCTGGCTGAGATCGCCGATGTTGCCTGACACCTGCGCTGCGCCGCGGGCTGCTTCCTGAACGTTGCGGGCGATCTCTTGCGTCGCTGCGCCCTGCTCCTCGACCGCCGCAGCGATCGCCGCCGCGATCTCCGACATGGAGGTGATGGTTTTGCAGACCTCCTCGATCGACGACACCGTGTCCGAGGTCGCGACCTGGATTTCGCCGATCTGCGAGGCGATTTCCTCGGTGGCCTTGGCGGTCTGCGAGGCGAGCGCCTTGACCTCCTGCGCGACTACGGCAAAGCCACGGCCCGCTTCGCCGGCCCGCGCGGCCTCGATGGTCGCGTTCAGCGCCAGCAGATTGGTTTGTGCGGCGACGTCGGCGATCAGCTTGATCACCTCGCCGATGCGGCTCGCCGACTTCGACAGCGCATCGATGCGCTGATTGGTGTTCTGCGCCTCCGCCACGGCCCGGTCCGAGACCTGCCGCGACTGCTGCACCTGACGGCCGATCTCGTTGACCGAGCTCGCCATCTCTTCCGACGCCGCCGCCGCCGACTGGACGTTGGACGACGACTGTTCCGAGGCTGTCGCAACCGTCACCGAAAGCCGCTGAGTCTTCTCGGCTGTGGTCGAGAGGGAATTCGCGGCTGCCTCGATCCTGCTCGCGGCCGACGACACGCTGTCGACGATGCCGCCCACGGCCTGCTCGAAGTCTCTGGCGATCGCCTGCAGCGTCGCCTGGCGATCCTTCGCGGTCTTGTCCGCAAGTGCCTCCTTCTCGGACTCGAGCGCCTGCATCTGCAGGGCGTTTTCCTTGAACACCTGTACGGCGCCGGCCATGGCGCCGATCTCGTCCTTGCGTTCGCGCGCCGGCACCTCGCAGTCGAGCTCGCCGTTGGCGATCCGCTTCATCGCCTCGGTCATTTTCGCGACGGGTCTTGCGACGCCGCGCACCATCCATGTCACGCCGGCGGTGAGCAGGCCGAGCACGAGCACCGATACGCCCCAGAGCACGATGGAGTAGAACGAGATCTGCCGCCGGGCTTCAGCCTCGGAGGCAGTGTTGAGATCGGTCGCCTGTTTGACGATCTCGTCGATGATCTTGCGATGCGCCGCGTAGTGCGCGGTGACCGCGGCGTAGGATTTGGCGATCGCATCCTTGTCGCCCTTCTGCAGCGCAGGGAAGAACGATCGCTCGACCTCGGTCCAGAACTTCTGCACCTCGGCATCGGAGCGCGTGACGATCAGCTGCTTCAGCGGCGCATCGAGATCGGAGTCCGTCCAGAACGCCTTGCGCTCGTCGTAGCTCTTGCGCAGTTCGGCGATCCGGCTGCGCCGCTCGGCCAACGTCTTGACGTCGACCATCGCCAGCGTCGCCTCCAGGAACGACTCGATGACGTAGGACGGCGGCGGCAGCACGTCGGCGATCAGGTCGTTACCAAGCTTGATCTTGTCGTAGAGCGGACCGCCGACCTTGAGCTGGTTCAGCGCAATCTGGCTGGTCAACAGGACGGCGATGCAGCCGGCCGCGGTAATGGCGCCGAACAATCCGATGGCGCGCGACAATGACGTGCGCAATGACATGGCGAATCCCCCCAGCGGATTCTGAAATTTTGCTACCAAGGGTGATTAGCTACCGCTGAATCCTGAAAACTCCGTTGGAGCCGGCCGGATCGAAGGCGATTTTAGCGCCCAAATTTTGGGCAATTGCGGGAATTTCCGTTTGATGCAGCGCGAAGGGGTCAGGCGGCACGGCCGCGCGCCCGCGCCAGCGTGCACGAGGGCACCTCACCGAACAAGGCGGCATAGGCGGCGGAGAACTCGCCTAGGTGCCAGAAGCCAGCGTCCAGCGCGCATGACTTCACCCGCAGCGAGGGATCGCCAGCCAGGAGCCGTTGCCGCACCATCCAGAGCCGCTTCATGCGCAGATACTGATGCAGGCTGACGCCACGAAAGCGGGTCGTGACGTTGTGCAGTGTGCGGACCGAAACCCCGCACTGCCTGGCCAGCATGTCGCTGTAGAGCGGAGCGGCCGGATCGGCTTCGAGAAGCTGGTCGATCGCATCCACGATCTTGAGCTGCCTGGAAAACGTGACCGGTGCAGTGCGGAGCGGCGCGCACGATGCAAAGGCTGTATCCACCGCCTCGAGAAGATGCTCCCGCATGCCGTCCGCCACCAGCAGACCCGCGACGTCTTCCGGACAACGGGACGCAAAATCGAAGATCGCGCGTACCTGGTGTCGCAGATTGGCCAGCACATCGGGCGAGAGACGAAACACGCGCAGCGTATCGTTAAACTCCGGCCATCCGCGGTCGGTCATGGCCTGCTCGAACACGATCATCGCATAGGTATTCGCCAGCCACTCCGTGGCCCGATAGCCGGCAGCACCGCGCGCGAGCGCAATGGCCGGGAAATCGACATCGATACCGTTCAACTTGACCGGGGCGACCTGGTCCATCGCGAAGACGACCAGCGCGCCACCTTCGAGCAGAGCGTCGACGATGCGCGGAAACGTCCGCTGCAGGTGAATCTGGCAGCCGGGCAGACGGAGCATCGCCGTCGCAGCCGCGAAGCCTGTGGTTTGCAGCGGAATGCTGTCGGCCTTCACGATCCGCGTGGCATGCCGGAACTGGTCGAAGTCCGCGTATTTGAGGACCTCAAGCACAGGCGACGGTCGAAAGCCCTCGATCAGCATTGCCCCTCGCGACGCAGGCGGAACGCCGTGCCAGCGGCTGCGCTCACGCCCACCGAAAGCTACGCGATTCGAGGCCGATTTGACATTTTCCCGCACGGCTGCCCTGCCCGGGCATTGATTGACAGGACTTGCCAAAAACCTAACCTGAAGGGCGTCATAAGAAGCTTCGTCCGCGCCTGGATCCGGCTGCGCGACCATCAGGAGAAAACGCCATGACCGACAATATCGACGCGCAGCTCGGCTTCGCGCCGGATTATGATTCTCCTGTTCCCTACATGAAGCGCACGCGCGACTACTACACGGCGATCGGCTACACGACGCCGTATCGCTGGGCGCACTATCTCGACGCGCCGTTCCAGCCGCTGAAGAAGCCGCTGGCGCAATCCCGCGTGACCATCATCTCGACGGCGGCGCCCTACGACCCGGCCAAGGGCGACCAGGGTCCCGGCGCGAAGTACAACGGCGGCGCAAAATTCTACCAGGTCTATGACGGCGACACCGGAAAGCAGCACGACCTGCGCATCTCGCACATCGGCTACGACCGCATCCACACCACGGCCGAAGATTCCGGCACCTGGTTCCCGCTGCCGCAGCTGATCAAGGCCAAAGCCAAGGGCCGGATCGGCGAGGTCGCGCCGCGCTTCTTCGGCGCGCCGACCAACCGCAGCCACCGCGTCACCATCGAGACCGATGCGCCCGAGATCCTCAAGCGCTGCCGCGAGGACAAGGTCGACGTGGCGGTGCTGGTGCCGAACTGCCCGGTCTGCCACCAGACCACCGCGCTGGTTGCGCGCCACCTCGAAGCCAACGGCATCCCGACGGTGATCATGGGCTGCGCCAAGGACATCATCGAGCACGCGGCCGCGCCCCGCTTCCTGTTCAGCGACTTCCCGCTCGGCAACTCGGCCGGCAAGCCGCATGACGCCGAGTCGCAGGCGCTAACGCTGGAGCTGGCGCTGCGCGTACTGGAATCCGCGATCGGCCCGCGCACGACGATGCAGTCGCCGCTGCGCTGGAACACCGACGGCAAGTGGAAGCTCGATTACAACAACATCGAGACCATGAGCGCCGAGGAACTCGCGCGCCGCCGCGCCGACTTCGACAAGCAGAAAGAAGTCGCGCGCGGCCTGCGCGTGAATGCGGCATAGCGCTTGACCCCGAAAAGCATACCCTCGACGCGATCGGGGGTGTGAAGCGGTTTTCGGACAAGATCATGCGCAAACAAAAAAGCTAACCGCGACACGAGACACGGCGAGACAAACAAGAGGGACGTTGCGTGACCAGACCTTTCGAAGGCGTGCGGATACTTGACTTCACGCAGGTGCTTGCCGGGCCCTATGCCAGCTACCAGCTGGCGCTGCTCGGCGCGGACGTCATCAAGGTCGAGCGGCGCGAAGGCGAGGACATGCGCCGCACGCCGCTCAGCAAGGAGTGGGCCGAGCGCGGGCTTGCACCGGGCTGGATGGCGATCAACGGCGGCAAACGCAGCCTGACGCTCGACCTGCAGAAGCCGGAGGCAATAGAAATCGTCAAGCGCCTCGCCAAGACCGCCGACGTGGTGATGGAGAATTTTCGCCCCGGCGTGATGGACAAGCTCGGCATCGGCTACGCGGCGCTGTCGGAGATCAACCCGCGGCTGATCTATTGCTGCATCAGCGCCTTCGGCCAGACCGGACCGGAGCGGCTCGGCGCCGGCTATGACGGAAAAATCCAGGCGATGTCCGGCATCATGGCGATCACCGGCCACGAGGAGACCGGACCGACGCGTGCTGGCTTTGCTGTGTGCGACGTGCTCTCCGGCGCCACGGCGGCGTTCGGCGTGTCCAGCGCGCTGTTCCAGCGTACGCACACCGGCAAGGGCCAACTGGTCGACGTGTCGATGCTGGAAGCGACGATCGCATTTCTTTCAGGGCAAGTCGCCGACTACACCGTCGCCGGCCACCATCAAACGCTCTCCGGCAACCAGGCGGTCAGCCGCCGCCCGACCGCCAACCTGTTCAAGGCCGGCAAGGACGAGTTCATCCTGCTCGCCGTCAACAACGAGAAGCAATACACCGCGCTGATGAAGGCGCTGGGCCGCGAAGACGTGCTCACCGACCCGCGCTTCGCCGACTGGTTCCTGCGCAACGAGAACGAGTCGGCGCTGCGCAAGATCATCGAGGACGTGCTGGCGACCAAGAGCCCGAAGGAGTGGGAGAGGATCCTCGACGCGGCAGGCGCACCCTGCGCCAACATCTGGAAGATCGAGGAGATCATCGATCATCCGCAGATCGAATTCCGCAAAGCCATGCAGAAGGTCGATACGCCCTTCGGGCCGCTGCGCTTTGCCGGCTCCGGCTTCAAGCTGGCGCATGGCGGCGGCAAGCTCGACCGCATGGCGCCGGCGCTGAGCGAGCACACCGATTCGGTGCTGGCCGAGGCCGGCTACAGCAAGGACGAGGTCGCGGCCCTGCACAAGGCGGCGGTCGTTTAGTATGACGCGCTTGCGCCAGACAAATAGGCGCGAGACAAAAGACGCATGGAAGGCTTCGTCTACGTCCTCGGCTGCACCCATAAGGGACGCACCCTCACCTATGTGGGCTGGACCACCGACCTCGCGCGCCGCCTCGCCCAGCACAATGCGGGCAAGGGCGCGCGCACGACCAAGGGCCGCGCCTGGGTGCTGCTGCATTCGGAGAGCTTTGCGACCCGGGCCGAGGCCATGAGCCGGGAGTGGCACCTGAAACGCGACCGCAAATTCCGCAAACAGCTGGCAGGCAAAGCTCAATGAACGACAGCGGCCCGACGGATCCTCTCAAGCCTGCTCGCGCCGGCCCCCCTGAAACGGTCCGCCATGCGGTCGCGGGCCTCGAAGCGCCGGCGGACATCCGGGTCGACCGCTGGGGCGTGCCGCACATCAAGGCGGCCTCGCGCAGCGACGCCTTCTTCGTCCAGGGCTTCAATGCGGCGCGCGACCGGCTCTGGCAGATCGACATCTGGCGCAAGCGCGGCCTCGGCCAGCTCGCCGCCGACTTCGGCCCCGGCTATCTCGCCCAGGACCGCGCGGCGCGGCTGTTCGTCTATCGTGGTGACATGGCGACCGAATGGAAATCCTACGGCGTCAGCGACGCGCAGGAGACAGTGGAGCGTTTTGTTGCGGGCATCAACGCCTTCATCGATCTCACCGAACGCGATCCCGACCTGCTGTCGCCGGAGTTCGCGCTGAGCGGGACCAGGCCGGCGCGCTGGGAGGCGGCCGACGTGGTGCGCATCCGCAGCCACGCGATGGTACGCAACCTGGAATTCGAGTACGGCCGCGCCCGCGTGCTCGGCAATGGCACGCTGGAACAGGACCGCGCGCGGCGCTGGGTCGATCTCGGCCACACGCCGTTCGTGGCTGACGATGTGGATTTCGCAGCCATCGGCGACGACGTGCTGGAATCCTTCTTTCTGGCGGTTGCGCCGGTGACCTTCAGCAAGGAGCGGCTGGCGGCGACGCTCGCCGACGTCGAGCGCTGGGCCATCACCGACGACCTCGGCGCGATCATCGCGGCAGCGCGCGACGAGGGCTCCAACAACTGGGCTGTTGCGGCCTCGCACTCGGCGACCGGCCGGGCAATCATGGCCAGCGATCCGCACCGCGCCTACCTGATGCCATCGCTGCGCTATGTCGCGCACCTGCGCGCGCCGGGGCTCGACGTCATCGGCGCGGGCGAACCCGCCCTGCCCGGCATTTCCATCGGCCACAACGATAAGGCCGCGTTCAGCCTGACGATCTTTCCGATCGACCAGGAAGACCTCTACGTCTACCGGACAAAGCCCGACGATCCGGACAGCTACGCCTATGGCGACGGTTTCGAGCGCATGCGCCTCGTCGAGGAACGCATCCCGGTGAAAGGCTGTCCGGACCAGACGGTGACGCTGAAGTTCACCCGGCACGGCCCGGTCGTCTATGAAGACCGCGCGCGCAATCTCGCCTATGCGGTTCGCACCGTCTGGCTCGAGCCCGGCAGCGCGCCGTATCTGTCGAGCCTCGGTTATCAAAACGCATCGACGGTCGAGGCGTTCGAACAGGCATTGCAAAGCTGGTCGGTGCCGTCGACCAACCAGGTCTATGCCGACGTGAGCGGCAAGGTCGCTTGGATGCCGGCGTGCAAATCGCCGGTGCGCAAGGGCTATGACGGCATGACGCCCGTGCCCGGCGACGGCCGCTATGAGTGGGACGGCTTCCATTCGCAGAAGGAGTTTCCGCGCGAGATTGCGCCTGCGCGCGGCTATGTCGCCAGTTCCAACGAGATGAACCTGCCGCCGGGGCCGGCGCAGGAGCTGAATCTCGGCTACGAATTCACCGACCCGTTTCGTGCGCAGCGCAGCCGCGAGGTGCTCGACACCCAGCCGGCGCACACGCTGGACGACTCGTGCAAGCTGCAGTGCGACGACCTGTCGATCCCCGCGCGCCGCATCTGCGCGCATCTCACGGGGCTGACCTCAGCGGACAAGGACACGAGCTTCGGCCTGTCGCTGCTGCAGGGCTGGGACCATCACCTTGCCGACGACAGCGCCGCGGCGCTGCTGTTCGAGGTGTGGTGGATGCGACACCTGAAACCGGGGATGCTCGATCTCGTCAGCACCGACCCAAAAGTGCGGCCGCTGCTTGCGCCGGGCGATCATGTGACGCTGCTCAACTGGCTCGATGAGCTTGCGCCGATTTTCGGACCACAGCCCGCGGCGAAGCGATCGGAGGTGCTGCTCACAACGCTCGGCAAGGCCGTGCAGGATTGCCGGCGCCGCTACGGCAGCGATGCCGGCACATGGCAATGGTCCGGCTGGCATCACGGCTATTTCGAGCATCCGCTCGCGAACGTGCATCCGCAAGGCTTGCGAAGCGTCGGCCCGCTGCGGCAGGGCGGCTCCGCCCAGACCGTGATGAGCAACGGCTATCGCATGAGCGACGGCCGCGCGATCACCGGTGCGTCGTTCCGGATGGTGGCCGACGTCGGCGCATGGGACAACAGCCTGTTCGTCAACGCGCCCGGACAATCCGGCGACGTGCGCTCGAAACACTATGACGATCACGGCAAGCTGTGGTCCGAGCGCGCCTATGTGCCGCTCATCTTTTCGGAAGAAGCGATTGCGCGCGAGACCGAGCTGCATATCCTGCTGGAGCCGGCCAAGGCACGCTAACGACAAGACACGCAAACCATAAGGGGACAGGCCCGTGGACGTCACAAAACTGCCGATCGACATCGAAGCGATGCTTGCGGGCTTAAGGCCGTGGGTGGAGTGCGAGAGCCCGACCTGGGATGCCGCACGCATCGGCGCGATGATGGATGTCGCCGCGCGCGATCTGGCGCTGATCGGCGCGCGCATCGAGCGGATCGGCGGCCGCATGGGTTTCGGCGACTGCGTGCGCGCAACATTTAACACCGGCGATACGTCGAAGCCCGGCATTCTCATCCTCGGGCATCTCGATACGGTGCACCCCGTTGGCACGCTGGCAAAGCTGCCGTGGCGGCGCGAAGGCGAAAAGTGCTTCGGCCCCGGCATCTTCGACATGAAGGGCGGCAACTACGCCGCGCTCGAAGCGGTGCGGCAGCTGCTGCGCGTCGGCGCTGACATCCACCTGCCGATCACCTTCCTGTTCACCTGCGACGAGGAGGTCGGCAGCCCCTCGACACGCGACCTGATCGAGGCGGAAGCGGCGCGCCACAAATACGTGCTGGTGCCGGAGCCGGCGCGGCCGAACGGCGGCGTTGTCACCGGCCGCTACGCTATCGCCCGCTTCAATCTCGAAGCGGTCGGCCGGCCGAGCCATGCCGGCGCGCGCCTCGCCGAAGGCCGCTCAGCGATCCGCATCATGGCCGACATGATCCCGCAGATCGAAGGCATGACCACCTCCGACTGCACGTTCAGCGTCGGTGTCGTCCATGGCGGGCAGTGGGTGAACTGCGTCTCCAGCTCCTGCACCGGCGAGGCGCTGTCGATGGCGAAGAAGCAGGAAGACCTAGATCAGGGCGTCGAGCAGATGCTGGCGCTGTCCAAGGACAACCGCAACGACGGGCAGTTCATCGTCACGCGCGGCGTGACACGCCCGGTCTGGGAGCCCAACGCCAAGACCATGGCGCTGTACGAGACCGCGAAGGGCATCGCCGCGCGGCTCGGGTTCGAACTGACCCACCAGAGCTCCGGCGGCGGCTCCGACGGCAATTTCACCGGACCGATGGACGTCGCCACCCTCGACGGCCTCGGCGTGCGCGGCAACGGCGCGCATACGCTGGAAGAGCACATCATCGTCGACAGCCTCGCCGAGCGGGCGAAGCTGATGGCGGGGCTCGTGCTGGCCGCGCGGTAGGTGATCACCGGCCTCGACCATATCGTCCTGCTGGCCCGCGACATCGTCCCCGCCGTCAGCGCCTACGAGACGCTGCTCGCGCAGACGGTGGCGTGGCGCACGAGTGGTGACGGCGTCGAGACCGCGATCTTCGCCCTCGCCAACATGTCGCTGGAAATCATGGCGCCGTCCGGCGACGGCGCCACCGCCGATCGCGTGCGCGCCCGGCTCGACGCGCAGGGCGAAGGACTGGCGAGCATCTGCTTTCGGGTCGACGGCATCGACAAGTTCCAGCGCCGGCTGAAACGGCTTGGCCTCACGCCCGAGGACGTCGCGCAGTCCGGCAGCACCAACGCCCTCGACGGAGCAACGCTGTCCTGGAAGCGGACACGCACCGCAGTCGAGGCGACCCACGGCACGCGGCTGTTCTTCCTCGAGCTCGCCGGCGAGCGGCCCAGGTCGCAGGCCATCGCAGGCGCACCCGTCGCCGGGCTCGACCATGTCGTCGTCGCGACGAACGAGCCGGAGCGCGCGGCCGCGCTGTATGGAGCGCGGCTCGGTCTCGACATGACGCTCGACTTGTCGCGGCCGGACTGGGGCGCGCGGCTGATGTTCTTCCGCTGTGGCGACTTGGTGGTCGAAGTCGTGCACCGCCTGAACGAGGCGGACGACGGCCCCGACAAGCTGTGGGGCCTGAGCTGGCGCGTGGCGGACATCGACGCTGCGCAGGCGCGGCTGTCGTCATCCGGCCTCGACGTGTCCGAGATCAGGACCGGCCGCCGGCCAGGCACGCGCGTAATCACCATACGCACCGGCGCGCTCGGCGTGCCGACGCTGGTCATTCAGCCGGCGACGCCAGGCTGATTGCTTCGCTTCGCTCTCCAGCATGTAGCCCGGATGGAGCGAAGCGCAATCCGGGATTCCCTGCCGCAGAGTCAGCCCCGGATTTCGCTTCGCTCCATCCGGGCTACGTCCTCGCCTAATGCCGGTCCATCTCCAGCAAATCGGCCACCACACGCTCGAGCTGCCGGACAGTGCCGCACGGCCGCGTGAAGGTGCAGTAGGGCTGATAGCGCGGCATCTCGGAATCGCCGGTGCCCCAGGCAAAGCGTGGCTCAGGGTTGAGCCAGATGACACGGCGGGCGCGCTCGGAAATGCTTCTTAAGATATCGGTGCGCGGATCGAGGTTGTTGTTGCGGCCGTCGCCGAGGATGATCACGGTCGTGCGGTTGGTCACGCCACTCATGAAATCGTCTTCGAAGTCCTGAAACGATTTGCCGTAGTCGGACGAGCCATAACCGACCGTCTTCATCACCTCGGCCATTGCCTTGTCGATCGCGTTGCCGTCGAGGATATCGCTGACGTCGACCAGGCGGCCGGAGAAGGCGTAGGTGTGGATGTCGGAGATCGCCTCGTTCAGGCTGTAGAGGAACAGCAGCAGGAATTCCGCGACGCGCGCGACCGAGCCGGAAACGTCGCACAGCGCCACGATCTTCGGCTTGTCGATCCGCTTCTGCTTCCACACCGTGATGAACGGGATGCCGCCCCAACTGGCGTTGCGGCGGATGGTCTTGCGGGTGTCGAGCCGGCCGCGGTTCTTCTTCCGTTTCGGCTTGTTGTACTTGTCGCGCAGCCGCCGCGCCATTTGGGCGACCAGCTTGCGGGTGCGCTCGATGTCCTGCCGTTCCAGCCGGTTCAGCGGCACGTTGCGCAGGATGTCGTTGCGCAGCGCCTCGGTGCCCTCGCGGGTGTAGAGCGTGATGGCATCGTTGACCATCTCTCGCACCGCCTCGCGCAGGCCATCACGCGCATTCATCAGCCGCTGCGGCTGGTTGCCCGCCGCCTGCTGGGCTGCGATATCATCCTCGAGCCGCGCGATCCCCATCATTTCGAGGATGCGGCTGGAGAAAAGCCCGCGCTGAGTGAAGAAGCGGATGTCCGAAAGGTTCGCTGCATCCGCTGCCGCCGTCATCGCCGCCTGAACCGCCCCGCGGTCGGCGGACATCAGCATGCGCGCGAGGTCGCCATATTGTTCGCTGCGGGGTTCGCCGCCCTCGCTCTCGTCCTGACCGGATTGGTTCTCGGCCTCATCGTCCGCCTGGCTTTGCGCCTCTTCGAGGTTGCGCGGCTCCGGGCTCTTGAAAAAGATGTCGAAACATTCGGAGAGCGCATCCTTCTCCTCCTGCGTCTTGGCGATCGTCAGAAGAAGTGCATCGCGCAGGCGCGCCTTGTCGGCATAGCCGACGGCGGCGACCGCGCTCATCGCATCCATGCTCTCCGGCGGCGAGATACGACAGCCTACGCCGCGCGCGGCGCGGAAAAACCGCAGCAGCAGGTCGTCGGGCGCCTGCTCAGCCGGGGACGAAAGCACGTTCGGCCTTGTCGATCAGCTCGGAGACCTGCGGGGTCACCGTTTCCATGTCGACCTCGTACTTCAACAGCACGTTCAACGTATCGCGCACGACCTCGGTCGACAGCGACGACGTATGCAGCAGCAAGAGCACGCGCGCCCAGTCGATGGTCTCGCTGACCGACGGCAGCTTCTTCAGGTCGAGGGTACGCACCTCGTGCACGAAGCTGACGATCTTCTTGCGCAGCTCGGTCGAGACGCCCGGCACGCGCGTCTCGATGATGCGCGCCTCCAGCCGCGGCTCAGGGAAGCCGATGTGCAGATGGATGCAGCGGCGCTTCAGCGCGTCGCCGAGATCGCGGTTGGCGTTCGAGGTAAGGATGACGATCGGCTTGGTCACCGCACTGATCCGGCCGATCTCCGGGATCGTGATCTGATAGTCCGACAAAATCTCGAGCAGGAACGCCTCGAACTCGGCATCCGCCTTGTCGATCTCGTCGATCAACAGGACGCAGCCGTCCTTCTGCTCCAGCGCCTGCAGCAGCGGCCGCGGCTCGACGAACTGCTTTGAGAAGAAGATGTCGCCGAAGTCGTTCAGTTTTGCCAGCGCGGCCGGCAGGCTCTCGGTCTGACCGATCACTTCGCCGAGCTTGTCCTTGAGGATCTGCGTATAGAGCAGCTGCTTGGCGTACTTCCACTCATACAGCGCCTTGGCCTCGTCGAGGCCCTCATAGCACTGCATGCGGATCAGGTTGATGTTCTGCCAGGTGGCGATCGACTTCGCGAGCTCGGTCTTGCCGACACCGGCCGGGCCCTCGACCAGGATCGGCTTGTCGAGCCGCTGCGCCAGGAACACTGCGGTCGAAATCTGCCGGCTGGCGATGTATCCGGCCTCTGCGAGCCCGCGATCGACGGCTTCGATCGCGGTGGCCGGATCAAGAAGACTGTCCATACTTTTTCAATGCCTCGACGTAATCCGTCCCGATGGGAAACTGCGCGGCGCACGGCCGCATTTGTACCGATGGATAGAAGAATTTTCCCGCTCGCGATAGGCCGAAGGTGCCCCTCGCCGCGCTGGCCGCATGCATTTTGGCACAAAGCCCATGCGTGGAACGATGATCCGGAATTCGACAGGCGCACGGCGATGACCTAACGTTTCGCCACTTATTCGTTAGGGAGGAGCAACGTGCCAAAAATAACCTTTCCCGTCGAAGCGACGCACATCATGATGTTCGCGCGCGCCATCGGGGATACCAATCCCGTTTACCATGACGCGGAGGCCGCGAAGAAGACCGAGGCCAAGGGTGTCATCGCGCCGCCGACCTTCGTGCAGGCGATGGCGCAGTTCGATCCGGAGTATCACCTGCGGCCAAAACCCGGCCAGCCGTGGTTCGGCTCCGGCAAGTCCGCCAGCGGCATCGAGGGCAAGCCCGCCTCGAGCGGCAGCCTGCACGCGGAGCAGGAGTACACCTACCACCGGCCTCTGCGTGCCGGCGAAGTGCTGACCTCCGAGGTGAAGCAAGGCGCGGTGTGGGAGAAGGAGAGCAAGCGCGCCGGAAAATTGATCTTCCGCGAGCGCATCACCGAGCATCGCGATGCGAACGGCGAGCTCGTCGTCACCGCGCGCAGCGTCGGCGTCACCACCGAGCGTCCCGTGGACGCGGGTTGAGGAGAAGCAACAATGGCTTTGAAGGCATCACAACTGAAGGTCGGCGACACGCATTCCGAGCGCGTCTGCGAAAACCTGTCGCGCACCCAGATCGTGCAGTATGCGGGCGCATCGGGCGACTACAACCCGCTGCACTCGGACGAGGTCTACACGACGCAGGTCGCCGGCTACAAAAGCATCTTCGCCCACGGCATGCTGTCGATGGGCCTCACCGGCAAGATGCTGACCAACTGGGTCGGCGACGCGCGGCTGAAGAAGTTCGGCGTGCGCTTTACCAACCAGGTCTGGCCCGGCGATACGCTCGACGCCAAGGCGACAGTGGCGGCGATCCGCCAGGAGAACGGCGAGCATCTGGTCGACCTGACGATCTCCACCGTCAATCAGGACGGCAAGGAAGTGGTCTCCGGCAACGCGATCGCGCGCGTCGATCCGTAAGGTCGTTGCGACACAGGCAAGTAGCGAGAGCGCCCGCGTTTTTTCGCGGGCGCTTTTTTTCGGCGTCATTGCTGCGAGCGAAGCGACTATCGCTTCAGATTGCGTGCCAGGAAATCGCGCATGAGTGCAGCGACCTCATCGCCCTTGTCCTCAAGCGCAAAGTGGCCGGTGTCGAGCAAGTGCAATTCGGCGTTCGGCAGATCGCGCCGATAGGCGAGCGCGCCGTCCGCCGGAAAGATCACGTCGTTCTTTCCCCACACGATCAGCGTGGGCGGCTTCCGCGTCCGGAAGAACTCCTGGAATTTCGGATAGAGGGACACGTTGGTCGCATAGTCCTTGAAGATATCGAGCTGAATCTCGGCGAGACCCGGCCGATCGAGCAGCGCCTGGTCGTGCACCCAGCTGTCAGGATCGATACGCGACGGATCGCGAACGCCATCGACGTACTGGAATTTCGTCGAATCGGGCGTCAGACCCTTTCGCAGCGCGCTGCGGTTTTCCGCGCTTGGATTGCGCCAATAGGCCTTTATCGGATCCCAAAAACCTTTCAACCCCTCGTCATAGGCATTGCCGTTCTGCACCACGAGCGCCGTGACGCGTTCGGGATGGCGAAGCGCCAGACGGAAGCCGACAGGCGCGCCATAGTCCATCACATAGAGCGCGTACTGCCTGGCGCCGAGCTGCGTCAGCAGGCCGTCCACCAACTCGGCAAACCTCGCGAAGCCGTACTGGAACGTCTTCGGGTCCGGCACCGCGCTCTGGCCGAAGCCCGGATAATCCGGCGCGATCACGCGATAGCGGTCGGATAGTGCCGGGATGAGGTTGCGGAACATCCGCGACGACGTTGGAAAGCCATGCAACAGCACGATCACCGGCGCGTCTGCGGGGCCGGCCTCGCGATAAAAGATATCGATGCCGTCGATCTTCGCTGTGCGATGGCGCGTGACAGCCGAGTCCGGCCGTGTTGGCTCACGCGACGTCGCAACCCCGGTGATCTGGGCGACCGCTTGCGGTGCAAGTGCCGGGAAGGTCGTCAGCGCGACAGCTGCCGCAGCCAGCGCGAAGCGGCGGGAGAGATTGAGATCGGTCATTGCCGTGTGTCCTTTTGATGTTGGCGGGATGCTCCGCCTCACGGCGACACCTAGGGTCTTGCGCTGCGTGCCCGAATAGCTACCGTCCGCAATTGATAATTGCGGAATCCAGAATGCTGATGCAGCACATCGAAACCGGGAGACTGAGCCTGCGACGCTGGCGGCCGGAGGACTTCCCGGCGTTTGCCGCGATGAACGCGGACGCGCGGGTAGCCGAATTCCTTCGAGGCATGTTGACCGAAGAGCAATCGAAGGCCTTCTTCGACAGTATCGAGCAACACTTCTCCACGTATGGCTTTGGTCTCTGGGCCGCCGAGGTGAAGGACGGCGCGGCGTGCATCGGCTATGTCGGCCTGTCGATCCCACGGTTCGACGCCCACTTCACGCCGTGTGTCGAGATCGGCTGGCGGCTCGCACACGCGCATTGGGGTCACGGCTACGCCACCGAAGGTGCGAAGGCAGCGCTGCGGCACGGATTCGATGTGGTGAAGTTGCCGCAGATCGTCTCTTTCACCGTGCCGGACAACATCCGCTCGCGCGCCGTGATGGAGAAGCTCGGCATGACCCGCGATCCGGTCGACGACTTCGATCATCCGAATATCGCGCAGGGTCATCCACTGCGCCGCCACGTGCTTTATCGCAAGGCCGCGGCAGGATAGGATCAAGGCGCGTTCAACTGAATTGAGCGCGCAAGACGAGAGTACAGACCATGTCCGAGACCGATACCCCTCCCGACCGCCTCTCCACCGATCCGTCGAGCCCCTTCTACAATGCCGAGGTGCTCGCGCGCGATGTCGGCATCCGCTTCAAGGGAGTCGACCGCAACAATGTGGAGGAATACTGCGTCAGCGAAGGCTGGGTGCGGATGACCGCGGGCAACGCCAAGGACCGCTACGGCAATCCGATGACCATCAAGGTCTTGGGTCCGGTGGAGCCTTATTTCCGCAGCAAGGACTGATCAAGGCTAAGCCCGTGGACATCTTCGACAGGCTGCGAAGCGAATGCACGGCCGACTGGTCGAGCTATGTCGACCATGCGTTCGTGCGCCAGCTTGGCGACGCGACGCTGCCCGAGGCCGCGTTCCGGACCTATCTCGTGCAGGACTATCTGTTCCTGATCCAGTTCGCCCGCGCCTATGCGCTCGCCATCTACAAGAGCCGCACACTGGCGGATATGCGCGCGGCACACGCGGGCGTCGCCGCCATCCTCGATGTGGAGATGGACCTGCACGTACGCCTCTGCGGCCGCTGGGGCCTTTCGCCCGCGCAACTCGAAGGCGCGCCCGAGTTGCAGGCGACGGTCGCCTACACACGCTTCGTGCTCGATTGCGGCACGTCGGGCGACCTGCTCGACCTGCACGTGGCACTGACGCCCTGCGTGATCGGCTACGCGGAGATCGCAAAGCAGCTCGTCGCCAACATCAAGCAGCCGCTGACGAACCATCCCTATCGTGAATGGATCGGCGAGTATGCGGGCGATGCGTATCAGGCCGTGGCGCAGAATTCGCGCGATCAGCTGACGCGGCTGGCGGCGAAGTCGATGACCGCAGAACGCTTCCCGGAGCTGTGTGAAATCTTCGCGAAAGCCTCACGACTGGAGGCGGATTTCTGGCAGATGGCGCTGGATCACGCGGCTTAGCTGCCACTTTCAACCTGAAGCCATTGTCGGAACGCCTTCATCGACGCGGTCTCCGCCCGTGACTTCAGGCGCGTCAGCCAATAGCTGCCGGTGTGCGCGGTGATATCGAACGGCTGAACGATCCGCCCTGCTTCGATCTCCTGACGAAACATGGCGACCGGAACGAGCGCGACGCCGACGCCCCGCGCCGCGGCCTCCACCAGCGTGAGCGACGAATCGAACATCCAGCCGCGCAGATTTGGCGGCTCGATGCCGCCTGCCGCCTTGAACCAGAGCGACCATTCATCGATCCGGTAGGACCTCAAGAGCTCCACGCCCATCAGGTCCGCCGGCGTGTGAAGCCGCTCGGAAAGCGCCGGCGCGCACACCGGAGAAAGCGGCGCGTCCATCAGGTGGATCGCTTCCGTCCCGTGCCACGCGCCATCGCCGAAGCGGATGAAGACATCCAGGCCATCCAGCAGAATGTCGGAGCGATTGTTGTTGGTCTTGAGACGCAGATCGACAAGAGGATGCTGTTCCTTGAACGATGCGAGGCGAGGCATCAGCCAGCCGATCGCGAAAGTGCCGACCACACCGACGGTCAATATTTCCCGGAAATTTCCCTCTTCGAACTGGCTCAGCGTCACGCTCATGCGACGGAACGCGTCGGTGAGCACCGGCAACAAGGCGTGCCCTTCATCGGTCAAAGCCAGACCGCGTGAGAAGCGCTTGAACAGGGTGACGCCAAGGATTTCTTCCAGCGCCTTCACCTGATGGCTGATCGCGGTCTGCGTGACCCGCAGTTCCAACCCCGCGCGCGTAAAACTGCAATGCCGTGCCGACGCCTCAAAGGCGCGCAGGGCATTCAGCGGCAGTTGTGAGATATCCATCGTCCGAGACCAAGATTTTCTCAGGTCTCAGCGCAGAACTGATCATTTGTCTAGGGCATTTGTGGCCCGTACGGTCCTCCGAGAGCTGCCGGCCGGCAAATCACCCTCTCTGACACCAACCCAAAAAATGGAAGACAGGAATGACAACGCTATTGTCACGCCGGCGGGCCCTTGCCGGCAGTTTGCTTGCGGTTCCAGCCCTCGCCGCATTCAAGGCGGAGGCCCAGGTTCCGAACAGTCAGGCTGCAGAAACTCAGCTCGCTGAGCTCGAGCGCAAACATCCCGGCCGGATTGGCGTGGCCATCCTCGATCTGGGGAGCGGCAAACGTGTCAAGCACCGTGCGAACGACCGCTTCCTGATGTGCAGTACCTTCAAGGCCATGGCCGCCGCCCTCGTCCTCGCTCGCGTCGACAAGGGGCAAGAGAAGCTCGACAGACGTATCAAGGTCTCAAAGAGCGATCTCGCGGGCTGGTCACCCGTCGCGAAAACGCGGGTCGGAGCAACCATGACGATGGCGGAGCTCTGCGATGCGACCGTGACGCAGAGCGACAATGCGGCAGCAAATCTCATTCTTGCCAGCTTCGGAGGGCCGCCAGCGTTGACTGCTTTCTTTCGCACACTGGGTGATGAGGTCTCGCGACTCGACCGTTTCGAGCTTGCATTGAACGAGCACGACGGTCCGGACGACATCCGCGACACCACGACGGCCACGGCGATGGTGGAGAATCTGCGGCGACTTCTGTTCACCAACGCGCTCTCACGGTCCTCGCGCGCACAGCTCGCCGCCTGGCTGATCACCAACAAGACCGGTGACGCCCGGTTGCGGGCAGGCCTTCCGGAGACCTGGCTTGTCGGCGACAAGACCGGAACCAACGGCAACAAGAGCGGGAACAACAACGACATCGCGGTCCTTTGGCCGCCAGGCCGTGCTCCCATCATCGTCGCCGCTTATTGCCGGATTCCCGCGATTTCCAACGACGAACGCAACGCCGTCCATGCCGAGATCGGCCGGATCTCAGCGCAGATATGACATCGCCGGAACGTCACCATGGCCAACGTCATGGTGACGTACGTCGCGCTTCTAGCTGCCGCCAAACAGCCGCTTCGCATTCCCGTGCGCGATCTTGTTCGCCACGTCCGGCGGTAGTTGCACGAGCCAGGCGCGATAGCCGGCCATGATGTCGCCGTAGGTCGCCCAGCGCTCGTTGATCCAGGTGTCGGAGCCGAGCAGGAAGCGGTCGGGGAATTTCTCGAACAGCGCGCGCCATTCTGCCGCGAGCTTGCCGCCTCCGTCGACGATGCCTGAGCGGTAGGAGAGCTCGCCCCACACGTGCGGATACTTCGTCAGCATCGCAGCGACCCGTTCGGCCTCGAGACCGAAGCCGGTATGCGCCCAGACGATGCGCGCCTTCGGATTGTGTCCCATCAGGATCTCGACCGCCTCGGCATCCGCATGCGCGTGCAGGAACAGATCGTTGGCGACGGCGAAATCAACGGTCTTCTTGACCCACTCGCTGGCAGCCGCGCGGCCGGAGATGTGGAATTCACCGATGCCGCGATAGTAGCCGCGCTTGAACTCGCTCTCGACCAGCTCGTAAATCGACGGATCGCTGAACCAGCTGCCGATGTCGGCACGGATGCGATAGGGACGGATGAACGGCACCACCCACAGCCCCTCGGGCTTTGCTGCGACCAGTGCGTGAGTACCGTCGTTCGGACGGCCGGTCGCGAGTATCCCCGTCACCTTGTGCTGCCTGAACAGGGCCAGCACCTGCTCCAGCGAATAGAACGCCTTCGGTTCCCAGTTGTAGTGCAGATGCGCGTCGAAAATCTCGATCCGGTCATCGGCGCGCGCCGGCAAAATGGTCAGCATTGCTACCACTGCGAGCATCATGCGCGTACACGTAACCATGTTAACCTCGCGGGAACATCAATCTTGACGACATCATGGCAGGCTGGTGCAATGATCGCAAAGGGCTCGAGCGGCCATGAAATTGTGGTTCACCAAAAAGGCGCCGAAAGACGTCTACGAAGGCAAGGCGCCGTATGACGCCACCGTCGAGCAAGCCTTGCGCGTTGCGCGCGAGGTGAGTGCCGAGCCGGCCGAAGCGGAGCGCGACGTCTTTGATTTCGTCGAAGTGCTTCGCCCGCAAGCCGACGCGAGGCCGTTGGCGGAGTCGGTGACGCGTGACCCCTTCCCGCTCACCAAGCCGACCGTCTCACGCGCGACACGCGAGGAGATGGAACGTCGCCTCGCGAGCTATCGCGCGTTCCAGATGAAGCTGAACGAGGAGCGCGAGGCGCGCATCCGTCGCACCATGGACGATGTCCGCGCGCAGCTGAAGCAGTCGCAGAATTCTTCGCTGCAATAACGGCTCCACGCCCACACGAATGCGGGAAACCGCTTCACAGTTTTCGAGATCATGCGCTAGAACTACCGGCGCTAGATCCACGCACCGATCCCCCTCCTTTCATCGCGAGGTAACGATGGCCGAGATCATCGATTTCAAGGCTGGCGATTTTTCTTTCCTGGTGGCTCCGGGCGGACCGTTCTCCGCCGGTGTCCGCGCCAACAAGGGCTTCGCGCTGCATCGCGCGCGGTTCGCACGGCCGGTGCCGATGCTGGACGGCTTTGCGCGCATCAAGCAGCACCTCGAGAAACTCGGGCGCCCCGTCACCGCACTTGCGGCTTGCGAATTGCGCTCGCCGAAACCGATGAGCGTGGCGGAGTTTCAGGAGTTCAACGGCGAATACCTGAAGACGCTGCACGAATGGGGATGCCGCGCAGGCGAGATCAATGCGCCGGCGCGCAGCAACATCGCGCCAATCACCGAGGTGCCTTCGGGCTCAAGCTTCTTCGCCTTCACCTACACGGTGCCGGAAGCGAATGCGTCGGGTGACTACCTGATCTCGGGCCTGCCGGAGATCAACTTCGGCGCGCCCGCGGCCGAGCGAACGTTCGGTGGCCGCGACGTGTCGCTGAAAGGTCTTGCCGCCAAGGCACGCTTTGTCATGGAAGGCCTGCGCTCGCGTGTCGATGCGCTCGGCTGCGACTGGGGCGGCATCACCGCGTCGCAGGTTTACACCGTGCACGACTTCCGCCCGGTGCTGGAGGACCTGTTCTCCGAGCTCAAGATCAGCCAGATCGGCGTCGCCTGGTATCCCGGATGGCCGCCGGTCAGCGACATGGAGTTCGAAGTCGATGTGCGACGTGTGCGAACGGAGATCGTGATTTAGCGTCATTGAAGGTGCGGGCCGAGACAACTACGCCCGCACCAGCTCCGGCATGTAGCCGCGCCCGGTGAGCCAGCGGAAGCGCAGGATCAATAACGCTGCGAACACGATCAGCCCGCAAGAGAAGCCGATCCAGACGCCGATCGCGCCGAGCTGCAGCGGAAATGCCAGCACATACGACGCGGTAAAACCGATCAGCCAGAAGCTGAGTGCGGCGAACATCAGCGGCACGCGCGTGTCGTTCAATCCACGCAACGCACCCGCAGCCGAAGTCTGCAAGCCATCGCAGATGAAGAACGTCGTGCCGACGACCAGCAGCAGCGCCACCATCTCGGCCGTCGCAGACGACTCCGATGCCGCTCCACTCCCTAGGAAGAAGCGCGCGATCTCGAAGCGCGTCGCGATCACCACCAGCGTCATGATCGCCATGAACGTTCCGGCAAGCGCAATGGCGACAAAGCCGGCGCGCCGCGTGGCGCCGGGATCGCCGCGTCCCACGGCCTGTCCGACACGCACGGTCGCGGCCATGCTGATGCCATAGGGCACCATGAACAGCACCGCCGCCGTCTGCAGCGCGATCTGATGCGCGGCGAGCTCGGTGGTGCCGATCCAGCCCATCAGCAGCGCGGCCGATGCGAACAGGCCGTATTCGAGCAGGAACGAGCCGGAAATCGGCGCGCCGACAGCGACGAGCTGCTTCATCAACGCCCAGTCCGACCGCCAGAAATTGCTGAGGGGCTGGAACTTGCGAAATGGGCGGCGCGCGTGCGCGATCCAGAATCCAGCGATGCACATGCCAATGTTGACTGTCGTCGTTGCGAGGCCGGCGCCGAGCAGGTCGAACGTCGGCAGGCCGAACTCGCCATAGATCAGCGCGTAGGCCAGCAACGCATTGGCCGGGATCGCAATGAGCGTAATCCACAGCGCCGGCTCCGGACGATTGACCGAACCCATGAAGCCGCGGATGGCGATGAACCACCAGCCCGGCAGCAGACTCCAGGTCAGCCCTTCGAGATAGCGCGCAGCGAGCTTCGCCGCGTCCGGCGCCTGGCCGAGCGCGATCAGGATCGGCTCGCCCTGCAACAGCAGCGGCGTCAGCGGCACCGTCATGATGACCGCCAGCCACAGGCCGACGCGGAACGAACGACGCAGCGTGCGCGGATCACGTGCGCCAAACGCCTGCGCGACCAGCGGCGCCACCGCCGACATCACGCCCATGCCGAGCACGAACACCGCAAAGAAAATCGTGTGCGCTAGCGACGCGGCAGCGATCGCCGCATCGCCAAGCCGGCCGATCAGCGCGAGGTCGGTGGTCATCATCGCGATCTGGCCGAGTTGCGTCAGCGCAATCGGCATCGCGAGCCGGATCGTTTCGATCAGCTCAGCGCGAATAGGCCTGTTGGCCGGGGCGGGCGCCGCGGCGGTGACGATCGCTTCAGACGAGGACATGGCCGCAAAATACCTCGTTATGTGACGGAAAGATGCCCTTGCCGGCTTGAACCTGGTTCATATGTGTTTGGTCAAATGGGGATGCGCGTCTGGAGGCCGTGATGTCCGTCAAGGGATTGCAGTTGTTAACTATTGTAGTTGCCGTGTTCGCGACTACCGCGTCTGCGCAGGAACAGCCCCGCAGCGTGCTCGGAGGCTCCTTCGACCTGAAGGCCGCCGTCCTCTCGCCGACACCGCTTGGGCCGCCGTCAAGGTTTGAACCACCGGCCGTTACTGCCAGGGCCGAGGCCGCGCCGGCCGTTGCAAAATCGAAGGCCGCCGCACCGCGCAAGATGGTTAACACCAAACCACGACAAAAAACGGCAGTGGCTGCGCGGAAGCCGAAATCAAATCCGCTCGATTCCTACGCGCGCGACACACGCCGGCAGAACTGGCCCTGCACCGGCGGCGGCATCTGCGCCTGGACCCAGCCGCGCTAGATCAGCTCTTGTTATCCAGCTCGCGCGATACGGTGACGCTGGTACCTTCCCGGGAACCGGCGCAGCGGATGTCGAGCTTGCGATAGCGGGTGACGATGTTCTTGCCTCGCAGGAAACCGATACGGTTGGCGCAGCGTTGCGTGCCGCGCAGTGCATCGCCCTTCGGGATGGTGAACACCAGTGCGGTGGCGCTGGCCATGAAGTCGAAGAATTCCTTCGGCGGTTTGCGAGCCGCTGACGACGCGAAGATCTCGTTCTGCTTGTTGCGCGCGGAGCAGCCAAGCGACGCCTGCTTCACCGCCGGGTGCGTCAGATAGACGACACCGGCGACGGTGCGGCCGACCTTCAACCCGTCGATCTGTTTGGCGAGCTGACCGGCGAGATCATCGCAACGGTCGGCGCGGGCGGGACTCGCAAACGCGAGAACGATGGTGGCAACAGCAATGAGTGCTAGGCGATGGTTCGTCACAACAATCCTCTAACTCAGGGTCATTGCCGGGCATAGCCGTTCGAAGAACGGCGTCGCTTCGCTCGCCTATGCCCCGGCAATCCATCAATCTCAAATAAGCTTTTGATTTGGATGGATGCGCGGGTCAAGCCCGCGCATGACGCCGAGGGCGTAGTCTACGAATTGATCCCGTTCTGCCAGGTGGACGGCCGGCCGCCAAAGCCGGCCGAGGCGCGCTTGTCCAGCCAGTAGCCGTACGGCTCCGGCACGGTCGCAAACGCCTTGGCGACGCCGAGCTTCTCGGCGGCATCCACCGGCCAGTTCGGGTTCTGCAGAAACTCGCGCCCGATGGCGACGAGATCGGCCTTGCCGTCGCGCAGGATCTGCTCGGCCTGGTCGGCGTGGATGATGTGGCCGACCGCCATGGTCTTGACGCCCGAGAGTTTGCGCACACCTTCCGCATACGGCACCTGATAGCCGTAGCCCGGCGGCAGTTCCGGGTCGACGATCGACCGGCCGGTCATGCCGCCGGACGAGCAGTCGATCACGTCGACGCCGTGGGCGGCGAGCTCCTTGGCAAAGCCCGCGGAATCTTCGACGCTCCAGCCGGCCTCGTCGATCGCCGAGATGCGATAGAACAGCGGCTTGTCCGCCGGCCAGACCTTGCGCACATGCTCGACGATCTCGAGCGCAAAGCGCATGCGCTTTTCCGGCGTGCCGCCATAGGCATCGGTGCGCTGGTTCGCCGCCGGCGAGAGAAACTGGTGCAGCAGGTAGCCGTGCGCGCCATGGATTTCGAGCACCTCGAAACCTGCGCGCAGCGCGCGGTCCGTCGCCTTGCCGTATTCCTCGACGAGCTTCTGGATATCGCCGAGCGTCAACTCGCGCGGCTGAAAATAGCCGTTGCCCTGGGCGATCGCGCTCGGGCCGATGATCTCCCACTGCTCGCCGCGATCGACGCCGGGATGGCTCTGCAGCTGCTTGCGGCCTTCCCACGGCAGCTGGTTGCGCGCTTTGCGCCCCGAGTGTCCGAGCTGGATGCCGATGGCCGCGCCGTGCGACTTGCAGAAATCGACGATGCGCTTCAGCGGCGGGATGAACTCGTCCTTCCACAGGCCGAGATCGCGCGGCGTGGTGCAGCCGCGCGGATCGGCCTTGGTCGACTCCACGAAGATCAATCCCGCGCCGCCGGTGGCGAAGCGGCCGTAGTGGATGAAGTGCCAGTCGTCCGCGTAACCGTTCTTCGCCGAATAGGTCAGCATCGGCGAAACGACAATGCGGTTACGCAGACGGACGCCGCGTAAATCCATCGGCGTGAACAGAAGGCTTTCCATACGTTCCTCGTGTTGTTCTTGCTTCTACTTCGTCATGGCCATCCACGTCTTGGAGAAGAACGTGGATGCCCGGCACAAGGCCGGGCATGTCGAGCCTCAATCAGCCTTCGCAACCAGCCCCAGCACGTCGCCGACGTCCTTGACGCTGTCGAGCTTGCCGCTGATGTCGGCGACCCGCCCTGCCCGCTCCGCGCCGATCACAGGCTCGGCAAGCCCCATGAACTTCTGCCTGAGGCTCGTGCCTTGGGCTGCGAGATCGGTCAGCGGAATGCCAACGTCGAATTCCTTGCGCACCACGCGGCCGTCGCTGAGGTGCACCGCGACCTCACTCAATGTGTGCGACTTCTGCTTCCAGGTCGCGACGTCGATCTTGCTGCAGAGGTCGACCACCTCGCCGCGCTTCGCGGTCGCGTCCGAGAAGGTCGCGTCGTTCGCCGTGTTCTCGCCGAGCAGCGCCAGTGCGTTGGTGGCGCGCAGCGAGAATTTGACCTCCAACCCGGTCTGCGGCTTCTCGATGTTGCAGACCCGCAGGTGCCCCTCGTCGACGCTGAGCGTGACTTTCCGGATTGCGTCGGCCTGCAGCGCGAATTCACGCCGCAGCATGTTGCTGGCCTCGATGGAGGAATGCGTCAGGTAGCAGGCCGCGTGATACTTGAAGAGCGTCTGCGGCAGGAAAAAGCCGCCTGGCGGGTTGGAAAGCGCGGCCTGCGGATTCGGATCCTCCGACTGAGTGGCGGTGAACCCCTGCTCGACGTCGAGGATCGCCGGGTTGGAGGTAAAGCCACGCTGCGCCAGCCGCGCCGCCTGCAGGCCGATCGCCGCGGCGCGGCCCGGATGCAGCGGCTTGCACATCGTGCCGAACACGCTCTTCAGCCCGGCGGCCTGGGTCGCTGCGATACCCAGCGCGTGCGCGGTAGTCGCAGCATCCAGCCGCAGCATGTTGCTCACGGCGGCCGCAGCGCCAATCGCGCCGACCGTGGCCGTGGTGTGCCAGCCGCGCTGGTAGTGGGTGCGGCCGACCAGCTTGCCGACGCGACACTCGGTCTCAAAGCCGGCGGCGAACGCCTCAACCAACCGCTTGCCGTCGAGCTTGCGATGCTCGGCCAGGGCCAGCACTGCCGGCGCGATCGGCACGGTCGGGTGGCCGCCCATGTTGAAGTTGACGTCGTCGAAATCGAGCGCGTGCGACATCGCGCCGTTCAACAGCGCCGCCTGCTCGATGTTGGCGCGGGTGCCGCGGCCGATGATCGTGGCTTGTGGGGCGCCGCCGTCCTCGGCGATCTGCTCGGCCAGAATATTGGCGAGCGGCTCGTGGCGGGCGGCGAGCGTGACGCCGAAGAAATCCATGAAGCAGTGACCGGCGACGGTCCGCGCCTCGGGCGACAGATCGTCATAGCGGAGGTTTGCCGCCTTTTCCGCCAGGGCCGCAGTGACCAGCACCGGTTCGGTGGTGTCGGATCGTTCGCTTCTGCGCGCGGCAGCAGTCATGGCGCCCTCCGTTCTGTTCTTGTTTCTGGCTTTACCCAGAACCAAGACTAAGGGAGGACGGCAAGGCGCGGAAGGGGCCTTACCGCAGGGAAGGCCTTCGCGAACTCAGGCCTTCCCTCAACGTGCCGACACCATCGCCACGCGGACCTTCCCCTTCGCCTTTGCGGCGAGGCGGGACACGACGACCTTCCGCCCCTTGGCCTTGGCCGCGGCGTAGCGCTTGTTGCGCGCGGCCCGGGCGGCAACAAGCTTGGCCTGACGAGCCGTTTCCGCCTGCGTAATCAATTCGACGGCAAGACCGGTCAGCTTCACCTCGTGCTGCGCAGGGTCGGCGTCGCGCGACAGGCCTTCGACGCCGTCGCATGGCGCCCGCTGCGGCAGCGCGACACTGACCTCCAGAGGCTTCTGGACGGTCCACCGCTTCGGCGGGTGGCCGGTGATCACATTCACATAGTTGCGGGTTTCCTCCGGCAGGCTGGACTGTCCGTTCAGCCATCTTTTGATCCGGCCGCCGCCGGCGTTGTAGGCGGCAGCGGCAAGCCCGAGGTTACCGAACTGCTCGCGCAGTTCGCGCAGGAAGCGCGCGGACGCGGCCACGCTCTTGATCGGATCGAACGGATCACGCAGGCCATACTCCGCCGCAGTCGGCGGCATGAACTGCGCGACACCCTTGGCACCGACCGGGCTGCGCGCCCATTGGTCGAACTTGCTTTCCTGCCAGATCAGCCGCGCGAAGAAGCCGATCGGCAAGCTGTGCGCGACCGCCGCATCCGCCAGCGCTTCGCAGACCTGCTCGATCGGCACGGTGACGGGAAGATCATCATCGTCATCCTCCTGATCGTCGCGTGCAGCGACCGGCTCGTCCACCTTCGTCGCGACGGGCTCCTCGACCTTCGTCGTAGCCGGGTCCTGGAGCATCGCCATGCGTGCTTCGCTTGCATCGACGGCATCGCGTTCGCTTGTCTCGATCGCAATATCGCCAACGGGTTTTGATATTTGCTGCGGCTGCATCGCCCGAAGGTCGGGTGCGACATCGTCGGTGCGGATGCTGACTGCATTCGTTGTGCTGCTCGTGAGCGTCGGCGCGGAAACGCCAAGCGCTATCGTCAGCGCGAAAATAATGCGCAACTCTGTTATCCCCGATGTGGTTGTGTGTAGACGCCCGGCCGCCTTCTGTTCACCAATCGTGCACAATTTGTGTCGCACTGCGGGCAGCAACGAGATTCGGCGAAAATGGAACCGGCGAAAAGTTCCCGATGCCGCGAAAAAAATTGCATCAATTGTGTGTGCGGAGAATGCGTTGCGCCAACGTGAGCCTCATTGCGTAGCCCGGGTGAAGCGCAGCGAAATCCGGGGGCTGACTCCGCGATTGGGATTCCCGGATTGCGCTTCGCTCCATCCGAGCTACGCCTCTCACTAGCAACGACGGCCGTCTCCGTTCCGCCATCGGGTACAACAGGCGCAACGACAAGCGACACACCGCTAGCGCCGCGCAAGACACTCCACTAACATTTCGCTTAAGCACGAAACGAAGGGGGAGGACGCCTTGCTCATCATCGATTCCCAGGTGCACGCCTACGAACGCAACCGTCCGGAGCGGCCGTGGCTGAACGTGCCGAACTGGCCGGCGGAAGCGAACGCCGACCAGATGGTCAAGGCGATGGATGCGGTCGGCGTCGATGGCGCGATCAACATCTCGCCGTTCAGCCTTTATGGGTACGACGCGAGCTACGCGCTCGAGGTCTACGCGAAATACCCGACGCGTTTCGCGCTCATCAAGCCTGTCGATACGCGCGATCCCGCAGTGGCCGAGACGATCGCCGACTGGAAGGCGAAGAAGGGCACGGTGGCGGTCCGCATCATGATGAACCGCGACCTGCCGGAAGACCCGGCCGACCCCGGCATCACCCGGGTGCTCGCCGCCGCCGCGAAACACAACATGCCCGTCAACCTGCTCGCGTGGGGACGCGTGGAGCAGGCAGAGCAGATCGCCGCACGCAACCCCGACACATCGCTCATCATCGACCACCTCGGCGTGCAGCAGCCACACGATCCACCTGCCCCCAAGGAGGCCTGGGCCGTATTGCCGAAGGTCCTCAAACTCGCCGCGCACAAGAATGTCAGCATCAAGGTTTCGGGCGCATGCACGCTGTCGCATGAGCCGTACCCCTACAAGGACATCTGGGATCCGCTGGCGCGCGTGTTCGACGCTTTCGGCCTCGATCGCTGCATGTGGGGCACCGACTGGACGCGAGCCGCGGCGGTGGTTGATTACAAGCCGGCCGTCGACGCCTTCCGTCTGACCGACCGGTTGTCGGAAAGCGACCGCGCCAAACTGATGGGCTTGAGCCTCACGAAGATCTACAACTGGTCGCCATCGAAGGCTTGATGATCGAAAGAATGCCGGGGGGACATCTTCAGTGAGTGAGCCGCACGGGCCCTTGCAGGGCGTAAAGGTCGTGTCCTGTTCCACCGCACAGGCCGGCACGGTGCCCTACATGCTGATGGCGGATCTCGGCGCCGAGGTCATCAAGATCGAGACGCCGGATGGCGGTGACTCATCGCGCGTGGCTTCGGTGCTGCCGGAGATGCCGAGCACGTTCTTCGAAACCAACAACCGCGGCGTCAAGAGCATCACGCTGAACCTGAAATTGCCGGAAGCGCGCGCGATCCTGCACAAGCTGGTCGCGACCGCCGACATCTTCGGACAGAATTTTCGCCCGGGCGCTGCCGAGCGGAATGGAATCGGCTGGGAGGATTTGAAGAAGATCAACCCAAGGCTCGTCTATATGTCGATCTCGGGTTACGGCCCGAACGGGCCACATGCCGATCTGCCGGGCACCGACTCGATGGCACAGGCGCTGGGCGGCATTGCGCAAGCCTACGCAACGCCCGGCCAACCGCTGAAGACCGGCGTGGTGTCGGTGGCCGACGAGACCTGCGCGATCCTTGCTTTCGGCGGTGCGCTCGCCGCACTGACGCATGCGCGCACCACCGGCGTCGGCCAGAAAGTCGATTGCTCGCTGCTCGGCGGACAGATCCGGCTGATGGGCTGGACGCTGACGACGGCGATGTGGCGCAACCGAGATCCCGTGACCGGCCAGGCGCGCGTCGCCGGCACCCGCGAGCGGCCGGCGATGTCGGCAAGCTTCAACGACAGGGACGGTAAGCCGTTCGTGCTTCAGCTTGCGCGCGACGACTGGACGAAGGCGCTCGCGGCACTGGGCTTCCACGACGCGATGGAGCAGGCCGGCTTCGGCAAGCTCGGTGTCGCAATGGAGTCGGACGAGATCCGCGAGGCGCTGCTGAAGAAGCTCGGCGAGCTTTTCGCCACAGGCCCACGCGATGAGTGGGTCGCACGGCTGCGCGGAGGCGACATCGTCTCGGCACCGATCAACACGATGCTCGAGGCGTCCAACGATCCGGACGTGATCGCCAACGGCTATGTCGCCGAGGTCGACTATCCGAAATACGGCAAGCGGCTGAAGGTGCACGGCACGCCGTGGCAATTCTCGGAGACGCCAGCCAAAATCGGCATCGCGCCAGAGCTTGGCGAGCACAACGATGAAGTGCTGGGTGGCCTTGGCTACAGCGCGGCGGAGATCGCGGATCTGAAGGCGCGGAAGGTGATTTAGGCTGTCGCCGTGCTTCTTTGTTTGCGCGCTTGCGCGCGCAGCTGGATTGCTTCCTTCGCTCGCAATGACGGCGCGAGGCGGTTCGCTTTACTCAATTTTCAAACAGCCCAACGCGCGCATGCATCCAGGCGCGCGTCATCGCCCCGTGTTCACTCCGGCCCCAGGGCATGCCGGTCTTCTTTCTCTCGCATCCCTTGGAAAGAGGGCGTGCGGAACACAGGGCGAAAGGCCGCGCCCGCGGCACCCGTATGCTTGTCGCATCCGGGCAAATCCGTATGCCGACGCATCGGCACACGGCGATGGTCCAGCCCAAACGCTTGAGCTGAACCGGACCACAGACGAAGCCTTCGCCTGCGTTCCGCACGCGCCGGATTAACGGCTTGCCGGATTCCAGCGGAGCCAGGCCCGGCTCACTTGACCAAATACGGAAGACCTCACCGTATTGCTGGACCGCTTGGGCCGTCCGCCCTCGGCGCCGGTCGTCATCCCTTTCGGCGCCGTGGCTCATCACCGCGACACAAATTGGGCCGGCACCGCGACGGACCCGTCGCATCCTGCCCCGAGGCGCTGACGATTAGCGCACTCGCTCTCCCATCGGGGCGGAACTGGTGCAGAATAATCCGAAATCTATTTCGGAAAAAGGAAAATCTGAGAGACTGGTTCAAAACCTGTTGGAAGTTTGACTAACGTTCGGATGCGCCTGCTGTTTTTTCTCTCGTCATTGCGAGCGCAGCGAAGCAATCCAGTCTGAGGCTGCGGTGGCTACTGACGGTTTTTGGTTTGCGCGCTGCGCGCGCAGCTGGATTGCTTCGCTGCGCTCGCAATGACGGCTACAGCTTCGGCATGCGATAGCGATCTTCCGGATCGAGCCAGCCTTTGAAATTCGGCTTGCGCTTTTCGGCGAAGGCGGCGCGCGACTCCATCAGGTCGCCCTTGTCGCCGTGGTCGTGCAGCTTATCGGCGAGCGCCTGCTGCGCCTCGGTCGGCTCTGGCCGCATCTGCCGCATCATGTGCACGGTGTTGACCCGCGCAGCCGGCGGCAGCGAGAGCAGGTGCTCGGCCATCGCCATCGCGGTCGGGATCAATTCGGCCTGCGGCGCAATCCGGTTGATGAAGCCGAGTTGATGAAACCGCTCAGCGGTGAAGCGGAAACCGAGCGCCATCTCCATGGCGATCGGGTACGGCATGTTGGCGAGATGGCCGTGGTTGTAACCGCCGAGCAGCCAGCGCTTCGCCTCCGAAACCTCGAACACCGCCTCCGGCACTGCAACGCGGAGATCCGTGCGCTCCACGAGCATGAAGCCGCCGCCCATGGCAAAACCGTTGATCGCGGCGATCACCGGCTTCTCCAGCGTGCCGTCCATGAACGGGTTCGTGATCTTCAAACGTGTCCCGCCCGGTACGCCGGTGGTCAGCGTCTCCTTCATGTCCTCACCGGCGCAGAAACCGCGGCCGGTTCCGGTGAAGATCGCGACTTCGAGCGCCTTGTCGTGCCGGAACGCGGTCCAGGTCTTGGCGAGCTCCTCGCGCATCTCGGTGTTCAGCGCATTCAGCCGCTCCGGCCGGTTCATGCGCACGATCAGGACCTGCCCCTGACGCTCGGTTTCGACGACAGCCATGCGATCTCTCCTGCTCTGTTGGCAGATTTTCGGTTGGTCTTTGATAGCGAGAGCGCGCGCGCTTTACAAATCCTGCAAGCGTTCTGGCCGGGGGCTAGTCGACGTCGACGACAAAGAACTCCTGGCCGGCACAGCCATCGTTCACCTCGGCTCGCCGTCTGGCGTAAAACCCGTTTGGCGCCACCATGGCCAGCATCATCGGGTGTTGCGAACCATCGTTCACCTGCGCACAGGCGGTATAGATCTTGGTTTGCTCGCTATAGAGCAGCGTCGAAATCTCGATCTGATTTGGCCGATGGGCAAAGAGCGACCGGCCATGCGTCCTGGCGAGCGCCATGATGTCCGGATAGGATTGCGCGGCCGGTGCCGAGGCGGGGTATCGCAGGACCGCCGGCATGAACGAGAACTGATCCGAAAGACCGCAGCCGGCAAGCGTGGCGCACAACAGGAACTGCGCGGCTATCCGCGCAATCCCGACGCCGTGGTTGCCTTGCCGCCTCTCCATGATGAAGGCCCCTGCCCCATCTCAGCTGCCGCCACGCCATTTGTAAATGGCATAGCTCGCCGCGTCCACGCCATTCGTCCACAGGTGTTGAACACATCCGCGGTCTGAAGCTAAACAACAGACTACGCCCTGATGGCAGGCAGGCATGCTGTTCAATTCCTATGAGTTTATTTTTCTGTTCCTTCCGCTGGCGCTGACGGCCCATTTTCTGGCCGCCCAGCGGAGTGTCTCCTTCGCCGTTATCGTCACCACCGTCTCGTCGCTGATCTTCTACGCCTGGTGGAAGCCGCCCTTCGTGCTGCTGCCCATCGCATCGATCGTCCTGAACTTCCTGCTCGCGAGGAAAATTCTTGCCACCGAGCCGGAGCGGCGGCGTGCCCTGGTGCTGGCGGGCGTCATCGGCAACCTGCTCGTGCTCGGCTATTACAAGTACGCGGACTTCATCCTGTCGATTTTCGAGCAGCGTCAGGCGGCAGCCCCGGACGTGCCTCTGGCGCTGTCGTTTACGACCTTCGTGCAGGTGGCATTCCTGGTCGAGCTGGCGCGGCGGCCGGTTCAGGTGTCGTTTCCGAAATACTCGATGTTTGTTGCGTTCTTCCCGCACCTGATCGCCGGCCCGATCGTGCGCTGGACCGAGCTCGGTCCGCAACTCGACGATCCTGCACGCTATCGCGTGGACTGGGACAATGTCGCGCGCGGCCTCACGATCTTCATCCTGGGTCTCGCCAAGAAGATCCTCATCGCCGATCAGCTGTCGCCGTATGTGGCGCTGGTCTTCGATGCCGCCGCTGCCGGCCAGCCGATTGGCGCCGCTGCAGCATGGGGCGGCTCGATCGCCTATTCGCTGCAGCTGTTTTTCGATTTCTCCGGCTATTCGGACATGGCCGTGGGGCTTGGCCTGCTCTTCAATCTCCGACTGCCGGTCAACTTCGCAGCACCGCTGCGCGCGACCAGCATCATCGACCTCTGGCGCCGCTGGCATATTTCGCTGTCTCGTTTCCTGCGCGACTTCATCTACGTGCCGCTCGGCGGCGGTCGCGGCGGCGGCCTGCGGCGCAGCCTCAATCTGTTCCTGACCATGGTGATCGGCGGCCTTTGGCACGGCGCGAACTGGACGTTCATCGCCTGGGGCGCCTTCCACGGCGTTCTGCTGACCATCAATCACGCCTGGCGTTTCTTGCGCGGCGAGCGGAAATCGACATTGCTCTCGCGCAGCGTTGGATGGCTGTTGACGTTCCTCGCTTTTGCCGTCGGCATGACGATGTTCCGTTCGGCGAACATCGAGACAGCTGCATCGCTGCTACAGGCGATGGCCGGCTTCGGGCCCGGCGCATCCGATGTGGGCTTCAATCCGGGTGCGGACTTTACGTATATCAACAGGGGATACGTATCGGAGGCCTTCCTGCGGACATGGCTTGGCGCCCAGTGGTCAATCTCGGCGACCCTTATCACCGCCGCCGCCCTCGCTGTCGCCATGCTCGCGCCGGATACGATGGAGTTTGCCGACTATCGCGAGAACGAGCCGCATACGAACTGGCGCCGGCCGCCCTGGGTGCGCTGGCAACCGAACGTCGTGTGGCTGACTGGAACCGTCGTCTTGTTTGCGATCGTGTTCGCCCGGCTGAACCAGTTCACCGAATTCCTGTACTATCAATTCTAGTGCCGTCGATCTGAAATTCCAATGACCCTCAGCACCAGGACATTCTCGTTCGCATTGTTGGCCAGCTGTACGCTGCTGGCTCTTGGAACCGTGCTCACGAATATCGTCATCGACCCGCAGTATCTGTTCCGTCTTGGCATCGTTCAGGCGCATCCCAATCCGAACGAGCGCTATCGGCGCTTTCACGAGTATGAACGGGACGCGCGACAGGTCGACGGCCTGCTGTTTTCGACCTCTCGCGGCACGGCCTTCGACACGCATGCGATGGCACAGGCGATGGGGCTCAACAACGTCGCGTCCTTCGCCGTGCCGGCCGGCGCCATGACGGATCACTTGCCGTTCCTGGAGCATGTGCTGCGCGACAAGGCCGCGCATGGCGAAAGGATCCGCAAAGTCCTGCTCCTGCTCGATCCCGATTTCTTCGGGACCAGGCCGTGGACGAACTCCAACCTCGACAGCTTCCTGCCGCCCGAGGTCAGCGGCGAATCCAGCTTGCGATTCTGGCTGCGCTACCTTCTCGCCTTGCAGTACAAGAGCTGGCGCGAAGGCCTGGCTGCGGCCGGCTGGATCGGAAAGCCCAGGACATCATCGAATGCGGTCGACGCGACCGTCGCGCCGTTGCAGCTTGATCGCGTGCGTGTCGCGGAAGCTGTGCAGGACAAGGCCTCGCGACGCGACACGGCCGCAGCGCAGATCGAGGATCCCGCGGAGCGGATCCGGCGCATCAGCCGATCACGCAAGCCATTTCTCGATGCCCAGATGGCCGACCTCGAGCGGTTCATCCGCCTGTGCCAGCAGAACAGCCTCGAGCTCACCGTCGCGATCAATCCCCTCACCCGCGCCAACGCATCCGGCTACGAGCCCGGACGCCTGGAAGAGACCATCGCGCGGATCAACCAGCTCACCGATGTGTGGGATTTTAGCGCGCCCGCCTGGCTCGCGGACGATCTCTCGCACTGGACCGATCTGTCGCACTTCAAGAGCGAGATCGCCGTTTTGATGCTACAGCGGATGTACTCGACAGCGGAGCGGCCGGTGGAATTCGGCCGCTTCAGGCCGAGGGCTGCGAGATAGGCAAGAAGCCGTCTTTCGCGATATCTGCCGCAGCCGATTGACATGTTTTGCACATGTAATTATGTTCAGAACATGAGCGCAATGATCCAGATACGTAACGTGCCGGACGCGCTGCATCGCAGGCTCAAGTCGCGCGCGGCGTTGGCCGGCATGTCGCTTTCCGACTACCTACTCAGCGAGATTCGCCAGGTGGCGGAACGACCCACGCTCGATGAATTGCGTTCGCGCCTGGAAAGCCGCTCTCAAGTGAACCCCTCCGAGTCACCGGCTCAAGCCGTTCGCGCCGAACGTGACGGCCGATGATCGTCGTCGATGCTTCGGCGGTACTGGAGGCATTACTCCGCACACCGGCCGCCGTAGCGCGGATCTTTGATCCCCGACAAACGCTGCACGCACCTCACTTGCTTGATGTCGAGGTTGCGCAGGTTATCCGGCGATACGCAGCACGCGGGGCAATCGACGCCGAGCGTGGCCGCGCGGCTCTTGTCGACCTCGCGGACCTTCCCGTGCGTCGATACCCGCATGATTTCCTTTTGCCGCGTGTTTGGGAATTGCGGAACAACCTCACGGCCTATGACGCTGTCTACATTGCCCTTGCTGAAGCGCTCAACGCTCCGCTGCTTACACGCGACCAGCGTCTGGCGACCGCGGCCGGCCACCATGCCCAAATCGAATTGGTCTGAGATCTAGCAAGCGCCGCTCTCGACCTCGATATAGCTGCGATGAAGCGTGCTCGCGGTCTTGTTGCCGTCCATCAGCACATAATAGCCGTTGCCTCTGGTCCGTCCCTTGATGACGCCGGTGCGCGTCCGTATTCCGCTGTTGCGCTGCTCGCCGAGCGGCGTCAGCCGAACGCGGTCGCCGATTTTCAGATCGTTGTCGTCCATGGAAGTCCCCGAGCAAGTGCGGGGAAACTAGGGGCGCTCGCTTGCGAAGAATGTGAGCGACGTCACATTAACGGAAGCGGAGGTGAACTCCGACGGACATCGTGAACCGTTCAAGGATTCCAGCCGCCGCTGCCGTATTCGCGGGTGATGATTTCAAGAAGGTGGCCGTTCTGTTCCTTGAAATAGATGCCACGGCCGCCGTCGTGGTGGTTGATCTTGCCCGGTTGGGACTGTCCTGGATCAGCCCAGTAGGGAAGCTCGCGTTCCCGGATCCTGCCGAAAATCTGGTCGAACTCGGCGTCGCTGGTCAGAAATGCATAGTGCTGGGGAGTGATGTCGCCGTCGGTGTCCATGTAGTCGAGGTTGGCACCGTTTTCGGTGGTGACCATGTAAAACGGCCCCCACTGCCGCGGGGCCGGCAGACCAAGCATCTCGGCCAGGAACGTTGCCGATGCCTTTTTATCGTGAGTCAAAAGGATCGTATGATTGAAGTTGATGGCCATGGTCATCTCCGGAAACAGAAAATGTTTCGTCGTTCTGTGGTCCCGAAAATCTTCTCTATCTCCCCATCTCCCCGCTCGATTCACGAACTGGCCTAAGTTGAACTTGCAAGTGTCCTGGTTCGTTCCGGGGCGTTCATTCAACGGAACACCTGCGCATGGTCGCCCGATGGACGATCTGGAAGAGAAGCTGGAAAGGCTGCTTGCCGACGCTGCCGGGCGCGACGCCCGCGTCATGGCCGAAGCAGTCCGGACCGTCATAGCCGAGCGATCCGGCACGTAAGGTCGCCTCAGTTGGCGGCCGCTTCATTTTTCCGCGGTGAGCAACGATGGGAGGACTTGTGCTCGTTTGCGTCGCAACCTTTGCATTTGCCGCGGCGTCGATTTCGGGTTGGTTCCGGGTGTTCATGCGGCGGAACACGAAAATGAACGAGCCGCCGGCCCTTCGGTCTAGGCTAAAGGCGGTGCCTTTGTGTACCTAAGAGGTACAGACATTTCGGCCAAATTGATAAAACCTGTGGCGACCGGCGGAGCGCCTTCTCTGTTAGTTGGTTGGAGGTTTGGATGGGTTCTCTTCAGCGCCACATCACCACCATGTCAAAGCTAATCAGCGAGCTACAAAAATTAGGCCAGCTACGCGATCGGGTCAGAAGAGCAACGCGGTCGTCTCGGAGACCGAGGCATCTCGTCCGACGAAAAGCACGCTGATTGTCAAGAAGGCCGCCTCAGTTGACGGCAATCTTCGTTGCGGAAATCCGATGCAGAGTCCGATCTCTTGGGTGACCAAGGCGAAGTAGTTGCGGTCCATCGACGAGCTTCAAATAAACTCTGAGAATTGCCGAATGTACCCGCGGCGAATTTGCGCGTCAGATCGATGCTGCAATGCAAAGCGCGGTCACGCCAACGATACCCCATCCGCCAGATCGCCAGGCACTTCATCACCTTTGCCTTCGTCGGCCGTTCTATCGGTCCTGTCAGCGGCGCCAGTCGGATTTTCCGTTGGGGCTACCATCCCCACCACCGTTCCCGTAGCCGTTATTTCCTCCGCCTCCGCCGGACTGGGCAATGGCTTCCGAATTCAACGATGTGGACAAAAGCATTGTGATTGCCGGTGGCGTTATGGCTGCGAATTTGCCGCATGAAGCCAGAAATTTCCGGCGATCTTCATCTGCTTTTTCAGGCCGATGATCTGTCATGTCGTCACCATTCCGTGTCACGCACGCGATACGCTCAACGATAATAATATACACCGGAATTATTAAATGTGTGATTTAATTTTAGGTTCCGCGCCGTTCTTATAATCAATCAATTAAATTTGTTCCCCTCGATAATGGCACCAGTGCCGTTTCGCTGAGGAGCCCATTTCAGGTCGCTCTCATCCGCGACGCGCCCGGAATCATGTCGCGCTTGTTGCGGTAATCGGGCGGCGTTATCCGTCACGTCGCTCGTCGAGGCGTTCAGTTCCCACAGCCCGGGCCGCACTTGAAAGCTGCGCAATTTAACCGACCATCAAATTGACTCCGTATTCATCTGTTTTATCGCAGCCTCGGCCCGGCCCGAATCAAGTGGCCGAATAAACCGCTTGTGGCCGCTCGTGACACATAACGCATGCCAGGGACCGGAAAGATCGCTCAAGCCAACTTTCGGCCAGGAAAAAGGATAGGGATGCGCGAATGGGGCCCGGTCCATCAGCGATTGATAGCGGTCATCGGTTCTCCACCGCCCTAAGCCCAGCCGATGGAGCTCTATTTTTCCTGCTAGGCGACCGGAATGCACTCTTCTGTGAGTCGTCTCAGAGAATCTATGAGCTAAATCACACGGCCGCTTACATCTGGTGTCGCCTGGAGGAGCAGGCGGCACTGGAAACAATTTGCGGCGAGCTGGCGAAATCCGGGATCAGTCCTGAGCTAGCGGAAAGGCACGTTCACGCCGCCTTACGCAAGTGGCTGAAGCTCAGGTTGCTTAAGGTCAACTACAGCCTTGATATTGATGCCCTCCCCGTCGAACGCTCTCTTGAGCTGAGTATCGCGGGCTTCGATGTCACCATACGCGTTGCAAACGACCGGCTCGCCAGACTGCTCGCCATATTCGAGCATCATCGGGTACCTGCCCGGGATTGCGAACATGTCTTTCAGTTGATCGAGCTGGATGGCCTCGTCCATGTGCTCCACAACAAACGCAACGTGATCTGTTGTGAAGATGTCGAGCTGGCGCCTTCGATCAAGGCGTACATCACCGAGCAGATCGTGAAGTCGAGCGCGCCGAACGTGGTTTTTCACGCGGCTTGTCTAGTACGCGGCAACAAAAGCATCCTCATCAGTGGACGTCCCGGCGCGGGCAAGACGACACTCGCTCTTCGTCTGGCGGAAGGCGGATTCGAATACAGCGCCGACGATATTGTCCTGATCGCGCCGGATGGAAGCGCAACCGGCGTGCCCTTTGCGCCTGCGGTCAAATCCGGCGCCTGGGAGATCGTGAAGCAGTTTCGCCCCGATCTCGGTGACGCCTTCACTCACCGGCGCCCTGACGGCAAACGTGTGCGCTATCTGAGCCCAACGCACATCGCACACCCCGGCCGGTATCCGGTCGGCTGCATCATCTTTATCAAGAGAGCTTCGGGTCCCGCAAAGCTGCAGCCGCTTGCGCCGGTCGAGGCGATGCGCAGATTGATGGCAGGCTCCTATTCATTGGACGGAACACTGAGTCTTGCGGACTGCCGCGCAATAAAACGAACTCTGGCCGACGCCAGTTCATACGAATTGAGCTATTCAAGTCTGGCCGAGGCCAATGACACCATAGCGCGTCTTTGCGATGGGTAACCCAGGCGCCACGCTCCGGCATCTGTGTCGGTGCTTTCAGGGCTTGCTCCCCGAGGCTATCGACTGGACGTCTGTCATCAGTCTGGCAAACCAGACCTTGACCACGCCCTCATTGCATGATGTTGCCGAGCGATTTGGCGATGAAATTCCCGAGGACGTCAGCGGTTACATCAGCGAGTTATTCGCACGCAATCTGGTTCGCAACGATCGCCTTGCGGAGCAGTTGACGGAGGCCCTGGCGGCCCTCAACGCGAACAGCATCACGCCCATGCTCCTGAAGGGGAGCGCGATGCTTGCAACCTCGCCTCGCATGAAGACGGGACGCAGGCTTATATCCGATCTCGATATCGTCGTAGCGCCTGACGAGATCGAACCGGCATTCGATTGTCTTGTCCGCCTCGGCTATCGCACTCACTTCGAGGCTCCGGACAGAGGTGCCAAATGGTACGCCGACCTGGCAAGGCCGGGAGACGTGGGCATGATCGACCTGCAGCAAGGACCTCCCGGGCATCGCTTCTTTTACAGCGCGGCTGGCGACATCAGGCAACACTGCCGGCTGCTCGAGCACGGGTCCGCCTACATTCCTTCCGCTACCTGTCACGCACTGATGCTGATCATTCATGATCAGTTTCAGGATTCCGACTATTGGGTCGGCCGAATCGATCTGCGACATCTCCTGGATTTGCGGGATCTGGCAAATTCGCCTGACGGCATCGATTGGAATCTTCTCGTCTCACTCGCGCCGGGCAAACTTGCGAGGAACGCGATTGAAACGCAGCTTGTAACCCTAAGCTCCCTACTCGGTGTCAGCGTGCCGCACCGCATGCGTAGACGATTGATGCCCCGTCTGCAGTATTGGCGCCGCAGGCTTCAGGTGCACCTGCCGGTGTTACGGCCTGTCCTCTTTCCGCTAGTGCTGTTCGACTACGGGAATTACCGCGCCGAGGTGGGGTTCGAGGAGCGAAGAGCGAGACATCTCAAACCAAGGAGGTGGACATTGCCTAGGATGGAAACAGCACGCTTCCTGCTCGCTCTGTCCCGCGAGCAGCGCGCCGGCAAGGTGTAAGATGCCGCCTATCTGCCGAATCCGTCAATTGCCGCTTTCGCGAAAATGGCCAATGCGTTGGGATCAAATCGGTTGGGATCAAACCGATTTGTCTCTTCTGATGACGCGTTTAAGCGCGACGGTCTTTCCCGAGCCAGATTTGAAGTAGGTCTCAAGTTCTCGCGCATGCTCCTCGGTTTGGACAGCAACGTAGGATTTCAGTGCGGCAGGCAAATAGCGCTTCGTTGAATGGACATGCCCTGCCTGATGCGACGCAAGGCGTCATTTGAGATCATTGGTCGAGCCGACGTAAATGGCAGTGTTGCCTAGCTCGAGGAAATAGACGTACCACACGGCGCAACGGGTCTCCCTGCGCTGCTTCGCAGCTTCGGGAGATCACCTTACGCCTTCGCCTGCGGGTGGCCTGCCACCCGAAGCCGACGGCGTAGGGTGGCGGAGAGGGAGGGATTCGAACCCCCGATAGGCTTGCACCTATGCCGCATTTCGAGTGCGGTGCGTTCAACCACTCTGCCACCTCTCCGGTGATCAGGACGGTTCCCCGCCCGGTTGAGGGGGCCGTTCTATGCGAGGTTCGCCCGCCAGACAAGGCGCCGGTTCGAGGTTTTACGCCGCGGACGGGAGGGCTCTTTGCCGCCTCAGCCGGTCCGGCCGGAACTGGCGGCGATGTCGAGGATTTGCACGGCTTTGGGAAGCTCGACCAGGAACTCCGCATCCCGCTCCAGATGGTGAATCCGCCGGGGATCGGCACCGGCAAAGCGCGACATCGCTTCCACGCTCTCCCAATAGGAGATGGTGACGAATTCGCTTTCGCCGTCGCGATCCTCGCGCAGCAGCTGCACACCGAGCGCCTTCTTCTCCAGCGGCTTGATGCCGTGCTCATAGAGGTAAGCCGCGTACTCATCGGCGCGCGCGGCCGTGGTCCGGCCGCGCCAGATGCGCGCGATCTTCGCATGCACGCCATGCCGTTCCGGATTCATGTCGTCCTCCCTGGCAAGCTGCAGAGACAACGACCTTGTCCGCGGCCCGGTTCCGGCCGGGCCAGACGGCTTACGTCAGATATTGCGCGCCGTTGATCGTCATGGTGGAGCCATTGACGAAGCCCGCGTCGTCGGAGGCGAGGAACACCACGGCGCGTGCGATCTCCTCCGGCTCGCCGAGCCTGCCGGTGGGGATCTGCGAAAGCACGTTCTTCTCCAGCACGTCCTTCGGCACGGCCTGCACCATCTCGGTGTTGATGTAGCCCGGGCAGATCGCATTCACGGTGATGCCGCCGCGCGCGGCCTCCAGCGCCAGGGCCTTGGTGAAGCCGATGTCGCCGGCCTTCGCCGCCGAATAGTTCACCTGGCCGAACTGGCCCTTCTGGCCGTTGATCGAGGAGATGTTGATGATGCGGCCGAATTTTCGCGCGCGCATGCCTTCGATCACATGGCGCGTCATGTTGAACAGCGAGCCGAGGTTGGTGTTGATCACCGCATTCCACTGCTCGAGCGACATGCGGTGGAACGGCGTGTCCTTGGTGATGCCGGCGTTGTTGACCAGCACCTCGACCGGGCCGAGCTCCGCTTCGACCTTCTTGATGCCGTCGCCACAGGCCTCGAACGAGCCGACGTCCCACTTGAACACCGGGATGCCGGTCGCCTCCTTGAATTTCGAAGCCGCCGCATCGTTGCCGGCATAGCTTGCGGCGACCTTGTAGCCCGCATCCTTCAGCGCCTTGCTGATCGCCTCGCCGATGCCGCGCGTGCCGCCCGTGACCAGTGCCACCCGTGCCATGACTTTCCTCCCACTCGCTTTGTTACCGTGAACAGTACGTTGCCTGCTCACTCCGTCCAAACCTTCGTCAAACGCGAAGGTTCAGTCCGAAGACAAACATGCCCGGCGCAAGGCCGGGCATGTCGCATTCCTTCATGACGCCGGCGTTACCGCTCGACGCACATTGCAATGCCCATGCCACCGCCGATGCAGAGGGTGGCGAGGCCCTTCTTGGCGTCGCGCTTCTGCATCTCGTGCAGCAGGGTGATCAGGATGCGGGTGCCCGAGGCGCCGATCGGATGGCCGATGGCGATCGCGCCGCCGTTGACGTTGACCTTCGAGGTATCCCAGCCGAGGTCCTTGTTGACCGCACAGGCCTGCGCCGCGAACGCCTCGTTCGCCTCGATCAGATCGAGGTCGGCGGCATTCCAGCCGGCCTTCTCCAGCGCCTTGCGCGAGGCCGGGATCGGGCCGGAGCCCATGATCGCCGGATCGACGCCCGCCTGCCCCCAGGAGGCAATGCGCGCCAGCGGCTTCCGGCCTTCCTTGGCGGCCTGGCTCGCCCGCATCAGCACCACGGCGCCGGCGCCGTCATTGATGCCCGAGGCGCTGGCGGCGGTGACCGTGCCGTCCTTGTCGAAGGCGGGCCTCAGCTTGGACACGCCGTCGATGGTGACGCCGGCCTTGATGTACTCGTCCGCGTCGACGACGACATCGCCCTTGCGGCCCTTGATGGTGAACGGGACGATCTCGTCCTTGAACTTGCCGGCCTTCTGCGCGGCCTCGGCCTTGTTCTGCGAGTGGACCGCAAACTCGTCCTGCTGCTGGCGGGTGATCTGCCACTGCTTGGCGACGTTCTCGGCGGTGTTACCCATGTGGTAGCCGTTGAAGGCGTCCCACAGGCCGTCCTTGATCATCGTATCGACGAATTCGAGGCTGCCCATCTTGTGACCACCGCGCAGATACTGTGCATGCGGTGACAGCGTCATCGATTCCTGGCCGCCGGCGACGACGATGTCCGAGTCGCCGTTCATCAGCGCCTGGTAACCGAGCGCCACCGATCGCAGCCCGGAGCCGCAAACCATGTTGACGATCCACGCCGGCGAACCGTTCGGGACGCCGGCTTTGATCGAGGCCTGGCGGGCCGGATTCTGGCCCTGCGCCGCGGTCAGGATCTGACCCATGATCACTTCGGACACGCGGCCGGCTTCGATGCCGCTGCGTTCGAGTGCGGCCTTGATGACTGCCGCGCCGAGATCGTGCGCGGGCGTTGCGGCGAATGCGCCGTTGAAGCTGCCGACGGCGGTGCGGGCGGCACCGACGATGACGACATCGTCTTTCATGGGAAACTCCTAAAGAGGGCTTGGGGTCTGTTGGGCTGGCTCGCCCCGGCGCCGGGAATGGTCACCGCATCCTGTGAAGCCAGCGAGTGCGTGTCAATCGCTTAGCAGAAATTACCGCCAGAGGCGACCGGCCAAGGCGGCGGCGCTGCCCGCTGCCTCGCCGTTAACCCGTCCTGCACAAAACGGTAGCCGAAGGCTCTTGAAAGTGCTTACTTTATTGCAGCGCGCCACGTTAGCGCTGCCCGGACCGCTTCCGGACGGGTTCCCGTCCCTCTTGTTGTAGCGAGTGTCCATGGCGAAATCGGACGAGCCCATCACAATCAAAAAGTACGCCAACCGGCGCCTCTACAACACAGGCACAAGCACCTATGTGACGCTCGAAGACCTCGCCACGATGGTGAAGAGCGGCGAAGAATTTCTGGTCTACGATGCCAAGACCGGCGACGACATCACCCGCCAGGTGCTCGCACAAATCATCTTCGAGCAGGAAAACAAGGCAGGACAGAACCTGCTGCCGACGACGTTCCTGCGCCAGTTGATCCGCTTCTATGGCGACAGCATGCAGATGCTGGTGCCGCGTTATCTCGAACAGTCGATCGACACGCTGACGCGCGAGCAGGAGAAATTCCGCACGCAGATGACGCAAGCGTTCGGCGGTGTCGGTGCATTCGGCCCGCTGGAAGAGCAAGTCCGCCGCAACATGGAATTGTTTCAGCAGACGTTCTCGATGTTCAAGCCGTTCACCGCGCCGCGGCGGACCGAAACGTCGGCGCCGCCTGCAGAAAAGCCCGCTGAAGACGTCAAGGGCACCACCGACGACATGGAAACCCTGCGCCGCCAGATGAAGGAGATGCAGGACAAGCTCGATCGGATGGCGAAGGAAGACAAGAGCTGAGTTAGCGCGTCATTGCCGGGCTTAGCCGTTCGAAGAACGGCGTCGCTTCGCTCGCCTTTGACCCGGCAATCCATCATTCTTCGAAAAATTTTCTCAGCTCGTAGCCCGGATGGAGCGAAGCGAAATCCGGGATTCCTTCGCGGACTCAGCCCCGGATTTCGCTGCACTCCATCCGGGCTACGGCGCTGAAATTACACCGCGCTGATCGCTGCCTTCGACGCATCCGACAGCCACGGACGCTCGTCCGTCGCAAGACCGATGAAGCGGCCCTGAATGTAGTCGCAGCCCCAGTCGCGCAACAGCTGGGCTGCTTCCGCATCCTGCACCCACTCAGCCACCGTCTGCAGCTCTAGCCGGCGCGCCAGATCGATCAGCGTCTGCACGAAGGCGCGGTCGTCCGACGAGCGTGCGACGTTCTGCACGAACGCCCCGTCGATCTTGACGATATCCACGCCGAGCTTGCGCAGGTTGCGGAATGAGGTGTAGCCCGCGCCGAAATCGTCGATGGCGATGCGGCAGCCGTGGTTCTTCAGGCGGGTGACGAAGCCGCGCACATCCTCGATGTCGCGGATGGCGACAGTCTCGGTGATCTCGACGATCAGCCTCTGAGCGACCTGCGGATTGCCGTGCAGGGACGACTCGATGCTGCTCCACCAGTCGGGATCGGTGGTGGTGTCCGGCGAGATGTTGAGGCTGAGCTGCACGGTGGGCGACGCCGCAAGCTCCGCCAGCACCAGTTCGAGCACGCGGTGGTCGACCAGGCGGATCAGGCCGAGCCGTTCGGCGACCGGCACGATGTCCGGCGCAAGCATCAAGCCGTCGTCGTGGCGCATGCGAACGAGGCTTTCGTAGAACGCGGGCTCGCGCGTGTCGGCGCGGACCACCGGCTCGAAAGCGATGACCAGGCGGCGGTCGTTCAGCGCGGTGACGATCTCGTCGGTGACGCGGATGTTGACGCGGCGCTGCGCCTCGCGCTCCACGTTCGGCAGCCACGCCAGGAACGAGCCGGCGCGCTTTGCCTTGGCGGCTTCGAGCGCCTCCTGGGCGCGGCTCGCCACATCGTCGGCGGTGCGGGCGTAGCGCGGCACGTTGATGCCGCCGATCGACACCGTCACGGACACCGGGCCGGATTTCGTCGGCACCACCTCGTCGCGGATGCCGGCGAGAAAGCGCTCGGCGGCGATCTTCATTTCATCGACGGACGAGTTCTTCAGGATCAGGCCGAGCTTGTTGCCCGAGAAACGGCCGATCACATCGCCGCCGCGCAGCCGTGCGCGCAAGCGAACGGCCACTTCGCGAATGACCTCGTCGGCGACGTCGAAGCCGAATGAATCGTTCACCCTGGCAAGGTGGTCGATGGCGACGACCATGAACGAGAACGAACTGCGGAAACGCTGCGCTTCCTCGATCGCTTCCGCCAGCGCCGCGATCAGCCGCGTGCGATTGAGCTCGCCGGTCAGGGGATCCTGCTGCGACAGCCGCATCAACTGCTCGTCGCGCGCATGCCGCTCGTTGATCGCGCGCATGACGCCATGGGCGCGCGACGGTTTGCCGTCGGCGCCTGCGAACCAGCGTCCGGTTTCCTCGATCCAGACCAGCGGCGCGGACGCGGCCAGCCGCAGTCCATATTCGACCTGATAGGGAACGCCCAAGTTCCTGTCAGACGTCGGCGACGCATTCATGATGGCGTCGGCGCGAACCGAGCGGCTGGGCTCGATGTGCTTGGCAAGCTCGGCACCCGAAGCCAGCGCCCCGGGCGGAAAATCCGGCAGCAGCGCACTCACGCCCGCGCCCCAGGTCATGACGTCGGCGGCGATGTCCCAGACGAATTCGGCATGCTCGATCGAAGCAAGGATGCGATCGGCCTGAACGGGATCGGAAGGGGCCACGAACGCCTCGTTTCAAGAATGCCGCCGCGGGCGCAGCCGCAGCGCATTATCGGTTCTCGGTATGGTAGTAGCGTTTCCTGAAGATTTCGGAAAACGCGGGGTATCTCGGCGCCAGCGCGGCATGCGGATTGCGAAACTGATTCTGTCGGACGGACTTTGTCCCATTTCGAGGCAGAATCGCAATGCCGGAGCCATTCTCAGAGCCATCGCGTGACCCGGGTGTCCCGGATCTTACGCCGGCGACAGGCCGTGCGCTGGTGCCGTTAACCATGCCCGCGTCAGCGCATGCGCCGTCACCGGCGTTCCGGCCCGATGCCCGCTTCGTGGTTCATCTGATTGCGACGGCCACCCGCGCGCCACAGACGCGCACCCATTGCCGCGCAGCAATCGACGATGTCGTGACGACCTATGCGGACGCGTCCGCGCGCGAGAAGCCACCCATCGCTGCCAACGGCGGTGCGCTCTCGCGGGTGGCTTGAGTTAGCGCCGCGGCCCGGTCGGCTCGGGCGGCAGGATTTCCTGGTTTGGCGCGATCGGCAGGTCACGCTGCTCCGCGGTGGCGGGCATCTCGTTCGGCTGCGGTTCCACAACGCGGCTTTCCACCGGCTCCGCGCGCGGGGGCGGGGGTGGTGCGGGCTCCGGTGCGACAGGCCTGCTGACCGGACGTTCGTCGACGGGAGGCGCAGCGCGCGCCGCGACCGGCTTCGGCCTCACGGCGCGAATGGTGATGCCGGCGATCACGTCGGTGAAGGCCATCAGCATCAACAGGAAGAAGGTGGAATGCGCGAATTCCGGCAGCAGCAGGAATTCTGCCGCCGCGGCGGCGAAGACGATGAACGACAGCAGGTGGTCAGTGACGTATTTCGCGCCGGGACGCGCGGACTTCACCACCTCGAAGAACAGGAGCAGAAGGCCGAACGCCAGCAGCACGTCGCTGAAGGTAATCGTCCACGACTGCAGCGAGGGCAGGCCGACCGTGACGACCGGCTCCTGCAGCCGGTCGAGCCTGACCCCCAACAGGAAGACAACGATGTTGACGATCGCCAGCGGAATGAGCAGCAGCGGAAATCCGATCATCGGCCTTCTTCAGCGATCAGGGATTGCATGAGCCGGGGCCGCTGTCGCAGGCCCCTCGCCGCTTCTAGTAAACGTCAATTAACGTCAATCAACGCCGACCGCGCAAATCGCGCGATCAGGATTCCTTCTTCTTCAGCACCTGACGGCCCTTGTACATGCCGGTCTTCAGGTCGAGATGGTGCGGACGGCGCAGCTCGCCCGAATCCTTGTCCTCGACATAGGTCGGCTTCTTCAGCGCGTCGGCGGAGCGGCGCATGCCGCGGCGGGACGGCGAGGTTTTGCGTCTGGGAACGGCCATAACGAAGTGTCCTTGAACTCTGCTCGCGCTTCCTGCGCGGATCGAAAATGCGGGAATGAGCCGCGCTTATAGATGATGGCCGCGCGCAATTCTAGCCCTGGAACAGCCATTCCGGTGCAGGATTTGGCCGGAAATCAGGCCTATCGGCTGTGCCGGCCCCCGGATTGCCGCAGGCAGGTCGCGATCTCAGGTGCGGCGCGCGCCCTGCCCACGTAGCGCCCGGCCAGGCGGCGCACGCCGGGCCCGGGATTGCGGGCGCTGCGCGTCACCGGATTGGGCAGGATCGCCACCATCAGCGCCGCCTGCTGCGGCGACAGGCTTCTTGCCGAGCGTCCGAAGGCGTACTGCGCGCCGGCCTCGGCGCCGAACTGGCCGTCGGGACCCCACTCGGCGATGTTGAGGTAAATCTCCAGCACGCGCTGTTTCGGCAGCACCAGGTCGATCCACAGCGCCAGCGGAAACTCCAGCGCCTTGCGGACGAAGCTGCGCCCGGACCAGAGGAACAGGTTCTTGGCCGTCTGCTGGGTGATGGTCGAGCCGCCGCGCCCGGCCTCGCCGTCGTCCTGGGCCTCCTCGATCGCCTCCTGCAGGGCGTCCCAGTCGATCCCGTGGTGGGTGCAGAATCTGGCGTCTTCGGCGGCAATGACCGTCAGCGGCAGCGCCGGCGCAATTTCGGCAAAATCAAGCCACTCGCGGGTGACATTCTGCCCCGTGAACCAGCGGCCCAGCATCAGCGTCGAAACAGGATGGCCCGTTCGATAGAATGGAACCAGCACGTAAGGCAGCGCCAGCAGGACCAGAACGACGACGAAAGTGGTCCGGATCACACTGCGCAGTCGATGGGCCATGTATCCAACGAAACCGGGCAACCGATGAGGAATTGAGCGGGTTAACCGTTTGATCGGGAAGGCCGACGGTGATGAAAGTCAAGCCTTCCGCCAGAATTGACGAGTTCCGCGCCATGATCGATTGTCCGCCACGAAAACATCTCACGACGGTTTGATATGAACGCCAACTCCGCAAAACCATTTGTCGAGCGCCTCGAGGCCACCGCGGCCGCGACCGAGGCGCTGCTGCTCGACCTGCTCACCGACAAGCCGCTCGAGAACGAGATCGTGCGGCCGAAGCGGCTGCTGGACGCCATGCGCTACGGCAGCCTGAATGGCGGCAAGCGGCTGCGGCCGTTTCTCGTGGTCGAAAGCGCGGCGCTGTTCGACGTGCCGCACAAGGCGGCGCTGCTCGCGGGCGCGGCGCTCGAATGCATCCACTGCTATTCGCTGATCCATGACGACCTGCCGTCGATGGACAACTCCGATCTGCGCCGCGGCCGGCCGACCACGCACAAGGCGTACGACGACGCCACTGCGATCCTGGCCGGCGACGCGCTGCTGACGATCGCCTTCGACATCATCACCCGCGACGAGATCCACCGCGAGGCGAGCGTACGGCTGGCCCTGACCCGGGCGCTCGCGCGCGCCTCGGGCATCGGCGGCATGGCCGGCGGCCAGATGATGGACCTCGCCGGCGAAGGCCGCTTCGGCGACAAGGAGCCGCCCGACGTCGCCAAGCTGCAACAGATGAAGACCGGCGCACTGCTGCACTTCGGCTGCATCGCAGGTGCTTTGCTCGGACAGGCGTCGAAGCAGGACTATGCCGCGCTCGACACTTACGGCCGCGCGCTCGGCGAAGCGTTCCAGATCGCCGACGACCTGCTCGATCTCGAAGGGGATGCAGCCACGCTCGGCAAGCCCGCCGGTCAGGACGATGCGATGGGCAAGACCACATTCGTCACCCTGCTCGGCGCCGATGGCGCGCGGCAACGCCTGAAGAACCTGGTCGCGCAGGCAGACTCAGCGCTCGCAGGCTTCGCCGGCCGCGCCGACATGCTGCGCGCGACCGCAAGGTTCGTGGCCGAGCGGCAGAACTAGATGAACGAAGGCGGTCAGGACAAACGCAGTCTCGACCGCTTTCTCGCCCTGCCACGCCCGATCCGCATTCTCCGCGCGCGAAGCCGCCTGTTCGCAGCCGTCGCGATTGGTCTTGTGACACTCGCGCTGCTGCCGCAGGATTTGCGCTGGTCCAGCCGGGCGCTGATTGCGTGGGACGTTACGGCCGCGCTCTACCTCATCGCTGCCTACGCCAGGATCTGGCGCGCGGACGTTTCGCATATTCGCAGCCATGCGATCGAGGCGGACGATGGACGCTTTGCCATCCTCATCCTCACCGCGGGCGCGGCGCTCGCAAGCCTTGTCGCCATCATCGCCGAGATCGGCGAAGCCACGCGCGGCACATCGCAGATCGTGCTGGCGATCGTGACGGTCATCCTGTCCTGGGCCATGGTGCACACGAGCTTCGCGCTTCACTACGCACACGACTACTATCGCCCGCACGTCCCCGGCGGGTTGAAATTTCCCGACGAGGACAAGCCCGACTACTGGGATTTCGTCTACTTCTCGTTCGTGATCGGCATGACGGCCCAGGTCTCCGACGTCGCGATCAGCGATCGCGGCATCCGCCGCACCGCGACCGCGCATGGGATCGTCTCGTTCGTCTTCAACACGGCGCTGCTGGCGCTGATGGTGAACATCGCCGCCAGCAGGCTTTGACGAATCCGGGAATCGTGATTCAGGTCACATCGACCGCTACACGCACCCCCTATCGTGCCGCCGTCAACGACAAGGGGATACATCATGATCAAGAGCACTGTCGGCATGTGCCTTGCCGCCGCGCTGATTGCCGCGGTTGTTGCACTCCCGTTCACCACCGAGGCCGACGCATCTCCGTTCAATAAGCGAGATATCCAGAAGGGTTCGCAGCCACGCGGCGAACTGCGCATGATCCGACTTCAGCAGACCGTGTCGCAACGGCAACAAGCCGTGAGCTTGAGCGGACGGCTGCTTCAATCGACCACCTGCAAGCAGTGCATCAACAACATCCGGTAGAGCAACCGTCGCACCTGCCACCGAATGCGGCCGCGTAGCACGGCGGAGGACGCCGCGCGTGTGTTTTGCCGCGCTGTACATGGAGAGAACGGCTGATACCAGGTGCCGAATAGATGTTCATTGGAATCAACATCTTACCGAATTGACCCGCTGGCTCGGGCTTCCGCCAGTCACCGCATTGACCACGGCGCCTACTCGCGCCAATGAACGGACCGGGAGACATTTGTTCGTGGACGTGGAAGCAGGCTTTCAGATTTTTCTCGTGTTGCTCGCGGTGCTCGCGGGTGTTTCGCTCCTTGCCAGGAGGCTCGACACCGCGCCGGCGATCCTGCTGCTCGTCGCCGGCATCGGCCTAGCCTTCATTCCGGGCGTACCGCGGCTGGAGCTTCCGCCCGACCTCGTGCTGCTGCTGATGCTGCCGCCGCTGATCTATTCGGCCAGCGTCGCGATGAGCTGGCGCGACTTCAAGGCGAACCTGCGCCCGATCGCCTTGCTCGCGATCGGCTGCGTGCTCTTCACCGCGTGTGCGGTCGCAACCGCAACGCATTACCTGATCGGCCTGCCCTGGAGCGTCGGCTTCCTGCTCGGCGCCATCGTCGCGCCGCCGGACGTGGTCGCCCCGCTCGCCATCGCCCGGCGGCTGCGGCTGCCGCGGCGCGTCCTGGTCATTCTCGAAGGCGAAGGACTGGTCAACGACGCCACCGCGCTGATCCTCTACCGCTTCGCCGTCGTCGCGATCTCCACCGGCGCGTTCTCGCTGACGCGCGCGAGCGCGACCTTCACGTCGATCGTTATCGCCGAGGTCGTGTTCGGCCTCGCTGTCGGCTGGCTGTCGTTGCGCCTGCGCAAATGGGCGGACAACCCGAAGGTGGAACTCATCTTCTCGCTGCTCACGCCCTATATCGCCTTCTGGGTACCAGAACATCTCGGCGGCTCCGGCGTGCTCGCGACCGTCGCCTGCGGGCTTTACGTCTCGTGGAATGGCCCGCTGTTGATTTCGTCCGCCACGCGGCTGCAGGGCATCTTTTTCTGGGACCTGGTGATCTATCTCACCGAGGGCGCGCTGTTCCTGCTCACCGGCTTCCAGATGCGGCTGTTGGTCGAGAAGTCGAAGGCGTTTCCGCTGAACGAGATCCTGATCGCCATTGCGCTTGTCTCCGCCGTCGTCGTCGTCGCGCGCTTCGCCTGGGTCTTCCCCGGCATATACCTGTCGCGGTTCGTGAACGGAGCATTGGGCCGGAGCGAGCCCCGCCTGCCCTGGCGGCAGGTGTTCGTCGTCGCGTTCACCGGCGTGCGCGGCGCGGTCTCGCTGGCGGCGGCGCTGGCCTTGCCGCTGGCGCTGCCGGGCGGCGAAGGCTTTCCCTATCGCGACATGATCCTGTTCGTCGCCTTCGGCGTCATCTTCGTCACCCTGGTCGGGCTCGGCCTGACCTTGCCGCTGGTGGTCAAGCTGCTCGGCATCAGCCATTTCGGCGATGACGAATACAAGCGCGAGCGGCTCGCCGAGATCGCCGCGCGCCGTGAAGCGCTGGACTGCGTGCGCCGGACCGTGCTCGACATCGTCGACAACCGCAAGATTGCCGACGAAATCGTCGAACAGCTCAATGCACGCCACGAGCATCGTGCCCGACAGCTGCCCGATCCGGACAAGGAGATCGCCCCCGACCTGTTCCGGCTCAGCGGCAAGATGCATCGCGAACTGATCACCGAGGAGCGCGGCTTCCTGCACACCATGCTGCGCGAGGGCAGGATCACCGACGAAACGCGGCGGCGGATCGAGCTCGATCTCGACCTCGAGGAAGCGAGCATCAGCAATCGCGAGCACAGCGAGCAGCTTTAGGAAGGTCGCGTCTTGCTTGATGCGACCGCGCGATGGCACGGCGCGCTCCCTCTCCCCGTTGGGGAGAGGGCTGGGGTGAGGGGCACCGGCATCGATAATGAAAGACAGCGCTGGCTTCACACTGCCGATAGCCGTTTCATTGTCGCCGCCGCGTTCCACCAACCACTACCCCGGGCCCCCACCCTAACCCTCTCCCCAACGGGGAGAGGGGACAGCGCGGAGTTCGGCGAAATGCATGAGGCTCCTTGCTGAGCCAGTTTCACTCAGCCTACACTCCTCCGAAAATCAGCCCCGCAAGGGCAGCCCCTGAGGAAACACATCATGCAATCTCGCCACGTCGTGCTGGCGCAGCGGCCGGAGGGCGCGCCGGTTGCGGCGGACTTCCGTGTCGAGACGCGCGAGCTGCCGCCGCTGGCCGACGGCCGGGTGATGGTCGAGGTGCTGTACACCACCGCCAATCCCGGCAGCCGCGGCCGCCTGAGCGGCGGCGCAGGCTACGCGCGCGCGCTGAACATCGGTGAGACGATGGAAGGTCCGGCGATCGGCCGGGTGATCGAATCGAAGAACAAGGATTTCGCCGTCGGCGACCTGCTCTGGGGCCTGTCCGGCTGGGCCGAGCATCTGCAGGTCTCGGGTCGCGGCATGCAGAAGATTCCGAAGGACACGACGCATCTCAGCGCGTGGGCCGGCATCCTCAATATTCCCGGCCTCACCGCCTACTTCGGCCTGCGCGATGTCGGCGCCGCAAAAGCCGGCGAAACAGTTCTGATCTCATCCGCGGCTGGCGCTGTCGGCGCTACTGCAGGTCAGATCGCGCGCATCATGGGCTGCCGGGTGATCGGCATCGCCAGCGGCGACGAGCGGCACCGCTGGCTGCGCGAGGAGGCGAAATTCGATGCCGTGATCGACCGGCGCGAGACCCCCGACATCGAACAGCTCGGGTCGCGGATCGCCGCCGCAGCCCCCGACGGCATCGACGTCTACTTCGATAATGTCGGCGGTTATGTGCTCGATGCCGCGATCGGCGCAATGAAACAGCGTGGCCGCATTGTCGTCTGCGGCCAACTCGCCGACTACAACGCCGCGCCCGACCAGCGCTACGGCACGCGACGGGTGCATGAATTCATCGGCCGGCGGCTCCGCATGGAAGGGCTGGTCGTGTTCGACTTCGCCGACCGCTACGCGAAGGCCCATGCCGACATGACGGGCTGGATCGAGAGCGGCGAGCTGAAGTACCGCGAGCATGTGGTCGACGGTCTCGATGCGCTGCCGGAACTGTTCTGCGCGCAGCTGCGCGGCGAAATCATCGGCCGGCCGCTGGCGCGGCTGGCGAGCTAGGGGACCGGCAAATGGTTGCGAAGGATGGCGCCACCGTTGTCGAAAATCTTCGCGCGCTGCATGCAGGCATCGCCGGCCGCTCGGACGAAATCGAGGCGACGCGGTATCTGCCGCGCGACATCGCCGACAACATGGTCGCAGCGAGCGCCTTCAAGCTGTGCGTGCCGCGCGAGATCGGCGGCGTGCAGGGGACCGCGCTCGAGCTTGTGACCGCGATCGAGGAGATGTCGCAGGCGGACAGCGCAGCTGGCTGGTGCCTGATGATCAGCGCGACCTCGGGCGTCACCGCCGCCTACCTTGCGCCGGAATTTGCAAAGGAAATCCACGGCGATCCGCTCACCGTGACCGGCGGCATTTTTGCACCGCGCGGCAAGGCCGTGAAGGACGGCAACGGCTACCTCGTCACCGGCACCTGGCAGTGGGCCAGCGGCTCCAGCCACTGCCAGTGGATGAAGGGCGGCTGCATCGTCTACGAGGACGGCAAGCCGCGCATGCTGCGGGACGGCGTGCCGGACGTGCGCACCATGTATTTCCCGATGCATTCGATCCGCCTGCATGACAACTGGTATTCGTCCGGCCTGTGCGGCAGCGGCTCCTGCGACATGACGGTGGAGAATCTGCGCGTGCCGGAAGGCCACACGCTGTCGATGATCTCCGGCAAGCCGTGGTGCGACGGCCCACTCTACCGCTTTCCGCTATTCGGCCTGCTCGCCATCGGCTGCGGCGCGGTGGCGCTCGGCATCGCCCGCGGCGCCATCGAGGACATCCGCGAGCTCGCCGGCGCGAAGACGCCGACGCTGTCGCGCCGGACGCTGGCCGAACGCGCGCAGGTGCAGGCCGACGTCGCCAAGGCCGAGGCGCAGGTGGCGTCCGCCCGCGCCTGGCTCGCCGAGGAAATCGGCAGGAGCTGGGATGCTGCGGCCCGCGGTGACGCGATCCCGCTCGAGCGGCGCTCGGCGCTGCGCCTCGCCTCGACCCATGCGGTCGATGCGTCCGTGCGCGCGGTCGATAGCTGCTATACCCTTGGCGGCGGCACGTCGGTCTATCGTGCAAGCTCGTTGCAGCGCCGCTTCCGCGACGTGCACGTGATCACCCAGCACATGATGGTCGCGGCGCCTACCTACGAACTCGCCGGCCGCATTCTGCTCGGCCTGCCGGTGGACGGAAGCATGGTGTGAGACATGCGCCTCACGACCGCCTGTAGGAATTGTAGACCATCTTCAGGAATGCGAAGGCAGCCATGTCGTTGGCGGCCCACTTCTCGTCGAGGTCCTTCAGCGGTCGCGCGGCCAGCACCTCCTCTTCGCTCTTGCCATCGTTGAAGAGCTTCTCGATGCGCTCATGCGCAACCACCAGCATCGCCTTGTACTCGGCGATGTCGGCGCGGGTCGCCGGCGGGCCATGCCCCGTCACGACCTTCGTCTCGGTGTTGGCCACCGCGAGCAGCGTGTCCATCGCCTTGATCACGCCGCGAATATCTCCGCCGTTGGCGAAGTCGATCGACTGGTAGCGTTTGGTGTTGCTCAACAGGTCGCCGGTTGCGAGCACATTGGCATCCGCGAAATAGACGAACGTGTCGCCGTCAGTGTGCGCATTATTGACATGGGTCAGCAGGGCTTTGCGTCCGCCGGTCTCAACCGTGATCGTACCGCCGACGTAGGTCTGCTTCGGGATGCCGGCCTCCGGGCGCGGCGGCGTCTTGTTGCCGGTGACGCCGTTAATCGTTCCGGCGGCAAGGCGCACGCGGATGTTGTCTTGCGCTACGGCGATCGCGCCGTCCTTCTGGAAGCGCTCGACGCCGCCCGTATGATCCCCGTGAAAGTGGGTCGTGATCAGATACTTCACCGGTAGGGGAGAAATCGCAGCGATCGCCGCTTTGATCTTTTCGTAGAGCGGCGCGAACTGGCTGTCGACGATGATGATCCCGTCGGTACCGACCGCGACAGTGATGTTGCCGCCTGCGCCTTCCAGCCGATAGGTGTTCTGGCCAAGTTCAACGGTCTTGATGCCGACCTGGGCAAAATCGATCGGTTGCTGAGCGTAGGCGCTGGCTGCGAATGCGGTTGACGCCACCGCGACCAGAGCAGCTGCGATCCTTCCCATGACGCCCCTCCGTTCTTTGTTGATGGCCGGCGGAAACCGCCGGCACATCGTCTAAAAAACACCGGAGCGCGTCGTGTATTTCGTGCACTGACTGCGACGAAAGGGCGCCTACTCGGCGGCGGTCTTGCTGCCGGCGCCGAAGCGGTGATCGATGTACTGGATCACCATCTCCTTGAAGTCGGCGGCGATGGTCGGTCCGCGCAACGTGCGGAACTTCTTGCCGTCGACGAACACCGGCGCGGCCGGCGATTCACCCGTACCCGGCAACGAGATGCCGATGTCGGCATGCTTCGACTCGCCAGGGCCGTTGACGATGCAGCCCATCACGGCGACGTTGAGACCCTCGACACCGGGATACTTCGTCTTCCATGTCGGCATCTCGTCGCGGATGAAGCCCTGGATCTGACCGGCAAGCTCCTGGAACACGGTTGAGGTGGTCCGGCCGCAGCCGGGGCAAGCCGCGACCAGCGGCACGAACGTGCGGAAGCCCATGGTCTGCAGGATCTCCTGGCCGACCTGCACTTCAAGCGTGCGATCGCCGCCCGGCTCCGGCGTCAGCGAAACGCGGATGGTGTCGCCGATGCCTTCCTGCAGCAGCACACCGAGCGCTGCCGACGAGGCAACGATGCCCTTCGAGCCCATGCCGGCCTCGGTGAGGCCGAGGTGAATCGTGTAGTCGGAACGACGCGCAAGCTCGCGATAGACCGCGATCAGATCCTGCACCGCCGAAACCTTCGCCGAGAGAATGATGCGATCGCGCGACAGACCGATCTCTTCGGCGCGCACGGCCGACAGCAGCGCCGACTGCACCATCGCCTCGCGCATCACCGCGCGAGCATCCTTCGGATTGGCCGATGCGGCGTTCTCGTCCATCATCCTGGCGAGCAACTCCTGATCGAGCGATCCCCAGTTGGCGCCAATGCGCACGGTCTTGCCGTACTTGATCGCCATCTCGACGATGGTCGAGAATTGCGTGTCGCGCTTGTCCTTGAAGCCGACGTTGCCGGGATTGATGCGGTATTTCGACAGCGCCTCGGCGCAGGCCGGATGGTCGGCCAAAAGCTTGTGGCCGATGTAGTGGAAATCGCCGATCAGCGGCACATTGATGCCGCGCTTGTCGAGGCCTTCGCGGATGTACGGCACGGCCGCAGCCGCCTCGTCGCGGTCCACGGTAATGCGGACGAGCTCGGAGCCGGCGCGGGCAAGGGCTGCAACCTGCGCGATCGTGCCCTGCGCGTCGGCGGTATCGGTGTTGGTCATCGACTGCACGACGATCGGCGCACCGCCGCCGACCTGCACGCCGCCGACCATCACCGGCACGCTCACGCGGCGCGGGCTCGGGCCGGCAATATCGACGTCAGCGGCGACATTCGCGATCTTGTTCATCGTCGGATCCTGGGGGCTAATCTGAGGCTTGAATATCAGTCCTATATGGCGAACTTCAACAACGAATGGTTCAAGGCAGGGCAGACCCTGCCGAAACCCGCCGAAACAGGCCCGGATTCGTTGCAAACCACTGTTAGCCGAGGGGTTTTTCGGCCTCCGCGACCCACATCACAGAACTTTGGCCATAGAACTTTCAAACTTGTCGCCCTGGCCTGTTAACCAGGAACAGGCCCGCAATCACGAAGGCGACCGCAACCGCGAAGGTGACCGAAATCGGCTCGCCCAGCACGATATGCCCGGCGGCCACGCCAAACAGCGGGGTCACGAAGGTAAACGCCGACAGCTTGCTGGCCGGATAGGTCTTCATCAGCATGTACCAGAGCAGGAAGGTGACCCCGACCACCCAGACGGTCTGGTAGGTCAGCGAGGCCAGCGCCACCGGTCCGGGCACCTGCGTCAGCGTCTCGCCCAGCATGAAGGAACCGAGCGCCAGCAAAGGCGCCGACACGCCAGTCTGATAGATCAGCGTCTTTTCCGCAGGCGCCTTCGCCAGCTTGCTCACCTTGAAGATCAGCGTGGTGCCCGCCCAGCCGAGCGCACCGAGGATCAAGAGCAGATCGCCGAAGATCACGCGGCTGTCGACGTCGGCCTGCGGCACGCCGATGGCGATGATCATGCCGACGAAGGCGAGCGCGAGGCCGGCCCATTGGTCGCCTCGAAGCTTCTCGCCGAGCAGGTTGACGGCGCCGAAGGCGACGAAGAACGGCGCGGTGTACATGAAAATCACGGCGCGGCTTGCGGTCGTATAGAGCAGGCCGAAGAAGATCACCACGAACTCGAGTGCGAACACCACGCCCATGACGAGCCCGGCTTTCAGCGTGCCGTCGCGGCGAAACAGTGGAATGCCGCGCAGATATGACGCGATCAGGATGATGATGAATCCGCCGACCGAACGCGCCGTCGCCTGCATCAGCGGCGGCACTTCAGTGAGCGCCAGTTTCACCATGACATTGTTGATGCCCCAGCTCAGGCACAGCAGCAGCATGATGGAGATGGCGAAGACACTCAGTGGGCGCGCGGGCGGGTGCGCCGCCTCGGTTATTGCTGCCATCGGATTTTTGGGTCCCTAACCGGCCTTGCCGCAGTTGGCGCAGGTGCCGGTCATTTCCACCACCGTCATCTTCGGCGAGAAACCGCTGGCGCGCGCGCCGTCGATCAGCGGCTGAGTGACGCTCGCCGCCGCCACCTCGCCCACTGCTCCGCACCGCTCGCAGATCAGGAACGCGACGGAACTCGAAGAATCGTGATTGTGCGCACAGGCCAGAAACGCGTTGCGGCTCTCGATGCGATGCACGAGGCCTTGTTCCATCAGGAAATCGAGCGCGCGGTAGACGGTGATCGGCGCCGGCCGCGCGACCCGCTTTGCCAGTTCCTCGATCACATCATAGGCACCGAGCGGGCGATGCGACGACAGCAGCGCCTCGAGCACGTGGCGGCGGATCGGCGTGAAGCGCTGGCCGCGCTGCTCGCAGATCGTCTCCGCATGCGCGATCGCATCCGCGGCGCAGCGGGCGTGATCGTGGCCCGGTTCATGAAAGACTGGCGGTGCGGACTGGGGCATTGCGGCTATTTAGTCATTGATGATGGCGCGCGCATCACAGTTGTATTTGATTCACACACCCGCGACCCAGCGGTGGGACGACAATATTGTGTCCGCCCCAGCAGCTATGCGCAAATATTGTGCTGCGCAACCGCGATTGTTGCATTGCAATAATTTGACCTTATCTCGACAGTAGACGCGAGGCCCCTGCGGGATCCCGCATTGTCGAGGAATGCCCATTGCCGAGCCTGAAATCCTACCTCGAAGGTCTGACGAACCCGTTCTTTGACGGGGGCCGCGAGCGGCCAAGGCGCCGCGGCCGGAAGAAGATCAACCTCGCGCTCCAGGGCGGCGGCGCGCACGGCGCGTTCACCTGGGGCGTCGCCGATCACCTGCTCGCCGACGACAGGCTGCAGGTCGCCGGTATTTCCGGCGCATCGGCCGGCGCCATCAACGCCGTGATGATCGCCGATGGCCTCGCGCGAGGCGGGCCTGAGGAAGCGCGCAAGCGGCTCGCGGCGTTCTGGCGGGCGGCGAGTGCGGGAGGCGATTTGCCGCCGGTGCAGCGCGCGGTCGCCGACCGCCTGTTCTCGTTCCTGCCGTTTGCGACTTCGCCGGTGCAAGGTTGGTTCGAGGCGATGTCGCGCTATTTCTCGCCCTACGAGCTCAATCCGCTGAACATCAACCCGTTGCGCGACCTGATCGAACGCTTCGTCGATTTCGACGCAGTGCGTGGCGGCGAGCTCGAACTGTTCATCTCGACCACCAACGTGCACACGGGGCGCACGCACATCTTCCCGCGCGAGAAGATCGACGCGGACGTGGTGATGGCGTCGGCGGCGCTGCCGCTGTTGTTCCGCGCGGTCGAGATCGACGGCGTGCCACACTGGGACGGCGGCTACATGAGCAATCCGCCGATGTTTCCGTTCCTGCAGACGACGGAAGCCGACGACATCATCATCGTCCAGATCAACCCGGTGGAGCGGAAGACGACGCCGCGCACGTCCGGCGAGATCGTCAACCGCCTCAATGAAATCACCTTTAACTCGGCGCTGATCGCCGAGATGCGCAGCATGGAGTTCGTCAATCGCCTGATCGATGACGGCCACCTGTCCCAGGGCGTCGGCGCCAACCGCTATCGCCGCCTCAACATCCACCGCATCCATCTCGGCGGCTTGAGCACGCGGCTCAGCCCGTCCACCAAGCTCAACACCGATTTTCAGTTCTTCGAGCTGCTGCGGCGGGCCGGCCAGCGCGCGGCGCGGCGCTTCCTCGACCAGCATTTCGAGGCGATCGGCGTTCAGTCGAGCATCGACGTCGCCGCCGAATCCGGCGTCGAGTGGGCTTGAAGAGCGGAACTCCGCGGTTGTCACCTCTCCCCGCATTGCGGGGAGAGGTCGGATCGCGACAGCGATCCGGGTGAGGGGCATGGCACTGCGGTCATTCCGATGCTGGAATCGCGGACTCATCAGCCCCCTCACCCCGACCCTCTCCCCGCATAGCCGTTCGAAGAACGGCGTCGCTTCGCTCGCCTATGCGGGGAGAGGGGGCAGGCAGGTCGCCGCACTTCAATAAACCCTCAACCAAACCCCCATTTTGCGGCGCAACACGCATGCGCAATTCGCACAAGGGCTGCGCGATATACCCGGTATTCAATTTCATGAGCTAGCTTATCGTATTCATTGTTCATGGATTCGAAACGATAATAAAAATGCTGGCACGCAATCCCGACCACCACTTCATGTTCGCGCTCGCCGATCTGCAGCGCGCGGTCCGCGCCTATGCCGACCAGAAGGCCGCGCGGCACGGCATCACCCGGTCGCAATGGGCGGTGCTGGTGAAGCTGCAGAAAGAAGAGGGATTGCAGCAGGCGAAGCTTGCAAAACTTCTCGACATCCAGCCGATCACTCTGACACGGCTGATCGACCGGCTCTGCTCCAGCGGGCTGGTCGAACGCCGCGCCGACGAGAACGACCGCCGCGCCAACCGCCTTTACCTGACACCGGCAGCAAGGCCGCTGATGGTGAAGCTGCGCTCGCTGCGCGACGAGATCAACCAGACGGCGCTGACTCACCTGAAGCCCGCCGAGGCAGATCGCCTGCTGGTGCAGCTCGAGCTGATCAAGGAGAACGTGCGCGCCGCCTACAAGGCGGGGTGCGAGACGAAGAAGAGCAAGGAGCGGCGGAATGGCTGATCCGGTGCTCAAATTCCCCGGCGAGCAGTCAGCGCCTGCCCCGGACGCAAAGAAGAAGCCGCTCTCGGGCCGCTTGAACAAAACGCGCCGGCTGATTCTGCTGGTCGTCATCCCGGCCATTGCCGGCATTGCGGGCCTTGCCGTCTATCTCTCCGGCGGCCGCTACATGACCACCGACAACGCCTATGTCGGTGCCCAGAAGGTGCTGGTGACGCCGGATATCTCGGGCAAGATCGCCAAGGTGGTGGTGCGTGAGGGCCAGCGCGTGCAGATCGGCGACGTGCTGTTCGAGATCGATCCCGAGCCGTTCCGGCTGGCGCTTACGCAGGCGGAGGCGCGCGTCGCCACGGTCCGCACCGAGCACGCCAACCTCCAGACCAACGACAAGGCGATGTCGCGCATGATCGAGCTTGCGCAAAGGACCGCCGATCTCAAGCGTCAGGACGTCGAACGCAAATCGACGCTGATGGCCAATCGCAGCGGCTCGCAGTTCGACCTCGATGCGTCGCACACGCAGCTGGTCGTCGCCCAGACGCAGATCGAGCAGTTGAGCCAGCAGCAGGCCGGCATCCGCAACCAGCTCCTCGGCAACCCGGATCTGCCGCTCGATCAATTCCCGCCTTACATGCAGGCCAAGGCCGCGCTCGACCAGGCGCAGCGCGACCTCAATCATACGACGGTGCGCGCGCCGCTCGCCGGCAACGCCACTCAAGTCGACAACATCCAGCTCGGCCGCTACGTCAACGCCGGCACCCCGGTGCTGAGCGTGATCGACGATGCGCATCCGTGGGTGGACGCGAATCCGAAGGAGACCGACTTCACCTATGTCACGCTCGGACAGAGCGTGACGATCGTCGTCGATGCATTCCCGAACCACACCTTCAAGGGGCGCGTCACGTCGCTCAGTCCCGGCACCGGCGCGCAGTTCGCGATCCTGCCGCCGCAGAACGCCAGCGGAAACTGGGTGAAGGTCGTGCAGCGGGTGCCGATCCGCATCTCGTTCGATCCGGACGAGAGCACCGGCAAGCTGCGCGCGGGGATGAGCGCATACGTTTCGGTCGACACCGGCCGCAGCCGTTCACTGGCGGCACTGCTTGGGCTTTCGGCGCCGGCGCAAGAAAAAACAAAATGAGCATCCGCGCGGCACCGGCGAATGTTCCCGGGCCGCGGCGGGCCATCATCGTCACCTGCGCGATGGCAGGCTCGGTGATGCAGACGCTGGATTCGACGATCGCCAACGTGGCGCTGCCGTTCATGCAGGGCTCGCTCTCGGCCTCGCTCGATCAGGTCAACTGGGTGCTGACATCCTATATCGTCGCTGCCGCGATCATGACGGCGCCGGTCGGCTGGCTTGCCGCGCGCTACGGCCGCAAGCGGCTGTTCGTGACCTGTACCGCGACGTTCACGGCGGCCTCGATCCTGTGCGGCATGTCGCAGGACCTGACCCAGCTCGTGTGCTTCCGCCTGGTGCAGGGCGCCGCAGGCGCGGCGCTGATCCCGCTGTCACAGTCGCTGGTCATCGATCTCTACCCCGCGCATGAGCGAACCAAGGCGCAGTCGATCTTCGGCATGGGCATCATGCTTGGTCCGATCATGGGGCCGACGCTCGGCGCCTGGCTGACCGACCAGTTTTCCTGGCACTGGGTGTTCCTGGTCAACGTGCCGTTCGGATTGATTGCGACGGTCGGCCTGTTCCTGTTCATGGACGAGAGCCCGCCGAACACGCGGCTGAAGTTCGACTGGTTCGGCTTCGCCGCGCTGGCGATCGGCATCGGCGCGCTGCAGCTCGCGCTCGATCGCGGTGAACAGGTCGGCTGGTTCGATTCCAACGAGATCATCGCCTATGCGATCGTTTCGGTGGTCGGGGTCTACTACTTCCTCGCGCATTCGCTGACCACGCCCGAGCCGTTCGTGCGCTTCGACCTGTTCAAGGACCGCAACTACGCCTCATCCTGCATCTTCATGGCGGTGATGGCGGTGGTGTTGTTCTCGACCATGGCGCTGGTGTCGCCGTTCCTGCAGCAGGTGTCGGGGCATCCGGTGTTGTCGGCCGGCATCATCCTGTCGTCGCGCGGCGTCGGCACCTTCTTCGCGATGATGACGATCCGCTCGTCGATGCGCTACGTCGAGGCGCGCACGACCATGATGGTCGGCCTCGGCATCACCGCCTATACGCTCTACCTGATGTCGACCTTCACCAACGACACCTCGGCAAACACCATCTTCTTCGTCGGCGTGCTGCAGGGCTTCGCCTTCGGCATGGTGTTCGTGTCGGTCAACACCGTCGCCTTCCTCACCCTGCCCGACAACCTGCGCACCTACGGCGCCTCGTTCCAGACACTGATCCGCAACATCTCGAGCTCGTTCGGCATTTCCGTCATCATCGCGCAGCTCTCCGACGGCGCCCGCCGTTCGCGCGCCGAGCTCGGCGACTTCGTCAATCCGTTCAACGACGCGCTGAAGATGCCGGACGTGGCGAAAGTGATCGACATGTCGACCGACAGCGGGCGCGCCATGATCGACCAGATGCTGAACACGCAGGCGCTGATCATCGCCTATGCCAACGATTTCCGCCTGCTGACGCTGTTCGCTCTGTGCACGCTGCCGGTCGCCTTCATCATCGGCAAGACCAAGGACACTTTCCTGGAGCGGACGAAACCTCCGCCGCCAACGGCCCGCCCGCCGCAGCACCCGCCGCCGCCAAAGCCGCAGGGCGAACCGGCCGAGTGAGCCGCAGACAATACTGCCGATAATTGGCGGCTGTTCGATTTAGCAATCTGGCTTGAAGGCAAAGGCCGCCATATCCTGCGGCGGCGCGAGCGATGACCTGAGCCGGAGCGACACCATGTCTGCCTTGATTGCCGTTCTCGGCGCGACCGGAGTCTACGGGCGGCATCTGGTGCCGCGGCTGGTTGCGTCGGGCTTTCGCGTCCGCGCGCTGGTGCGCAGGCCCGAGGCGGCAGCATTCGCTGCCGCTTGCGACGCCGAGGTGCGTTCTGCCGACATCTTCGACGGCGCCTCGCTTCGTGCCGGGCTTTCGGGTTGCGATGTGGCGATCAACCTTGCCACCGCCCTGCCCTCGCCGGCCAGAGCCGGCGGCGACTTCGACCTGAACGATCGCGTCCGCCGCGAAGGCGTGCCGATCTTTCTTGCCGCGTGCGCGGCGGCCGGCGTCGGGCGCGTGCTGCAGCAGAGCATCGCCATGATTCACGGTGGTGGCGCGGATGCATGGGCCGACGAGGAGACGTTCTTTCCGCTGCCACAGGACAGCATCGCCGGTCGCGCCATCGCTGCGGCACGGGACATGGAGGCCGCGGTCACGGCCACGTCGCTCGACTGGGCGATTTTGCGCGGCGCGTTGTTCTACGGACCGGGCACCGGATTCGACGACGATTGGTTCGCGCGCGGACAAAGCGGAAAGTTGCGGCTGCCCGGCGACGGCGAGGAATATCTCACGCTGCTGCACATCGCCGACATGGCCGACGCGACCGTGGCCGCACTTTCGCGCTGGCCGTCGCGCCAGGCGCTGATCATCGCCGACGACACACCGATGCGCTGGCGCGACCTGTTCAGCTACATCGCTGCGGCGTCGGGCGGCCCGGCGCCACAAGCCGGCGGGCCGCCGCGTTTCCCGTCATTTCGTCTCCGCAACCGCCGCGCACGCGAAGCACTCGGCTGGTCGCCGCGCTACGGGGATTTTCGCGCAGGGCTCGCGCGCTGAGTCAGGTCTCGACGCCGAGCATCAGCCCGATGTTCTGCACGGCCGCACCCGATGCGCCCTTGCCGAGGTTGTCGAGCCGCGCGACGAGCACTGCATGCCGGTGCTTCTCGCTGCCGAACACGCGCAGCTCCATCAGGTTGGTGTCGTTGAGCGCGAGCGCATCGAGCCGGCCCGCCTTGACCGACGGATCATCCGAGGCGATCACCTTCACCCACTTTGCACCCGCATAGTGAGCTGCAAGCGCCGCCTCGATGTCCTGCGCCTTCGGCTTGCCAGGCAGCGTGTCGAGATGCAGCGGCACCGACACCAGCATGCCCTTGCGGAAATTGCCGACCGACGGCACGAAGATCGGCCGCCGCGTCAGCTTCGAATACTTCTGCAGCTCCGGCAGGTGCTTGTGCTCGAAGCCGAGGCCGTAGAGCTCGAACAGCGGCGCCTTGCCGGACTCGTAGGCTTCGATCATCGATTTGCCACCGCCCGAATAGCCCGAGACGGCGTTGACCGTGACCGGATAGTCGGCGGGCATCAGGCCTGCATCGATCAGCGGCCGGATCAGCGCGATGCCGCCGGTCGGATAGCAGCCTGGATTCGAAACCTTCTGCGCCTTGGCGATCGCTTCCGGCTGCTCCGGCGTCATTTCCGGCCAGCCGAACGTCCAGCCGTCGGCGACGCGGTGCGCCGACGAGGCATCGAGAATGCGCGGCGCCTTGTCGCCGAGCTCGGCGGCCAGCGCGACGGCTTCCTTCGCCGCCTCATCCGGCAGGCAGAGCACGACGAGGTCGGCCTCGGCCATCAGCGCCTTGCGCGCGGCCGGATCCTTGCGCTTCTCAGGATCGATCGAGCGCATCTCGACACCGGCGACCTTCGCCAGCCGGTCGCGGATTTCGATGCCGGTGGTGCCGGCTTCGCCGTCGATGAAGATGACCGGGGTCGCCGTCTTGGTGGCGGAGCCGGGCTTGTCCAGAGTGGTCGTGGCCATGGCGTGTCTCGGTGCTATCAGGCTTCGGTTATATGTGGGGTTTGTAACAACAAAAAAGCCGCGCTTCGGTTCGGGCGCGGCTTCGAGCGACTTTCGGTGCGTTTATGCAGCCGTCATCGCTCCCGCGCGGTGCGGGTCGGACGGCGACGACGGAGGATGGTGCTGCCAAAAGTCATGGGCGGCTATATGCGCAGGATCGGGCCATTCGTCAATATTTGAGGCTGCCAGCGGGGCCTAAATATCGAAAAACACCGTCTCCCGGTCGCCCTGGATGCGAAAATCGATGCGGTACAGCGCCTTGGCGGGGTCCCGGGTCGCGACCAGGGTCTGCCGCCGGTCGACCGGGACGAGCTTGAGGATCGGGTCGTCCGCGTTGCTGGCCTCATCGGAGAAATAGATCCGGGTGAACACGTGCTGCAGGATGCCGCGCATGTGGATCGCAACGAGGATGTGCGGTGCCTGCAAGGCGCCGTTCGGGCCCGGCACCCGGCCGGGCTTGACGGTGTCGAACACGAAGGTGCCGGATGTATCGCTCTCAGCCCGGCCGAAACCTTTGAACGATGCGTTGGTCCGGCGCGGATCGCGCGGGTGGGCGTAACGCCCCTGCCCGTCCGCCTGCCAGATCTCGAACAGGATGCCGTCGATCGGCGCGCCTTCGCCGTCGAACATCCTGCCCTCGATGCGGATGCGTTCGCCGACCGCGTCGGGCGTCACGAGATCGCCATTGATGAGCTGCGACCACGGATAGTTGGTCTTGCCCTGCTCGTTCGGCGTCATGCAGGGGGCCGCGAACGGCCCGATCGTCTGCGACGGCGTAATTCCTTTCATCAGTCCGGATCCTCAGGCGTGGCGTTGCGGCCGCGCAGCACGATGTCGAAGCGGTAAGCGAGCGCCCAGTCCGGCACCGTGGTCTCAAGATCGAACGACGAGATTAACCGGTTGCGCGCGAATTCGGGGATCGACTGGGCGATCGGGTCATACTGAAACAGCGGATCGCCCGGAAAATACATCTGCGTCACCAAGCGCGACGTGAAGGCCGTGCCGAACAGCGACAGATGGATGTGCGCCGGCCGCCAGGCATTGCGATGATTGGGCCAGGGATATGCGCCCGGCTTGATGGTCGTGAACTTGTAGTGCCCTTGCGCGTCCGTCACCACCCGCCCCGAGCCCGTAAAATTCGGATCGAGCGGCGCCGGATGCTGGTCGTTGACGTGAACATAGCGGCCGCAGGAATTGGCCTGCCAGATTTCGACCAGCGTATCCGGCACGCCGCGGCCGTCCTCATCGACCACCCGGCCGTGCACGATGATGCGTTCGCCGATCGGCTCGGCCGCGTGCTGGCGCGTCAGGTCGGCGTCCGCTTCGCGCACCGCGTCATGGCCGTATACCGGACCAGTCAGTTCCGACAAAGTATGCGGAACGATGATCAGCGGATTCACCGGCGCACGCCGCACCGTGCTCTTGTAGTCGGGATACAGAAGAGGCGGGTTCGCCTTCTTGCTGTCGATTGGATAGGCGGTGCTCATTTAAGGACGTCCTCCTTAAGGGTGCCCCCAAGTTTCATCATCGCAGAACGATTTGCAATGGCGCAGCGCAGCCTCAAAGTCGGCGCGCCCCCTCTCTCCCGCTTGCGGGGAGAGGGTTGGGGTGAGGGGGCTGATGCCCGTCCGCGAGTCCAGCATCGCAACTGGCGCAGTGCCATGCCCCTCACCCGGATCGCTGTCGCGATCCGACCTCTCCCCGCAATGCGGGGAGAGGTGAGAAGCGCTGCGTCAGTTCAGCTTCTCGATCGCAACGGCGACGCCCTGGCCGACACCGACGCACATGGTGGCCAGCGCCAGCTTGCCGCCGCGCTTCTCCATGCCGTGCAGCGCGGTCATCGCAATGCGGGCGCCGCTCATGCCAAGCGGATGGCCGAGCGCGATCGCGCCGCCGTGCGGGTTGACGAAGTCGGCGTCTTCCTTGACGCCGAGCTGCCGGAGCACCGCGATACCTTGCGAGGCAAAGGCCTCGTTCAGCTCGATCAGGTCGAAGTCGCTGATCTTCAGGCCCAGACGCTCCATAAGCTTGCGCACCGCCGGCACCGGGCCGATGCCCATCACCCGCGGCGGCACAGCGCCGGATGCAAGCCCGAGGATTTTTCCGCGCGGCTTCAGGCCGTGCTTCGCCACCGCTTCGGCGGAGGCGAGGATCATTGCTGCTGCGCCGTCATTGACGCCGGAGGAATTGCCGGCCGTCACCGTGCCTGGATTTCGGAACGCCGGCTTCAGCTTGGTCAGCCCCTCCAGCGTCGTCTCCGGCCGCGGATGCTCGTCCTTGTCGACGGTCACCGGTCCGGCCTTGCCGCCGGGGACGGCCACCGACACGATCTCTTCGGCGAAATAGCCCGACGCGATCGCCTTGCCCGCACGCTCCTGCGAGCGGATCGCGAACGCGTCCTGATCGGCGCGCGAGACCTGGAATTCCTCGGCGACGTTCTCGCCGGTCTCGCCCATGGCATCGACGCCGTACTGCGCCTTCATCATCGGATTGACGAAGCGCCAGCCGATGGTGGTGTCGTAGATTTCCGACGAGCGCGAGAACGCTTCCGCCGCCTTGCCCATCACGAATGGCGCACGCGTCATCGACTCGACGCCGCCGGCGATGCCGAAATCGATCTCGCCGGCGCGGATCGCGCGCGACACGCTGCCGATCGCATCGAGGCCCGAGGCGCAGAGCCGATTCACGGTGCTTGCCGGAACCGAATCCGGAAAGCCCGCCAGCAGCACGGCCATGCGCGCCACATTGCGGTTGTCTTCACCGGCCTGATTGGCGCAGCCGAACGACACCTCGTCGAGGTCAGACCAGTCCACATTCGGATTGCGTTCCTTCAGCGCCTTCAGCGGCACAGCGCCTAGATCGTCGGTGCGGATTTTCGCGAGCGAACCGCCAAAGCGGCCGATCGGTGTCCGAACCGCATCACAAATGAACACATCACGCATGGTGGCTGCTCCTCCCGCGCCCATGACCACTTGGGCACACTGTTGAATGACTTGAGGTCTGATTGATCTTGCCCGTTTTGTAGAAAGTGCTCTTGGCGAGGTCAAATAGGGTTTCGGGGCATTTTCGCCCGGACAGCCATGCACCAGCCATGCATCTGCCGGAGAGTGCCATCAATGTGAGCAACCTCGACTTGCCATTTTCCGCTTGAACTGGCGTCATGCCCGCAGCTCTTCAGGGACAATCCATGCGTACTTTCATTCTCGCCCTCCTGGTCACGATCATCGCTGCGCCCGTCTACGCCCAGACGCTGGGCACGGGCATTCCCTTGAATCAGGACAAGGAACTTTCACCGGAGCAGGCTGAGAAGCGCCGCAAGACCGAAGAAGCCTACAAGTCGGCCATCAAGGGCGTGCCGGATGCCAAGCCCGTCGATCCGTGGGGCAACATGCGCAGCACCGAGACCGCCGGCAGCGGCGCCAAGGCCAAGACCGCGCCGAAGAAGACAAACTAAGCAAGACCAACTGACCCACAGTCGGGGACGACGCGCTGGGGACAGGCCCGCACGGCGCGTAGGATCGGGTCGTGAACTTTGCTAGCGTGCCCGTCCCGCCAGCCACGTCACCGGTTGCATGACAGTTCCCCAGCCCATTCCGCGCGCGCTCCTGCAAGAAGACGAACCGGCGTCGCCGCCCGAAGCGGCTCCGCGGCCGGCACCGCCGGCGACTGACGGTGCTGCGCGCGTCACGCCGATGATGGAGCAGTATCTGGAGATCAAGGCGGCCAATCCGGACCTCCTGCTGTTCTACCGGATGGGCGACTTCTACGAGTTGTTCTTCAAGGACGCCGAGATCGCCTCGCGCGCGCTCGGCATCGTGCTCACCAAGCGCGGCAAGCATGCCGGCGACGACATCCCGATGTGCGGCGTGCCGGTGGAGCGTGCCGAGGACTACCTGCACCGGCTGATCGCAAAGGGCCACCGGGTCGCTGTCTGCGAGCAGACCGAGGATCCCGCGGAAGCCAAGAAGCGCGGCGCCAAGAGCGTGGTGAAGCGCGACGTGGTGCGCCTCGTCACGCCCGGAACGCTGACCGAAGACAACCTGCTCGACGCGCGCGCCAACAACTATCTGCTGGCGCTGGCGCGGTTGCGAGCATCGGCCGGCGGCGACCGCATGGGACTGGCGTGGATCGACATGTCCACGTCGGAGTTCATCGTCACCGAATGCGCCGCCGCCGAACTTACGGCGACCGTTGCCCGCATCAATCCGAACGAGGTGATCGTCGCCGACGCGCTGTTCGGCGACGAAACGCTCGGCCCGTACTTGCGGGAACTGCAGGCGGTAACGCCGCTGACGCGCGACGTGTTCGACAGCGCAACCGCCGAGCGCAGGCTCTGCGACTATTTTGCCGTCGCGACCACCGACGCGTTCGGCGCGCTGACGCGGCTGGAGGCGACCGCGGCCGCCGCCTGCGTGACCTATATCGAGCGCACGCAGGTGGGAAAGCGACCGCCGCTCTCGCCGCCCGCGCGCGAGGCCGCCGGCACCACCATGGCGATTGATCCTGCGACCCGCGCCAATCTCGAGCTGACGCGCACGTTGTCGGGCGAGCGGCGCGGCTCGCTGCTCGCAGCGCTCGACAGCACCATGACCGCGGCCGGCTCGCGGCTATTGGCGCAGCGCCTCGCCGCGCCGCTGACGGATGCCGCCGTGATCACCCGGCGTCTCGATGCCGTCAGCGCGTTTGTCGCCGATTCAGGCGCGCGCGGCGAGCTGCAGCGGATGCTGCATGCTGCGCCGGACATGGCCCGCGCTCTAGCGCGGTTGTCAGTCGGACGCGGCGGCCCGCGCGATCTGGCCGCGCTCTCCGCCGGCATCACCGCGGCCGACGAGGTGCTTGCACGGCTGGGAGCGATGCCCGATCTGCCGCAGGAAATTTCCATCGCTGCCGCTGCGTTGCGCAAGCCGCCGCGCGCGCTGGCTGAAGAGTTCACCCGCGCGCTCGCCGACGAACTGCCGCTGCTGAAGCGCGACGGCGGCTTCGTGCGCGCAGGTTACGAGCCGGCGCTTGATGAAGCCCGTGCGCTGCGCGACGAGTCGCGCCGCGTGGTCGCGGCGATGCAGGCGCGTTACGCCGAGGAGTCCGGCGTCAAGGCCTTGAAGATCCGCCACAACAACGTGCTCGGCTACTTCGTCGAGGTGACCGCGCAGCACGGCGACAAGCTGATGTCGCCGCCGCTGAACGCGACCTTCATTCATCGCCAGACGCTGGCGGGGCAAGTCCGCTTCACCACCTCCGAACTCGGCCAGACCGAGGCGAAGATCGCCAACGCCGCCGACCGGGCGCTCGCCCTCGAGCTGGAGATCTTCGAAAAGCTCGCGGCGATGGCGATCGCTGCATCCGACGAGCTGCATGCGGCGGCGCAAGCATTCGCGGCACTCGATGTTGCGACCGCGCTGGCGAAGCTTGCTTCGGACCAAAATTACGTACGGCCCGAGGTCGATGGGTCAAAAGATTTCGTCATCGAAGGCGGGCGGCACCCCGTGGTCGAGCAGGCGCTGTCGCGCGACGGCCAGCCGTTCATCGCCAATGCCTGCGATCTGTCGCCGCTCGCGCGCGAGACCTTCGGCCAGATCTGGATCGTCACCGGTCCGAACATGGCCGGTAAATCGACGTTCCTGCGCCAGAACGCGCTGATCGCGCTGATGGCGCAGATCGGCAGCTTCGTGCCGGCGAAGCGCGCCCGCATCGGCATTGTCGACCGCCTGTTCTCGCGCGTCGGCGCCGCCGACGATCTCGCGCGCGGCCGCTCGACCTTCATGGTCGAGATGGTGGAGACCGCGGCGATCCTGAACCAGGCTGGCGAACGCGCGCTCGTCATCCTCGACGAGATCGGCCGCGGCACCGCGACCTTCGACGGGCTGTCGATCGCCTGGGCTTCGATCGAGCATCTGCATGAGGAGAACCGCTGCCGCGCCCTGTTCGCCACGCACTATCACGAGCTGACCGCGCTCGGCGCCAAGCTGCCGCGCCTGTTCAACGCCACGGTGCGGGTGAAGGAATGGCAGGGTGACGTGGTGTTCCTGCACGAGGTCATGCCGGGCGCCGCCGACCGCTCCTACGGCATCCAGGTCGCCAAGCTCGCAGGCCTTCCCGCCGGCGTCATCGCGCGCGCAAAGACGATTTTGGCAAAGCTCGAAGCGCAGGACCGCTCCTCGGCCACCCGTGCGCTGGCCGACGACCTCCCCCTGTTCGCAATGCCCTCGCGCGCGGCCGCGGAAGCGAAGATCGAGACGCCTGCGGACAAACTGCTCAAGGCTTTCGAAGCGCTGCACCCCGACGACATGTCACCGCGCGAAGCGCTCGACGCGCTCTATGCGCTGAAGAAGACGCTGGGGTCGTAGTCCGCATGAGCGAAGCGACATGCGGGGGCTGGCTTCCCGGATATCGCTGCGCTCGGGGAATTGAGGGCGTCGTCGTCACGCCCTCTAGGCCGTCCCGCTGCCGGTGAAGTCGGCGACGACATGCAGCATCGCGCGCAGTCCGTAGATCAGGCCTGCCTCGTCCACCTGGAACCGCGGCGAGTGATTGGGCGCGGCGTCGCTGTCGCCGGGCCGCGCGATGCCGACATTGAAGAACATGCCGGGCACGACCTGGCCGTAATAGGAGAAGTCCTCGCTGGCGCTGCCCGGCACACTCGAGAGGAGCGTCCTCGCGCCCACGCGCGCGAGCGACGGCGCCATCCGCGCGACCAGCGCAGCATCGTTGACCACCGACGGATAGGGGTTGTTGCCCCAGAACACCTCGGCGGATCCGTTCATGCCGCGTGCGATGTTCTCGGCGATCTCGCCGATGCGGCGCTTGGCGCGCGTGCGTTGCTGTTCGCCGAACGTGCGCAGCGTGCCCTGCATCTCGGCCATATCGGGAATGATGTTGCCGCGCACGCCACCCTTGAACGCGCCGACGGTCACCACCGTGGGCTCGCGCATCACGTCGGTCTCCCGGCTGACGATCGTCTGCAGCGCCGTCAAGATCGAAGCGCCGATGACGAGGGGATCGACCCCGGCCCATGGGCGCGCCCCGTGGGTCTGCTTGCCACGCACGACAATGCGAAACCCGTCGCTGGCGGCTGTCGACACGCCGGGCCGGTAGGCCAGCACGCCGACCGGCAAGGCCGACCCCACATGCAGGCCGAACACGGCGTCGGGCTTCGGGTTCTCCATCACGCCCTGCTCGACCATGACGCGTGCCCCGCCAGACTGACCGGGCGGCAATCCTTCCTCGGCCGGCTGGAAGATCAACTTGATGGTGCCGCGCAGGTCCTTGCGCATCTTCGCCATCACCTCGGCGGCTGCCATCAGGATCGCGACATGGCAATCGTGCCCGCATGCGTGCATCACGCCGACGGTCTCGCCGCCCCACTGCGTCTTGACCTTCGAGGCGAACGGCAGGTCGACCTCTTCGGAGACCGGCAGCGCATCCATGTCGGCGCGCAACGCGATCACCGGCCCCGGACCGCCTTCGCCTTTCAGCAGGCCGACGACGCCGGTTTCAGCGACGCCTTCGCGCACCTCATAGCCCAGCGATTTCAAGTGCTGCGCAACCAGCCCAGCAGTTCGTCTTTCCTGGTTGCCCAGCTCAGGGTTGGCGTGGATATCGCGCCGCCAGGCGATCATCCTGGCTTCGATGGCCTGCGCTGCCTGGTCGAGTGCGCCGTGGATCGCGCGCGTCGGGCCTGCGGCCGCGGCCGGCTGCATCTGTGCCAGTGCTGCGACAGGCCGCAGCAGGCCGAGCGCGCCGCACGCACAAGCGGCGTGCAGCAGGGCGCGCCGGCTCGGTTGCGTGTCGATTGCTTCGGCGACGAATGTTGATGGAACCGACGAGCGTCCAAAAAGCCGCATGACCTGAGTCCCCTCTAAAGAACGTCCGCACCAGCTGCGGATTGTGCGCCAAATGGTCGATGGCGCAAGGGCCGTTCAGCGTTGATCACCTTTGCAAAGCGCGCCGCGCTCGCCCCTAGGATTGCGCAGCCTTGGCCGTCGGCCGCCGTCGGATCGCCCAGAACAGGAGATTGCAGCCGATCGACACGGCAAGCGCGATGGCGAGGCCTGCGGCCGCGCCGACCCTCTCGACCAGAAGATGCGCGGTCAGGCAGCTCAGTGAGAATCCCACAAAGCCGAGCGGCATGTTGGAGAAGACGGCTGCCGTTGCGGGTCCACCAATGCGCGGATGCAGGATGAAGACCAGACTCAGGAGCACGACCGGGAACACGGCGAGAAGACCCGTCACTTTCGGACCGACCACCTGGCTCGCCGTGACGACGAAGCCGACGAGCCCGGCCACCATCGCTGCCCGCATCATCAGGTCGGTCCAGCGCCGCGGCACCGGCGGAACGGGCGCGTGCGGAAACCGATTGCCGATGGCGATGCAGATGGCGAGACCAGCGGCGGCGAACACGACGCCTGTCATCGTCGACCATGGCACTGCGCTGACCACCAAAACCAGGACGAGCCAGGTCGCCATCGCCGGCAGCACGCTCGCGGCCACGCCATGCCGCTGCGCCCGCATCGCATAGACGAGCGCAAAAACCGTACTGACGACAGTCACCACGACGCTCGCCAGCGCGCTCTGCGCGACGAAGGCCGCGTCATGCTGGAGCGCGATGAAGGCATAGGCCGGGCCGGCCGAGAGCGGCAGCGTGGCGATCATCGCACCGACGACGGGGCCGGCGCGTTCCGCGGCAAAGGACGCCAGCACGACGACGCCGGCGGTCACGGCCACTTTCAGGACAAGCAACAGCCAGAACAGCGGCTCGGGAAACATCGAATGCCTTGGTCTCGTGCCCCCACGCGACTTAGGGCATCCCAGCACCCCTCATGGAGGGTGCTGGCGACCGGAGCAATCCTGGCAGCACATGTTACGACGGCGCTCGCCGCCGTCACAAATTCTGTTTATTTTTCAATTAATTAAGCTGCACGAGCGCGCGAAAAAACGCCGTCTGATGGAGCTCCACAATCCTAGGGGGCCGCCCCCAATCACACAAAACCGCGAAGCGATTCGCGCCGGTCGCCATGCGACCCACCTAAAGGCTGATGACACCGCCCAAACCGTCCGTTATCCGATGGCGCATGGATACGGTCGTCGCCAACAAGCCCCCACCAGTCGAGGAGGAGTTCGATCCCGTGCGCATCGGCGCCGAGATCGAGGCTTTGGCCGCCAAGTTCTCGGGGCGCGACGACGCCTTTCGCGCAGCAATCACCCAGCTTCTCAAGGCTGAACTCGCGAGGGGACGCGCGGCCGCCCAAACGCAACTCTTGAAGGACCGGCATGGACGCCGCTGCGCCGAGCGGCTGTGCTATCTGCACGATGCAATCATCGGCCTGCTGTACGAGGCGGCGACGCACCATCTCTACAAGAGCCTGGTGCCGTCCGACTCCGAGCGCATGGCGATCGTTGCCACAGGCGGCTACGGCCGCGGGCTGATGGCGCCGGAGTCCGACATCGACCTGCTGTTCCTGCTTCCCTACAAGCAGACCGCCTGGGGCGAGTCGGTCGCCGAAGCCATTCTCTATTGCCTCTGGGACATGGGGTTGAAGGTCGGCCACGCCACGCGCTCGATCGACGAGTCGATCCGGCAGGCGCGCGCCGACATGACCATCCGCACTGCGGTGCTGGAGACCCGCTATCTGGTCGGGGACCGCGCGCTCTACGACGAACTGGTCACGCGCTTCGACAAGCAGGTCGTGCAGGGCACGGCCTCCGAATTCGTCACCGCAAAACTCGCCGAGCGCGAGGAGCGGCACCGCCGCGCCGGCCAGTCTCGCTACCTGGTCGAGCCGAACGTCAAGGACGGCAAGGGCGGCCTGCGCGACCTGCACACGCTGTTCTGGATCTCGAAATACGTCTACCGCGTGCGCGAAACCAGCGAGCTGGTCGAGCACGGCGTGTTCGACGCGCAGGAATACCGCACCTTCCGCCGCTGCGAGGATTTCCTCTGGTCGGTCCGCTGCAACATGCACTTCATCGCCAAGCGCGCGGAAGAGCGGCTGTCGTTCGACATCCAGCGCGAGATGGCGGTGCGGCTCGGCTACACCAGCCATCCCGGCATGCAGGACGTCGAGCGCTTCATGAAGCACTACTTCCTGATCGCCAAGGACGTCGGCGACCTGACTGCCATCCTCTGCGCCAAGCTGGAGGACCAGCAGGCGAAGCCTGCGCCGGTGCTGAGCCGGATGATGGCGAAGTTCCGCCCCTCGCCGAAGCGCCGCCTGAGCGACAGCGACGACTTCGTGGTCGACTACAATCGCATCAATCTCGCCGTGCCGGACGTGTTCCAGCACGATCCGATCAATTTGATCCGCATCTTCCGCCTGGCGCAGAAGCACAATCTGGCGTTTCACCCGGATGCGATGCGCGCCGCAAAGCGCTCGCTGCACCTGATCGACCAGAAGCTCCGCGACAGCGAGGAGGCCAACGGCCTGTTCCTCGAGATCCTGACCTCGAACGACGCGGAGATCGTGCTGCGGCGGATGAACGAGACCGGCGTGCTCGGAAAATTCATCCGCACCTTCGGCCGGATCGTCTCGATGATGCAGTTCAACATGTATCATCACTACACGGTGGACGAGCATCTGTTGCGCTGCATCGGCATCCTGCAGGACATCGAGCGCGGCGGCAACGACGAGTTCGCGCTGGCGAGCGACCTGATACGCAAGATGCGCCCCGAACACCGTCCGGCGCTGTATGTCGCCGTGTTTCTGCACGACATCGCCAAAGGCCGCCCCGAGGATCACTCGATCGCGGGCGCGCGCGTTGCGCGGCGCTTGTGTCCGCGCTTCGGCCTCAGCGCCGCCGACACCGAGCTGGTCGCCTGGCTGATCCAGGAGCACCTGACCATGTCGACGGTGGCGCAATCGCGCGACCTTTCCGACCGCCGCACCATCGAGAATTTCGCCGGCGTCGTGCAGTCGCTGGAGCAATTGAAGCTGCTCACCATCCTCACCACCGCCGACATCCGCGGCGTCGGACCCGGCGTCTGGAACGGCTGGAAGGCGCAACTGCTGCGCACACTTTACTATGAGACCGAGCCGGTGCTGACCGGCGGCTTCTCCGAAGTCAATCGCAGCCAGCGCATCGCCATGGCGCAGGCGGAATTCCGCGAAGCGATGAAGGAATGGCCGGAGGCCGACGTCAACGCCTATGTGGCGCGCCATTATCCGGCCTACTGGCTCAAGGTCGATCTCGCGCAAAAACTCCGCCATGCCCGCTTCATCGCCAACAGCGAGAAGGCCGGACACAAGCTGGCGGTGAACGTCGGCTACGACGAGGCGCGCGGCGTCACCGAGCTGACGATCCTCGCGCCCGACCATCCCTGGCTCTTGTCGATCATCGCCGGCGCCTGTGCGTCGGGTGGCGCCAACATCGTCGATGCGCAGATCTACACGACCACCGACGGGCTCGCCCTCGACACCATCTCGGTGTCGCGCGAATACGAACGCGACGAGGACGAGGGCCGCAGGGCCACGCGCATCGGCGAGACCATCGAGCAGGCGCTGGAAGGCAAGGTGCGGCTACCGGAAGTGGTCGCCCGCCGCGCCACCACCCGCACGCGGACAAAACCGTTCACGGTCGAGCCGGAAGTGACCATCAACAACCAGTGGTCCGAGCGCTATACGGTGATCGAGGTGTCCGGCCTCGACCGGCCCGGCCTGCTCTATCAGCTCACCACCACGATCTCGAAGCTCAACCTCAACATCGCCTCGGCGCACGTCGCGACCTTCGGCGAGCGTGCGCGCGACGTGTTCTACGTCACCGACCTCTTGGGCGCACAGATCACCGCACCGACGCGCCAGGCTGCCATCAAGCGCGCGCTGATCCACCTGCTCTCCGAGAACGGCGAGACGAGCAAGCCGGCGGCGTGAGGTGAGTGGTCGCAAGTTTTGGATTGAGGCATTGCCGAGCATCGCAGCGAGCCCCCTCTCCCATCGGGAGAGGGTTGGGGTGAGGGGTTACAGACTCTCGTGGGCCCAGAGCCCCTCACCCATAGCCGATGCGAAGCATCGGCGTTATTCAAGTAAGAACGGCGGCCATTCGGCCGCCTACGCCTCTCCCCAACGGGGAGAGGGGGCGCGCACGTTGCCGGGCGTCTGCGGTGGCATGAGTATTGAGGGAAACGTCTATGGCTCTGGTCGCCGATCTTCTGGTGCTCGTGGTCGCACTGCTGCACGTCTACTTCCTGATCCTGGAGATGTTTCTCTGGGAGAAGCCGATCGGGCTGAAGACGTTTCGCAACACGCCGGAGCGGGCGCGCGACACTGCGGTGCTTGCCGCCAATCAGGGGCTGTACAACGGCTTCCTCGCCGCGGGCCTGATCTGGGCACTGGTCTACCAGTGGCTGCTGTCGGCGCTGCACATCAAGACGTTCTTTCTCGGCTGCGTTATCGTCGCCGGCATCTATGGTGCGTATTCGGTGAGCCGGCGCATTTTCGTCGTGCAGGCGCTTCCCGCCATCGTCGCACTCGCGCTGCTGTGGATCTTCAGATAGGCGATCCCTGGTACGCATTCTCGCCGAAGGTCTTGCCGACCGGCAGCGGCGCCATACGAACCAGCCGCGAGTCTTCCACCGCCGCCTGGCGATGCTTGACCGCCTCGCGGTAGACCGGATCGCGGATCATCTCGACGAATGCGGCGACGCTCGGATACTCGGCTATGAAGCAGTGGTGCCAGTATTCCTCGCGCGGACCGATCAGCATCAGCTCGAACTTGCCTTGCCAGACGATGGTGCCGCCGAGGCGGATGAACACCGGGCCGCTCTCGCGCCCATACGCCTCGTAGGCGTCGGCGCCGCTCACCTTGCGCCCGTCCGGATATTTTGCCTCCTCATGCAGCCGGACCAGGTTCAGCATATGGATCGGTCCCGGTCGATCGCTCTCGCGGAACTCGGCGAAGGTCTCCTTGGTCGGATCGATGTAGCCGGTCATGACTTGAATCCTCCTGACTCTTGCCCGCGACTATGCGCTCGCACGCGCCCTCCATAAAGCCCCGTTAACCTCTGCTTAACTCGCCCTTAAACCCGGAACGGTAGCGTGCCGCGATGGGGCGCAAGGCTGGCTTCGACTCAGGGTTTGTTGGCGTATGTTCTGGGGGCGGCGAGACAAGGCTTCGCGGAAGGAACCGCGATTCGGCTTCACCGGCTCGCTGTTCGACCTGCGCCTGTCGCCCGCCGACCGCGTCGCTGCGCCCGACGAGAGCAAGGCTCCGCCTGCCATGAGCAAGCGCAAAGCAGACGACGACGAGGACGAGAGGCCGACACCGCGCGAGAGGGCGCGCGAAAAAGCCCGCCGCAAGAAAAAGCGGTCGCGCCACGGCCGCGGCTTCGTCGGCAACGTCTTCTACTGGAGCGCGGTGCTCGGCCTCTGGGCCGTGATCGGCGCGATCGGCGTCATCATCTGGGTCGGCGCGCACCTGCCGCCAATCCAGTCACTGGCGGTGCCGAAGCGCCCACCGACCATCCAGATCGCGGGATTTGACGGCAGCATCCTCGCCACACGCGGTGAGATGGCCGGCACCAACATCTCGCTGAAGGACCTTCCGGCGCATCTGCCGAAGGCGTTCATCGCCATCGAAGACCGCCGCTTCTATTCGCACATGGGTGTCGACCCCATGGGCATCGTCCGCGCCGCGGCAGCGAACGTGATGCATCGCGGCGTGGCGCAGGGCGGCTCGACCCTGACGCAGCAGCTCGCCAAAAACATCTTTCTCACGCAGCAGCGCACCATGATGCGCAAACTGCAGGAGGTCGAGCTGGCGTTGTGGCTGGAGCACAAATACTCCAAGAACGAGATCCTCGAGCTCTACCTCAACCGCGTCTATTTCGGCTCCGGCGCCTATGGCGTCGAGGCAGCCGCACAGAAGTACTTCGGCAAGTCCGCGCGCAACGTGAACCTGTCGGAAGCGGCAATGCTGGCAGGTCTCGTCAAGTCACCGTCGCGGCTGGCGCCGAACCGCAACCCGGACGGCGCCGAACGGCGCGCGCACACGGTGCTCAGCGCGATGGCCGACGCCGGCTTCATCAGCGAGGCGCAGGCAAAGGCGACCATCGGCAGCCCAGCTTATGCGGTGAAGCCCGCCGGCGCCGGCACCATCAACTATGTCGCCGACTGGATCATCGACGTGCTCGACGACCTTGTCGGCCAGGTCGACCAGAACATCATCGTCGAGACGTCCATCGATCCCAAACTGCAGAGCGTGGCGGAGGCCGCCATCATCGACGAGCTTGCGGCGAAGAGCGTGAAGTTCCACGTCAGCCAGGGCGCGCTGGTGGCGATGACGCCGCAAGGCGCGGTGCGAGCGCTGGTCGGCGGCCGCAACTATGCGGACAGCCAGTTCAACCGCGCGGTGACGGCGAAGCGCCAGCCGGGCTCCGCGTTCAAGCCGTTCGTGTTCCTCACCGCGCTCGAGCAGGGGCTGACGCCCGACACGGTGCGTCAGGATTCACCGATCAACGTGAAGGGCTGGACGCCGGAGAATTACACAAAGGAGTATTTCGGCCCGGTCACGCTGACGCAAGCGCTGGCGATGTCGCTCAACACGGTCGCGGTGCGGCTCGGCCTCGAGGTCGGCGCCAAGAACGTGGTGCGCACTGCGCACCGGCTCGGCATCGCCTCGAAGCTCGAAACCAACGCCTCGCTGTCGCTCGGCACCTCGGAGGTCACGCTGCTCGAGCTCACGGGCGCCTACGCAGCATTCGCCAACGGCGGAAATAGCGCGACGCCGCACGTGGTGGTGAAGATCCGCACCACCGAGGGCAACAAGACGCTCTACAAGCGGCCGGCGGAGCTGTTCGGCCAGGTGGTCGACGGGCGTTCGGTCGGCATGATGAACGCCATGATGCAGGAAACGCTCCTGTCGGGCACCGCGCGCAAGGCTGAGATTCCAGGTTGGCCGGCCGCCGGCAAGACCGGCACCAGCCAGGATTTCCGCGACGCGTGGTTCATCGGCTATACGGCCAACCTCGTCACCGGCGTCTGGCTCGGCAATGACGACAACTCGCCGACGAAGAAAGCCACCGGCGGCGGCTTGCCGGTGGAAGTCTGGACCCGCTTCATGCGCACCGCGCATCAGGGCGTAGCTGTCGCGGCACTCCCGGGCGGTGGCGGCTTCTTCTCCAACTTCACGACCGCGCAATCAGGCCAGCCGCAGCACGCGCCGCCGCCGGCGCCTGTCAGCGCGCGTACCGCATCGGCGCAGCCATCCTCGCAGCGCCCCGTCGCCGAGGCTGGCATCGACGGCTGGTTGATGGACAGGTTGCTCGGGCGACGCTGAGCCGCGCCGCCTACTCACCCACCCCATAACGATGCAGGTCGTTGCCGTGCGCGTTGAGCCACGCCTTCGCACGATCCATGTCGGGGCAGATGCGCGCGACGACGCGCCAGAAGCGGGCCGAGTGATTCATCTCGACCAGATGCGCTACCTCGTGCGCGGCGAGATAGTCGAGCACGAAAGGTGGCGCGAGTATCAGCCGCCACGAGAACGACAGTACGCCGTCCGAATTGCACGACCCCCAGCGGCTCGACTGGTCGCGCACGCTGATGCGCTTGAACTTCACACCCAGCGCGTCGGTGTAATGGCGGACAGCGACGGCAAGATCGCGCCGCGCCTCGCGCTTCAGGTAGTCGCGAACGCGGCGGGCGGTGTGCGCGGCGTCACCTGCAACACACAGCATGTTCGCGCCGTCGTCGCCGCATTCGCGCCAGACGGTGCCGCGTGCGCGCGGCCGGTGAACGATGCGGATTACTTCGCCGCGCAGCGGCAGGCTGGCGCCGTCGACAAACGCCACGCTGTCCGGGAGCCGGCGCAGCCTCTCGGCGAGCCACGCACCGTGGCGCTGCGCGAAATCCTTCGCATCGGCAAGATTGCCACGCATCGGCATCGACAGGATCGCCTCGCGCCGGGTGGCATGAATCCGCAACGTGTAGCGCCGGGCGCGGCGATGCCGCCGCACCGTAACGTCGTAGGTTTCACCGTTGGCTTCGACCGCGATGATCTGGGGGGCGATGTTGCGGGGAGTACCTGCGCGCACGGGCTTCCGCAGGAACGGCAGCCACCTCAGGCCATGCGATTCATCGCGACTCATGCGCGCGAGTATAGCGCAGTTGTCATGCCCGCCGTAGCCGTTCGAAGAACGGCTACGGGACGACGTCAGCGCCCGCCGACCACCTGAAGCTTCCGCCCCAGCGCGGCGTTGAGCATGAAGTCGGAGATGCGCGGCACGATCTCGGAGCGGAAGCGCGAGCCGTTGAAGACGCCGTAGTGACCGACGCCCTTCTGCATGTAGTGCACCTTCTTGTCGGCGCTGAGCGACGTGCACAGGCGGTGCGCCGCCTCGGTCTGGCCGATGCCGGAAATGTCGTCCTTCTCGCCTTCCACCGTCATCAGCGAGATGCGCTCGATCTTGGTCAGGTCCACCGGCTTGCCGCGATGGGTCATCTCGCCCTTCGGCAGCGCGTGCTTGACGAACACCGTGTCGACCGTCTGCAGATAGTATTCAGCCGCAAGGTCCATCACCGCGAGATACTCATCGTAGAATTCGCGGTGCTTCTGCGCGGAATCACCGTCGCCTTCCACCAGGTGACGGAACAGGTTCTTGTGCGCGTCGATATGCCGGTCGAGGTTCATGCTGACGAAGCCATTGAGCTGCAGGAACCCAGGATAAACGTCGCGCATAAAGCCCGGATGCGGGAACGGCACGCGGGTGATGACGTTCTGGCGGAACCAATCGATGCCGCGCTCCTGCGCCAGATTGTTCACCGCCGTCGGATTGCTGCGCGTGTCGATCGGTCCGCCCATCAGTGTCATCGACAACGGCACGAACGGATCCTTCGCGGCCTCCATCAGCGCGGCGGCGGCGATCACCGGCACCGACGGCTGGCACACCGCGACCACATGGACGTTGCCACCGAGGACCTGCAGCATCTCGATCACGTAGTCGATGTAGTCGTCGAGATCGAAGCGACCGGACGACATCGGCACCATGCGCGCGTCGGCCCAGTCGGTGATGTAGACGTCATGGTCGGTCAGGAACGCCTCGACCGTACCGCGCAGCAGCGTCGCGTAGTGGCCCGACATTGGGGCTACGATCAGAACGCGCGGTTGCGGCTTGCGCGGCGGACGGGTGATCAGACGTTCGAAGTAAAGCAACTTGCAGAACGGCCGCTCCCAGATCGAATGGATATGCACCGGCACGCGCATGCCGGCGACCTCGACATCCTTGATGCCCCATTCCGGCTTGCCGTAGCGGCGCGTGGTGCGCTCGAACAGCTCGCAGGTGGCCGCGATCGACTTGCCGAACTCGGTGTGCGAGAGCGGATTGAGCGGATTCTGAAACAGCAGCTTCGTCGCATCGGTCATGGCACGAACCGGATTGAGCGACGCCTGACCCATCTCGTACATCCAGTACAGTGGCGTCGTAATAGCCGGTGCGCCTTCGCTTACTGCGGCCGGCGCACCGCCAAATTCACCAATCGGCATAATATGTTCCCAAAGCCCCTTCTGCGGCGCAACATATATGGCCACAGGTTTCAGGCGCGTCAATCCGCCTCACGTTCATGTAACGGGGTTAGCCAACGGTTTCCGCGCCCGGATTCGACCGCAAATTGGCCGGAGCGCCAGGGCGGCTATTCGCCGGACTGGATCAGCTTGCCGTGGCTGCGCGCGCTGTCCAGCAGCGCGACGAAGGCGACGATCGCGGCGACGAACAGCACGGCGTTAATGGTTAGCGCCTGGATCATCAGGTCGCTGCGAAACACCTTGTCGATCATCAGCGACCGCATGCCCTCGAACACATAGGTCGGCGGCAGCAGCCACGCGGCCCATTGCAGCCACACCGGCAGCACCGAGACCGGATAGTAGACGCAGGCGAGCGGCAGCAGGATGAAGATCAGCGTCCAGGCGAGGCTTTCGGCGCCCATGCCGTTGCGCACCACCAGGCCCGAAACGATGATGCCGACGGACCAGCTGGTGAAGATCAGGTTGCAGAAGAAGGCCACCAGCGCGAGGCCGAGGCCGAACAGGTTGAAGTCGAAGAACAGCGACGCCATCACCGCCATCGGGATGACACCGATGGCGAGCCGGATCAGGCTCATGATCATCAGCGACAGCAGGAACTCGATCGGCGTCAGCGGGCTCATCATCAGGTTGCCGAGATTGCGCGACCACATCTCCTCGAGAAACGACATCGAGAAACCGAGCTGGCCGCGGAACATGATGTCCCACAGGATGATCGCGCCGATGAAGATGCCGCCGGCCTTGGCGAAGTAGCTGGCGTTGCCGTTGATGTAGTTCTGCAGAAAGCCCCATGAGAGCAGCGTCAGCATCGGCCAGTAGACCAATTCGAGCAGCCGCGGCCACGACGACGTCAACAGATACCAGTGCCGCAACAGCATCGCACCGATGCGGTGCCAGCCGATCCCATGCCGGACGGACAGTTGAACGGTCATGACGCCTCCTGCACCCGGCCACGCGCGACGTCGAGAAAGACTTCTTCGAGTGTGGCGCGGTTGTAGCGCGCGCGAATGGCGGTCGGCGTGTCGTCGTCGACGATGCGGCCGCGCTTCAGGATGATGACGCGATCGCACAGCCGCTCGACCTCGAGCATGTTGTGCGAGGCGAGCAGGATCGTCGCGCCACGCTGCTTGCGATAATCTTCCAGATGGCGCCTGATCCAGTCGGCGGTGTCAGGATCGAGCGAGGCAGTCGGCTCGTCCAGCAGCAGCAGATCGGGATCGTTGATCAGCGCCTTCGCCAAAAGAACACGGGTCTTTTGCCCCGCCGACAGGTTGCCGCTCGGCCGGTCGAGAAAATCCTTCAGATCCAGGTCGGCGGCGAGCTGGTCGATCCGCGCCCGCAAGTCCTCCACCGCATAGAGCTTGCCGAACACCGTGAGGTTCTGCCGCACCGTCAGCCGCATCGGCATGTCGACATACGGGCTCTCGAAGTTCATGCGACCGAGCACCTCGGCGCTCTCCTCCGGCATCCTGTGGCCGAGCACGTGCACTGAGCCCGACGTCGGCCGCACCAGGCCCATGATCATGCCAATCGTGGTCGTCTTGCCGGCGCCGTTGCCGCCGAGCAGCGCCGTCACGCTGCGCCGCTTGATCTGAAAGGAGATGCCGTCCACCGCGCGCGTGGTCTTGTAGACCTTCACCAGTTGATCGACGTCGATGGCGGGGTGCGTTGCGGGGTCGTGCATGGGGTCAAACTTCTGGGCTGAAGCGCCTTGTCGAGAGGTGAGAGATGCGACAAAGCGGCCGCCAGTGATCCACCTATGTTAACATAAGGCTGAACGGCAATATATCTGCCCAGAGAACTGCCGAGAGAACTGCCAAGATACCTGTGATGTCAGACGCCGCCGCCACCGATTTCCGCGAACCGCGCCCGCATGTCCGGCTGGACACGATCCTGCGGCTGCGCTGGCTTGCCGTGCTCGGCCAGCTCGCGACCATCTTCGTGGTCGAGCAGGCGCTGGATTTCGAGCTGCCGCTGATCCCCTGCCTGTCGGTGATCGCGTTCTCGGCCAGCGTCAACATCGCGCTGCAGATCGCCTTCAACCCGATGCAGCGGCTGCAGCCGCTGCATGCGGCGGGCCTGCTCGCGCTGATGATTGCCGAGCTCGACGCACTGCTGTTCCTCACCGGCGGCATCGACAATCCGTTTTCGATCCTCGTGCTGGCGCCGACGCTGATCGCGGCGACCGCGCTGCCACCGCGGCTGACGCTGGCGCTAGCTGCATTCGCCGCCGCCAGCGCCACCGCACTGGCGATCTGGCATCTGCCGCTGCCGTGGACTGAAGAGAATCCGCTGGTGCTGCCCACCACCTACAATGTCGCGGTGTGGCTCTCGAGCATCGTCGCCATCGCCGTCACCAGCCTCTACGCCTTCCAGGCCACCGAGCAGGCGCGCAAGCTCTCGGATGCGCTCGCTGCCGCCGAGCTGGTGCTGACGCGCGAGCAGCACCTGACGCAGTTGGACGGCCTCGCTGCCGCTGCCGCGCATGAGCTCGGCACGCCGCTGTCGACCATCACGCTGATCGTCCGCGAACTCGAAAAAACGCTCGACCCGGCGACGGCGATCGCAGCCGACATCCGCATGCTGCGCGAGCAGACCCAGCGCTGCCGCGACATCCTTGCCAAGCTGACGCAGCTGTCGTCGGCCGGGGCGCCGTTCGACCGCATGCGGCTGTCCGCGCTGGTCGAAGAGGCGGTCGCGCCGCACCGCGATTTCGGCATCGCCATCAGGATCCGCCAGACCGCGCCGGGCAAGAACGAGCCGGTGACGCGGCGCAACCCGGCCGTGCTCTACGGCCTCGGCAACATCCTGGAGAACGCCGTCGACTTCGCCCGCGAGACCGTCGAGGTCGACGCGTGGTGGGATTCGCGCAATGTCGAGATCGTGATCGCCGACGACGGCCCGGGCATCGCCCCCGACATCCTGCGCAAGATCGGCGAGCCCTACCTGTCGCGGCGCCCGCCCGACAGCGGCTCCGGCGGGCTCGGGCTTGGCATCTTCATCGCCCGCACGCTGCTGGAGCGCAGCGGTGCAAAGGTCTCGTTCCGCAACCGGGTGTTTCCGGCGCATGGCGCCATCGTCCATGTGATGTGGCCGCGCGAGGACTTCGATATCGAGGAGCAGCAGGCCGAAGCGGCAAATTAACCTTCCGGGGAGCAGATTAACGTTTGGACAGGTGGGGTTACCGCCTGAACGAACCCTTGGCAGGCCGTCGCCAAAGCGCCATATCTTGTCGAATTGAAAACAGGAGCGCCGCTTGAGCAGCCTCGATACCGCCCCGGTGACCGCCTCGCCTGCGATCCTTGGCCTGGCCGATCGCAGCCTTCTTATCGTCGAGGACGACAAGGCATTTCTTGAGCGCCTCGCCCGCGCGATGGAAGCGCGCGGCTTCATCGTCCGTACCAGCGACACCGTGGCCGACGGCCTCGCGCAGATCGCGCGCGCCGCGCCGGCTTTCGCTGTCGTCGACTTGCGTCTTGGTGACGGCAACGGTCTCGACGTGGTCTCGGCGTTGAAGCGGCAGCGCCCCGACGCGCGCGCCATCGTGCTCACCGGCTACGGCAACATTGCCACCGCCGTGACCGCGGTAAAGCTCGGCGCGGTCGACTATCTCGCCAAGCCTGCGGATGCCGACGACGTCGTCAACGCCCTGCTTTCGACCGGTTCGTCGAAGACCGAGCCGCCGCAGAATCCGATGTCGGCCGATCGCGTGCGCTGGGAGCACATCCAGCGCATCTACGAGATGTGCAACCGCAACGTCTCGGAAACCGCGCGCCGGCTCAACATGCACCGCCGCACGCTGCAGCGCATTCTCGCCAAGCGCGCGCCGCGCTGATCTTTGGTTCGTGACAAAAGCATGACGCGCGGCCGATAAATTTTTGGCGTCCGTGACCCTTGTCATATGGAACGGATGCAAAGCGCCTAAGTTGATACCGTGATTCCCTTTCTGGAACTCCCGGTGTCTTTATGCGCAAGGCTCGTCATCTCGCGATCTCGTCCCGCCTCGAAGCCACCAAGCGCCACGGCCTGGTCGAGGACTACGCCATCGACTGGCCTGTCAGCAATTTCTCGCCGCCGCGCGTGAGGGTCCGCAACCGTGCACAGTTCCCGGCCCAGATGACGCTAAATTACGTCGCCGCCCTGCTCGGCTCGCTGGTGCCGAGCCGCTCGATCGAGATCGAGCGCTGACCGTCATTCCGGGACGCGCCACTCGGCGCGGGCCCGGAATCCATACGCCGCAGCAGAGGCGGGACGGGCCCGGGTTACCGATTTCAACGACACACAATGAGCACCGGGGATATGGATTCCGGGCTCGACGCTTCGCGTCGCCCCGGAATGACAGCGCTCAAATCTCCACAAACCCGTCCGGATCTGCCAGTCGCCCGAGCCGCTGCGCGGCGGCCGTTGCGAACCGCAGCAGCATGGCCTTGCGCGTCGGCGCAAGCAGGCGATGTTCCGGCGCCTCGCAATGCATGTGCGCGCCATAGGCGTCGGCGACGATCAGTCCGGTATCGGTCGGGAAGATCTCGCACGGCAGGTCGCGGGTGAAGGCGAAGAACAGCCGGTCGCAATGGGAGCGGTACTCCTCCCACTTGTTGTCGGCGCGAAAATCCGCCAGCGACGATTTGATCTCGACGATCCAGATGTCGCCGCGCTCGTTCAGCGCCACGAGATCGGCACGACGGCCGGACGGCAACGGCAACTCGGCGACCGTCGAAAATCCCAGCGACCGCAACAGCCGCGCCGTGCCGCGCGCTACCGCAAGCGCGGTCTCGGACTGGCGGCGATCCAGCGGCAGGATCGTGGCTTCGGGCAAGGCGTAAAGACTCATGGCGCAAGTTTAGCAGATTCCGGCCAGCCGCAAATTCGTGCCGGCACCGCCGCAATTTGGGCCTCGCGGCGTCCTGAAGGCATGGAACGGTCGGTTCCGCTGGGAGCGCAGCTTGGAGGGGAAATGACGCGCCGAAACTGGCGAGCCTTGGCGCTCGTCGCTGCGCAGCGGGCTGCCGGCGTCGTAGCCGCAGCCGAAGCTCGGCATGCCGATGTCGGAACGCAACCCATTGAACGAGATTCTGAGCGCGCCGCCTTCGACACGACACTGAAGGCCCAGGTCAGGCGGTAGTGGAAGCCTCGACACGAAGCTTGGCTGCAAGAAGCCGCGCGTACCGCAAGCCAGTACAAACCTGAAGTTTCGCCGCCTTTTTCAACCCTGCCCTTCCCCCTGGACGCCGGGTTTCCCCTTTTCGGGCGGGCAAAAATCGGCCATGTGAGGGGCATGACAGACGAGGCTCAGGCAGCAAACGCACAGCCGAAGGCGCGGGCGGCGATCATTCCCGTCACGGCGTTCGAGCAGAATTGCACCCTGATCTGGTGCGAGGCGACCAAGCGTGCCGTGGTGATCGATCCCGGCGGCGACGTGCCGAACATCGAGGATGCGATCAACCAGTCGGGTGTCACGGTCGAGAAGATCTGGCTCACGCACGGCCATCTCGATCACGCCGGCGGCGCGGCCGAGCTGAAGGAGAAGCTTGGCGGCGTGCCGATCGAAGGCCCGCACATCGCCGATAAATACCTGCTCGACAATCTCGTCGAGAGCGGCCGGCGCTTCGGCGTCACCGGCTTCCGTGACGTCACGCCCGACCGCTGGCTGAACGACGGCGACACGGTGCAGATCGGCGAATTGACATTCGACGTCCTGCATTGCCCCGGCCACTCGCCCGGCAGCGTGGTGTTTGTCAGCAAGGACATGCGCTTTGCCCATGTCGGCGACGTGCTGTTCAACGGTTCGGTCGGCCGCACGGACCTGCCGGGCGGCGATCACGCGACGCTGATCAATTCGATCAAGACAAAACTGCTGCCGCTCGGCGACGACGTCAGCTTCATCTGCGGCCACGGCCCGGGCTCGACCATCGGCCACGAGCGGCAGACCAATCCATTTATCGTCGGCGCCTGACGCGGCGCGGACCAATAACAATCAGGGGCAGGGCATGAACGAAAATATCAAGACGCCGACGACGGCCACGCCGGTGAGCTGCGACATCACCTCGTCGGTTGCCGCACGCTACGGTGCCGCCGAGGCCGACGTGCCGCTCGCCTGGAACGACACCATGGACCTGCTGCTGAGCCATCGCTCGGTGCGCGGCTTCCTGAGTGACCCGCTGCCCGCTGGTACGCTCGAAGCGCTGATCGCCGCGGCACAATCGGCATCGTCCTCGTCGAACGTGCAGGCCTGGACCGTGATTGCGGTGGAGAACCCCGAGACGAAAGCGGCGCTGGCGAAGGTCGCCAATGGCCAGAAGCACATGGAGGAATGCCCGGTGCTGCTCGTCTGGTGCGCCGACCTCGCGCGCACCAAACAGATGGGCGAGCGGCACAGCTATCCGACCGATGCGACCGGGTTTCTCGAGAGCTTCATCGTCTCGGTGGTCGATGCGGCGCTCGCCGCGCAGAATGCGACGGTGGCTGCTGAATCCTTCGGGCTCGGCATGGTCTACATCGGCGCATTGCGCAACAACCCGGAAGAGGTCGCACGCATCCTGAAGCTGCCGCCGAACGTCGTCGCTGCGTTCGGCATGTGCGTCGGCACGCCCGATCCCGCACGCCCCTTCAATGTGAAGCCGCGGCTGCCGCAGCGTGTCGTGCTGCATCACGAGCCCTACGACCAGAGCCTGCCGCAGGAGGCGCTCGACAGCTACGACACAGCATTGATGGCGTTCCAGCGCACCGAGAAGCTGAAGGAAGTCGGCTGGACCGGCGCCATGAAGTCGCGCTGGCGCGACGCGAAGTCGATCAACGGCCGCGACCGGATTCGTTCGGCGCTGATCGCGCTCGGCTTCAAGCTCGACTGACGGATCAAGTTGCTCGAATTTGATGCGGTTCGCGGCGCGCTGGCCGCGCACCGCTTAACCTGCGTTTAATCATAAATCGCCAATATCGACGGCAGTTTCAGGTCCTGCCTATTTTTTAGCCATCAGCGGAATTCAAGACATGAGCCTCGCGCACGCAGCGCCCCCTGCCGAAGCCGAACGCGCAAAGCTCACCGAGATCATCGCCGACGCAATCTCCCGCACCCACCTTGTGCGCGACACCGCCGCCGGAAAGATCACAGAAATTCAGAAGATCACCGGCGCGTTGCGGATGCTCGCGCTGAATGCGCTGATCGAAAGCGCGCGCGCCGGCGATCATGGCCGCGGCTTCTCGGTCGTCGCGGCCGAGGTGCGAGAAATCGCCACGCGGGTCGAGGACATCTCGGAAAAGCTCCGGGCAGAGCTCGCCACCCAGATCGACGATCTCAGCCAGGCGACCGCCAGCATGGCGGATGCCGCGGTGGGCAGCCGGCTGGTGGACCTCGCGCTCAACGCCATCGAGATCATCGACCGCAATCTCTATGAGCGAACCTGCGACGTGCGCTGGTGGGCGACCGACAGTGCGATCGTCGATGCTGCGGCGGACGCCAGCGACGGCAACTGCAGCTACGCGTCCAAGCGCCTCGGCGTGATCCTGGGCGCGTACACCGTCTATCTCGATCTGTGGCTGTGCGACATGGATGGGCGCATCATCGCCAATGGCCGCCCCGAGCGCTACAACGTCAGGAGCCTCGACGTCTCGCGCGAGCCGTGGTTTGCACGTGCCGCGGCGCTCGCCTCCGGCGACGACTATACGGCCGCCGACATCAGCCTGTGCAAACCGCTCGACAGCGCCCAGGTGGCAACCTACGCCGCGTCCGTTCGCGCGGGCGGCGAAAGCAGAGGCCGGCCGCTTGGCGTGCTCGCCGTCCACTTCGATTGGGCGCCGCAAGCCCGCACCATCGTCAAGGGCGCCAGGATCGACGCCGACGAATGGGACAAGACCACGGTCATGATCGTCGACGCCAAGCAGCGCATCATCGCGTCGAGCGACGACCAGCACAGCCTGAGCGATTCCATCGTGCTCGACGCCGGCGGACGCAGAAGCGGCTATTATGTAGCGGCCGATCAATCGACGGTGGCGTTTCATGCGACGCCCGGCTACGAAACCTACCGGGGTCTCGGCTGGTACGGCGTGATCAAGCGGAAGGCATGACACCGCGATCATCCGAACGGCCTAGCCGACGGATCGACGGAGGAGCCTATGCCCGAGCTGAATCGCCTGCGCACGCAGTTGCGCGCCAAAAAACCCGCCTTCGGCGCGATCGCCACCATGCCGAGCGTCCAGGCGGTGCAGGTCATCGCCAATTCCGGCTTCGACTGGGTGATCGTCGACTTCGAGCACGGCGCGATCGACATGTCCGCCGCGCACGCGATGATCGTCGCCACTGCGGGAACGGCGTGCGTGCCGCTGGCGCGCATCGCCGATAATCAGCCGCATCTTGCCAAGACGCCGATGGACCTCGGCGCGCTCGGCATCAACTTTCCGATGATCTGTTCGGCGGACGACGCCGCGCGCGCGGTGCGCAGCGTGCGCTATCCTCCCGACGGAGATCGCATGTGGGGTCCATTCTTCGCGCCGCTGCGCTGGGGCACGACCATGCCGGACTACATGGCGGCGGCGAACGAGGCGATGCTCTGCATGGTCACCATCGAGCATGCAAAAGCGGTCGAACGCATCGACGAGATCATGGCGGTGCCCGGCATCGACATCGCCATCATCGGCGCCGGCGACCTTGCGACGTCGATCGGCAAGCCGGGCCGGCTCGACGATCCGGAGCTGCTTGCGCTGATCCGCCGCGCCGAGGACGGCATCCTGAAAAGCGGCGTGCCGATGGGCGCAGCCGCCCGCACCGCCGAGCAGGCCAACGCGATGATCGACCGCGGTTACCTGGTGCTGGGCCTCGGCTTCGACTGGTCGCTGCTCCAGCGCGGCATTGGCGCGGCGTTCGAGGGAATCAGGCGGTAGTTTCCGTCATTGCGAGCGAAGCGAAGCAATCCAGCGCGCGCGTAGCGCGCAAACAAGAAGCCGCCGGCCGCGCGGCGAACTCCGCCTTTTAGTGGCGCGCTGCGCGCGCACTGGATTGCGTCGTCGCCACAGGCGACGCGAAGCGACGCCGTTCTTCGAACGGCTATGGCTCCTCGCAATGACATTACAGGCTGCGCCTACAATGTCACCTCCAGCGACCCCGTGATCGACGCGCGTTGCGACAGCTCGATCCAGTTGCCGTCGGGGTCGCGCACCATCGAGATGCGTGCGGTGGTGCCGAGCGTCACCGGCGCGCGCGCCTCACGCCCGCCATTGCTGAGCACATGCGCATGCTCGCGGTCGACCTCGAACACTTGAAATGTAATGTAGCGCCAACCCTTGCCTTCCATTCCGGAATCCGACGGCGCATCGGCGGACTGCTCGAGCAGCAGCACCGTGTCGCCGGCGAGAAACGTCGCGGCGTTTCCCGCCTTCGGCCCTTCCGGCAATCCTAGCGCCTCCTTGTAGAACCTCCGGTGCGCCTCGACGTCACGCACCGCAAGTTGGATGCCGATGCGCTCGATGCCGTGCATTCCCTTCGGCACCAGCGTCACGCGATTGCCTTCCGGATCGCTCAGCGGCTTCGGCTGAGACAATCCCTCGCGCGCGATCAGCAGTTCGCGATAGCCCGAGCGCGGCCGATCCGGGATCGGATCGGCGAGCTCGTTGATCTTCAGCACCGAGCCCAGCAGGTCATGCCGATGCTGCTTCTGCCCCTTGCGAATCGGCAGCAGGTGATCGAACGGCAGGCCGATCTCCTTCTGCCAGAAGTCGAGCAGCGGCTGCACGTTGTTGGTGGGGAAACCGATATCGATGCGCGGTTTTGCGAGCTTCATGTTTCCTCTCCCACTCGGTTTGCCCTGAGGCTATCGCACCTCCGCGTCAAAACGCAATTTCCGCAGGGCGACGCTCGCCATCGGCGCCCCGCACGCGCCGCGACCTGACCGCCCGTGCCAGCCGCTGCATCACCGCAACCGACGTGTCCCAGTCGATGCAGCCGTCGGTGATGCTCTGGCCATACGTCAGCGCTTTGCCGCGCACGAGATCCTGACGCCCGCCGACGAGGTGACTTTCGATCATCACGCCGATGATGCAGCGGTTGCCGTTCTCGACCTGCCGCGCAACCGCATCGACGACCACCGGCTGGTTCTCAGGATTGTAGCCGCTGTTGGCGTGGCTGGCGTCGATCATCACGCTGGAGTTGAGGCCGGCCTTCCTCAGCTCGCCGCAGATGGCCGACACATTCGGCGCATCGTAGTTCGGCCACTCGCCGCCACGCAGGATGATGTGGCAATCCTGATTGCCCGTGGTCGACGCGATCGCCGAGCGGCCCTCCTTGGTCACGGCCAGGAAGTGATGCGGCTGCGACGACGCCTTCACCGCATCGATGGCGATCTTCACCTTGCCGTCGGTGCCGTTCTTGAAGCCGATCGGACAGGAGAGGCCCGACGCCAGTTCGCGATGCACCTGGCTTTCCGTGGTTCGTGCGCCGATCGCGCCCCACGCGACGAGATCGGAGACGTATTGCGGCGCGACGATATCGAGGTATTCGCAGCCTACCGGCAGCCCGAGGTTGTTGATGTCGAGCAGCAGCTTGCGCGCGAGCTTGAGGCCGTCGTCGATGCGGAACGACCCGTCGAGATCGGGATCGTTGATCAGCCCCTTCCAGCCGACGGTGGTGCGCGGTTTTGAGAAGTAGACGCGCATCACGATCTCCAGGTCGTCCTGAAGCTCGTCACGCACGCGGCTGAGGCGGTGCGCATAGTCCATCGCAGCGACCGGATCATGGATCGAGCACGGGCCGATCACGACCGCCAGCCGGTCGTCATGGCCATGCACGATGCGGTGCAGGGCGCTGCGCGCCGCCGTGACGGTCGTAACCGCTGCAGCGGTCGCAGCGAATTCACCCATCACCTCGTTGGGGGTGATCAGCGCCTTGATTTCGCGAATACGTATGTCGTCGGTGATGCCTGACACGGGAATACTCCTTGGTTGGAGTCCGCCGGAGGCACAAAAAAAGCCACCAGCAGGACTGGCAGCTTGTCGGGGATTGTCTGTCGTTACTTCGTCAGATCAAGCGCATCCCTACCTCTGCCAGGGGCTTTGGAAACCGTAAAACCAAAAGTAATAACGGCTGGACGCGTTGATCATGGGCGGCTTCTTAGCCCCGAACGGAGCCGCTGTCACCTGTCTTGAAACGGAATACGGCCGATCGTGGCGCTTCGGCTACACGCCCACATAGACCCCGCCATTGGCATGGATCACCTGGCCCTGGATGAATTCGGCGTCCGGGCTGAGCAGGTATTCGACCAGCGACGCGTAGTCGCTGTCGCGGCTGGCACGGCCGGAGGGATTGGCGGCAGCGGCCTGCTGCACGCGCTTCAGGGCCAGTTCCTCGCTGCCGGTCATCGTGGCGACGGACGGCGTATGCACGAGGCCGGGCGCCGCCGCATTGATGCGAATGCCGAGCGGCGCCAGCTCCGGCACGAGATAGCGGATCACCGCCTCGGCCAGCGCCTTGCCGACGCCAAGCGCCGCATAGCCCGGCCGCGCGGTGCGTGCGCCCGCCGACGAGATGAAGACGATGCTGCTGCCGCGGCCGAGCATCGGCATCGCTGTCCGCACCAGATAGAACAGCGACAAGCCGTTCGCCTGCATCGCACGGGTGAATTTCGCGAGATCCGCGTCGAGCATGGAGGTCGGGTAGACCATCGCCGCCGAGTGAACGATGTGTTGCAGGCCGTCCCCAAGTTTCTCGATCTCGCGCATCAGGCTCTCGCAGCCTTCGATGGTCGAGACGTCGGCGCGCAGCGTCGTGACCTGCGCACCCTTCGCCTCGCAGCGCTGCTTCGCGCTGGCCGCATTGGCATCGTCGGCGAGATAGGCCAGCACGAGCTTTTCGCCCGGCCGCGCGAGTCGCTCGGCGATCGCAAAGCCGATGCCCTTGGTGCCACCGGTGATGAGTGTCGTCATGATTAATCCGCCTTCGCGTTCAAGGTTGCCACCGGACATGGACCGCACAGCGAAACCCGCCATTCCGGGAATGCCTATCATGCAGGCGCAACGCGCGATGCTTATTCGTTGCGTAGAATGGGCCAGCCACGTAACCTTGCGGGCAATCTAGCAAAAAAGACAACGAGGAAATTTCATGGCCCGCATCGGCTTTGGCACTTTTTTGGCCCCGCATCACCCCATCGGCGAACACCCGATGCTGCAGTTTCGCCGCGACCTCGACTTCGCAGAGCATCTCGACAAGCTGGGCTACGACGAATTCTGGTGCGGCGAGCATCACTCATCCGGCTGGGAGATGATCGCATCGCCGGAGATGTTCCTTGCCGCCGCAGGCGAGCGCACCAAGCGCATCCGCCTCGGCACCGGCGTCGTGTCGCTGCCCTATCACCACCCGTTCAATGTCGCGCAGCGCATGGTGCAGCTCGACCACATGACCGGCGGCCGCGCGATCTTCGGCTCCGGCCCGGGTGCGCTGTCGTCGGACGCCTATGTCCTCGGCATCGATCCGATGGTGCAGCGCGACCGGCAGGACGAAGCGATCGGCGTCATCCGCCGGCTGATGGCCGGCGAGCGCGTCACCGCCGAGAGCGAGTGGTTCACCTTGCGCGACGCCGCATTGCAGATCCTGCCATTGCAGGAGGAGATGCCGTTCGTCACCGCCTCGCAGATTTCTCCGTCGGGCATGACGCTTGCCGGCAAGCACGGCATCGGTGTGATCTCGATCGGCTCGCTGTCGACTGAAGGCCTGACCGCGCTGCCGACCCAGTGGGGCTTTGCGGAGGAAGCCGCGAAAAAGCACGGCAAGACCGTCAGCCGCAAGGACTGGCGCGTGCTGCTGAGCTGGCACATCGCCGAGACGCGCGAGAAGGCGCGCGAGGAAGCGGGCAAGGGCCTGATGCGCTGGCACAACGAGTATATCGTCGGCACCCTGCAGCGGCCGGGCGCGAGCGCCTTCACATCGATCGATGATGCGCTCGAGAAGACCTCATCCGGCCCCGGATCGGCCGCCACCATCGGCACGCCGGACGATCTGGTGAAGACGATCAAGAATGTGATCGACATGTCCGGCGGGCTCGGCACCATCGTCGGCTTCGCCCATGACTGGGCGAACATCGAGAACACCTTCCGCAGCTGGGAGATGGTGGCGCGCTACGTCATTCCGGAGATCAACGGCTATGTGAACGCGCTCCGCCGCTCGCAAAAGCATGTGATCGAAAACCGCGAGTCGTTCGAACGCGCCAACAAGGCGGTGATGGCGAAGATCATGGAGAACGACAAGGCCGCCGCAGCACTGGCGGTCACCCGCTCCAACCGTTTTGCGGCCTCCGGCAGCAACGCCCCGGATTTCGACAAGGTTGCTGCGAAGAAGAGCTGATCGCCGCGACACGGCGACGTATTGCGAAAGTGAACGGCAGGGACAACATTGATGTCCCTGCCGTTTTTCTTTGAGCCGACTGTGACAAGAATTGCGAACCAGCCCCTCGATCCCGCACCCCGGCAATACGCCAGGGCGGTGGCGCTGGTGCGGCGCTCCGCGCGGGGCGCCTCCTCCGCTCCCGCCTCACTCACTGTCGCCGAGCTCGAGCACTGGCTGTTGCGCGAGGCGGCGCGCGAGCCGGAGATGGTGCTACTGTTCGAATCCTTCGTCTGGCGCATGGTGGCGGCGGGATTGCCGCTCGACCGCGCCAGCGTCCATATCGGCACGCTGCATCCGCAACTGATCGGCTTTGCCTGGAACTGGCTGATCAACGACGGCCTGTGCGACGAGGTGAAGGTGGCGGAGGCGACCAACGCCTCCGAAGGCTACACCAAAAGCGCGCTCTATCGCGTGCTTGAGTTCGGCGAGACCGTGCGGCGAAAGACGCGCGATCCGGCCGCACAAGCTGAATTCCCGATCATGAAGGAGTTCGCCGGACAAGGCCTGTCCGAGTACATCGCCATGCCGATGAACGGCGGCGGCCTGTATCACAACGCCATGACGGTCGCGACCAAGCGCGACGCAGGTTTCAGCGAAGCCGACTTCGCAACCATCCGCCGCTTACTCGATTTGTTCGCACTGCATGTGGAACGGCACATCGCGCTGCGCATCGCCGACAACGCGCTCAATGCCTATCTCGGCGAGACCGCGGCGACGAAGGTTATGCGCGGCACGATCAAGCGCGGCTCCGGTGAGCCCATGCGCGCGATCATCTGGGTCTCGGACCTGCGCGGCTTCACCGATTTGTCCGGCCGCCTCGGCGACGCTGATATGATCGCGCTTCTGAACGCCTATTTCGAGTGCCTGGCCGGCGCGGTGCTCCGCCATGGTGGCGAAGTGCTGAAATTCATGGGCGATGGCTTGCTGTCGGTGTTTCCGATTCAAGGCGCGGACGGCGCGAAGACCGCCGCGGGCGCGGCGGTGGCTGCGGCGCAGGATGCGCTGACGGGTCTCGACAAGTTGAACGCGGAAGCGCCCTCGCCGCTCGACACCTTCGACGGCTGGAAGCCGCTACGAACGGGCATCGCCCTGCACGAGGGCGACGTATTCTTCGGCAACATCGGCGCGCCGGAACGGCTCGACTTCACGGTGATTGGCTCCGCCGTGAACGAGGCCAGCCGGGTCGAGGCGCTGCAGAAAACCCTTGGCCGCAGCCTGTTGATCACCGAGGCCGCGGCGCGGCATCTGGATTACAAGCTGGATGATCTGGGCGAGCATACGCTGCGCGGGGTGGAAGCGAAGATGCGGATCTACAGTCCTTCGTAGCCCGGATTTCGCTGCGAGACTGGGCAAGATTAGCTTGGGCTGCGAGTTGATGTACGATTCTGGTTATGACGAATCGGACATACAAGAGCGGCGAGAGTCGCGAGCAGGTTAGTCTTCTGCCG
>JAESGW010000100.1_pt1 | contig 216464 bp, 195 predicted proteins | sample 9269791 | NCBI WGS metagenome assembly JAESGW01 (sample SAMN16773120, study PRJNA677053) | algae metagenome | isolation source: Aphanocapsa lilacina HA4352-LM1 and co-occurring heterotrophs from near cave... | place: USA: Maniniholo cave, near Haena, Kauai, HI | collected 2009-07-28 | reverse complement strand
TCGCATCCTGGGGCTGGAGCAGGTCCCAAGGGTATGGCTGTTCGCCATTTAAAGCGGTACGTGAGTTGGGTTCAGAACGTCGTGAGACAGTTCGGTCCCTATCTGCCGTGGGTGTAGGAATATTGACAGGATCTGTCCCTAGTACGAGAGGACCGGGATGGACGTATCTCTGGTGGACCTGTTGTGGCGCCAGCCGCATAGCAGGGTAGCTATATACGGACGGGATAACCGCTGAAGGCATCTAAGCGGGAAACCCACCTGAAAACGAGTATTCCCTGAGAGCCGTGGAAGACGACCACGTTGATAGGCCGGGTGTGGAAGTGCGGCAACGCATGAAGCTTACCGGTACTAATAGCTCGATTGGCTTGATCATTCTCATTACTTATGCCCATTGCCTGCGCAGCAGGCCGGGCGGCACGAAAAGACAACCAGCTTCTCGATAAACATGTGCTCTTTGCCGACCTGGTGGTTATGGCGGAGCGGCTGCACCCGATCCCATTCCGAACTCGGCCGTGAAACGTTCCAGCGCTGATGGTACTTCGTCTCAAGACGCGGGAGAGTAGGTCGCTGCCAGGTCTGTCAAGCGCACATGTTTGCAATCTCTTTCGATCGGCCGCTTTCGCGGCGTATGCTTTGACGCGGGGTGGAGCAGCCCGGTAGCTCGTCAGGCTCATAACCTGAAGGCCGCAGGTTCAAATCCTGCCCCCGCAACCAAACATCAACGCCCGTCCGGTTCGCCGCGACGGGCGTTTTCGTTTGTGCGGTGGAGCAGCCCGTTCGGCCGACATCGACCCACTGGGTCGATGCCTGATCGGCCTCGCCTCGTTGTTCGCAAGCTCACCATAACCTGAAGGCGGCACGTTCAATTCCTGCCCCCGCAACCAAACATCAACGCCCGTCCGGTTCGCCGCGACGGGCGTTTTCGTTTGTGCGGTGGAGCAGCCCGTTCGGCCGACATCGACCCACTGGGTCGATGCCTGATCGGCCTCGCCTCGTTGTTCGCAAGCTCACCATAACCTGAAGGCGGCACGTTCAATTCCTGTCCCCGCAATCAAGTCACCAAACGGCCCGCCTTCGAGTGGGCCGTTTTCGTTTGTGGAGCAGCCTTCGCCGCGGTCCATCGCGGGCTCGCCATGGTCTAAAGGCCGTTGGGGCGTATCCTGCCCCCGAGCGAAAATGGGGATGCGCGCCGTGGGCGCGGCTGTGTTCGCGCGCGATGCTACCCGGTTCGTCCACCGTTGCCTCGATTCTCCGGCGATGCTACGTTTACGCCGCGTCAGCACGCGGGGATGGCCGGGGGTGGTCAGTTTTCGTTTCAGCGTCGGTCTCTCGCACCAGTTTGGTCGGAAGGGGCATCGAAATGGAGACAAGAAAGCGAATTCTGCTGTCTTTGACGATCGTGGCCGGGCTGGGCGGGGTGACCCCGGCGGCAGCCGACGCCATCGCGGTCGCCGGCAATACCGGTACTTTCACGTTCGGCGGAGCCGCACAGGTCAATGTCACCGGCATGACATCCAGCCTTTTCAGTCACGCGGCCGATCAGCGGATCATCGCGACGTTTTCCAGCGAATGCGGCGTGAACGCCCCGGCCGGCAACACCAGCGCCTGGATCGATGTCGACCTGGTGGTCATCAACGGCGCAGGCGCCACGGTGCAGGTCATGTCCCCGACCTTTGGGGCGACGGACGCTTTCTGCGCGTCGAATGGAACTCTCGGCATCGACGGTCTGGAAACGAATTCGGTTACGGGATTCATCACCGTGCCAATTGCCGCGGGTGCCTATCGCGTCGCCGTGCGGGCGCGTCTCAACGGCGGTGCAACCCAAGGCCGCTTCGGAGAGCGTTCGCTGGTCGTCTGGAGATGACCGCAAAGCTGGCCGCCCGCCCTATGCAGGCGCCCACCTCGACTGCAGCCTGACGGGTCGGCAATGCAAGAATGGTCTTGCGCGGTTGCCGTGACGGTCTACCTTGGCTTTGGAGACCGGCATGACCGAACCTGAAGACGAGACAAAACTCACCCGCACCAAGCGGAAATGGGCGGCTGAGGGAAAGTTCCTGACCGGCAGGGTCGCGCGGAGCGGGGACGAGCGGCTGCCGCCCGGGCAGCATCTGGTGCGCGACTGGCCGGTGCTCGATCTCGGGATGACGCCGCAAGTGTCGGAACTGTCGTTCCGGCTCGACATCACCGGCGCGGTCGAGCATCTGGCAAGCTGGAACTTCCAGCAGTTCAAGGCGCTGCCGCAATCGGAGTTCGTGACCGACATCCATTGCGTGACGACCTGGTCGCGCTATGACAATCGGTGGGAAGGGGTGTCGACGCACGACCTGCTCGATCTCGTGCGGCCGCGGCCCGAGGCGCAGTTCGTCGAGCTTCATTCGAGCGACGGCTACACGACGAACCTGCGGCTCGAGGATTTCGCGGTCGACGATGCGATCATGGCGCACAGCTGGGAAGGGAAGCCGCTGTCGCGCGATCACGGTGGCCCTGTGCGGCTGGTCGTGCCGCATCTCTATTTCTGGAAGAGCGCCAAATGGATCAACCGGATCCATTTCCTCGACCGCAACAAGCCGGGATTCTGGGAGCGCAACGGCTATCACGACCGCGGCGATCCGTGGGCGGAAGAACGGTATTCCGACTGATGGGCGGCTGGTATCGAACAGGGACCGTTGCGCCCGGAGTGACGCGGATCGCCGAGCCTTTCGTCGACCCCTATTACAGCGCCAACCTCTACTTCGTGAAGGGCCGCGACCGGGACCTTCTGGTTGATGCCGGGATGGGAATCGTGCCGCTGCGACCCGTGCTGCCGCTGACAGAAGGTAAGCCGCTGCTTGCGCTTGCGACCCACATCCACGTCGATCACGTCGGCGCATTGCATGAGTTCCCGGATCGCGCCGGTCCGGCGAGCGAGGCCGCGCTGTTTGCGACGATGCCCGAAGACGCGACCTTCGCCGGGGAGTATCGCCAGCGTAAGTCACCAGTGACGAAGTTGCCTCATCCCGGTTGGCACATCGCGGACTACCGGCTCAAAGCCGCGCCGCTGACGCTGCCGTTGATTGAGGGTGATCGCGTCGATCTGGGGGACCGGTCGTTCCTTGTGCTGGAACTGCCTGGCCATTCGCCCTGCATCGCGCTGTTCGATGACGCCAACGGAGTCCTGTTTGCCGGCGATGCGATCTATGACGACCAGCTTCTCGACGACATGCCCTGCAGCGACCGCACCGCCTATCGCGCGACGATGCGCCGTCTGATCGCCGAGGTCGACACCAGGCTTGTGCTTGGCGGCCATGGCGAGCCGTTCGACGGCAAGCGCATGCGCGAGATCGCGCGGGGCTACCTGGAACAGACCGGCGGCGCCTGACGGGGGCGCCGGAACGCACATCATTCCTCGACCGGCAGGCCGTGGAAGTCGTGCGCCGGCGGTGGCGGCAGTTTCGGCCGCTTCCTGCGTGTGCGGACGCGGTAGATGTCGACGGCCGCGGCCGTGCGTTCTGCCGGCGTCTGGCTCTCCCACTGCTCCATGCGCTTCAGCGAGCGGGCGGCCCAGTCGTCGACCAGTTCGCCATAGGCCCACAGGAAGTCGTGCAGCATCGAGCGCGCCAGCATGTAGCGCTGAAGGGGCGCCGTTCCCGTCGTGTATTCGTCGCAGATCCGTTCACCGACCGCCAGGAGGCCGCCGATGTCTTCGCGCACCTGCCTGAGCGTCGCGGCGAGATCGTCCTCTTTGCCGAAGGGCGCGAGAACCACGCGAAGCATCGCCTCGAATTCGAGCTGCGGGCCCTTTGACACCGGTGAAGCCAGCCAGCGGCTGAGCTCGGTCCGGCCGGCCTCGGTGATCGCGTAGACGGTGCGGGCCCGCTTCCCCGTCGTCTCCGTGTCCGCGGTCGCCAGTCCGAGCTTCACCAGGTTCTTCGGCTCGGCATAGACTTGGCTCTCGGCGCGGGGAAAGAAATAGTGGACGTTGCGCCGCATCTGGGCGGCCAGATCGTACATCGTCCAGGGTTGCATCGCCAGGTGACCGAGGATGGCGTAGGAGGTCGTGGTCAGGTTCATACGATTTCCTATTTACTCCGAAACGGAGTAATGACATACTCCGATCAGGAGTAAAAAAATACTCCTGATCGGATCATAGGGGAGAATCAGCATGCGCGAAATGCCGACATTCCTTCTCGTTCACGGTTCCTGGCACGGATCATGGTGCTGGGACCTGCTGCGCCCGGCGCTGCAGCGCCGGGGCCATGCCTCCTTTACCGTCGATCTGCCGAGCTGCGGGACGGGTCCGGCGGAACTCGGCGCCTACGCGGACGATGCCCGCACCATATCCGAGGCCGCGGCGGCGATCGCGGGCGACGTGGTGGTCGTCGGCCATTCCTATGGCGGCGCCGCGGTGTCGGAGGCACGTTTCGGCGACAATGTGCGCCGGCTCGTCTTTCTCTGCGCGTTCATGCCGGACAGCGGGCGATCCTATGTCTCCTACCTGCCGCCGGGTCCGCTGCCGCCTTATGTCGGCATGCGCGACGATGGCACGTTCGCGGTCCCCGACGGCAAGGCGCACGAGCACTTCTATGCCGACTGCGCGCCCGGCCTGTCCGCCTGGGCAACCGCGCGTCTGCGCCCGCAGTCGCAGGCGGTGCTCGGTCCGCCAGTCACCGCCGCGAGCTGGCGCTCGATACCGTCCACTTATGTCGTGACGACCCAGGACCAGGCGCTGCCGCCCGACTTCCAGCGCATGTTCGCGGCGCAGGCCGACGAAGTGCGCGAATTCGCATCGTCCCACTCGCCGTTCCTGTCGCGGCCGGACGATCTCGCCGAGCTCCTTATCTCCGTTGCGCATGGTCGCAACGACCTGCTCAGGCGCGCGAGTTGAGAGCAGCGCAACGGCGGCGTCCCGGCGCCGCCGTTTTCGCTTTACATCCTGCGCGGTCGGGGGATTTATCCTGTCGTTCAACGACCGGAGATGTCCCATGTCCCTCGAAACGTGGCTCGCTTTCACCGCGGCCTCCGCGATCCTGGTGCTGATACCCGGGCCCACAATCCTTCTCGTCGTTTCCTACGCGCTCGGCCAGGGCTGGCGCACGGCGCTGCCGATGGCCGTCGGCGTGGCGCTTGGCGACTTCACGGCGATGACCTTGTCGATGCTCGGCATCGGCGCGCTGCTGGTGGCGTCGGCGACATTGTTCACGGTGCTGAAATGGCTCGGCGCCGCCTATCTGATCTGGCTCGGAATCAAGCTGTTCCGGGCCGGCGGGACGCTGGGAGCGGAGCCGCGGCGCGACGCGGCGAGCGCCGCGACGATGCTGGCGCATGCCTGGCTGGTGACAGCGCTCAATCCGAAGAGCATCACCTTCTTCGTCGCCTTCCTGCCGCAGTTTCTCGACCGGAACGCCGATTTCTGGACGCAGATGCTGATCTTCGAGGCGACGTTCCTCGTTCTCGCATTCTGCAATGCCTTTGGCTACGCGCTGGTGGCTTCGCGGGCGCGAAGCGTCTTCGCCAGCGAACGGGCCATCCGCGTCTTCAACCGAACCGGCGGCTCGCTGCTGGTCGGGGCCGGCGTGGCGACGGTCGCGATGCGGTCGAACTGAGGCGGCGACGATGTCGGAACTCTTCCCGAATACGCGAACGGAGCAGTTCGATGTCGGCGCGGCGAGCATCCACGCCCGGATCGGCGGCGACGGCCCGCCGCTGCTTCTGCTGCATGGTTTTCCCCAGACGCACCTGATGTGGCATCCGGTCGCCCGCGACCTGATGGGGCGCTTTACCTGCGTGATGCCAGACCTGCGCGGCTACGGTCAGTCGTCCTGTCCGCCCAACTCCGCCGACAATTCTCCCTATTCGAAGCGGGAGATGGCCAGGGACATGGTCGCCGTCATGTCGAAGCTTGGCTTCGCGCGTTTCGGCGTCGTGGGGCATGATCGCGGCGGGCGCGTCGCCTACCGGATGGCATTGGACCATTCCGACAACGTGACGTGCCTCGGCGTGCTCGACATCGTGCCGACGCATGCGATGTGGAGCGGCATGAACGCGAAAGTGGCGATGAAGGCCTATCACTGGGCGTTCCTTGCCCAGCCATTTCCGATGCCCGAAACGCTGCTGGAGAAATCGGCGCTGGAGTGGATCGACCATACACTTGCCGCTTGGACCGCCACGAAGGACCTGTCGGCTTTTCATCCGCAGGCGCTCGCCGCCTATCGCTCAATGTTTTCCGGGCCGGAGCGCATCCATGCGCTGTGCAACGACTACCGCGCCGGCGCGACCTGCGATTTCGACGCGGATGCCGCCGATCTGGCGGGCGGGCGCCGCATCGCCGCGCCGACGCTGGCGCTCTGGGGGGAGTCCGGATTTCCCAGCGAGACCGCCGGGCCGCTCGCAACCTGGGAAAAGTGGTGCACGCGCGCCGAGGGCCGGGGCGTTGCGGGCGGACACTTCATCGTGGAGGAAAATCCTCGCGACACGCTGGCGGCGTTGATGCCGTTCCTCGACCGATACGGGCGTTGAGCCTATTGTCAGGCAGAGCAAGGGGAAGAAGCATGCGCGACAGTCTCGGCAACAGCGTCACCGGAGCCGACGTGGCATCGCTCCAGCACTACGAGCGTGGCCTGCGTCAGTTGCAGATTTTCGCGGGTGATCCGGTCGCCTCGGTCAATGCCGCGATCGCCGAGCGGCCCGACTTCGTCATGGCGCAGATGCTGAAGGGGTGGCTTTACGCGCTGTCGACCGACAAGGCGGCGATGGCGGTCGCGCGCGAGGCGCATGCCGCAGTCGTCGACCTGCCGATGACCGCCCGCGAGCGTGGCCATGTCGAGGCGCTCGGCCGGCTGATAGGCGGCGAGTGGAACGGCGCCGGCGAAACGCTGGCGGCGGTGGCGCGCGAGCATCCGCGCGACGCGCTGGCGCTGCAGTCCGGGCACCAGATCGATTTCTTCACCGGCAATGCGACGATGCTGTGCGACCGCATCGGCATGGCGCTCCCGTCATGGGACGCGGCGATGCCGGGCTATCACGCAATGCTAGCGGCGCATGCCTTCGGGCTGGAGGAGACGGGAGACTATGCCGCCGCCGAAGCGTCCGGACGGCGCGCCGTCGAACTCGAGCCGCATGACGGCTGGGGCCAGCATGCGGTGGCGCATGTGATGGAGATGCAGTGCCGCCAGGCCGACGGCATCAGCTGGATGAAAACGGCGTTCGCCAACGGCGCGGAAGACAGTTTCATGAAGGTGCACAACTGGTGGCACCTGTCGCTGTATCACTACGATCTCGGCCAGCACGACGAGGTGTTCGCGCTCTATGACGGGCCGGTCTATGGCGACCGTTCGACGCTGGCGCTGAACATGGTCGACGCGTCGGCGATTCTGTGGCGGCTTTATCTTGGCGGCGTCGATGCCGGCGCGCGGTGGCAGGACCTCGCGGACAGCTGGACGCCGTTCGCCGGCGACGGCAACTATGCCTTCAACGACATGCACGCGATGATGGCCTTCGCCGCCGCCGGCCGGTCCGAGGCGGCGCAAACGCTGCTCGAGGCTCAGCGGGCAGCGGTCGAGGCGGGGGGCGACAATGCCGGATTCACCCGCGACATCGGCCTGCCGGCGACGCGCGGCATCCTCGCGTTCGCCGATGGCGACTACCGAACGGCGGCCGATCTGCTCGGACCACTTCGCGCGATCGCCCACCGCTTCGGCGGCAGCCATGCGCAGCGCGACGTGATCGACCTCACGCTGATCGAGGCAGCGATCCGCTCGGGTGATCGTGAGAAGGCTCACAAATTGACGCAGCAGCGAATGGAATCGCGGCCGCACAGCCCGCTCTCGGGATTACTGCGCAAGAGGGCGGACGCGATCGGAGCGGCCGGTTGATCCCTGGCGATCTGGCGAGCGGATCAAGCTGGCCGGACCAGAATTATTCCGAGATACGAAATAAATCTTGCCAGAAGACCGTCTGACGGTTCAAATTCGCCCACCGTCTGGTATGGAAGAATCTGGCGCGCGGAGCGCTTGGCCTGGGAACGAGACGCGGACGCCGCGCACGCCCCGGCCGGGAGGATTTGGCGATGTATCTCGGTCTCGATCTCGGAACGTCGGGCGTCAAGGCGCTGCTGATCGACGGTGGCCAGACTATCGTCGCTTCCGCCACGGCCCATCTCGACGTCTCCCGCCCCCATCCTGGCTGGTCCGAACAAGAACCGGCGCACTGGGTGCGCGCGACGGAAGAGGCGCTGCTGGCATTGAAGGCCAGCCATCCGCAGCAGCTTGCGGCGGTGAAGGGCATCGGCCTGTCCGGCCATATGCATGGCGCGACGCTGCTGGGCGCGGGCGACGAGGTGCTGCGGCCCTGCATCCTGTGGAACGACACGCGCAGCTACAGGCAAGCCGCCGCGCTCGACGCCGATCCGCGGTTCCGCAAGATTTCCGGCAACATCGTCTTCCCCGGTTTCACCGCGCCGAAGCTCGCCTGGGTCAAGGCGAACGAGCCGAAGGTCTTTGAGGCCGTGCGCAAGGTGCTGCTGCCGAAGGATTATCTCCGGCTGTGGCTGACCGGAGAGCATGTTTCGGAAATGTCCGATTCTGCTGGTACGTCGTGGCTCGACACCGGCGCGCGGAAATGGTCGCGCGACCTGCTGGCGGCGACCGATCTCGATGAAAGCCAGATGCCGGCGCTGGTGGAAGGCACGGCTGCCGGCGGCACGCTGCGCGGCGCCGTCGCGGCGCGCTTCGGGATGGGCGGCGATGTCGTCGTGGCCGGCGGGGCAGGGGACAATGCGGCGTCTGCGATCGGCATGGGCACGGTCAGCGAGGGCCGGGCCTTCGTCTCGCTCGGCACGTCCGGCGTGCTGTTCGCGGCGAACGCGTCCTACCTGCCCAATCCCGAGAGCGCCGTGCACACGTTCTGCCACGCGCTGCCGGGCACCTGGCACCAGATGGGCGTCATCCTGTCGGCGACGGATTCGCTGAACTGGCTGGCCGGCGTCACCGGCAGGGACGCGCAGCAGCTGACCGAGGAGCTGGGCGAGACGCCTTCGGGGCCGGGGAAGACGGTTTTCCTGCCCTATCTGTCGGGCGAGCGCACCCCGCATAACGACGCTGCCATCCGCGGCGCGTTCGCCGGCCTCGGCCACGAATCCGGTCGCGCGGCGCTGACGCAGGCCGTGGTCGAGGGCGTGGCGTTTGCGCTCCGTGACAATCTGGAGGCGCTGCGTGCCGCCGGCACCGAACTGACACGCGTCACCGCGATCGGCGGCGGCTCGCGGTCGCGCTTCTGGCTGAAGACGATCGCCAATACGCTGGGCCTCTCCGTCGACATCCCTGCCGACGGCGATTTCGGCGCGGCCTTCGGCGCCGCGCGGCTGGGCCTGATCGCGGCGGAAAAGGCCGATCCGCTGACGGTGTGCACGCCGCCGGCGACGGCTGAGACGATCGAGCCGGATGCGGCCCTCGCCGCCACCTATTCCGAAGCCCATGCGCGCTTCCGCGCGCTTTACCCCGCCATCAAGGGAGCACTCGCATGACCACCGGATTCTTTGGCGACATCAAGCCGATCCAGTATGAGGGACCGGACTCGACCAATCCGCTCGCCTATCGCTTTTACAACAAGGATGAGGTGGTCGCCGGCAAGCGGCTGGAGGATCATCTGCGCTTCGCCATCGCCTACTGGCACTCCTTCGCCTGGCCAGGCGGCGACCCGTTCGGCGGCCAGACGTTCGAGCGGCCGTGGTTCGGCGACACGATGGAGAATGCCAAGCTCAAGGCCGACGTGGCCTTCGAGATGTTCACGCTGCTGGGCACGCCCTACTATTGCTTCCACGACGCGGACGTCAGGCCCGAGGGGAAGAACCTGGCGGAGAGCATCGACCGGCTGAACCAGATCGCCGACATTTTCGCCGAGAAGCAGAAGAAGACCGGCGTGAAGCTTCTGTGGGGCACGGCGAACCTGTTCTCGCACCGCCGCTACATGGGCGGTGCGGCGACCAATCCGGATCCGGACGTGTTCGCCTATGCGGCGGCGACGGTGAAGTCCTGCATCGACGTCACCAAGCGCCTCAAGGGCGAGAACTATGTGCTGTGGGGCGGGCGCGAAGGCTACGAGACGCTGCTCAACACCGACATGAAGCGCGAGCTCGACCAGATGGGCCGCTTCCTCACCATGGTCGTCGACTACAAGCACAGGATCGGCTTCAAGGGCACGATCCTCATCGAGCCGAAACCGCAGGAGCCGACCAAGCATCAGTACGACTATGACGTCGCGACGGTCTACGGCTTCCTGAAGAAATACGGCCTCGAGAACGAGGTGAAGGTCAACATCGAGCAGGGCCACGCGATCCTGGCCGGGCATTCGTTCGAGCATGAACTGGCGACGGCCAACGCGCTCGGCATCTTCGGCTCGATCGACATGAACCGCAACGACTACCAGTCGGGCTGGGACACCGACCAGTTCCCCAACAATGTGCCGGAAATGGCGCTGGCCTTCTACCATGTGCTGCAGGGCGGCGGGTTCAAGACCGGCGGGACGAACTTCGACGCCAAGCTGCGCCGCCAGTCGCTGGAGCCGGACGACCTGCTGATCGCCCATATCGGCGGCATGGACGCATGCGCCCGCGGCCTGAAGGCGGCGGCGAAGATGATCGAGGACAAGGCGCTCAGCGGCCCGCTCGAGGAGCGCTATGCCGGCTGGAAATCGGCCGAGGCGAAGGCCATGCTCTCAGGCAAGCGCACGCTGGAGGAGATTTCCGAGCGCGTGCTGAAGAAGACCATCGAGCCGAAGCCGAAGTCGGGCCGGCAGGAATTGCTGGAGAATATCGTCAACCGGTATGTCTAGACCGGTGGACTTGCGTGGGATGCGCAGGTGACGCAGTTGGGGAGGCCCGCGATCCGTGGCGGGCCTTCGGGAGGACGACATGCCACTTCTCGGCACGGCAGCGGTTGCGATGTGGTGGACGATCGCGGCCGGGGATCGGGAAGAGTTCCGGCAGTGGCACTCCAAGGAACATTTCCCCGAACGGATGGGCATTCCAGGCTTCCGGCGCGGCTCGCGCTGGGAGCGCGAGGACGATAGCGGCGCGCATTTCGTCATCTATGAACTTGACGACTACGCGACGCTGACCTCGGACGGCTATCGCGCCAGCCTGAACAATCCGACGCCCTGGTCGCGCAGGATGATGCCGCTGCATCACGGGATTGTCCGCAGCCAGTGCCGCATCGCGGCGAGCCACGGCGCGGGCGTCGCGACCTACATGGTGACGCTGACCCTTTCGCCGCGCGAGGGCGAAGCTGAGAAGTTGCGCCAGTTTCTCGACGGCGTGCTCGAGGGCCTGCCGCGCCGGCCGGGCATCACCGGGGCGCATCTGCTGCTGACCGACACACCCCGGGCCGACCCCACGACAGAGCAGAAGATCAGGGGCGGCGACGCCGTGGCGGACTGGATCGTGCTCGTATCAGGGTTCGGGCGGGAGGGGCTCGACAGCGTCTTCTTCGACGAACTCGGCATTGACCGCATAGCCGCAGCTGGCGGACACGGGACGACGCCATCGGGCCCTTTCCGTCTTGTTCACGCGGTGACGCCGCAGGATTTTCAGCCTGCGACAAAGTGATGGATCCCTGAGCTTGACGCTCGTGTCCAAAACTACCATACAAGTTTGCGCATATGGAGAATGGCGATGCGGCAGACGTGGCGGTGGTTCGGGCCGAAGGACAAGGTGACGGTCGAGGACGCGCGGCAGGCCGGGGTCGAGGGCATCGTCACGGCGCTGCATCATGTGCCGACCGGCGACATCTGGACGCCGGAGGAAATCGAGAAGCGGCAGCGCGAGGTCGCCTTCCTGCCCGACGGCTCGCGCAGCGGGCTCAAATGGGAAGTGGTCGAGAGCCTGCCGGTGTCGGAGGCGATCAAGACCCAGGTCGGCGACTGGAAGCTGCACATCCAGCACTACAAGCGCAGCCTGGAGAACCTCGCCAAGGCGGGGATCGAGGTGGTCTGCTACAACTTCATGCCGGTGCTCGACTGGACCCGCACCGACCTGCACTGGCGGGTGCGGCACGGGGGCCGGGCGATGCGGTTCGACCTGCCCGATTTCGCCGCGTTCGACATCCATATCCTGAATCGCAAGGGCGCGGCGGACAGCTTTCCGGGACATGTGGTCGATGAGGCCGCGAAGCGGTTCGCGGCGATGAGCGAGGATCGAAAGAGGCAGTTGGCCTCCAATGTCACAGCCGGCCTGCCAGGTGCGGTCGAGAGCTGGTCGCTGCCGGAGCTCTCGGCGCATCTCGCGACCTATGATGGCGTGACGCCCGAGCGGCTGCGTCGCAACCTGATCGATTTCCTGGCCGAGGTCGCGCCGGTCGCCGAGGAACTTGGCCTGCGGCTCTGCTGCCACCCGGACGATCCGCCGTTCCCACTGCTCGGCCTGCCGCGCATCATGTCGGTCGAGGCCGACTATCGCGCCGTGCTCGATGCGGTCGACGTGCCGGCCAACGGGGTGACGTTCTGCACGGGGTCGCTCGGCGCGCGGCCGGACAACGATCTGCCGGCGATGGTGAAGAACCTCGCCGACCGCATCCATTTCGTCCACCTGCGCAATGTGCGGCGCGACACGGAAGAGACGCCGTGCTCGTTCTTCGAGGACGAGCATCTCGGCGGGCAGACCGACATGGTGGCGGTGATCGCCGAACTGCTGGCGGAAGAGAAGCGGAGGAAGGCCGCCGGGCGCGGGGATGCCGGGATCCCGATGCGGCCGGACCATGGCCAGGACATCCTCGACGACCTGAAGCGGGGCGCGCAGCCGGGCTATCCGGCGATCGGGAGGCTGAAGGGACTGGCGGAGCTGCGCGGCGTGATGGCTGCGCTGAGCCATCCGGTGGCGGGGCTGTCGTGACGATGCGCCGGGGACAGTTTACTTCCATTCCGCAGGAAGGCGCGGCAATTGAGGGATTGGCTCGGTCGGCAAGAAGCAAACTGTCCCCAGAGGTGCCTTCATGACCCGCCTTTCCTTTGCCTCCCTTGTCAGCCTTCCCGCAACCGTCGCCGCCCCCGCCTACGACCGCAGCGCGCCTTCCGGCATCGTCCACCTCGGCACCGGAGCGTTCCACAAGGCGCATCAGGCCGTCTGCACGGACGACGCGCTGGCAGCCTCCGGCGGCGACTGGATAATCACCGGCGTCAGCCTGCGCTCAGGCGACGTCGCCGATCAGCTCAATCCGCAGGACGGGCTCTACACGCTGATCGTCCGCGGGCAGGACGGTACTTTTGCGCGCGTGATCGGCTCGATCGCGCGGGTGCTTGTCGCGCCGCGGGAGCCGGCGGCGGTGCTGGAGGCGCTCGCGGCGCCGGAGACGAAGATCGTCAGCCTGACGATCACCGAGAAGGGCTATGGGCTGGACCCGAAGACGGGCGGCCTCGACCGGACCCATGCCTCGGTTGCGCCGGATCTGGCAAATCCGCGCAAGCCTGCGGGCGCCGTCGGCTACATCGTCGAGAGCCTGCGGCTGCGGCGCGAGCGGGGCCTTGCGCCCTTCACGGCGCTCTGCTGCGACAACCTCCCGCACAATGGCAAGGTGCTGAAGACGCTGGTGCTGGAGTTCGCCACGGCGGTCGATCCAGAGCTGGCGGCCTGGATCGGCGGCAACGTTCCCTTCCCGTCGACCATGGTCGACCGCATCACACCGGCAAGCACCGATCGGACATTCGCCGATGTCGAGCAGATGATCGGCATGACCGATCTCGCGGCGGTGGAGACCGAGCCGTTCACGCAATGGGTGATCGAGGACAAGTTCGTCGCTGGTCGGCCCGACTGGGAGGCGGGCGGCGCGATCTTCGCCACGGATGTCGCGCCCTACGAAAAGATGAAGCTCAGGATGCTGAACGGCGCGCATTCGATGCTCGCCTATTCCGGTTACATCGCCGGCTATGCCTATGTTCGCGACGTGATGGGCGACAAGGCGCTGTCCGCGCTTGTCGCGCGGCAGATGCGTGCGGCGGCAGGCACGCTCGATCCGGTGCCGGGCGTGGACCTCGCCGAATACGCGCGTGACCTGATGGCGCGATTCGCCAATCCGGCGATCGCGCACCAGACCTACCAGATCGCCATGGACGGCACGCAAAAATTGCCCCAGCGGCTGATCGAACCCGCGATGCACACGCTGCGGGCGGGGGCATCGCTGGATGCCTATGCCTTCGCGGTGGCGGCCTGGATGCGGTATTGTCTCGGCATGAACGAACAGGGCCAGACATACGCGCTGAGGGACCCGCGCGAGGCGGAGATCGCCGCGCTCCTGGGCGACGCGCATAACGATTCCGGCTCGATCGTCGACAGATTGCTCAGCCTGCCGGGCCTGTTTCCCGATGAGCTGGCCACGGCGCCTGCGTGGCGGCAAGCCGTCAAGACGCGGCTGCAGACGATGCTGGCCGACGGCATGCGCGCCGCGATCGATCGCGAGGCGGCCTCCTGAGGCCGATACTCGCCCGTCGCAGGGGACATACGTCTCATGCATGTCACATTGATCAAGTCAGGTCGGCGCGCGCCATCCTTCAGCCGGCCGTCGGTTTGCGAACGAAGCTTGGACGCCGAATTCGAATGGGCGCGGAGAAAAAACGAAAGCCAATCGAAGAATTTTCGCAAACAGGCCTTCCCATCCGCAGAGTTATCTGCCATACTGGTATGGTAGTTCGGAGTTGCGGAGAGTTGACAGCGCCGGAGAGACTTGTATCTTATATAAGACATAAGAATTTCGCTTGCGTTGACGCGCCGCTTTGGCGCAATCTGTGATCCTTGGGAGGAGAAAACATGAAAAAGAGCATTCTGGGCAGTGTCGCCATTGCCACCACGATCTTCGCATCCGCCGCCGGCGCCGCTGAGCTGCGTTTCGCCTGCTACCAGGACGGTGTCGAGTGCGACACCTGGGCCGAGCAGTTCAAGGCCTTCGAGGCCGAAAACCCCGGCACGACCGTGAAGGTCGACGTCGTTCCCTACAAGTCGATCGTCGAGAGCCTGCCGCTGCAGCTCGCGGGCGGGGAAGGTCCCGACCTGGCGCGCGTCACCGACCTCGGCGGCCTCGCCAAATACATGCTCGACATCACGCCCTATGTGAAGGACGCGGCCTATCTCGAGGCGAATTTCGGCAAGACGCTGGCCTGGACCCGCGTCAACGGGCCCGACGACAAGGGCATCTACTCAATCATGGACCAGCAGACCGCGACGGGTCCCTACATCAACAAGACGCTGTTCGAGCAGGCGGGCGTCGCTCTGCCCGGCGAAGGCGCGACCTATGCCGACTGGGCGGCCGCCGCCAAGCAGGTCGCCGAGAAGACGCAGACGCCGTTCGCGGTCGCAATGGACCGTACCGGCCACCGCTTCGCCGGCCCGGCGATCTCCTACGGCGCGAAGTATTTCAACGCCGACGGCACGCCGATCACCGTTGACGAGGGCTACAAGGCCTTCGCCGAGCAGTTCGTGGCATGGAACAACGACGGCACCGTCGCCAAGGACGTGTGGGCGGGCTCAGGCGGCGCGACCTATCAGGACGCGGCGAAGGAGTTCACCAACGGCTCGCTGGTGATGTACATCTCCGGCTCGTGGCAGATCGGCCGCTTCGGCCGCGATATCGGTGATGCGTTCGACTGGGCGGCGATCCCGGCGCCCTGCGGCCCCGGCGGCTGCACCGGCATCCCGGGCGGCGCGGCGGTCGTCGGCTTCAAGCACACGAAGGCGCCCGAAGAGGTTGGCAAGCTCCTGGACTTCATGGCCCGCGAGGACGTGCAGGCGGCGGTGCTGTCAAAGACGAAGAACATCCCGGCGCACCAGGGACTGCAGGCCAAGGGTATCGAATACGCGACGGCGACCGACGACGAGAAGGCAGCGCTGAAAGTGTTCTCGGCGGCGCTGACGAAGTTCTCGCCCGTGGCCTTCCAGTTCCAGGGCTACAAGAACAACCGCGCCATCATGAACGCCACCGTCACCCGCATCACGCAGGCGATCGTCGGCGAGTCGACGCTTGACGAGGCGCTGGCGCGCATCGACACGGACGTCAAGGAAGCGCTCGCCGCGGCGAAGTAGCGCTTCAGTCACGCACCTTGCGTCCCGGGTTGGAGGTCGAGAACCTCCACCCTACCCCTCCCCACAAGGGGGAGGGAAACTGAAACATCGCGCCCAGACCACGGATAGCTGATTTACTTGAGACTGGATCGGACGCCGGCCACTCCCTTCCCCTTGTGGGGAGGGGTATGGGTGGTGGGTGTTCGGACGACGCATCATTGCGCAGACACCACCGGAAACGCAGGCGGAGGCAGTCCATGCTCACATCCCTGAAGTCCGCGGCCACGTTCCTCTACTCGGCGGCATTCAACCTGTTCGAGGCGCCGATGATGGCGCTGCAGAAGATGACCGGCGCGCAGCGCATCGCCTGGGTGTTCCTGTTCCCGAACCTGGTCGCCTTCGGCCTGTTCACCTTCCTGCCGATCTTCCTCAACTTCTTCTACGCGACCACGGGCAGCGACGCGATCATGCTGGCCGACCGGCCCTATGTCGGCCTGGAGAACTTCCGCTCGCTGGTCGCCTGCCAGAACTATCTCGATCCGAACTCCTGCGAGCGCGACATCTTCTGGCGCGCCATCCACAACACGTTCTGGTTCGTGATCCTGCAGGTCGGTTTCATGATCCTGTTCTCGCTGGTCACGGCGCTGATCCTCAACCGCGACATTCCCTGGCGCGGCTTCTTCCGCTCGGTGTTCTTCTATCCGGTGCTCTTGTCGCCGGTCGTGGTGGCGTTGATCTGGAAGTGGGTACTGCAGCGCTATGGCGTGCTCAATGCCGGGCTGGAGGGCGCCGGCCTGCCGACGGTCAACTGGCTGCTGGAAGCGGACTGGGCCTTCTTCTGGATCATCTTCGTATCGATCTGGGCCCATATGGGCTTCTACACGCTGATCCTGCTCGCCGGTCTCCAGGCGATCCCCTCGGACGTCTACGAGGCGGCCGAGATGGACGGCGCGTCGAAATGGCGGACGTTCTACCGGATCACGATGCCGCTCCTGATGCCGACGATGGTCGTGGTGATCGTTCTGTCGCTGATCCGCGCCGTGCAGGCGTTCGACGAGATCTTCGTGCTGACAGGCGGGGGGCCAGGCTCGGCCACCTTGCTGCTGCTGCAATACATCTACGAGACCGGCTTTGCGTTCCGGCCGCAGCTGTTCGGCCTCGCCGCCGCCGCTTCGCTGCTCATGGCGGGCGTGCTGCTCCTGCTGACATTGCTGCAGCTGCGCGCGACGCGCAGCCAGGCGGAGGGCTGACCATGTTCGGTTTTCTCACCCGTACCCACGGACGCGGCAAGTTCGACCTGACCGACTGGCTGACCTTCGGCTACCTGTTCCTCTCGATCCTGCTGATGTTCGGCCCGATCCTCTGGGTGACGCTGTCGTCGTTCAAGACCGAGGCGGCGCTGCAGGAATATCCGCCGACCTTCCTGCCGCTGGCGCCGATGACCGCCACGGTGGAAGGATACGAGGAGCCGCTGCAGCTCTTCCGCGTGACCAAGGGCGAGCATGAAGGCAAGGTGCTGGCGCAGATCCGCCGCATCGGCATCATGAGCCAGATGGTCGATCCTGCCAACCCGGCGACGAAGATACAGGTCAACATCAACGACCGCGTGCCGGAGCGCGAGTTCGCGCTGGCGCTGGAGAATTACACCGCGCTGTTCGACCGGTTCAACTTCGCGCTGTATTTCTGGAACTCGGTATTCATCACCGTGATCGCCACGATCATCACCGTGATCTTCAACTCGATGGCGGCCTTCGCGCTGTCGAAATACAGGTTCTCGGGGCGGACGCTGGTCTTCGTGCTGATCATCGCGACCCTGATGATCCCGCCGACGATCAATCTGGTGCCGATCTACCTGGTCGTGTCGGAGCTCGGGCTGATCAATTCGCCCTGGGGCGTCATATGGCCGGCGGTGGCGACGCCGACCGGCGTGTTCCTGCTCAGGCAATACATGCTGACGATTCCGGACGACCTGCTGGACGCCGCGCGGATGGACCATGCGTCCGAGTGGCGGGTGTACTGGAAGATCGTGCTGCCGCTCGCCGCGCCGGCGATCGCCGTGCTGGTGATCTTCTCGGTCATGTGGCGGTGGAACGATTTCCTCTGGCCGCTGATCGTGCTCAACCGCTCCGAGCAGTTCACCCTGCAACTGGCGCTCAACGCCTTCCAGGGCGAATTGCAGACGAGCTGGGCGAACCTTCTCGCGATGACCATCCTGACGCTCCTGCCGATCACGGTCGTCTTCGCCCTCTTGCAGAAACACATCACCACGGGCATCGCCCAATCGGGAGTGAAGTGATGGCTATCGTCGAACTGCAGAAGCTGGTGAAGAACTATGGCGACGTGCGCGCCATCCATGGCGTGGACCTTCGCATCGAGAACGGCGAGTTCTGCGTCTTCGTCGGCCCGTCGGGCTGCGGGAAGTCGACGCTCTTGCGCATGATCGCCGGGCTGGAGGACATTTCCGGCGGGGAATTGCGCATCGACGGCGAGCGCGTCAACGAGCAGCGTGCGTCGGAGCGGGGGCTGGCGATGGTGTTCCAGACCTACGCGCTCTACCCGCACATGACGGTGCGGGAGAATCTCGCCTTCGGTCTGGAGAACATCAAGACGCCGAAGGACGAGATCGCCAGACGCGTCGGCGAGGCGGCGCGGATGCTGCAGATCGAGCAATATCTCGACCGGCGGCCGAAGCAGCTGTCGGGCGGGCAGCGGCAGCGTGTCGCGATCGGCCGCGCCGTCGTGCGCGAGCCGCGCGTCTTCCTCTTCGACGAGCCGCTGTCGAACCTCGACGCCGAACTGCGCGTCGTCATGCGCGGCGAAATCTCTTCGCTGCATCATAGGCTCGGCAACACGATGATCTACGTCACCCACGACCAGGTCGAGGCGATGACGATGGCCGACAAGATCGTCGTGCTGCGGGCCGGGGTTATCGAGCAGGCCGGCACGCCGCTCGAGCTCTACAACACGCCGCGGAACCAGTTCGTGGCGGGCTTCATCGGTTCGCCGCGGATGAACTTCATCGAGGTGAAGGTTCAAGCCGCCGACGCGCATTCGGTGCAGGTGTCGGACGCGGCGGGCAACCGCTATGCGGCTGCGGTCTCAGGCGAGGGGATCAAGCCAGGCGACGATGTCGTGCTCGGCATCCGGCCGGACCATCTCGACATCGGCGGCGAGGGCGGGGTCAAGGTGACGGTCCAGGCGATCGAGCAGCTCGGCGGAGATTCCTACCTCTATTGCGAGACCGACAGCGGCGCGAAGCTGACCGCGCATCTCGCCGGCCAGACCAGGGTCAAGCGCGGCGAGATCGCGTATGCCGTGTTCAAGCCGGAATTCGCGCACCTGTTCAGGAAGAGTGACGGGCTGGCGCAGAAGCGGATCAGGATCGGGGAGGCGGTGTAACAGTGCAACAGACTGGATTCAGGCAGTTTCGATGACCTTTCTTTCCGCATCCGCCCCCGCGACGGCAACCGCGACCGGCTTTTCACTCCCGCTGACCGGCGGCTTCAGCCTCCGGGTCGACATCCTCAATGACTGGCTGGTTCGCACGGCGATCATTCCCGACGGCGGACTTGCGGTCGACCGCACCTGGATGATCGCGCCGGAGGGTGACGTGCCATGGGCGGGACGCGACCGGCTGGCAGTCGAGGGGTTCGATCCGCCGCACCCAACGGTGAATGAAGGCGCGGGCAGCATCGTCCTGACCACTGGCGACTGGCGCGTCGAGGTCGCGGCGGCCCCGCTCGGCCTCACCTTCCAACGCCGCGATGGAGATGGCTGGACGACGGTTCTCGCCGACAGGGCGGCGGGCGCCTATCAATGGTTCGAGAAGCGCGGCGTATTCCGCCACTTCCAGTCGCGGGCGCTCGACGACCGGCATTATGGCCTCGGCGACAAGACCGGGCCGCTCGACCATACCGGCCGCCGCGTGCGCGCTCTGCAGACCGACTCGCTCGGCTACAATGCCGAGACGCAGGATCCGCTCTACAAGCACGCGCCGTTCGTGATCGCCGGGAGCGAGGCGGGTGCGGTCGGCGTGCTATACGACACCCTGTCGGAAATCACGTTCGATCTCGGCGCCGAGCATTCCAACTATCATCCCCACTATCGCCACATCGACGCCCAGGAGCGCGGGCTGGTCATGTATGCGATCGCCGGGCCGAAGGTGCGGGATATCGTGCCGCGGCTGATGCAGCTCACCGGGCGGCCGCATTTCCAGCCTCGCTGGACGATGGGCTTCGCCTTCACGACGATGCACCACGCCGATGCGCCGAACGCGCAGGAAGTCATGACCGGTTTCGCCGAGCGCTGCCGCGCGGAAGGCATCCCGATCAGCGCCATCCATTCCGGTTCGGGCTACACGACGAAGGAGGACGGTCGGCGCTACGTCTTCACCTGGAACCGCTCCAAGTTCCCCGATCGGGATGCGTTCTTCGCGCGGCTGGGCGCGCTCGGCTTCAACACGTGCGCCAACGTCAAGCCGGTGCTTCTGACCGAGCACCCGAACTATGCGCAGGCGGCATCCGAGGGGTGGTTCGTGCGCCGCGCCGACGGCTCGCCCGCGGTCGAGATGTTCTGGGGCGGCAACGGCTCCTCGCTCGATTTCACCAATCCGGCGACGGTGGCGTGGTGGAAGGAGGGCATCACGACGCAGGTGCTCGGCGCGGGCTTCACCGCTGCCTGGAACGACAACAACGAGTGCGAACTGTGGGACGAGACGGCGACGGTCGAGGGCTTTGGCGCGGCGCTGCCGGCGATCGACATGCGGCCGGTGCACGCGCTCCTGATGACGCGGGCGACCTACGAGGCGACGCTGGCGCTCGATCCGGAGAAGCGGCCCTACACGATCAGCCGCGCCGGTCCGATCGGCATCGCGCGCTATGGCGAGACGTGGTCGGGGGACAACCGGACTAGCTGGCACACGCTGAAATGGAACCTTCGGCAGGGCCTGTCGATGAGCCTCAGCGGCATGCCGCTGACCGGCCACGACATCGGCGGCTTCGACGGGCCGGCGCCCGAGCCGGAACTTCTGGTGCGCTTCGTCGAGATGATGAGCCTGCATCCGCGCGCGGTGATGAATTCTTGGAAGCCACAGCTTGCCCAGCCGACGAACCTGCCGTGGATGCACGGGCCCGAGAACACCGCGCTGGTGAAGCAGGCGCTGGCGCTGCGCTACCGGCTGCTGCCCTACATGTACGACCTCGCCTGGCGGGCGCATATGCAGGGCGAGCCGGTGATCGCGCCGCTGTTCTACCATTTCGACGAGCCTGAATGCCGCGCCGACCTGGACGCGTTCATGCTCGGTCCCGATGTCCTGGTCGCGCCGGCCGTGACAGCGGGTGCGACTGAAGTGCGAGTCTGGCTGCCAACAGTTGAGGGCGGCTGGGTCGATTTCCACACTGGCGCGCCGCTTGGCAGCGGGCGGGAGGTGACGCTTGCTGCACCTTTGGGCCAATTGCCGCTGGCGGTGCGGGCAGGGGCGATCCTGCCGCTTGCCAGTGCGTGGAACGAGATGTCGCCGCACGACGCGACCGAAGTGACACTGACGCTGTTTGCCGGCGGGGGCGAGGGTGCTTCTACCGGAGAAGCTTTCTTCGACGACGGCCTCGGCTGGGCCTATCGCGGCAGGGATGCGTCATTGCTGGCCCTGCGCGCCGGCTGGGACGCGGAACGGGTGACCCTTGCGGCCAAGGAGCAATGGACCGGCAAGGGCCGGCCGGCGCTGAAGCTGGACTGCGTCGGGCTCGGCGGGCGCAGGCTGGAGACGGAGGTTGCCGTGTAGTGGCTAGAGCATTTCCTGTGAACCTTGGGTCACTCTGTTTCCCGCTGGCGAGTCGATCCGCCAGGAAGGCGGCGCAGGTCGTGCCGGTGGCACGGCCAAGTCCGCCTGACGCCGCGGGCGGCCGGCAGCGGGAAACCCTGCGGGCCGGGTGAATTCGGGCCAAATCCTTCGGTCTCCGGACTTGGCCGTGCCACCAGCACGACCGCGCCGGAGCCCTCGACCTTGACCCGAATTGACCCGGCAGAGTGACCCAAGGTTCACCGGAAATGCTCTAGATCGAAATCATCGGCGTCGGTGACACACCGATCCGGCTCGCCAGCACAGCTCGATGCCGCTCAGTCTCTCGCGACATCATGCGCATAGGCGCAGTGTCGGCGTAGACGCGCTCTTCCGCGATCTTACCGTCCCGCATGACAAACCGATCCATGCCACGCCATTCGAACGCGCTACCGGCCATGCTTTGCGTCACGCGCCATTCGACATAGATCACATTCCCGCGAAACGCCCAGTCGACGAGATGCCACGCGAGGTCTGGCACGCTCCGAAGCTGCGCAGCGACCAGATCGGGCAGTTCGTCGCTCGAGACAGGCCGATCAACCACGGGAGTAAACAACGTGCCGTCCGGATGCCATAGCTCCCGCATAGCCTCGCCATCCCGCGCGTTCCATGCTGCCTCAAACAACTGGACGAAAGCTTCCGCATCAGCGTGGGTCATTGGCAGTTCCTTCGGTCGAACATAGGCTGTATTGCACCCCGCCCTGCGTCGCGCCACCCGACTTCCCATCGCCAAACGACTCTGCTGACATCTGGAGCGCGACCGCCGGCCTCTACTGCACCACGAAATAGTTCTCGATCCGTTCCGCCGCCTGTTTCAGCAGCGGCAGGATTTCGCGGCGCATCTCTGCCGCCGAGAACCGGGCCGCCTGGGTCGAGACGTTGATGGCGGCGACGGTCTTACCGGTCCGGTCGCGGATCGGCACGGCGATCGAGCGCAGGCCGAGTTCGAGTTCCTCGTCGACCAGCGCGAAGCCGTCGGCACGCGCCCTGCGGATCGCGGCGGCCAGCGCTACAGAATCGACTGTCGACTTCGGCGTCAGCGGCTTGGGCGCCGAGCGACGCGTGAACTGGTCGATCTCCGCGTCCGGCAGGCCGGCCGCCAGCACGCGCCCCATCGACGTGCACCATGCGGGCAGGCGCGTGCCGACATGCAGCGCCACCGACAGGATGCGGGTCGAGCCGACGCGGGCGACATAGACCACGTCGAGGTCGGACAGGACCGCGGCCGAACAGGACTCATTCAGCCTTTCCGACACGTCGCGCATGAAGGGCTCGGCGAAGCTCCAGAGCGATGCACCGCCGATCCAGGTGCGGGCGACAGTCAGCAGGCGCGGCGACAGGCGGAAGGTCCGTCCATCCTGCAGCGCGTAGCCTGACGCCACCAGCGTCAGCAGGAAGCGCCGCGCGCCGGCGCGGGTCAGCGATGCCGCTTCCGCCATCTCCGTCAGCGTCATGCCTTCGGGACGGGCCGCGAGGATTTCCATCACGCCAAGTCCCTTCTCCAGCGAGCCGACCAAGTCGCGGGATGGAAGCTGCTCGATTGACTCGGGAGCGTTGGTCATGTAGATCAGTATCGCATACAAAACATTTGTTCGCAATACGAACTTTTGGCATTGCGATCGTGACTCAAGCTGCGATGGGACCCAGGATGGACAGGATCTACCCCAGCATCGGGGACGCGCTGGACTGCATTCAGGATGGCATGGTGGTGATGATCGGCGGTTTCGGAGGCGCGGGCGCGCCGATCGAACTGATCCACGCGCTGGTCGAGCGCTACAAGGCGACCGGATCGCCGGGCAACCTGACCGTCATCAACAACAATGCAGGCAATGGCGATGTCGGCATCGCGGCGATGATCTATGCCGGCATGGTCGCCAAGATGGTGTGTTCCTTCCCGCGGTCCAGCGATCCGAAGGCGTTCACCGACGCCTATCTCGCCGGAAAGATCGGCCTCGAGCTCGTGCCGCAGGGAACGCTCGCCGAGCGCATCCGGGCCGGCGGCGCTGGCATCCCCGCCTTCTACACCCCGACGAGTTTCGGAACGCAGATTGCCGACGGAAAGCCGCAGGCCGAGTTCGACGGGCGGATGTATGTTCAGGAGCGCTGGCTGAAGGCTGATGTCGCGCTGATCAAGGCCGAGCTTGCCGACCGCAAGGGCAACCTGACCTACCGCATGGCAGCGCGCAACTTTTCGCCGCTGATGGCGATGGCGGCGAAGACCACGATCGTCCAGGCAAGCCGCGTCGTCGAGCCGGGAGCGATCGATCCGGAACAGGTCGTCACGCCGGGGATCTTCGTCAACCGGATCGTCGAGGTGCCGAATCCGAGCCAGGAAGAAGCTCTGCTGCGGAAGGGGAAGAAGTGATGGCCACGAAGCTTTCGAACGCGCAGATCGCCTGGCGCGCCGCGCAGGACCTGCCCGATGGCGCCTATGTCAATCTCGGCATCGGCTTTCCCGAGATGATCGCCAAGTTCAAGCCCGAAGGCCGCGAGGTGGTCTACCACACCGAGAACGGCATTCTCGATTTCGGCGAGGCGCCGCCCGCGGGCCAGGAAGACTGGGACCTGATCAACGCCGGCAAGAAGGCCGTGACGCTGAACGCGGGCGCGTCGTTCTTCCACCATGCGGACTCGTTCGCGATGGTGCGTGGCGGCCATTTGGACGTTGCGGTGCTCGGCGCATATGAGATTGCCGAGAACGGCGACCTCGCCAACTGGAGCACGGGGCCTGGTTCGGTGCCTGCCGTTGGTGGTGCGATGGACCTGGTGCATGGCGCGAAGCAGGTCTGGGTCGTCACCGACCACACGACAAAGGACGGAAAGCCGAAGCTCCTGAAAACCTGCCGCCTGCCTTTGACGGGCGTCGGCTGCGTGACGACGGTGTTCACGAGCCTCGCCGTCATCGACATTTCCGGCGGGGGCTTCGTACTGCGCGAGAAGCTGGCCGGCATGAGCCTGGACGAATTGCAGGCCTTGACCGGGGCGACGCTGACGGTCAATGGCGCCGTCAAAGACCTTATCGTTCCGGAGATCTGACATGGCCGAGGCCTATATCTGCGACTACATCCGCACGCCGATCGGCCGCTTCGGCGGCTCGCTGTCGTCGGTTCGCGCCGACGACCTGGCCGCGATCCCGCTGAAGGCGCTGATGGCGCGCAACCCCGGCGTCGACTGGGCTGCCGTGGACGACGCGATCTACGGCTGCGCCAACCAGGCCGGCGAGGACAACCGCAACGTCGCCCGCATGGCGGTGCTGCTGGCCGGCCTGCCGCAGGAAGTTCCGGGCTCGACGGTCAACCGGCTCTGCGGCTCCGGCATGGATGCCGTCGGCATCGCCGCGCGGGCAATCAAGGCGGGCGAGGCGGAGCTGATGATCGCCGGCGGCGTCGAGAGCATGTCGCGCGCGCCATTCGTGATGCCCAAGGCGTCGGAAGCGTTTTCGCGCAATGCGGAGATTTACGACACCACCATCGGCTGGCGCTTCGTCAATCCGCTGATGAAGAAGCAGTACGGCGTCGATTCGATGCCGGAGACCGGGGAAAACGTCGCCGCCGACTTCAACGTGACGCGCGAGGCGCAGGACGCGTTTGCCGTACGCAGCCAGGACAAGGCGGTCGCGGCGCAGGAAAGCGGGCGGCTCGGACTGGAGATCACGCCGGTCTCGATCCCGCAGCGCAAGGGCGACCCGACCGTCGTCTTGAAGGACGAGCATCCGCGCGCGGGCACCACGATCGAATCGCTCGCCAAGCTCGGCACGCCGTTCAAGAAGGAGGGCGGAACCGTGACCGCCGGCAATGCGTCGGGCGTCAATGACGGCGCGGCGGCGCTGATCATCGCATCCGCGGAAGCGGCCAAAAAGCATGGACTGACGCCGATCGCGCGCATACTCGGCGTCGCGACGGCGGGCGTCGCGCCGCGCATCATGGGCATCGGCCCGGCGCCGGCGTCGCAGAAGCTCTGCGCGCGTCTTGGCCTGAAGCCATCGGACTTCGACGTGATCGAGCTGAACGAAGCCTTCGCCTCGCAGGGCATCGCCGTGTTGCGTGAACTGGGCATCGCCGAGGATGCGGCGCACGTCAATCCGAACGGCGGCGCGATTGCCCTCGGCCATCCGCTCGGCATGTCGGGCGCCCGCATCACCGGTTCGGCCGCGCTGCAGCTGCGCGAGACCGGCGGCAGGCTGGCGCTGGCGACGATGTGCATCGGCGTCGGCCAGGGCATCGCCATCGCGCTGGAGCGGGTCTGACACTCTGGTCGGCTGGCGCCGAGGCCGGTTTACTTTCGGCACGTCCGCGCTCACCTTGGCGGAGCCGCAACGATGCGGGAAGAGCCAGACCATCCAAAGCGCCCGCCGATGACCGTCCCGCCGTTCCTGACCGTTTCTCTGCCTGAACTGCCCGACGCCATCGCGCCCGATGGGTCCGAGGTCCGCATCCTCGCGCATTCGCCGCGCGGCACGATGGCGCATTTCACGCTGGGGCCGGGGCAAGTCTCGAAGGCGATCGCGCACCGGACGATCGAGGAAATCTGGTTCGTGGTCTCTGGCGCGGGCGAGATGTGGCGGAGCGACGGAACCGTGGAAGAGGTGACGGAACTGCGCGCCGGCGTTTCGCTGACCATCATGCCCGGAACCCGTTTCCAGTTCCGCGCAATCGGGGGCGAGCCGCTCTGCGCCGTCGGCGTCGCCATACCGCCCTGGCCGGGCGACGGCGAGGCCGAGTTCGTCGAGGGGCGCTGGTAATCAGGCGAAATCGTATGGTCCCGGGAACATCCCGATCGGCACAACGTGGGTGATCATGCCGTCCGGCCGCCATTGATGCAGCAGCATCGCCGGCGGCTCGATGAACGACGCGGGCTCTGCGTCGGGGCAAAATCGCAGCGCTATGGCGCTCGTTGTGCTTGGGGCCGTCAGCAGGATCGTGCCGCCGAAGCGGCGCTGCAACATGCGGTGGACATGACCACACAGCACGCGCTCGACCGCAGGGTAGCGCGAGATGATTGCCTCCAGCCGATCGGCGTTGAAACAGCGATAAGGGTCGAGATAGGGCACCCCGATCTCGATCGGCGGCTGGTGCATCATTATCAGCGTCGGACGGTCCGGCTCGCTGGCCAGCGCCGCCTCTAGCCAGGCCGCGGCGGCATCGTCGACATCGCCATGGTGCTCGCCGGGCACGGTGACGTCGAAGCCGATGACCCGCACCGGACCGGCGCTGTCGAAGACGAAATGCAGCGGACCCGTCGGCGGCAGATAGTTGTGGTCGGTAAAGGCAGTACGGAAGGCCTCGCGCCCGTCATGATTGCCGGGGATCACCAGCACTTTCTGCAGGATCGGACGCAGCAGGTCCCGCGCGGTGGCATATTCCTCGGCCGAACCCGTATCGACGATATCGCCGCTAATGATCACCAGATCGGGCGCCGGGCTCAGCGCGTTGAGGTGCCGGACCGCTGCCTCGAACATCGCATTTGAGTCGACCAGCCCATGATACAGCGCGCTGCGCGGCCGCAGGTGTGGGTCGGACAAATGTGCGATGAGCATGTGCGGCGGGAGATTGATGGCGGGTTCGGCCACCGTGCGGCATGTCGGCATGGAACGCAACCGAACGGTTGACCTGCGCTGTCGGCGAGGCAAGAATTTTCGCGCCAACCACTGGCAGGGAAACGCCATCGCTCCCATATCGACAATAGCCGATATATAAATTGGCACTGTTCGATATGAGGTCGGTTGTGGATCGGGACGCAATTCACAAGGCGGTGGCGCATCCGGTGCGGCGGGACATCCTCTCCTGGCTCAAGGAGCCGGAGAAGCATTTTGTCAGTCAGGCGCATCCGCTCGAAATGGGCGTTTGCGCCAGCCAGTTCGAGCGCTGCGGCCTGTCGCAATCGACCGTTTCGACGCATCTGTCGACCCTCGTGACCGCCGGACTGCTGAAGCAGCGCCGCGTCGGGCAATGGGTGTTCTACACCCGCGACGAGGAGGCGATTTCCGCCTTCCGTTCCAGCCTTTCCGATCTCTGACCATACTCCCAGACAAGGACTTGCCCATGACTACGCTCTACGACCCGCTGACAGTCGGCGACATCGCGCTTTCCAACCGCCTGGTCATGGCGCCCCTGACGCGCAACCGGTCGCCGGGCGCGGTGCCGGGCGATCTGGCGGTGACCTACTACACGCAGCGCGCCACCGCCGGGCTGCTGATCACCGAGGCAACCGCGATCAGCCACCAGGGCCAGGGCTATGCGGATGTGCCGGGGCTGTATGGCCCCGAGCAACTCGCCGGCTGGAAGCGCGTGACGGACTCGGTCCATGCCGCCGGCGGCAGGATCGTCACCCAGCTCTGGCATGTCGGGCGCATCTCGCACAACTCGCTGCAGCCGAACGGCGACAAGCCGGTGGCGCCGTCGCCGATCATCGCCCGGTCGAAGACCTATCTGATCAAGCCGGACGGCAGCGGCGAATTCGCGCCGACCTCGGAGCCACGGGCGCTGGAGCGGAGCGAACTGCCGGGGATCGTGCAGGACTACGCCGCGGCGGCGAAGGCAGCGGTGGAGGTGGCTGGTTTCGACGGCGTCGAAATCCATGCCGCGAACGGCTATCTGATTGACCAGTTCCTGCGCTCCGGCAGCAACCATCGCACCGACGATTACGGCGGCTCGATCGAGAACCGGTCGAAACTGCTGTTCGAGGTGGTGGACGCGATCGTCGGAGCCATCGGCGCCGGGCGGACCGGCATCCGCATTTCGCCTGTGACGCCCGCCAATGACGCGTCCGATCCCGAGCCGCAGGAGCTGTTCGAACATGTCGTCCGCGGCCTCGCCAGGCGCAACCTCGCCTACGTCCATGTGATCGAAGGCGCGACCGGCGGGCCTCGCGACTTCAGCCAGGGCGAGAAGCCCTTCGACTGGACGTCGTTCAAGGCCGCCTACCGCAACGCCGGCGGCGCGGGCGCCTGGATGGTCAACAACGGCTACGACAAGGCGCTGGCGGAGGAGGCGGTCGCGAGCGGCCGTGCCGACCTCGTGGCGTTTGGCAAGCTCTACATCGCCAATCCGGATCTGGTCGAGCGCTTCCGCGATGGCCTGCCGCTGAACGAACCGCAAAAGGCGACCTTTTATGGCGGCGGGGCGGAAGGATATGTCGACTACCCTGTGGCGGCGTAGCGCGACCCGGCTGGCGGCAGCCAGTCCGCCGTTCAGGCCTCGTCACCCCCGTCTCATCCCGGCCGGCGGCTGACCGAAGCCCGCCTTGAAGGCGCGGCTGAAGGACGAAGCCGACGAAAACCCTGTCCGCGCGGCGATGTCGGCCATCGGCTCCGCCGTGTCGAGCACCAGCCGGCGGGCGGCATTGAGGCGCAGCCGCAGGTAATATGCGCCAGGCGTTTCGCCGATGGAGCGGCCGAAGAGGAGTTCCAGCGCGCGCGCGGACAGGCCGACGCGCCGCGCGATCGCGGCAACGGTCAGCGGCCGGTCGACATGCGCCTCCATCAGCCGGATTGCCTGCGCAAGGCGTGGGTCATAACCGTCGAGCCGGCCGAGCGAGACCAGCGGCTGGGCATCGGTCGCCGCGCGGGCCTGATCGTAGATGAAGACGCTCGCGACATCGAGCGCGACGGCCATGCCGAGCCGCGAACGAACCAGGTGGAGCATGAGGTCGAAGGTCGGCGAGGCACCGCCGGTGGTGAACACCGGCCCGTCGATGACATAGCGGTCGGGACGGACGTCGGCGTTCGGGAAGCTGGCGGCGAAGTCTTCCAGATCCTCCCAGTGCGTCGTCGCGGCGCGACCGTCGAGCAGGCCGGCGCGGGCGAGCAGCCATCCTCCCGCCTCGACCCCTCCGACCGCGCGGGCGGATTTTGCAGCACGGCGAAAGCCGGAGACGAGCGGCGAGGCCGTCTCGTAGCGGGTGCCGAAGCCGCCGATAGCAACCAGCACATCGGTCTTGCCCGCCGGATCGAACCGTCCCGACACCGCAACCGGCAGACCGGATGTCGTCACCGCCGGATCGCCATCGGCGGAGACCAGCGCCCAGTCGAACATGGTGCGGCCGGCGATGCGGTTGGCTGCCCGCAACGGGTCGATCGCCGACGCGACGCACATGATCGACGCGCCGGAGAAGACCAGCATCGTCAGCCGCAGTGCCTCAGGCGACGACGTGAAGATCGAAGGCTCTTCGCTTTTTGCCATATCGATTTCGTAATTCGCAAATCGCGGCTCCGCAAGACCGGACATCTTGGTATCAGGTCGAACAGGAGGAACCACATGCCGCTCGAGATGAATCGCGAGGTCTTCATCACCTGCGCCGTCACCGGATCCGGCGGCACCCAGGACAAGAGCCCGCATGTGCCGCGCTCGCCGAAGCAGATCGCCGATGCGGCGATCGACGCGGCCAAGGCCGGCGCGGCGGTCGTCCATTGCCATGTACGAGACCCCGAGACCGGCGCGCCGCGCCGCGACGTGGCGCTCTACCGCGAGGTGACCGAGCGCATCCGCGATGCCAATGTCGACGTGGTGCTGAACCTGACCGCCGGCATGGGCGGCGACATGGTGTTCGGCGATGTCGAAAACCCGCTGCCGCTGCGCGACAAGGGCACCGACATGGGCGGCGCCTCGAACCGGATGGAACATGTGCGGCAATGCCTGCCGGAAATCTGCACGCTCGACTGCGGCACGATGAATTTCGCCGAGGCGGATTATGTGATGACCAACACGCCCGGCATGCTGCGCGCCATGGGCGGCATGATGACCAAGATGGACGTGAAGCCGGAAATCGAGGCTTTCGACACCGGCCACCTCTGGTTCGCCAAGCAACTGGTGAGCGAGGGCGTGCTGAAGCCCGACGCGCTGGTGCAGCTCTGCATGGGCGTGCCGTGGGGCGCGCCGGATGATCTCAACACCTTCATGGCGATGGTCAACAACGTGCCGAAGGAGTGGACTTTCTCCGCCTTCGCCATCGGCCGCAACCAGATGGCCTATGTCGCGGCCTCGGTGCTGGCCGGCGGCAATGTCCGCGTCGGTCTGGAAGACAATCTCTGGCTCGACAAGGGCGTGCTGGCGACCAACGCGCAGCTTGTCGAGCGCGCGGTCGGTGTGATCGAGAACCTCGGCGCGCGGGTGATCGGGCCGGAGGAAGTGCGCAGGAAGCTGAACCTGACCAAACGCGCGCCGATTGCGGCGATGGCTGCATAGGGACGATACGATGGGCATGATCAGGAAAGCAGCCTGCATCGGCGGCGGCGTCATCGGGGGCGGGTGGATCGCGCGCCTGGCGCTCAACGGCATCGACGTGCAGGTCTACGACCCGCATCCGGAGGCCAAGCGTAAGGTCGACGAGGTGATGAAGAACGCGCGCCGCGCCTACAAACGCATGGCCACGAAGGGCCTGCCGAAGGAAGGCAAGGTGACCTATGCGAAGTCGATCGCCGAGGCGGTAAAGGATGCCGATTTCATCCAGGAGAGCGTGCCGGAGCGGCTGGACGTCAAGCTGAAGACCTTGGCCGAGATCGAGGCAGCCGCGCCCCCGGACGCGCTGATCGGCTCGTCGACGTCGGGCTTCAAGGCGACCGACATGGCGAAGGACATGGCGCACCCGGAGCGTTTCCTGGTCGCCCACCCGTTCAACCCGGTGTACCTGCTGCCGATCAACGAGCTGGTGCCCGGCGAGAAGACCGGCACCGCATTCGTCGAGCGTGCGCGGGAGGCCTACACCTCGATCGGCATGAAATGCGTGGTCATCAACAAGGAGATCGACGCCTTCGTCGGCAACCGCCTACTGGAAGCTGCCTGGCGCGAGGCGCTGTGGCTGATCAAGGACGGGATCTGCACGGTCGAGGAACTCGACGACATCATGCGCTATGGCTTCGGCTTGCGCTGGGCGCAGATGGGCATGTTCCAGACCTACCGCATCGCCGGCGGCGAGGCGGGCATGCGCCATTTCATGGCCCAGTTCGGCCCGGCGCTGGCCTGGCCCTGGACCAAGCTGATGGACGTGCCGGAGTTCAACGACGAACTTGTCGACCTGGTCGCCTCGCAGTCCGACGACCAGTCGGGACAGTGGTCCATCCGCGAGCTGGAGCGCATCCGCGACGACAATCTGGTTGGCATCATGGAGGCGCTGGCCAGGGCCGAGAAGGGCAAAGGCTGGGGCGCTGGCGAACTGCACAATGTCTACGTGAAGCAGCTCGGCAAGGCGGCGAAGGCGAAGGTGTCGAAGGCAGCGGCGAAGGCCGTGGCGACCAAGCCGAAGAAGGTGGCGGCGGCGAAGGCGAAGAAATGATCGTCGTTTCGCCCCTTCCGCCGCCTTCGGCGGTCCCCCTCCCCCGTAAACGGGGGAGGATCGAGGCCGCGGACGGCTGCAACGCCGGATCCTCCCCTGCGGAGCGGGGGAGGGGGACCACGCGAAGCGTGGTGGAGGGGGCGTGGCTGCATTCCCCGGGAACGGAGCGACACCCATGAATTTCGGCCTCACCGACGAACAGAAGCTGATCGTCGAGACGACGCGGTCCTTCGTCGAAACCGAACTCTATCCGCACGAGGCGCTGGTGGAGCGGACCGGGCATCTGCCGATGGAGCTGATCAAGGAGCTGCAGGGCAAGGCAATGGCGGCCGGGCTCTACGCCGCCAACATGCCCGAAGAGGTCGGCGGGGCGGGGCTCGATACGCTGTCCTGGCTGCTCTACGAGAAGGAGCTCGGCCGGGCGAACTATGCGCTGCACTGGACCTCTGTCGCGCGGCCGTCGAACATCCTGCTGGCCGGGACCGAGGAGCAGCGGCAGAAATATCTCTATCCCTGCATCCGTGGCGAGACCTGGGACTGCCTCGCCATGACCGAGCCGGGCGCCGGCTCCGACCTGCGCGGCATGAAGGCCACCGCCCGCCACGATGGCGACGACTGGGTACTCAACGGCACCAAGCATTTCATCAGCCACGCCGACATTGCCGGCTTCGCGATCGTCTTCATGGCCTCGGGCGAGGAAGAAACCTCCCGCGGAAAACGCAAGAAGATCACCGCCTTCTTCGTCGACAAGGGCACGCCGGGCTTCACCGTCCGCGACGGCTACCGCAACGTCTCGCACCGCGGCTATACCAATGCGATCCTTGAGTTCGACGATTGCCGCCTGCCGAAGGAACAGGTGCTGGGCGAGGTGCATCGCGGCTTCGAGGTTGCGAATTCGTGGCTCGGCGCCACCCGCCTGCAGGTCGCCTCGACCTGTCTCGGCCGCGCCGAGCGGGCGCTGCAGCATTCGATCGAATATGCCGCGCAACGCGAGCAGTTCGGTCAGCAGATCGGCAAGTTCCAGGGCGTCTCGTTCAAGCTCGCCGACATGGCGCTGGAGCTGAAGGCGGCGGAGCTTCTGACCCGCGAGGCCGGCTGGAAATACGATGCCGGCACGGTCACCGACGAGGATATGGCGATGGCCAAGCTGAAGGCGACCGAGGTTCTCGCCTTCATCGCCGACGAGGCGATCCAGATCCATGGCGGCATGGGCCTGATGGACGACCTGCCGCTGGAACGCATCTGGCGCGACGCGCGGGTGGAGCGCATCTGGGAAGGGACGAGCGAGATTCAAAGGCACATCATCTCGCGCGCGCTCTTGCGGGCGGTTGGCGGCTAGAACAGCGGCATGGCGAAAACCCGAATCCGCGAGACCGACCTCTACCTGCCCGTCAAGCTCATGCTCGAAGGGCAGGGCTATACGGTCAAGGGCGAGATCGGCGCGGTCGATGTCGTCGCCATGCGCGAGGGCGACGAGCCGGTGATCGTCGAGCTGAAGGCGGGATTTTCGCTGTCGCTGTTCCACCAGGCGATCCAGCGCCAGGCGATCAGCGACGCGGTCTACATCGCGGTGCCGCGCGGGGCAGGGCGGGCGTCGCTGAAGGCGCTGGCGGACGCCAGGGCGCTGTGCCGGCGGCTCGGGCTCGGCCTCATCACCGTGCGCCTGTCCGACGGTTTCGTCGAGATCCACTGCGATCCCGCGCCCTACACGCCGAGACAGTCGAAGCCGCGTCGGACGCGGCTGCTGCGTGAGTTCGCCAGGTTGGTTGGCGACCCGAACAGCGGCGGCTCGACGAGGCGCAACCTCGTCACTGCCTATCGCCAGGAAGCGCTGATTTGCCTGCGCATGCTCGGCGACTCGGGACCGAGCAAGGCGGCTGCCGTCGCGACGGCGACCCGCATCGCGCATGCGCGGCGGCTGATGGCCGACAATCACTACGGCTGGTTCGAGCGGGTCGCGACCGGCGTCTACGCGCTGTCGCCGAAGGGCGTGGCCGCCAGGCAGGACTATGCCGCCGAGCTGGAGAAGCTGGCCGCCGGCCGAGCCTCCGAAACTTCTCTCAACATGACGATCGCTCCATGACCCGCCTCGAACGCCTGCTTCGTCCGAAGTCCATCTGCGTCGTCGGCGGCGGCGGGTTCGGCACCAATGTCGTTAAGCAGACGCTGAAGATGAAGTTTCCGGGCGACGTCTGGGTCGTGCATCCGACCAGGGACACGGTCGAGGGCGTCAAGGCCCACAGGACCATCGCCGACCTGCCCGGCGCGCCGGATGCGGTGTTCATAGGCGTCAACCGCAACCTCACCATAGGCGTGGTGCGCGAGCTGCGCGACAAGGGCGCGGGCGGCGCGGTGTGCTTCGCGGCCGGCTTCCGCGAGACTGGCGATTACGATGCCGACGGCGAGCGCCTGCAGGGCGAGCTGATCGAGGCTGCCGGGGACATGCCGGTGATCGGCCCCAATTGCTATGGGCTGATCAACTATGCCGACGGGGCGCTGCTGTGGCCCGACCAGCATGGTGGAAGGCGATTGCTACCGGGTGAAAAGGGCGCTGCGATCATCACGCAGTCGTCGAACATCGCCTGCAACCTGACCATGCAGACGCGGGGCCTGCCGGTCGCCTACCTGATGACCGCCGGCAACCAGGCGCAGACCGGCCTGTCGGAAATGGCGCTGGGACTGATCGAGGACGAGCGGGTGTCGAGCCTCGGCCTGCACATCGAGGGGTTCGATTCCGCCGCCGGCTTCGAGCGGCTGGCGGCGCGGGCGCGCGAGCTCAAGAAGCCGGTCGTCGCGATGAAGGTCGGCCGCTCGGAACAGGCGCGCGCTGCGACCGTCTCGCATACCGCCTCGTTGGCCGGCTCGGATGCGGCGTCGGACGCGTTCCTCAAGCGGCTGGGTATTCCCCGCGTCGACACTATCCCGTCCTTCCTGGAAACCCTGAAGCTGCTGCATGCGGTGGGGCCACTCGGCGGCAACACGCTGTCGTCGATGAGCTGCTCCGGAGGCGAGGCGTCAGTGATGGCCGACAGCGCGGAGGGGCGCGGCGTGTGCTTTCCGGCGCTGAAGCCCGACCACAAGGCGCGCGTTTCGGAGGCGCTCGGGCCGCTGGTCGCGGTGGCCAATCCGCTCGACTACAACACCTACATCTGGAACAACGAGCCGGCGATGACGGCGGCCTTCTCCGCGATGGTGTCGGGCGGTTTCGACCTGAATTTCCTCGTCCTCGACTTTCCGCGCGTCGACCGCTGCTCGGACGCGGACTGGTGGCCGACGGTGAACGCATTCGAGGCGGCGCTGAAGGCGAACAGGGCGAAAGGCGCGATCGTGACGTCAATGGGGGAGAACATTCCGGAAGCGCATGCAGAGGAGCTGCTCCGCCGCGGCATCGTGCCGATCCTTGGCATCGCCGAGGCGATGGACGCGGCGGAGGCGGGGGTGATGATTGGGAGGGCGTGGGGGAGAGAGCTTCCCACCTCGATAGGATCGAGCTTCGTCGCGCCCCCCTCTGCCCTGCCGGGCATCTCCCCCACAAGGGGGGAGATCGGCAGTTCGGATGTTTCCCCCCGATCTGCGAGTGCGCAAGGTGAGGCGGAGGCGATGGAGCGATTAATCTCCCCCCGTGTGGGGGAGATGCCCGGCAGGGCAGAGGGGGGCGCTCAAGCGGGTTCATCTCCCGACGAAGCGGAAGCCAAAGCCATTCTTGCGCGCTTTGGCTTGCCCGTTCCCGCCGGCCTTCGCGCCGCGACCGCCGATGAGGCCGTCGCCGCCGCCGATACCCTCGGCTATCCCGTCGCCCTCAAGGCGCTCGGCATCGCGCACAAGTCCGAACTTGGCGCGGTGAAGCTGAACCTGCGCGATGCGGCCTCGGTGCGGTCTGCCGCCGACGCTATGGTTGGGCTGGGCTCCGGCCTCTATGTCGAGCGCATGGTCTCCGGCGGCATTGCCGAACTGATCGTCGGGATCACGCGTGATCCGCTGTTCGGGCCGGTGATGACCGTCGGCACCGGCGGCGTGCTGGTTGAGCTCTTGAAGGATTCGGTCACGCTGCTGCTGCCGTCATCGAAGGCGGACATCGAGGATGCCTTGCGGTCGCTGAAGATGTTTCCGCTGCTGGACGGCTATCGCGGGCGACCAAAAGCCAATGTGAGTGCGGCCGCCGAAGCGATCGCCGGCATCGCCGATTTCGCGCTTGCCAATGCCGAAACGCTCGACGAGCTCGACGTCAATCCGCTGATCGTGTGCGACAGCGGCGCATGGATCGCAGACGCGCTGATGGTGCTGAATTGAGGAGACCGACATGACCGACGTCATCACCACCCGCCGGGAGGGCGCGATTCTGGAGGTCACGCTCGACCGGCCGAAGGCCAACGCTATCGATCTCAAGACCTCCCGCCTGATGGGCGAGACGTTTAAGGCGTTTCGCGACGACCCGGCCTTGCGGGTGGCGATCGTCAAGACGGCGGGAGAAAAATTCTTCTGCGCCGGCTGGGACCTGAAGGCCGCCGCGGGCGGCGACGCGGTCGACGGCGACTACGGCGTCGGCGGCTTCGCGGGGCTGCAGGAGCTGCGCGATATGAACAAGCCGGTCATCGCCTGCGTCAACGGCATGGCGGTGGGCGGCGGCTTCGAGCTCGCGCTCTCCTGCGACCTCATCTACGCATCCGACCACTCCTCCTTCGCGCTGCCGGAAATCCGCGCCGGCACGCTGGCGGATGCCGCCACGATCAAGCTGCCGAAGCGGATCCCCTACCATGTGGCCATGGACCTGCTCTTGACCGGCCGCTGGATGGACGTGGCGGAGGCGCATCGCTGGGGCCTCGTCAACGAGGTGCTGCCGAAGGAGAAGCTCGAGGACCGCGTCTGGGAAATCGCGCGCCTGCTGGCGTCCGGCCCGCCGCTCGTCTTTGCCGCGATCAAGGAAACCGCGCGGGACGCCGAAGGATCACGGTTTCAGGATACGATGAACCGGGTCACCAAGCGGCAGCTTCCAACCGTCGACATTCTCTACGGCTCCGAGGACAATCTCGAAGGTTTCAAGGCATTCGCGGAGAAACGCGATCCGGTGTGGAAGGGGAAGTGAGCTCCTTTCCCTCCCTCTTGCGGGGGGTGTCGGCGAAGCCGACGGTAGGGGTGGACGCGACGCCTCACATTCATTTGCCATATCATCGGACCGAGCAGCTCTCGGCCACCCCCACCCGGCCCTTCGGGCCACCCTCCCCGCAAGGGGGAGGGTCAGGAGCGGACATATGACCGACTACGCCGCACTCATCGACGCCGAGACCTGGGCCTTCATCGAGCGGACGAATGCGTTCTATCCGCCGGATACGATCGACTACACGATTGCCCAACAGCGCGAGATCTACGACCGGATGTGCCGGGAGTTCCACGCCGGATATCCGGCGGGCCTGACGGCCGAGACAACGGCGATCGACGCCGGGGGACGAAAAATTCCGATCCGCATATACCGCGCCGCGCAGCCCGATGCCTCCGCGATGGTTCTCTATTTCCACGGCGGCGGGTTCATGCTGGGCGGGCTGGAAAGCCATGATGATGTCTGCGCCGAACTGTGCGATCGCACCGGCTACGAGGTCGTCTCGGTCGACTACCGGCTCTGCCCCGAGCATATCTATCCGGCCTACCGCGACGATGGCCATGCGGCGTTCGAATGGGCGGCGGCGACCTATTCCGACCGCGCGATCGTGCTCGCGGCCGACTCCGCTGGCGGCAACATCGCGGCCGCCGTCGCCGGGCGCTACCGCGGCCACGCTCATGCCCCGGCCGGCCAGGTGCTGATCTATCCCGGCCTCGGCGGCGACCACACCCGCGGCTCCTACCTCACCCACGCCGATGCGCCGATGCTGACCACGCGCGACATGGCCTTCTACCAGAAGCAGCGCACCGGCGGCGCCGATGTGTCGACCGACGCCGGTTTCGCGCCGCTGCGCGATGCGGATTTTTCCGGATTGCCTCCCACCGTCTGCGTGATGGCGGAATGCGATCCGCTCGCGTCTGACGGTCCGGCCTACCGCGACGCGATCGTCGCAGCCGGCGGCAAGGCGGTGTCGTTCGAGGAGACGGGTCTGGTCCACGGCTACCTCCGCGCCCGGCACATGGTCGGACGCGCGCGGGAAAGCTTTGGACGGATCGCGCGTGCCGTGCATATGCTGGGTCAGCGTGAATGGGACGAGGAGAGGCTTCGATGAGATTGTTCGCAACTGCGGTCCTGCTGGGCTCGCTGCTCGGCCCGGGCGGAGCCTCCGCCGCCGAGAACCGCTGCGGCTGGCTGGTCAATCCGACGCCCGGAAACTACTGGCTGACCGATCGCGACGGCACCTGGACGCTGGCGACGCAGGGCGTCGAGGCGTCCGACGACGTCATGCTCAACCTGCCGGATTTCGACGAGGATGAGTATGTCGCCTCAAACGGCAATTACGGCTACGGCTGCGCGTGCATTTCAGTCGACGTCGACAAGGCGGATGGCCGGGTGATCAAGACCTATGGCGGCAAGACCCTGCCGCTGTCGCGGTGCGAGGCCGATGGCGCGCTGCCATCGCCTGAGTAGCGAAGATCATCGGCGCTGGGATCGCGCCGTGATCGCCTCACCGGGCAACCACGCCATTTCCTTCGTTTCGATTGCGATGTAACCAAGCGCCAATGACGATCCCGCCGCTCGCCCATCCAATCACGCCCGCCTCGCTGCCCACCATCCTCGCTCTCAACAACGCACATGCGCGCCAATTGTCGTGGCTGGAGATGCCGAAGCTTGAGCATCTTGTCGGTCAGGCCTTTCTCGCGATCCGCGCGGGCGAGGCCGATGCCTTTCTGATCGCGTTCGACCAGGATGCCGACTACGACAGCGCCAATTTTCTCTGGTTCAGGGCGCGCTATCCGCGCTTCGCCTATGTCGATCGCGTGGCGGTGTCGGAGCAGGCGCGCGGCAAGGGCATCGCCCGGCTGTTCTACCAGACGCTGTTCGACAAGGCGCGGGCGGCGGGCCACACGGTCATCGCCTGCGAGGTCAATGCCGACCCGCCGAATCCACGCTCGGACGCGTTTCATGCCGCGATGGGGTTTCGCGAAGTCGGCTCGGCCGCGATCTATGGCGGCGAGCGGACGGTCCGGTACTTCGTCAAGCCGCTTTGAGCATCAGCTCAGGAACGGCTTTGCCTTCATCGTCGCCGGGATCTTGACCCCGAGCCGCTTCAGCACTGTGGGGGCCAGTTGCAACTGGTCGAGCAGCACATCTTCCTGCGGGCCCTTGGCCTTGCCGAAATAGTAGAGCGCCACGTCCTGCATCTCGTCGTCGTGGCCGCCATGGTGGCCACGATTGGTCTGGCCATGGTCGGCAGTGACGATGACCTCGTAGCCCATTTTCAGCCAGTGCGGCAGGTAGGCGGCCAGCATTGCGTCCATGGCGTAGAGGGCATGGTCCATCTCGCCGCAATCATGGCCGAAGCGGTGGCCCATCGAGTCGAGCGTGCAGGTGTGCAGGATGCCGTAGTCGATGCCGTGGCGGGCGCAGAGCATGGTCAGCGTCGCGAACAGGTCGACGTCGGACGGCGTCATCTGGTTCTTGTGGTTGTAGCCGGTCATGGTGTGGAAACGACCATGCGTGATCGGGCTGCCTGGCTCGTCATATTCGATATCGTTGATCATATCGAACGGGTAGCGGTTGAAGAATTCCGACCAGTATGAATGCGTCACCGCGCCTGTCTTGCCGCCGGCCTTCGTGACCTCGCCGAAAATGTCGGGCTGCTCGACCTTGAAGCGCACTTCGTTGGACAGGATGCCGTGAACTTGCGGCGAAACACCGGTGTGGATCGAGGCATAGCAGCAGGCCGATGTCGACGGGAGGACCGAGCGCATCTTCCACACCCGCGCGTCGCCCGACTGCACCCAGCCTTCGAGGTTGCCCATGAAGGGCTTCCAGTTGCGGTGGGGCAGGCCGTCGAGGATGATGAGGAGGAGTTTGGAGGAGAGGGGCATGCGTTCGGTTCTCAATCGTCTCGAAGTCGTTCTGGAAGGTTCATTCGCTGATGCAGCACACGCATGATCTTGATGTCGACGGACGCATGCAGTTGGTAGAAAATGAAATGTGACTCGATGGAAAGTCGCAGATAGCCGCGCCTAAATTCGTCCGCCGAACGGCCACGCACGTTTCCCGCAGCGATGCGCTGGAAAGCGTCTTCGATCAGCGTGACATATCGGTCCGCCTGCCGAACGCTCCAATTCTCAGCCGTGTAATCCCAGATCTTGCGAATGTCGGACCGCGCTGCCGGCGAGACCGCGAAGCGACTCATTTCGCGTGTTCGCGGTGCATCTCCGCCAGGAATTCCTGAAGATCGAATGGTTGTGGCTCGCCGCTCTCTTCCCCTTCAATGAGAGCCGCACGAACGGCTTCCACGTAGGCCTGCCGCTCTTCAAGCAGTTTCAAGCCGGCCGCGACGACTTCGCTTGCCGACGCATAGTTCCCATCATCGATCTGCTGCTCGATGAACTCGGCGGCGTGGTCATCCAGCGAAAGCGTCGTGTGTTTGTTCATGCGGCGCAGCCTAGCAAATTCCTCGGCTGCCGCCAACGTCAGTTCCCCGCCGCCTCCATCCGCCGCCCCTTGATGGCCTTTTCAAGCCAGCCGATCTCCATTTCTGGCACGGACGACAGCAGCAGGTCGGTGTAGGCGTCGAAGGGGGGCGAGAGCACCTGGCTTTTCGGCCCGTAGCGCACCACTTCGCCGCGATACATCACGGCGATGGAATCGGCGATCGACTTCACCGTTGCGAGGTCGTGGGTGATGAACAGATAGGCGACGTTCTCGTCGGCCTGCAGCCCGAGCAGCAGCTTGAGGATGCCGTTCGCCACCAGCGGATCGAGCGCCGATGTCACCTCGTCGCAGATGATCAGCTTCGGCTTGGCGGCGAGCGCACGGGCGATGCAGACGCGCTGCTTCTGACCGCCGGAAAGCTCGGCGGGATAGCGGTCGACGAAGCCCTTGCCCATCTCGATCTTCTCGAGCAGTTCGGCGACCTTCAGGTCGCGCTCGCGCCCACGCAGGCCGAAATAGAACTCGAGCGGCCGGCCGATGATCGTGCCGACGGTCTGGCGCGGGTTCATCGCCACGTCGGCCATCTGGTAGATCATCTGCAGTTCGCGCAGGTCGTCGCGGGTGCGGTCCTTCAGTGTACGCGAGAGCGTCCGGCCGGAGAAGGTGATCGAGCCCTGCTCGGGCGGCAACAGCCCGGTGATGGCGCGGGCCAGCGTCGACTTGCCGGAGCCGGACTCACCGACGACGGCCAGGGTCTGGCCGGGATGGATGTCGACCGTGACATTCTTCAGGACCTTAGGTCCGCCGCCGGAATAGGCGGCCGTGATGCCGCGCGCCGACAGGATCGGCGACGGTGTCGGCGCATGCTCCTGGTGCTCGATGTGATGCACGGAGACCAGCGCGTTGGTGTATTCCTGCCGCGGCTCCTTGATGATCTGCCGCGTGCCGCCCCATTCGACGAGCTTGCCGTGGCGCAGCACCATGATCTCGTCGGAGACCTGGGCGACGACGGCGAGATCGTGCGTGATGTAGAGCGCGGCGACACCGGTGTCGCGGATCGCATCCTTGATGGCTGCCAGCACGTCGATCTGGGTCGTGACGTCGAGCGCGGTGGTGGGCTCGTCGAAGACGATCAGGTCGGGCTGCGAGCAGAGCGCCATCGCCGTCATCACCCGCTGCAGCTGGCCGCCCGAGACCTGGTGCGGATAGCGGTCGCCGATCGTGTCGGGATTGGGCAGGCTCAGCTTCTTGAACAGGTGCTTCGCGCGCTTCTCCGCCTCGGCGCGGGTCGCCGTGCCGTGCTCGATCGCGGCCTCGACCACCTGCTCCATCAGTCGATGCGCGGGATTGAAGGCGGCTGCGGCCGACTGGGCGACATAGCAGACTTCGCGTCCGCGCAGCTTGCGCACGCCGTCCTTGCCGCCCTTGAGGATGTCGCGGCCGTTGAGGATCACCTCGCCCCCGGTGATGCGGACGCCGCCGCGCCCGTAGGCCATCGAGGAGAGGCCGATCGTCGACTTGCCGGCGCCGGATTCGCCGATCAGGCCCAGCACCTTGCCGCGCTCCAGCGTCAGCGACACGCCGTCGACGATGGTGACGTCGCGGGGGGTCTCGCCTGGCGGAAACACGCGCGCCTCGATCTTGAGGTTGCGGATGTCGAGCAGCAGGTCCTCGGGCTTGCCGCGCGGCGGCGACTGGGGGGCGGTGTGGGTCTCGGCCATCAGCCACGCCCTCCCTTGAGGCTGGTCGTGCGGTTCAGGATCCAGTCGGCGACCAGGTTGACCGAGATCGCGAGCGCGGCGATTGCGCCAGCCGGGATCAGCGCGGCCGGAATGCCGAAAACGATGCCTTCCTTGTTCTCCTTGACCATCCCGCCCCAATCGGCTTCAGGCGGCTGGACGCCGAGGCCAAGGAAGGACAGCGCCGAAAGGAACAGGACGGCGTAGATGAAGCGCAGGCCAAGTTCCGAGATCAGCGGCGACAGCGCGTTGGGCAGGATTTCGCGGAAGATGATCCAGCCGGTGCCTTCGCCGCGCAGCTTTGCCGCCTCGACGAAATCCATCACGTTGATGTCGACGGCCACGGCGCGCGACAGGCGGTAGACGCGGGTCGAATCGAGAATGCCCATGACCATGATCAGGGTGACGAGCGTCGAGGGCAGAACGGAAAGCACCACGAGGCCGAAGATCAGGGTCGGGATCGCCATCAGCAGGTCGACGAATCGCGACATGATCGTGTCGAACCAGCCGCCGAGCACGGCCGCCATGAAGCCGAGTACGGAGCCCAGTGTGAAGGAGAGCGCGGTGGCGAGAACGGCGATGAAGATCGTCGTCTGCGCGCCGTAGATCATGCGCGAGAGCAGGTCGCGCCCGAGATTGTCCGTGCCGAGCAGGAACTTGGCCGACATCGGCTCCCAGACCCCGCCGACGATCTCGCCGAGGCCATAAGGCGCCAGCCAAGGCGCGAAGATCGCGGCAAACAGGAACAGCGCGGTGAAGAACAGCCCGATCAGGGCGCCGAGCGGGATGCGTCTGATGTCAAGCATGGGCGCGCCTCATTTCGGATGCCGCAGGCGCGGATTGGTGACGATGGAGGCGATGTCGGCGATGATGTTCATGCTGATATAGACCGCCGCGAAGATCAGACCCACCGCCTGGACCACGGGCACGTCGCGCTTGGCGACGTGGTCGACGAGATATTGTCCCATGCCCGGGTAGACGAAGATGACCTCGACCACGACGACGCCGACGACCAGGAAGGCGAGGTTGAGCATCACCACGTTGATGATCGGTGCGATGGCGTTCGGAAAGGCGTGGCGGCGGATGATGTGGAAGGCGGACAACCCCTTCAGCTCCGCGGTCTCGACATAGGCGGACTGCATCACGTTGAGGATGGCGGCGCGGGTCATGCGCATCATGTGGGCGAGGACCACCAGCGTCAACGCGGTGGCAGGCAAGGCGACGGCAGTCAGCCGCTCCGAGAAGGGCATGCCGTCATAGACAGTCGAGATTCCCGGAAACCACTGCAGTTTGACGGCGAAGAAGAAGACCAGCAGATAGCCGATGAAGAACTCCGGCAGCGATGTCGACGCCAGCGCCAGGCCCGAGATCGACTTGTCGATCCAACCGTTGCGGTAGCGCACCGCCAGCAGTCCAAGGATGATGGCGAGCGGCACCGCGACGATTGCCGAGCAGGCGGCGAGGAACAGCGTGTTCCAGAGCCTGGGCATGAGCGTGGTTGCGATATCCTGGCGCGTGGTCAGCGCGGTTCCGAGATCGCCCGTCAGCACGCCGCCGAGCCAGCGGAAATACCTTATGTAGGCCGGGTCGTTGAGACCCAGTTCCTCGCGCAGATTCGCCAGCGACTGCGGCGTCGCCGTCTGGCCGAGAATCGAGGCCGCGACGTCGCCGGGCAAGATCTGGGTGCCGGCGAAAATCAGCGCCGACACCGCAAAGAGGAGCAGGACGCCCAGCGCAACGCGCTGGGCAACCAGTTTCAGGATTGGCGAGGACATGTCCGGTCAGCCCGGATCAAGCCGCGACCCAGCACTCGGCCAGTGCATAGCCGTCCATCATTTCCCCGGCCGGATGGACGTTGAAGCCGCCGGCCTTCGCGCCGGACGCGTCGATGAAGTCGTTGAACATCGGCAGGATCAGGCCGCCTTCGTCGCGGACGATCGTGCCCATGTCGGCATACATCTGCTTGCGCTTGGCCTCGTCCAGCTCGCTGCGCGCCGCCAGAAGCATCTGGTCGAACTTCTCGTTGAAGAAGCGCGTGTCGTTCCAGTCGGCCTTCGAGTAGTAGGCGGTCGTGTACATCTGGTCCTGGGTGGAACGCCCGCCCCAGTAGGAGGTCGAGAAAGGCTGCTTGTTCCACACTTCCGACCAATAGCCGTCACCCGGCTCGCGCTTCACCTCGATGGTGATGCCAGCGGCCGCGCAGGACTGCTGGTAGAGCTGGGCCGCGTCGACAGCGCCAGTGAAGGCGACGTCCGAGGTGCGCAGCAGCACCGGACCGGAATGGCCGGACTTCTGGTAGTGGAACTTGGCCTTGTCCGGATCGTAGGTGCGCTGCTCGAGTTCCGTGAACAGCGGGTAGGCCGCGTTGATCGGGAAGTCATTGCCCACCGTGCCGTAGCCGAACAGGATCTTCTCCAGCATCTCCTCGCGATTCATGGCGTATTTGAGCGCCAGGCGCAGGTCGTTGTTGTCGAACGGCGCGGTGTTGCAATGGGCGATGAACACGTAATGGCCGCGGCCGGACACGTTCTGGATCGTCACGCCCGGCACGCGCTTGATCAGTTCGACGATCTTCGGCTCGACGCGGTTGATCATCTGCACCTGGCCGCCCTGAAGGGCAGACGTGCGCGCGGTCGCGTCGTTGATGACGATGATCTCGATCTGGTCAGCATGGCCCATAGCGTCGCCGCCGTGGTAGTTGGCGAACTTCTCGCCGCCCTGGCGTACGCCCGGCTCGTTGACCGTGACCTTGTAAGGGCCGGCCGAGATGCCTTCGGTCGGGTTGTCCTTGCCGCCGTTCGGCTGGATGATCAGGTGGTAGTCGGCCATCAGGTAGGGGAAGTCGGCGTCGGCGTCCTTCAGCGTGACGATCACTTCATTGCCGCTCGCCTTGACGCCGGTGATGTTGGTCAGGATGCCCAGCGCGCCGGACTTCGAATTTGCGTCGGCATGGCGCATGATGGTGGCCGCGACGTCCTCGGCGGACACGGTCTTGCCGTTGTGGAATTCGACGCCCTGCTTGATCTTCATGGTCCAGGTCTTGGCGTCGTCGGACGCGCCGATCTCTTCCGCGAGCTTGTTCTCCAGCGAGCCGTCGCGGTTCAGGCGGACGAGATATTCGCCCCAGCACTTGCCGAAGGAGAAGGGCACCTGGCTGAGGAAGCTCGCGGGATCGAGGCTGTTGGTCGCCTCGCCGCCCTGCAGGCCGGCCTTGAGGATGCCGCCCTTGACCGCGCCCTGCGCGCGCGCGGCACTGCCGAGGAGGGTGTTGGCGAATGCGGCTGATGCGCCGAGCGCGGCCGCCCGGCCAAGGAAGGCGCGCCGGTCCATTCGGCCGGACACGACATAGCGGCTCAGGAATTCCAGTTCATTGGACATCGATAGCTCCTCACTCGGATTGTGTTGCCCCAGGGCCAATTAGAAGGCCTCTTTGTGACAGGGATATTGGCGCTGTTTAACCCTATGCCGCAAGACCGTATGCGACATTCCGTGGCGTAATTCGCGATTGGAGACATCCGCCCAGGCGCGGGGCATTTGTCAGATGTGATCGCGAGGCAGCACCGACCGATAGTCTCGCGCGAACACCTTGGTCTCGCCCTCCCATGCGCCGAGACGCGCCGAAACGCTGAAATTGCCGCCATCCGAGCGCATCGAGGCGACCGCGTCGGTTCGCACCGACCAGTCGCCGCGCGACAGGGTCTGCTCCCACCAGATTTCCCCTTTCGCCGAGAGCGGGTCGTCCGGGCGGATTGTCCAGCGCTCCGACATGCGCGAGCCGCTGACGAGCCCGTGGTCGAGATCGCGGACCTCGCCGAAATCGTTGGCCACGATCACGGTGACCGTGCCGCTTTCGAGATCGCGCTCGACGCGGCGCTCGGCGGCCGGCGGCCGCAAGTCGGCGATCCGCCAGGGTTCTGCCGCCTCGGGCTCGGCAAAGGTCCATTCATCGCTGATCGCCTGTGGACGAACCGGCAGATCGAGCGTGCCTGACAGGAGAGTGAGGGCAACCGGCTCGGGCGAGGGCCAGATCGCGGGCCAGTAGGCCGTCGAGATCGCGACGCGCAGGCGATGTCCTGCGGGGACACGGTAGGCGATCTGGTCGAGGACGATGGTCGCCGACGTCGGCGCGCCAGGGACGAGCGCTTCGGGAAACTCGTGCGAGTTGCGGTGCGTGAGATTGAGGAGCCCGTAGGAGATCAGTTCGGACGCGCCGTCTGGGTGGACGTCACAGAGGCGGACGCAGATATTTGCCTGCGGGCGACTGGACGTGAAGGAAAGCGCGATCCGCGGCGCGCCGACAATGTCGATCGGCTCGACCTGCGGCGGCCGGTCGAAGCAGGCGGACAATGCGTCGTCCGGGCGCTGGTCGCCCGGCAGTTCCGGGCCGAAGTTGAAGGGGAAATACTCGCCTGTCGCCAGCCCGCAATCCTGCGGCGAGGCGACGAGACGAGCAAACGGGGCCGGCTCGTCCGACAGGCCGGCGTCCGTCAGGTGCAAGGTCGTCGCGTCGACCGCCGGCGGCGGCCAGTGCGTTTCCGCGATCCAGCGGCCGGGCCGCTCCGGGTGCCAGTAGGCGGGGCGCACGCTGTCCATCAGCCAAAGGCGCATCGCCGGATCGTCCTCGACGCCGGTTTCGATGTCCTTCAGCCAGCGGTCCCACCAGCGCAGCGCCTCCTGGAGGAAGCCGATGGCGGGCTTGGGCGCCGCGAAATGCGGATACTTGTGGATCCACGGGCCGACGATGCCCTTCACCGGCGCCGAGACGTTCGAAACCAGATGCGAGATCGTGTTGCGGTAGCCGTCGTGCCAGCCGCCGATCGACAGCACCGCCGCCTCGATCGACGAATAGTCCTCGCAGACCGAGCCGTGTTTCCAGTAGGCATCGCGGGTCTGATGCGCCAGCCAGGTCTCGGCGAGGAACGGCATGTTCTCCAGCCGGTCGAGCCACATCTCACGCCATCTGTCGCCAACCAGCGCCGGGTCGGGCGGTCGGGACGAATAGGACAGCATGTTGGCCGCCCAGCCGAAATTCTCGTTGAGGAGGCAGCCGCCCTTGTAATGGATGTCGTCGGCGTAGCGGTCGACCGTCGAGCACAAGGTGATGATCGCCTTCAGCGCGGGCGGGCGGAGCGCCGCCACCTGCAGCGCGTTGAAGCCGCCCCAGGAGATGCCCATCATGCCGACCTTGCCGTTGCACCACGGCTGCGCGGCTGCCCAGGCGATGACGTCGCAGGCGTCCTGCAATTCCTGCGCGGTGTATTCGTCAGTCATCAGCCCATCGGATTCGCCATTGCCGCGCATGTCGACGCGGATGCAGGCGTAGCCATGGCCGGCGAGATACGGGTGGGTGAGTTCATCCCGCGCGGTGGTGCCGTCGCGCTTGCGATAGGGCAGGTGCTCGAGGATCGCCGGCACCGGCTCGTCGGCCACGTCGGCCGGCATCCACACCCGCGCCGACAGGCGGCAGCCGTCGGGCATGACGATGGCCATGTCGGGATGTTCGACGGTCTTGCGAGGAAAGGAGGTAACGGTCTTCATGAACGCATCGGACTACTTGCGAGGCGTGGAGGCAAGTGCTGGATGCGACATGGACCGGGAGCGGCCGCGGCGCGGCATAGTCAGTTCAGCGGAATATCGTTGTCGCCCTTGCTGTCCTGATAGGCCGCCGACAGTTCGTCGTAGCGCTTCGCCAGCGCGTCGCAACGGGCAGAGGCGCGGGTCCGGTCGGGTTCGGGGAGTTCCGCGATCATCCGGCGGAGCGATCGGCCGGTCCAGAATGCGTTTTGCGAATTGTAGCCGCCGGGATCGAGGGTGAAGACCTCCTTCAGGATTTTCAGGTCGTGCGGGATGGCGAAGGCGTCGCGCGAATCTTCGTGGCTGAACAGATAGTAGAAATTGTCGAAACCGGTCCAGGTGATTGCCGACAGGCAAAGCGAACAGGGCTCGTGGGTGGCGATGAAGACACAATCCCTGGTGTCGGGCCGCGCGTCCTTCGGCAATTCGTAGAAGCGCTTCAGCGCGTGGACCTCGCCGTGCCAGAGCGGGTTTTCCAGTTCGTTGTTGGTCTCGGCGATGACGACCGACAGGTCGGACTTCTTCAGGATCGCCGCGCCGAACAGCTTGTTGCCCCTGGCGACGCCGGCCGCGGTCTTCGGCACGATGTCGTGTTCGATCACGTCGAGCAGGCGCTCGATCAGGTTCGCGTCGCTCATCGCGGGTCCTCCGGCAGGCGGATGTTCCAGGGTTCGGCGAAGTGGTGCTCTTCGAGATTCTTCTCGACCCCGACGCGGTCGACGACCAGAAAGTCCTGCGGCGCGCCGATCGGCGTCAGCACGGCATGCCAGAGATTGCGCGGGTAGTTGACGCCCTGGCCCGGCGCAGTGACGAAGGCGCGGGGCTCACCCGGAGCGCCACCTTCGTCCGCCGCGACGACGACGAGGAAGGGTCGCGGCGACAGCGGCATGAAGGCCTGGCTGCCATGGGGATGCCGCTCCATCATCGTGAGGGTCAGCGGAAAGGCATAAGGTTTGCAGCGGAAGATCGAGAGGATGACGCGGGCATCCGTGCCGACCGCCTCCGCAGTCGCGAGATCGTGGAAGCGCTCGCAGTTGCCGGCATTGATGGCGTAATGGTTCTCCCACCCCTCCGCATCAAGCACCTGCCCGAAGGCCGCAAAGGCCTCGCGGGTGAGTGGGCGGGCTGTGAGGGTGCGAGTCATCCGATTTCGCTCGTCCGGACTGCTACCTCAGCCCCAGCTTCGGATGCCTGTTCACATCCTTGTAGAGCAGGTACCTGAATTTTCCCGGTCCCCCTGCATAGCAGGCCTGCGGGCAGAAGGCGCGGAGCCACATGAAGTCGCCCGCCTCGACCTCGACCCAGTCCTGGTTGAGCTTGTAGACCGCCTTGCCTTCCAGCACGTAGAGCCCGTGCTCCATGACATGGGTCTCCATGAACGGAATGACGGCGCCGGGTTCGAAGGTGACGATATTGACATGCATGTCGTGACGCATGTCGTCGGGATCGACGAACCGCGTCGTCGCCCACTTGCCGGCGGTGCCGGGCATCGACAGCGGCACGACATCCTGGTCGTTGGAGAACAGCGGGTCCGGCACGTCGATGCCGTCGACCTGTTCGTAGATTTTCCTGACCCAGTGGAATCGAGCGGGATGCTGGCCGGTCGACCGCAAGGTCCAGCCGCTGCCGGGCGGCAGGAAGGCCCAGCCGCCCTTCAGCATGCGGTGCGCCTGACCGGCAACGGTGACGGTCAGTTCGCCGTCCATCAGGAACAGCACGCCTTCGGCGCGAGGGTCCGGCTCAGGACGGTCGCTGCCGCCGCCATTGTCCACTTCCATCACGTATTGCGCGAAACTCTCGGCGAAGCCAGACAGCGGCCGCGCGATGATCCACGCGCGGGCGCCGTTCCAGTGCGGCAGGTTCGACGTCACGATGTCGCGCATCACGCCATGCGGGATGAAGGCGTAGGCCTCGGTGAACACGGCGCGGCCGGTCAGCAATTGCGTCTGCGGCGGATGTCCGCCGGCGGGCGCGGTGTATTTGGGTCCGGCCATGATGGTCTCCTATGCCGGCAGGATGTCGGCGAGGCGCAGACGTGCGATGCGCTCGACCTGCCTGCATGCGGTGGCGAACTCGGCCTCGCGGCTGTTCGAGATGCGGGCGCGGAAGGCGGCGAGGATGTCGGCCTTGGTCAGGCCGCGCACGGCGATGATGAAGGGGAAGCCGAATCTTTCGACATAGGCGGTGTTGAGCGCGGTGAACTCGGCGCGTTCGGCATCGGTCAGGCTGTCCAGCCCGGCGGACGCCTGCTCGGCCGTCGATTCGGCGGTCAGGCGCTTCGCTGCGGCGAGCTTGCCGGCGAGATCCGGATGCGCCTTCAGCACGCCCAGCCGCTCGGCCTCGCTCGCGGAGCGGAACATGCGGGCGAGCGCATTGTGCAGCCCGCCGGCCGAGTCGTGCGCCGGCCCGAGCTCCAACTCGAACGCGCGTTCGGCGATCCACGGCGAATGCTCGAAGATCGAGCCGAAGCGGTTGACGAAATCCTCGCGTCCCATGCGCGACGGCCGCAGCGCGGGCAGCCGGTACGGGTGATGCTCGCGCCAATGTTTCGCGATGTCGGTCCGGCGTGCGAGCCAGACGTGGTCGTGCGACTTCACGTAGTCGATGAAGCGCTTCAGCGCGGCGGCGCGGCCGGGCCGGCCGATGAGGCGGCAGTGCAGACCGATGTTCATCATCGACGCGCGTCCGTCGCGGCCTTCGGCATAGTGGGTATCGAAGGCGTCGCGCAGATAGGTGAAGAACTGCTCGCCTTCGGTGAAGCCCGCTGAAATGGCGAACCGCATGTCGTTGGCGTCGAGGGTGTAGGGCAGGATCAGTTGCGGTTCGATCGAATTGCCGTGGCCGTCATGGTCGAGCCAGTAGGGCAGGTCGTCGTCCATCGTGTCGGAGACATAGTCGAAGCCGCCTTCGGCCGCCGCGAGCCGCACCGTGTTGACCGAGGTGCGGCCCGTATACCAGCCGCGCGGCCGTTCGCCGGTGACCTCGGCATGCAGCCGGATCGCCTCCGCCATGTCGGCGCGCTCGGCGTCTTCGGACACGTCGCGGTAGTCGATCCATTTCAGGCCGTGCGAAGCGATCTCCCAGCCGGCATCCTGCATCGCGGCAACCTGATCCGGAGAGCGCGCCAGGGCCGAGGCGACGCCGTAGACCGTGACGGGGACCTGCGCGCCGGTGAACATGCGGTGAAGCCGCCAGAAGCCGGCGCGGGCGCCATATTCGTAGATCGATTCCATGTTCCAGTGGCGCTTGCCCGGCCAGGGCTGGGCGCCGGTGATCTCGGAGAGAAAGGCTTCCGACGCTGCGTCGCCATGCAGGATCGAGTTCTCGCCGCCTTCCTCGTAATTGACCACGAACTGGACGCAGACATACGCGCCGCCGGGCCAGTCCGGCGCGGGCGGGTTGCCACCGTAGCCGCGCATGTCGCGGACATATCGCTTGGGTTCGGTCATTGCCTGTCGTGTTTCTGGCGCTCGCGCCGTCGGGTGCAGACTAGCAAAGGCATGCGTGGCGATTCCCCAGGAAAATTTTGAAAGTCTTTGTGTGGCCTTCGGCAACGCCAAGGCTTATGCATTTCAGAATATTGCCGCACAATCTACAGGCACGCGAGCCGCGTGAACATGAATGAGGCAGACTGAATGGCGCAAGGCAGCGGCGGAAAGCTGACGACCCATGTTCTGGACACCGCGACCGGCAAGCCGGCGGCGGGTCTGGACATCTGGCTTTACCGGGTCAGCGGCAATTCGCATCGCAAGATCAAGGCCGTGACCACCAATGCCGACGGCCGCTGCGATGCGCCGATCCTGTCGGGCACGGAGTTCAAGACCGGGCAATACGAGCTGATCTTCTTCGCCGGCGACTATCTGCGAAGGCACAATTCAGGCCTGCCTGATCCACTGTTCCTCGACCAGGTGCCGATACGCTTCGGCATGGCCGAGGATGTGCACTACCACGTGCCGCTGCTGATCTCGCCTTACGGCTATTCCACCTACAGGGGCAGCTGATGGGCATCGCCGTTCGTTCCCATATCCGCTTTCTGCTCAACGACGAGACCGTCGAACTCGCCGACGTCAGGCCCGACGAAACGGTGCTGGACTGGCTGCGGCTGCGCCGCCGGCTGGTCGGCACCAAGGAGGGATGCGCCGAAGGCGATTGCGGCGCCTGCACCGTTCTCGTTGGCCGTCTGGCGAATGGCGGTCTCGCCTATGAGTCGGTCAATGCGTGCATCCGCTTCCTGGCGACGCTCGACGGTTGCCATCTGGTGACGGTCGAGCATCTGAAAGGGCGCGATGGTCGGCTGCATCCGGTTCAGCAGGCGATGGTCGACAATCACGGCTCGCAATGCGGCTTCTGCACACCGGGCTTCGTGATGTCGCTCTATGCGCTGTGGATGCGCGAGCCATGGCCGTCGGAGCACGCGATCGAAAAGGCGCTGCAGGGCAACCTCTGCCGCTGCACGGGCTATGACGCGATCGTCAAGGCCGCAAAGCAGATCTCGACCTACGGCGTTGCCGCCGATTGCGAACTGGCGGCGGAGCGCGGGCGGGCGACGGACGCGCTGCTTGCGATGCGCGACGGCGGCCGCGTCGAGATCGGCACCGGCAAGGACCGGCTGATCATCCCGGGCAGCGTCAACGATCTGGCCGCCGTGCTGGAGCAAGAGCCGACCGCGAGGATCGTCGCCGGCGCGACCGATGTGGGGCTGTGGGTGACGAAGTTCATGCGCGACATCACGCCGGCGGTGTTCATCGGCCATCTCGACAAGCTGAAGTCCGTCTCCGAGAAGGACGGCGCGATGATCATCGGGGCGGGCGTCACCTATACCGAGGCGCATCAGGCGCTGGCCGCGCGCATTCCGGCCTTCGGCCCGCTGATCGACCGCATCGGCGGCGAGCAGGTGCGCAACATGGGCACGATCGGCGGCAACATCGCCAACGGCTCGCCGATCGGCGACATGGCGCCGCCGCTGATCGCGCTCGGCGCGATGCTGGTGTTGCGCAGGGGAGCGGAGCGGCGGACGATTCCGCTCGAGGGTTTCTTCGTCGACTATGGCAAGCAGGATCGGCAGCCGGGCGAGTTCGTCGAATGCGTGCATGTGCCGTTGCCGAAGCCGGGCGCGCATTTCGGCGTGCACAAAGTGACCAAGCGGCGCGACGAGGACATCACGGCGGCGCTCGGCGCATTCCACGTTGAACTCGACGCCGATCACTCCGTCGCCTCGGTTCGCATCGCCTACGGAGGCATGGCCGCGACGCCGAAGCGGGCAAAGGCAGTCGAGGCGGCCATTGTCGGCAAGGAATGGTCTGTCGCAACCGTGGAAGCGGCGATGAACGAGTATCCGAAGGACTACACACCGCTGTCGGACATGCGCGCCAGCGCCGAGTATCGCATGACCGTGGCGAAGAACCTGTTGCTGCGGTTCTATTTCGAAACGACGGGGACGAAGAAGCCGATCAGCGTCACGCGGGAGAAGGCGGCGTGACCCAGCATGCGCCCAATCTGAAGGCCGAGCGCATCTCGGGCGGCATTGCGACCGACCGGAAGCATGATTCCGCCCACAAGCATGTCACCGGACAGGCGGTCTATATCGACGACATGCCGGAGCCGGCCGGCCTGCTGCATGGATGCCTCGGTCTCGGCACCGTCGCGCACGGAAGGATCGTGTCGATGAACGTCGACGCGGTGCATCAGGCGCCGGGCGTGGTCGCCGTCCTGACGGCGAGGGACATGCCGGGCTCGAACGACATCAGCCCGACGGGGCGCCACGACGAGCCGGTGCTGGCCGACGGACTGGTGCAGTTCCATGGCCAGCCTGTGTTCGCGGTTATCGCAAGGACGCGCGAAGAGGCCCGGCGCGCCTGCCGGCTGGCGAAGATTTCCTACGAGGAACTGCCCTTCATCACCGACATCGGCCAGACCGACCTGCGCGCCGGCAAGATGGTGACGCCGCCGCTCAAGCTCGCCCGCGGAAATGCGGCGGAGGCGATCGCAGCCGCGCCTCGAAAGCTGTCCGGGCAGATGCGGATCGGCGGGCAGGACCATTTCTATCTCGAAGGCCAGATCGCGCTTGCCATTCCCGGCGAAGACCAGGACGTCACGGTCTATTCGTCGACCCAGCACCCGAGCGAGGTGCAGCACATGGTGGCGCATGTGCTTGGTGTGCCGAGCCACGCAGTGACGGTCGAGATCCGGCGCATGGGCGGCGGCTTCGGCGGCAAGGAAACGCAGGGCAACCAGTTTGCGGCGATCGCGGCCGTGGCGGCGAAGAAGCTCGGCCGGGCGGTGAAGATCCGCCCCGACCGCGATGACGACATGACCGCGACCGGCAAGCGGCACGATTTCCTCGTTGACTACGAGGTCGGCTTCGATGACGCGGGCAAGATTCTGGGCGTCGACTTCCACTATGCCGCGCGCTGCGGCTTCTCCTCGGACCTGTCGGGGCCGGTGACGGACCGGGCGCTGTTCCACTGCGACAACGCCTATTTCTGGCCGAACGTGAAGGCGACCTCGGCGCCGCTTTACACCAACACCGTATCGAATACGGCGTTCCGCGGCTTCGGCGGGCCGCAGGGCATGGTCGGCGCCGAGCGTGTCATCGACGAGGTGGCGTTCGCGGTCGGCAAGGACCCGCTGGAAATCCGCAAGCTGAATTTCTACGGCGTCGAGGACCGCAACGTCACGCCCTACCACCAGACGGTCGAGGACAACATTCTCGAACGCATCGTCGGCGAAATGGAGGCGAGCGCCGAGTACGACAGCCGCCGGCGCGAGATCGCGGCGTTCAACGCCAACAGCCCGATCGTCAAGCGGGGCATCGCGCTGACGCCGGTCAAGTTCGGCATCTCGTTCACCGCGACGCATTTCAACCAGGCCGGCGCGCTGGTGCATGTCTACACCGACGGCTCGGTGCATCTGAACCATGGCGGCACCGAGATGGGGCAGGGGCTCTACGTCAAGGTGGCGCAGGTCGTGGCGGAAGAGTTCCAGATCGACATCGAGCAGGTGAAGATCACCGCGACGACCACCGCCAAGGTGCCGAACACGTCGGCGACGGCGGCGTCGTCCGGCACGGACCTCAACGGCATGGCGGCGCAGAATGCGGCGCGTCAGATCAAGGCCCGGCTCTGCGATTTCGCGTCGGAGAAGTACGGGTTGCCGAAGGACCAGATCCTGTTCCTGCCCAACCGCGTGCGGATCGGCAACCAGGAAATCCCCTTCGCGGACCTGGTCAAGCAGGCCTACATGGCGCGAATCCAGCTGTCTGCCGCCGGGTTCTACAAGACGCCGAAGATCCACTGGGACCGCGACAAGGGTTCCGGCCACCCGTTCTATTATTTCGCCTATGGCGCGTCGTGCACCGAAGTCTCGATCGACACGCTGACTGGCGAATACATGATCGAGCGCACCGATATCCTGCACGAGACCGGCAGTTCGCTGAACAGGGCGATCGATCTCGGCCAGATCGAGGGCGGCTTCATCCAGGGCATGGGATGGCTCACCACCGAGGAACTGGTCTGGGACGAGAAGGGAAGGCTGAGGACGCATGCGCCCTCGACCTACAAGATTCCGCTCGCTTCCGACCGGCCGAAGATCTTCAACGTGGCGCTGGCCGACTGGCCGGAGAATGTCGAGCCGACGGTGCACAAGTCGAAGGCCGTCGGCGAGCCGCCGTTCATGCTGGCAATGTCGGTGCTGCACGCGCTGTCCGACGCGGTGGCGAGTGTCGGCGACCACCGGGTCTGCCCGAAACTCGACGCGCCGGCGACGCCCGAGCGGGTGCTGATGGCGGTGGAGCGGGTGAGGCGGGAGGCGAGTGGCCGTTAGGCCGCGCCAGGACTATAGTTCCTCCATGGCCGCACTCCGACACGCCCCCCTCTGTCCTGCCGGACATCTCCCCCACGCGGGGGGAGATTGGCCGTCACGGATGGTTTCGCCAATTGTCGATGCCGCAAAGTGCGCGCCGCCGTACGAGTTGCCAATCTCCCCCAGTGTGGGGGAGATGTCCGGCAGGACAGAGGGGGGCGCCGCAGAGCGCTGCCTGATCGAGATTTCCGCAGGCGCAAGATGAGCGCCAAGCGTCTCGATAGCTTCCTCTCCGAACACCCCTCGCTCGCTCTCATCGAAGTCACGCGCGCGCGCGGCTCGACGCCGCGGGAGGAGGGCGCGTGGATGCTGGTGTCGCCGACCGGGACCTTCGAGACGATCGGCGGCGGGACGCTGGAGTTCATGGCGATCGATCGGGCGCGCGAGGCCTTGTCCGGCGCAGTCGTTCCGGACAGTCTCGACGTGCCGCTCGGTCCCGAGATCGGCCAGTGCTGCGGCGGGCGGGTGGAACTGTCGATCCGGCTGGTCGACGACGCCGGTCGTCAATCCTTGCTGGACAAGACGCGGGCGGCCGAGACGGCGCTGCCGCATGTCTATCTCTTCGGCGGTGGCCACGTCGGGCACGCGCTGTCGCGGGCTTTCGCGCTGCTGCCGGTGCGGGTCGTCGTGATCGACACGCGGGCCGACGCGCTGGAGGACATGCCGGACGCGATCGAGACGCGGCTGGTGGCGGTGCCGGAGGAAGTGGTGCGCGAGGCTCCGTCCGGCGCGGCCTTCGTGGTGCTGACGCATGACCATTCGCTCGACTTCCTGATCGTCGCCGAGGCGCTGAAGCGCAGCGACGCCGCCTATGTCGGCATGATCGGCTCGGCGACGAAGAAGGCTACGTTCCGGAGCTGGTATCTGAAGGAAGCGGGCGGAACGCAGGCGGACTTCGAGCGGCTGGTGTCGCCGATTGGCGGCGCGGCAGTCAACGACAAGAGGCCGGCGGTGATCGCGGCCTTGGCTGCCGCCGAGATCATGATGGCGCTGAGCCGCGGCTGATCAGCCGCCCTTCATGATCTCGCGGATCAGGCGCTGGCAGCGTTCGGCCATGAAGTCTAGCAGCAGGCGGATCTTCTGGTCCTGGTAGGCGCGGTGCGGGTAGACGGCGGCGAGTTGCACGGGGGGTGGCGCATTGTCCGGCAGGATGACTTTCAGCCGCCAGTCGCGGATGAACGGCTCGACCTCGAAGCGCGGCTTGTTGATGATGCCGTGGCCGGCCAGCGCCCAGCCGGTCAGCACGTCGCCATCGTCGGAATCGTAGGGTCCGCGCACGTCGAATTTCCGATATCCGTCCGCCGTCCTGAGTGTCCAGAAATGCTCGCGGATGCCGGGGTAGCGCAGCATCAGGCAATCGTGGCCGGCGCTGACCAGTTCGTCGGGCGTCCGCGGTTCGCCACGCGCTTCGAGATAGGCGGGGGCGGCGACCAGCACGCGCTCGCAATCGAGGATGCCGCGCATCTTGAGGCTGGAATCCTCCAGCGTGCCGAGCTTGAAGGCGACGTCGATGCCTTCCTTCATGATGTCGACGTCGTGGTCAGACAGGCGCAGCCGCACCTCGATCTCGGGATAGCGGCTGCGGAACTCCGGAATGCCGGATGCAATCAGCCGGCGGCCGAGACCGAGCGGCGCGGTGACCCGGATGGTGCCGCGCGGCTTGCCAGACAATGCGCTGACGGCGGTCTCGGCCTCGGTCACCGCTTCCAGCACGCGCCTCGCGCCCTCGTAGAAGACGCGGCCATGCTCGGTCGGCGTCAGTTGCCGGGTCGTGCGGTTGAACAGCCGCACGCCGAGATACTTTTCCAGTTCCTTGATCCGGTTCGAGGCGACGGCGGGCGAAATGCGCATGTCGCGGCCGGCAGCCGACAGGTTCTCCAGTTCGACGACGCGGACGAAGACGGCGATGTTGTCGAGATAGGCCATGCGCTTTCCTGGACCGAGATGAGGCTGGATTGAACCGTTCTGTTCCCCGCTGGCGGGCGCCCGCTTCGTCAGGCGGACTTGGCCGTGCCACCAGCACGACCTACGCCGCCTTCCTGGCGGATCGCCTCGCCATCGAGAAACAGAACGGTTCAATCCAACCTCATCTGGGTCTAGGCAATGCGCCGGCCATTATCCAGATTTTTTTGAAAGTCATCAGGCGCGCCACCCCTTCCTGTTTGCAGCGCAGCATCTAGACTGGGGGCGATTAGAGCGCCGTGCGTCCAATTGGACGCACAAAGGACGCTCCAAAACTTGAATGTGCTGCATCGTGCTTTCCGAAAATCGATTCCGATTTTCGGGCCGATGCAGTGAGAGGGCGGTTGGATGCAGGATTTCGCGATATTCTGGGAGTGGCTGTCCTTCGGCGTGCGCTGGCTGCACGTCATCACCGCCATCGCCTGGATCGGGTCGTCCTTCTATTTCATCGCGCTCGACCTCGGCCTGCGCCAGCGGCCGGGCCTGCCGGCCGGCGCGCATGGCGAGGAGTGGCAGGTGCATGGCGGCGGCTTCTACCACATCCAGAAATACCTGGTTGCGCCGGCCGAGATGCCGGAGCACCTGACCTGGTTCAAGTGGGAGAGCTACGCCACCTGGCTGTCGGGCTTCGCGCTGCTGTGCGTCGTCTACTACGCCGGGGCGGACCTGTTCCTGATCGACCGCAACGTGCTCGACGTGTCGCCGACAGTCGCGATCCTGATCTCGATGGCGTCGCTGGCGCTGGCCTGGCTGTTCTACGACCAGCTGTGCAAATCGCCGCTCGGCAACAACGACACCGCCTTGATGCTGGTGCTCTATGTGTTCCTTGTGACGATGGCCTGGGGCTACACGCAGCTCTTCACCGGCCGCGCCGCCTTCCTGCATCTCGGCGCGATCACGGCCACCGTCATGTCGGCGAACGTGATCATGATCATCATTCCGAACCAGAAGATCGTGGTGGCCGACCTGATCGCCGGCCGCAAGCCCGATCCGAAATACGGCAAGATCGCCAAGACGCGGTCGCTGCACAACAATTACCTGACCCTGCCGGTCATTTTCCTGATGCTGTCGAACCACTATCCGCTGGCCTTCGCCACGGAGTTCAACTGGGTCATCGCCTCGATCATTTTCATCATCGGCGTGCTGATCCGGCACTATTTCAACAGTGTGCATGCGCGGAAGGGCAATCCGCACTGGACCTGGGGAGCAGCGGCGGTGCTGTTCATCGTGATCATGTGGCTGTCGACCGTGCCGGAGGTTTTGACCGGCGAGAAGAAACTGTCGGCAGCGGGCGAGAGCTTCGTCGCCTCGGCGCATTTTCCGGCGGTCAGGGACACCGTGATCAGCCGATGCTCGATGTGCCACATGGCGGAGCCCGTCTGGGATGGCATCTACCATCCGCCGAAAGGCGTCGCGCTCGACACCGACGCCGACATCGCCGAGCACGCGCGGGAAATCTATCTCCAGGCAGGGGCGAGCCACGCCATGCCGCCGGGCAACGTGACGGACGTGACGGAGGAGGAGCGGGCGCTGATCGTGGCGTGGTTCAAGGGGGCGGGGAAGTGACGGGCGAAAGCACCCCCTCACCGTCACGCTTCGCGAGCCACCTCTCCCCCTTACAGGGGGCGAGGAAGCGCCGATCTCGAACGGCTGCGTCCTTTGTGAGCTTGGGTTCCTCTCCCCCGGGCAGGGGGAGAGGTGGATCGGGCGAAGCCCGAGACGGTGAGGGGGTGTATCGCCAAACGGGGACTCAGCGTCCATGACCTCCCTCCTTCTCCGCGGCCGGACGCTGACATTCCATCGCGAGCCGCTCGGCGCGGACGATCATGCGTCCTATGCCTATGAAAAGGACGGCGCGGTGCTGGTGCGGGACGGCAAGATCGTCGCGGCCGGGGCCCATGATACGGTCAAGGCGCAGGCCGGCGAGGGCGTGAAAACCGTCGACCACCGGCCGCATCTGATCCTGCCGGGCTTCGTCGATGCCCATCTGCACTATCCGCAGATGCAGGTGATCGCGAGCTATGGCGCGGAGCTGCTCGACTGGCTGAACACCTATACGTTTCCGGAGGAGTCGAAGTTCGTCGACGCGCAGCACGGGCGGAGGATCGCGCGGCTGTTCCTGGACGAGGTGCTGCGGCACGGCACGACAACGGTCGCGGCCTATTGCTCGGTGCACAGGTCGTCGGCGGAGGCCTTCTTCGAGGAGAGCCACGCCCGCAACATGCTGAACATCGCCGGCAAGGTGATGATGGACCGCAACGCGCCGGCCGCCGTGCTGGACACGCCGCAATCCGGCTATGACGACACCAAGGCGCTGATCGCCGACTGGCACGGCCGCGGCCGGCAGCTCTACGCCATCACGCCGCGCTTCGCGATCACCTCGTCGCCGGAGCAGATGGAGATGGCCGGCGCGCTGGCGCGGGAGCATCCGGACTGCCACATCCAGACGCATCTGTCGGAGAACCACGCCGAGATCCGCTGGACGGAGGAACTTTATCCGCAGGCCAAGGACTATACCGACGTCTACGCCCGCTATGGGTTGCTGGGGAACAAGACGCTGCTCGGCCATTGCATCCATCTTTCGGAACGCGAGGCGGACGCGATGTCGGAGGCGGGATCCGTCGCGGTGTTCTGCCCGACCTCGAACCTCTTCCTCGGCTCCGGCCTGTTTGCCTACCAGCGCTATCGCAGCCGGCCAAAGCCGCTGCGCATCGCCACCGCGACCGATGTCGGCGGCGGCACAAATTATTCCATGCTGCGCACGATGGACGAGGCCTACAAGGTGGTCGCGCTGCAGGGCGAGAAGCTGAACCCGCTGCAGAGCTTCTGGCAGCTGACGCGCGGCAATGCCGAGGCGCTGTCGATTGCCGACCGCGCAGGCACGCTGGAGCCCGGCACCGACGCCGACATCGTCGTGCTGGACGCCGGCGCGACGCCCGGCACGAGACTGCGGATGGAGACGATCCGCTCGCTGTCGGAGGAACTGTTCCTGCTGCAGACGCTGGGCGACGACCGGGCCGTCAAGGAGGTCTATGTGGCGGGGAAAGCGGCGAAACCCGTTTGATCTGGCACAGGTGAATCGCTAGGGTCCGGCCCGCCGGAGGAACCCATGACTGCTGCCGACGACATCGCCAAAATCATCGAGCAGGAGAACGCGCTGGTGTTTTCGGCGTTCGATGAGGCGGAGGCGTTTGCGCTGGGCAGCCGGTTGCGGGAGCGGGCGGTGCGGGACGGATTGCCGATCAATATCGACATCCGCCTCTGGGACCGGCCGCTGTTCTACTGCGCCATGCCTGGATCGCGGGCGTCGAACCAGGACTGGGCGCGGCGGAAGATCAATTCCGTCCGGCACTTCCTGAAGCCAAGCTACCGCCTGTTTCTCGAGCAGGGCGCAATCGAGCAGGTCATCGCGGCGCATCACGGCCTGCCGCCAACCGACTATATCTTCGCGGGCGGCGGCTTCCCGATACGGGTCGCGCATGCCGGGGCGATCGGCGCGGTGGCGATTTCCGGCCTGCCGTCCCGCGAGGACCACAATGTCGTCGTCTCGGTGCTGGGCGCGCATCTCGGCGTCGACATGACGGCCATGATGCTGGCGAAGGGCTAGCATGCCGCGGCTGGCCGCCAACCTGTCGACCATGTTCACCGACGTGCAGTTCCTCGACCGGTTCGAGCGCGCGGCGCGCGCCGGGTTCGACGCGGTCGAGTTCCAGTTCGCCTATGCCTTCGAGCCGGCGGAGATCGCGCGGCGGCTGTCGGACACCGGGCTGAGCGTCGCGCTGTTCAACATGCCGGCCGGCGACTGGGAGCATGGCGACCGGGGCCTGGCATGCCGGCCCGCGCGGCGAGAGGAGTTTCGCACCGGCGTCGGCCAGGCGATCGATCTCGCGCTCGACCTCGGCTGTCGGCGGCTGCACATGCTGGCCGGCGCGGTCGGACCCGGCGACGACGAGGAACTGTTGCGGGAGACCTATGTCGACAACCTGCGCTACGCGGCGCAGTTCTGCGCGATGTCCGGGATCGAGGTGCTGATCGAGCCGATCAGCCGCGAGTCCATGCCTGGCTACTTTCTCACTGGCCTCGACATGGCTGCAGACCTGATCGACGAGGCGGGCGAGGAGAACGTGTTCCTGCAGTACGACCTCTACCACCGGCGCTTCGTCGGCGCGGATCTCGTCGCGCCGTTCCTGAAGCATGCCGATGCGATCCGCCATGTGCAGATTGCCGGCTGGCCGGGCCGGCACGAGCCGGATGTCGGCGTGCTCGACTGGAAAGGCGCGCTGGAAGCGATGGACCGTGCCGGCTATCAGGGGTTTGTCGGCTGTGAATATTGGCCGGTCGGCCGGACCGAGGACGGTCTCGGCTGGGCGCGGCCCTGGCTGAGGGGCTGAGATGCGGGCATTCGACGCCAAACCTTTCTTCACCGCACTGTTCGAGGCTGCCGTTTCGGCGGCCGATCCGGAGCGTGTGATCCGCGATTTCCTGCCGGCGAGGCCGAAAGGACGCACGATCGTCATTGGCGCAGGCAAGGGCTCGGCGCAGATGGCGCGGGCGTTCGAGACGGCGTGGGACGGTCCGCTGTCAGGTCTGGTGGTGACCCGATACGGATACGCCGCGCCGTGCGAGCGGATCGAGGTGGTCGAGGCGGCGCATCCGGTGCCGGACGCCGCAGGACTGGACGGCGCGCGGCGGCTGTTCGAGACGGTCGAGGGCCTGACCGAGGACGATCTGGTCGTGGCGCTGATTTCCGGCGGGGGTTCGGCGCTGCTGCCCAGCCCGCCGCCAGGGATGTCGCTTGACGACGAGATCGCGGTCAACAAGGCGCTGCTCGCTTCAGGGGCGCCGATCGCGGCGATGAACACGGTGCGAAAACACCTGTCGCTGATCAAGGGCGGCCGGCTGGCCGCCGCGGCGCATCCGGCCCGCGTGGTGTCGCTGATGGTGTCAGACATTCCCGGCGACCAGGCGTCGCTTGTGTCGTCGGGACCGACCGTCCCGGATGCCAGCACCCGCGCCGACGCGCTGGCGATCGTCGAGGCATACCGGCTCGACTTGCCGGCGGCGGCGATCCGGCACCTGAACTCCCCTGCGGCCGATGCGCCCTTGCCTGGCGATCCATCGTTCGGCCGCAACGAGGCGCATGTGATTGCCAGCGCCGCGCGGTCGCTGGAGGCGGCGGCGGAAGTCGCTCGGCGCCAGGGGTTCGAGGCGATGATCCTGTCCGATGCCATCGAGGGCGAGGCGCGGGAGGTGGCGAAGGTGCACGCGGCGATCGCCCGCGAGGTGGCGACCAAGAACCGGCCGTTTGCGAAGCCGGTGGCCATCCTCTCCGGCGGCGAGACGACGGTGACCCTGCGCGGCAGCGGCGGGCGTGGCGGGCGCAACGGCGAGTTCCTGCTGTCGCTGGCGATCGGCATCGAGGGACTGGACAACGTCCACGCCTTCGCGGCCGATACGGACGGCATCGACGGCTCGGAGCAGAATGCCGGAGCGTTCGCCGATGGCGCCACGGTGGCGCGGCTGCGCGCCCAAGGCATCGACGCCAAGGCGAAGCTGAACGCGAACGATAGCTGGGGTGCGTTCGATCTGCTGGGGGATCTGTTTGAACCGGGGCCGACGGGGACGAATGTCAACGACCTGCGGGTGATGGTGGTGACATAACGTTCCTCTTCCTGTTCACGGGAGAGGAAAGAAACGCGCCTTCATCCCATCAACTCCTTCACCGCCCGCATGTCTTGGGCGAACCGCTTCCGCTCCTCAGCTTTCGTCGCCGCATCCGGGATGCGCAGCAGGTAGGACGGATGCACCGTGAGGAACACCCTCAGGCCGTCGTCGCGCGTCACGGTCTGGCCGCGCATTCTGGTGATCGGGACCGCCTTGCCGAGGAGCGATTGCGCGGCGGTCGCGCCCAGCGCGACGACGAGGTCGGGCTTGATCAGCTTCAGTTCGTGGTCGATCCACCACCGGCAGGCCTGGGCCTCGCCTGCATTCGGCTTCGAATGGATCCGGCGCTTGCCGCGCGGCTCGAACTTGAAGTGTTTCACGGCGTTGGTGACATAGGTCTTCAGCCGGTCGATGCCGGCTTCCTCGATCACCGCGTTGAACAGTTTGCCGGCCGGGCCGACGAAGGGTTTGCCGGCGATGTCCTCCTGGTCGCCCGGCTGCTCGCCGACGAAGACGACGCGCGCGTTGTCCGGACCCTCGCCGAAGACGGTCTGCGTCGCATCGCGCCAGAGCGGGCAGCGGCGGCAGCCTTCGGCGGCGGTCCGGAGCGCTGCGATCGTCGTGGCGTCAGCGCCGTCGCCTGCATCCTCTGCCTTGCGGCCGCGCCAGTGCTTGTCCTGGACCTTGTCGTGATGCGGCGCGGGCATGGTGGGCATCCTCTCGATCATCTCGCGGGCGGCATTTTCCGCGCCGGCGATCATGTCGGGAATGAGGGAGGCCTCGGGCAGGTTCCGCCAGTATTTCTTCGGCATTTCCGCCGTCATCGCCTTCACCTTCAGGCGGGCGGGATTGAAGATCGACGAGAAGTAGGTCTTCCAGAGGCCTTCCTCGGCGTCCGCCGACGGCGAATCGGCCTTGGTCGCGCCGGGTCCAATGGCGAGGCGCGTACCGTCCCAGTCGGCCGAGGCATAGGGCGTCAGAATCGTCCAGCGCATGCCGGTGAAGCGGCGGACAAAGAAAGGCGCGTTGCGCTCGACGATGAAATGCTCAGGCTCGAACCAGGCGACATAGCGCTCCGCCTCGCCTTCGCCGATGCGGCGGAAACGGACGAAGGCGCGCATCTTGTGGATGTCGCGGCGGACGGACTTTTCCATTTCCTCGAGTTTCCGGACATCGGCGTCGGTGGCGACCGAGAGCAGATGCGGGTCGCGCTGGAGACGCCAGAGGACGCGGTAGAGAAAGCCGAAGCGTGAAGGGTCGCTGTGGCAGATGACGGCTTCGGCGAGGTCGACGAAGCGGCGGGGGACGCGGAGTTCCGCGCCAGGCGGGATGGCGGGGAAGGGCGTGGATTCCGGATCTGCCGCGAAGAGATCGGAGACGGTTGGATCGCCGGACACGGACCAGAGGATGGTGTCTGGGGGAATTTGGTTCAGGACAAGCGCCCGGGCGGCCTCGCGCCAGCCGGCGAAGTCGGTGTGGGAGGCGAGGGTGATGGAATACTGCGATGGGCTGCTTTCACGACGACCGCCGACCCCCTCATCCGGCCGCTTCGCGGCCACCTTCTCCCCGCTGGGGAGAAGAGGTCGCGCGTTGACGTTGGCGATTTCCTCTCCCCTCGGGGAGAGGTCCGCCGAGCGAAGCGGAGGCGGGGTGAGGGGGCCGCTGCTCATCACAACAACACCAACTGTTCCGCCTTCGGAGCCACCGTCTCGCGCAAACGTTCCGCATCGAGCGATGCCCCCGGCGACCAGCCCTCGGCTGTGATGAACGGGCGCACCGCCGCGATCGACTGGCAGACGCGGCCGACGTCTTCGAGGCGCAACCGGCGGTGGACGCGGGACGCGAGGATGCGCTTGACCGACTTGGTGCCGAGGCCGGGCACGCGCAGCAGCATTTCGCGCGGGGCGCGGTTGACGTCGACCGGGAAGGTCTGGCGGTTGCGCAGCGCCCAGGCGAGCTTCGGGTCGATGCCGAGGTCGAGCATGCCATCGGGCTGGCCGGCGAGGATCTCGCGCTGATCGAAGCCGTAGAAGCGCATCAGCCAGTCGGCCTGGTAGAGCCGGTGCTCGCGCATCAGCGGCGGCTTGATCAGCGGCAGTGCAGACGACGAATCCGGGATCGGGCTGAAGGCGGAATAGTAGACGCGGCGGAGCTGGTAGCTGCCGTAGAGCCGGGCGCTGGTCTGGAGGATGGTCGCGTCGGGTGTCGCGTCCGCGCCGACGATCATTTGCGTCGACTGGCCGGCCGGCGCGAAGCGTTGCCGCTTCTTCGTGCGCAGCGTCGGTTCCGACATGTCTTCGATCTTCGAACGCAGGCCGGCCATCGACTTGCGGATTGTCGCCGGCTTCTTCTCGGGGGCAAGGCGGTTGACGCCCTCGTCGGTGGGCATCTCGACATTGATCGAGAGCCGGTCGGCATAGAGGCCCGCCTTGTCGAGGATCTCCTGCGACGCTTCGGGTATCGTCTTCAGGTGGATGTAGCCGCCGAAACTGTGCTCAAGGCGAAGGCGGCGGGCGACCTCGACCAGTTCCCCCATCGTCTCGTCGGGCGAGCGGATGACGCCGGAGGAGAGGAACAGGCCTTCGATGTAGTTGCGCTTGTAGAAGCTGAGGGTGAGCTTGACGACGTCGTCGATCGAGAAGCGGGCGCGACGGACATTCGAGGACGAGCGGTTGATGCAATAGGTGCAGTCGTAGATGCAGAAATTGGTCAGCAGGATCTTGAGGAGCGAGATGCAGCGGCCGTCCGGGGCATAGGAATGGCAAATGCCCATGCTCTCGGTCGAGCCGATGCCGCCGGATTTCAGCGAGTTGCGCCTGGTCGAGCCGGAGGAGGCGCAGGACGCGTCGTATTTGGCGGCGTCGGCGAGAATCGCCAGCTTTTCGCGGAGGAGGAGCGAGGACATATGTTCATGATATGTTCTCGCAGGCGCGGTGGCCAATCACATTTGTTAGGAGGCAGCAGGCAGTAGGCAGTAGGCAGTAGGGTCCGGCTCCGGGGACAAGTGGCCTTTGCGCGCGCAAGGGCGTTGCCGCTGCCGGGCCGGCGCGAGCGCGAAGAAATGGAATGTCCCGTGATGTGGCCTCAGGACGTATCGAGACAAGGACTGCGAAGACCGGGCGCAGCTTCAAGGCCCTGGATCGGCCGCAGAAGGCCGGTGTCTCTTGCGGCAGGCGACCTCGGATGCAGGGACGACAGCCGCAACTGCTCGACGATGGCCTGCAGCGTCAGCGCGAGCGTCCGGAGAGACAGGGCGAGCGCCAGCGCATCGGCGGGGGCCACGCCTTCGTGGTCGGATGGCAAGGGCGCTATCAGATGTGGGGCGCCGCAGGCGACGCCGGCAACGTAGTCGCGCGCCACCGAATCGGCCAGCCGAAGCGCCCAGAGCACAAGGCAACGGACCGGCAGGGGCGCGCGGGAGGCGCGTTCGGCGAGGCCGGCCAGCGCAAGCAGCAGGACGACGATGCGGTCGAGAATGTCCGGCTGTTGTCGCGTTCGCATGTGCCTGCGCATCGGCGCCTCCTTTCAGCACACAGGATCGCCGAGGATGGAATGGGTGTGCATGGATTCGCGGCGATCATCCTGACATATGGTGACAGGGAAGCGCGTAAGACGGCCCGACATGGAGGAATTTTCTCTAGCGAAATCAGGTGTTTGCTGGCGACAGAATCCAGATTTCGCTGTCTGGTTTCATGCGGAAAGATGCGAGCGCCGCAATTTTTCCATCGACCTGCCCGGAGTCGCTCTGAGCGCGCCCGAACGAATGTGTTTCCTCTTCGGTCATCTTGCTCAAGTATGTTCGACGGGTCGCGGATGGCTCGGTGATGACCTTCGAACTGAAGAACAATATGGCGATGGCCGGGTGGGTCTTCATGACCATCTGGCTCGGCATGCTGCTGCTGTTCACCTGGCTGTTCGTGCGCGAAGGCGGCTTTCACCAGTTCGACCCGCTGGTCGAGACCGGCATCATGCTGATGTTCTGGCTCTTCGGGCTCGGCGGCGCGGGGTATCTGTTTTCGGTTCCGCGCGTGCGGCTGTCGGTGTCGAACGGCACGGTCGAGGTGCGGGAGCGCTGGATGCTGCGCGGCCGTGTCGAACGGTTTCCGGCAAGCGGGCTGTCGGCGCGCGTCTCCGACGGCAAGGACGACGAGGGCGATCCCTATTTCAGACTTGAGATTGCGCTGCCGTCAGGGCGCACGATCGTGGCCAAGGAATCGCATCACCGGCCAACGGTCGAGACAGCATTCAACAGGCTGATGGCGGCGGTCGCCTGACGCGCGGGGCCGCTCACACCTCGTGCAGATAGAGGTGGTAGTCCAGTTCGCTCACCGTGCGGGCGACGCGGAGATATTCGGACTGCTTGATCGCGGTGAAGGTGCGGTGCAGGTCCATGCCGAGCGCGTCCTGCAGGAAGGCGGATTTCTTCGCCAGTTCGATCGCCGCGCGCCAGTCTACCGGCATGCTCGTCGCTGCATCGGCGGATTTTTCGTAGCCGTTGCCTTCGGTCTGCGGGCCGGGATCGAGCTTTTCCTCCAGGCCCTTGGCGATGCCGGCGAGCACGGTCGCGGCGACGAGATAGGGGTTGGCGTCGACGCCGGAGGGGCGATGTTCGATGCGGCGGTTCTTGACGTCGCCGGCCGGCACGCGCAGCGCGACGGAGCGGTTGTTGACGCCCCAGGTCGGCGCGATCGGCGCGTAGGACTGCGCCACGAAACGGCGCCAGGAATTGGCGTGCGGGGCGAAGACCAGCATGGATTCCGCCATGGTCGAGGTGAGACCGCCAAGCGCGCGGAGCAGTTCGAGCGACCAGGTCTCGCCGTCGGCCTCGGAGAAGATGTTGCGGCCATCGGCGCCGGTCATCGAGACGTGCAGGTGCATGCCGGAGCCGGCATAGTCCTCGATCGGCTTGGCCATGAAGCAGGCGGTGACGCCGTGGCGGCGCGCGGCGGCGCGGACGATGCGCTTCAGGAGGATCAGGTCGTCGGCGGCCTGCATGATGTCGCGGCGATAGTGCAGGGTCAGCTCATACTGGCCGGGCGCATATTCGGAAATGACTGTCTCGGCGGGGATGCCTTGCGCCGTCGCGGCGGCGTAGATGTCGGAGAACAGCGGCTCCATGCCGTGCAGGTGGTCGACCGAATAGACCTCGGTCTTGCCCGAGCGGCGGCCATCCAGAACGGCGGAGGCGGGCCGGACGCGGCCGTCGGCGTCACGGTCGTTTGCGAGCAGGAAGAACTCGAGCTCGAAGGCGCCGGCGGGCGTGAGGCCCATGCCGGCGAGGCGCTCGACCTGGCGGGCGAGCGCGTGACGCGGGTCCGAGGTCATTGGGCTGCCGTCGAGCAGATACATCGACATCAGCACCTGGGCGCGGGGCGGGCTGGTGCCGTGGAGCGGCTTCAGCGTGCCGGGGATCGGCCAGGCGCGCAGGTCGCCATCGCCGGAGTCCCAGATCAGGCCGGTCTCGTGGACATCCTCGCCGGTGATGTCGAGGCCGAGCACCGAGATCGGCATGTGCCGGCCGGACTCGTAGACCGACACAAGCTCGTGCCGGCGGATGATCTTTCCACGGCCGACGCCGTTGGCGTCGGTGAGGACGATGTCGACGGCCTCGATCTCGGGATGGGCGTCGAGGAAGGCCTGGGCCTCGGCGGGGGAGGAGTTGGAGGGAGAGGTCATGGGTGGGCCTTCGCGGGGATGAGCGCCCCCTCCACCATGCTTCGCATGGTCCCCCTCCCCCGAAAACGGGGGAGGATCAGGCGGCCGCCGTGCGTCCGCCATATCCTCCCCTGCGAAGCGGGGGAGGGGGACCGCCGAAGGCGGTGGAGGGGGCGCACTTCAACCAATTGCCAGCTCCCCGCAAATCTCTCCGAACGCTTGCACCAGCCGGTCGATCTGCTTCTTCTTCGTCGCGGGTGAGACCAGCATCATGTTGTGGAAGGGGGCGATGAGGCAGCCGCGGTTGACCAGCGCAACGTGGATGGCGGCCTCGAGCGCGTGGGCGTGGGCGGCCTCGGCTTCGGCGCCGTTCCTCAGCGGACCCGGTGCGCAGATGAACTCGACGCGCGCGCCGACGCGGGCGACGTGCCAGGGCAGGCCGGCCGACACGATCGCTGCTGCGAGGCCCCGGGCCAGGCGCGCGGCGAGCTTTTCCATGTGGCGGTAGTTCTTCGCGGTCATCACCTCTTCGAGCGTCGCCTTCATGCAGGCGAACTGCAGTGGATTGGCCGAGAGCGTGGTGCCGATGCCGGAATAGCCGGCGGGCTTGGCGAGGTTGTAGGCCTGGAAGCGTTCGGCGACCTCAGCCGAGAGGCCCCAGACGCTGGCCGGCACGCCGCCCGCGATCGGCTTGCCGAGGACGAAGATGTCGGGGTCGAGGCCGAAGGTCTTCGTGTAGCCGCCGAGGCCGCTGGAGATGGTGTGGGTCTCGTCGATCAGGAGCAGCGTGCCGGCATCTCGGGTGATGCGGCGGAGCTCCGCGTGGTAGCCGGGATCGGGCAGCACCATGCAGGAATTGGTCAGCACCGGCTCGGCAATCACGCAGGCGACATTGCGCTTCGACAGAGCGGTCTCGAGCGCGGCTGTATCGTTGAATTCGATGACGACCGTGTCCTGCGTCAGGTCGCGGAACTGGCCTGCGAGGCCGGGCTTGTTGGCCGGCTTGCCATCCTTGAGCCTGACGAAGGTTTCTTCCACCGCGCCGTGATAGCAGCCGTTGAAGACGAGAATCTTCGAACGGCCGGTGACGGCGCGGGCGGCGCGCAGCGCGAAGCGGTTGGCGTCGGTGGCCGTCGTCGCGATCTGCCACTGCGCCAGGCCGAAGCGCACGGTGAGCAGGCGGCCGAGTTCCAGCGAATCCTCGCTGGGCAGCATGTAGGTCAGGCCGCGCCTGGCCTGGCGGCGGATGGCGCGGGCGACCGGCGGCGGCGAATGGCCGAACATCGAACCGGTGTCGCCGAGGCAGAAATCGTCGAGCTCTTTGCCGTCGATGTCGGTGATGGTCGCGCCGGACGCCTTGTCGACGATGAGCGGAAACGGCATCGGCCAGTCGAGCATCCAGTGCATCGGCACGCCATCGAGAAAGCCGGGGACGCCCGCGCCGAAGCGCTTCTTCGATTTCGGCCGCGCGCTCGCGTAGATGGCCGCCTCGCGCTGGCGGAGGGCGTCGATCGTCTGAGCGGATGGCTGGCCGGGGGGATTGTGAGAATTCATTGGATCGCAGGTCGGGAAATCTGACTGTCGATATCACCGATCCTCTGGCGAAGGAATGTCCTCGCCGCGGAGCGCAGATTCGAAGTCCTGCCCGCCATGGAAAACACCTTCGATCAGCACCAGATCGCCTCCGACCAGAAAAGCGATGGTGGCGCGGCGTTCGAAGCCGATGGTTCGAAGGCCGGGCAGGATATCGTCTCGCCGTGTGCCCCGATGGGGAAACAGGCTGAGTTTCCGGCAATGGGCCACGATTCGACCGACATAGGTGTCGGCGATGCGCTCGCTGGCGTTGTCGCACAGATAGTCATGCAGATCTTCCAAGTGGCGCATGGCGCGCGGCGTAAAGACGACGCGCAAGATCAGCGCGTGGCGCGGGCGCGCCGCGCCCGAAGATGCGCAAGCACATCGTCCGCCGGCACGGCCTGCGCCGGGTCCGAAATGTATTCGGCATGGCCGGCGACGACCTCTTCGCGCAGCCATCTTTCAAGCGAGTCATCGCGGTCCAGAAGGCTGCGGATTCCGGCCTGCAACATGTCTTCCGCCGACGCATATTCGCCGGCTTCGACTTTGAGACGCATCGCTTCGGCGAGGTCGGGCGGCAAATTCACCTTGAGACTGACATTCGCATTCATGCGGTCGCTCCTGATGGCCAATGCTATCATGAACACGCGCAAATGCCATGTTGAAGATACCTCGTGTGGGTCGTGTGACATTTGCCTGAAACGTGGCTGATGGAGAGAAGCGGCGATGATCGGCAAATCTGGAGGTATGAACATGCGCCGTGGACTGCTTCTTCTGGTTGGAATGTTCGCCTTCTCGTCCGGCGCCCACGCTTCCGGCGGGTTCGGCTGCGACGCGGATGACGGGAATGTCTCGTTCCTGTTCGAGAGCGGGGTGACGCGGGGGATGGGGTCGCCGGTGTTCAATTTCCGCGGCAGCGTCGACATCAAGTCGCAGGAGGTGGCGGAGGACCTGAGGAAGGTCGAGTTCGACGGCGCGCATCTGGCGCAGTACTGGTCGGAGGACGGGCAGCTCAACCTCGTCATCTACCGCGAGCGCGAGGGCGACAAGCCGCATGGCTATGTCCAGGTCGTCATCCGCACCAAGGGCGACGAGGAGGGGTATGCGGGGAGCTACGATCTGACCGTGTTCGATGGGGTCGACGACGCGACGCCGGAGGGCAAGACCTACTCCGCCACGGGCAAGGTCGAGTGCATTCTGGAATGACGGCTCGCCGCCGGACTTGCCGGCGGCGGCGTCCCGTCAATCCATCACGGAGCGCAGGCGAAGCTCGCGGCCGTTTCGGAATCTCCGCTCTGGTAGCGGGCTACCTGTGGGGCGGGGCACAGCTTGCGCGTGCGCGATTTGGGCCAGTCGGCAGGGACATCCTTGTTGTCGGGCGACAGCGCTGCATCCACGGGACCCGGCTCGACGCCTTTCTCGACCCAGTCGACCAGGGTGGTGAACAGGTCGAAATCGTCCGCCGCCGGTCCGCCCGAGCAATGCGTCATGCCCGGCACCGGATAGTAGCGCACGAAATCCGCCGCCGAACCGCCATTGTTCGCCGCGAGCTTCTCGTACCAGTTGCGCGTGTCGTTGGACGAAAAGACCGGGTCCGAGACGCCGTGGAAGACGATCATCTTGCCGCCGGCGGCCTTGAAGTCAGACAGTTTCGGATCGGCCGCGTCGGGGGGCGACATGAAATCCATGGCGGACTCGGTGAACGGGCCGTCCTTGGCGTAGATTTTCGGCGCGTCGCGGTCGAAGTCGAAATCGAGCAGGAACTTTTCGAGCGCGGGCGGTGAGCCTTCGACACTGGTCGGCGGCGTGGTGAAGACATGCGCCAGCGAACCCGCGCCCATCACGGCGATGAGGGGCATCTTGTCCCATGGCGGAATCGGGCTCTCAAGTTTCCAGAAGCGCCAGTTGCCGCCGCCGATGCCGGTGTCCCAGGCCCAGTCGCTGTAAAGCTGCTCGCCCTTGCCGTTCTTCGGCCCGGCGTGAACCTTCTGCAAGGCTGTTACCTTTTCCGGAGCGAGGCAAGCGGAGTTCTGTCCCTCCTTGCACTGCAGGGAGGCAATGTCGAACGTCGCCTGGCATGCGTTCGAGTCGAGCACCATGCCGTCAGCGAGCCCGTCTGCGGCGTCGCAGGCGGCGCGGATGCCGTCAGCAACGAGCGAAAGGTCTTCGCGCGAGAATGCCGTGCGGATGTCGCCGTTGACGGCCTTGAAGGACTGGACGTCGTGGGCATGCTGGACAGCAGCCTTGGGCAGGTTGAAGCCCGGCGCGCCGGCCAGAAAGCCGTCATACTCCTGGGCCAGCCGCGCCGCCGCGACAAAGGCGTGGCGTCCGCCATTCGAACAGCCGACGCCGTAGGATCGGTCGGCCGGCTTGCCATAGTAGGTTGCGATGAGTTGCTTGCCGATTGGCGTCAGAACCTCCACCGCCTTGTAGCCGTAATAGGCGCGGGCCTCAGGATCGAGACCGAAACGGTTGCCGCCCGCAAGGCCGGCCTCCGGCTGGGCCTTGCCGTCGTGGCCGGCGTCGGACGAAAGCACCGCATAGCCGCGGCCGAGGGCCGTGCGTTGCTGGTTGCCGCCCAGAAGCGGACCCAGAGCCGGCTTTACCTCGCCATCGTTGCCGCCGTTGAACTGGTGAACGAAGCCGCCGTTCCAGTCATCCGGAAGGCGGATCTCGAACTTGACCGCATAGGGCTTGCCGTCGACGCCGGTGCGCTCGGCGGTGGTCGCCTCGATTCGGCAATGGGGAACCGGGCTGCCTTCGCCCTGCGGCAATGCCTCGGTCTTCACCAGGGTAACGCCCTGCAGGCCGAGAGCATCGGCGGTCAGGCCGTCGCAAGCGAGCTTCGCGGCAGCCGGGTCGATCGTCGTGGCGGCCAGGAGCGCCGACAGGGCGGGCAGAATCATCGAGTGATGGCGCAAGTTCATCGCTACTCCTCCCAGAGTTGGGCCAGACACGCGCATGCCTGACCAATCTGTTATACGATATAACGATATCGGAAATTGGCAAGAGGCTTCCGGAACGCTCCGCGGGAGCGCGGGAACGCCGTTCCGTCTGTCGCGAGGTCGATGGCTCAGGCGCTGATGTCGATGACGCCGCAGTCGCCTGTTTCGGAGCCGAAGGCGAGGCGGATGCCGTTGGCGTCCCAGCTCATCGCGGTGATGGCGCTCTGGCCGGCGCGGCGCAGGACGACTTCCTTCTGGTCGGCGATGCGGGCGGCGAGGATCATGCCGTCGGCATAGCCGATGGCGACGATCTCGTCGCGCGGGTGGCAGGCGACAGAGGTGACCATCGAGTTGCCGCGGGTGCCGAGTTCGACCGGGGCCTTGCCCATCGGGCCGTCCTTGGCGGCGAAGGGCCAGACGACGGCGGCCGGCGCGCCGGAACTGGCCAACCACTTGCCCTTGGCACTCCACGACAGGCTTTTGACCTTGGCCGGATAGCCGGTCATGCGCATGTGCTTGCCGTCGACAAGCTTCCAGCCATGCAGGGCGTTTTCCTGCATCGTCGTGACGAGGAAGTTGCCGTCGGGCGAGAAGGTGACGCCGGTATGCGCGCCGTCCCAGTGCAGCTCGGTCGGCTGGCCGTCGGCGGCGGGGAAATGCAGCGTCGCGCCGTTGTAGCGGGCGATGCCGATGCGCATGCCCTTCGGCGCGAAGGCGAGGCCTTCGACCGAGCGCGGATGATCGAAGCTTTTGGTCCGGCCGTCGGCGAAGCGGACATGAGCGGTCTTGCCGGTGGCATAGGCGACGGCGCCTTGCGGGCCGGTGGCGACGGAGGTGATCCATTTGCGCGGAAGTTCGGCGAGCATAGCTGTCGAGCCGTCGGCGCGGGTGGCGGCGACCTTGCCGTCCTCGCCGCCGGTGATGAGCGCAGCGCCATCGAGCGAGACGGAGGCGGAGAGGAGGCCGTCATGCGCCGCGACCGATTTCGCGCCGTGGTCGAGGCGGTGGATGACGCCGTCGGCCAGCGCGAAATGCGGGATGTCGCCGAGGAAGACGGCGGCGACGCAATGTCCGGTGAGATCGAAAGGGGCGACGGTGGGCATGAGTATGGAGCTCGCTGAAAAGGTTGACCGCTCATAGCGGAGACGGGTCCTCGAGGCGATAGGCGCAACGCCGGGGATGGCGTTCTTCTCCCCGTTCACGGGGAGAAGGTGGTCCGAAGGGCGGGATGAGGGGTATGGCGAATTCCGTTGCGCGGCAGGCGCCGCCCCTCATCTGCCTGCCGGCATCTTCTCCCCGTGAACGGGGAGAAGACAGCTACGCCTGACACGCCTCGAAAGTCCGCTTCAGCCGCTCCGCGTCGAGGTTGCGGCCGATGAAGACCAGGCGGCTTTCCTTTTTCTCGCCGGCCTTCCAGGGGCGCTGGTGGTCGCCCTCGACGATCATGTGGACGCCCTGCACGACGTAGCGGTCGGGATCGTCCTTGAGGGCGATGATGCCCTTGAGGCGCAGGATGTTGGGGCCCTCGGCCTGGGTGATCTTTTCGATCCAGGGGAAGAACTTTTTCGGGTCCATCACGCCGGCGCGCAGCGAGATCGAGTTGACCGAGACGTCGTGGATCGCGGCGGGGCGATGATCGTGGTCATGGCCGTGATGATCGTGGTCGTGCTCGTCGGCGTCGAGGAAATGCGGGTCGTTCTCCAGGGCGCGCGACAGGTCGAAGGCGCCGCGGTCGAGAACCTGTGTCAGGTCGACCGCCGAGCGGCTGGTCTTGTGTATCCGGGCGGTCGGGTTGATGGCGCGGATCAGGCCCTCGACCGTGGCGAGTTCTTCCGGCGTGACCAGATCGGTCTTGTTCAGCACAACGACGTCGGCGAAGGCGATCTGGTCCTCGGCCTCGCGGCTGTCCTTGAGGCGCAGCGGCAGGTGCTTGGCGTCGACCAGCGCGACGACGGCGTCGAGGCGGGTCTTGGCGCGGACGTCGTCGTCCATGAAGAAGGTCTGCGCGACCGGCACTGGGTCGGCGAGGCCGGTGGTTTCCACGAGAATCGCATCGAAGCGGCCGGGGCGGCGCATCAGGCCCTCGACGGTGCGGATCAGGTCGCCCCGCACGGTGCAGCAGATGCAGCCATTGTTCATCTCGTAGATTTCCTCGTCCGACTCGACGATGAGATCGTTGTCGATGCCGATCTCGCCGAACTCGTTGACGATGACCGCGTAGCGCTTGCCGTGGTTCTCGGAGAGGATGCGGTTTAGCAGCGTCGTCTTGCCGGCGCCGAGATAGCCGGTGAGGACGGTGACGGGAATCTGGGCATTGCCGGTTTGGGCGTCTTGCATGTCGTGCTCGCGGGGACTGTTCGAACGGGTTGCTCATATAGGATGGCGGCCGGCGGATTGCACGAGGGCCTGACGGCTTTCGGCGACGGCGCGGATCACGCGGAATTGACGGACCCCGACATGGGATCGCCGCACTCTGCCGATGCGCTGGGGCAGGATTCCGGAAGGATATGCAGATGCAGAATGGGAAAACCGCGGTGTCCCGCCGGCAGGCGCTTGGCTTCATCGCCGTCACGGCGACCGGCGGCCTGTTTCTGCCACGCGCGGCCTTTGCGCAGGCGAATGCGTTCACCTCACCGCTGCTCATCCCCGACGCAGGCGTCTGCCGCATCACGCCGCAAACCACCGCCGGGCCGTTCTACTTCGATCCCGACCTCGTGCGGACCGAAATCACCGAAGGGCGCAAGGGCGTGCCGCTGGCGGTCCGGCTGCAGATCGTCGACGCGGCATGTGCGCCGCTGCCGGGGGCGCGGGTCGACATCTGGCATTGCGACGCCGAGGGACACTATTCCGGCTATCCAGGACAGGGCGACGATCGGGTGGACACCAGCGGCCAGACATTCCTGCGCGGCACACAGATGGCCGACGACCGCGGCCTCGTCGCGTTCTCGACGATCTATCCGGGCTGGTATCCCGGCCGAACGCCGCACATCCACTTCACGGTCTTCATCGCGGAAGATTCAGTGCTGACCGGCCAGATCTTCTTTCCGGACGGGCTCAGCGAATATCTGTTCCAGAACGTCGAGCCCTATTCCAACCGCAACAGATCGCGCGACACCTGGAATGCCGACGACGGCATCGCCAGGCGCGCCGGCCAGGCGTCGCATGCGTCGCTGCGCGAAGTGCAGTCGGCCTATGACGCGGCGATGATCATCGGGGTGAACCCGGCCGGGTGACCGTCAGCCGGCTGTCATCTGGCTGCAACATTGGTCTGGCAGATGTCCTGCGGCGGCAAGTGCCTTGCCGGCAAAGAATTGGCTTGCGCCGGCGAATTGCGTGACGGCAGTCTCGCCCGAACGACGAACTGACGCCGCGACGGCGATATCCGGGGGATGGAATGGCGAAGGCAGCGAAGGGCGCAACGATGGCGCGGCTCCAGTCGGCCGCGCGGCTGTCGCGGACGGCATTGGCCGCGAGGCTGCTGGCGCACGGCTTCTACGCGGGGCAGGACCAGATCATGATCGCACTGCATGGCGAGAACGGCCAGACGCCCGGGCAGCTTGCGACGCGGCTGGGGGTGCGGCCGCCGACGATCACCAAGACGATCAACCGGCTGCAGACGCAGGGCTATCTCGAAAAGCGGGCTTCGGATTCGGACGCGCGGCAGGCGCATATCTTCCTCACGGAAAGCGGCGCGGACGCCATCAAGGCGATCGAGAAGGCTGTCCGGAAGACCGAAAAGCAGGCGATGAGGGGGCTCGACAAGAAGGAGATCAAGGCCTTCTCCAAGGTTCTCGCGCGGATCGAGAGCAATCTGTCCGAGAGCCTTGAACCCGTCGCGGAGGACGACGAGGTCGACGAGGACGAGTGAGCCCATCCGACATTCTGAAAGGCGCCAACAGCAGCGCTCTGGGAAGGAACCAATCGAATTGCCGGCACCAGGAAGCCGGCCGGACGAAGCGGCATGGCTGCCCGCGCGATTTTGCACTTGCGGTATCGGCCTGCTTCCGGGATGAGAGGGTGTCCGACCTAACATTTTAGGCTGCCTCTTGCCGAGCGATACCCCACCAGCCGAACAGGCGACGCCCGTCGCGGCGATATTGCTGATCCTCGGTTCGGGACTGCTGTTCTCCTGCCTCGACGCGGGCGCGAAGTGGCTGGTGCTGTCCGGCATGTCGGCGCCCTTCGTGGTGTGGACGCGCTTCGCGGTCCATGTCGTGCTCGTGCTGGTGCTGTTCCAGGGCTGGCGGAACCGGGAGCTCTACCGGGTCAACAGCCTGCCGCTGCAATTGCTGCGCGGGGTGTTCCTGTTCGGCTCGACCATCTTCAATTTCCTGGCGCTGCTGACCCTGCAACTCGCCGAGGGCATGGCGATCTACTTCCTGGCGCCTATGGTGATCACCGCCCTGGCGGGTCCCCTGCTCGGCGAGTGGGCCGGATGGCGGCGCGGGGTGGCGATCGGCGTCGCCTTCATCGGCATGCTGGTGGTCACACGACCGGGCTTCGGCGCGTTCGGCATCGGGCATCTCTATGCGCTGCTTTCGGTCCTGTCCTATGCGCTCTACGTGATCATGACCCGGCAGATGGGGGCGCGGGAGAGCTCGGCCAGCCTGATCTTCTATTCCGCGCTTGCCCCGGTGATCTTCATGTCGCCGGCCCTGCCTCTGGCGGGTTCCATTCCGCCGGACCTGCTGCACTGGGTCGTGCTTCTGTCGCTGGGCTTCTTCGGCGGGCTCGGGCACTGGCTGATCATCAAGGCCTACAAGCGCGCGTCGGTATCGAGTCTTGCGCCATATCCCTACCTGCAGCTCGTCTGGGCGGTGATCTGGGGATACGTCGTGTTCGACGACCTGCCGGACCGCTACACGATCGCCGGCGCGGCGATCATTGTGGCGAGCGGCCTCTATATCGTGCATCGGGAGCGGCAGTTGCGGCTGGCGACCACCGCCGTGGCGAACGCGGACGCCCGGGACCTGGCAAAAAAACTTTGATTCCCCCGACCAAGCTGGCATAGGTTCGTTTAAACAGTTTAGCTGTAACGCCGGGACTCTGCCACGCCCGGCTTGCGGAATGCCGGGGAGAGTGCGGGCTGGCGCAGAAGATCAAGCTTTCGACGATCGCGGATGCGCTCGGCGTTTCGACGGCGACCGTGTCGCTGGCGCTGCGCGACAGCCCGCTGGTTGCCGATTCGACGCGCGACAAGATCAAGGAACACGCGCGCGCCATCGGCTATATCTACAACCGCCGCGCCGCCAGCCTGCGCACGTCACGGTCGGGCATCGTCGGCGTCGTCGTGCACGACATCATGAACCCGTTCTTCGCCGAGATCCTGCGCTCGATCGAAAGCGAGCTCGACCGCAGCCGGCAGACGTTCATTCTCTCCAACCACTACGACCAGCTCGAGAAGCAGCGCACCTTCGTCGACACCCTGCTGCAGCTTGGCGCGGATGGGGTGATCATGTCGCCGGCGATCGGGACGCCGCGCGAGGACATCGAGATGGTCGAGGAGAACGGCCTGCCGGTTGTGCTGATCGCGCGCTCGGTCGAAGGGGTGGACGTGCCGGTGTTTCGCGGCGACGACGCCTATGGCATCGGGCTGGCGACCAACCACCTGATCTCGCTCGGACACACCCGCATCGCGATGATCGGCGGCACCGACCAGACATCGACCGGCCGCGACCGCTACCGCGGCTACGTGCTGGCGATGGAGAAGGCCGGGCTGACGGTTGGTCCGGACTGGCGGCTGCCCGGCCCGCGCACCAAGCAGGGCGGGTTCGAGATGACAGGGCAATTCCTGGCGTTGAAGGACAAGCCGACGGCGGCGGTGTGCTGGAACGACCTGGTGGCGATCGGGCTGATGAACGGCATCGCGCGCGCGGGGCTTGTCGCGGGCGTCGACATCTCGGTCACCGGTTATGACGATCTTGAGGAGGCGGCGATCGCGACGCCGGCGCTAACGACCGTGTGGAACGGGCAGCGCGAGGTGGGGCGGCGCGCGGCGCGGGCGCTGCTGGACCGCATCGGCGGCAGCCACGAGCCGGCGACGCCCGATCTCATCCGACCCGAGCTGCATGTGCGGCAATCGACCGGCAAGCCCTCTCAACGGTAAAAGGGCGCGGATTGCTCCGCACCCTTTTTTCTCGCTTCAGCGGATCAGGTCCGCCGGGCGAAACTACATGCCCATGACCTGCTGGCAGAGCGCCGTCGTCACGGTGCCGTAGGAGCCGCGATCTTCCATCGCCTTGGTGCAGGCGTCCTTCATGCCGGCCTGCGAGTCGGCGTCCATGGCGGAGAATGTCGACTTGACCTCGTCGTCCGACTTCAGGGTCGACATGGTGCCGTCGGTGAAGAAGCCGCCCATCGACTTCATGTTGCTCTCGTACATGGCCTTCTCGGCGTCCGAGGCGAAGACGGGGGTGCCCTGCGCCGACGGGGCGGTGCCGGCCGGAGCCTGCTGGGCGAACGAAGCGCCGGTGAGCATCAGAAGTGCGGCAGACGCGGTAGCAATGGTCTTGAGGTTCATGGTTCCGTTCCTTTGATGTTGTTCTCGTCGAATGGCCTTCGGGGGCGTTTGACCAATCAAGGGTAAAATGTCCGGGGAAAACCTTTGTTCCATCGAAAGTTGTGACGAGAAACGATTCCGCTTCACGACGGTTGCCGAGCAAGGCGTTCCGCAGTTGCGGCCGCGGGAACAGCCCTCTAATGCTGGCTCGACAAGAACGGAGATCACGAATGCCATCCAAGACGGACCGCGCCACCGTCCTCGTTCCGGGACATCTTCATCCGCACGCCGTCGCCCGCATCGGGCAGGAATTCGAGATGATCGCGATCGCAAAGGCCGATCCGGCCCTGGTGTCGCCCGAGATCGCGGCGAAGGTTGCGGGCCTTGCGGCGATGACCACGATCAGCGCCTCGTTCATCGATGCGCTCCCCAATCTCCAGATCATCGCCAATTTCGGCGTCGGCTATGACGCTGTCGACGCAAAGCATGCTGGCGCCAAGGGCGTGATGGTGACCAATACGCCGGACGTGCTGACCGAGGAAGTCGCCGACACGGCGTTGGGCCTGCTGCTCAATACGGTGCGCGAACTGCCGAAGGCCGAGGCCTGGCTGCGGGCGGGCAAGTGGGTTTCCGAGGGGAACTACCCGCTGACCCGCACGAGCCTGCGCGGGCGCAAGGCCGGCATCTTCGGGATGGGCCGGATCGGTCTGGCGATCGCGCGCCGGCTCGAGGCTTTCGGCCTGCCGGTCAGCTACCATAACCGCAGCAAGGTCGAGAACGTCGCCTACACGTGGCATCCGACGCTGATCGATCTGGCCCGTTCGGTCGACACGCTGATCTCGGTCGCGCCGGGCGGCGCGGCGACGGAGAAGGCGGTCGGGCGCGAGGTGCTGGAAGCGCTCGGTCCGGACGGCGTGTTCGTCAATATCGGCCGGGGTTCGACGGTGGACGAGGATGCGCTTGCCGCGGCGCTTGCAGACGGCACGATACGGGCGGCGGGCCTCGACGTCTTCCGCAAGGAACCGCATGTGCCGGCATCGCTGCTGGCGCTCGACAATGCGAGCCTCTTGCCGCATGTCGGCTCGGCCTCGGTGCAGACACGAGAGGCGATGGCGGACCTCGTGGTCGACAATCTCGTGTCGTGGTTTTCCGCCGGCCGGCCCCTGACGCCCGTCCCCGAAACGGCGCATGTGTCGGCAAAGGCCGGATAATCGGACATTAACCATTGTGACGCGATGATTGGCCCTCGCAAGCGCAGGGGGCACAGCGCACGATGAAATCATTCCTGTTGCTGGGGGCCGCCGCCGCGGCGATCGCCGTTGCGTCGCTGGACGTCAGGCTGGCCGCCTTCTCGCCGGATGCAGCGTCGGAGGCGCTTGCGGACGAGACCTATCTGCTTCAACTGGCGGGTGTCGATGCGTCTTGCACGATCCGCCGCGCGGCCGGTTCCGAAACCGGCGACGCGAAACTGGTCGCCGGCGACGGATGTTCGGATACGCTCGCCGGTGCTGCGCTCTGGCGCGACAATGCCGACGGGTCGGTCAGCTTCCTGTCGCCGAACGGACGGGCAGTGCTGGAATTCGCGCAAGGCGACGGCGCGGCGTACGAGACGTTCCGCGCCGGAGCACCGCTGGCGACGCTGGTCGCCACGGACTGAACCGCTCTATTCCGCCGCCTGGCGCAGGCCGGTGCGGGCGGCGTGGTGCTGCCGGGCGGCGTCGCCGAAGGCCCTGAACACCCTTGCCGACGCATCGTCGGTCCTTGCCCAGTATTCCGGATGCCACTGCACGCCGACCGCGAAGGCCGGCGAGTCGATCACCGACACCGCCTCGACGGTGCCATCCTCGGCCACCGCTTCGACCTGGAGCCTCGCGCCGAGACGGTCGACGGCCTGGCGGTGGACTGAGTTCACCGGAACCGAGCCCGCGCCGAAAATGCCCGCGAGGCAAGTGCCGGGCTTGATGGTGACGGTCTGGCGGATGGCGAAACGCTCGTCCTGGGCGTCGCTGACGGGAGCGCGATGGTCGATGCGGCCCTCGATTTCCTGTACCTCGGTGAAGAGCGTGCCGCCGAGCGCCACGTTCATTTCCTGGATGCCGCGGCAGATCGCCAGCAGCGGGACGCCAAGCTCGATGGCGCGGCGGATGAGCGGCAAGGTGGTCGCGTCGCGGTCATGGTCGTAGGGGCCGTTCGCCTCGCTCGGATCGCCGCCGTAGAGCGAGGGGTGCACGTTCGATTTCGAGCCGGTGATCATGACCCCGTCGACCGAGGACAAAAGCTCGTCCATGTCGAGCCGGTCGCCAAAGGACGGCACGAGCACGGGGAAGACGTTGGCGACGGCGATCGCGGCGTCGAGATACTGCCGCGGCGCGGCGTGCCAGGTGTAGTTATCGAACTGCTTGACGTCGGTTGAAACGGCGACGAGGGGCTGGGTCATGGCTGCCGGCTGCTTGCGAAACGATGGGTCAGCGCGGATTTACACCCGTTCGCGCAGAAAATCCATTCGCCCGGACGGATGCTCCGAACGCCCGGATTTCCGCACTTTCGGGGCCGCTGGCACAAAGGAAATTCCGGCCTAAGTATAAGGTAGAAATACGGTATTCGTTGCGGGAAGGCTTGAAATTGTGGACAGGGCGGTGTCGGCGTGTATGTATCGCCGCGCCGTACCGGAGGTAGCGCGCAGTCAATGCGCGCGGACGCGCGGAATTCCAGACCAAGTCTCGAGAGGAGAAACCATGGATCGCAGATCGTTTATCACCAAGGCTGGCCTTGCCGGCACAAGCGCGGTCGCCGCGACCGCTCTCGCCGCTCCGGCGATCGCCCAGTCTGCGCCGAAAGTCACCTGGCGCCTGACGTCGTCGTTCCCGAAGTCGCTGGACACCATCTTCGGCGGCGCCGAGACGTTCTCGAAGATGATCTCCGAGGCGACCGACGGCAACTTCCAGATCCAGGTCTTCGCGGCCGGTGAAATCGTCCCCGGCCTGCAGGCCGCCGACGCGACGACCGCCGGAACGGTCGAGGCCTGCCACACGGTCTCCTACTACTACTGGGGCAAGAACCCGACCTGGGCGCTCGGCGCGGCGGTTCCGTTCGCGCTCAACGCACGCGGCATGAACGCCTGGCACTACCATGGCGGCGGCATCGACCTGTTCAACGAATTCCTTGGCACCCAGGGCCTCGTCGGCTTCCCGGGCGGCAATACCGGCGTCCAGATGGGCGGCTGGTTCCGCAAGGAGATCAACACCGTCGCCGACCTGCAGGGCCTGAAGATGCGCATCGGCGGCTTCGCCGGCAAGGTCGTCGAGAGGCTCGGCGTCGTGCCGCAGCAGATCGCCGGCGGCGACATCTATCCGGCGCTGGAAAAGGGCACGATCGACGCCGCCGAATGGGTCGGCCCCTATGACGACGAGAAGCTCGGCTTCCAGAAAGTGGCACCGTACTACTACTACCCCGGCTGGTGGGAAGGCGGCCCGACCGTCCACCTGATGTTCAACAAGGCGAAGTTTGACGAGCTTCCGGCGAACTACAAGTCGCTGGTGCGCACTGCGGCGCACGCCGCCGACGCCGACATGCTGCAGAAATACGACTACAAGAACCCGACGGCGATCAAGAGCCTTGTGGCAAACGGCGCGCAGCTGCGTCCGTTCAGCCAGGAAATCCTCGCGGCCTGCTTCGAAAAGTCGAACGAAGTCTATGCGGAAATGACGGCCTCAAACCCGGAATTCAAGAAGATCTGGGACTCGATCACCGCATTCCGCGGCGATTACTATCTCAACGCCCAGGTTGCTGAATACAACTACGACACGTTCATGATGATCCAGCAGCGCGGCGGCAAGCTCTGACGCCAGCTTTCGCCTGAACGAAGCCCCGGAACAGCGATGTTCCGGGGCTTTTTCGCGCCATCCGCGCGGCCCTGCGCTCCTGAGCGCCGCTGGACAGTATTGGTCCAGTGTGCATTGATTGGACCAACGGAGTCGGGGGGCGACGAAAACAGCAAATACGCTCCCCCGGAATCCGTTTGGTTCAATTCTGGGAGGAATTCAATGGATCGTCGTTCATTCATCACGAAGGCCGGCCTCGCCGGCGCGGGCGCTGCAGCGGCTACAACGCTCGCCGCACCCGCTATCGCCCAAACCGCGCCGAAGTTCACCTGGCGCCTGACGTCGTCGTTCCCGAAGGCGCTCGACACCATCTTCGGCGCCGCCGAGACGATGGCGAAGTATGTCAACGAGGCTTCGGACGGCAATTTCCAGATCCAGGTCTTCGCGGCCGCCGAAATCGTCCCCGGCCTGCAGGCGGCAGACGCGGCCGCGGCGGGCACGGTCGAGATGTGCCATACCGCGTCGTACTACTATTGGGGCAAGGATCCGTCCTGGGCGCTCGGAACCGCCGTTCCCTTCGGGCTGAACGCGCGTCAGATCAACGCATGGTTCTACCATGGCGGCGGCAACGCGCTGATGAACGAGTTCTACAATGCCCAAGGCCTTCAGGCGCTGCCATGCGGCAACACCGGCGCGCAGATGGGCGGCTGGTACCGCAAGGAAATCAACACCGTCGCCGACCTGCAGGGCCTGAAGATGCGCATCGGCGGGTTCGCCGGCAAGATCATGGAGAAGCTCGGCGTCGTGCCGCAGCAGATCGCCGGCGGCGACATCTATCCGGCGCTCGAGAAGGGCACGATCGACGCGGCGGAATGGGTCGGGCCGTATGACGACGAGAAGCTCGGCTTCTACAAGGTGGCCAAGTACTACAACTACCCGGGCTTCTGGGAAGGCGGCCCGGCGCTGCATGCGATGGTCAACCTCGCCAAGTGGAACGAGTTGCCGAAGAACTACCAGGCGCTGCTGACCGCGGCCTGCGAGGCGGCCAACTGCGACATGCTGGCGAATTACGACGCGAAGAACCCGGCGGCGCTGCGCCGCCTGGTGGCGGGCGGCGCTGTCCTGAAGCCGTTCAGCCAGGAAGTCCTGTCGGCCGCGTTCGACGTCGCGTCGGCGACCTATGCCGAAATCAGCGGCACGAACCCGGGCTTCAAGAAGATCTTCGACAGCCAGTCGGAGTTCCGCAAGGACGCCTATCTCTGGGCGCAGATCTCGGAATACACCTACGACACGTTCATGATGATCCAGCAGCGGGCCGGCAAGCTCGGCTGATCGAACCGGCAGGTTCCAGCCAAAAGAAAACCCCGGGGCGGCGACGCTCCGGGGTTTTTCGTTCGGCCGTCCCTGAATCGCTACTGCGCAGGCTGAGCCGGCGGGGACGTTCCGAAACTCGGCGGCTGCGACAGGTCATTGGAGGGCGCCGGCTGGGCAGGCTGCGCCGGCGTGCCGAAGTTCGGCGGCGCGCTCAGGTCGTTCGACGGCTGGGCCGGCTGGCCGGCGGGCGGAGGACCGCCCAGCGGCGGGGCGCCGAGGCCGGGCAGGCCGAGGCCGCCGCCCTGTCCGCCGAAGCCGGGGACCTCAATCTTGATCGTGTTCGGGTCGATGCCGGATCCGGCGCCCTTGTAATGCATGACAATGCCGGGGAAGGAGATGGTGATGGCGACCATGATGATCTGGATGCAGACGAAGGGGACCGCGCCCCAGTAGATCTGGCCGGTGGTGACTGGCGCGGTCATCTTGCCGGTGACCTTGTCGAGATAGGGCACCCTGGCCGCGACCGAGCGCAGGTAGAACAGCGCGAAGCCGAAAGGCGGGTGCATGAAGCTGGTCTGCATGTTGATGCCGAGCAGCACGCCGAACCAGATCAGGTCGATGCCGAGCTTGTCGGCGGCCGGCGCCAGCAGCGGCACGATGATGAAGGCCAGTTCGAAGAAGTCGAGGAAGAACGCGAGCAAGAAGACGAGCACGTTGACCGCGATCAGGAATCCGGTCTCGCCGCCAGGAAGGGAGACGAGCAGGTGCTCGACCCAGAGGTGGCCGTTGACGCCGTAGAACGTCAGCGAGAACACGCGCGCGCCGATGAGGATGAACAGCACGAAGGACGACAGGCGCGTCGTCGAGGCCAGCGCGGACTTGATGACGTCGAGCGTGAGGCGGCCCTTGGCGGCGGCCATGATGAGCGCGCCCACCGCGCCCATCGCGCCGCCTTCAGTCGGCGTGGCGATGCCGAGGAAGATGGTGCCCAGCACGAGGAAGATCAGCGCCAGCGGCGGGATCAGCACGATGATGACCTGCTGGGCTAGGCGCGACATCGAGTTGAAGCCGAGCGCCCGGTCGGCGAGGGCGTAGATGTAAATCACGATGATGCCGACGGTCGCGCCGAGGATGTCGGCGTTGGAACCTTGCGTCGGCGTCAGATAGACGTGCGCCGCATAGGCGATGCCGGTCGCGACGAGCAGCGCGACGACGAGCGACGTGACGCCGTGGCCGAGCGTCCGGGCCTCGAGCGGCAGCGCCGGCATCGAGTCACGGCGGATGAACGACATCAGAAGGATGTAGCCCATGTAGAGGCCGGTCAGGATCAGGCCGGGGATGAGCGCGCCCTTGTACATGTCGCCGACCGAACGGCCGAGCTGGTCGGCGAGCACGATCAGGACCAGCGACGGCGGGATGATCTGCGCCAGGGTGCCGGATGCGGCGATGACGCCGGAGGCGACGCGCCGGTCATAGCCGTAGCGCAGCATGATCGGCAGCGAGATGAGGCCCATCGCGATGACCGAGGCGGCAACGACGCCGGTGGTCGCGGCAAGCAGGGCGCCGACGAAGATGACCGCATAGGCGAGGCCGCCGCGGACCGGGCCGAAGAGCTGGCCGATCGTGTCGAGCAGGTCCTCCGCCATGCCGGACCGTTCAAGGACGATGCCCATGAAGGTGAAGAACGGGATGGCCAGCAGCGTGTCGTTCGACATGACGCCCCAGAAGCGCTCGGGAAGCGCGTAGAGCAGCGGCCAGGAGAGGTTGATGGTGCCGTTGGAGAAGGGCGCGAGTTCGACGCCGATGAAGAAGAACAGCAGGCCGTTGGCGGCGAGCGAGAACGCCACCGGATAGCCAAGCAGCATGAAGACGATGAGCGAGACGAACATGATCGGCGCCATGTTCTGGGCGATGAACTCGATCATTTGCGGACCTCCTCGGCCAGCGCTTCGCCTTCGAGGAGGGCCTGTTCGTGGGCCGATATGAACGGGGTCGGATCGTCCATGTTGCCGGTCATGATGGCGATCTTCTTGATGATCTCGGAAATGCCCTGGAAGCCGAGCTGGGCGAAGCCGACCAGCAGCAGCGACTTCGCCGGCCACAGGATCAGGCCGCCGGCGCTCGAGGAGACCTCCTGCGTCCGGTAGGACAGTTCAACATATTCGGTGAAGTAGACGATCATCAGGATGACGAAGGGCATCAGGAAGAAGACGTGGCCAAACAGGTCGATCCAGTGCTGAACGCGCCTGGAAAAGAGGCCGTAGACGATGTCGATGCGGATGTGCTCGTTCTGCTTCAGCGTGTAGGCGGCGGCGAGCAGGAAGGCGGCGCCGAACAGATACCACTGCAGTTCCAGCCATGCGTTGGATGACATGTTGAACGTCTTGCGGACAACGGCATTGCCGGCGCTGACAAGGACGGCGACGAAGATCGCCCACGAAATCCATTTCCCGATCGCCTCGTTGACAGTGTCAATCAGGCGCGAGAAGGCCAGAAGCCCCGCCATCAGCATTCCTCCCATGTCTTCCGCCTCGGGTCGCTTCGCGATCTTCCGCAGCAGGTCCGGTAAAGCGTGAATTCGTCGTCCGATGCAAGCGCCATTGGATCAATGGCCCCTGATCGGCTGCTCCATACCAGCTTTGGACCAGACGCAACAGGGTGGTGAAATTACCCGGCGGCAAGTCTCCCGGGCGAGGCCGGGTCAGACGTTCTGCGCCCGGAGGAGATCGGCGCCGCGCAGGATGAGGATGCCCGCGAGCGCCGAGAAAACCGCAGCGTCGCGCCATTCGGCGGGGAAGTAGCCGGTCCAGAGCGACTCGGCGAGGCCGACCAGCGCCGCGCCTGCCGCGGCCAACAAAGGCGACGATCCGAAGCCCAGAGCCGAGACGAAGAGAACCTTGAGGCCGAAGGCAAGGCCGGTGTCGAAGCTGATATTGCCGAAATGGATCGCGGCCAGCACGCCGGCCAGCGCGGCGAGCAGGCCGCCGCCGACCATCGTCGCGCGGAAGACGCGGCGCTGGTCGACGCCGCACATCTCGGCCGCCAGCGGATCGTCGCGGACCGCCCGCCAGTTGGCGCCGAAGCGGGAGCGGGCGATGAACAGCGCCGACCCGGCGAGCGCCGCGATGACGATGGCGATGTCGACGAGCTGGATCAGCGTCAGCGTCACCGGGAAGTCGCCGTCGCGCCAGAAGATGATCGTCGTGGCGAGAACCGGCGGCAGCCAGAGGTCGCGGCTGTCCATGGCGAGCCGGCCCAGTTCCATCAGCACGAGCGCGACGCCGAGGGTGGCTGCGACGATCGCGTTGGGCGACTGGCGTGCGAGCGGCTCCAGAACGGCGCGCGACACGAGATGCGCGGTGAGCGCCGCGAAGGCCAGCGCCACGACCGTTCCGAAGGCGAGCGTCGCAGGCAGCGTCAGCCAGAGCACGGTCCACCCGAAGGTCGCGGCGAGGATGGCGACCTGGCCGCCGAAAGCGAAGACCGCGCCATGAGCGAGGTTGGCCCGGCGCAGCAATCCGTTGCTCAGCGCGTAGCCGAACGCCAGCAGGGCATAGAGCGCGCCCATGTGGACGCCGTTCAGGACTTGCTGGAGGAGGTAGGCCATCGGGTCAGCCGGCTTGATTGAGTCAAATTCTAACTTGTAAAACTAATATGACAAGTTAGAAATCAGTCATGGAAACGATCTGGACGGCTCACAGGTTTTCGGGCGAGGCGCTGGTGCTGGACGTGGCGAACACGGTGGTGCTGCGGAACGAGCCCGCCCGGACGTTCGACCGGTTCGACGACCCAAGCGAGGTCGAGCGCTTCGCGGCGGCTGCGGGGCGATTCCGAGCCGAGGAGGTTGGCGGCCGGGCGCTGACGGTGGCCGCGCCGGCCGACGCCCGCCTGCGGGTCGTTGCATTGCGCGAGGCGGCGGATGCGTTCTTTCGCCGTCAGGCGTCCGGCGCGGATGCGGGCACGGACCTGCTGGCGCCGCTGCTCGGGCTCTGCGCCGAGGCGCTGGCGGGCCAGCCGCTGGCACTGGCCGACGAGCGGACGGGACCGGCAGCGGGCGTCGAACCGATCGATCTCGAGGCGGCTGTGGCGCTGTCGGCGCTGGCATTGCTCGAACCAGCCAAACGGAGACGCATCCGCATCTGCGCCAACTGTGCGTGGCTGTTCCTCGACAAGAGCAGGAACGGCAGCCGGCTGTGGTGCGATATGAGCGTGTGCGGCAACCGCCGCAAGGCGAAGCGGCACTACGACCGGAAACGGGTGGCGACGGGAGGAAGGAGCGATGTCTAGGTTCAGGCAAGGCCTCGTCCTGGCTGGCCTCGCCGTCGCGCTGGTCGCGGGCGGCTGCCGTGACGAGGGCCGGTCGGGCGACCTGTTCGAGTTGTCCGGAAAGCTGTTCGTCTTCAACTATCGCGTGGCGACGGCGACCTATCTGGTGACGCTGAAGCCGGTCGCGCCGCTGGAAGACGGGTTGAAGGCGGTCGCCTTGTTCGAGAACCCGGCAGGCGGCGCGCCGATTGCGCATGAGCAGAAGATCTGGCCGAAACTTGAGAAGACGGTGCTGGAAAGCGAGCCGCTGCGCTGCGTGCAGAAGGACCATCCCTACGCGGTCGAAATCCGGATCGAGGACGCGGCGGGCAAGGTGCGGCAGGTGATCAAGACGACGATGACCTCCAATCTCGACCAGGACATTCTGCCCGACGCGCCGCTGGTGGTCGGGCCGGTCTACACGCCGAACCCCGACCTTGCCGGCCGGCCGGACGGAAAGCTCGACGCGACCCGCGAGGCCGGGTGTCCTGAGAGAACCTGAAACCGGCCCGTCCGCCGCCTGTGAATCGCCGTTAATTCGTTTGACGTTGCGGGGCCGGACGGAAACACTATCCTTGCTACCGAGGATGGCGGCGGCAGACGCGCGGCCAGCCGGCAGGAGAATGGTTGATGACGCTTCACGACGTGAGCCTCGACGACAAGTTCGATCTTGGCAAGGAACGCATCTTCCTGTCGGGTTCGCAGGCTGTCATCCGGATGCTGCTGATGCAGCGCGAGCGCGACCGCCGCGCCGGGCTCGACACCGCCGGTTTCGTCTCGGGCTATCGAGGGTCGCCGCTGGGCGGTCTCGACGTCCAGCTCTGGAAGGCCAAGCGCCAGCTGGCCGAATCGAACATCGTCTTCCAGCCGGGATTGAACGAAGAACTCGCCGCCACCGCCTGCTGGGGCTCGCAGCAGACGGAGTTGCTGGGCGAGGGCAAGCATGACGGCGTCTTCGCCGTCTGGTACGGCAAGGGACCGGGCGTCGACCGGTCGGGCGATGTGTTCCGCCACGCCAACCTGGCCGGCTCGTCGAAACATGGCGGCGTGCTGGCGCTGATGGGCGACGACCACACGGCCGAATCATCGACCAACGCACATGCGACGGAGTTCCTGTTCGTCGACACGATGATCCCGATCCTCAACCCAGCCGGCGTGCAGGAACTGGTCGACTACGGTCTCTACGGCTTTGCGATGTCGCGCTTCGCGGGAACGTGGACGGCAATAAAGTGCGTCAAGGACAACATCGAATCGACCGCGTCGGTCGACGTGTCGCTCGAACGGCTGAACATCGTGCTGCCGGAGTTCGACATGCCGCCCGGTGGCCTCAACATTCGTCACGAACTCGACCAGATGGGGCAGGAGGCCCGGCTGCACGAGCACAAGCGCGCCGCGGCGTCCGCCTTCATCCGCGCCAACGGGCTGAACCGGATCGTCTATTCGGGGGGCGCCAACCCGAAGATCGGCATCATCACCGTCGGCAAGTCCTATCTCGACGTCCGCCAGTCGCTCGACGACCTCGGCATCGACGAGGCCCGCGCCAACCAGATCGGGCTGCGGCTGTTCAAGATCGCGGCGCCGTGGCCGCTCGACTACGTGCATGTCAAGGATTTCGCTCAAGGGCTGGAGACGATCATCGTCGTCGAGGAGAAGCGCTCGCTGATCGAGGTGCAGATGCGCGAGACGCTCTACGGCACTGCGATGCAGCCGCTGATCGTCGGCAAGAAGGACGAGCGCGGCAGCTGGCTTTTCCCCGCCAAGGGCGCTCTCGATCCGAACGACATCGCCATCGCCATCGGCGAGCGCGTGCTGAAGACGGTGGGCCATTCCGAGGAGATCGCCGCGCGGGTTGCGCAGTTGCGGCAGTACCAGGCGATGCTGGCGGACACGAAGGACGTGGCGAACCGGACGCCGTATTTCTGCTCCGGCTGCCCGCACAATTCCTCGACCAAGGTGCCTAAAGGCTCGCTCGCGGGCGCCGGCATCGGCTGCCATTTCATGTCGCTGTGGATGGACCGCTCGACGGTCGGGTTCACGGCGATGGGCGGGGAGGGGGCGCAGTGGGTCGGCCAGGCGCCGTTCGCCACCCGCGGCCACATGTTCCAGAATCTCGGCGACGGCACCTACAATCATTCCGGTTCGCTGGCGATCCGCTTCGCGCTCGCGTCCGACGCCAACGTCACCTACAAGATCCTCTACAATGACGCGGTGGCGATGACCGGCGGCCAGCCGCACGAGGGCGGGCTGACCTGCGACATGATCGCCAGGCAGGTGCGCGCCGAGGGCGTCGACCGCATCGCCATCGTCACCGACGAGCCGGAGAAATATGCTGGCAAGGCGGAGTTTCCGGCGGGCGCGACCATCCATCACCGCGACGACCTCGACGCCGTGCAGCGCGAACTGCGCGAGATCAAGGGCGTCTCGGTGCTGCTCTACGACCAGACCTGCGCCGCCGAGAAGCGCCGCCGCCGCAAGCGCGGCACGTTCCCCGACCCGGACAAGCGGGTCATCATCAACGAGCTGGTCTGCGAAGGCTGCGGCGATTGCGGCGTCAAGTCGAACTGTGTCTCCGTGCAGCCGGTCGAGACCGAGTTCGGCCGCAAGCGGCGGATCGACCAGTCGAGCTGCAACAAGGACTTTTCCTGCGTCAACGGCTTCTGCCCGTCCTTCGTGACGGTGCACGGGGCGAAGCTGAAGAAGGCCGAAGGCATTGCGGGTTCGTCGGACCCGCTGGCCGGGGTGCCGGAGCCTAGGCTGTTCACGCTGGGCGAGGGCGGCTGGTCGTGCATCGTCGATGGCATCGGCGGCACCGGCGTGGTGACGATCGGCGCGATCCTCGGCATGGCCGCGCATCTCGAAGGCAAGGGCTGCGGCATGATCGACATGGCGGGCCTGGCGCAGAAGGGCGGGGCGGTGTTCAGCCACATCCGCATCGCGCCGACGCCGGAGGACATCAATGCCATTCGCGTCTCGGCCGGCAAGGCGGACCTGATCCTCGGCTGCGACCTCGTCGTCTCCGGATCGAAGAAGGTCCTGGCCTCGGCGCGCGAGGGCAAGACGATCTTCGTCGCCAATACGGCCGAAGTGATGCCGGGCGACTTCACCCGGTCGACCGATTTCTCGCTGCCGACCGAACGGATCAAGAAGGCGATCCGCCAGGCGGTGGGCGAGGAACAGACGCATTTCTTCGATGCCACCAGGACGGCGACGGCGCTGTTCGGCAATTCGGTCGGCGCGAACATGTTCATGCTCGGCTTCGGCTACCAGCATGGCGGCCTGCCGGTATCGTCGGAAGCGGTCGAGAAGGCGATCGAGCTGAACGGCGAGGCTGTGAAGATGAACCTGCAGGCGTTCCGCTGGGGACGTCGCGCCGCGCATGACCCGGAGACGGTGCGCGCCATGGCGCTGAAGGCACAAGGGGGCGAGAAGCCGGCGCTGGCGCACACGCTGGACGAGATCGTGGCGAGGCGCGTCGAGTTCCTGACCGCCTATCAGAACGCAGCCTATGGCAAGCGGTTTGCAGACCGGATCGACAGGCTGCGCGCTGCGGAAAACGCCGCCGTTGCCGGGTCCACGGCGGTTTCCGAAGCCGCTGCCCGCGCGCTCTTCAAGCTGATGGCGATCAAGGACGAATACGAGGTGGCGCGGCTCTACACCGACGGATCGTTCAGGAAACAGCTCGCGACGCAGTTCCAGGATTTCGACCGTCTCGAGTTTCACATGGCGCCGCCGATCCTCGGGCGCAAGGGGCCCGATGGCCTGCCGCGCAAGTCAAGCTTCGGCCCGTGGATGATGAAGGGGTTCGGCGTCCTCGCCTCCTTGAAGGGGTTGCGCGGAACGCCGCTCGACGTCTTCGGCTACACGGCCGAGCGCCGGATGGAAAAGCGGCTGCTCGCCGATTTCGAGGCCGATCTCGACCTGATCGAGGCCAGATTGTCCGCCGGAACCATCGAAGCGGCGGTGGCGCTGGCCTCGGTTCCGATGCTGATCCGCGGCTACGGCCACGTGAAGGCGGCCAATGCCGAGAAGGCGGGGGCAGAGAGGGCGAGGCTCGTAGAGCGCCTGAACGCGCCGTCCTCCCGACCCGCGCTGCAGGCGGCGGAATAGACTCGGCCCGCCGCGCAACCGGATCAGAGATGCTGAAAATGCCGAATTTCCAGCGGTTTGCGGCTGATTCGCAGGCGTTCGCATAAGCCTTTCTTAAGGCGGGTGTGTCATTTCTTGCATTCAGGTCTCGGACCAGCGGGAAATGAAAAGAACAAGACCCAAGACGATTCCGGCCGACATTTATATCCCCTTCGTGCAGTCCCTGTACGCGGATGGATACATCTTGTACTGGGGCGGCATCACGCAGGGCGCCACCTCGCTGATCGTGTTTCTCAACAATGGCAGGCCGGTCTATCTGCTGCTCGCGATCGCCCTGCTGGCAGCCGGGCTGTTCCGCTACGCCGGCATTCGCAAGTACCAGGGCCAGCCCGTGCCGGTCACCAGCGCCGAGGCGCGCCAATGGGAGGTCGACTACCTGTTGCGCGGGGCGGTCCAGGGATCGCTGCTCGGCTGCTACTGCTTCGTCTCGCTCTACCTGCAGCCCGACCCCCTGGCCGAGATCGCCTCGATCGCGGTGACGCTCGCCTGCGCCATCGCGATCGTCGGGCGAAACTACGCCTCGACGCAGATGGTGCTGATCCTCGCCATGACGATGACGCTGCCGATCTCGGCCGGCGTCATCCTGCGTGGCGACTTCTTCAACATCGCGCTGGGGCTGCTGTTCATCCCGTTCTTCACCGCGATCATCCAGATGGCGCGGCGGGTGCGCGAGACATTCATCTCGGTGATCTACGAGAAGAAGAACGCCAACAGCCTCGCCACGCGGTTCAACCGCGCGCTGAACACGATGTCGCACGGCCTGATCATGCTGGACACCGACGGGCGCGTCGCGGTTGCCAACGCCGAGGCCGCCGAGCTGCTGTCGGTGGATTCTCCCGATCGGCTGCTGGGCCGGTCGCTGAAGGCGCTTCTGATGCGCGGCGTCGCCGGCGGGCTGCTGTCGCTTAGGGATTCGCACTACGTCGAGACACAGCTGACCCGGGCGCTGCGCGACGGGCGCGACCGCAAGCTGCTGGTCAGTTTCACCAACGGCCGCCACTTCGAGTTCTCGGCGCGCGAAGGCCGCGACGACCTCGGAGTCATCACCTTCGAAGACGTGACGACGCGCGTCGAGGCGGAAGAGAAGATCCGCTACATGGCGCGCTACGACAACCTGACCGGCCTGCCGAACCGCGCCTATTTCCATGAGCTGGTCGGCGAGTATCTCGCCGGCGGCGACCGCGACCGCCATTGCGCGCTGGCCGTGGTCGATCTCGACGATTTCAAGAACATCAACGACACGCTGGGCCATCCGGTCGGCGACGGGCTGATCTACTCGGTCGCTCAGAAGCTTGCGGGACTCGCCCGCGACAACGTCAAGATCAGCCGGTTCGGCGGCGACGAGTTCATGCTCTATTTCGACAATGTCGAGAGCGAGGACGCGCTCGACGCGGAGATGAAGCGCATCTTCGACGCGATGCAGGGCGAGGTCGACGTCGCCGGCCATGCGCTGCGCATCCAGGCGAGCGCTGGCGCCGTGCTGGCGCGTGTCGCCGACACCGATGTCGACTCGATGTTCGTCAAGGCGGATCTCGCGCTCTACAAGGCCAAGGAATACGGCAAGAACGGCTGGCAGCTGTTCGAGAAGACGATGGACGCCGAGTTCCGCAACCGGCAGATCATGAAGGCCGAGCTGCGCAACGCGGTCGAGCAGAAGCTGCTGCGCATCGTCTATCAGCCGATCGTCGCGATGGACACGATGCGGATCGCCAGCTGCGAGGCGCTGTGCCGCTGGGATCATCCCGATATCGGCCCCGTCTCGCCGGCGATCTTCATCCCGCTCGCCGAGGAAATGGGCATCATTTCCGACATCAGCGCCTTCATGCTGCGCGCGGCCAGCGCCGAATGCGCCAAGTGGCCGGAACAGATCCGCGTCTCGATCAACCTGTCGGCCAAGGATTTCCGCAACCGCGACATCATCGAGATCGTCCGCGATGCTCTCGAGATGTCGGGACTGGCGCCGGACCGGATGGAAATCGAGGTGACGGAAACGGCGCTGCTCGACGACAAGTCGTCGACGCGGAAGTTCCTCGAGGAGCTCAAGGCGCTTGGCGTCCGCATCGCGCTCGACGATTTCGGCACCGGCTATTCGAGCCTGAGCTACCTGCACACGCTGCCGCTCGACAAGGTCAAGATCGACCGGTCCTTCATCGAGGACATCACGCGCAACGAACGCTCGCTGCACCTGCTGCGCGGCGTGGTCAACCTGTCGCGTCCGCTCGGTCTCGAAGTGACGATCGAAGGTGTCGAAACCTTTGACCAGCTCAAGGTGCTTGCCCTCGATGTGAAGCCCGACCTGGTTCAGGGCTTCCTTTTCGGTTCGGCCCTGTCCGCCTCCGGCATCGAGACGATGTCCACCACCGTGTGGCCGTTCGCCAAGGATCTCAAGCCGGTCCGCCGGATCGCCTCCCGCTGATTGCAACGACGTTCACGCGGTGGTTGCAATTCCCATGTTAAGGATCTGTTAACGTTAACGCTAAGTAAACGCATCCCGGACAAGTTAAACCTTTACTCATCGCCCTCCTGCGCTACCGTCATTCAGGACACAGTTGGGTAGCGGCACATGAATGTTTCGGCGGTCAGGACGGAGAATGGCGTGGCAGGCGTCTATGACGCGACGCCGCTGCCGTCGAATTTCGCTAGGAACGTCCTCGACTTGCTCGCCCGCACGGAATATCGGCGCTGCGACAAGGGCGAGGACCTGGAGGCAGTCTATCGGCTGCGATACAAGTCCTACCTCGCCAGCGGCATGGTCTCGGCCAATCACGAGCGGATCGTGACGGACGTTCTGGACGACCTGCCGAACTCGATGCGGTTCGGCATCCATGTCGACGGCGAGCTGGTCTCGACGCTGCGCCTGCATCATGTGACAGCCGAACACCGGCGCTCGCCGAGCACGACGGTGTACGGCGACCTGCTGCATCCGCGGATCGATGCGGGCGAGACGTTCATCGACCCGAGCCGATTCGCGGCTGATCCGGACTGGACGGCGCAGTATCCGTATCTGCCTTATGTCACGCTCAGGCTTGCCGCGATGGCATGCGTGTTCTTCTCGCCGGACTATTGCCTGTCGACGATCCGCTCCGACCATGCCGGCTTCTACCGGCGGGTGTTCGATGCCCGGCAGGCGGGCGACCTTCGTCCCTATCCGGCGCTGAACTACGAAGTCGTCCTGTTCCAGGCGCATTACAAGAGCGTCGCGGCCCGCACCGGCCTGCGCTACCCGTTCTTCAAGTCGTCGGCGCTGGAACAGCGGCTGATGTTCGGCAAGACGGCCGAAGGCGAACTCGATCCGCTGACCATCCTGCCATCGGCGCACTACTTCGCGCAGGCGGCATAGCGCCGGTTCGCTTGTCTTCCCCGTCCGACGCTTGCATAAGTGGCTGACGGGGCCAAACGGTTCGCCGCGACATCGAGGGCGGATGACCACCAGAGACGAATTCGTCCGCAACGCCATCTGGGCGCGCGAGCTTGCCGCGGATGAGCTGGAGCGCGCCCGGCGCGGCATTACGGAAAAGCAGTTCTCCAAGGGCGGCTACATCTGCCATCGCGGTGACAAGCTCGACTACTGGACAGGCGTCATCACCGGACTGGTGAAGATCAGCGCGATCTCGGCCAGCGGCAAAGCGATGACCTTTGCCGGCGCCGGCGCTGGCGGATGGCTGGGCGAGGGTTCGGTTCTCAAGGACGAGACGCGCAAATACGACCTGGTGGCGCTGGCCGACACGCGGCTCGCCATGATGGCGCGGCCGACTTTCATGTGGCTCTACGAGAACTCGACGGGCTTCAACCGGTTTCTGGTGCGGCAGTTGAACGAGCGCATGGGGCAGTTCATCGCCATCATCGAGTACGACCGCATCCTGAGCCCGAAGGCGCGCCTGGCGCGCAACCTGTCCTGGTTCTTCAATCCGGTTCTCTATCCGGTGTCGAAGCCGGAGATCGAGATCGGCCAGGAAGAACTCGGCCTGTTGGCCGGCGTGTCGCGCCCGGTGGTGAGCAAGAGCCTGCAGGCTCTGGAGGCGGAAGGGCTATTGAAGGTCGAGCACGGCAAGATCACCGTATTCGACGTTGCCGCGCTCGGCCGCTACGAGGACGACCGGGAAGCCTGATGGGGCAAGGGGAAGCGGCAAACAGTTTGCGCACCCTTAGATGACAAGCTGCCGCCTTGTCTGTCAATGCCGACGTTGTGCGAAACCCGCCAACGTGAAAGTCTCCCAGCAGAGGAACACAGTCCGGAGTTGAACCGGCGCCGCGGGTTGCGCGTCTTGGTCCAAGTGAGGGCTTGCGCGCCGCGGTGGCCGAGATCAAAATTCGGCCAACCGCGTAACATAAGCGCGGACGCGGGAGGAATGCGCGAGATGGATTCGACGGCGACAGCCGCCGAAAGGCCGCTTGATACGTTTCCGAAGTACCTGCTCTGGAACGCCGAGCGGTTCGCCGGGCGCGCCGCGATGCGCCACAAGGACTACGGCATCTGGCAGAGCTGGACGTGGAAGCAGCAGCTCGAAGAGGTGCGGGCCTTTTCCCTGGGGCTTCAGTCGATTGGCCTGCAGCGCGGCGACAGGATCGCCGTTGTCGGCTCGAATAGGCCGCGGCTCTACTGGACCTTCGCCGCCGCGCAGGCGCTGGGCGCGATTCCCGTGCCGGTCTATGCCGATTCCGTCGCCGACGAGATGGCCTATGTGCTCGACCATGCCGAAGTGCGCTTCGCGGTGGTCGAGGACCAGGAGCAGGTCGACAAGCTGTTGTCGGTGCAGGACAAGGTGCCATCGCTCAAAGTCATCGTCTATGACGAGACGCGGGGCCTGCGCGGCTACGACGACCGACGGCTGCATGCCTACGAAACGCTGCGCGAGGCGGGCCTGAAGCGGCTGGCCGCTGAGCCGGTCGCGGCGCAGGCCTGGCTCGACGAGATCGCCATCGGCAAGGGGGACGATCTCGGCATCATGCTCTACACGTCCGGCACGACCGGGCGCCCCAAGGGCGTGATGCTGTCCAACGACAATCTGGTGAAATCAGCGCTGCACGGCAACGCATTCGACCGGCTGACAGAGCACGAAACGACCATCGCCTACCTGCCGCTCGCCTGGGTCGGCGATCACGTCTTTTCCTATTCGCAATCCTACGCGGCGGGCTTCTGCGTCAGCTGCCCGGAAAGTCCGGAGACAGTCACCGAGGACCGCCGCGAGATCGCGCCGACCTATTTCTTCGCGCCACCACGGGTGTTCGAGGGACTGCTGACGGCGATGCTGGTGCGGATGGAGGACGCGGGCCGGACCAAGAAGCGGATGTTCGACCACTTCATGGCGCATGCGCGGAAGGTTGGCGAACGCATCCTCAGCGGCGAACCGGTCGGGCTGTGGGATCGGCTGAAATATGCGGTCGGCGAGTTTCTGGTCTACGGGCCGGTCAAGAATCGCATGGGCCTGTCGCGGCTTCGGGTCGCCTATACGGCGGGCGAGGCGATCGGGCCCGAACTCTTCAGCTTCTACCGCGCCATCGGGCTGAACCTGAAACAGCTCTACGGCCAGACGGAAGCCTGCGTCTACATCACCGCGCAACCGGACGGAAAGATACAGGCGGACACGGTCGGGCTGCCGTCGCCCGGCGTCGAGATCAGGATCGCCGACAGCGGCGAGGTAATGTACCGTTCCGACGGGACATTCATCGGCTACTACAAGAACGAGGAAGCCACCCGCGCGACCAAGACGGCGGATGGCTGGGTGCATACCGGCGACGCCGGGTTCTTCAACGCCGACGGCCATCTCAAGATCATCGACCGCGCCAAGGATGTCGGCAAGCTGCGCTCGGGCGCGCTGTTCGCGCCGAAATATGTCGAGAACACGCTGAAATTCTTCCCCGACATCAAGGAGGCGGTGGCCTTTGGCGACGGGCGCGATTTCTGCGCTGTGTTCATCAATATCGACCTGCAGTCGGTGGGGAGCTGGGCGGAGCGCAACAATGTCGCCTACGCGTCCTACCAGGAACTGGCGAACCATCCCGAGGTCTACAGGATCATCGCCGAACACGTCGACGCGGCGAACCGGAAGCTGGCGTCCGAGCCGATGATGGCCGCGTCGCAGATCAAGCGTTTCCTGATCCTGCACAAGGAGCTCGACGCCGACGACGGCGAGCTGACCCGGACGCAGAAGGTGCGCCGGTCCTTCATTGCCGAACGCTATGGCGACCTGATCGAGGCGCTCTACGACGGCTCGACGAGCAAGCGGATCGACACGGAGATCACCTACGAGGACGGCCGCAAGACGCGCATGGTGGCGACGGTGCGGATCGCGGACACCAAGGCGCATGCCGCCGCCGAGCCGATGCGGGAGGCGGCGGAATGAACCGGCCGCTCGACCATTCCCAGCTTGTGGCCATGGATGACGGCCTCAGCAACGGCGACGTGCTGCTCGACATCCGCAACGTGTCGCTGGCCTTCGGCGGGGTGAAGGCGATCACCGACATTTCCTTCGACATCCGCAAGGGCGAGATACGCGCCATCATCGGCCCGAACGGCGCCGGCAAGACGTCGATGCTGAACGTCATCAACGGCTTCTACACGCCGCAGAAGGGCAAGATCATCTTCCGCGGCAAGGAGCGGGTCGGGATGAAGCCGCACGAGGCGGTCGGCCAGGGCATCGCGCGGACGTTCCAGAACGTCGCGCTGTTCAAGGGCATGTCGACGCTGGACAACATCATGACCGGCCGTTCGGTGAAGATGAAGCGCGGGCTTGGCTGGCAGATGCTGTGGCACGGACCGGCGCTGGCCGAAGAGATCGAGCACCGCCGGCAGGTGGAGGAGATCATCGATTTCCTCGAGATCCAGCACATACGCCGCACCCCGGTGGGCAAGCTTCCCTACGGGCTGCAGAAGCGCGTGGAGCTCGGCCGCGCGCTCGCCATGGAGCCGTCGCTGCTGCTGCTCGACGAGCCGATGGCCGGCATGAACCTGGAAGAAAAGGAAGACATGAGCCGGTTCATCATCGAGGTGAACCGGCAGCGCGGCACGACGATCGCGCTGATCGAACATGACATGGGCGTGGTGATGGACCTTTCGGATCGTGTCGTCGTTCTGGACTATGGACGCAAGATCGCCGACGGGACACCCGTGGAGGTCAAGTCCAGCAAGGACGTCATCGACGCCTATCTCGGCGTCGCCCAGTGAAAGGATAGACCATGGATCTCGCAACCCTTCCCCTCACACCGCTCGTCTCGCTGATCGCGGGCGTGCTGATCCTCGTGATGCCGCGGCTGCTGAACTACATCGTCGCGCTCTACCTCATTGTCATCGGCCTGCTCGGCCTGTTCCCACAGCTGGCCGGGTGAGGATCGCTCCTTGAGCCAGCGGCCGCAGCCCACGTCGACATCCGATTTCCCGCCCGAGGATCTCACGGGTGTGAGGATGCGCGACGTGACGCTGCTGTCCGACAACTGGTACTTCCTGAGCAAATACGAGTTCGACCTCAAGCTCGCGGACGGATCGTGGCAGCCTCAGGTTCGGGAGGCCTATGACCGGGGCAACGGCGCGACGATCCTGCTCTACAACCGCGCGCGCAGGACCGTCGTGCTGACACGCCAGTTCCGGCTCCCGGCTTTCCTCAATGGCGGGGCCGGCTGGATGATCGAGACTGCCGCCGGCCTGCTCGACGGCGACGACCCCGGCGCCGCCATCCGCCGGGAAGTGGCGGAGGAGACGGGATACCGGATCGGCGAGCCGCGCGAGGTGTTCGACATCTTCATGAGCCCTGGCTCGGTGACGGAACGGCTCCACTTCTTCGTCGCCGAGTTCGATCCCGACGACCGCCCGACCGCGGGCGGCGGCGCCGAAGGCGAGAACGAGAATATCGAAGTGCTGGAATTGGATTTCGACGAGGCGCTCACGATGGTGACGCGGGGCGAAATCCGCGACGCCAAGACCATCCTGCTCCTCTACCACGCGCGCATCCAAGGGATCCTCTAAGATGCTGACCGACATTTTCGTCAAGCCGTTCGCCGACATGTTCGGCGCGCCGGATTTCCTCATGCAGGTGGTCTGGGAGGGGCTGGTTTCGGGCGTCCTCTATGCGCTGATCGCGCTGGGGTTTGTCCTGATCTACAAATCCTCGCGAATCTTCAATTTCGCGCAAGGGATCATGGTCGTGTTCGCGGCGCTGACGCTGGTCGGCCTGCACGAGAAGGGTGTTCCCGCCTTCCTTGCGCTGCCGCTGACGCTGGGCGTCATGTTCCTGCTGGCCGTCGGCATCGAGCGCGTGGTGCTCAGTCCGCTGGTCAACCAGCCCGACATCATCCTGTTCATGGCGACGATCGGCATCACGCTGTTCCTGATCGGCTTCGGCGAGATCATCTTCGGCGGCGAGAACAAGGTGATGATCACCGAGGAGCTCGGCATTCCGACCGGATCGTGGTCATTCGAGCCCTTCGGCGGCTTCGTGTCGATCGAGCAGCGCGACGTCACGGCCGTGGTCGGCGCGATCCTGCTGGTGGCGGCGCTGCTGCTCTTCCTCAACAAGTCCAAGATGGGCCGCGCCATCCGGGCGCTCGGCGACGACCACCAGGCGGCGCTGTCGGTCGGCATCTCGCTGTCGACGATCTGGGTCGTGGTCTGGTTCATCGCCGGCGTCATCGCGCTGGCGACGGGAATCGTCTGGGGCTCCCGCGCCGGCGTCTCCTTCGCGCTGGAGGTGATCGCCTACAAGGCGCTGCCGGTACTGATGCTGGGCGGCCTCGAGAGCGTCACCGGCGCGATCGTCGGCGGACTGGCGATCGGCGTGCTGGAAAAGCTGTTCGAAATCTACTGGGGCCAGCCGCTGCTCGGCGGCAACACAGAGACCTGGTTCGCCTTCGTGCTGGCGCTGTTCGTGCTGCTGTTCCGGCCGCAAGGCCTGTTCGGCGAAAAGATCATCGAGCGGGTGTGAGGATGGTGCACCGTTCTGACAGGTCGCTCACCCCACCCCCGGCCGTTGGCCGGACCCTCCCCGTCGAGGGGAGGGAGGGCGTTCCCCCGTGCGAGGCCCCACCTGGACCTTCCGTCGTGATGCACCGGCCGAAGGCCGCGCGCAATCCGAAGGCGATGGCGTTGGCAAAGTCCCTGCGCAGGCGGTTGACGGGGCCGGAGGCGAAACTCTGGTATCATCTTGAACGAATCCAGACAGTCGATACCCATTTCCGCAAGCAGTCAGCCTTCGACCGCTATGTGCTCGACTTCGTCTGTCACCGCGCCAAACTTGTCATTGAGGTCGATGGGGATCAGCACGGCCATGCGCGACAGGAAGCGCGAGATCAGGAACGTGACGCTTTCCTTGCGTTTCGGGGATACCAGACCCTCCGCTTTTCGAATTTCGAAGTGCTTCAGGAGATGGATTCTGTCCTGGACACGATCTATGCGGCTCTCCATGGGAGCCGCGAGCCATTTTCTCACTCCAAGAAGCGGCGCTCGCGCACCCAGGCGCCCTCCTCCCCCTCGACGGGGGAGGTGGCCCGGAGGGCCGGAGGGGGTGATCGCGGCGTTGTAAACGGGGAGGCCGTCTGATGCTCTACCGCACCGCCGGCCAGTTCAAGACGACGTACGAAGCCGATCACGCGCTGTTTCCGGTGCGGCAGGACGCGGTGCTGCTCGGCTTCATCCTGCTGCTGGCCTTCGTCGTGTTTCCGCTCACGGCGAACGAGTTCGTGTTCAAGGCGCTGCTGATCCCGGTGCTGATCTATGCGCTGGCGGCGCTGGGGCTGAACATCCTGACCGGTTACGCCGGCCAATTGTCGCTCGGAACCGGGGCGTTCATGGGCGTGGGAGCCTACGCGAGCTACAAGCTGCTGACGGTGTTCCCGGATATCAACGTCGTGCTGGCGATCGCGCTGTCCGGGTTCTTCTCGGCGGCGGTGGGCGTGGCCTTCGGCCTGCCATCGCTGCGCATCAAGGGATTCTACCTGGCGATCGCCACGCTCGCGGCGCAGTTCTTCCTGGTCTGGCTGTTCGAGAAATGGGCCTGGCTCTACAATTACAACGCCTCGGGTTCGATCCAGGTCGGCACGTTCGACCTGTTCGGGCTGACCGTGATCGGGCCGAACGCCAGCGCGGTGGTCCAGTACTATTTCGTGCTGTGCTTCGTCGCCGTCATCACCTGGCTGGCGATCAACGTGACGCGCGGTCGGATCGGGCGGATCTGGAAGGCGACGCGCGACATGGACATCGCGGCGGAACTGGTCGGCATCAACCTGATGAAGGCGAAACTGTCCGCCTTCTTCGTCTCGTCCTATATCGTCGGCATTGCGGGTGCGCTGTTCGTGTTCCTGTGGCGCGGCGCGGCGGAGCCCAGCCTGTTCGACATCCCGCTGTCGTTCCGGGTGCTGTTCATCGTCATCATCGGCGGGCTGGGGTCGATCCTGGGCAACTATCTCGGCGCGATCCTGATCGTGGCGCTGCCGGTGATCCTGAACACGCTGCCGGCGGCGCTCGGCCTGCCGATCTCGTCCTCGACGGTCGAGCACCTGAACATCATGATCGTCGGCGCACTCATCATCACCTTCCTGATCGTCGAACCGCACGGCCTGGCGCGGTTCTGGGCGATCATCCGGGAGAAACTGATCATCTGGCCGTTCCCGCACTAGAGCGGCCAGACGCCAATGACGGCCGGCTGGGGCTGTCGACACGGGCCGGTTCGCCCGATCCGAACGGAAAAATGAACAAGTGGAGGAAGTGACAATGAAGAAACTGATGAGACTGACCCTCGCCGCCGCGCTGCTCGCGGGAGGAACGGCGATGGTCGCGCCGGCCTTTGCCGAGGACTCGATCTACCTGCCGAACCTCTCCTATCGCACCGGCCCGTTCGCCGCGACCGGCATTCCGCTGATGAACGGACAGCGCGACTACATGCTGATGCTGAACGCCCGCGACGGCGGCATCAACGGGGTCAAGCTCGGCTATGACGAGTGCGAGACCGGCTACAATGCCGAAAAGGGCGTCGAGTGCTACGAGAAGACCAAGGCGCAGGCGATCGTCACCCAGCCGTGGTCGACCGGCATCACGCTGCAGGTGCTGCCGAAGACCAATGTCGACAAGATCCCGATCCTGGCGCCCGGCTACGGCTTCTCGCCGATGGGCGACGGCAAAACCTTCCAGTGGGCGTTCAACCCGCCATCGTCCTACTGGGATGGCGCGTCGATGATCCTGCAGAACATTTCCGACGGCAATCTCGACAATCTGAAGGGCAAGAAGATCGCCCTGCTGCATCTGGACGCGCCGTACGGCAAGGAGCCGCTGCCGCTGCTCAATTCGCTGGCGGAAAAGCATGGCTTCACCGTGCTGCCGGTGCCGGTCGGCGGCAAGGAAATGCAGAACCAGTCGGCGCAATGGCTGCAGATCCGCCGCGAGAAGCCCGATTTCGTGCTGATGTGGGGCTGGGGCGCCATGAACGCCGGCGCGCTGACCGAGGCGATCAAGACCAAGTATCCGATGAACCAGTTCATCGGAATCTGGTGGTCGGGACACGATGGCGACCTGAAGCAGTTCGGCGAGGACGCCAAGGGCTATCGCTCCGTGTCGTGGAGCTTCCCGGACTCGAACGCGCCTGTCATGCAGGACATCAAGAAGCACGTCGTCGACGCCGGCCAGTCGTTGATCAACAAGGAGCAGGGCGAGTTCGACTGGGTGTTCTACCAGCGCGGCGTCACCATCTCCATGATGCTGGTCGAAGCGGCCAAGGCGGCGCAGGCCAACTTCAACACCAAGGTGGTCAACGCCGAGCAGCTGCGCTGGGGACTCGAAAACCTCAACATCGACGAGGCGAAGCTGGCCGAACTCGGCATGACCGGCATGATCGTGCCGTTCAAGACCTCCTGCGCCGACCATACCGGCCACGCGGGCGGCTGGATGATCGAGTGGGATGGCGCCAAGTTCAACAAGTCGTCCGACCTGATCGTGCCGGCGCGCGAGGCGATCACGCCGCTGGAGACCGCCGAGGCCGCCAAGTATGCCGAGGCGAACAAGCCCTGGCCGGTCAACACCGAGTGCAAGATGTAGCAGCAAAGTGCCGGCCCGCGATCCGTCGCGGGCCGGTTCGCTTACGGACATGTCGGCGCGATGTCGCTCGAATCCATTACCGAACGCCTGCGCAAGGCATGCCTGGCCTTGCCGGGGGCCGAGGAAAAGCAGGCCTGGGGCGACGCGACGTTCCGGGTCCGCGACAGGATTTTCGCAATGGTGAAGACCGGCGACGGACGCATCTCGGTCTGGTGCAAGGCGCCGCCGGGCAGCCAGCAGGTGCTGGTGGGCGCCGATCCCGAGACGTTCTTCGCGCCGCCCTATGTGGGGCCGAAGGGATGGGTCGGGATGCGGCTCGACCGCGGGCCGGACTGGACGGAGGTGGCGGCTGTGGTGACGCGCAGCTACCGGCTGGTGGCGCCGAAGCGGCTGGCGGCGAAGGCCGCGGAGGGAGAGTTTGAATGAGCAGCACGGCACCCATTCCGGCGGCGGTTCCCGCCGAGCCGATCCTCTCGGTCAACAATATCGAGGTGATCTACGACCACGTCATCCTGGTGCTGAAGGGCGTCTCGCTGACGGTGCCGAAGGGCGGCATCACCGCGCTGCTGGGCGCCAACGGCGCCGGCAAGACGACGACGCTGAAGGCGATCTCGAACCTGCTGCACGCCGAGCGCGGCGCGGTGACCAAGGGCAACATCCTGTTCGAGGGCAGAGAGATCCAGTCGCTTTCGCCGAACGAACTCGTGCGGAGCGGCTGCATCCAGGTGATGGAGGGGCGGCACTGCTTCGGCCACCTGTCGGTCGAGGACAACCTGATGACCGGCGCGTTCACGCGCCGCGACGGGGCCAGCGCGATCCGCGCCGATCTCGACCTCGTCTACGAGTATTTTCCGCGCCTCAAGGTGCGCCGGACCAGCCAGGCCGGCTACACTTCCGGCGGCGAACAGCAGATGACGGCGATCGGCCGGGCGCTGATGAGCCGGCCGAAGATGATCCTGCTCGACGAGCCCTCGATGGGGCTGGCGCCGCAGCTCGTCGAGGAGATCTTCGAGATCGTCAAGAAGCTGAACGAGGAGCAGGGCGTGTCCTTCCTGCTCGCCGAGCAGAACACCAACACGGCGCTGCGCTACGCGAAATACGGCTACATCCTGGAATCCGGCCGCATCGTTCTGGACGGCGAAGCGTCGGCTCTGCGCGAGAACGAGGACGTCAAGGAGTTCTATCTGGGCGTCGGCGGCGAGGGGCGGCGGAGTTTCAAGGACGTGAAGCACTACAAGCGGAGGAAGCGGTGGCTGGCGTAAGGCGCAAGCCTATTCCGGCTGGCTGAAATCGATATCGAGGTAGAGTTCGGCAAGCGGCAATGAGGCGTCGATTTCGGGCAGGTCAATGGTTTCCTCAAGACCAGCGATCTCGTGGCTTTTCCAGTCGCCGGTTCTTCTCGTCCAGATAGTCACGCGAGGAAGGCCCGTGTCCACGAGCAGGATGACCTGGATTTCCGGGACAAGCTTGTATTCCTCTAGCTTCTGGAACCGGTCATAGCGGGTCGTCGAGGGCGAAAGCACCTCAATGACTACCCGCGGCTCCTTTGCCTCCAACGAACGGTCCGACGGGCGGCCACACTCGATCAGCACGTCAGGCCTCCGTGTGCCCTTGAACGTTCTGACTGAGCGATCATCCGTGCGAGGTCTGCATGGTTTGCCGCGAAGGCGCTGAAACAGGTGTGCTATGGCATTCACCGTTATTTTGTCATGTCGGTCCGACGCGCCGGTCATGGCCTTGACTGTCATCACCGGCACGCCGTCCACGAGCTCGTAATTCCTGTCCTGGCCTTGCTGCCATTCGAAGAACTCCTCGACCGTCATCTTCCTGCGAAGCTGTTCGCCCATGCGGATGTCCCGACAAACCGGGCGGATCATAGCATGGACGTCATTTGCGGCAATCCGGGCGACCGCTCGGTTTGCGGCCTTCCGCTCACCGCTTGTGCGGCAATCCCGCCATTGCCCTCTCCTCACCTTTTCGCTATGTCCGGCCAACAGGCTCTTTGCAGGGGAAACTGACGATGGCTGATCATTCGCCGACCGGTCCGGTCGAAATGGGCGCGAAGATGGACTACGCCGAGCACGAGAACACGTACAACATGTTCCTCGCATTGGTGAAGTACGGCTCGCTGGCTTGCGTGGCGCTGCTGATCGCGATGGCATTCGGCTTCTTTGCCGGCGGCGGGTTCATTTCCTCGACGATCCTCTTTGTGCTGATCTGCGCCGTCGGCGCATTCCTGCTCCGCTAGAGCCGTCGTCCGGCGCGCTTGCGCCCCGACGCGACCGATTGAACATGCGACGGCCGGGCGCTGCGCGCCGTGCCGGTTTCCAGGGAGGAACACGAGGCGTGGGGCAGATTCTCTTCGTTCCGGGTGAGGGCAGCGCGGGGGAACCCCGTGTCGCCGCGTCGCCCGACACGGTCAAGCGGCTGACGGCGCTTGGATTTGACGTGATCGTCGAGGCAGGCGCAGGACAGGGGTCGCGCATCACCGATGACGAATACGCCAAGGCCGGTGCGGCCATCGGCAAGGCATCCGATGTGTCGAAGGCTGACGTCGTGCTGCGCGTGCGCCGGCCATCCGATCTCAAGGGTTACAAATCGGGCGCGGTCATCATCGCGATGATGGACCCCTATGGCAACGATGCCGCCGTGCAAGCGATGGCCAAGGCCGGCGTCACCGCGTTCTCGATGGAATTCATGCCGCGCATCACGCGCGCGCAGGTGATGGACGTGCTGTCCTCGCAGGCCAACCTTGCAGGCTACCAGGCGGTGATCGACGGCGCGGCGGAATATGACCGCGCGCTGCCGATGATGATGACGGCGGCGGGCACGGTGCCGGCCGCGAAGGTCTTCGTCATGGGCGTCGGCGTCGCCGGCCTGCAGGCGATCGCCACCGCACGGCGCATGGGCGCGATCGTCACCGCGACGGACGTTCGTCCGGCGGTCAAGGAACAGGTCGCGTCGCTGGGCGCCAAGTTCCTCGCGGTCGAGGACGAGGAGTTCAAGGCGGCCGAGACAGCCGGCGGCTACGCCAAGGAAATGTCGAAGGAATATCAGGCGAAGCAGGCGGCGCTGACGGCCGAGCACATCGCCAAGCAGGACATCGTCATCACCACCGCGCTGATCCCAGGCCGGCCGGCGCCGAAACTGGTGTCGGCGGCGATGGTCGCCTCGATGAAGCCGGGCTCGGTGATCGTGGACCTCGCGGTGGAACGCGGCGGCAATGTCGAAGGCGCGGTTGCCGGGAAGGTCGCGACGACCGCCAATGGCGTCAAGATCGTCGGCCACCTCAACGTGCCAGGCCGCGTCGCGGCGTCCGCGTCGCTGCTCTATGCGCGCAACCTGTTCGCCTTCCTGGAGACGCTGGTCGACAAGGCGGCGAAGGTCATCAAGATCAATCCGGACGACGAACTGGTGAAGGCGACGATGCTGACGCATGGCGGCGCGGTCGTGCATCCGGCGTTCGCCGCGGCTGCGCAAGCCGCCGCAGCGGCACCGTCCGCCGCCGAAAAGCCGGCTGCCGCCAAGAAGCCGGCAGCGCGCAAGAAGGGGGACGCGTGATGGAAAAGTCGGCTCTCGAACAGGCGCTCGACCAGCTTGACCAGGCCGCAGCCTCGGTCCGCGCGGCGCTCGCCGATGACAGCGTCGCGGACGCGGCCGGCGCGGTGGCGCATGGCGTCTCCGGCGGCGCGATCGATCCCTTCGTGTTTCGCCTCGCCATCTTCGTGCTGGCGATCTTCGTCGGCTACTACGTCGTCTGGTCGGTGACGCCGGCGCTGCACACGCCCTTGATGGCGGTGACCAATGCGATCTCGTCGGTCATCGTGGTCGGCGCGCTGCTGGCCGTCGGCATCTCGGCATCGGGCCTGGCCACCGGCTTCGGCTTCGTCGCGCTGGTTCTCGCCTCGGTCAATATCTTCGGCGGCTTCCTGGTCACCCAGCGCATGCTCGCCATGTACAAGAAGAAAGAGAAGTAAGGCCGATGTCCGCCAATTTCGCCTCTTTCCTCTACCTCGTCTCCGGCGTCCTGTTCATCATGGCGCTGCGCGGCCTGTCGCATCCGACCACCAGCCGCCAGGGCAATCTCTACGGCATGGCCGGCATGGCGATCGCCATCGTCACCACGCTGGCGCTGGCGACTCCCTCGTTCACCGGGCTCGGCCTGATCGTGCTCGGCCTCGCCATCGGCGGCGGCGCGGGCGCCTATATCGCGCGCAGCATCGCCATGACGTCGATGCCGCAGCTCGTCGCGGCGTTCCACTCGCTGGTCGGTCTCGCCGCCGTGATGGTGGCCGCGGCGGCGATGTATGCGCCAAGCAGTTTCGGCATCGGCGAAGTCGGCGACATCCACGCCCAAGCGCTGGTCGAGATGTCGCTCGGCGTGGCGATCGGCGCGGTCACCTTCACCGGCTCAGTCATCGCCTTCCTGAAGCTCGACGGACGCATGTCCGGCAAGCCGATCATGCTGCCGATGCGACACGCGATCAACATGGCGCTTGGCGGCGCGCTGGTGGTGCTGATCGTCATGCTGGTGGTGACGGAGAGCTACACGATCTTCTGGCTGATCGTGCTGGTCTCGCTGGTGCTCGGCGTGCTCCTGATCGTGCCCATCGGCGGCGCCGACATGCCGGTCGTCGTATCGATGCTGAACTCCTATTCCGGCTGGGCGGCGGCGGCGCTCGGCTTCACGCTCGGCAACCTGGCGCTGATCATCACCGGCGCGCTGGTCGGTTCGTCGGGCGCGATCCTCAGCTACATCATGTGCAAGGGCATGAACCGCTCGTTCATCTCGGTCATCCTCGGCGGCTTCGGCGGCGAGACGGCGGCGGCGGCGGACGACGGCGTGCAGCGCACGGTCAAGACCGGCGCGGCGGACGATGCGGCCTACCTGATGGCCAATGCGCAGAAGGTCATCATCGTGCCGGGCTACGGCATGGCGGTGGCGCAGGCGCAGCACGCGGTGCGCGAGCTGGCCGACAAGCTGAAGGCCAAGGGCGTCGAGGTGAAATACGCTATCCACCCGGTGGCGGGCCGCATGCCCGGCCACATGAACGTGCTGCTGGCCGAGGCCAACGTGCCGTATGACGAGGTGTTCGAACTGGAGGACATCAACTCGGAGTTCGCGCAGGCCGACGTCGCCTATGTTATCGGCGCCAACGACGTGACCAACCCGTCCGCGCGCGACGACAAGTCCTCACCGATCTACGGCATGCCGATCCTCGACGTCGACAAGGCCCGCACCTGCCTCTTCGTCAAGCGCTCTCTCGGCTCCGGCTATGCCGGCATCGACAACACGCTGTTCTACAAGGACGGCACGATGATGCTGCTCGGCGACGCCAAGAAGATGACCGAGGAAATCGTCAAGGCGCTGGAGCACTGAGGTCCGGTTGAACGACGAGTTGCTATTCGACCGAGACGGCGCTGCGATCCTTCGCGGCGCCGTTTCCATCTCGGTGATGGCGGAAATCGCCGACGCCTTCGCTGGGAGGAATGGCGGGCGTCCCGGCCTTCGCTCCCTGCACGTTCCGCCCGAGATTGGGCGGATCGTGTCGCCTGACGGACCGTTCGGATGTCTCGCCCAGGCGTCTCGACCGGATGGCGGCCATGTGATGACGCCTGTCCGCATCGTGTTCTTCGACAAGACCCCGGAAACCAATTGGGCGGTGCCCTGGCATCAGGACCGCACGATTGCGGTGAAAGAGCGCCATGAGGTTGCCGGTTTCGACAACTGGAACGTCAAGGACGGCGTGGCGCATGTCGAGCCACCGATCGAATTGCTGATGCGCATGGTGACGCTGCGACTGCATCTCGACGACGCGGGAGACGACAACGGCGCGCTGGACATCGTGCCCGGATCGCATATTCGCGGGCGTATTCCGGCGGCGGATGTGCTTGGCATCGCAAGGCGCGAACCCGTCATGCGATGCGCCGCGAAATCAGGCGACGTGCTGGCGATGCGACTGGTGACACTGCACAAGTCTGAACGGGCGGCAAAGCCGTCGCGGCGTAGGGTCCTGCATGTCGACTTCAGCCCAGACCGGCTGCCGCCGCCGCTCGAATGGCGTATCTGAGGCGGCAATGACCACCATTCTCATCCGTCCATTCGAGCCAGCCGACCGTGAAGCGGCGATCGGGCTGTTTCAGGAGTTGAACGCGTTCGAGCATGCGATCTCGGCCGAGTCGCTGACCGACCGCGAGACTGCCGCGGTGGGGCAGGCGGAGGCGGAAGCCATGCTTGCCGATGGCGACGCCGAGCTGCTGATGGCTGTCGCCGACGGGCAGATCGCCGGAATGCTGCTCTGGTATGTCGCCGACGGCGAGAGCTATCTGGCCGGGCATCTGCGCAAATATGGGAAGGTCGATGCGCTCGTTGTGGCCGCGCCGCATCGCGGCAAGGGCATCGGCAACCTGCTGCTGGCCGAAGCCGAGCGGCTGACCCGGGCGCGCGGGCTGTCGCGGATGATGCTGCATGTCATCGACGGCAATGACGGCGCGGCCGAGGCCTACCGGCGCTTCGGGTTCAAGCCGCATTCGCTGAACATGGCCAAGGATCTGGACTGAACACGCAGCCCGCCGACGCGCGGCGGGCTTCGATCTCGCTGCAATGGCGGTCGGTTCGAGACTGCGGTCAGGCAGCCTTCGCCGCCGCGCGGGGCGATGTGAGACAGGCGAAGCCTGACGCGATGAGGATGGCCGCCATGGCGGTCAGCAGGCCGGTGTCCGCCGCTGTCGGCTTGAAGACCATGACCACGACCACGAGCAGGATTGCCGTGTAGTCGAAAACGGCCGTGCGCAGGATGCGGCGCGAAATCGCCGCGGCGGCAGGCGAAGAGCCTTCGGCCTTGAACGTCGCGGCCACCTTCTCGGCCATCGGCTTGATGATGAACACGCCGGTGACGAAGGTTGCGAGGAAGCCGCCAAGTCCCAGAACGATCCAGAGGTCGGTGAAGCTGTGTGCGAGCCAGACCATCGTCGCGCCGAAGATGACGGTGAGCAGCGACGACGGGATGAAGAGACGCTCGGAGAGCCAGACGACCTGAAGCACCACCCGGACCAGCCGGTCATCGTCGCGCGCCCGGGCGGCGGCGAAGCCGAGCAGGATCATCGCCACGCCGCCGCCGATCCAGAAGGCGGCAAAGACGATGTGCAGGAGCTTTGCGTAAGGGTAGAAATCCATGTCGATCCTCCTTCAAGGGCGCGATTGTCGGCAGCCAAGGCAAGAGTCTGCCAGAGGCGACGTGTGCGCAATCAACGATATTGCGCGAGCGTTCTGCATGGATGCAGAATGTCCCATGCTTGACTGGAACGACCTGCGCTCCTTCCTAGCCGTCATGCGGACTGGCAACACGCTTGCGGCGTCCAGAGACCTCCGCGTCAGCCAGACCACGGTCGCGCGCCGGATCGAGGCACTGGAAGCCGCGGTTGGACTCGAGTTGTTCGACAAGCGCCGAACGGGCTACGCACCGACGGAGGCAGCGCAAGCCCTGAAGGATGCGGCTTTGGCGGTCGAGATCTCGACATCGGGCTTCGAGTCCCTGGCGGCGCAGATGACACGGGGGCTCGCCGGCATCGTGCGGCTGACCACCAGCCAGATCATGGCCGACTATCTGCTTTCGCCGGCGCTTCGCGGCTTTCACGACCGCCATCCCGACCTGCGGCTCGAGGTGATGGCCGAGGACCGTTTCCTCGATCTTTCCAAGGGCGAGGCTGACGTGGCGCTGCGCGCACTGATCGGGGCAAAGGCTCAACCCGGGCTGGTCGGACGGCGGCTCTCGGCGGACCGGTTCAGCGTCTATTGCAGCCGGGCCTATGCGGAGCGGCATGGAATGCCGCGGAGCGGTGCGGAGTTGCGCAACCACACTATCATCATGGCCGAACCTGGCCGCTACCGCGTGCCCATAGCGGAATGGATCTACAGCCAGGTGACGCCGAGCGAGGTGGCGGAGTTCCGCAACAATGTCGCCGGAATGTTCTCAGGCATCAAATCCGGCTACGGAGTTTCGGTCATGTCGGATGTGCTGGCCGCCTGCGATCCGGATTTCGTGCGCTGCTTCACGCCGGACATCGAACAGCCGCACGAGATCTGGCTGCTGACCCACGAGCGGCTGCGGGACGTGCCGCGCGTGCGCGCCGTGCTCGATTTCCTCGCCGGCCACTTTGCTGATCATCCGGCCTTCAGGCGGCCCTGAGCGATCGGCCTGCCTGCCTGCGTTCGCTCAGCCGCTCACGTCCGACGGTCCGGCAAAGGCGTCCAGTCCGTCCCTGATCCGCATCACCCGGGCGCGGAGTTCGGCCTGGGTTTCGAAAGTCTCGCCGGCGTTGACGGTCATCGCGATCGCCGCCTCGCAGCCGGTGCGCCGGAGAGCCATGCCGGCGTCTGTCGGGGCGATGTCGAGCAGGCGTTCGTCCTCGCGGCTGCGGGCGCGGGTGACCAGACCGCGCTGTTCGAGCTTCTTTACCAGCGGCGTCAGCGTGTTGGAGTCGAGGCCGAGCCGCTCGCCGAGCACCTTCATCGTGACGCCCTTCGTCTCCCACAGCACCATCATCACCAGATATTGCGGGTAGGTCAGGCCGGTCTCGGCCAGGGCCTTGCGGTAGAAGCGCGTCACGGCGTTGGCGGCCGAATAGAGAGCGAAGCAGGGCATGACGTCCAGCGTCAGCCGGTCCATCAGTTCCGGATGGGCGCCAAAATCGATGTCGGCCGGTGAAGGTGTCTGTGTCATGCAACCTATTTAGATCGCGCACGATCTGATCGCAATAGTGATCAACTATTTGTGAAGTCGTTGACGATTAGATCGTATACGATTAAATCGAGACTATTGAAACGCGGCGACGCCAATCCGGGTCGCCCTCGAAAGGAGAGACCGACATGAACGCTTCCCGCCCGACCCGCCTGACCAACACGATCGTGCTCGTGCACGGAGCCTGGATGACAGCCGCATCCTGGGATAGTTTCCGCAAGCCGCTGGAGGCAGCCGGCTACACCGTCCACACGCCGACCTGGCCGCATCTCGACAAGGGCACGGCGGCTGAACTTCGCGCCAACCCGCCGAAGGAACTGGGTTCGCTGACCGCGGGCGCGATCGCCGACCATGTCGGCAAGTTCATCGAGACGCTGCCGGAGAAGCCCCTGATCATCGGCCATTCGATGGGCGGGCTGGTCACCCAGCTTCTGCTCGACCGCGGATACGGGGCGGCCGGCGTGCTGCTCGATCCGGGTCCGGTCGCAGGCATCATCGCCGACCCGGTGTCGCTAACGGCCGCACTTCCGGTGCTCGCCCGCTGGAACGCCTGGAACCGAACCTACACGCTGTCCAAGGCCCAGTTCGACGCGAAGTTCGCCAACACGGCGCCGGCCGCGCTGCGTGACGAGGCCTACGAGAAATACATGGTGCCGACGTCCGGCCGGGTGTTCGCGCAGGCGGCCACGGGCATCGGCATCAGGATCAACGCCAGGAAGCGCACGCAGCCGGTGCTGGTGACGGCCGCAGAGAAGGACCGGACCGTGGCGCCCGCGCTCTCCCGCGCGATCTACCGCAAGCACAGGAAGTCGCCGGCCCGCACGGACTATGTCGAGTTTCCCGGCCTGTCGCACTTCCTGATGACGGAACCGGGCTACGAGAAGGTCGCGGCCTATGTGATCGACTGGGCGGACAGCCTGTAGTCGAACAATACTCTGGCATCAGCCGGCCGTGCGGGACATCCGCACGGCCGCTGCGCATCCGACGAGCGCCAGCGGTACGAAGGCGAGGAACAGCCAGCGAGCGACGCCCTCCGCTGTTTCGCCGGACAGGCCCTCGGAAAAGCCGCTGGCATTCGCCACGATTCCAGCCGCTGCGGCGCCCGTCGCATAACCGATGCGCTGCATGGTCGGTACCGCCGACGAGGCGATGGTGCTTTCCTCCGTCGGCGCCGACGCGACGATGACGCGGGTAACGAATGGCCAGGCGATGCCGAAACCGCCGCCTTGGAGGAGCGCGCAGAACAGGATGGACGGAATGTGGCCGGCCGGAATGGCGACGGCGAACCCGACCAGCCCGGCGGTGATCATGACAGCGCCGCCGACGATGATCGCGCGCTCGTGGCGGGGACCGGCACCAGCCACCATGATCGACAGGATCGACCAGGCGATCGATTCTGCGGCGATGATGTAGCCCGTCGTCAGCACCGGAATGCCGTGCAGGCTGGTCAGGAGCAGCGGCGCGTAGACCGAGAAGGAGATGGTCGATACCGACAGCGCCGCCACCATCGTCATCCCGCCGCCGACCCGCGTCGACCAGTTGAACGGCCGGCTTGGAAAGAGCCGCGAGGCTGGACGCCAAGCGTCGATGCGGAAGAACAGCCAGATCCCGGCCATGCCAAGCAGCAGCAGCAGCGTCGACCGCGCCGGCTGGATGTCGACGCCGGCCAGGGCGACGAAGATGATCGCCGCCCCGAGCGTCGCTAGCGCCAGGATCGGAAACGGCGGGGCTACGCCATTGCGCCTGACGGTTCTCGCCTCCGGCGAACGCAGGACGATGTAGCTGACCGAGGCCATGGCGAAGCCGGCGATGGTGAACGCGCCAAAGGCCCAGCGCCATCCGAAGGCGGTCGAGATCAAAGCGCCGATGAGCGGGCCGCCGAACGCGGCGACGCCCCACACGGCCGACATGATGCCGAAGAGCTGCGGCCAGATCGCCCGGGGAAACAACCGCTCGACGGAAACGAAGGCCAGCGACACCAGCGCGCCGCCGCCGAGGCCCTCGATCAGGCGCCCGCCGAGCAGGACCGGCATGGACGGCGCCAGCGCGCAGATCAGCGCGCCGACGCCGTAGAGGACCGCCGCGCCCGCCATGTTGTGGCGGAGCGAAATGTAGGACACGAGCCGGCCCGCGGCCGCGCCTGCGACGATGGCGCCGAGTTCGTAGATGGCAAATGTCCAGCCGACGAGTTGGACGCCGGACAGCTCGCGCACCATGGCCGGGGAGATGGTCGCGATCATGGTCTCCATGGTCGCGTGCAGCAGGATGCCCGTGCTGACAAAGCAGAACAGGCCGAGATCGCCGCTCGCCCACAGCGCGCGCCAGTCGACCCTGGTGGATGCTTCGTTCATCACGGATGGAGTTCTCACGCCCGGCAGGCGAGACGGGCGATAGATCATCCGTCAGGCGCGAACAATCTCCACGGCGCGCGAAACCGTTCGACCAGCGGTCGTCGGGTCAGGTCCGGGCATTCAATTCGCGACGCTGCGGAGCTGGAATTCGGAGACGCCGATCGCAACGTTGAGGCCGGTCTGCGCCTCGACGCTCAACGGCTGCAGCGTGAAGCTCGACCCGGAGCCGCCGACCAGAAGGTTGGCGCCCGCGCCGACGCCGACAGTCGCGCCGGCGCTTGCGCCGACATAGTTGCCGGCAAGCGCGCCCGGCGCATAGATGTTGGCGGTGGGCGCAAGGACCAGCCACTGCATGAAGACCGCGCCGGTCGTGCCGATGTCGAGGCCGAACTTGTTGACGACGCCGAAGTAGTTTTCAGGCGCATTGCCGGTATCCGCCGGCTTGAACGTGCAGCTGATGTCCTTCGACGAGCCGATGATGAAACCGGTGCCGCCTTCGATGACGCAATCGAGGATGCCGAGTTCGACGCCGCCGCTTTGGGCGGAAGCGGGGACGGCCGCGAACGTGCCAGCGAGAATGGCTGCTGCTGCGAGGATGTTCTTCATGAGGTATCTCCCGGTCGACCAGTTCGACCCGTCTCCGACGCAGAACGAACGTCGCGCGGCGAGGTTCCGGGAGTGTAAGGGCATCGGGGCCGTTTCGACAACGGCCTGTAGGGCGGGTCAGGCGCCGCGCGTGCGGGAGAGGCCGTCGGTCGCGGGCTTGTAGTTCGGGTCGAGCTGGACGGCGCGGGCGTAGGACTTAGCCGCCTTGGCCTTGTCGCCGCGCCGCTCGTAGATCAGCGCCTGGTTCGACCAGCTTTCGGCGACATTGCCGTTGAGGCCGATGGCGGTGTTGAAATCCGCGAAGGCGTTGTCCTCGTCGCCGCGTGCCAGATAGGACAGGCCGCGGCCATTGTAGGGCTCCGGCGAATCCGCCGCGAGCGAGATGGCGGTCGAGAAGTCCTCGATGGCGAAATCGTGCTGGCCGCGGATCTGGTAGAGCAGGCCGCGGCGGTGATAGGCGCGGGCATCCGTCGTATCGAGCTGGATCGCCCGCTCGAAATCGCGGAACGCTTCCTGCACCCGGCCCGACGTGCGGTAGACCTCGCCACGGCCGATATAGGCCGTGTCGTAGTTCGCGTTGAGCTGGATCGCGCGGTTGTAATCGTTGATCGAGGCGTTGTTGTTGCCGAGGAAGCGGTGGATCAGCGCCCGGTTGGCGTAGGCCTGGTAGAAGTTCGGGTTCAGCTGGATCGCGGTGTCGAAATCCTTCAGCGCCTCGTTGTAACGCCCGCCGCGACCATAGGCGAAGCCGCGGACATTGTAGGCTTCCGGATCGCGCGGGTTGCGCTCGATCACGGCCGTCAGCGAGGCGATGTTCTCGGTCGACCCCTGAGCCACCTCGACCGTCGCGATGTCGCTGATCGCGGCCGTCTGGCAGCCGGCGAGGCCGAGCGCGGCGAGCAGCAGCAGCGGCATCGCCAGCCTGGTCGCGGGGCCTGTGCGGAGACGGTTCGGTTCATTCATCGCAGGCAGTTCCCTCGGACACTTGCCGCCCTCCTGCGTCACAGGACGGCTCTCAGTCGACCGCCGCTCCCTTCCCCGGGGTTTGGCGAAATGAAAATGGCGCGGTTTCGCACCGCGCCACATTCCCTATGTCCGGAAAAGGACGAAATAGCGGCGGGATCAGCGCGCCGCGGGGCGGGCCGCGGAGGCCGGCTTCGGCGTCGGCGGCAGCAGGCCTTCGCGCTGCAACTGCTTGCGGGCCATCTTGCGGGCGCGGCGGACGCCCTCGGCCTTTTCGCGGGCGCGCTTCTCGGACGGCTTTTCGTAAGCCTCGCGGGCGCGCATCTCGCGGAAGATGCCTTCGCGCTGCATTTTCTTCTTCAGCGCACGCAGCGCCTGGTCAACATTGTTGTCGCGAACGAGTACCTGCACGTGTCATCCTGTCGTTTCGAACCTGGCCGGGACGCTTTCGGTTCACCTGTCCGGTCAAACGAAATGCGTCCGCGATGGGCAGCCCACCGCGAATTGGCGCGGCGTTTAGCAGAATCAGCCGGATTTGTCGAGAGCCGATTGGTGGCGGCTGCAGCGCGCCGATTCGGGGTGGACTCGGACGCCGGCAATCCGTATCCGGCTCGTCCCGCAAACAGGTCGGAACCATATCATGCAGCCCAGCTTCGGCGGGATCGACTTCGGTACGTCGAACTCGACCATCGGCATCGTCCGCGACGGCCGGCCCCGGCTCGTCGCGCTGGAGGGAGGCAGCGTCACGCTGCCGAGCGCCGTGTTCTTCAATTTCGAGGATGACCGCACCTATTTCGGCCGCCGGGCGATCGAGGACTACACGCTGAACTCGGAGGGCCGGCTGCTGCGGGCTTTGAAAAGCGTGCTGGGCACATCGCTGATCCACGAGAAGACGCGGATCAAGGCGCGGTCGATGGCGTTCACCGACATTATCGGCATCTTCATCGGGCATCTGAAGGGGCGGCTGGAAGAGACGGTCGGCGGAGCGGTCGACAGCGTCGTGCTGGGCCGGCCGGTGCATTTCGTCGATGGCGACGAGGCGGCGGACAGGGCGGCGCAGGGTGAACTGGAGGCCGCGGCGCGGGCCAGGGGTTTCCAGCATATCGGCTTCCAGTTCGAGCCGATCGCGGCGGCGCTCGACTATGAGCAGACGGTGGTGCGCGAGGAACTGGCGCTGATCGTCGACATCGGCGGCGGCACGTCGGACTTCTCGATCGTGCGCGTCTCGCCGGACGGCGCGCGGCGGGCAGACCGGAAGGGCGACGTGCTGGCCAATACCGGCGTGCATGTCGGCGGCACCGATTTCGACCGGCTGCTCTCGGTCGCGCGGGTGATGCCGGAGCTTGGTTACGGCACGCCGACGAAGGACGGCAAGCGCAACCTGCCGATATCCTACTTCAACGATCTCGCAACCTGGCAGCGGATCAACCAGCTCTATTCGAACAAGGCGATGGTCGACCTGCGCCAGATCCGGCAGGAGGCGGCGAAACCGCATCTGGTCGAGCGGATGATCGACATCGTGCGCCATCGGCAAGGCCACGCGCTGGCGGGACGTATCGAGCGCGCGAAGATCGAGCTGACGGACGAGCCGGAGACGGTGATCGATCTGCCGCTGACCGACGAAAAGCTCGGCATCGCCGTGACGGCACATCAGCTCGATGCGGCGATCGCGGCGGCGGTGCAGCGCGTCGCCGACCAGATGGCCGAGACCGTGCGCGCGGCGGGGCTGACGCCAGACAGGATCGAGACGCTGTTCCTGACCGGTGGCTCGACGGCGATTCCGCAGGTGAGGGATGCTGTCGGCCGGTTGTTCCCGCATGCCAAGATCGTCAAGGGCGACGTGTTCGGCAGCGTGGGGCTGGGACTGGCGCTCGATTCGCAGCGGAAATTCGGGTGAGTCAGAGCCAGCGCGTGAGGAAATCCATCACCGAAACGCGCATTTCAGGCGTTTCCTCGTGGCCGCAATCGTGGATGTCCATCCGCCAGGCGTCCGATGCGCCGAGCGCGGCGTAAATCTCGCGCAGCGCGGCGTCGACTGTTGCCAGTCCGGCCTCGGGTGTCAGCGGATCGCGGCGGCCGTTGAGCGACAGGTGCGGGCGCGGAGCGGTCATGGCGTTGATGCTGGAGGTCGAGAAGGATTTCAGCAAGCGGGGCACCGAATAGTAGATGCCGTGGCCGTCGAGACCGCCGGTTTCTATCGCTGTGTGGAAGTCGGTCATGCAGCACAGGTCGACGCAGACTTTGATTCGCGGGTCGAGCGCCGCCGACCACCACGCCATCGACGCGCCCATCGACAGGCCCATGATGGCGATGCGGGCCGGGTCGATGTCGAGGTTTCCGATCGCGTAGGTGACGGCAGCGCGGGTGTCGCGCAGCATCATGCCCCAGACGGTGTCGCCCAAGAGGAGCCGCGCCTTGGTGAAACCGTTTTCGCCTTCCGGCCGCTGGCGGTCCTCGAACAGCCAGGAATCGATCGCAAGGACCGCGTAGCCGGCGTCGGTCAGCGCCTTGCCATAGGGTTCCGGCTGCAGCGCGGCGCGGCCGAGCAGAAGCTCGGACTTGCCGAGATCGTAGCGGTTGCCGTGCGCGTGGGCGTAGATCACCAGCGGCGGGCGCTTGGCGTGGGCGGGCCGCAGATAGAATGCCGGCACCGGTTCGACGCCGTTGAGGTCGAGAGTCAAGCGGCGCAACTCGGTGGCAGCGAGGGGTGGGGCAATGTCTTCCGATTCGATGAGGGTTGGAAGATCTGGAAGCGGCGAGCCGCCAAGGAGCGACCAGAGTGCCGCGCGGCGGGCGGGTATGCCCTTAGGGTTCAAGGCCATTGTCAAGTCGTCCTCGCGTCTGGTGCCTGAGCGTCTAAGCCTACAGATCCTGCCTGTTGACGAGGGGCCAAGTGAAGCATATCCGTTTGCCATGCAACTTTTCGGGCGGAGCAGCCGCCCTCGCACATGACCCCCGACGAAATGTTTGAGCGTCTCATTTCCCCGGATTTCCAGGGGGATGGGAGATTGGCGAATGACTTTCTTTCGGTGGTCCAAAGAGGCTACCGCCTCTCATCAGTTGGCCAACTCCTTAGATCCGAGAATGTGCACTCAAGAGGGGTGGGAGCGTTCATCGCGACGTTCCTGAGGCGTGATGCTGTTGCAGCGTTCAAACCAGTGATCGCGGAACTGATTGACGACCCTGTCTGGCGCATACGGATGGATGCGATTGAAGCTCTCAGATGCTGCGCCACGATGGGCGATGGGAGGCTACTCGGCAAAATTCTGCTCATGTTGGACAGCGATGATGACGGCGATCGGCACGCGGTGACGGTGTTTGTGAGAGTTGTCGACGATGACATCCTTCGCCTGGCGATCGTCAGCGCCGTGAGTCTGAAACCGGACTCTCCGTTTTCTGCAATCGAAACGTCCCACAGACGACGCGAGTACCGCACGCGCGCTGGCATAGCTCGGTCCCTGCGAAGTGATTGCCGGGTCGTTCGACGCTTTGCGGCAGCCATGGCAGGACGGCCCTTTCTCGTGATCAACGAGAATCTGCTCGAGCTTGTCGAGAGTTCTGGGGATCACGAACTATCGGCAATGGTTGAGGACGTCAGGAAATTGCCCATTCCAACAGGGTCAGCACTGTCGTCCAGGCTCTAACCGGTCACGCCGGAGCGTGGTTAGGGTACTGTCTTTCATGACAGGCTCGTCGATCATCCACGGCGCAAAACGGCAAGCGCCGTCGCAAACAGCGCAATTGCTTCACGCGCTTTTTCGGTAGTGATACGCTCAGCGCTTCGGGCTGGAAAGGCCCGCCGCCGCAGACCGTCCAGAGGCCAGCTTCATGCGCAAATACTCCGTGTTCGCACTCGCTCGCGAAGCCATGCGCGCCCACAAGGGCTGGGACGAGCAATGGTCGTCGCCCGAGCCGAAGGCGGAGTATGACGTGATCATCGTCGGTGCGGGCGGGCACGGGCTGGCGACGGCCTACTATCTCGCCAAGGAACACGGCATCACAAATATCGCCGTGCTGGAGAAGGGGTGGCTGGGCGGCGGGAACACCGGGCGCAACACGACGATCATCCGCTCGAACTATCTCTACGACGAGAGCGCCCGGATTTACGATCACGCGGTGAAGCTGTGGGACGGGCTCAGCCAGGACCTGAACTACAACGTGATGTATTCGGCGCGCGGCGTGATGATGCTGGCGCACAATGTGCACGACATCCAGGTGCTGAAGCGGCATGTCCACGCCAACCGGCTGAACGGCATCGACAACGAGTGGCTGACGCCGGAAGAGGCGCAGGCCTATTGTCCGCCGCTCAACATCGCCAAGGACGCGCGCTATCCGGTGGTCGGCGCGACGCTGCAGCGGCGCGGCGGCACCGCGCGGCACGATGCGGTCGCCTGGGGCTATGCGCGGGCGGCATCGGACCGCGGCGTGCACATCATCCAGAACTGCGAAGTGAAGGCGATTCGCCGCTCGTCGAACGGCCATGTCACCGGCGTCGAGACGACCAAGGGATACATCGGCGCCAAGAAGATCGGCGTGGTGGCGGCGGGGCATTCCTCGGTGCTGATGCAGATGGCCGACGTGCGCATGCCGCTCGAAAGCTATCCGCTGCAGGCGCTGGTGTCGGAGCCGGTGAAGCCGTGCTTCCCCTGCGTGGTGATGTCGAACACGGTGCATGCCTACATTTCGCAGTCCGACAAGGGCGAGCTGGTGATCGGCGCCGGCACCGACCAGTACATCTCCTATTCGCAGACCGGCGGCATGCACATCCTGACGCATACGCTGGACGCGATCTGCGAGATGTTCCCGGTCTTCACGCGCATGAAGATGCTGCGCTCGTGGGGCGGCATCGTCGACGTGACGCCGGACCGTTCGCCGATCCTGGCCAAGACGCCTGTGCCGGGCCTCTACGTCAATTGCGGCTGGGGCACGGGAGGGTTCAAGGCGACGCCGGGCTCGGGCCATGTCTTCGCCCACACGATCGCCAACGACAATCCGCACCCGATCAATGCCGGCTACACGCTGGAACGCTTCCGCACCGGCCGGCTGATCGACGAAGCGGCGGCCGCCGCCGTGGCGCATTGAGGTTCACATGCTTCTCATCCACTGCCCCTATTGCGACGAAGACCGGCCGGAACTCGAGTTCCGAAATGCCGGCGAGGCACATATCGCCCGGCCCGAGAACATTGCCGAGATTTCCGACGAGGAGTTCGAAGGCTTCTTCTTCATCCGCTCGAACCCGAAGGGCATCATCTATGAGCGCTGGCGGCATATCCACGGCTGCGCCCGCTTCTTCAACGCGGTGCGCGACAGTGTCAGCGACAAGTTCCTGATGACCTACAAGGCGGGCGAGAAGCGGCCGACGATCAAGGCGGGAGAGAAGGCATGACCGCCGCGTTCCGCATCGACAAGGCCGGCCGCCTGAACAAAGCGAAGGTGGTGAAGATTTCCTTCGACGGCGTGTCGTACGGGGCGCTGGCGGGCGACACGCTGGCGTCGGCGCTGCTGGCGAACGGCGTTCACCTGATGGGGCGCTCGTTCAAGTATCACCGCCCGCGCGGGGTGATCTCGGCCGGCGCCGAGGAGCCGAACGCGCTGGTCGGCGTGCATCGCGACGCGGCACGGAAGGTTCCGAACGTCCGCGCGACCGTGCAGGAGGTCTATGACGGGCTGACCGCCGTGTCGCAGAACCGCTGGCCGTCGCTCGCCTTCGACGTCGGCGCCGTCAACGGCCTCGCCGCGCCGATGTTCTCGGCAGGCTTCTACTACAAGACCTTCATGTGGCCGAAGTCGGCCTGGAAAAATGTCTACGAGCCGAACATCCGTGCGGCCGCCGGGCTCGGGGTGGCTCCGGACAAGCCGGATCCGGACCACTACGCTTCGCGCTTTGCGCATTGCGACGTGCTGGTGCTCGGCGGCGGCGCGGCCGGGCTGTCCGCGGCGCTCGCGGCAGCGGAGACCGGCGCGCGGGTGATCGTCGCCGACGAGCAGGCGGACGCCGGCGGTGCGCTGCGGTTCGAGGCGGGCGCGACCATCGACGGCGCCGCCGGCTGGGACTGGGCGCAGGCGACGGCGGCGAAGCTGGCGGCGATGGACAATGTCCGCATGCTGACCCGGACGACGGCGTTCGGCTACTACGCACAGAACCTGGTCGGGCTGGTGGAGCGGGTGAGCGAGCATCTCGCCAATCCCGGCCATGACCTGCCGCGCGAGCGGCTGTGGCAGGTGCGTGCGAAACGCGTGATCATCGCGACCGGCGCGATCGAGCGGCACATGGTGTTCGACGGCAACGACCGGCCGGGCGTCATGCTGGCCTCGGCGGGGCGGACCTATCTCAATCATTTCGGCGTCGCGGTGGGCAGAAATGTCGGCGTGTTCACGGCGGGCGATTCGGCCTATGCGGCGGCGCTCGACCTGAAGAAGGCGGGCGTCGGCATCGCGGCGATCGTCGACGTGCGCGACAATCCGGCGGGTGTGCTGGTTGCCGAAGCGCGGGCGCTCGGCATCGAGATTCTCTCGGGCCGCACGGTGCTGCGCACCGGCGGAGGCCTGCGCGTCTCGTCGATGACGGTGCGCGCCGTTGCAGGCGGACCCGAGCGGACGATCCCCGTCGACGCGCTGCTGATGTCGGCCGGCTGGACGCCGTCGGTCCACCTGTTCTCGCAGTCGCGCGGCAAGGTCGCGTTCGACAGCGCCACCAAGCGGTTCCTGCCCGGCGAGTATGCACAGGACTGCGTGTCTGTCGGCGCGTGCAACGGCACGGACGGTATTGCGGACACCGTGAAGGAAGCGCTCGCGGCGGGCGAGAAGGCCGCCAAGGCGGCCGGCGCCGCCAAGGGTTCGGGCGTCAAGCTGAAGGCCGAGACCAGCGAAAGCTGGGCCGGCGGACTGGCGGGCGCAGCGCCCGGCTCAGGGCCTGGATCGACCGGCAAGGCATTCGTCGACTTCCAGAACGATGTGACGGCGAAGGACATCCGGCTGGCGGTGCGCGAGGGCATGCGCTCGATCGAGCACGTCAAGCGCTTCACTACCAATGGCATGGCGACCGACCAGGGCAAGACGTCGAACATCCACGGCCTGGCGATCGCGGCGGAAGCGCTCGGCAAGGAGATGCCGGAGGTGGGCCTGACGACCTTCCGCGCGCCATACACGCCAGTCACATTCGGCGCGCTGGTCAGCCATTCGCGCGGAAAGCTGTTCGACCCGACCCGGCGGACGCCCTTCCATGCGCAGGAAGAGAAGCTCGGCGCGGTGTTCGAGGATGTCGGGCAGTGGAAGCGCGCCTGGTACTATCCGAAGGCGGGCGAGGACATGCATGCCGCGGTCAACCGCGAATGCGCCACGGTGCGCAAGGCGGCCGGCATTTTCGATGCGTCGACGCTGGGCAAGATCGAGGTGGTCGGGCCGGATTCGGCCAGGTTCATGGAACTGCTCTACACAAATCCGTGGGAGAAGCTGGAGCCCGGCCGCTGCCGCTATGGCATCATGCTGCGCGAGGACGGCTTCATCTACGATGACGGCGTGGTTGGGCGGCTGGCGGCGGACCGCTTCCACGTCACGACGACGACCGGCGGCGCGGCGCGGGTGATGAATCACATGGAGGACTACCTCCAGACCGAGTTCCCGCATCTGAACGTCTGGCTGACGTCGATCTCTGAGCAGTGGGCCGTGATCGCGGTGCAGGGGCCCAACAGCCGGAAGATCATCGCGCCGCTGGTCGAGGGAATCGACATGGCGGACAGCGCGATGCCGCACATGTCGGTGCGCGAGGGAAAGATCTGCGGCGTGCCGACCCGGCTGTTCCGGATGTCGTTCACCGGCGAGCGCGGCTTCGAGATCAACGTGCCGGCGGATTATGCGGCGATGGTGTGGGACGCGGTGTGGGCCGAAGGCCAGAAGCACGGCGCCTGCGCCTATGGCACCGAGGCGATGCATGTGCTGCGCGCGGAGAAGGGCTACATCATCGTCGGCCAGGACACGGACGGGACGGTGACGCCGCAGGACGCTGGGCTCGACTGGGCGATCGGCAAGAAGAAGACCGATTTCGTCGGTATCAGGGGGCTGAAGCGGCCGGATCTCGTCGCCAAGGGCCGCAAGCAGCTGGTCGGCCTGCGCACCAAGGATCCGAAGATCGTGCTGGAAGAGGGCGCGCAGGTGGTTGCCGACCCGAAGCAGCCGATCCCGATGAAGATGATCGGCCATGTCACGTCGAGCTACTGGTCGGAGAATTGCGGCCGCTCGATCGCGCTCGGGCTCATCGCCGGAGGTTTCGACCGCATGGGCGAGACGCTCTACGTGCCGATGCCGGACAAGGTGATCGAGGTGGAAGTGGTCGGCCAGATATTCTTCGACGAGAAGGGAGAGCGGCTCAATGGCTAAGTCATCAACCGTCGCGCCAGTCCGCTCTCATCCGCTCGCCGGCCGCAAGGTCGTGAACAGGGCGGTGACCTTGACCCCGGCGGAAGCCGCCGCGCGGATGTCGCTGCGCGCCAGACCCGAGGCGGTCGCGCCGCTGTCGCAGGCGCTTGGCATCAAGCTGCCGGAGATGCCGAAGACATCGGCTTCCAACACTGCCGGCAACCGCACGGCGCTGTGGCTTGGCCCGGACGAATGGCTGGTGATCGACCAGGGAGGCGCCGACCCGACGGCCGACTGCGCCGCCGTCGCTCAGCTTCATTCGGCGGTCGACGTGTCCCATCGCAACACCGCGATTCTGGTCGAAGGCCATGGCGCCGAGGCGACGCTGAACGCTGGGTGTCCCCAGGACCTGTCGCTGAGGGCGTTCCCGGTCGGGGCATGCTCGCGGACGATTCTGGGCAAGATCGAAGTGGTGATCTGGCGTGCGGGCGAGGCAGCGTTCCGCGTCGAATGCTGGCGCTCGTTCTCGGCCTATGCGTTCGACTTTCTGGAGGAAGCGGCGCGGGATGCCGCAATCGCCGCCTGATCAGTGAACAGTCATCGGTGCGTCGATGACGAAGCCCGTTCCCGGCACATATGTCATTTCGACCCGGTCGCGGCCGGTCTTCTTGGCGGTGTAGAGGCGCTCGTCGGCGATCCGGAACAGTTCCCCGAAGCTCATCCGCCGGGCGAAGGCCGCTCCGCCGACGCTGACCGAGAGGTCGCACGGCTCGCCAGCGGCGACGAAGTCGACCGCGTTGACCATCTTGCGGATGCGCTCGGCGACCAGCGATGCCTGGGCCAGGTCGGCGCCGGGCAGAAACACGCCGAACTCCTCGCCGCCCAGACGCCCGAGGCGATCGTCCCTGCGCAACGAGGCGCGGATGGCCGTCGCGATCACCTTAAGGGCCTCGTCACCCGAATGGTGGCCGAAACGGTCGTTGATCGACTTGAAATGATCGGCGTCGATGACGAGCAAAGCGCCGGTCGGCGTCTCGGCGGCACTGCGGCCGTGCAGGAAATCATCGAGGATCCGGGTGAAGGCGCCGCGGTTGAGGCAGCCGGTCAGGCTGTCGGTCGATGCCAGTTCGCGCAGGCGGTGATTGGCGATCGCCAGTTCGCGCAGCTTCAGGGTCAGGTAGAAGAACAGCGGGCCGGCAAGGATGACCGGGATGATCGCCGCGCTGACCAAGCCCTTGGTCATGAGCGCCGGGCTCTCATCTAGAAAATAGAGGTAGTTGAAGGTCACCGAGATAACGATGCAGCCGAGTGTTCCGAACACGGTCCACTGCGTCAGCTTCAACCAGCCACGCATCGAGATTCCTGAAACACCGTTCACCGCACCCAATCTCCCGTCCCCCGCGAAGGAGACTAGACGAGGGGCGTTAAGGTCCGGTCAGGCCGAAAGGTCAAAATTTAGCTAAGCGGTTCCGCGTTCAGATCGCGGTGATGCCGCCGTCTGCTGCAAGCGACTGGCCGGTCATGAAGCTGTTCCTGGGGTCGCAAGCGAACAGGATGACCTCGACGACTTCGTCGATCTCGGCCAGCCGCTTCATCGGAACGCCGCGGGTCAGGTCGTTGGCGCCTTCCTCGATGCCGCGCGGCGACATATTGAGATAGTCGAGCGCCATAGATGTTCGGGCGAAGGACGGGCAGACAGCGTTCACTCGGATGCCCTTGGTGGCGTATTCCGCCGCCGCCGACTTGGTCAGGCCGACGACGCCATGCTTGGCGGCGGAATAGACCGACAGCCGCGGCGCGCCGCTCAATCCGGCGACCGATGCGATGTTGACGATCACGCCGGTGCGCCCCGACGCCCGGTGCTGGCGCTCCATCAGCGGAAGCTGGGACTTCATCGCGTAGAAGACGCCGAGAAGGTCGATCTCGATGATCCGGCGCGCCTCGTCGGAGGGAACCTGCGGGAGCTTGACGAAACTCTGGGCGACGCCCGCATTGTTGATTGCGATGTCGAGGCCTCCGAAGCGGTCGACAGCCAACTGAACGAGATTTTCCGACAGGGACTCGTCGGAAATGTCGCCTGCCGCAATTGCGGTCTCGGTCGGGAGGGAAGCTGCGAATGCCTCCAGAGGCGCTTCGTTCATGTCCGACAGAACGAGGCGCGCGCCTTCCGCCGCAAGCCGCTCGGCGGTGCGCCGGCCGAAGCCGCCCGTCGCTCCGGTCACAATAGCCGTCAGACCGCCAAATCGCGCCAATTCACTCTCCACCATCGATCAACTGGACCGCCAAGCCTGCGAGCAGTCCGACCGCCTCGCCGTACATTCGCGCCTTGTCGGGATTGGACGCGTTGCCATCGATCGCGCGCTTGTAGACGCCTTGGCATATGGCTGCCAGCCTGAAGAAAGAGAAAGCGAGATAAAACGTCCAGTTGTCGATGCGGCTTATTCGCCGGCGCCGACAATAATCTGCAACATACTCTTCCTCGGTGGGCAATCCGAGCGCATGGCGGTCGATTCCGCCCAAGCCGCGAAAACCGGAAGAATGCGGCAAGCGCCACTGCATGCACTGGTAGGCGATGTCGGCGTAGGGATGCCCGAGCGTCGACAATTCCCAGTCGAGCACGGCGATGACCCGCGGCGCGGCGGGCGCGAACATCATGTTGTCCAGCCGGTAGTCGCCGTGGACAAGCGACACTAGGCCGTCGTCGTCGGGAATGTTCTGTTCCAGCCATTCGATCAGTCGGTTCATCGCGCCGACCGTGCCGGTCTCCGAGGCGCGGTACTGGCTGGTCCAGCGGTTGAGCTGGCGCTCGAAATAGCTTCCCGGCTTGCCATAGTCGGCAAGGCCGCTCGCGGCGAGATCGACGCTGTGCAGTTGCGCGAGCGTCGCATTCATCGAATCGTAGATGGCGGTACGCTCGGCGTTTGTGGCGATCTCCGCCAGCGCCGGATCCCAGAAGATCCGCCCTTCCAGAAACTCCATGACAAAGAACTGCCGCCCGATCGGCGAGTCGTCCTCCGAAAGGTGCAGCATCCGCGGAACAGGCACGTCGGTGCCTTCAAGCGCTTTCATGACGCGGTATTCGCGGTCGACCTGATGCGCGGACTTGAGAAGCGCGCCTGGCGGCTTGGCCCGCAGCACAAACTTGCCAGTGGTGGTTTTCAGGAGATAGGTCGGGTTCGACTGCCCCGAGCTGAACTTGACGATCTCCGACAGATCGCCGAAGCCGTCGATATGCCGAGCGAGATATGGCCCGAGGGTGGCGGCGTCGAGCGCGTTCGGGTCGCTCATGCCGGCTCGTCCTTGCGTTCCATGACGGCGATCATCTGCCAGCGCGCCGTCAGCGCCGGTTTCAGCGAGTTCTCGATCTCCATGGTCACGTCATAGCCCATCTGTACCATGCCGGACGGGCGCGCATTCAGTTCGGCGAGCACGAAACGGGTGCGGACGCGCGCGCCGGATTTGACGGGGGCTGAGAAGCGCAGCTTGTCGAAGCCGTGGTTGATCGCCATTCCCGCCCCGGTGAGCGGCGGCAGCGTCTCGTAGGTCATCGGCGAAAGCAGCGCCAAGAGCAGGAAGCCATGCGCAATGGTGCCGCCGAACGGCGTTTCGGCCTTCGCCCGCACGGGATCGACATGAATGAACTGGTGATCGTCCGTCGCGTCGGCGAAGCGATCGATCATGTCCTGAGTCACCGGGCGCCACGGCGATACGCCCACTTCCTTGCCGACAAATGTCGACAGCACCTCGAGGGTGATCGGGTTCCTGGCGCTCTGGGACATCTGCTGCTCGACGTTCAATCCTTGAACAGCGTCATGCCATGCTGGACCGATTGGCCGCCGTCAAGCGGCAGAATGGCGCCCGTGACGTAGCTGCCGCCCTTGCCGCACAGGAAAAGCGTCGCGGCGGCGATGTCGGAGGGCGCACCGATACGGCCGATCGGCACATGCGAGCCGACCTTGGCGGCGCCTTCTTCGCTGGCGGTGGCGAAGGCGGTCATGCGACTCTGGAAGGGGCCGGGGGCAAAGGCATTGACGGTGATGCGCTTCCGGGCAAATTCCAGCGCGAGAGTCCGCGTCAGGTGGTGCACCGCAGCCTTCGAGGCGGTGTAGGAATAGGCATCGTCGGCAAGGGCCTGGGTGCCCATGACGGAGCCGAGATTGATGATCCGGGCCGGATCCTCATCCGACGCGGCGGCTTCAAGCAGCGGCAGGAGTTCACGGGTCAGGTGGAAGAGCCCGGTGACGTTGACATTCAGCACCTTGGCCCAGGCCTTGTAGGGGAAGGTTGCCAGCGGCTCGCCCCAGGATACGCCGGCATTGTTGATCAGGATGTCGAGCGTGTCTGTCCGCGATCTGATTTCCGCGACCAGCGCGGCGATGCCTTCCTCGGTGCCGACGTCGCCGGCGAAGCCCTCGGCGCCGCCCGGCGCGTCCAAGGCGTTCAGCTCGGCCGCCACCTTCTCGCAGTCGGCGCCCTTGCGGGAGGCAATCAGCACGCGCGCGCCAGCCTTGACCAAGGCCGTCGCAGCCATGCGGCCGATGCCGGTCGCGGCGCCGGTGACCAGCGCCGTCTTGCCGGCAACCGAGAACAGTTCATCGAGATAGGTCATTCAGTTCCTCCGACCCGCGGACTTGTTTCGGGCAGAGCCAGAAGCCGCGTTGACAACATACCGGGTAGTATGTTCATCATTTGCGCGTCCGTAAAGTCCCGAAAGGCGAAAGCCGCAAAGATGGGCGTCGGGAAAGGGAGGTCATGGTTCTCGTGGAGATCGGCGCCGTCGAACCGGCAGCGGACAATGCGCGCATCGAGATTCTCGATGTGGCGGCCACTTGCTTCATGGAGCGCGGCTATGCCGCGACCTCGATCGACGACGTGGCCCGCCGGCTGGGCGCGACCAAGGGCCGTATCTACCATCACTTTTCGTCCAAGGCCGACCTGTTCGCACAGATTTTCCGGACGGGCATGGACATGAATTACGAAGCGGTCGCGCCGTTCCGTTCGATGCCTGGACGAGCCGTCGACATCTGGCAGAAGATGGCCACCGCGCACGTCACGCAGATGGTTGTCACCAAGGCCTTCCAGCGCACGGTCTGGGAGGGCGTCGAGCTTCATCTCAGGGGTTCGACGACGCCCGAGCAACGCAGCCAGTTGAACGAGCTCGTCGAGTACCGGACGCAGTACGGCAACATTTTTCGCGAGCAGATCTCCCGCGCCAAGGCCGAGGGGGACATGCAGTTCGACAATCTCAGCATCGCCAACCAGATCATGTTCATGACGTTGAACTCTCCCATCTTCTGGTACTCGCAACGTCCCGGCGAAGGCGACAGGGACATCAGCAACATCGTTGGCCAGGTCGTGGCGTTCGCGCTGCGGGGCCTGGGCGGAAAGACAGGAACCTGACATGAGCGACATGAACCTTGGCATCACCGAGCGGCTGAAGCCGATCCACGAGCGCGTCGCGAGGATGGTTCGCGAGGAGATCATTCCACTCGACGAGGAGTTCCTCGCCGAGGTCGGGAAGGAAGGAGACCGCTGGTCGTTCACGGCCCGGCAGACGGAAATCCTCGAAGGGTTGAAGGCAAAGGCGCGCGAGCGCGGCCTGTGGAACTTCTGGCTGACGGATTCCGAGAGTGGCTACGGCCTGACGACCGTCGAATACGCCTATCTCGCCGAGGAAATGGGCAAGGCGCATATCGGCGGCGAGGTGTTCAACTGCTCGGCGCCCGACACCGGCAACATGGAAGTGTTCGAGCGCTATGGCGCCGAGGAGCACAAGGAGCGCTGGCTGAAGCCCTTGCTGGAAGGCAAGATCCGCTCGGCCTTCCTGATGACCGAGCCGGACGTGGCCTCGTCGGACGCGACCAACATCTCGATGCGCTGCGAGCGGGACGGCGACGAATATGTCCTGAACGGCGAGAAATGGTGGTCTTCAGGGGCGGGCGATCCGCGCTGCGCCATCTACATCGTCATGGTGCGCACATCGCGCGAGGGGCCGAAGCATTCGCAGCACTCGATGATCCTCGTTCCGTCCGATACGCCCGGCGTCGAAAAGGTCCGCGCCATGACGATCTACGGCGACGACGACGCGCCGCACGGACACCTGCACATGCGCTTCACCAATGTTCGCGTGCCGGCGTCCTACATGCTGCTGGGCGAGGGACGTGGTTTCGAGATCGCTCAAGGGCGGCTTGGACCCGGCCGTATCCATCATTGCATGCGGGCGATCGGCCAGGCGGAGATGGCTCTGGAAGCCATGTGCCGGCGCTCCATGCGGCGCGAGGCCTTTGGCCAGCCCTTGGCCAAGCTCGGCGCCAACTACGACATCATCGCGGAAGCGCGCATGGAGATCGAGATGGCGCGGCTGCTCTGCCTCAAGGCGGCGTGGATGATGGACCAGGGCGACCGCAAGGCGGCGGCGCCGTGGATCAGCCAGATCAAGGTCGTCGCACCACGCGTGGCGCTGAAGATCGCCGACGAGGCGGTGCAGATGCATGGCGCGGCTGGCGTCAGCCAGGACACGCCGCTGGCCAGGACGTGGAAGAACCTGCGGACGCTGCGCATCGTCGACGGACCGGACGCCGTGCATCGCCGGCAGGTCGCCCGCACCGAACTGGCGAAGTACACGCAGGAGAAGGTGTGAGCCGATGAAGGCCATCGTCGCCCGCGATTTCGCTCCGATCGACCGTCTCGAATATGCCGACTGGCCGGAGCCGGTGGCGGCTGGCCGTACGGTGGTGATCGAAGCCGACTCGATCGGCGTCAACTATCCGGACGGACTGTTGGTGCAGGGGCTCTATCAGCTCAGGCCGCCGACGCCGTTCGTGCCCGGGATGGAAGTCGCGGGCACGGTCGTCGCGGTCGGAGAGGGCGTGACGAGGTTCAAGGTTGGCGACCGGGTGGCGGCGCTGTCGACGCTCGGCGCCTATGCCGAGCGCGTCGCCGCCGACGAGGCGACGGTGATGAAGCTGCCGGACGGGATGTCGGGCGCTGATGCCTGCGCGCTGATGTGCGGCTATGGCACGTCGCACCACGCGCTGAAGCAACGGGCGCAACTGAAGCCCGGCGAGACGCTGTGCGTGCTTGGGGCCGCCGGCGCGACCGGTATCGCCGCGATCCAGATCGGCAAGGTGATGGGCGCGCGGGTGATCGGTGTCGCCTCGTCGCCCGAGAAGCGCGAGATCGCCAGACAGGCCGGCGCCGATGTCGTGCTGGGCTACGAGAACCTGAAGGACACGCTGAAGGAAGCGACCGGGGGCAAGGGCGTCGATGTCGGCTACGATCCGGTCGGCGGCGACGCGTTCGATGCGTTGGCGCGCGGCATGGGGTGGAACGGCCGGCTGCTGATCATCGGCTTCGCATCGGGGAAGATCCCGCAATTCCCGGTCAACCTGGCGCTGGTGAAGGGGTTCAGTCTTGTCGGCGTGTTCTGGGGTTCGTTCACGCAGAAGGAGCCGGCGGAATACCAGGCCAACATGCGCGAGCTGATCGGCTGGCACATGGCGGGCAAGGTCAAGCCGGTGATCGAAGGCGTCTATCCGCTGTCCGACGCACCGGGGATACTGGCCCGGGTGCTTGGGCGCGGCGCGTCGGGCAAACTCATCCTCAAACCCTAGGTGACGGACATGGCCATCCCCAGCACGATGCACGCGCTGCTCCTCAACGAGGACGGCTACGCGTCGAAGCCGTCGGGCAGCGTGCTGGAGGCGATGGCGCCCTATGTGACGCCGGGCACGATCGCCGTGCCGACGCCGAAGGCGAGCCAGGTCCTGATCAAGGTGGCGCTGGCCTCGATCAACCCGTCAGACGTGATGTTCGTGAAGGGCATGTACGGACAGCCGCGCGCCAAGGGTCAGCCGGCCGGGTTCGAGGGCGTCGGCGAGGTGGTTGCGGCCGGCGAGGATGCGGGTGCGCAGAAGCTCGTCGGCAAGCGGGTGGCGTTCGCGACGGGGATCACCAATTGGGGCGCCTGGGCGGAATATGCCGTAGCCGAGGCATCGGCCTGCCTGCGGCTGATCGATGGCGTCAAGGACGTCGACGGGGCGGCAATGATCGTCAATCCGCTGACCGCCATCGCCATGTTCGACATCGTCAAGCAGGAGGGAGAGAAGGCCTTCATCCTGACCGCCGCGGCCAGCCAGCTTTGCAAACTGATCATGGGCGTGGCGCGGGACGAAGGTTACCGGCCGATCGCGATCGTCCGCCGCGACGACCAGATTCCGCTGCTGGAAAAAGCCGGCGCGGCAGTCGTGCTCAATGCCGAAGCGCCCGATTTCAAGCAACGGTTGGCCGAGACATGCAAGGCGGAAAAGCCACGCATCTTCCTCGACGCCGTGACCGGGCCGCTGGCGGCGACGATCTTCAACGCCATGCCGCGGCGCGCGCGCTGGATCATCTATGGCCGCCTCGATCAGACGGTGACGCCGATCCAGGAGCCGGGCCAGTTGATCTTCATGCACAAGAAGGTCGAGGGATTCTGGCTGACCGAATGGATGCGGTCGGTCGATCCGCAGCGGCGCGCGGCGGCCGTGATGGAGGCGCAGACGCGCTTCGTCGACGGACGCTGGGCGACCGACGTCACCGCTATCGTACCGCTCTCGCAAGCGATGGAGCGCGTCGCGCCCGAACTCGCGAAGCCGAACGGAAAGGTATTCATCGCGCCCTGACCGGCTCGAAAGAAGAAGGCTGCTTGCTCTCGAAAGCCGGCAGTCTATAGTCAAACGAATACGGCGAAAGACCGTAGGAAATGGGAGGAGAACGTCCTTGGACGTGCTGCAGCTCTTTGTGAGCGGCCTTGCGAACGGCTGTGTCTACGGCCTCATCGCACTCGGCTTCGTGCTCATCTACAAGGCCACCGAGCAGGTCAATTTCGCCCAGGGCGACATGATGATGCTCGGCGCTTACGTGACGCTCGGCCTGACCAACACGCAATTCCTAGGCCTGCCGTTCTGGTTCTCGGTGCCGATGGCCGTGATCATCATGGGCGCCTTCGGCTATCTGCTCGACCTGTTCGTGCTGCGCCGGATGTTCGGCCAGTCGCAGATCGCGGTGGTGATCCTGACGATTGCGCTCGGCTTCGTGCTGCGCTTTTTCGCCGGCCTGATCTGGGGCCACGAGCCGGTTTCGCTGGAATCGCCCATCGTCGGCAAAGATGTCCGTTTCGGCGGGCTGGTGCTGGGCCTGGACGAAGTGATGATCATCGTCGTCACGGTCGCGCTGACCGTGGCGCTCTACTTCTACTTCAACCTGACGCGGCTGGGTGTCGCCATGCAGGCGTCGTCGCAGAACCAGCTGGCGGCCTACTACATGGGCATCCCCGTGAAGCGCGTGAATTCGCTGATCTGGGCGCTCGCCGGGGCGGTGGCGGCGATCGCGGGCATTCTCTTCGCCTCGAAGGGGTCCATCGACCCGTCGACCGGCCTGCTCGGCATCAAGGCCTTCGCCGCAGCCGTCATCGGCGGTTTCGGCAGCCTGCCCGGCGCGCTGCTCGGCGGCATCATCGTCGGCCTGATCGAACCGTTCGCCGCGCGCTACATCGCGCCCGGCTATTCGCAGGTCATGCCATACCTGCTGCTCTTCCTCATCCTGGTTTTCCGACCGCACGGCATCCTTGCCCAGGTCCACAGCAAGAAGGTGTGAGCCGATGCGGACGATCTTCAAGACCAGCTACGACGCCGACATCAACCTGTTCCAGCATGGAATGCAGGCGTTCTGGTATCTGGGGCTTCTGGCGGTCATGGTGCTGCTGCCCTTCATCATGGACGACTTCGCGCTCGGCGAGATGGTCGCCCTCCTGATCTGGTCGATCGCCGGCATGGGGCTGATGATCCTCGTCGGGCAGACCGGGCAGGCAAGCCTTGGACACGCGGCGTTCCTGGCCATCGGGTGCTATGCCAACGTTCTGCTGCAGGAAAAGGCGGGCCTGCCGTTCATCCTGTCGTTTCCGCTTGCCGGGCTGATCGCCGGCCTGGCGGGCGCGCTGATCGCGATGCCGATGACGAAGCTGCACGGCATCTATCTCGGCATCGGCACGTTGGCGATCTCGATCCTGACCGACGACCTGATCGTCATCCTGGAGCCGCTGACCAACGGCGTGCGCGGGCTTTATGCGCCGATGATCGAGATCTTCGGCGTGCCGTTCGACCGCTACGGCAATCCGGACCGGTTCTACTGGCTGGTGCTGTTCGTCGTCGTCTGCGTCGTGCTGGCCTACCGCAACCTGCTGCGCTCTCCGCTCGGCCGCTCATTCGCGGCGGTGCGCGACTCGGAGGTCTCTGCCCGGGCGATGGGCGTCAACGTGGCGAAGACCAAGGCGGTGTCGTTCGGCATCTCGACTGCGATCACCGGTCTGGCGGGCGCGCTGCTCGGCCACTACACCGGCATCTTCAACAACGAGACGTTCAACCTGATCCTGTCGATCCAGCTGCTGCTGATGATCGTCATCGGCGGGCTGGGTTCGATCCATGGGGCTTTCTTCGGCGCGGTTATCATCACCTTCCTGCCGCAGTGGATTGCCTACGCGCGCGACACGATCGGCTCGCTGTTCGGCACCTCCGGCATGACGATCCCGGGGCTGGAATCGGCGGTGTTCGGGGCGATCCTGATCGTGTTCATCCTGTTCGAGCCGCGTGGCATATATGGCCGCTGGCTGAAGATCAGGACCTATTTCGAGCTATTCCCGTTCTATCGCCGTGACATGTTCCGCCGCCAGAAAAGCTACCTCAAGACGGAGCGGATGCGATGAGCCTTCTCGAAGTCCAGAACGTCACGCTGAAGTTCGGAGGCGTCACCGCCGTCAACAATGTCTCGTTCAATGTCGAGGAGGGCGAGGTGTTCGCGCTGGTCGGTCCGAACGGCGCCGGCAAGTCGACGCTCTTCAACCTGATCTCGCGTTTCTACGATCCGGTCGAGGGCGATATCCGGTTCAGGGGGGAGAGCATTCTCTCCAAGCAGTCGCACGAGATCGCCCGCCTCGGCATCGCGCGCACGTTCCAGAACATCGAACTGTTCGACCAGGCGACCGTGCTTCAGAACCTGCTGGTCGGGCGGCATCGCCACCGACAGAGCCACATGTGGAACGAGTTGCTGTTCACGCCCTTCGTGCGGCGCGAGGAGCGGCGGCACCGCGAGGCGGTCGAGAAGGTGATCGATTTCCTCGACCTGCAGGCCTATCGCGAGAAGTATATCGCCGGCCTGCCCTACGGCGTGCGCAAGGTGGTCGAGATGGGCCGGGCGCTGGCGATCGAGCCAAAGCTCCTGCTGCTTGACGAGCCGGCCTCGGGTCTGTCGGTCGAGGAGACGCAGGATGTCGCGTTCTGGGTCGAGGACATCAAGACGCAGATGGGCATCACCGTGCTGATGGTCGAGCACGACATGCACCTCGTCTCGGCGGTGTCCGACCGGGTGATGGCGCTGGCCGACGGCAAGATGCTGGCGATCGGCTCGGCGCATGAAGTGCAGAACCACCCGAAGGTGATCGAGGCCTATATCGGCGTCTCGGACGAGAGCGAAAGGGTGGTCGCGTGATGCTGAAGCAGGCAATCAACCCGGTCTCGACCACGGCGCAGACGGTGCTGTCGATCAAGAACCTCGAAAGCTATTACGGGCCGATCATGGCGATCCGCGGCGTCAGCCTGGAGGTGCGCGAAGGGCAGATCGTCACCGTGCTCGGCGCCAATGGGGCGGGGAAGACGACGCTGTTGAAGACGATCTCCGGCGTGATGAACCCGGAGAAGGGCGAGATCTGGTACGGCGGCCGCAATATTGCCGGCGAGGAGCCTGACCGCGTCGTCAAGGCCGGCATCGTCCACGTGCCGGAAGGCCGCGAAGTGTTTCCGCTGCTGACCGTCGAGGAAAACCTGAAGATGGGCGCCTATGTGCGGCGCGATCCGAAGGGCGTCGCCGACGACCAGGAAATGGTCTACGGCTACTTCCCGATCCTCGCCGAACGCCGCCGGCAGGCCGCCGGCACATTGTCGGGCGGCCAGCAGCAGATGCTGGCGATAGGCCGGGGGCTGATGGCGCGGCCGAAGCTGATGCTGCTCGACGAGCCGAGCCTCGGGCTTTCGCCGCTCCTGGTGAAGGAGATCTTCACGATCATCCGCCGCCTCAACCGCGAGCAGGGCGTGACGATGATGCTGGTCGAGCAGAACGCCAAGGTGGCGCTGGAAGTCGCCGATTATGGCTACGTCATGGAACTGGGCCGGCTGGTGATGGCGGACGACGCCAAGCGGCTGCTGCAGTCGAAGGACGTGCAGGAATTCTATCTGGGCGTCCAGGGCGAGACGCAGCGCGGCCAGAAGCGCTGGAAGCAGAAGAAGACGTGGCGATGAGAATGGGCCGGCATACCCCCACCCCGTACCCCTCCCCCCAAGGGGGAGGGGGGCGATTGGCGTCCGCGCATTTCGATTTGCTGCGATCTCATGAAAGACAGCGGCAGTCTCCCTTCCCTTTGTGGGGAGGGGCTAGGAGTGGGGGTAGCTGGCCCAAATCGACCAGGAGGAGCATCGCATGACCCTCGCAGAGAAACTTCCGCCGCAGCGGACCCTGAACGGCCACAGCTTCAACGAGGACCTGACCAAGGGGCCGTACTATTTCGACGGCTGCGACACGCTGCCGAAGCTTTTCCGCGAGAGCACCAAGCGCTGGAACCAGAAGGTCGCCCACCGCGAGAAGGACTACGGCATCTGGCTGTCCTACACCTGGGCGGAGTTCTACGACAATGCGCGGCTGATCGGCCTCGGGCTGCTGTCGCTTGGGCTGAAGCGCGGCGAGGTCGTGTCGATCCTGTCGGAAGACAACAAGGAATGGCTCTATACCGATCTCGGCGTGCAGAGTGTCGGCGGCATCGCGTCGGGCGTCTACACGACCGATTCGGCTTCGCAGCTCAAATATCTGGTCAAAGATTCCGACAGCCGGTTCCTGTTCCTCGACAATGACGAGCAGCTGGACAAATACCTGTCGGTCAGGGACGACATGCCGGGCCTCGCCTGGGTGATCGTCTACGATCGCGACGGGCTGCACGGCTTCGCCGACGACAAGGTGATCTTCCTCGACGATCTCTACCGTCTCGGGCGCGAGTTCCTGAAACAGCATCCGAACCGGTTCGAGGAGGAGATCGCCAATTCCTCGCCGAAGGACACGGCGATCCTTGTCTACACCTCTGGCACGACGGGTCCGCCGAAGGGCGCGATGATCAGCCACGAGAACATCATCGTCTCGATCATCGGAGGCGCGCTTTCGCTTCCGGTGACCGAGACCGACGAGCAGGTCTGCTTCCTGCCGCTCTGTCATATTCTCGAACGGCTGATTACGGTGTTTCTGCCAATCGGCTTCGGATCGACTGTCAACTTCGCCGAAAGCCCGGAAACGGTGTTCGACAACGTGCGCGAGGTGTCCCCGCACGTGTTCACCGCCGTCCCACGGGTCTGGGAGAAGGTCTATTCGCGCATCTCGATCATGTCGGGCGAGGCGACGACGCTCGGCAAGCTCTGCTACAAGCTCGCGCTCGCCACAGGCATGAAGCGGGCCGAGTATCTCGAGGACCGCAAGCCGGTGCCGCTGACGACGAGCCTCGCCTACGCCTTCTGGGACTTCGCCGTGCTGAAGAACCTGCGCCGGATGATCGGGCTCGACCGGCTGCGCCGCGGGACGACGGGCGCCGCGCCGATCTCGCCCGATCTGTTGCGCTGGTACAAGGCGATCGGCGTCACGGTGCTCGAAGGCTACGGCATGACGGAAAGTTCGGGCGTGATTTCCCTGAACTCGATGGATGCCTACAAGACAGGTTCGATCGGCAAGGTGGTTCCGGGCAGCGAGGTCAGGATCGCGCCGGATGGAGAGATTCTCTATCGCGGCGGCAACGTCTTCAAGGGGTACTGGAACAAGCCGGAGAAGACGGCCGAGACGATCACGCCCGACGGGTGGCTGAAGACCGGCGATGTCGGCCGGATCGACAACGAGGGCTTTCTCACCATCACCGGCCGGGCGAAGGACATCATCATCACCGCCGGCGGCAAGAACATCACGCCAGCGGAAATCGAGAACCGGCTGAAGTTCTCGCCGTATATTTCGGACGCGGTGGTGATCGGTGACAAGCGCAAGTTCCTGAGCGCGCTGGTGATGATCGACCAGGAGAATGTCGAGAAATTCGCGCAGGACAAGCGCGTGCCGTTCAGCGACTTCCGGTCGCTGTGCGCGGCGAAGGAGGTCCGCGATCTGATCGCGGGCGTGGTGGAGGAGACCAACCGGGAGTTTGCCCGGGTGGAGCAGATCAAGGATTTCCGCTTGATCGATGTGCTGCTGACCGCGGAGGACGACGAGCTCACAGCCACGATGAAGTTGAAACGCAGCTTCGTTGAGACAAAGCACAAGAAGCTGATCGACGAGATGTACGGCTGAGGAAGCCGTGCTGGAACGACAACAAAAACGGAGGAAAGTTCTATGAAGAAACTCATCGCAAGCGCGGTTCTCGGCGCCGGCCTGGTTGCCGGCATGTCGGGTACCGCCCTCTCGCAGGTCCAAGGCGTCACCGACACGGAGATCGTCATCGGCTCGAACGGCGACCTCTCGGGCGTGTTCGCGCCCTTCAACGTGCAGGCCATCAAGGCGGCGCAGCTGGCGTTCGACGAGGTCAATGCAAAGGGCGGCATCCACGGCCGCAAGATCCGGTTCGTGGTGGAGGACCACGGCTACCAGGTGCCGAAGGCGCAGCAGAACTTCAACAAGCTCGTGAATTCCGACAAGGTCTTCGCGATGATCCTGAACCTCGGAACGCCGCACAACATCGCGGGATTCCAAATCATGGAGCCGAAGAAGATCGCCAACGTCTCGCCGTTGACCGCAGCGCGCCAGATGATCGAGGGCGACATCACCTACAAGTACACCGGCACGTCGTCCTACTACGACCAGCTCAAGGCGGGCGTCGGCTATCTCGCGAAGGAGAAGGGCGCCAAGGAAATCTGTGCGATGTATTTCCCGTCCGATTTCGGCCTGGAAGTGTTCGAGGGCACCAAGGAGAAGGCCGAGGAGCTTGGCCTCGCCTACGCGGCAGAGACGCAGCATCGTCCGGACGACCAGGATTTCGTCGGCTCGCTGACGAAGCTGCGTGAAGCCGGCTGCGACGTCATCGCGACCGCCATCGGCGTGCGCCAGACGATCGTCGTGCTCGGGACGGCAAAGAAGCTTGGCTGGACCGATGTGTCGTTCATCGGGTCGTCGGCCGGCTTCAACACCGCTGTCGCCAAGGTTCCGGAAGGTATCACCGAAGGCTACTACGCGGCAGCCGGCTGGTCGGACCTCGAGAACCGCATGGCGGAGCCGGAGCTGAAGGCGTGGGCCGAGAGCTTCCAGGCGAAGTTCAGCGAAGCCCCGGGAACGGCGGCGCAGCTCGGCTACGGCGCGTCCAACACGCTGATCAAGGCGCTTGAAGCGGCCGGCAAGGATCTGACGCCGGAGAGCTTCCAGAAGGGCATGGAATCGCTGTCCTTCAAGGACGCGATCAACGACGCCGAGGTGAAGTATGGCCCGAACGACCATCAGGGCGCGGACGTCATCGTGATCTCGCAGATCCAGGGCGGCAAGTGGGTGGAAGTGACCCGCGTCGACCCGACCAAGTCCCAGTAAGACCGATCGGGGACTGAAAGCGACGAAGGCCATGCGGGGCGACCCGCATGGCCTTTTTGCTTGTCTGGATCTACTCCGCCGGAGTGAGGCGGGCTTCGAGCGCTTCGGCCTCGTCGAGTTCGCGGCTCAGCCTCTTGGCTTCCTCGACATTCGGTGTCACGAAGCGGCCGAGGAGAAGATAGGCGACCGGTGTCAGGAACAGCGTCGATACGGTCGCCAGACCGAGGCCGCCAACCATGACCCAGCCGAGCGAGATGCGCGCCTCGGCGCCCGCGCCTGATGCCAGGATCAGCGGCAGGCCGCCGAGGATGGTGCAGATCATCGTCATCATCACCGGGCGAAGCCGGATGTTGGAGGCGTTCTCGATCGCTTCGCGCACGTTCTGGCCGCGGTCGCGCAACTGGTTGGCGAACTCGACGATCAGGATACCGTTCTTGGCCATGATGCCGACGAGCAGGACAAGGCCGATCTGGCTGTAGACGTTCAGGCTCGTGCCGGTCAGCAGCATCGCGAAAATGGCGCAGGCGAGGCCGAGCGGCACGGTGGCCATGATGATGATGGCGCTGACGAAGCTCTCGAACTGCGCCGCGAGCACAAGCAGGATGATCACGATGGCAAAGCCGAAGGTCGTGAACATCGAGCCTGACGATTCGCCGAGCGTCGCGGTTTCGGCGAGCGGAATGATGCGGGAACCGGAAGGCATCAGCGGCCGCGCGATCTCCTGCGCCACCTGGTAAGCCTCGCCCAGCGCGAAATCGGACCTCAGGCCGGCGGTGATGGCGACCGAGCGCAGCTGCTGCTCGCGCGCCAGAGACGGTGCGACCGCGCGTTCCGACAGGGTGGCGATGGTCGACATCGGAACGAAACGGCCATCCTCGGTCTTGAGGAAGATATTCTCCAGATCGGTCGGGTCGTTTATCGGGTTGGTGGTCGAGACCAGCTTCACGTAGTAGCTGCGGTCCTCGATAAAGACCGAGCCGATCTCGCGGCCGTCGAGCATTGCCTGCATCGCCTCGGCGAGGCCGGTTATGTCGATGCCCAGGTCGGAGGCGCGCTCGCGGTCGATCTCGACGGACAGTTGAGGCTGCGTCGTATCGGTGGAGAGGCGAGGCTGGTCGAAGCGCGGGTCCTTCTCCATTTCCGCGACGATGGCGGATGCGGCGGCGCCAAGCTCGGAATAGCTGTTGCCCGCGATGGCGAACTGCAGCCCGCTGCCGGCACCGCGGATGCCGAGGCTGTTCGGCTGGGAGGCGAATGCGCGCACGCCCGGCACCTGCGTCAGGAGACCGTTCACCTCCGTCACGATCTGCTGCTGCGTGCGCTCGCGCTCGGACCAAGGTGCGAGCGTCAGCACGAGGAAGCCGCTGTTGGAGGACCCGCCGGAACCGGAAATGCCGAACGTGTTGGTGACCTCGCCGCTGTCGCGGAGCGGCTGGATCAATTGTTCGATGTCGCGCAGGCGTTGCGACAGGTAGTCGATCGAGACGCCCTGAGGCGCGGTCACACGGAGAAAGAGCTGAGACCGGTCTTCCGGCGGCGTCAGTTCCTGCTTGATCAAGCCGGAGACGCCGTAGGCCGCGGCCCCGAACATCACGGAAATCAGCAGGACGATCGCCGGAGCGTCGAGGCAGGCGCGCAGGATGCGGCGATACATCGTCGCCAGCGCGCCACCCAGCCGTCCGAGGATGCCATGGTTCTCGTGGGCATGGGCATCCTTGAGCATCCTCGACGCCAGCATCGGGCAGAGAGATAGCGCCACGACCGCCGACAGGATCACCGAGATTGCCAGAACGAAGCCGAACTCGCGGAAGAGGCCGCCGGTCTGGCCAGGCAGGAAGGACAGGGGCACGAACACCGCCACGAGGGTGGCGGTCGTTGCGATCACCGCGAAGAAGACTTCCTGCGCGCCCAGAACGGCGGCGGCGCGCGGACCCATGCCCTCGTTGCGGCGCCGGACGATGTTTTCCAGCACCACGATCGCGTCATCGACGACGAGACCCGTCGCCAGCACCAGCGCCAGGAGGGTGAGGATATTGATCGAAAACCCGACAAGGTAGATGGCGGCGAGCGTGCCGACCAGCGCGACGGGCATGGCGAGGCCCGGGATGAGCGTGGCGCGCCAGTCGAGCAGGAAGAGGTAGATGATGAGCAGCACGATCGAGACCGAGAGGCCGAGCGCGATCTCGACCTCGTGAATGGCGCCCTGGACGAAGATCGCATCGTCGCCGGTGACGCGGATGCTGGTGCCCTCGGGCAAGCTTTCGCCAAGCGTCGCGACGGCGGCGCGGACTCCTTCCGAGATGTCCAGCGTGTTCGACTGCGCCTGGCGGATGATGCCGAGGCCGATGCCGGTCTGGCCATTTGCGCGCAAGGCCGACTGGCCGATGTCGGGCCCGAGCGTCACAGTCGCGACGTCGCGCAGCTTGGCCCTGCCGCCTATGGAGAGATTTTCGAACTGTTCGGGTGTCGTGACCGACGCCGTTGCGCGCACGACGAGGTCCTGCGTGTTGCTGGTGAGCGAGCCCGCCGGCGTGTCGAAGGCCATCGAGCCGAGCGCCGTGCGGATGTCGGCGACGGTGAGGCCGAGACTGGACAGACGCGCCTGATCGATGTCGACCCGGAAGATCTTGTCGCGGTCGCCGAAAATCTGGACATCGGCGACGCCTGGCACCGCCGCCAGCGCGTCGACGACCTCGTCCTCGACCAGAACCGTCAGGTCCTGCACCGACATGCTCTGCGACGTGACCGCGAGACGCATCACGGCGTCGGCATTGGCATCGGCCTTGACGATGCGCGGCACGTCGGCGTCGTCCGGAAGGTCGTTCTGCACCCGGCTGATCGCGTCGCGCATGTCGGACGCTGCCACATCGAGATTGACGTCGCCGTTGAACTCGACCGTGACCCGGCTGCGGCCGAACGACGAGGACGAGGAGATGGCCTTCACGCCCGAGACGCGGGAGACGGCGCCTTCCAGGATGGCCGTCAATTCCCGGTCGATCGTTTCGGCGGACGCGCCGGTGAAGTCGGCGTTGATGGTCACGACGGGCCGGTCGACGTCGGGCAGTTCGCGGATCTCGACCGCCAGGAAGGCGGCGAGGCCCGCGACCACGATCAGGACGTTGAGAACGAACGCAAGGACCGGGCGGCGGATGAAGAGAGCGGTCGATCCGCCGGTGGTGCTGGTGTGTTCCGACAAAGGGCCGCCTCCGCCTAGGTGCCGCTTGCGGCGGGCGTCGCCGCGGCGGCCGGCGCCGGCTCGGGTATGCCGTTGGTGCGGGCGATGGTCACCGGCGCGCCATCGCGCACCGCATGCACGCCCTCGGTCACGACGACGTCGCCGGGAACGATGCCTGCGTCGACGAGAACCGTGTCGGTGTTGCGCTGGATGACCCGCACCTCGGTGCGCACCGCCTTGCCGTCGCGCACGACCCAGACGAAGGCGCCGCTGGCGCCCCACTGAACGGCCAGCGGATCGACGGCGGGGAACGTGTCGCCCGGGAACTCCATCGTCACCTGAAAGGACATGCCAGCGCGCAGCCTGTCGTCGGCGTTTTCGAGCCTGGCCTGCACCTGCAGGGTGCGGCTCTGCTCGTCGATGCGATTGTCGAGCGCGCTGACGATACCCTTGTAGACGTCGCCGGGGCGGGCCACCGAGGCGGCCGTCAGTTCCATTCCGACCTGCACGATGCTCGCGTAGCGCTCCGGCACCCAGAAATCGACGAGAATGCTCGATCGGTCGTCGATGCGGGCGATCGACGTGGTGGTGGCGACGTAGTTGCCGGCCTCGACCGGGAGAATGCCGACGACGCCGGAAATCGGCGCAGGTATCGAGCGGCGGCTGAGCGCCAGTTCGGCATCGCGGAGCGCCAGGCGCGCATTTTCCACGGCGAGTGCCGCCTCGGTCACCTGGACGTTGGTGGCGGTGTTGCTGGCGCGGAGCGCCTGGACGCGTTCCTGACGGGCGGAGGCGTCATCCAGAGCAAATTTCGCACGATCGACGGCGATCGTCTCGGTCTCGTCGTCAAGTTTCGCAATGACCTGGCCAGCGCGAACCGTGGCGCCCGAGGTCACCAGGACCTCGGTCATGCGGCCGGACGCATAGGGCGTGACGACCACCGACTGGGCGGCGCGGCCTGTGCCGATTGCCGACAGCCGGTCATTGATCGTTTCCTCGGTAACGGTCGAGGCGATGACAGGCTGCTGCATTCCGCCGCCACGCCTTTGGCCGGCGGCTGGCGCCTGGGCGGCCGGACGCGCGTCCGCTTGAGCGAAGGGAATCCAGTCAACACCCCAGCGGGCGAGGGTTTCGCCGGAACCGGGGAAGAACCTGACCCAGCCGAAGAATGCGACCGCCAGAATGACGATCGAAACGATGGCCTGTTTCCACAAGGACATTCACTACTCCGGTTCGGTGCGGACCTGTCCGCACTGCGTTCCGATACGGGTCCCGCGACGACTGGGGCGCTGCGCAATACAATATCGTTCGCGGCCCATGACGACCACGCCAGTATGACATTTCTTCGGTGCCGCCGCGCCTGTCATCTTAAAGTTTGGTAATGTGCCCACGATCGACGGATCGGCGGGATTTTCCCGCATCAACAATGCGTTACTCGCCCCGCAGCGCATCCATGTCGCGGATGCGCGCTGCGCTCTGGTCGGGGAGGCTTTCGGTGACGCCGGCGATCAGACGCTCAGCCACGACAAACAGTGCGGCGGACGAATCCCATGCCGACGGCACCGCGGTCCGCGCCGCGATGACCTGTGTGGCGAACCGGGCGATCGGGGAGAGCCACTGGTCGGTGACGAGGATGATCGCGACGCCGCGCGCATGGGCCTTTTCGGCGAAGCGCAGCAGACTGTCCTGGTAGCGGCGGATGTCGAAGACGAGCAGCACGTCGCGTTTGCCCATGTCGATGAGCCGATCGCGCCACAGGTTTTCCTGACCGTCGAGATGCGTGATGCCCGGACGGATGATCGCCAGGTGGGCTGCCATGTAGCGGGCAAGGGGGTCCGTGAAACGGCCGCCGACGAGGTGAATGCGCCGCCGGGGATCGGCGAGCAAAGCGACGATGTCGTTGATCTGACGGTCGGACAGCAGGCGGAACGTCTCGGTCACGTTGCCGATCGTGGTGGCCAGCAGCGGCCCCGCCTGGCCCCCGGCCTGCCCCCGTCCGGCGCCCGTCCGTGACAGGGGAGACTGCAGCTGTGCCGCGAGTTCGTCGTTGAGCGCAGACTGGAACTCCGAATAGTTGCCGAAGCCGATGCGCGCGACAAAGCGCAGAATGGTTGGCGAACTGACGCCGGCGCGTGCGGAGAACTCGGCCACCGTCTTCAGGCCAAGCATCGGATAGTTGGCGATCAGGGCATGCGCGGCGCGCCGCTCTCCAGCCGGCATGGCGTCGACGCGGGCAACGATCGTTTCCGCGATGCTGTTCACCATTCCGACCTCCGTCCCTGCCGGCCATGTGTCCGCTGCATTCGATGCGTTGCAACAATGCCATTTGACAACGGCCGACAAACTGTATGAAATCGTACTCGCTTGCGCAATGAGCTATGGACCGTAACAAATAGTACAGCGCAGCGAGGGGCGACTTTGGCGACAGACGCGCGATCACCGGACCTCAGTCCACATGATCCTGTGCGGATCACGAACCGGCATGGCGCGGGAGCCTATGTCGTCGTGTGCGAGCACGCGTCGCACTACATTCCTGCCCACTTTGGAACGCTCGGACTGTCCGGGAGCGATCGGGTCCGCCACATCGCTTGGGATCCCGGCGCGTTGCCGGTGGCGCGGGCTCTGGCCGGCGCACTCGACGGCACGTTGGTTGAATCCTGCATCTCGCGGCTGCTGATCGATTGCAACCGTCCACTCGACGCTCCGGATCTTGTCCCGGAAACCAGCGAACGGACCACCATCCCCGGAAACTTCGGCCTGTCGCACAAGGAACGCGAAGCGCGGATCGAGCTCTCGCATCGGCCTTTTCACGACGCGCTTGAAGCGGTTGTGGCAGAGCGACGCGCTGATGGGCGCGAATGCCGGATCGTGACGATCCACAGCTTCACTCCGGTCTACAAGGATGTCCCGCGCCCATGGCAGGTCGGCATCATTCACGACGAGGACGCTCGTCTGGCGCTGCCGCTGATCAGCGGCCTGGAGGCGCTTGCAGGCATCAATGTCGGCGTGAACCAGCCATACAGCCCGGCGGACCGCGTCTACTACACGCTCGAGCGCCACGCGCGGCCGGTTGGGCTGCCTTGCGCGATGATTGAAATTCGCAATGATGAGATCGCGGACGCTGCCGCCCAGGCTCTCTGGGCAAGGCGTCTCGCGACGATACTGTCCGGCATACAAGAACCGGATCTCAACCTGGGGGTGGACACGGCCAGCAACGCGAAAGGAACCCGACGCCGTGCCTGAGGCCGTCAAGACATATGTCAGGGTCATCGATTCCTGGAGCTACTACATGGGGCTGTTCTCCATGTATCTCGTCTTTGCCATGATCGGCATCCTGGCCTACGCCTCGATCATGAAGGTGTTCTTCCTGCCGTCGCTCTGGACGGTCGAGATGGCCCAGTTCGTCATGGTCGCCTATTTCACGCTTGGCGGCGCCTATACGCTGAAGGAGGGTGACCATGTCAGGATGGACCTGCTCTACAGCGGCTTCACGATGCGCGGGAAAGTCAGGACTGACCTGTTCACTTCTGTCGTCCTGATCGGGTTTCTCGTCATCATGCAGATCGGTGGCGTGTCGTCGCTGATCTATGCGATCGGTTACGGGGAGAAGAGCTTCTCGTCCTGGGCGCCCCTGATGTGGCCGATCAAGCTGGTGCTCAACATCGGCATCTTCCTGACCCTGCTGCAGGCGGTCTCGATCTTCTTCAAGGACTGGGCTGCGATGAGGGGGGAAAGCCTCTCATGAGCTATGGCCTGATTGCGACCCTGCTGTTCTCGTCGATGATGCTTCTGCTGCTGACCGGGCAGCGGATCTTCGCGGTGATCGGTTTCGTCGGCGCCGTGGCGGCGGTGCTGCTGTGGGGCGAGGGCGGCGTCGAGATACCCTTCACAGCGATCATCAAGGTGATGAAGTGGTATCCGCTGCTCACTTTGCCGCTGTTCGTCTTCATGGGCTACATGCTGGCGGAATCGAAGATCGCCGACGACCTCTACAAGATGTTCCACGTCTGGATGGGGCCGCTGAATGGCGGGCTGGCGATCGGCACGATCCTGATGATGGTGATCATCTCGGCCATCAACGGCCTGTCGGTCGCCGGCATGGCCGTCGGCTGCACGATCGCGCTGCCGGCGCTGCTGAGCCGCGGCTATGACAAGATCATGGTCACCGGCGTGATCCAGGCGGGATCAACGCTCGGCATCCTGATACCGCCGAGCGTCGTCCTGGTTCTCTACGGCATGATCGCGCGTCAACCCGTGGGCAATCTCTGGCTCGCGGGCGTGTTTCCCGGCCTGCTGATGGCGTCGCTCTTCGTACTCTACATCGTGGTGCGGTGCTGGCTGCAGCCGAACCTCGGACCGCCGCTGCCGAAGGAGGAGCGCGACCAGTATTCGTTCGCGGACAAACTGGCGCTGTCCCGGGCCGGCATCGTGCCGCTCGTCATCTTCCTGCTGATGACCGGCCTGTTCATGACCGGCGTCACCAGCCTGGTCGAGAGCTCCGCCGTCGGCGCGGTCTCGTCGATCCTGGCGGCCTGGTGGCGCGGTGGATTGAGCTGGAGGATCATGCACGACACGGTCCGCAAGACGCTCGGCATCTCGTGCATGTTCTTCTGGATCATCACTGCGGCGCTATGCTTCGGCGCCGTGTTCGACGGGCTTGGCGCGGTCAAGTCGATCGAGGGTCTGTTCCTCGGCCAGATGCACCTGGAGCCGTGGCAGGTGCTGGTGCTGATGCAACTGACGTTCCTCGGGCTCGGGATGTTCCTCGACGACACGGCGATGCTGGTGATCGTGGCGCCGCTGTTCATTCCGCTGGCCGGCGCGCTCGGCTTCGATCTGGTCTGGTATGGCGTGCTCTACACGATCACGTGCCAGATCGCGTATCTGACGCCGCCGTTCGGCTACAATCTCTTCCTGATGCGCGCCATGGCGCCGCCGGAAGTCACCCTGCCGGACATCTACCGGTCGGTCTTCCCGTTCGTCGGGATCATGCTGTTGACGTTGCTGATCATCGGGCTCTTCCCGGGGATCGCGACGTGGCTGCCGCAGTACGTCTATTCGAAGTAACCAGAAAAGGGGAACGTGATGAAGATCATCCAGAGCAGACGCAACTTCCTGAAGAATGCCGGTCTCGTGACGGCTGGCGCGGCCGGCGCGACAACGCTCGCCGCCCCGGCGGTGATCGCCCAGACGCCGATCAAGTGGCGCCTGCAGACCTATGCCGGCGCGGCACTCGGCCCGCATGTGACCAAACCGGCTGTCGACATGTTCAATAAGGCGGCCAAGGGCGAGATGGAGATCGAGCTCTACTATGCCGACCAGATCGTCCCGACCGGCGAACTGTTCCGCGCGCTTCAGGCCGGCACGATCAACGCGGTGCATTCCGACGACGACTCGATGGCCGCGCCGGTCGAGATTTCGCTGTTCGGCGGATATTTTCCCTTCGCGACCAAGCACATCCTCGATGTGCCGGTGCTGTTCAACCAATACGGTCTTGGCGACATCTGGCGCGACGCATACGCCAAGGCGGGCGGCGTGGTCTGGCTTTCGGCCGCGGGCCAGGATCCCTGCCACTTCAACACCAAGAAGGCCCTGAACTCGCTTTCGGACCTCCAGGGACTGCGTCTCTACACCTTCCCGACCGCCGGCAAGTTCCTGGCGCAGTTCGGCGTGGTGCCGGTGTCGATCCCCTATGAGGACGTGCAGGTGGCGGTGCAGACCGGCGAACTCGACGGCATGTCGTGGTCGGGCATCACCGAGGACTACACTGTCGGCTGGGCCGACGTGACCGACCACTTCACGACGAATAACATCTCGGGCGCCTGGATCGGTTCGTGGTTCGTCAACGAGAAGAGCTGGGCCGACATTCCGGATCACCTGAAGCAGCTCTGGCAGGCCTGCGTGGACGCCGGGCACACCTATCGCAACCAGTGGTACTGGGGCGGCGAGGCGAAGCTGCGCGCTACCGGCGACAAGCTGAAGCTGACGACGATTCCGGCCGCCGAGTGGGCCGAGGTCGAGAACGCGGCGTTCAAGTTCTGGGACGAGGTCGCCGCCGAGAGCGAGCTGAAGGCGAAGGTCGTCGGCATCTTCAAGGAATACAACCAGATCCTGAAGAAGGCCGGCGGCGTCTATACCCAGGGCTGATCCCTTCGTAAGCAATTTTCGCAGCCGGGCGCCTGTCCGGCTGCGATACCCGTAGCAGGCGGCGCGGCCGCCGGAGGACATGATGGCTGGAAATCTCACCTTCGACCAGTTGAAGAAGATGGTCGCCTCGGGCGACATCGACACCGTGCTCGCCTCGGCGGTCGACATGCAGGGCCGGCTGATCGGCAAGCGCTTCCTGGCGAAGTATTTCGTCGAGTCGGCCTACGACGAGACGCATGGCTGCAATTATCTGCTGGCCAACGACATCGATATGGAGCCGGTGCCGGGCTACAAGGCGGCAAGCTGGTCGAAGGGCTATGGCGATTTCGTCATGAAGCCGGACCTGTCGACGATCCGCGTCGTGCCATGGCTCGAAAAGACCGCGCTGCTGCTTTGCGACCTGCTGGATCATCATACGCATGACGATCTGGCTCACTCGCCGCGCGGAATCCTGCGCAAGCAGATCAAGCGGTTGGAAGAGCGCGGCTGGATCGGCTATTTCGCTTCAGAGCTGGAATTCTACCTGCTCGACGAGAGCTATGATTCCGCCCGCGAAAAGCACTGGAGCAACCTGAAGACCGCCTCGCCCTATATCGGCGACTATCAGATCGGCATCACGACCAAGGAAGAGGACGTGATGCGCCGGCTGAGGAACGAGATGGAGGCCGCAGGCATCCCGATCGAGAACTCGAAAGGCGAGTGGGGTCCGGGGCAGGAGGAGATCAACGTCCGTTACGCCGAGGCGCTGGCTATGGCTGACCGCCACGTCATCCTGAAGAACGGCGCAAAGGAGATCGCGAGCCAGATGGGTAAGGCGATCACCTTCATGGCGAAATACAATTACGGCCTCGCGGGGAATTCGAGCCACATCCACAATTCGCTGTGGAGCGCCGACGGCAAGACGCCGCTGTTCTTCGACAAGAAGGCTGACTGGACGCTGTCGACCCTCGGCCAGCAATGGTCGGCAGGACAGTTGAAATACGCCAAGGAATTCACCTGGTTCCTGGCGCCCTACATCAACTCCTACAAGCGCTTCCAGTCGGGCACATTCGCGCCGACCAAGATCATGTGGTCGGAAGACAACCGCACCGCCGGCTTCCGGCTCTGCGGCGAGGGCACCAAGGGCATCCGGATGGAATGCCGCATCGGTGGCGCGGACCTCAATCCGTATCTCGCCTTCGCGGCGCTGATCGCGGCTGGCCTTGCCGGCATAGACGAGAAGCTGGAACTGCAGAAGCCCTTCGTCGGCGATGCCTACCAGGCGGCGAAGCTGCCGGAGATTCCGAAGACGCTGCGCGAGGCGACGGAGACGCTTTCGAAGTCGAAGATGCTGAAGGAGGCGTTCGGCGAGGAGGTGGTTGAGCACTACGTCCACACGGCCCGTTGGGAGCAGTTCGAATACGACCGGCGGATCACGGATTGGGAACTGCACCGCGGCTTCGAGCGGTACTGAATAACAAGAACACGAGGAAACATGATGGCCGAGACGGTCAAACTCAAATCTCCCATCGACGGGTCGATCTATGTCGAGCGCCCGATCGCTTCCGATCAGGCCGTGAATGCCGCCGTCGAGCGCGCACGCGCGGCGCAGCCCGGCTGGGCGGCCCTGTCGATCGCCGAGCGGTCGAAATACATGCTGGCCATGCTGGAGGCGCTGGTCGGCATGGCCGACGATATCGTGCCGGAACTGGCCTGGCAGATGGGCCGCCCGACACGCTATGGCGGCGAGTTCGGCGGCGTGAAGGAACGCACCCAGTACATGATCGAGATCGCCGAGAAGGCGCTCGCGCCGGTGCCGGCGTCGAATCCGAAGGACGGTTTCCGCCGCTACGTGAAGAAGGATCCGCTGGGCGTGGTGATGGTCATCGCGCCTTGGAACTATCCCTATCTGACGGCGGTGAACACGATCGTGCCGGCGCTGATCGCGGGGTCGACGGTGATCCTGAAGCACGCGGCGCAGACGCTGCTGGTCGGCGAACGGTTCGCCAAGGCGTTCGAGAAGGCGGGGTTGCCAAAGAACGTGTTCCAGAACCTGGTGCTGAACCACACGCAGACGGAAAAGCTGCTCGGCTCGGGCAAGATCGACCACGTCAATTTCACCGGCTCGGTCTCTGGCGGCCGCGCCATCGAGAAGGCGGCGGCGGGTACGTTCATGACGCTCGGTCTCGAACTTGGCGGCAAGGACCCGGCCTATGTGCTGCCGGACGCCAAGATGGACCACGCTGTCGCCAACCTGGTCGAGGGGGCGTTCTTCAATTCCGGCCAGTGCTGCTGCGGCATCGAGCGGGTCTATGTGCACGAGCAGGTCTACGACCGCTTCGTCGAGGCGTTCGTCGAGGAAACCAAGAGCTACGTTCTCGGCAATCCGCTCGACGCCGCGACCACGATGGGACCGATGGCGCAAGCCCGCTTCGCCGACCTGATCCGCGAACAAAAAGCGGAAGCGCTGCGCAAGGGCGCCCATGCGCACATGAACACCAAGGACGCGCGCGACGAAAGCGGCTCGCCCTATCTGCCGGCCGAAGTGCTGACCAATGTCGACCATCAGATGAGCGTCATGCGCGAGGAGAGTTTCGGCCCGATCGTCGGCATCATGAAGGTGCGCAACGACGAGGAGGCGATCGCGCTGATGAATGACAGCCAGTACGGGCTGACCGCATCGATCTGGACTGCCGACACCGAGCACGCGATTGCGATTGGCGACCGCGTCGAGACCGGCACGGTGTTCATGAACCGCTGCGACTATCTCGACCCGGCGCTGGTGTGGACCGGCGTCAAGGAGACCGGCAAGGGCGCGGCGCTGTCGGCCATCGGCTACGACAACCTGACCCGGCCGAAGAGCTACCATCTGCGCGAAGTGATCTGAGTTCGAAAGACAATCCCATGACCAAGCTCGTCTCCAAATGGAACTACCCGACCACTGTCCGCTTCGGTGCGGGGCGCATCTCGGAGCTGCCCGATGCCTTGGCGGCGGCCGGCATCAAGAAGCCGCTCTTCGTCACCGACCCGGGGCTGGTGAAACTGCCCGTGGTGGCGAAGACGCTGAAGATTCTGGACGATGCCGGCGTGCCTTACGCCGTGTTCTCGGACGTCAAGCCGAACCCGGTCGAGGCAAACCTGACCGCGGGCATCGCGGCGTGGAAGAAGGGCAAACATGACGGCGCGATCGTGTTCGGCGGGGGCTCGGCGCTCGATCTCGGCAAGCTAATCGCTTTCCAGCAGGGCCAGACCCGGCCGGTCTGGGACTTCGAAGATATCGGCGACTGGTACACCCGCGCCGACGCCTCGAAGATCGCGCCGATCGTCGCCGTGCCGACGACGGCCGGCACCGGATCGGAAGTCGGCCGCGCGGCGGTGCTGACGCATGAGGAAAGTCACACCAAGAAGATCATCTTCCACCCGAAGCTGCTGCCGCAGATCGTCATCGCCGATCCGGAACTGACGGTCGGCATGCCCGGCTTCATCACGGTCGGCACCGGCATGGACGCGCTGGCGCATTGCCTCGAGGCCTATTGCGCGCCGGGCTATCATCCGATGGCGGACGGCATCGCGCTTGAAGGCATGCGGCTTGTCTTCGAGAACCTGCCGAAGGCTGTCGCCAATCCGTCCGATCTGACGGCACGGGCGCACATGATGAGCGCCGCCGCCATGGGCGCCACCGCGTTCCAGAAGGGGCTCGGTGCGATCCACTCGCTGTCGCATCCGATCGGGGCGCTCTACGACACGCATCACGGCATGACCAATGGCGTGTTCATGCCCTACGTGCTCGCCTTCAACCGCGCACCGGTGGAGGAACGCATCGCCCGCGCGGCCGCCTATCTCGGCATCAAGGGGGGCTTCGACGGTTTCGCCAAGGCGATCCTCAAGCTGCGCAAGGACTTGAAGGTGCCGCACACGCTGGGCGGGCTCGTGAAGGGGCTCGACATGGACAAGAAGCGCAAGGCGATGATCGCCGAAATGGCGGTCGCCGATCCGTCGACCGGAACCAACCCGGTCAAGCTGACCAAGAAGGCGGCGCTCGAGATTCTGGAGAACACGATCGAAGGCAAGCTCTGAAGCAATTCCCGTCGTCTCAAATGCGACGGGAGATCGACCCGGCAGGCGCGCGCAAGCTCGTTAGCCGGTGAAATAAGGATGGTCTGGCCGATTGCTACGGCAACGGAAAAGCGCTTTAATTTTCGGTGGGGACGATCCTCGCAAGGCATTCATCCAACTGTCACGAGAAGCGGATAACCGCGTCGCAGGCGTCCGGTGGCGTCAGTCTGAAGGAGAAGAAAATGTTCAGGACTATGGGGAAAATTCTGTCGATTACGGCCGCGACGCTGATGGCGTCGTCTGCCATCTCGTCGGCGCAGACCGACATGGCCGCGCTGCAGGCGGCGGCCGAAGCTGAAGGCATGCTGACGACGATCGCGCTGCCGCACGACTGGTGCGGCTATGGCGAGGTGATCGCGGGCTTCAAGGCGAAGTATCCGAAGATCCAGGTCAACGAACTCAACCCGGACGCTGGATCGGCCGACGAGATCGAGGCGATCAAGGCGAACAAGGACAACAAGGGCCCGCAGGCGCCGGACGTGATCGACGTCGGCCTGGCATTCGGCCCGTCCTCCAAGGCGGAGGGCCTGGTGCAGCCCTACAAGGTGTCGACCTGGGACTCGATCCCGGAGGGGGCGAAGGACGCGGAAGGCTACTGGTATGGCGACTATTACGGCGTCATGTCGTTCATCGTGAACAAGGACCTGGTGCCGAATACGCCGACCGACTGGTCGGACCTGCTGAAGCCGGAATACAAGGGCCAGGTCGCGCTCGCGGGTGATCCGCGCGCCTCCAACCAGGCGATTCTCGCGGCACTGTCGGCCGGCATGGCGAATGGCGGCAAGCCGGGCAAGGAAGCCGGCGAAAAGGGCCTCGCCTACTTCGCCGAGCTCAACAAGGCCGGCAATTTCGTTCCGGTGATTGGCAAGGCCGGCACGCTGGCGCAGGGCGCAACCCCGATCGTCGTCATGTGGGACTATAACGCTCTGGCCGCCAAGGACACGCTGGCCGGCAACCCCCCGGTCGAGGTCGTCGTGCCGAACTCGGGCGTTCTGGCCGGCGTCTACGTCCAGGCCATCAGCGCTTACGCGCCGCACCCGAATGCCGCGAAGCTCTGGATGGAGTATCTCTACTCCGACGAGGGCCAGCTCGGCTGGCTCAAGGGCTACTGCCACCCGATCCGCTTCAACGACATGGTGAAGCGTGGCGTGGTTCCGCAGGAAATGCTCGACAAGCTGCCGCCGGCGGCTTCCTACGAGAAGGCCTATTTCCCGACGCTCGACGAGGTGAACGAGAACAAGGCGGCCGTCACCGCCGGCTGGGACTCGGTCGTGGGCGCCAACGTCCAGTAAAGAGCCAAGACCAACGCCCGCTCCGCCGCGTCGGCGGAGCGGGCGCCTTTCTCTCCAATCCGCCACAGGCTCCGGATGTCGGCTGACGCCACTTCTGCACCGCTCCCCAAGACGCGCTTGCGACTGCCGCTCGACTGGCTTGGGGTCGCGCCGTTCCTTCTGTTTGCGCTGCTTTTCCTCGTGCTGCCGACGATGAACATCGTGCTGGGCGCGTTCCGGAACCCGGCCGGCGAGTTCACGCTGCAGAACATCCAGAACCTGTTCACGCCGTCGATCATGGCGGCCTACTGGATCTCGATCAAGATCAGCATGGCGTCGGCCATTCTCGGCTGCGCGATCGGATTCGCGGTCGCTGCGGCCGTGACGCTCGGCGGGCTGCCCACGTGGATAAGGTCGCCGCTTCTGACCTTTTCCGGCGTCGCCTCGAATTTCGCCGGCGTGCCGCTGGCTTTCGCGTTCATCGCCACGCTTGGCCCGATCGGCCTCGTTACCGTCTTCCTGCGCACCCAGCTCGGCATCGATCTGCGCGCCATGGGCTTCAACCTGCTGTCCTTCTGGGGCCTGACGCTGACCTACCTGTTTTTCCAGATCCCGCTGATGATCCTGATCATCACCCCGGCGATCGACGGCCTGAAGCGGGAATGGCGCGAGGCTGCGAGCATTCTGGGCGCCACCGGGCGGCAGTACTGGACGATGGTGGCGCTGCCTATACTCTTTCCCTCCCTCCTCGGTACACTGGCCCTGCTGTTCGCCAATGCGTTCGGCGCGGTCGCAACAGCCATCGCGCTGACGGGGTCATCGCTGTCGATCGTGCCGATCCTGCTGTTCGCGCAGATCCGCGGCGACGTGCTGGGCGACCCGCATCTTGGCTACGCGCTCGCCTTTGGCATGATCGTCGTCACCGGCATCGCCAACACGATCTACATCTGGCTGCGCGCCCGTTCGGAGCGGTGGCTGAAATGAAGAAGCTCTGGGCCTGGATCGCGCTGGCGGTAGGACTGCTCTATTTCATCCTGCCGCTGGTGGGCATGACGGAATTCTCGCTCAAGATGCGCCGCGGGGTCTATTCGCTGGACGCATACGAGCGGGTGCTGGGCGATCCCCGCTTCCAGGAGACGTTCGGTTATTCCGTGCTGATGGCGATCTTCACGATCATCTTCGGCGTCATCCTGATCGTGCCGACGGCATACTGGGTGCGGCTGAAGATGCCGCGCATGCGGCCCTACATCGAGTTCATCACGCTGTTGCCACTGGTCATCCCGGCAATCGTCATCGTCTTCGGCTACATCCGGCTCTACAACACGTCGTCCTGGCTGCCGCTGACCGGCTCGGCGATGGGGACGAACGTGCTGCTGATGTTTGGCTACGCTACCCTGGCGCTGCCCTACATGTATCGCGCCGTCGACACCGGCCTGCGCACCATCGACGTCGCGACGCTGACGGAAGCGGCACAGTCGCTGGGCGCCGGGTGGATCACCATCCTGTCGCGCATCATCCTGCCCAACGTGCTGGTCGCGGTGCTTTCCGGCGCGTTCCTGACTTTCGCCATCGTGATCGGCGAGTTCACCCTTGCGGCGCTTCTGAACCGGCCCGCATTCGGCCCCTACATGCAGTTGCTCGGCGCGAACCGCGCCTATGAACCCGCGGCCCTTGCTGTGATCGCCTTCGGCATCACCTGGGGCTGCATGGCCCTGATCCAGGTCGTGTCGCGCTTCGCTCCCAAGGCGCCGGCGCAACCCCATTGAAGCTGGAAGAACGCACGCCGATGCCCGATCCGTTCCTGTCCATCCAAAGCGTCCGGAAATCGTTCGGCGCGACGACCGTCGTGCAGGATTTCAACCTGAACATCGACAAGGGCGAGTTCGTCTCGTTCCTTGGACCTTCGGGCTGCGGCAAGACGACGATGCTGCGGATTGTCGCCGGCTTCGAGGAGCCGACCTCGGGCAAGATCGTCGTCGGCGGCAAGGACGTGACGCATCTGCGGCCGAACCAGCGCAATATCGGCATGGTGTTCCAGTCCTACGCACTGTTCCCCAACATGACGGTTGCGCAGAATATCGGCTTCGGTCTGAAGGTCGCCAGACGGCCCCGCGCCGAAATCGATGCCCGCGTCGCCGAAATGCTGGCGCTGATCAAGCTTGGCGAGTTCGGCGGCCGCTATCCCTATCAGCTCTCCGGCGGCCAGCAGCAGCGTGTGGCGCTGGCGCGTGCGCTCGCGCCGAAACCCCGCCTGCTGCTGCTCGATGAGCCGCTATCGGCCCTGGACGCCAAGGTGCGCGTTTCGCTGCGCGACGAAATCCGCGCCATCCAGAAGGAACTCGGCATCACGACCATCTTCGTCACCCACGACCAGGAAGAGGCGATGTCGATGTCCGACCGCATCGTGGTCATGTACGGCGGCCGCGCGGAGCAGGTCGGGGCGCCGTTCGAGGTCTACAACAAGCCGGCGACCCGCTTCGTCGCAGGCTTTGTCGGAACGCTGAACGTCATCGACGCGACGGTGAAGGACGCGGCCGACGGAATCGTCGACATTGAAGGCATCGCCGTGCCTCTGGCCCGTTCGCTGGGCAACGCCCGCGCCGGCGATCCGGTCAGTTTGGCGCTCCGGCCGGAGGCGGTGTCGATCTTCGAATCGCCGGGGCGCAGCATCGCGCTCCCGTGCACGATCTCGTCGGTCAATTTCCTCGGATCGGTCATCCGCATCATTGCCGATGCCGGCAAGAACAAGCTGTCGCTCGATACGTTCAACAATCCGGCCGCGCCGCCGCCGTCGCCCGGCGACCGCACGACGGTGCATTTCTCTCCGGCAGACCTGCTCGTGCTGGAAGGCTGAGCGCGGCAGCCGAGCGTCCAGCACGGTCGAGACGGTCAAAAGAGATCGGCGGGCGAGAGGTCTCCTCTCGCCCGCCGCCAAACTCAACACGCGCTGGCAGTATCAGGGTGCGTCGCGCCAGGCCACGTAGTTGTTGATGCGGGCCTGGCTGAGGCGCGCGGCGCTGTTGGAATTGGTGCCGATGGCGCCAACGCCATAGTTGTGGACGCCGATCGCCCAGGTGCCTGTTCCGAACGTTCCGTCGGCGCGATCATGAAAGACCGGGCTGCCGGAGTGTCCGCCGATCGTGTCCGCACGATAGGCGATCATTTCCGCGGTCACCGTGCGGATCTTGTCGGCCGAGGCCCACTGGTCGCGCGGCTTGTCGCCGGGATAGCCGCTGACCATGGCCGCCGAGTTGAGGGTGCCGCCGTCGTAGAGGCCGAACCAGCCGACGGTGTTGCCGACAGTGCAGTTCAGACGCATCGCGCCGTAGTCGAAGCGGAAATTGTTGTTGACCGTCCAGCCAACGACCGAATGCAGGCGCGCGACCGTGCAGAAGCCGTAGGGCGACACTGTCCGATCGCGGCCGGGGTAGACGCGCATTTGGGTGCGATTGCGCCACGCGCCAGACGAGCCGCCGGTGTGGACGCAGTGGCCCGCGGTGGCCACCATGTTGGGCGCATACATATACCCCGTGCAGAGATGAGCGCCGTTGAGTTCGATGAAAACGATGGCGCGGTTCGGATAGGCCGTGGTGTAGGTCCGGATGCGGGAGTCCCATCCGATGACCGATTCCGGAGCCCAGGACGGATTGGCGACGGTCGCCATGCCGTTTGCCGGATAGGGGGCGGGCGATGCTGGAATTGCGCCTTCGGCACTGAGCTTCGAGGCATTCGGCGTGCCGGATCCAAGCGACGGGGCGACACCGGAAGCCGCGCTGGACACGTTCACCTGGGTGCCGTCGGAAGCCGAGGGCGCATCCCCTGATGCCGCAAAGGAAGCTCCGGCAATCAAAGAGAAAGCGGAGACGAAGGAAACAAAAGTACTCGTCGTTTTCATAACCGTATTCCTTTTTTCAGATATTTTGGCCACCCTCTCCAATGAACCTACTCCAGAAGCCAAAGTGGTTCAACGCCGTCCCACCAAGAAAACAACACATTTCAATGTTGGCGTATCACTCCGAGCATGTCGGGTCTTTCGCTACAAACAACGGGGCCCGTTACGGTGAAAGAGATGCGACTCAAGATTTACTCGATCGAGTTTACTCGCAGTCTGGTTGCATTGATGGTCAGTCTCCCCATGGCCGCGGAGGCGGCAATGAAGCAAAGCGACGCGCCCGTAAGCGACGCTGCCTCGACAAATACTGCTGCTGGCGCTTCCGTTGAGACCATTGGCGAGGGTGTCGCGGGCGTCGTGGTCGACGCCAATGGCGCACCCATTTCGGGTGCGCTGATCCAGCCCAGCGCCACCGGTGGGTCAAGCCCGGTTCCCGACATGGCGGTGATGTCCGGCGCGGACGGCCGCTTCACCTGGAGACTGCAGCCCGGAAGCTATCGGGTGGATGCGATTGTCGACGGCCGGGTGGTCGCCAGCGCGAATGTCAGGGTAACGGGTGGTGTACTGACGCGCATTCAACTCAGCGCGGGACAATAGCGGAGACACTCCCAATCCACGCGGCAAGCTGCCGGCGCGCAGCTATGGCGGCGAAGCGGCCGGAGCTTCGAGCGCCGCGCGTTCGATCCCGCCGGTGCAGAAATCCAGCAATGTTTCCGCGTAGGCGGTGAGCGGAGGGCGCGGAAGCGTCAGGTCCGCCGCCTCGTCCTGAGACAGTTCGATGATCCGGATCGTTGAGGCCACGGTCGAAAGCATCGCCGCGACCGACATCACCAGCGCCGCGCCGAGCTTGCCGCGATCCGCACCGGGGTGGACCTCACGCATTGCCGCAAGGTATTCGCGCGCCATCGGATCGTAGAGATCCCGGACGTGGACGTGCCAGCGTTCGTCGGAAACCGTCAGTGCTATGAGCTTCGCGTAGGAGCGCCATTGCCGATCGCCGCTCGAAGCGATTTCGATATAGGGCATCATGTACGCCCTGACGAGATCGGCGATGGTGATCGGCCTGCCAGAGGCGCGCAATCCGATGAGTGCTTCGCGACGGGCCGCCGTCAATGTCGCCACGCGGCGTGCGAGGATGGTCGTGAACAGTTCCATCTTCGCACCGCCATGGAAGCCCACGACGCCCAGCGTGACGCCTGCCTCCTGCGCAATCTGGCGGATCGAAACCGCATCGAAACCGTGATCGGAGAACAGCCTCTCCGCCGCATCGAGCACCCGCTCCCGTGTTGCATCGCCGCGCAGGACGCGTCCGTCCTCCTTTGTTGGCGTCGGCTGTCCCATACGCATCGTGGGCTCCATCAAAAATTCCCTTGACAATTTATACATACGTCCAGATAGTTTTATCAAGGTCACCGATGACCTGACCGGCCGAGGAGGGTCGGGGAAGATTCTAATCGATTCCCGGGAGGAAAACATGAACCCCAGCAGACTTCTCGCCGGCGTCGCCCTGTGCGCCGCGCTTGCCTTCGGATCGACCGCTGTCCGCGCCGAGGAGATCGACGCGACGGTGGTCGCGGGACACCCACCCGTCTTCCTGTGGGTAAAGACGCTCACCGAAACCTTCGTGCCGGCCGTCAACAAGGCGCTGGAGGGCAGCGGTCACACAATGAAGTGGACCGAAGCCTATGGCGGCACGCTGGCGAAGGTCGGTGGAGAACTCGAGGCGATCGAGGAAGGGCTCGCACAGATCGGCATCGTGTCCTCGCTCTTCGAACCGTCACTCCTGTCGCTGCAGAATGTGTCCTATGCGACCCCGTTTGGTTCGCCCAATGTCGACATCGTGTTCAACACGGTCGACCAGATGCACGAAGAAATCCCGGACATGAAAAAGCTCTGGGAAGACCATGACATGGAGTATCTCGGCGGCGGATTTGGCCTCGAGGACTATCTCCTGATGACCAAGTTCCCGGTGAAAACGCTGGCCGACCTCAATGGCAAGAAGATCAATGCGCCCGGGCCGGCGGTCAACTGGCTGAAAGGGACTGGCGCGGTCGGAGTCGCCGGCAACCTGACCACCTACTACAACGACCTGCAGACGGGCGTTGCGGAAGGGGTGATCGTGTTTCCGACCGCCGCGGCTCCGGCCAAGCTCTTCGAGCAGGCGAAGTATGTCACGCTGACCAATTTCGGCGCCCAGTATGCCGGAGCGATCGTGGCCAAGAAGAGCTGGTTCGACGAACAGCCCGACGCGGTCAAGGCCGCGATCCGGACAGGCGTAGCGGAGTTCGCCAAGGCCTATCGCGCCGGACTGGAGCAGCGGGTCGCAGGGGCAATGGCGGCAATGAAGGCCGGCGGCGCCGAGATCTACCAGTTGCCCGAGGCGGAACGGGTCGCCTGGGCCAAGGCGCTTCCGAACCTGCCGATGGACTGGGCGAAGGAACTCGACGGAAAGGGCCTCGCGGGCACCACGACGGCAAAGGCCTACCTGGACAAGCTGCGCGCCGCCGGTGTCACGCTGCCGCGCGAGTGGGACAAGGAATAGTCATCCCGCCGGACCGGAGACGCCGTGATGGATCGACCTGACATGGGGGAGCGGCCAGGCCCGCTCCTCTGGACCGTCAATGCTCTGATGTCGGTTGCGAATGTGGTCGCGACGACGTGGATCCTGCTCCTGATGGTTCTCATCGTCGCCGACGTGATCGGCCGCAACGCCTTCCTGGCCCCGATCGCCGGCGTGCCGGAGATGGTGAAATATTCGATCGTCGGAATCGTGTTCCTGCAGATCGCCCATACCCACGCCCGCGGCCACATGATCCGCTCGGACGGTCTTCTCGAACTCGTCGCCGTCAAGAGGCCGCGAATGGCCGCGGGCGCCGACCTCGCGGCGCAGATCGCCGGTCTCGGCTTCACGCTTCTGCTCGCCTGGGCGGTATGGCCGCGCATGAGCAAGGCGTTTTCGCGCGGCGAAATGGAAGGCGTGTCCGGTCATTTCGAGCTGCCCGTGTGGCCGTTCCAAGCCCTGATCGTGCTCGGGTCGGTCTTGCTGGCGATGTCGTTCCTCGTTGCCGCGCGGGCCGCCTGGATCCGCATGCGCGCGCCGAACGCCGCCGAGGGTTGAGGGATGGACGCGCTCACCATCGGATATCTCTCCCTCGCCGCCATCGGCATCCTGATCTATTCGGGAATCCACGTCGCGATTGCGCTTTCGCTGGTCTCCCTGGCCGGAGTCTGGGCGATCACGGGCAAGGCGCAACTGGCGATGAGCTTTGTCGCGCTGGCCGCGACAGACTCGATCGCAGACTATACGTTCGGCGTCGTACCGCTCTTCGTGCTCATGGGACTGGCCGTCTCCGAATCCGGTCTCGGCAGGGATACGTTCGCGGTCATCAGCCGCCTGATCCGCGGCGTGAAGGGCGGCCTGGGCGTCGCGACGGTGCTCTCGAACGCGGTCTTCGCCGCGATCACCGGAATCTCGATCGCCTCGGCGGCGGTGTTTTCCAAGGTGGCCGTGCCGGAGATGGTGCGGGCCGGATACGACCCCAAGCTCGCAGTGGGCATCGTCGCCGGCTCTTCCGTTCTTGGCATGCTGATCCCGCCCAGCCTGCTGCTGATCCTCTTTGCCGTGCTGACCGACTCGTCGATCGGCGAACTGTTCCTGGGCGGCGTCGGTCCGGGCCTGCTGCTGACCGCGGCATACTGCGCCTACATCATGGTTCTGGCCATCCACCGGCCCGAGCGCTTCGCGATGGCCGGGGCGCTGGCGACCGGGCACGATGGCGATGCCCGCAAGCGGCTGCTGCTGCCCGTCGTGTTCCTCGCCGGTTCGGTTCTCGGAGGCATCTATACCGGGTTCTTCACGCCAACCGAAGCCGGCACGGTCGGCGCCGCCCTGGCGCTGCTGATCGCGTTCCTGATGCGCAGGCTCGACACACAAACGTCGTGGCGGATCGCGGTGCAGACGGGCCACGTGACCGCCGCCGTGTCTTTCCTGATCATCGGCGCGTCGATCTACGGCCGCATGCTGTCCTTCTCCGGCGTGCCGGCGTCGCTCACGGAATGGGTGGTCTCGTCGGGCATCGGCCCACTCGGCTTCATGCTTCTGTTCAGCGCCATCCTGATCGTCCTCGGCACGATCCTCGATTCTTCGTCGATCATGCTGGTCACCGTGCCGCTGGCTTTCCCGATTTCGCAGCAGCTCGGCATCGACCCTATCCATTTCGGGTTGATCACCGTGATCGGCGTCGAAATCGGCCTGCTGACCCCGCCTCTCGGACTGTCGGTCTTCGTGGTTCATTCCAGTGTTCGCGACACCGGGATCAAGCTTGGAGACGTGTTCCGCGGATCGTTGCCCTTCGCCGTGGTGATGACAGCGGTCCTCCTCGCGATCATTCTGTTCCCCCAAATCGTGCTGGCGCTGACAGGGCGCTGAACGGAGTCGGCCATGCGCTTCATCGATCTTTCACGTCCGCTCGAGAACACCGACTACGCCGATCCTCCGGGACTCGGACCGAAGATCGATTACTTCGCGCACAACGATACCGCCGAGCAGATCCTGGCCTTCTTTCCGGGTGTCGCACGCGCGGGGCTGCCGGGCGGCGAGGGCTGGGCGGTCGAACGGGTAACGCTTTCCACGCACAACGGCACGCATCTCGACGCGCCCTATCACTACCATTCCACGATGGACGGCGGGCAACGCGCGATCACCATCGACGAAGTGCCGCTGGAGTGGTGCTATTCGCGCGGCGTGAAGCTCGATTTCCGGCATTTCGGCGATGGCTACGTGGCGACCGCCGCCGACGTGGAGGCGGAACTCGCCCGCATCGGGCACGATCTCAAGCCGCTCGACATCGTGCTGGTCAACACGGCCGCCGGCGCGCGCTACGGCCAGCCCGACTATGTCGCGACGGGTTGCGGCATCGGTCGAGAGGCCACGCTCTATCTGACCGAAAGAGGCGTGCGGGTGACGGGCACGGATGCGTGGAGCTGGGACGCGCCGTTCATCCACACCGCCAGGAAAGTGGCGGAGAGCGGCGATGCCTCGCTGATCTGGGAAGGCCATCGCGCCGGCATGGTGCGGGGCTATTGCCACATCGAGAAGCTGGCGGATCTGGAGCTTCTGCCCTCGACCTGTTTCGAGGTGATCTGCTTCCCGGTCAAGGTCAAGGGCGGCAGCGCCGGCTGGTGCCGCCCCGTTGCTATCGTGCGCGACTGACACTCTGGCAAGCGGACAGATCACATGAAACTCGCGACGTATCGTGACACGGAAGGCGAACGAATTGGCTCGCTGACCAGCGACGGCAAGCACCTCGTCGATCTTTCGGCGGCCAGCGGGGGAGCCGAGTCCATGCGGACGATGCTGTCCCTGATCGACGGAGGCGAGCGGGCACTTGATGCCGCCCGCGAGATCGCCCGCAAGGCCGAGACGGCTGGCGACCACCTGATCAGCCTGTCGCGGGCCGATCTGCTCGCGCCTATCCCCGTCCCGCCCCAGATCAGGGATTTTTCGGTCTTTCCGCTGCACATCGTGCAGGCACCGGTCGGAATGCGAAAGCTGATCGCGGAACTGCAAGGTAAGCCCATTCCGGATGAGAAGCCCGGCGAGGTGCCGGCGATCTACCGGCAGCAGCCCATCTGGTACTTCACCAACCGTTTCAGCGTGGTCGGTCCTGACACCACGGTGTCCTGGCCGCGCTACTCCCGCTACATGGATTTCGAGCTCGAGCTCGCGGCGGTCATGTGGCGCGGCGGCAAGGACATACCGGTCGAGGCCGCGGGGGACCACATCTTCGGCTACACGATCTTCAACGACTTTTCCGCGCGCGATCAGCAGATAAGTGAGATGCAAGGCATGCTCGGCCCTGCCAAGGGGAAGAGCTTCGACGCGGGCAATGCGATGGGGCCGTTCATCGTCACGCGCGACGAAATACCCGACATTGCCAAGGTGCGAGCGACCGCGCGGGTCAACGGGGAGATCTGGGCCGATGACGATTGTTCGGCGATGCTTCATTCCTTCGAGGACATGATCGCCTTCGTGTCGCGTGACGAGACGCTGCAGCCGGGTGAAATCCTCGGTTCAGGAACGGTTGGAAACGGGTGCGGACTGGAACATTTCCGCTTCCTGGAGGACGGCGACGTGGTGGAGCTCGAGTTCTCGGGAATTGGCACGCTGCGCAACCGGGTTGCCGTCCAGGCCTGACGGCCGGCCGACGCCGGTCTGCCGGCGCCGTATGCGCCGGCTCTGCTGGCCGACGCTTCAGGCCGCCTGGAATTCGAACGGGACGACGATACCGGATGGCTTGCGGTCGGCGATCAGGCTGCCCGCGCGGAGCAGAGCGGCGAAACGGCCATCGCGCGCGGCGAGGTCGTCGAACGTGCCCTGCTCGACAATGCGGCCCTCGTCCATGAACAGCACGATATCGGCGTCGCGCACGGTCGACAGGCGATGCGCGATGATGAAGGTCGTGCGGTTGCGGCGAAGGTCGTCAACGGCCTTGCGAACGCGCTCCTCGGTCTCCACGTCGAGAGCGCTGGTGGCTTCGTCCAGAACGAGGATCGGCGCGTCCTTCAGGATGGCGCGCGCAATAGCGATGCGCTGGCGCTCGCCGCCAGACAATTGTCCGCCGCGCTCGCCGACCAGCGTGTCGTAGCCATCGCTCTTGTTCAGGATGAAATCGTGTGCCGCCGCGGCGCGCGCCGCCTCATGGACGTCATCGTTGGACGCGTTCGCGCAGCCGACACGGATGTTCTCCTCGATCGAGCGGTTGAGCAGCGCCGAATCCTGGAACACCGTGGCGACGGAATTGCGAAGCGAGGCGCGCGTGACCCGACGCGTGTCGACGCCATCGATGTAGATCGCCCCTTCCTGCGGATCGTAGACGCGCTGCAGCAGGTTGATGAGCGTCGTCTTGCCGGCGCCGGTCGGGCCAACGATGGCGACGGTCTTGCCGGGCTCGACGGCGAAGGACACATCGTCGACGCCACGGGCGGCGTTCTGGAACCGGAAGCTGACATTGTCGAAGCGGACATGGCCGACGACATGACCAAGCGGCTCGGCGCCTTCCGGCTCCTTGCGCATGGCGGTCGAATCTTCAAGCCGATAGAATTCCTCCAGGCGCACGCGACCGTCGAAGATCTGGTTCACGAAGGCGGAAATCTGGTCAAGACGGCTGATCAGGAGCGATGCGAAACCTGTGAAGGCCACGATGTCGCCGACCTTCAACTCGCCGTAGGAGACGAGCAGCGCACCGATGATCAGCACGACCATCATCGAGATGGTCGAGGCCACGCGGTGCATGGCGCTGGCCAGCGCCCACCAGTCGAGGACGGGGTACTGAGCCTTGAGGAGACGATCGACGTAGGTCCGCAAGGACTGCGTTTCCTGCGCGACGCGGTTGTAGCTCTGCAGCAGCGCCACATTGCTCACCGAGTCGCTGACGTGGGCGAAGACCTTGTGGTGATGCGCTTCGACGGCCTTCTGATTCTGCTCGGTGCGGCGCATGACGAAGCGGCCGATGCTGAAATACAGGACGCCCAGCACCATCAGAACCATCGACAGGCGAATGTCGAGGACGATCGCGGTCGGGATGAGCAGCAACAGCGACACCGCAGTGGTCAGGTGCTGGCGCATGAACTCGAGCCAAAGCCCAAACAGCGTGTCGACGGCGCGGATCAGCGTGTGCAGCACGTTCGACGTGCCACGCTCGTAGTGCCACGACAGCGGCATGGTCATCACGTTGGAATAGGAGCGTGTCAGCACGTCCACGCGCATCTTGTGGGCGAGGCGGTCGGCCTGACGGGCGACGAGGACAAACGCAACGATGTTGAACAGGCCAAGCCCGGCCCACAGGCCGAGAACGGGCACGACATCCTGCTTGTCGGCGATGGCGTCGATTATGCGGCCAAACAGAATGGGTTCGGCGATCATCACGATCGCCAGAACCACGTTCGAACAGCAGACGAGCAGCACGCTCCTCCCCTGAGGGGCCAGATAGTTCAAGGCCCGCCAATACACTTCCAGAAGCGTCACTCGCTCACTCCAAACGGGGTATTTGTGCAATGCACCATGTGGTGAGGCATGTCGCGAGACAATGTGCCAAACAAGGCAGCGTTCCGATTTTCTCTACACATCTCATGCAACGGCTGTAACGCCGCGTGATCACGGACGCGTGAAGTCGGGCCGCCAGACCCACGAATTGCTGCTAGATCGGCGTTCGTCGGTTCTTTGTCATCATTTCCAGCTCTCCATTCGCACAACAGAGACGTGGTCGTGTCGTTATGCCGCAGCCAGTACGAGGCTCGGGTGTCCGGTCGCCAACGCGGCGATCTCATCTTCAAGGATTTCGGCAATTTCTTGGCATTCCATGGCCAGCGAGAGGGCGCAGCAGAGGAATTCGAAGGGTCGGTCGTCGTCAGTGCGCAGCCTCTGGCGGACCTGGGTCAGCATTTTCCTTCCCTCGCTCTTTCGTTGGCCATCGTAGGTGGTCCGAAATCTGCCTCGGGGAGCGAGAGGCTTGGGCACTTTGTCATCATCACCGCCACCTGCCAGCGTCGTGTTCCGAGGGGGACGGTGAAGCAGGCTGTCCCCGCGACTGAACGCGGGATATAGGAGGCGGTTCCCGCGCACCCCGACACAGTTTTTCCGCGATCTTCTGGAAGGCGCATATTGCAACGCAACCAAACGCTTTCTAAACGATTTACCTACGCGAGCAGCCTCCGCGCACAGCCCGCTCGGGCTTTGCGCGCCCTTTGGATTTCCGCATGAACGCCCCTTTCAAATCACTCCGGCCCGGCCCGGACGTACACCCATTGCCGCCGAAGGCCGAACAGCCGATCCGCTACGATTTTTTCCAGGAGGAGCGGCTTCGCAGTCTCGGCGTCGATCTCGCGTCCGGGCGGCTGCCGCATTTCCCGGGGCTTGGCGAGGGCAACTTTCACGCTCGCATCAAGGAGGATGCGGCAAAGATCCTTGCCGTCTACCAGGACACGAACGCGGCCCAGGCGCGCGGCGAGGCGATCACGCCGGCCGCGCAATGGCTGCTCGACAACAACTATCTGGTCGAAGAGAGCATCGTCCAGATCCGCCGCGACCTGCCGAAGCGCTTCTATCGTGAATTGCCGACCGTCAGGCTGCCCAGCGGCGCCGAAGTGCCCCGCACCCTCCTGATCGCATGGGCCTATGTCGCCCATACCGACAGCACCGTCTCTCCAGGCACTTTGCGCGCGCTGGTCGAAGGCTACCAGTCCGTGGAACCGCTGAGGATCGGCGAGATCTGGGCGCTGCCTTCGTTCCTGCGTTTCTTGCTTATGGAAAACCTGCGTCGTCTCGCCGTACGTGTCGATCGAGCGCGGCTGCTGCGGCGTATCGCCAATGGCACCGCGGACAGGCTGATGCAGCTGAACGAGCCGGCCGCGCAGGAGGCATTGCTGGCGGGATACGCCGCGCATGCAGGCGATGCATCGTTTGCGACACAACTTCTCTACCGGCTGAGAGATGGCTCGAGGAGCGCTGGGACGGCTCTGCGCTGGCTGGAGCGTGAACTCGAAAAACACGGAACGGACGCGGAGGAGATCACCCGGACGGAGCACCGAACCCTGGCGGCCGGCAATGTCACCACGGGCAACATTATTCGCGGCTTCCGGGTCGTCAACGATGTCGACTGGACCGAATGGTTCGAGGAGGTCAGCCGCGTCGACGCATTGTTGCGGTCGTCGTCAAATTTCACCGAACTCGATTTTCACTCCCGAGACCTCTACCGCACCGAGATCGAGGAGATGGCGAGGCGGTCGGGTTTGAGCGAACACGACGTGACGGAGCGCGCGGTTCGGCTGTCACGCGAGGCTGAGGGGTCCGACGATTCCGACATCGGATTCTTCCTGGTCGGCTCGAGGCGCGGCGAACTGGAACGGGAAATCGGCTATCGGCCGAAGCTGACCGAACAGCTGATGCGGCTCTACCGTCGCGGAGGCTGGCTTTCCATCGCAGTCCCGGTCGCTGTCCTGACTGGGTTGTTCCTCCTTGCCGCGTCGACCGTCACGCACGCCGCCGGTCTGTCTCCCGGATGGACCGTGCTCCTCCTCGCCCTGTTTGCATTCCCGGCCATGGAGGGCGCCGTCGGCCTGTTCAATACGCTGATGCTTCTCTTCATGAAGCCGACGCGGCTCGTCGGCTACGAATTCAAGGAGGGGATACCCGCCGAAGCCCGCACGCTGGTGGTTGTTCCGGCGCTGATCGGATCGCGCGCCGATGTCGAGGAACTGGTACACCGCATCGAAGTGCACCATCTCGCCAACATGCGTGGCGAACTCTACTACGCCCTCCTGTCGGACTGGCCTGACAGCCGCGGCGAGCAGAGCGATGCCGATCTCGAAATACTGGCCTATGCCAGAAGCGAGATCGCCGCGCTCAACCGGCGCTATCCGCCTGGAGTCGCCGCGCGGTTCCACCTGCTGCATCGCCGCCGCCTCTACAACGAGGCGGAAGGCGTGTGGATGGGCTGGGAGCGCAAGCGCGGCAAGCTGCACGAACTCAACCTGCTGCTGCGTGGAGATCCGGACACGACCTTCCTCGCCCTGGACACGCCTCTGCCCGCCGATGTCGTGCACATACTGACGCTCGACGCCGACACGAAGATGACCCGCGACGCGGCGATGCGGCTGGCCGGCAAGCTGGCACACCCATTGAACCGTCCGGTGATCGACCCTGAAGCGAGGCGGGTCGTCCGAGGCTACGGGATCCTGCAGCCGCGCGTCACGGCTTCGCTGACGACGGGCGACGAATCCTCGTTCTTCCAGCGCGTCTTCTCGGCCAACCGGGGTCTTGACCCCTATGTCTTCGCCGTTTCCGATCTCTATCAGGACGTATTCGGCGAAGGCACCTTTACCGGCAAGGGCCTGTATCACATCGACGCGATGGAAGCGGCGCTGAAGGGGCGGATCGAGGAGAACGCGGTTCTCAGCCACGATCTGCTCGAAGGCGCGTTCGCGCGCGCGGCGCTGGTGACCGACGTCGAGGTCGTGGAAGACTATCCCGCCCACTACCCTGTCGACGCTTCGCGCCAGCACCGCTGGGCGCGGGGCGACTGGCAGCTGCTGCCGTTCATATTCAATCCCAGGTCAGACGTGTCCGGCGTCTCGCGCTGGAAAATGGTCGACAATCTTCGCCGTTCGCTCACCGCGATCTTCTGGATCATGTCGGCCGTTGCCGCCTGGGCCTTGATGCCCTTCACGCTGGCGTCGCAGTGGATGGCGCTGCTTGTTGTCGCGATCTTTATCGCTCCGACCTTCGACATCGTGCACGGACTGACGCCGAAGAGCACAGAGACGACCTTGCGCGGCCACGTTGCGGCCTTCTGGCGCGACTTCGTCTATTCTTCGGCGCAGGTTGCGCTGAAGGTCGTGTTCATCGCGCATTCTGCATGGATGATGGGCGACGCTATCGTTCGCACCCTGTACCGGATGTTCGTATCGCGCCGGCATCTGCTCGAATGGCGCACCGCATCGCAGGTCCAGAAGTCGCAGTCCGACGGTTTGTCGCCATACTACCGTCTGATGTGGGGATCCCTCGCGATTGCCGCGGTATCCGTCGCGATCGCCGCCGTGGGAGGGACGACCGGTGTCTACCTCGCCTTGACCTACGCCGGGATGTGGGCCGCTGCACCCGCGATCGCCTGGCTGGTCAGCCGCTCGGCGGAGATCGAGGATCAGCTGACCGTCACCGAAACGGACCGGGAAAAGCTGCGCCGCATCGCCCGGCGGACGTGGCTCTATTTCGAGACGTTCGTCACGCCCGAGCACAATCTGCTGCCTCCTGACAATTTCCAGGAGACGCCGCAGCCCGTCGTGGCGCCGCGCACCTCGCCAACCAATATCGGCATGTACCTGCTGTCGGTCGTCGCCGCGCGCGACTTCGGTTGGATCGGACTTCTGGAAGCCGCCGAACGCGTCTCAGGAACCCTGGACACCGTGGACAAGCTGGAAAAGCACCGCGGCCATCTCTTCAACTGGTACGACACACGCACGCTGCAGCCGCTGCACCCGCGCTACATTTCCAGCGTCGACAGCGGAAACCTGGCCGGCCACCTGATCGCCATCGCGCGCGCCTTCGAGGAGTGGGCGGAGGCGCCCGCGGCCTATCTCCAGGGTGACATCGAGGGCATTCTGGATACGCTCGGCGTCCTCGATGTCACACTGACGGCGCTGCCCGACGACCGCCGGCAGATCAGGCCGGTCCGCCAGCGGCTGGCGGAACGCATCACCGGCATGCGCCGTGCCGTGGAATCGATCAGGAGCGAGCCTGAGACGGCGGCGATCCGGACCCTCAACCTGGCGGTCAACGCGGCCGAGATCCTCAAGCTCGCGCGCGCACTGCATCAGGAAACCAACACGCCGGGGACCGACCTGCTGGTGACCTGGGCGCTGAGGTTGCAGGCCGTCTGCGAAGCCCATATCGGCGACGCCCACTTCGAGGAAGCGCGGCTGGATGGGCTGCGCAAGACATTGTCCGAAGTTTCCAGGCGCGCGCGCACTGTGGCCTTCAAGATGGAGTTTTCCTTCCTGCTGCGGCCGGACCGCAAGCTGCTGTCGATCGGCTACCGGATCGATGAGGAACAGCTGGACGAGAGCTGCTACGACCTGCTCGCATCGGAAGCCCGGCTTGCAAGCCTGTTCGCGATCGCCAAGGGCGACATCCCGACCGAACACTGGTTCCGGCTCGGACGGCCGATCGTCGAGATCGGCTTCAAGGGCGCGCTGATCTCCTGGTCCGGATCGATGTTCGAATACCTGATGCCGCCGCTGGTGATGAACGAGCCGGCGGGGGGCATTCTCGACCAGACCAGCCGACAGATCATCAAACGGCAGATCGCCTACGGAAAGTCGCTGAACATTCCATGGGGCGTCTCGGAAGCTGCATACAATGCCCGCGACCGCGAGATGACCTATCAATACACGAATTTCGGCGTGCCCGGTCTCGGCCTCAAGCGCGGGCTTGCGCACAACACGGTGATTGCCCCCTACGCATCGGTTCTGGCCAGCCAGTTCGCGCCGGCGGCCGCCGTCGACAATCTCGACCGGCTGGCGTCGATCGGCGCGGTGGGCCGCTACGGCTTCTACGACGCGATCGATTTCACCCCGACGCGCGTGCCCGAAGGGCATACGTGTGCGGTGGTGCGAAACTTCTTCGCCCACCACCAGGGCATGTGCATCGTCGCGATCGCCAACGTCGTGCACGACGGACGAATGCGCCTGCGTTTCCATGCGGATCCGGTGATCGAGGCGGCGGAACTGCTGCTGCAGGAGAAGGCGCCGCGCGACATCCCGATCGCGACGGTGCGCAGCGAAGCGCCCGAGCGGGGCGTTCTGGACGCCTATGACGACAGCCCCGACATTCGCCGCGTCGCCGATCCGATGGGCGCGCCGAAGGCGACCAATCTGCTGTCGAACGGCGCCTTTTCGCTGATGCTGTCGTCGACCGGGGCGGGATACTCGCGGCTCGGCGACCTGGCGATCACGCGATGGCAGCCCGATCCGGTCGAGGACCGGCACGGTTCGTTCCTGTTCGTCCGCGACGTGGAAAGCGGCGCCTGGTGGTCTGCCACCGCCGAACCGAAGCGGGCCGCCGGCGAGGTGTCCGAGGCGGTGTTCGCCGACGACAAAACGACGTTCTTCAAAACCGTTGGCTCACTGCGCACCGAGGTCGAATGTATCGTGACATCCGAAGCCGAGGGCGAGGGACGTCGGATCACGCTCTTCAATCACGGCGCGGCCGAGCGGGTTGTCGAGGTGACGTCCTATGCGGAACTCGCCCTGTCGGGCGAGGCCGCCGACAACGCGCATCCGGCGTTCTCCAAGATGTTCGTCAGGACGGAGATCGACGGCGCGCGCGGAATCATCTTTGCCGAGCGGCGCAAGCGAGCGCCCGGAGACCGTTCCATCGCGGCGGCGCACTTCCTTACCATCGGCGCAAGCCATCCCGGCGAGACCGAGGCGGAGACCGACCGGCGCGCCTTCCTTGGGCGCGGTCGCGATATCCGCGATCCAGCCGCATTCGATACTGGGGCCAGACTGGCCGGCGGGGACGGTTTCGTGCTCGACCCGGTGTTCGCGCTGCGGCGGAAGGTGCGCATTCCCGCGCGCAAGAAGGTCAGCATCACGTTCTGGACCATCGCGGGCGCCAGCCGAGCGGAGCTCGAGGACTCGATCGGCCGGCTCGACCATCCGGAAAGCTTTGCCCGGCAGACCATGCATGCCTGGACGCGCTCCCAGGTGCAGACGCGGCACGTCGGCTTCAGCCTTGCGGAAGCTGCGAATGTGCAGAAGCTGGGCCGCTACCTCCTTTACCCGCATCCGGCGCTGCGCGCGGCGCCGGAAACCATCGCCAGCGGAATGGGTCCGCAGTCGGCGCTGTGGCCGATGAGCATATCGGGCGATTTCCCGATCTTCGCTCTCAGGATCGCCGACGTCGCCGACATCGAGATCGTCGCCAAGGCGCTGCGGATGCAGGAATATCTGCGCAGTCGAGGACTCCTCGTCGACCTCGTGGTGATCAACGAGCAATCGTCGTCCTATGTGCAGGACCTTCAGAACGCAATTGACTGGCTCTGTGAAAACAGCCGGCATCGGGGCAACGAACTGGGACCCCGACAGCACATATTCGCCGTGCGCAGGGATCTGATGGACGAGCGTTCCTATCGCACGCTGATCGCGTCGGCCCGCATCGTCCTGCACACCCGCAACGGCAAGATCGAGGACCAGATCGAACGCGCCGAGGCGGAGCAGCTTGTGCCCGCGGCCGGTGCGGCCAGGCCGTCGGCGCTGATCCCGGCGGCCACCGCCGTCCCGCCAGAGACCCAGCGTCCCCGCCGTTCCAGCCTGCCGCAGACAACGGACGGCGACGGGCTCGAGTTCTGGAATGGCTACGGCGGTTTTGCCGATGGCGGCAGGACATATGCCGTGCGGCTGCCGGCTGGCGCGGCGACGCCCCAGCCCTGGGTCAACGTCATCTCCAACGGCGCATTCGGCTTTCATGTCTCCGCCGAGGGCGCCACCTTCACCTGGAGCCGCAACAGCCGCGACTTCCAGATCACGCCATGGACGAACGACCCGGTGAGCAACCGGCCGGGAGAAGGGCTGTTCGTGCGCGATCTGGACAGCGGCCAGGTGCTGTCGCCCTTTGCCTGCCTCGCGACCGAGTCGGGCGCGGCGCACGAGGCGCGGCACGGGCAGGGCGTCAGCAGTTTCACTGCCCTCGCCGGCGAGATTGCAGCCAGCGCCGAAATGCTGGTCGATCCGGCCGATCCGGTGAAGATCACGCGGGTGAGGATCGGCAACCGCGGCGCGGAGGCAAAGCGGCTGCGGGTCTATGCCTATGCCGAATGGGTGCTGGGCAACAATCGCGGCAAGTCGGCGCCGATGATCGTGCCGTCGGCGGAGGCGGGCACCCTGTTCGCGCGAAACGCCTACAATCTCGACTTCGGCGATCGCGTGGCTTTCCTGGCTTCCGACACGCAGGCGCAGTCCTTCACCTCGGACAGGCTGGAATTCATCGGGGCGACCGGATCGGCCACCATGCCGGCGGCGGTCGCGTCCGGCGTGGAACTGTCCGGCCGGGTCGAAGCGGGTCGCGATGCGTGCGCCGCCTTGGCCCGGGACATCACCGTTGCCGCCGGCGAGACGCTGGACATGCTGTGGCTGATGGGTGACGCAGCTTCGATGGAGGAGGCGCGGGCGCTGATCGAGCGGCACCGCACCCGCGGCTTCGACGACCGGCTGGCCGAGAACGCCGCCAACTGGCGCGGCTTCCTCGACACGATCCAGGTCGAGACGCCCGATGCGTCACTCGACGCGATGGTCAATCACTGGCTGCCCTATCAGGCGCTTGCCTGCCGTATCCGTGCTCGAGCTGGCTTCTACCAGGCCAGCGGCGCGTTCGGCTTCCGCGACCAGCTGCAGGACACGATGGCGCTGCTCATGCACGATCCGGAACTGGCGCGCGCGCAGATCCTGAACGCCGCTTCCCGGCAGTTCCCGGAAGGCGACGTGCAGCACTGGTGGCTGCCGCGCACCGGGGCGGGCGTCCGCACCATGATTTCCGACGACGTCGTATGGCTGGCCTACAGCGTCGGACATTTCATGAAGGTGACCGGCGATCGTTCGATCCTCGACCAGCAACTGCCGTTCATCCTCGGCGATCCACTGAAGCCTGGCGAGCACGACTCCTTCTTCACGCCGGAAATCTCAAAGGAGCGGGCCAGCATCTACGAGCATGCCGCGCGGGCACTCGATCTCGCGATCGCCCGCACCGCAGAAACCGGCATCCCGCTGATCCTCGGCGGCGACTGGAACGACGGCATGAACCGGGTCGGCGAACAGGGCAGGGGCGACAGCGTCTGGCTCGGCTGGTTCCTTCTGAAGACGTTGCACGACTTTGCCCCGGTGGCGCGGTCGCGCAACGACGCTGCCCGCGCCGACCGCTGGCTGGCGCATGCGGCGAAGCTGAAGACGGCACTGAACACATCCGGATGGGACGGCGACTGGTATCGCCGGGGATCGTTCGACGACGGCAGCCCGCTCGGATCCACGGCATCAGACGAATGCCGCATCGACTCGATCGCCCAGTCGTGGAGTGTCCTGTCGGGTCATGGCGACATGGAGAAATCGCGCAAGGCGATGTTGTCCGCGCGGGAAAACCTCGTCGACGGCAATCTCGACATCATCCGGCTGTTCACGCCACCGTTCGACAAGACCGACAAGGAGCCCGGCTACATCAAGGCCTACCCGCCGGGCGTGCGCGAGAATGGCGGGCAGTATACGCACGCCGCCGCCTGGTTCGTCCTGGCGCTGGCGGAACTCGGCCTCGCCGACGAGGCGCATGCCGGATTCCGCATGCTCAACCCGGTCAACCATGCGCTCGACCGCGATGCGGCCGAACGATACCGCGTCGAACCCTATGTCGTCGCTGCGGACATCTATTCGGAAGGCGCGCTGGCGGGCAGGGGAGGCTGGACCTGGTATACCGGCTCCGCCGGCTGGCTCTACCGCGCGGCCGTCGAAGGGATTCTCGGTATCCGCAAGGAGGGCGATGTCCTGCATGTCACGCCGGTTCTGCCGAGCGGCTGGGACGGCTATGCGGCGACGCTGAAGCTGGGTGGCCGGACGCTGCGGATCAGGGTGGTCGCGGAGGCGGGACGCACGAACGCCGCCATTGAGATCGACGGCAGGCCGACCGGTGCGATCAAGTTCGGCGGCGAGGGCGACGTTGACGTCGTGGTGAGGGTAGCGCGGCGGTCTTGACCGCGCCCCATCGGACAACCTGTCACCCGGCCGGCTTCAGCCTGATCCGGACAGACCTGACGTCGATCGAGGCTTTGGCGTCCGGTGATGCGGGCGCGATGCCGACATAGTCGTTGCCAGGCTTGGCGCCGCGCTTCGGCACGTCATAGGTGAAAGTCGCGTCGGAATAGTCGGCGCCGAGCGGGAAGGTGCGGGGGCCGCTGTTGCCTGCGCCATCGGTGTAATAGACGGCCACTGCCTGCGTCGGTGCGGCGCCGGCGGTCGCGCGGGCAGAAAACGTCACTTCGATGGTCCTGCCGCTGAACTTGTCTTCCAGCTCGGGCGACAGGCGGACGCTTGGCAGCAGGCCGGCCGCGCCCGTCCGTGCCACCTTGTTCGAAATGGTCACGAACTTTGCGGCCGCGTTGTGCGAGGTGACGAATCCATTGCCGTGGACCAGCGGGAAGGGGGGAGCGGCCTCGTATGCGACAGCCTCGACGGGGCCTGCCAATGGCCAGACCTTCGGCCCAGCATAGATCAGCGCGCCCGCCGCTCCGGCCGCAAGAGCGAACCCGACGGACCAGAGCAGCACGCGGCGGCCAGGCTTGCCCAATACGGCGCGCGCCGCCGGTGCCGATTGCTGGTCCTGTCCCGCAGCGGGCTCGCCCATGTCGCGCAGATGGTTCGACAGATCGTCGAGGTCTTCAACCAGGATGGGCGTCAGGTAGCCGTCCTCGATGAAGGCCACCGTGGCGGCGAGCTTCTCGCGAAGCAGTCGCGCCTGTTCTGACTGGCCTGCTCCCCGCGCCTCGAACTGGCGGTCGAGAGACCGGGCCGCGGCGTCATAGACAGCCTGCCGCGCCTCCGCCGATCCCGCGTCCACACGCGAAAGACCATTCCGGATGGCAGCCTCAAGCCGGGGATCGCGATCCGCCATCAAGTCCTGGTCCCGAATCTGTTTCGATCAGTCTTCAAGCTTCCGGAGGATATAGACGTCCTGATGATTCCACCAATTGCCCAACTGAACTTCAAGCAGTTTCACGCCGGCAATCGTCTTGACGGCCTTGGAGACGAAGTCCTGGGTGACAACAGTCTGCCCGTATTCATCGACCGACAGATCGTCCTGCTCGCTTTGCCGCCTGAACCAGAAGCCGAGTTCTGGAATGGCCTGGCATCCGACGAAGCGAGCGCTCATCTCGCCTTGCGTCGTGAAGATGATCAAGCCGCCGGGCTTCGTCACCTGCGTCAGCTTCACCAGCCAGCGTGACCACGTGGTAATCGGCATGTGCGAAAAGAACGACAGAGCGAACGTCACATCGAATCGCTGCGGCGACGTGAACTTCTCCGGGATCGAAGCCGAGAGGATCGTCTTCGCGCCGAGCTTGGTCGACAGGAATTCCATGGCCTGGGGATGAATATCGCTGCTGAACAAGTCGATCTTGTCATTCTTGACCAGGTGACGCGTCACGCAACCGTACCCCGACGCGAATTCAAGTACAGATGGCCGCTCCCACGATCCATGTCTTGCAACCAGATCGAAGAATTTGTTAGCGGAATTCTGCCCATCGTTAAAGTAATACGTGACGCGATTCATATCAGACTGAAATTTTGGATGCCTGACAAGAAACTGATAAATGAAATCTTCCGGGTGAATATGCGGGAGCGCTTTGACCCTGCTGGAGGCTTCGGCGATCATTTCAGGTGTAATGTTTACCATGGTCTTCATCACATCCATGCTGGGTTCTGTCTGAAACCTGAATATAGCCATAAGCAGAATGGGCATTTCAGGTTACATTGGTTCATTCTTGCACAACAGAACAGAACAAATCCTCAATACGCAAGGCTCATCGGCGAGGGACGCGATGAAAGAAGTCGGAGGCAGCATTGGTATGACGGTGCGAACAGGGGGCTGGATCGATCTCGCGGGAGGGCTGAAAACGCCTCCATGTCCCCCACGAAACACGACCTCGCCACCCCTTGATTCGGACTATGCGCGTCCAGCGAGACGACATGGCGCGCAAATGGCCGCTGCCCGTCAGCAAGGACGCATTCGTACCTGATCTGGGTTCTTCAAATCGCTTGCGCGGAGCGGTCGGCAGGCTTCCGTGGGCCGGGAAGCCTAGGGCTGTGGGTCCACGGCTTCCCAAATCTTGGCGCGGTTTTTCATCGCCCGCCTGAACGCCGTCACCTGGCTGTCTGTCATGTAGCCATCGATCACGACAAGAGTGTCGGTCGCGGCGACGCCCTTGGCAAGCTCTCTTGCGTACTCGTCGGTCAGCCCTGCATCGTCGATGCTGCGATAGACTTCGGTCAGGTTTGTCGGTCTGGCGATCGAAAACACATGCTTCTCAAGGGCTGAGTGCTGATGTTTTGACGCCATGATGCGGAACAGAAACATGTCCAGGGAGACGGTTTTCGTCGCGGCGTGCGCCAAGGCGGCCGCAGCAGCGGATTTCCCTGATCCCGTCTCGCCGCGGAACAGCATCACCTCCGGCAGACGTCTCTGGGCATGGTAGACACTGCGCAAGATCGGGTCGGTTCCGGTCTGCTCCGGGTCCGCAACGCGCCGGAAGGCAAAGCCGGCCAGCAGGTGCTCCTCAAAGAACCGAAGCGTCGGATACCACAGCGCCCCATCGTGCCGCTGGACGCGTGTCATCTCAAGCCCGGACGTCAGGTTCACGCCGCATTCAAGGATAAGAATGCCCGTCGGGGTCAGCCGATCCGCGACCTGTCGCAGCACGTACAGCGGGTCCAGCTCGTAGTGCATCGCCGAGGTCCAGAACACCAGATCGAACGGCCCTTCCGGCAGGCGCTGCCACCCCTGTTCGCGGAACTCAATCTGCGGAACATGGCCATAGAGCTCGCGGGCGGTGGCAAGGGCGGATGCCGAACTATCGATGCCTACAACGCGGGCCGCGCCTCGATCCGCCGCCACCTTGCAGTAGAAACCTTCGTTGCAGCCGATATCCAGCACGGACTTGCCAGTGAGGTCGGCGGGCACCATCAGGCGGGTCAGCCTGTGGTGGGAATCTGTCATGCCTTTGGCGTCGAGAGTGTGCGTCTGATAGGTCATGCCCGCGGCTTATAAGCATTGAACCCAGAGCGGGCAAGACGACATCCGGCTAATTTGTTCTCCATTCCTGTGGGCAGAATGGCAATCTGCAGCATCCTCAAATGAAGCGGCCGAACCTTCAATCTCGGGACGTGGAGCGCGACCTGGTCACGTCGGCCAGCTTGGATGCGAGAACCCGGTGCGCAATCGTGATCGCGTCGCCGAACGACATGTTCAGATCGGCCGGAGTCGCCAGCTTCTCGCGCGCGTAAGCTTCCGGACTCCACCAGCGTGGGTTGTTCAACATCAGTTCCCGCTGCGCGTCCGACATTGTCTGGGCCAGCCGCAGGTTGCCCGGTCTAGTGTGTTCGATGATGCGCGAGCACAGAGGCATCGGCACGACCCATGGCGCCTTCTTGCCGTTCGCCAGCATCGGGCCGTATTTCGCATCCACCTGCGCATCGTGAACGCCCCGGAGGCCCGGAAACCGCCGGTAGAGCTTGATCGCGAGCGGTCCGAGGCTGGTGTTGACCCGCGCGGCGTCAACAGGTGCGGATCCGAGCAGAGACAAGAGATCGTTGACTGAATCGCGACCGTGACACCTGACATCGAGTTGCGTGACCTCAGGTATGTTTTTCCACCTGGCCACGTAGTCGATCCAGCCGAGGAAATCGATCGTCCAGGCGTCGATGAGGGCCTGTGGCGACTCGAATTCGCGCATGTGAAACCACCACTGCCACCACCCCGCATTCAGGAATTCGACTTGGGGGCGGACGTAGGCGATGACCCGAACGTCCAGTCCCAACTGACGGAGCGGTTCCTTGAACAGATGCGCGTCCTGCCCCCACGCTTCTTGCGAAAGAACGGGGATCAGGCCCCGCTTGTGATAGCGGGCCAGCGATGCTTTCAACGCTTCGACCTGCTTGTGTGTCGAAGGGAAGTTGTGAGCGGATGCCGCATAATCGACACCCGTCTTTCTGGCCATCGAACGGAGCGCCTCGCCGTGCGAGACGTTCCCGTTGGGATCGACGACGCAATAGACGTATTGGGTGTCCCCAATCCTGTCCGACCCGTGCCAAGTCAAGTGATGCTGGATCGAGCTTGAGCCGGTCTTGCCGAAGCCGACATGCAGAACCAAGTTTGTCATCGATGCGTACCAACCGTATTCCCAAGCTTTCCGGAAACGCTACCTCGGCTGTCTCGCCAACAGCCGCTGCACCCGGGCGCGAGGGATTGACGGAACGATACGCCGTCAGCCCCTCAGCGCTTTGTCACCACGTAGACTTCCGTGTATTCGCCGATGATCCCGAAGTGGTGATGGTGAAACCGGGCTACCTCGACGTCCATGCCTGACCACTGGAAGATGAGCTCCGGCAGGTCGTAGCCGTAGTGGAACGTGACCAGCGACCCGGCGTCGTCCACCGGATTTCCGTGATACTCGGGCGTCGCGAAATGCTCGATCGTGCCATCGGGGTTGTAGCGCGCCCGCCGCTCGCCGATCACGTTCGCCTTGTAGGTCGGGACCGTGAAAATGTAGGCGCCGCCGGGCTTCAGCGTCCGGGCGATGTCCCTGAACACCAGTTCGGGCTCGTTGACGTGTTCCATCACGTCGAGCGTGATGACCAGATCGAATTCCGCGTCGCCGAACGTCTGGGCCTCCAGGTTTTCGTTCCGGAACGTTCGGATCGTCGCTCCGAGCGGCTGGCCCGGGAAGAATTGGGTCGCGATGTAGGCGGCGCATTCCCGCTTCAGCTTCGGCGAAATGCCACGGTTTCCCGGCGACGATTCATGAATTTTCAGATTGCGCCAGTCCGGGTAGCGCCGGGTCAGGATCAGCGCCAGCGCACGCTCACGCGGGATCGAGCCGCAGCCTTCGCACACCAGGTGGTCGCGATACCACTTGTAGACCGACCGGAACGTCCGGTCCGCCTCGCAGATCGAACAATGACCCGAATGTTCATATACTGGCGCTGGCGTGGTCAAGGACGAAACTCCGATCTTTTGTTTCCCGGCATCCGGGCTTGACTGCGACTGCGCCGACTTTCGCAGCGATGTCAATCATCCGCTCATGACGTACTGATGACAGTTTCGGTCGGCTTTTCATGTTCCGGTCGGGCGTCTTCAAACCCGAAGTGCTTTCGCAGCCGGACCATGTAATCATCAGCCTTGCGCCGGGCTTCGGACGATGGCTCCGCAAGCGCGCGGGAGACCTCCTGCAGGGTCTTGACCTCGTTGTAGTGCTTCACGGTGTCGCCCGCATTCGTCACGCTTTGCGAATGGCGACGGTGGGAATTCAACGACCGGCTCCTGAAGTAGAGCTGGCCCTGCATAAGGACGTGCACATAGACAAGCCAGTCGCCCGCGATCCTCAGGTCGAACAGCCGGTCGCCGATCTGGCCAAGGGCCTTTTCGAGGGCGCTGCGCCGGAACAGCACTGCGCTGACGTTCGGAATGGTGTTCTTGATCGACATGGCTTCCGCGACTTCGGTCCGCCCGTCGCAGACAAAGTCGTGCCGCCAGCGGTCGCCGATGTCACTGGTGTAGCCAAGGTAGTCCTCGGCCAGGACATTGCCATTCTCGTCGACCTGCCGCGACTGGCTGAACGCCAGAACGGTGGCAGGGTCCGCGAAGCCTGCCGCCAGTTCCGCGAGGAAGTCGGTCTCGGCAAAGTCGTCGGCCTCGGCGATCCAGACGAGGTCGCCGCGGCACATCGCGATGCCGCGCTTCCATTGCCGGAACACGGAACCGGAATTGGCCTCATTCGCGACGACGGTCACATCGATGTCGGTCTCGCCGCCGACGATGTCCGCGATCACGTCCAAGCTCGAATCCGTCGAAGCGTCATCGAGGACGATCACCTCGTAGATCGGGTGGGTCTGGTCCAGGATGCTGCGCAGGCGCTGCTCGATGTGATGGGCATAGTTGTAGTTCGGCACGATCACCGAAATCCGGGGCGCGCGGTCGAACGCATGCAGGATGTCGAGGACATATTGCCTGAGCGAGCCGACCGGCGGCTTCGGCCCGCCGGCCGGTTGGTCGAGAAGCTGAACGACCTTGCGGGCGAAATCGCCTGGTTCGAATGCCGCTGCGAGCAATCCCCCTTGGGCGACAATGAAATCCGCGGCTCCGCTGGCCCCTTCGAAGGCGACGACAGGAACGCCGACCTCGGCCGATTCCAGCACCACATTCGGGAAAGGATCCTCGCGCGACGTCAGCGCGTAGACGCTCGCGGCGGCGTAGTATTCCATCGGGTCGCGGTTGAAGCCGGCGAAGATGACCCGATCGCCGACGCCGAGCTGTGCGACCCGGGCCGCCACCTCGCGCTCCATCGGTGGGTCGACGTGACCGATCCAGACGAACGCGGCATCCGGCCGGATGTCCAGGACCGCCCGCGCCATCTCGACAAAGAGATCCGGCCCCTTGCGGAAGTCGACGAAGGCGACGCTGAGAACGATGGGCGTGCCGCGGGCAAGGCCGTGCCTCTCCCAGACGATCTCGCGCGCCTCGTCGACGCGGCGCTTGTACGGATTCTTGCGCAGCACGCCCTGCGGCCGCGCCAGCGTCTTGGCTTCATCGATCGGGACCAGGCCACGGAACTGGTCGCGCACCAGAGCGGCGGGGAACACGACTGCGTCGGCATGCTGGGCGATCGCGGAGGCCGGTTCCTCCAGCTTCATGTCGCGGATGACGCCGGCCATCTCGTGCACCAGGCTGACGATCCGGAACCCCTCGGACTTGAGCAACGGCACGACCTTGCCGCTGACGACCGTGCTGGTGATCGCCTGCTCGTAGCCGCTCCGGCGCAAGCCTGACAGGAACAGTCGGACATCGTCGGCATCGGCCGCGCCCATAGTCAGCATCGGGCCGATCTGTGCGAAGTCCGCCTGCAGCGGCCCTTCGCCCAGCGCCAGGATCGAGACGGAGTGGCCCATCCGCTTCAGGAGCCGGGCCATTTCGAGGGTCAGGAACTGGGCTCCGTGCGGGTGGCAGTCATGCGTGACGACGAGGACCGGCCGGCGCGACGAAGCACCGGCCCGGCTTTCAAGCGCATCGCGCGTCGCCTGCAGGTAGGCGTAGCCATTGGCGGTATCGGGCTCCAGGTAGGCGCCTTCGGCCCACTCGTTCCACGCGTTTACGAACACCAGCCGCTCGCTGGGGTCGGCAATGTTGGCTACCGTGTCGTCTATGGCGTTCTCGAACCAGCGCCGGTATCGCGCCGCCGTGTTGTTGACGAACACCGTGCCGCCGCGCTTGCGACGGGCCGTGTTGTCCCATCCCGGGCACATTGAACGGAACAGCATGTAGCTGCGCGGCTGATAGTTCTCGCTGCGCTCCGCCAGAATGCTCCAGTCGTAGACAGTGGACGCAAACGGTTCCTGAACCGGCACAACCAGATCCGTGACGTTGGGCGGACCCGAATTGTTGGGCGGGAACTCGATCGCCGCGTCCAGTCCATAGTCGCGCGGATCGTTGTTCTCGAACGATTGTACATAGGCGAGATAGATCTCGCCGACGCCATTCTCCCTGCACCATCCGCGCCAGCGCTCCGCCGTCTCGTTCATGGACGGCAGCAGGCTTGGCCGGTAGATGATCAGCACCGGCTTGCCGTTGATGCGGATGTAGCGCGGATCGCGCAGATAGCGCGAGGCTTCCGCGATGAATGCCAGGTCGTCTTCCGGCGAATGATGCTGGCCGATGAGAAGTTCCTGATCGAGCCCGTCCCAGCGGCGCGACCAGTTTTCGTTCGCCCAGCACAGGCAGAACGGGAAATCGAGCGTTGGATCGTTCAGCCAGTTCTCGACCGGCGTCTCGAGCAGACGCTTGCCGCCGAACCAATAGAAATAGAAGCAGAAACCCTCCAGCCCGTAGAGCTTGGCCAGTTCGATCTGACGACGCTGCACCGACGTGTCGCGCAGGTCGTAGTAACCGAGTTCGCCGGGCACGCGCGGCTGGTGATGTCCGACGAAGGTCGGTTCCGCCGGACGGACATTCGTCCATTCGGTGAAGCCTTCGCCCCACCACTCGTCGTTCTCCGGAATCGGATGAAACTGCGGCAGGTAGAATGCGACTGTGCGAACCGGCTTCTGAAACAGCGGCGCGGCTTCGATGCGAGGCACGAAGACAGGCGACTCCGGGATCAGGCCGGTCTGCCTGGAGTCGGCAAAAACGGCGGTCGATCCGCCGAAGCGCGTCGTGTCTACCGTCGGGGCCGTGGCCGGAGGTTGGACGGTTTGCTCGACGGACGGCGCGGGTTCCTCGATCACAGCCGGCGGCGGCAGCGGGTCGGGGGAACCCGCTGCGGCTCCGCGCGAGACAAGGCGATGGATGATGTTCGACGGAAGATCCCGGGCGCGGCGCACGCCAGTCGTCACCGCCCGCACCGGTCTTGTGATCGTCCAGGATCGGCTCTTGTAGATCATCTCCAGACTGGACGAGAGATGCGCATTCGCATCTGTCAGACTGCGGTTTGAGGCCTGTTCCTGTTCAAGTTGGGCGGCAAGCCGCTTCCGTTCATCAGTTTCAACCCGCAACATCTGCGACAGTTGTTCGATTTCGGCAGCGCAGGCATCGACCAGTCCCGACAGCCGAGTCCGCTCGGCCGACTCAACTTCCAGGGCGCGAGTCAGCCGGGCTGCCTCAGCTGATTGCAACTCCGCGGCCAGCGCCGCCTCGTGAAGTTCCTTTTCGATTTCGAGTTGCAGCCGCAGCCGCGCCTCGGATCTCTGCTCGAGGGTCTGGATGACGACGACTGACTCGGCAAGTTGACCCTCGAGCCCCGTACGATGCGCGGATTCCTCGGCAATCCGCGTCTCGAGGTTCTTGATCTCGCGCGCGGCCGCTTTGTCGACTTCCCTCTGGTTCGCCACCGTCACATTCAGTGTCGCGATTGTTGCGTCCCGCTCCCGCACGGTGTCATGCAACACGCGGACCTGCCTCTCCAACTCGGCCTGGGCGGCGGAAAATGACGCCGCAACCGTTTCAAGTTCGCGAAGGTGAATGAGTTCCGCCTCAACGATGGCAGGCTTGAGTTCGTTGAACGCATCGCGCAGATCATGAAGATCCGATTCAAGTTTCGTCCCGGCAATGCTGGCCGCCCGCTGCGCAAACCTTTGCGACCGCGCGCGCAGCTCGCTGAACATGGCATTGGAAAGTCCCGGAGCCGAGTCCTGGAACTCCCGGGCGACGCGGTCGAGTACCTGCATCTGCTCGAGGTCTTCCGGCGCGTCCTTCAGCCGCCCCAACGCCGCCGAGGCCTGTGCGATCCATTCGGGATATTCAGAATCCGCAAGCAGATCCGTATCGCCGGCATGGTGGCGGAGATCGCGCCTCAGGAACGCGCCGACCTCGTCAGCGGCGTCCTCTTTGCGGCGCGGCCAGGAGATGCCGAGCGCATCTCCGATGGCATCCACCGAGGATTTCCAATCGTCGAGCAACGCGTCGTAGGACACGAGGACGCGCTTGTGACCCCGTGTCCCGGCTTCCGCGTCGAGCACATGCCGCAACCAGAGAAGCGAGGCGAATCCGAGGCTCATATCGTCGCGGCGCGCCAGAGACTTCGCGACCGCCGCAGGATTGCGCAACGGGAGGACGAACCTCGGGGTGATTCCCATTTCGTCGAACAGTTCGAGATAGATCGGCAGGAGCCGGCAAATCCTGGGGTCCTTGAGCACGAAAAGGCTAGCGTCGTCGAACTCTTCCTCGATGACTGAACGCAACTCGGCCTTGAAGGCCGCGCGCTTGCCGTCGGCCAACCTGTCGAAACGAACGGGGCGCCAATCGTCCCAAGCGCTGCCGACTTCCTTGAGAATGGCGTCGTGAACGGCGGCGAGCGGCTTGGATTCCCAGAAGCCTGTTTCGTTGTTGTCTGGCACCGGGGGCATCAGCCGACCGGGCAATGTCGCGCCCATCAAGCTGAGAACGCGCGTGATCGCGCTCGTTCCCGACCGATGCATGCCAAGCACCAAGAGACAGACCCTTGCCATCAGTCCCGCATCGCTCCAGTGCAGCGTCCCGCTCGATTCGTGTGGATGCTTTATCAACCTCGTCCGCGGAAGACAAACCCGGGTTCAAGGCAGGATGACGGGTCGCGGGTGGATGTTCGCGCGCGGCCGGCGCTCATGTCGCACGAATCCGCCGACACATCCGCACAGGGCAAAGGAAGCGGCCCAGGATCAATACGGCCGACCTTCCGAATAGCCCGTGTAGATGAAATGCTTCAGCGCTTCCTCGCTTGTCATGTGCGCAAGGTCGGAATTCTTCTGGATGTATGTCGTCGCGTCGAACTCGCCCAGGCCCGGAAGCCGGCCTTCGAAATAACCGGTCTCGACATAATGTCGCTTCGCCGATTCTAGCGTCCCCTTCTTCAGGGCGGTTTTGACGTCGGGATATGTCGCGACATACCAGTCCTCGTCGAAAGGCTCCTTGTCGACGATGTAGGAGATCAACTGTTTCAACTTGCCCAGATCGACCGAAACGTTCTCGCCATCGCGGAACTCGATTGCTCTCATGTGCTTAAGGAGACTTCGGTAGCTGGAAAACATGGAAAGGCCCCCGCCGTTCAGTTTGGACTCGAAAGATAATTGGAAAACGTACAAGCAGACTGCAGGCCTCCCCACGGGGCCTCGCCTGTTGGACGGGCAGACAAGAACTCCGAGCACATGGTTCTTGGAAACGCGTGCAACTTTCAGAGTTTTCGCGCCATATTTAGCGCGGTCCTTCGCATTTGCGAAGAGGAATTCGGTTTGATTTGTCGACAATTGGGGACGTTCCGGGTCTGGCGGGCGCGATGCGTGAACCTCCTTACTTCTCGGGATCGCTTCGATTGCTACGAGTTCTCCGCGGTGGCCGACGAGCGCCCTGTCTTGGGTGCTGTGGGGTGTTCATCCCGACCGGGCTGCCTGCCGAGGACTGGTTCGATGTTGGTTGGCTTGGAGGTTTGGTGATACCAACGCGGGATCCGGGTTTGGCCAGGCTTTGGCCCGGGATGGGGCCGGCGTGGCCGGCCAACGGAAATGAAGAACGGGCATGTTTCTGTGGTGAGCGACAAACCGGACGATGATTTCATCGCACCTCGATCAAGCCGCCGCTCCCTGGCGATCAAGCTTCTTCGCGCCCGAGAGGCGGTTATGAGTCATTTCCGGCCGATACTGGCCGCCCATGATGTCACCGAGCAGCAGTGGAGGGTGATCCGGGTGCTGTCGGAAACAGGTCCGATGGATGCGACCGAGGTCGCGGACAAGGCGTTCATTCTTGCCCCCAGCCTCACACGCATGATCCGATCGCTTGAGCAGCGCGGCATGATCACGAAGCACAGGGACGATTCGGACGGACGGCGGGTCCTGCTGAAGCTGGCGCCCGCGGGACGGGCGGTCATCGATGCGGTGATGCCTGCTTCGCGCCGGGCATATGCCAACATCGATGCCCGCTTTGGCGCGGCCAGGGTCGAGACTCTGCTCGACATGCTGGAAGACCTTGCTGCCCTCAAGGCGGACGACTGATCCCGCCTCAAATTCCAGCGCGCGGGACGTGAGGCATGGCCCGGCCTTCACCTCACCGGACACGACGTACTTACGCGAAGAACAGACTGACGGTCCCATGAGGTCCAAAATCGGCGACGATCGTGTCGCCATGGCGGGCTTCGATCGGCCGTATGAACGAGCCGGCGAGCACGATCTGGCCCGCTTCGATGCCATGGCCATATTGCGCCAGCCGATTTGCAAGCCATGCGACGCCCCGGGCGGGCTGGTTGAGCACGCCAGCGCCGAGGCCGGTCTCCTCGACCTCGGCATTGCGCGACACGATCGCCCCCATCCAGCGCATGTCGACCTCGTCAGGGTGCGATGCTCTCCCGCCGGTGACGATCCCGGCATTGGCGGCATTGTCCGCGATGGTGTCGAATATGGTGCGGGCCGTCCTGGTCTCTGGATCGACGCGAAGGATGCGGGTGTCGAGAATCTCGAGTGCTGGCGTGACGTAGGCAGTGGCGTTCAGCACGTCGAAGACGGTGACGCCAGGTCCCTTCAGCGGCGACTTCATCACGAAGGCGATCTCCGCCTCGATGCGAGGCTGGATGAAACGATCCTTGGGCACCGTGGCGCCGTCCTCGAAAACCATGTCGTCGAACAGAACGCCAGAATCCGGAATGTCGATGTTGAGCGCATATTGCATGGCTTTGGACGTCAGTCCGATCTTCCAGCCGATCACCTTGCCTCCGGCGGCAATCTTCTTGCGCACCCATCCGGTCTGGATCGAGTAGGCATCGTCCATGCCTCCCGCCGGGTAGCGAAGCGACAGGAGGCCGGTCTGGATTCGGGTCTTTTCAGCCCTGTCCAGGCTTTCGACGGCCTCGGCAATATCTTCGCGGCTCAGCATCTCAGATTTCCTCGTCCGCGATGGTGTTTCTCAGCACTCCGATGCCGTCCGCCTCGACCTCGACGACGTCGCCTGGTTTCAGCCAGATCGGCGGATCGAAGCGGGCTCCGGCGCCGGTGGGTGTCCCACAGACGATCACGTCGCCGGGTACGAGAGTGGTGAAGGCAGAAATGTAGCTGACGATCCTGCGGAACGAGAAGATCATGCGACTGGTCCGGTCGCGCTGCCGGACTTCGCCGTTGACCCTGGTCTGCAACTCGATATCGGCGAGCTGAGCCTCGTCCGTATATGGGACGAGCCAAGGGCCGATCGAGCCAGTGCGGTCGAAGTTCTTGCCCTGGGTGACGTTGAACTTGGCGTGCCGAACCCAGTCGCGGATCGTACCCTCATTGCAGAGCGAGAGGGCGGCGACGTGGTCGAGCGCCCGGGCCTCGGCAATGCGCCGGCCGCCCTTGCCGATGACGATGACGATTTCACCTTCATAGTCGAGCTGCCGGCTTTCGGGCGGGCGTATCAGCGGCTGCCCGTGGCCAGTGAACGAGCGCGGGAAACGGACGAAAAGGGACGGATTGGCCGCCGCCGCCTGGCCGTCCTTGTATTCCTCGTTGCGGTCCGGGAAGTTCACGCCGACACAGATGAGCTTTTCCGGGGATGGAACCGGAATCTCGTAGGTGATCTCGGAGAGCGGCAAGTCGGCAGCGAGGCTCCCCGCTTCTTCGGCGAGCCTGGCAAGCGCGCCGGCTTCGATGACTTCGCGAAGGGTCGGCCATTTCGTTCCGTGGCGCATGTGCATGTCGACCAGCCCTGCCTCGGTCACGACGCCGTAGCCAGGGCTGCCGTTGCGGGAAAAGCTGACCAGCTTCGGATGGGGCATGGCTTCTTCTGACGTCCTTACGGAGCGATGATTGGCTGCGATTTCAGGTCGGAATCCTGCGTCGGCGTGTCGGCGAAAAGACTGCCATGCTCGAACCACGACCGCGGCGCCGGAGCGCCCCACAGGGTCTGGCGTTGCGGATCCTTGAGGTCCCACTTGATGGGCTCGAGGTCAGGGTCGACCGTCTGGTAGTCGGAGCAGTAGATTTCGATCCGGTGGCCGTCGGGGTCAAGGACATAGAGGAAGAATGCGTTCGAGATACCATGGCGGCCCGGCCCGCGTTCGATGTTGGCCAGCCAGCCGGTTGTCGCCATCAGGTCGAGCAGATCGATGATGTTCAGCGGCGTTGGCACCCAGAAGGCGGTGTGGTGCAGCCGCGGGCCGGCGCCGTTGGTGAATGCGATGTCGTGGACGCCGCCCTTGCGGTGAGTCCATGCCGCCCAGAGACGGCCCGTCTCCGCGTCCTCGGTGTATTCGGTCACCCGGAAACCGATTTCGTTGTAGAAGGCGACCGATTCATCGACATTCGGCGAGAAGCAGTTGAAGTGGTCGATCCGCAGCGGCTTCACGCCCTTGTAGAGCGCATATTTCTGATGGATCGGCGGCAGGCGGTCCATCCGCGAATAGAATTCGAGCGGGATTCCATGCGGATCCCGTGTGCGGAAGGTGCGCGACTGGTAGGGCCGCTCGACCCAGTCGACAGGCAAGCCCTTGCCCTTGAAGAAGTGTGCCGCCTTGTCGATCTCGTCCTCGTCATAGACCTTGAAACCAAGGTCGCGCGCTTCCGGGGCGTCCGATTTCTTCAGCACGATGCAGTGGTGACCGCGTTCCTCCATAGCGCGCAGGTAGATCGTCTCCGCGGTTTCGTCCGTCACCTGGAGACCCAGCGTGTCGACATAGAAGGCCCGCGACTTCGCCAGGTCCCTGACGCCGAGTTCGACGTGACTCAGGCGCACGATGTTGAAGGGCGGATAGAGATTGGGCGCAGGCAGTGGCATCGGGTGTTCCTCCAGCTTGTCCCGCGACACAGGACACGCACGCGTCTTCGTCTTCGTCGAAATTCAGCCACCCAGTTTCTGGATCGGGTGCGGTTTGGTGGCGAAGGCGACGTTCTTGGTTTCCATGTAGAAATCGAATGACCAGTCGCCGCCGTCCCGACCGATCCCCGAGTTCTTGACACCTCCAAACGGCGTCGGCAGATGACGCACGTTCTCCGAATTCACCCAGATCATGCCCGCCTCGAGACTGTCGGAGAAGCGGAAGGCGCGGGTCACATCCGATGTCCAAAGATAGCCTGTCAGGCCGTACTGGACGTCGTTGGCAAGCGCCAGAGCCTCCGCCTCGTCCTTGAAGGGAATGGCGGTCAGTACCGGGCCGAAAATCTCTTCCTGAGCGATGCGCATCCGATTGTTGGCGCCGGTGAACAGCGTCGGCGAGACGTAGCAGCCACCGCCTGGACCGTCGAACCTGGTCCCGCCGGCGGCGACATGCGCGCCTTCGGACCGACCGGTCTCGATGTAGTCGAGCACCTTCTTCTCGTGCAGCGGATGGATCAGCGGACCGACCACCGTTTCAGGGTCGAGCGGATGACCGACCTTGATGCGCTTTGCCTTTTCGGCAACCTTCGCGGTGAAGCTGTCATGGATGCTGTGTTCAACGAGAAGCCGCGATGAGGAGGTGCAGCGCTCGCCATTGAGCGAATAGATCATGAAGACCGCGGCGTCCGCCGCGCGCTCCAGATCGGCATCGGCGAAGACGATGACCGGGTTCTTGCCACCCAGTTCGAAATGCACGCGCTTCAGCGTGTCCGCGCCCTGTTTCATGATCATCGAGCCGGTGCGGCTTTCGCCGACGAAGCCGATCGCCTTGATCAGCGGATGTTCGGTCAGCGCCTTGCCGGCATCTTCGCCAAACCCGTTGACCAGGTTCCAGACACCCTTCGGAAGCCCGGCTTCCTCCGCGATTTCGACCAGAAGGCGGGCCGTGAGCGGCGAGAGTTCCGCCGGCTTGTGAACAATGGTGCAGCCGCTGGCGAGCGCTGGCGCGATCTTCCATGTGGACAGCATGAACGGCGTGTTCCACGGCGTGATCACACCCACCGGACCGATCGGGTGGCGCGACGTGATGTTCACCTGGCCATCGGCGCGCAGCGACTTCCCGTCCCGGGCTTCCGGCGCACGGTCGGCGAAGAAGCGGAAGTTTTCCGCGCCGCGCAGGGCGGCCTTGGCCATGAATTTCAGCGATTGTCCGGTGTCCATGCATTCGACGAAGGCGATCTCCTCGGCCCGCTCGACAATTGCGTCGGCAATCCTGTGCAACAGCTTCTTCCGCGCGGCGCCATCCATCGCGGCCCATCCGGCGAAGGCGGCCCTTGCGGCCCGCGCGGCGCGATCAATGTCCTCGGACTTGCCGCGGGCGACGGTGGCGAGAGGCTTCAGATCGACGGGTGATATGGTCTGGAAGGTGGAGCCATCGGCGGAAGGCGCGTCCTCGCCGCCAATCCGGTTCAGGACGCCTCCATCCCGGAACCGGGCAAGATAGGCGTCGGCCCTGGCGATGTTTTCCTGAAGTCTCGACATGAGAAGGTCCCTGGCTCTTCGACAGCGCGGCGGCTTGGAGCCTACCGGGCGCGCAGTCGCGGATGAATGGCATTCCTCTTCCAGCTCAAGGTTGCGTCGATTTCGCGAATTTCGAGCGACAGCGCAAAGTGCGGCGTCAGGAAGAGTGGGGCGAGGACGGCGCCGGCCGCGGCGAAGATGGCCTCGCCAAGCAGCGTCTTCTCTGCTGCGCTGCGACCCGCGCCGATGCGCATGTTGAGGTCGATGAAACCGTTCTCGGGAAGGCGGTCAGCTATCGCGTAATGGTCCGCCCGCAACGCTCTCACGCGTATGGCTCCTTCCTCGAACAGGCCGGTCTTCATCACCGCGTCGAGCAGGGCCCCGCAAAGCTCGTCCAAATCGGCGCGGCTCTCCAGGTTGGCCGAGTATTCGACCGTCAGATGCGGCATCTGCAACTCGCGAAGGTTCGATTCATCTATTTAACATGTTAAATAAACGCCGAAGTGTCAAGTCCTTCATGTCCAGCCGCTCTCAAGGCGAACATCACAACGATCAGTTCGCCAGACCGCACGATGCGGCCGCGGAACGACGCCGTCCCGGCCGGGTTCAACTGCCGAACAAATGCCGCATTGCACAATGCGGGTGGCTGCGTTCAATAGGGGATGGTCGCCGCGTCCCTTTCCATTCTGGTCATCGACGAGAACCGCATCCGCGCGGCCGTCATCGAGGCTGGCCTGCGTGATGCCGGGCATGAGCGCGTGACACTGGTCCACGACGTTGCCGGCATCGCGCGGCGCATTGCGGAGATCGAGCCGGATGTCATCGTGATTGACCTCGAGAACCCCAATCGCGACATGCTGGAGAACATGTTCCAACTGTCCCGCGCGGTGAAGCGGCCGATCGCGATGTTCGTCGACCGTTCCGACCAGGCCTCGATCGAGGCAGCGGTGGAGGCCGGCGTGTCGGCCTATATCGTCGACGGACTGCGGCAGGAGCGCGTGAAACCGATCCTCGACATGGCGGTGAGCCGCTTCAACGCGTTTTCGCGCATGGCACGGGAACTGGAAGAAGTGCGCGGCGAGTTGCAGGGCCGCAAGCTGGTCGACAAGGCCAAGCGCATCCTGATGCAGTCACGCGGCCTGTCCGAAGACGCAGCCTACGCGCTGCTTCGGAAGACCGCGATGAATCAGAACCGCAAGATCAGTGAGATCGCAGACAGCCTGATCACGGCCGCTGGTCTCCTCGGGCCGCAGGAAGGGGACTGACGATGGCGCTCGAACACCACGTCAATGCCGGCTTCATGCCCCTGTTTGACAGCGCGGTGCTGATCGCAGCGCGGGAACTCGGATTTGCGGAACGAGAGGGCGTGGCGCTGACGCTGCATCGTGAGACATCCTGGGCAAACATCCGCGACCGCATCGCCATTGGGCATTTCGATGTCGCGCATATGCTGGGGCCGATGCCGATCGCCTGCAATCTCGGGCTGACGCCGCTGTCATCCGATACAATCGTGCCGTTTGCACTGGGGCTGGGCGGCAATTGCGTCACCGTCTCGAACGCGGTGTGGGCCGGCATGGCGGCGCATGGCGCGAAGGCCGATCTCGATCCGGCAGGAGCCGTCGAAGCCCTTCGACGCTTCATCAGCGAGCGGTCGGCCTCCGGGCTGGAGCCGCTGCGCTTCGCCGTCACCCACCCGCACTCGGGTCACAAGTATGAACTGAGCTACTGGCTGGCTGCGTGCGGCATCGACCCGCTGCGCGATATCGACATCGTCATCGTGCCGCCGCCGTTCATGGCCGATGCGCTGGCTGCCGGCCGGATCGACGGCTACTGCGTCGGCGAACCCTGGAACAGCGCCTCGGTGGCGCGGGGCACCGGGCACATCGCGACCTTCAAGGCGGCGATCTGGAAGAACAGTCCCGAGAAGGTGCTGGGCGTGCGCAAGGTCTGGGCCGAGCAGAACGCCGACGCGCTGTCGGCGCTGCTGCGGGCGCTGCACCTGTCGGCGCGCTGGTGCCAGAACGCCGGCAACCGTGCGGAACTGGCGAAGCTGATGGCGAGGCCCGAGTTCCTCGGCTTGCCGCCCGAGATGCAGATGCCGATTCTCAGCGGAGAACTGAACGTCGGCGGTGGCGTCATGCGACGGGTCGAGGACTTCTTCTTGCCCTTCGACAAGGCGGCGAACTTCCCCTGGAAGAGCCACGCGCTGTGGTTCTACACCCAGATGGTGCGCTGGGGGCAGGTCGCGCATTCGGCCGCCAACGCGGCCATCGCGCGCGACTGCTACCGGCCCGACCTGTACCGCGCCGCACTGAAGCCACTCGGCGTCGCGCTCCCGGGCGCGAACGCCAAGGTCGAAGGCGCCCTAAGGACTGCCACTCCGGTCGGCTCGGCTGGCGCCAGCCTCGTGCTGGGACCCGATGGGTTCTTCGACGGCGAGATGTTCGATCCCGACCGGATCGACAGCTATCTCGAACGGCAGAACGCGTCCACCGCGGCCGGCTGATTGGCAGGCAGTTATGCCGCACTGCACAATTTATGTGCGATTGCGCATGCCCGCTGACTATCGTTTCGCCTGACCGCCGATCGCGTGCTTGATCGCCGGAAATGCCATGCCATTGTTTTTGCATAAGATTCCAGATGCTTTGAAACTTGGCACGGTTCGTGCTTTCTTTCTTGCAGGTCGATAGACCACAGAATTGGCGTCCAATGACGGGCGCCCCAGAAATGGCAACGCCGCCAACAGGAGATGATCCGGTGCCTCGCACCGGCTTCATTCGTCCAGTTGGCGGCGTTTTTCGTTCTGGGGCGGTCCGCAAAGCGCCGGGGAAAATTGGGGCTGACAGGAGATCGCAATGGCCAGGACTGATGCAAAGACGTCGAAACCGAAACTGAACCGCCGCGACTTTCTCGTCGGCGCAAGCGCGACCGCGGCGCTGCTGGCCGCGGCGCGGCAATTGCTGCCGTCGGGCGCATACGCAGCGGCGGCCGGTCCAGAAGTGACAGGCGCCAAGCTGGGCTTCATTGCGCTGACCGATTCAGCGCCGCTGATCGTGGCCAAAGAAAAGGGTCTGTTCGAGAAATACGGCGTGCCGGACGTCGAGGTGCTGAAGCAGGCGTCGTGGGGCGCGACGCGCGACAACATGGCCCTTGGCGGCGAGGCCGGCGGCATCGACGGCGGCCATATCCTGCGGCCGAAGACGCATCTCTATTCGTCGGGCGCGGTGATGCAGAACAAGCAGCCCTTGCCGATGTACACACTCCTCAACCTGAACGAGGATTGCCAGGGCATCTCGGTCGCGCAGGAATATGCCGATACCGGCGTCCAGCTCGATTCCGGTGCGCTCAAGGAGCGGTTCGCGGCCAAGAAGGCGGCTGGCAAGGCGGCGAGCGTCGCCATGACCTTCCCCGGCGGCACGCACGATCTGTGGATGCGCTACTGGCTGGCGGCCGGCGGCATCGATCCCGACAAGGACGTCGACCTGATCGTTGTCCCGCCGCCGCAGATGGTCGCCAACATGAAGGTCGGCAACATGGACGCCTTCTGCGTTGGCGAGCCGTGGAACGAGCAGCTCGTGCACCAGAAGATCGGCTTCACGGCGCTGACCACCGGCGAGATGTGGTTCAAGCATCCGGAGAAGATCCTCGGCATGCGCGCCGCCTTCGTCGACAAGAATCCGAACGCCACGCTCGCGATCATGATGGCGACGATGGAAGCCCAGCAATGGTGCGACAAGATGGAGAACAAGCAGGAGATGGCCGAGATCATCGGCAAGCGGCAATGGTACAACGTGCCGGTCGCCGACATCATCGGGCGCATCAAGGGTGACATCAACTACGGCAATGGCCGGACCGCCGCCGGCACCAACCTGCTGATGAAATTCTGGGGCGAAAAGGGCGAAACGTCCTATCCCTGGAAGAGCCTCGACACCTGGTTCATGACCGAGAACATTCGGTGGGGCAAGTTCCCGGGCACGACCGACGTCAAGGCGATGGTCGACAACACCAACCGCTCCGATCTCTGGCTGCAGGCAGCCAAGGGCATCGGCCTGACCGACATGCCCTCGGGCGATAGCCGCGGCGTCGAAACCTTCTTCGACGGCAAGGTGTTCGATCCCGCAAACCCCACCGCCTATCTCGACAGCCTGTCGATCAAGGCAATCGCCTGATCGAGCGACCATGGCCGGCGTCTCGGACGCCGGCCGTTTCCCCTAAAGAAAAGGCTAGCCAGATGTCCCTTCCAGCCGCCAAAGGCGACGTCGCCGTCACCAAAGGTGACGTTGTCATCGCCGGACAGTTCAAGACCCGGGCTGCGCCCGCAGCCGTCGTCCCGCTCGCGCCCGCGCCGCGCAAGCGCATCGACTTCGGGGCGATCGCCACGGCGGTCGGCCAGAACGTCATTCCGCCGGTCGTTGTCCTCGCGATCCTGCTCGGCATCTGGCAGGTCGCGTTTTCGGGGCCAGACTCGTCGCTGCCGCCTCCGTCGGAGGTCTGGGCGCAGAGCCGCGACCTGATCGTCAATCCCTTCTTCGAATTCGGCTCGCAGGATATCGGCCTCGGCTGGCGTGTCATTGTCTCGCTGGAGCGCGTCGCCTACGGCTTCGGCCTCGCGGCGGTGCTGGGCGTGCTGATCGGCGCGCTGATCGGCCAGTCGGTGTGGGCGATGCGCGGGCTCGACCCGATCTTCCAGGTGCTGCGCACGGTGCCGCCGCTGGCGTGGCTACCGCTGTCACTGGCCGCCTTCCTCGATTCGAGGCCATCGGCGATCTTCGTCATCTTCATCACGTCGATCTGGCCGGTGATCATCAACACCGCGGTCGGCATCCGCAACATCCCGCAGGACTACCGCAATGTCGCGAAGGTGCTGCGGCTGAACCAGGTCGAATTTTTCTTCAAGATCATGATCCCGGCCGCCGCCCCCTACATCTTCTCCGGCCTCCGGATCGGCGTCGGCCTGTCATGGCTCGCCATCGTGGCGGCCGAGATGCTGACTGGCGGCGTCGGCATCGGCTTCTTCATCTGGGACGCGTGGAACTCGTCGCGCCTCACCGACATCATCGTTGCGCTGGTCTACATCGGTCTCGTCGGCTTCATGCTCGACAAGCTCGTCAGCTTCGTCGGCCGCACCGTCACCCGCGGCGCCGCGGTCAACTGAAGGAGCGACGACAATGTCCGCCTATCTCAAGCTCGATCACATCGGCAAGATTTTCGCCCGGGGGGCGCAGTCGACCGAAGTGCTGCGCGACATCCGCCTCACCATCGACAAGGGCGAGTTCGTCTCGATCATCGGCCACTCTGGCTGCGGCAAGTCGACCCTGCTCAACCTGGTCGCGGGCCTGACCCGCGTCTCGTCCGGCGCGGTGCTGCTGGAAAACAAGGAGGTCGACGAACCAGGCCCCGACCGCGCCGTGGTGTTCCAGAACCATTCGCTGCTGCCGTGGCTGACCGTCTACGAAAACGTCAATCTGGCGGTCAGCAAGGTGTTCGGCGGCCGCAAATCGAAGGCCGAGCGGCATGAGTGGATCCTTGAGAACCTCAACCTGGTGCAGATGGCGCATGCCGCCGACAAGCGGCCGGCGGAGATTTCCGGCGGGATGAAGCAGCGCGTCGGCATTGCCCGCGCGCTCGCGATGGAGCCGAAGATCCTGCTGCTCGACGAGCCGTTCGGCGCGCTCGACGCCCTGACGCGCGCCCATCTGCAGGACCAGATGATGGAGATCCATGCGCGGCTTGGCAATACGGTGATCATGATCACGCACGACGTCGACGAGGCAGTGCTCTTGTCCGACCGCATCGTGATGATGACCAACGGCCCGGCGGCCACGATCGGCGAGGTGCTCGACGTGACGCTGGAGCGGCCGCGCGCCCGGATCGCACTGGCTTCGGACCGGACCTACCTGAAATGCCGCGAGGCGGTGCTGAAGTTCCTCTACGAACGCCACCGGTTCGTCGAAGCGGCGGAGTAGAGCCATGACCGAGAAACTCGTCATCATCGGCAACGGCATGGCGCCGGGACGGATGCTGGAACACCTGTTCGAGACCGCGCCCGGCCGCTTCGAGGTCACGATCTTCAACGCCGAGCCGCGCGTCAATTACGACCGCATCATGCTGTCGCCGGTGCTGTCGGGCGAGAAGACGTTCGACGACATCGTGATCCATGGCGACGGCTGGTATGTCCAGAACGGCGTCACGCTCTACAAGGGCCACAAGATCGTCGCGATCGACCGGGTCGCGAAAACCGTGACGTCCGACCATGGCGTCACCGAACAATATGACCGCCTCGTCATCGCGACCGGATCGACGCCGTTCATCCCGCCGGTTCTTGGCCACAAGCTGCCCGGCGTCATCACCTATCGCGACCTTGACGATGTCGACGCCATGCTGATGGCGGCGCAATCACGCGAGAAGGCGGTGGTGATCGGCGGCGGCCTGCTCGGGCTTGAAGCCGCGGCGGGCCTGAAGGCGCGCGGCATGGACGTGACCGTGCTGCACCTGATGCCGACGCTGATGGAACGCCAGCTCGACCCGGCCGCGGGTTACCTCCTCCAGAAGGCGATCGAGCAGCGCGGCATAGCTGTGATCACGAAAGCCGACACCAAGGCGATCCTGGGCGAGAGCAAGGTCACCGGCGTCGAACTCAAGGACGGCCGCGTCATTCCGGCCAGCCTCGTCGTCATGGCCGTAGGCATCCGCCCGAATGCGGCGCTGGCCAAGGACGCTGGCCTCGCCGTCAACCGCGGCATCGTCGTCGACGAAGGCATGCTGACATCCGACGCCGCGATCATGGCGCTCGGCGAATGCGCCGAAGTCGCCGGCAATGTCTACGGGCTTGTGGCACCGCTCTACCAGATGGCGCGGGTCGCCGCGGCGCATCTCGCGGGCGATGCGACTGAGCGGTTCACCCATTCCGAGACGCCGACCAAGCTGAAGGTGACCGGCATCGACCTTTATTCGCTCGGCGACTTCGCCGATGGGCCCGACCGCGACGAGATCGTGCTGCGGGATGCATCGGCCGGCGTCTACAAGCGGATCGTCCTGAAGGAAAACCGCATCATCGGCACCGTGCTGTTCGGCGAGACGTCCGACGGCGCCTGGTTCGGCGACCTGCAGAAGAAGGCGACCGACATCTCGCAGATGCGCGACACGCTGATTTTCGGGCAGGTGCATCAGGGAGGAACCGGCGCGGACCCTCTGGCGGCCGTTGCGGCCTTGGCGGATGACGCCGAGATCTGTGGCTGCAACGGCGTCTGCAAGGGCAGGATCACCGGCGCGATCACGGCCAAGGGCCTGACGACGCTCGACGGCGTGCGTGCGCATACCAAGGCATCGGCCTCCTGCGGCTCATGTACCGGGCTGGTCGAGAAGCTGATGACACTGACGCTGGGCGATTCCTACAATCCGGCGGCCGTCAAGCCAATGTGCGGCTGCACCGGTCTCGGCCACGACGATGTCCGCCGCCTGATCAAGGCGAAGGGGCTGAAGACAATACCGGCCGTCATGCAGGAACTGGAGTGGAAGACCTCCTGCGGCTGCGCCAAATGCCGGCCGGCGCTCAACTACTATCTCGTCTGCGACTGGCCGGACGAATATGCCGACGACTACCAGTCGCGCTTCATCAACGAGCGCGTCCACGCCAACATCCAGAAGGACGGCACCTATTCCGTCGTGCCACGGATGTGGGGCGGCATGACCTCGTCGAAGGAGCTCCGCGCCATCGCCGACGTGGTGGACAAGTTCAACATTCCGGCGGTGAAAGTCACCGGCGGCCAGCGCATCGACATGCTGGGCATCCGCAAGGAGGATTTGCCCGCCGTCTGGGGCGATCTCGGCAAGGCCGGCTTCGTCTCCGGCCAGGCCTACGCCAAGGGATTGCGCACGGTGAAGACCTGCGTCGGCACCGACTGGTGCCGCTTCGGCACGCAGGATTCGACCGGGCTCGGCATTCGCATCGAAAAGTTCATGTGGGGATCGTGGACGCCGGCGAAGGTCAAGATGGGCGTGTCGGGATGCCCGCGCAACTGCGCGGAGGCGACCTGCAAGGATGTCGGCGTCATCTGCGTCGACTCCGGCTACGAAATCCATTTCGCGGGCGCCGCCGGCCTCGACATCAAGGGCACCGAGGTGCTCGGCCTGGTGAAGTCGGAGGCCGAGGCGCTCACATACATCGTGGCGCTGACCCAGATGTATCGGGAGCAGGGCCGATATCTCGAGCGCATCTACAAATGGGCCAAGCGCATCGGGCTCGACGAGATTCGCCGCCAGATCATGGACGACGCGGAAAAGCGGCAAGGCTATTTCGACCGCTTCGTCTTCAGCCAGAAATTCGCGCAGGTCGACCCTTGGGAGGAGCGGGTTTCCGGCAAGGACAAGCACGAGTTCCGGCCGATGGCGACGGTTGGCTACGCGCAGGCGGCGGAGTGATTCCATGATCTGGACATCCATCGGCACCATCAACGACATCCCGCGCCGTGGCGCCCGCTGCGTGGCGACGCCGCTCGGCAAGATCGCCGTCTTCCGCACCGCCGACGACAGGGTCTATGCCATCGACGACCACTGCCCGCACAAGGGCGGGCCGCTGAGCCAGGGCATCGTCCACGACGCGGCGGTGACCTGCCCGCTGCACAATTGGGTCATCTCGCTCGAAACCGGCAAGGCGCTGGGCGCCGACGAAGGCTCGGTGCGCACCATCCCGGTGAGGCTCGACGGCGAAAATCTCTACATCGCGCTCGGCCAGCTTGAAAGCCGGGCCGCCTGATCATGAATGAAGCACGCATGGTGAGGACCGCCTGCCCCTATTGCGGGGTGGGATGCGGCGTGCTTGTGGAGGTCGCCGCGGACGGAACGGCAAGCGTTCGCGGCGACCCGGAGCATCCGGCCAATCTCGGCCGTCTGTGCTCCAAAGGCTCGGCGCTCGGCGAGACGATGGGTCTCGGAGGCCGCGTCCTGTCTCCCGAGATCGACGGCCGAAAGGCGGGATGGGACGCCGCCCTCGATCTCGTCGCGCGCCGCTTTTCCGAGACGATCGCAGCGCATGGCCCGGATTCGGTCGCGTTCTACGTTTCCGGGCAATTGTTGACCGAAGACTATTACGTCGCCAACAAGCTGATGAAGGGGTTCATCGGCTCCGGCAACATCGACACCAATTCGCGGCTGTGCATGGCGTCGTCCGTCGCAGGCCACCGCCGCGCCTTCGGCGAGGACATCGTGCCGGGCGTCTATGCGGATTTCGAGGAGGCCGACCTCGTCGTGCTGGTCGGTTCCAACACCGCGTGGTGCCACCCGATCCTGTTCCAGCGTCTGCTGGCGGCGCGGCGCGAACGCGGCACGAAGATCGTCGTGATCGACCCCCGCCGTACCGCGACAGCAGACGATTGCGACCTGCATCTGCCGCTGAGACCCGGCACCGATGTGCTGCTGTTCAACGGGTTGCTGGCGCATCTCGCCCGCGCCGGAGCGCTCGACGCGAGCTACATCGCGTCGCACACCGCCGGCTTCGATGCCGCCCTGGCGCTGGCGCAGGCCGATGCGCCGGACATCGCGAAGGTTGCGGCGGTCTGCGACATCGACGTCGCCGATCTGCGCACCTTCTACGAGTTGTTCGCGGCGACGGACCGCACCGTCACGGTCTACAGCCAGGGCGTCAACCAGTCGGCGCACGGCACCGACAAGGTCAACTCCATCCTCAATTGCCATCTGGCGACCGGCCGCATCGGCAAGCCCGGCATGGGGCCGTTCTCGGTCACCGGCCAGCCCAACGCCATGGGCGGCCGCGAGGTCGGCGGGCTGGCCAACCAGCTTGCGGCGCATATGGCGTTCGATGATCCCGGCGCAGTCGAGCGCGTCGGCCGATTCTGGAATGCGCCGGCCATTGCGAGGAAACCAGGCCTCAAGGCCGTCGACATGTTCGAGGCCGTATCCGCCGGCAAGATCAAGGCGATCTGGATCAGGGGCACCAATCCCGCCGTGAGCATGCCGGCTGCGACGCGGGTGCGCGCGGGGCTGAAGAATTGCGACTTTGTCGTCGTTTCCGATGTCACCCGCAACGACACGACGCGTTATGCCGATGTGCTGCTGCCGGCCGCGGCATGGGGCGAGAAGGACGGCACGGTGACGAACTCGGAACGGCGCATCTCGCGCCAGCGCGGCTTCCAGCCGCTGCCCGGGGAGGCGCGGCCGGACTGGTGGATTGTGACGGAAGTTGCGCGCCGCATGGGGTTCACGGAGGCCTTTGCCTATGAGACTCCGTCCGCGATTTTCCGCGAGCACGCGGCGCTGTCTGCCTTCGAGAACGATGGCGCGCGGCTGTTTGATCTTGGTGGGCTGAAGGACATCTCCGACGAGGATTACGCAGCGCTTGCGCCTGTCAGCTGGCCGATCCGCGCTGGAACGCACGAGCCGGCAGGCCGGCTGCTCGGCGACGGCCGCTTTCCCACCGCCGACGGACGTGGGAGGTTCCTCGCCGTGCGGCAGGAGGGGCCGGCCTTGCCAGTGACGGCGGCGCATCCTTTGGTGCTCAACACTGGCCGGCTGCGCGACCAGTGGCACACGATGACACGCACGGGCCAGGTCCCCCGGCTGATGGCGCATGCGCCGGAACCTGTGGTGGACATCCATCCGGCGGACGCGGCGGCGATGGGCGTCGGCGATGCCGACATCGCGCGGCTCGACAGCCCGTTCGGCGCCGCGCGGGCCCGCGTCCGCATCAGTTCCGGACAACGCCGGGGCGAGGCATTCCTGCCAATGCACTGGAGCGGCCAATTCGCGGCCAGCGCGGCGGCGGGGTTGCTTTCCAATCCGGCGACCGATCCATTCTCGGGCCAGCCGGAACTCAAGCATACACCACTCAGCATCAGCCGCGAGGCGATGCGTTGGGCGGGGTTCCTCATCAGCAGGCGCGACCTGCGCCCGACCGGCTTCATTCACTGGAGCCGCCGCGCGGTCGACGGCGGCTGGCTCTATGACCTGACCGGTCCCGAACCGGTGGATCAGGGCATCCTGCTCGGCCAGCGGCTGCTCGACGGCGTGCCGCGCGACGGGTTCACCGACTACCGCGACAAGCGCGGCGCTCTCTACCGGGCAGCTGTGATCGATGCGTCGGGAGCGATGACCGACGCGCTGTTCGTTGGCGCCTTCGACGCAACTCCGGAGCGCGACTGGCTGCTGTCGCTGCTGGCAGCGGGTCGACCGCTTGAGCCGGTCGAGCGCCGCGCGCTGTTGTCGGGCCGGCCGCCGGTTCCGATGGCGAGCGTCGGGCGGATCATCTGCTCGTGCTTCAATGTCGGCTTCAACCAGATCGTCGATGCGGCCGCCGCCGGCTGCTCCAGCGTCGACGAGATCGGACAGGCGGTGAAGGCCGGGACCAATTGCGGCTCGTGCCGAACCGAAATCAGGGGAATTCTCGATGCAGGACGTCTCCAGGCTGCCGAGTGAACGCCGTCCGGCGCGGATCGGCGAGCTCGCCGTCCTGCCGGTGTTCCTGTCGCTGCAGGGCAAGCGCGGGGTCGTGGCCGGCGGATCGGCGGCGGCGGCGTGGAAGGCTGAACTGCTGACCGCAGCCGGAGCACAGGTCGACCTCTATGCACCAGCCGCCGATCTCTGCGACCTGTTCCAGGACATGATCGGCCAGCGTGACCCTGCCATCCTGCATCGTGGCCGGAGCTGGTCCGCTGGCGACCTCGACGGTGCGGCCATCGCGATCTGTGACGCCGCTAACGACGACGAGGCGAAAGCATTCTTCGACGCGGCGCGGGCGGCGGGCGTTCCGGTCAACGTCATCGACCGGCCGGAATTCTGCCAGTTCCAGTTCGGCGCCATCGTCAACCGCTCCCCAGTTGTTGTCGGCGTATCGACGGCGGGCGCGGCGCCGATTCTTGGCCAGGCGATCCGCCGCCGGATCGAGACGCTGCTACCGGCGAGCCTCGGGCCGTGGGCTTCGCTCGCCGAGACGATGCGGGCAGCCGTGATGACCCGGCTTGGGGCAGGGGCGGAACGGCGAGGGTTCTGGGAGCGGTTCGCCGATCGCGCATTCGGCCCGCCGCCGACCGTCAGCGATGCAGAGGAATTGACCCGCTGGATCGATCGGATTTCCATCGCCACGCCGAGCACCGTTGGCCGGGTCACGCTGGTCGGGGCAGGGCCGGGAGACGCCGAACTGCTGACGCTGAAAGCCGTGCGGGCGCTGCAGGCGGCGGATGTCATCCTGTTCGACGACCTTGTCTCCGACGACGTGCTGGAACTGGCCCGCCGCGAGGCAAAGCGGATGCTGGTCGGCAAACGCGGCGGCCGCGAAAGCTGCCGGCAAGAGGACATCAACGAGCTGATGGTGAAGCTCGCCAAGGCGGGCAAGCGGGTGGTCCGCCTGAAATCGGGCGACCCGATGATTTTTGGACGGGCCGGCGAAGAGATCGAACGCCTCGACGCCGAGGGCATAACTGTCGACATCGTTCCCGGAATCACCTCGGCGCTGGCGATGGCCGCCGCGCTCGGCGTCTCGCTGACGCATCGCGACTGCGCCCGCTCGGTGCGGTTCGTCACCGGCCATTCACGCAAGGGCGCACTGCCAGACGATATCGACTGGCGGGCCGTCGCCGATCCGTCCAGCACGACGATCTTCTACATGGGCGGCCGGACCGCGCCCGACATCAGGGCCAAGCTGATCGCGGCCGGCCTGGCCGGTGCAACGCCCGTGGCGGTCGCGTCGGCTGTGACGCGACCGGGCCAGTCGCTGTGGACAGGAACGCTTGGCGGGCTCGCATCCGGCATCGAAGGGTTCGACCTGTCCGAGCCGGTCATCTTCGGCATCGGAGAGGTATTTGCGAGCCGGAGCATAGCGGCGGAGGAACCGGCGCCGTCCCGCCGGGCGGGATAGAGGCGCCTACTTGCCGTCCGCGGCGCCCGGCAAAGCGACGAAGCGCAGGACCATGTCGATCGTGTTGCGGCGCAGCTTGGCCAGTTCGTCCGCGGCGCCCATGTCGCGACCGAAGATTTTCGAGAATGTCGCGCGGTTCGAGACGTTGAAGAAGCACAGCGCGCTGACCTGCCAGTGCAGGTCGATGGCCTCGATTCCCGCGCGGAAGACACCAGAGGCGACGCCGCGCTCGTAGATGCGTGCGATGTGGTCGATGGCTGTGACGTTGAGCGAGCGGATGACATCCGAGCGCTCCAGATACTGACCGTGATGGATGTTCTCGATCATCACCATGCGGATGAATTCCTCGTGCTGGTGGTGATGGTCGAAGGTGAATTCAACCAGACGGCGCAGCGCTTCGAGCGGCGGCAGGCCGTCGGTATCGAGCTTTGCCTCGCCCTCGCGGACGCGCCGGTAGGCGTTCTCGAGGGCGCGCAGATAAAGGCCTTCCTTGTCGCCAAAGTAGTAGTAGATCATCCGCTTGGATGACCGCGTCCGCGCCGCGATCTCGTCGATCCGCGCGCCGGACAGCCCGTTCAGCGCGAATTCCTCCGAAGCGATCTCAAGAATGTCGCGGCGCGTTCCCTCGGGGTCCTGGGGCCGCGTGACGCCACTGTCCGGCCCGCCCCGACGCACCTTTTTCCCGGCATCCATGCAAGATTTCCCCGATCGCCAGATAGGCGATTGACCAAACTAACCAGTTCGTACATTGTGCACGAATTCGGAACGGGGCCATTTACCTGCCCCGACCGGAGAATGACAAGAGCGCCGCAGGGCGACCGCGGAGCCGGTCAACGGCTCGCCGAGGGAGAGAGCGTTGCGTCCATCGATCGACATGATCGGCGATATGCTTGGCCGGCTTGCCCGACGGGAGTCGGGCTCCTGTGGCGACAGGACATTGGTCGGGCTTGTCGGGCGCGGCATCGGCGCTTCGCGTACACCTGCCATGCATGAGCGCGAAGGCGCGCGCCTGGGCATGCAATACACTTACGTGCTGATTGATTTCGACCAGTTGGGGCTTGCCGATGCGTCGCTTGCGGACGTGCTCGCCGCCGCGGGCGCATCCGGATTTGCCGGACTGAACGTAACGCATCCGTTCAAGCAGGCGATCATTCCGCATCTGGATACGCTGTCCCGAAACGCCGGCGCGATCGGCGCCGTCAACACCGTCGTCTTCTCCGGCGGCCGGACATCCGGGCACAACACCGACTGCTGGGGGTTTGCCGAGAGTTTTCGCGACGGCATGCCGGGCGTGACGCTTGACCGCGTCGTTCAGTTCGGGGCGGGAGGCGCGGGCGCCGCAGTGGCGCATGCGCTGATGGAACTCGGCATTCAGCAATTGTCGATCGTCGACAGCGATGCTGATCGCGCCATGCAGCTGGCTGCGGCCATGGCGCCATTGTTCCCTGGACGGGTGCTGGCCGGATCAGACGTTGACGCTGCCGTTTCCGCCGCCCACGGTATCGTCAACACCACGCCGGTCGGCATGGCCAAGTACCCGGGCATGCCGTTTGCGAGCGAGTTGCTCAGCCCGAGTCACTGGATCGCCGAGATCATCTATTTCCCCGCCGAGACCGAACTGTTGCGGCGCGGGCGGGCGCTCGGATGCCGAACGCTCGCAGGCACGGGCATGGCGATCTATCAGGCCGTGCGCGCTTTCGAACTTTTCACCGGCCGGGCGCCGGACCGGCGCGCGATGCATGCCCATTTCGAGGCAGCCGCATGAACGCGGCTTTGGCCAGCTGTCGCATCGACGCGGTCGTCGCGGCTGGCGATCAGCTCGGCGAGACGCCTTTGTGGTGCGACCGGACGCAACGCCTGTGGTGGCTCGATATCGAGCGGCCGAAGCTCCAGTCGTACGATCCGTCGACCGGCTCCCATGAGGCTGTTGTGCTCCCCGGAACCTATGCGGGGTCGCAGGCCCTGACGATCGCCGGTGATCGGATGGTCGCAACGGGTCTCGACCTCCAGCGCCTCGAGCCGCAAGGTGGAACCCTTTCGCCCTTTGCCCGGGTTGAGACCGGCATCGACAACCGTCTGAACGACGGGCGGGTCGACGCGCGTGGGCGCCTGTGGGTCGCGACGATGGACAATCAGCTCCATCGACCCAATGGCGCCCTCTACCGGGTCGACCCGGACGCGACCGTCACAAGGCATGCTTCGGACGTCATCGTCGGCAACGGAATCGCGTTTTCGCCCGATGGCCGGACCCTCTATTTCACCGACACGCGCCGCTACACCAGCTACGCCTTCGATCTCGACCTTGACGACGGCGTGGTGACCAAACGCCGAGTCTTTGCCGACTACTCGGCGACCGGTGACCGGCCGGACGGCGCCTGCGTCGACGTGGACGGGTGCCTGTGGGCCGCGTTCTTCGCCGGGGGGCGGATCGTCCGTTACCGGCCGGACGGCATCGTGGACCGGATGATTGCGCTGCCCGTCACCAACCCGACCTGCCTGTGCTTCGGCGGGACAGGGCTCAAGACGCTTTTCGTCACCAGCGCGACGAAGTTCCTGACGCCGGAGCAGAGGGCACGCGAGCCGCTGGCGGGTGCGCTCTTTGCTATCGAGGGAGCGGGGCAGGGGCTGCCCGAACATCGATTTGGGTCCGCATGACCCGGACATGATCTGAACAACTGGGAGGAGAAATCAGTGATAAGGCATATTGTGAAGTTCCTGGCAGCGGCAATGCTGCTCAGCGGCGCAGTCTCCGCATTCGCGCAGCAGAAGATCGAACTGATCTTCCCGGACGTGAACCCGGCGGACGTGCCGCGATCCGTCGCCATGACCGAGATCTTCGCCAAGGAAATCGGCGACGAGTTCGATTTCAAGCCATTCTTCAATGGAACGCTGTTCAAGCAGGGTACCGAACTCGTCGCAGTCCAGCGCGGCAATGCGCATATCGCGCTGCTGCCGCCGTCGGACTTCGCCGCCCAGGCATCCGAGTTCGATATCCTCGGCGCCGCCTATGTCATTCGCGACGCCGCCCATCTCAAGGCTGTCTTCGACGGCGAGGTGGGCGAGCAGTTCCGCGTCATCGGCCGTGAGAAGCTTGGCGTCGAGATCCTCTCGCCCGCCTACTACGGGACACGTCACCTCAACCTGCGCGGCGACAAGGAAATCAAGACTCCCGCCGACATGGCCGGCGTCAAGCTGCGCATGCCGGGCGGGGCCAGCTGGCAGTTTCTCGGCGCTTCGCTGGGTGCGGCTCCGGTCGCCATCGCCTATGCGGAACTCTACGCGGCGCTGCAGACGGGCGTCGTCGATGCGCAGGACAATCCCCTGCCCAACAACAAGGCCATGAAGTTCCATGAAGTCACCAACCAGATCGTGCTGACGGGCCACAATGTCGGGTTCGGCCTGCTGGCGGTCAGTTCCGAACTGTTCAACAAGCTCACACCCGAACAGCAGGACCGGATGCGCAAGGCCGCGTCCAAGGCGTTCGATGTCAGCAACGCCGAGTATCTCAAGCAGGAAGCCGAACTGGTCGAGTTCTTCAAGCAGGCCGGCCTCAAGATCTACACGCCTGACGTGAAGGCGTTCCAGGAATTCGCGCAAAAGAAATATCAGGAATCGCCATCGTCCAAGTCATGGCCGGCCGGCGTCCTCGACAAGATCAACGCACTCTAGGTCCAAGCAGGGAGGAAGAATCATGAAAATCCACGCAACCCGCCGCCAGTTTCTTGTCGGCACCGCAGCGGCCGGTGCGCTTGCGGCCTGCCCCGCCTTCGCGCAGGATAAGCCAAAACTGCGCTTCTCGGCCGTCTTCTCGGAGCAGGACATCCGCGCCGAGATGATGAAGCAGTTCGCCGATGCAGTCGCCGGCGACTTCGTCTTCGAGGGCTTCTACGGCGGCAACCTGTTCAAGCAGGGCACAGAACTCGTCGCATTGCAGCGCGGCAATCTCGAGATGGGCAACATCGCCCCGCAGGACATCTCGAAGCAGATCCCGGCCTGGTCGATCCTGACCGCCGGCTATCTCTTCCGCGATGCCGGCCACCTCAAGGCATTCTTCGCCAGCGAGGCAGGTGCCGAAATGAAGAAGATGACCGAGGACCAGCTCGGTGTGAAGGTCCTTGGCCCGACCTATTTCGGCGTCCGCCAGGTCGGCCTCAAGGTCGACAAGGAGATCAAGACCTCCGCCGACATGTCGGGAATCAAGCTGCGCATGCCCGGCGGCGATGCCTGGCAGTTCCTCGGTACGGCGCTTGGCGCCAACCCGACGCCGATGGCCTACGCGGAGGTCTATACCGGTCTCCAGACCGGCGCGATCGACGGCCAGGACAACCCGCTGCCGAACGTCGAGAACATGAAGTTCTACGAAGTGATGTCGCAGATCGTGCTGACCTCGCATCTGGTCGGCTTCGACCTGCTGACGATCGCCAAGGAGACCTGGGACGACATGGGTGCCGAGAAGCAGGCCAAGGTCCAGGCGGCCGCCGACGCCGCGATCGATTTCTCGACCGAGAAGCACCTCGTTCGCGAAAAGGAATTGGCAGAATCGTTCAAGGCCAAGGGCCTCAAGCTCTATGAGCCGGATGTCGCTGCGTTCCGCAAGCATGTCCAGGAGCAGTACCTCGCGTCGGAGCTTGCCAAGTCCTGGCCGGCCGGCATGGTCGAGAAGATCAACGCGCTCTGACGCCCGAGGCCGCCGGGGAACCCCCGGCGGCCGTCACCTCAAAGGATGGTTCGATGAACAGCGGACTCGCCCCCTGGGGCGCATGGCTCTACAGGCGTGGCGAGAACCTCATCGCGGCTCTCATCGGCATCATGTTCGCCGCCTTTCTGTTGCAGGTGCTGTTTCGCTACGTGCTCAACTGGCCCACCGGCTGGAGCAACGAACTGACCGTCGTGCTCTGGATCTGGGTCGTCCTGTTCGGCGCCGCCTTCGTCGTCCGCGAGGAGGAGGAAATCAGGTTCGACCTGATCTACGGCGCAGTCGGGCCCAGGGCGCGCAGGTTCATGACGCTCGTCTCGGCGGCTGTGCTGATCGCGCTCTACGGCTATTCTTTTCCGGCAGTCCTCGACTACGTCACCTTCATGAAGGTCGAGAGCACGGCCTACCTCAAGATCCGCTTCGACTGGCTGTTCTCGATCTACATCGTCTTCGTCATCGCCGTTATCGCACGCTACCTCTGGCTCGGCTTCCATGCCCTGAGGGGAGATGCGCCCGCGGGCTTCGATCCCACAAAAGCGAGTTCCGGCGTATGAACCTCACCAGCCCGTTTTCGCTTTCGCTGGTGGCGATCACCGCGCTGGCCTTCCTCGGCCTTCCGATCGGCCATTCGATGATCGCAGGCTCGATCCTGTATCTCTGGCTTGCGGGGCTCGACATGGGCACCGCGGCCGAGCAACTTTTGAACGGCCTTTACACCAGCTACCTTCTGCTCGCGGTGCCGATGTTCATCCTGGCCGCCGAGATCATGAACGCCGGGTCGATGACGGACCGGCTGTTGCAGTTCTGCAATGCCGTCGTCGGGCGGTTCCGCGGCGGCCTGGCGCAGGTCAACGTGCTGCAGTCGATCATCTTCGCCGGCATGTCCGGCTCGGCCATCGCCGACGCGGCGGGCACCGGCAAGATGATGCAGCAGCTGATGACAAAGGACGGCAAGTATCCGGCGAGCTACGCCGCCGCGCTGACCGCCGTCACCTCGGTCGTCGGCCCGATCATTCCGCCATCGATTCCGCTCGTCATCTACGCGCTGGTGTCCGACGCGTCGATCGGCTTTCTCTTCATTGCCGGCATCGTTCCCGGTCTGCTGCTGGCATTTTCGCAGATGGTGATCGTCGGCATCGACGCCCGCCGCAAGAATTTTCCGGTCGAGAAGCCGGTGCCGCTGCGGGATATACCCGGAATCACTCTGCGCGCCTTCCCAGCCCTTTTGTTGCCGGTCGTCCTGCTCGTGGGCATCCGGGGTGGCGTGATGACGCCGACGGAGGCAGCCGGCGTCGCGGCGGGCTACGCGCTGCTGATCTCGGTTGCGATCTATCGCAGCGTGACGCTGCGCGAATTCTATCGCGCCCTCCTGAACAGCGCGCGCACAACCGCCTCGATCGGCATGCTGCTCGCCGGAGCGATGGTGTTCAACTACGTGGTCACGGTGGAAAACATTCCACAGTCGCTTTCGGCGCTGCTGCTCGCCTGGGACCTGTCGCCGACCGGATTTCTCATCCTCGTCAACATCCTGCTGCTGCTGCTCGGCTGCGTGCTCGAGGGAACCACGATCCTGCTGGTGGTCGTGCCGGTGCTGATCCCGACAGCGCAGGCGCTCGGCATCGACATGGTGCATTTCGGCGTTATGGTCGTCGTCAACATCATGCTTGGGCTGATCACGCCGCCGTATGGACTGCTGCTGTTCATCATGACTCGCATCGCGGAAGTGCCGCTGCGCGACATCGTCCGCGACGCTCTGCCTTTCCTGTTTGCCATGATCGTCGTCCTCGCGGTCATCACCTTCGTGCCGAGCACCGTGCTCTGGCTGCCGCGCCTTCTCGGATATCAAGGGTGACCGCATGAAGCCGATCTACGTCCTCAACGGCCCCAACCTCAACCGCCTCGGCAAGCGCGAGCCGGAAATCTACGGCCGGACGACGCTGGCCGAGATCGAGGTCTGGTGCCGCGAGGCTGCAGGCGACTGGCCAGTCCGCTTTTTCCAGACCAACGCAGAACATCAACTGGTCGACTGGGTGCACGAGGCCATCGACGAGGGCGCCGGAATCGTCATCAATCCGGCTGGCCTCAGCTTCCGCTCGATCCCACTGCTCGACGCGCTGAAGATGTTCCCGGGGCCGATCATCGAACTGCACATTTCCAACATCCACCGCCGCGAGGAAATCTACCATCACTCGCTGGTGTCGAAGGTCGCCACCGCCGTCATCGCGGGCCTCGGACCGGAGGGATACAAGGTCGCCACGAAGGCGCTGGTCGATCTGCTGGCGCGCTAGCCCCGCCCGGGCTCAGCCTCCCATTCTGGTCGCCATCGCCGGGAACATGGGCGCACTGCACAGGCAAAACAGCGTCTGCGCATTGCTCCGGAAACCGTCGATCAAACCTCGACGCGATCCGACAGGTCCCTGGTCTGGCCGAAGGCGAGTTCATCGGACATGGCGGTCGCCGACGAAAACCACGAAACCAGTTCCGCCGTGTTGCGGACGCCAAGCGAACGGCACAGCCGCAGCCTGTGCATTTCGGCGGTTCTCACCGAGACCGCGAGTTCCTTGCCGATCTGGCGATTGGTCTTGCCCTGCGCGATCATCGCCAGGATTTGCCTTTGCCTCGGCGTCAGGAGTTCGTTGTCATGGACAACCCGGCGGTGGATGGGCGAGAACGAATACAAGGCCTCGGCAAACGGGTCGCGCGCATTTCGGCTGCGTCCCTCGACGGCGCACCAGAATCTCACGCCGCTCGAGCCCTTCATGATGCGCTCGTCTCGATAGATCTGGGTATCGTGAAAGTTGCTGTCCCATAGCTTCCCGATGCGGATGAAATCGGAAATCTCCGGATAGAGCCGGGCGAAGCTGGTCTGCAGGATGTCCTCCCGCCGGTAGCCGAAGAGACCGGCGAAGCGGGTGTTGCAATCGACAATGATCCGGTGCGTCGCGAAGACCATGGCTCCGGGCATCTCGCCCAGCGAGAACTTCAGATTTTCCGGACCGACGCGCTTTTCCATGTCGTATAAGTACTACTCACTGGCCGTCAGGCAAGCCGCTAAGGTCCACGCAACGCAAGGAGGAACCATGTCGCGCAAAGTGTATGAGACGCCCAAGAAGGCACTGGAAGGCGTCATCAAGGATGGATTCGCCATCATGGCCGGCGGCTTCGGCCTCTGCGGTATTCCGGAAGCGCTGATCGAGGCGATCGAACACACCGGCGCAAAGGACCTGACCGTCATTTCGAACAATGCCGGCGTCGATGGCGTCGGACTGGGACGGCTTCTCGCGACGCGGCAGATCCGGAAGATGATCTCGTCCTATGTTGGCGAGAACAAGCTGTTCGCCGAGCAGTATCTTTCCGGCGCGCTGGAACTGGAGTTCAACCCGCAGGGCACGCTGGCCGAGCGCATCCGCGCGGGCGGCGCCGGCATTCCGGCGTTCTTCACCAAGACCGGTGTCGGCACGATCATCGCCGATGGCAAGGAAGTCCGGACCTTCGGCGGCGAGGAATATGTCATGGAGACCGGACTGGTCGCCGACCTCGCCGTCGTGCACGCCTGGAAGGGCGATACCGAAGGCAATCTCGTCTTCCGGCGGACAGCCCGGAACTTCAACCCGATCATGGCCACCGCGGCGCGCACCACGATCGTAGAGGTCGAGCATCTGGTCGACGTCGGCAGCATTGACCCGGATCACATCCATACGCCGGGGATCTTCGTTGACCGCATCGTCCACGTACCGAACCCGACCAAGCGCATCGAACAGAGGACCGTCAGGGTTCGCAGCAAAGAGGAGGCATGAGCATGGCCTGGACCCGAGACCAGATGGCGGCACGCGCCGCGCGCGAATTGCGGGACGGCTTCTATGTCAACCTGGGCATTGGCATTCCGACCCTTGTCGCAAACTACATTCCCGCCGGCATGGACGTCCGGCTGCAGAGCGAGAACGGCATGCTCGGCATGGGGCCGTTTCCCTTCGAAGGTGAGGAGGACCCCGATCTGATCAATGCCGGCAAGCAGACCATCACGGCGCTGCCCGAAAGCAGCTATTTTTCGAGTGCCGACAGTTTCGCCATGATTCGCGGCGGACATATCGACCTGTCCATCCTGGGTGCGATGCAGGTCGCCGAGAATGGCGATCTGGCCAACTGGATGATCCCGGGCAAGATGGTGAAGGGCATGGGCGGCGCCATGGATCTGGTCGCTGGCGTCAAGCGCGTGGTCGTGCTCATGGAGCACGAGGCGAAGGGCGAATCGAAGGTCCTGAAGGCTTGCACCTTGCCGCTGACCGGCAAGAGGGTTGCCGACCTCGTCATCACCGATCTCGGCGTCTTCACCGTGGCGCGGAAGGGCGAGCCGGACATGCGGCTGATCGAACTGGCCGACGGGGTGACGGTCGACCAGATCCGCAAGGCGACCCAGGCGGACTTCTCGGTCGCGCTGTAGAGCGCGTCGCGACCTTTCAGATCCGCCCCCGGCGTTTCAGATTCCTACTGTTGCGCATGTCTTTGTCCCGAAACCGGTTCGGGAGACATGCGCTGTCCTCCGGCGCGTGGCATCCGGAACGGGATCGGCTCGGCGTCATTGGCGGTCTTCGGGCGACTTTTCGTCGAATCGCCGTTTGCGCGCGCGGCGCCACACCCGTCACGCCCTCGCGCCGAGCCCCGCCAACGCCAAGTGTTCTCGCGTGTTGCAGCTCCTAGAGCACGTCCTGTTTAATCTGGGTCATACCCGGCTGCTTTAAAGTAGTTTGCGCACTCGGCCAGGGTGAAGAGATCGAGGATCGGGCCGACGGCGTTCCACAGGGCGGAGATCGTCCTTTCG